>ENA-UOUL01000117-UOUL01000117.1-bioreactor-metagenome-genome-assembly--contig:-NODE-117-length-128424-cov-22.106306_pt1 | contig 128424 bp, 125 predicted proteins | sample MGYA00249838_ERZ747220 | MGnify/ENA primary metagenome ERZ747220 (study PRJEB28778, sample SAMN05720191) | bioreactor metagenome | isolation source: Anaerobic biogas reactor | place... | reverse complement strand
CTCCTGAAATGGATCGAGCACCTCTTCTCGGATATGGACGCCGCCATCCTCTACCCCGCGGGGAGCCCGAAGGTGCGTCTGGTCAGCAACGCCAACTACCTTTTCGGTGGCATGCGAGCCACCCTCGACGCCGTTTCGTGGGGGGCGACGTACTACATCGGGAACGCCCTCTACGATGGGGTCTACCGGGTCGAGAAGTGGCACGAGAGGTCCGTCCGCGCGCGGAGGGGGCATCAGGGGCCCGCCCCCGCGTGGCCGCCCGGACCGTCCGCGGCCGGGGAGGACCCCCCCGGGCAATGATCCTCGACCTCGCCGTCGGCTACCTGATCTTCCTCTTCGTCGTCTCCGTCCATGAGTGCGCGCACGCGTGGACGGCGAACCGGTGCGGCGATCCCTCGGCGCGCCTTCAGGGCAGGGTGACGCTCGATCCCCGCGCGCACATCGACCTGATCGGCACCGTCCTGATCCCCCTCTCGCCCCTCCTCTTCTTCCTTCTCGGGACGGGCGGCTTCCCCGGCGGGTTCGGGTTCTTCGGATGGGCGAAGCCGGTCCCCGTGAACCCCGCGCGCTTCAGGCGCGGGCGCAGCGACGCCGTCCTCGTGAGCCTGTCCGGCTGCGCCTCAGGGTTTCTCGTCGCCCTCGCCGCGGCGCTCGCCCTCCGCCTCATCGTCCTTGTTGCGCCCGCGGCCGTGTCGCCGGGGGGGGTGGCGGCGAAGACGCTGTTCCGGCTCGGGTCCGTCGCCGTCTTCCTCAGCATCTTCAACCTCGCGCCGATCCCCCCGCTCGACGGGTACCATGTCCTCACCGATCTTCTGCGGGTCGACCCGGGCAAAAGCGAGACGTTCCTCCGGGCGAGCGGGCCGTGGCTCATCCTCCTGCTCATCAATACCCCGTTCTTCACCGGGGCGCTCGCGGCCGCGCACGCGGCGGTCGTCCGCGGGTTGTTTCTCCCGGTCGCGGGGATCTAGCGCGCCGGCGGAGGCGTTCCGCCCCTTCACGTCGCCCCGCGCAGACGCGCACGGACGGCGCGTTCCGATGGGGAACGGTGCGCGGCCGGATCGGGCGCGCCCCAAATAGCGCTGGCGTGTGGGCGGCGCGGGTGCTACACTGTTTTCGGACTCGCGTGGAAGAGACTCGCGCGGGAAGCCGTTCCGATGGCGGGGCGTAGCGCAGCCCGGCTAGCGCGCTTGCTTGGGGTGCAAGAGGTCCCGGGTTCAAATCCCGGCGCCCCGACCATCGGGACGGTTTTCCGTCCCCGGCGGTTTCCCCGCTCCGGGGTACGCCTGTTGCCGGCGCACGCGCGGCTCCGCGTTCAGGGCGACAATGACGCTTCGCAGGAAAGTCCTCTTCATCATCGCCGCGACGTTCGCCGTCCTCATCGCCGCAGTCTATCTCGCCTCCCGGACGATCCTCCTCGACAGCATCCTCGCGATCGAACAGTCCCTCGGCAGGAGGGACGTCGAGCACTCCGCCGCGTTCATCAGGCGGGAGCTGGTGCACATGGACCGGGCGGCGAACGACTACGCCTCATGGGACGACACCTACGCGTACGTCGCCGATCCCGAGCGGTACCCGGAGTACATCCGGTCCAACATGGTCGACACGACCTTCGAGAACCAGAAGCTCAATCTGATCATCATCGCCGACAGGGAGGGGCGGATCGTATTCGGGAAGGGGTACGATCTGCGGGAGAAGCGCGAGACGCCGGTGCCGCCGGAGATCGCCCCGCACCTCCGGGAGGGGGCGCCGCTCTTCCTCTCCGGGGACGCGCCGGGCGGAAGGTTCGGGGTCGTCCTCCTGCCCGCGGCGCCCCTGCTCGTCGCGGCGCGTCCCATCCTCCCCAGCGATGAGACCGGGCCCGCGCGCGGGACGCTGGTGATGGGACGCTACTTCGACGCGGCCGAATCCAAGCCCCACGACGAGTATCTCGACGCGCCGATCGAGGCCCGGCGGGCGGACGACGCCGGTCTCCCGGAGGACTTCCGCCTCGCCGCGCGCCGGCTCGCGGGGCGCATCAGCGTCTTTGTCGAGCCGGTCGACGAGGGGTACCTCGCCGGCTACGCGGTGCAGCGCGATCTCTACGGGAATCCGGCGATCTACCTGAAGCTCCTCCTGCGGAGGGTGGTCTACCACGAGGGGAGGAAGGCCATCGCGTGGTTTATCTCCGCCCTCGTCGGCGTGGGGCTGGTGATCGGCGCGGCGATCGCCGTTCTCCTCCAGCGGCAGGTGCTCTCCCGGCTGATCCGCCTCTCCCGGGCGCTTGCCGGCATAGAGGCCAGCCGCGACCCCTCCAGGAGGGTCCCCGCGTCGGGGAACGACGAGATCGCGGCCCTCGCGCGGGACATCAACGGGATGCTCAAGGGCATCGAGGAGTCGAGGCGGGAGCTCGCGGAGAGCGAGTTCAGGTATCGGAGCATCGTCGAGAACACGCGCGACGTGATCATGCTCACGCGCCCCGACGGGACGATCTCCTACGTCAGCCCCGCCTGCAGGGACGTGCTCGGCTACACCCAGGAGGATCTGACGGACTGCCGCCCCTCCATCGCGCATCCCGGCGACGAGACGAGGGTGCAGCAGATCCTCGAGCGGGCGATGGCGGGGGAGAGCGGTTCGGGCTTTGAGTATCGCGTTGTCACGAAGGACGGCGCGGTGAAACGGATCTCGCACTCCTGGTCCCCGATCTTCTCCGGCGGGAGGATCACCACGCTCGTGAGCGTGATCAGGGACATCACCGAGCGCTGCAGGATGGAAGAGGAGCTGATCAAGGCGCACAAGCTCGAGACCGTCGGCATCCTCGCGGGGGGGATCGCGCACGACTTCAACAACATCCTCACGGCGGTCTGGGGGTACCTCTCACTCGCCAAGGCCGCCGCGCGTTCGTCGAGGGAGGTGACCGAGCTTCTCGTCGAGGCCGAGAAGGCGGCGGCGCGGGCGCGCGATCTCACGCAGCAGCTCCTCACCTTCTCGCGGGGCGGGGCGCCGGTGAGGAGGGCGCTTCCGCTCGGGCCGCTGCTCAGGGACTCGGCCGGCTTCGCGCTCAGCGGCTCGAACGTGACGTGCGAGATATCGCTGCCGGACACGCTCTGGCCGGTTGAGGCGGACGAGGGCCAGCTGCACCAGGTAATCAACAACCTCGTGCTCAACGCCGTCCAGTCGATGCCGCAGGGGGGGCGGATCCGTATCGCGGCGCGAAACGTGCGGGCCGGGAGCGTGGAGGGTCTGAAACTCCCCGGCAGGGACTACGTGATGTTCTCGGTCCGGGACGAGGGGATAGGCATCCCCGCGGAGCACCTCGGGAAGATCTTCGATCCGTACTTCACTACGAAACAGCGGGGAAGCGGGCTCGGCCTCTCGATCAGCTACTCGATCGTAAAGAAGCACGACGGCACGATCACGGCGGACTCGGCGCTCGGCGCGGGGACGACGTTCAGCGTCTACCTTCCCGCCGCCGAGGAGGCCGCGTTTCAAGACGCGACCGGGGAACGGGAGGCGCCGAGAGGGACCGGACGGATCCTCCTCATGGACGATGACGACGAGGTGCGGGCGGTCGCGGGAAGGATGCTGGAGCACCTCGGCTACGAGGTCGTTCCCGCCCGCGACGGGGAGGAGGCGCTCGCCCTCTACGCCGCGGCGAGGGGGAACGGAACGCCGTTCGCCGCGGCGTTGATGGATCTCACCATCTCCGGCGGGATGGGGGGGAAGGAGGCGATGGAGAAACTGCGCGCGCTCGACCCGGCGGCGCGCGCCATCGCCTCGAGCGGCTACTCCAACGACCCGGTGGCCGCCGACCACGCCGCTTACGGTTTCAGCGGGTTCGTCTCCAAACCGTACCGGATCGAACAGCTCGCCGCCGAACTGGCGCGGGTCCTCTCGGGGGGAGGGGCGAAATGAGGCTCGTGCTCTTCGGCGCGGCGGCGGCCGCGCGCGCGGCGGGGCTGAGGATCGGACGCCGCGGCGTCGCGACCGGTCCGACGATGCAAACCTCCGACCCGCGCGTCGTTGCCGTCGGCGACGCCGCCGTTCCCGCCGAGTATGCGAATGCGACGGGGAGGATCAGAACGGAGGAGGATTGACATGCCCGGACCGCTCTCCAGCTTGAAGACGTTGAAGAAAACCATCGCCGCCAGGAGATGGTTCGGCGACGCCCGACTCGTCTACCACGGGCTCGGCCCGATCGGGGCGGACATGTTCCGCCACTTCCTCCCCGTCTCGACGATCGTCGGCCTCTACTACGGCGACGAGGTGGCGCGCCACATCGAGGCGGAGTGGGGGACACGGGTCTTCTCCTTCGAGAGGATGAACGGCGTCAGGATGGGCGACAACGGCGACTTCTACCTGAACTTTTTGCGCGACCACGGCGACGAGATCGCCGCGCACGTCGCCTCGCTCGGGGGGAAACCGTGCCTGGCCCCGTTCGCCCCGTCGGCCCCGATCCACGAGTTCATCTTCTCCCGCGCCCCGCACTGGAGACTCCTCGCGCACACGAAGGTGATGCAGGACTTCTTCGAGTTCAAGGCGCGCCTCGCCCAGGAGGCGGGGAGGATCGGCATCCCGATGCCGCCGGAGAGCATCGTCCTCCCGTTCTCCGCGCTCGACTACCGAAGGCTCGCCGACCGGTTCGGGGACGGCTTCGTGATACAGACCCCGCTGTCGCAGGCGGGGAGGGGCACCGAGTTCGTCTTCAGCGAGGAGGAGTTCGCGCGGGTGATCGAGGAGAAGCGGCGTCTGATGGGCCACGCCTTCGCCGTGACCTCGGCGAAGATCACGCCGTTCCTTTCGGGGCCGAGCCCCAACTGCACCGGCTGCGTGGTGAACGGGACGGTGGCGGTGTCGCAGCCGGACATCCAGGTCGTCGGCGACCCGTACTTCGTCAAGCTCCCCGGGCAGTACATCGGTTCGGACTACACCGTCGAGGCGTTCTCCGAGGAGCAGGTGCGCCTGATGCACGACGTGGTGAAGCGGATCGGGAGGTGGATGGGGGAGAACGGCTACCGCGGCAACTTCGGCGTGGACTTCCTCTCGACCGTGGACGGGGACAACCGGGTGAAGGAGATCTGCGTCAGCGAGGTGAACGCGCGGATGGTGGGGGAGTCGCAGTACCTGGCGGACTTCCAGGCGCGGGAGGACAGCGTGCCGCTCACCTTCTTCCACCTCGCCGAGTGGTTCGAGATCCGGGAGATCTCGAGGGCGGAGATCGAGGGGTACAACCGCGCCCTTCCCCGGATCAGGGGCTCGGCGCTCACGCTCTACACGAGGGGGAAGGGGACCTTCGCCGCCCGCGGCGGACTCACCGCCGGGATCTACCGCGCGGAGGACGGGAAGCTTTCCCGCGTGCGGGACGGCTGCCTCCTGTCGCAGGTCAAGAGCGACGACGAGTTCGTCCTCTCCGTCGGCGTCCCGTGGGAGGGGCTCGTGATCGGGCACCCGAGGTACGGCGACGAGAACATCAGCCTCTGCTATATCCTCACCCGCGACAGCATCGTGGACCCGCACAACTACCGGCTCGTGAGCGCGAAGTGGCGCGGCATCGCCGACCTTGTCGTGGCGTCGCTCGGCCTCGCCCCCTGCGCGCCGCGGGAGCTGCTCAAGGAGAAGAAGGGCTGATCCCCACGTTCCCCCTCCGCCTCACACCTCTTTTCGTAGGGCAGACGTAAGTCTGTCCTGGGATTGTGCCGGGGTGAAGGCAGACGCACGTCAGCCCTGCGGCAAAAAATATCTCACGCGGGTATTGACACCGAGTGTCGGGTGTGGGATCATATAGAAAGATATGGATATGGCGATATGACGGCAATGAGAGAAATCGAGAGGAAGTTCAAGGCCTTCGCCGACCGGAACCGCCTCCGCATCCTCAAGATGCTCGAGGTGCGGCCGCTCTGCGTCTGCGAGATCACGCATGTGATGGGGATCGCGCAGTCGAGCGTCTCCCGCCACCTTTCGATCCTTCGGAATGCGGGGTTCGTCCAGGACGTGAAGAACGGGCAGTGGACGATCTACTCGCTGTCGCGCGGGATGAGCGAGGCGGGCGATACGCTGCTCGCAACACTGGGGCGGTGGGGAAACGAGGATCCCCAGATCGCAGACGACCGAGAAAAGCTCCGCGCCGCGCGCAGGGAGGTTCTGTGTCCGAGGAGATAGGCGACATATATTTTTCGTTCGGCATATAGCGGCATAACGATACATCTATGGAGGCCGTCATGAAGATCGAGATCCTCGGCACCGGGTGCCCGAAGTGCGCGCAGCTCCTCGCCAACGCCGAGCAGGCGGTGCGGGAGGCGGGCGTGCAGGCGGAGATCGTCAAGGTGACGGAGCTCACGGAGATCGTGAAGCGGGGGGTGATGATCACGCCCGCCCTCGCCGTCGACGGCGTCGTGAGGAGCGCGGGGAAGGTGCCGGGGGCGGAGGAGATCAAGAGGTTGTTCCCGGGGGGGTGAGCTCGAAGGAGGAAAACCGATGACCGTGAACCGCAGGGAGGCGGGCACATTCGCCCTGCTCGCCGGGGTGTTCGTATTCGCGTACTTCGTGCCGCTCGGGAGCCCGAGGTTCGACGCCGCCTTGACGGAGGCGTTCCGCCTCCTCCAGTGGTACGCGCGCAACCACACGCTCCCGTGCGTCGTCCCGGCGATGTTCATCGCGGGGGCGATCGCGGCGTTCCTGTCGCAGGCCGCCGTCCTGAAGCACCTCGGCCCCCGCTCGAACAAGGCGGTCGCCTACGGCGTCGCCTCCGTCTCGGGGTGCATCCTGGCGGTCTGCTCGTGCAGCGTGCTCCCGATGTTCGCGGGGATCTACACGATGGGGGCGGGCCTGGGGCCCGCCTGCGCCTTCCTCTACTCGGGCCCGGCGATCAACGTGATGGCGATCTTCCTCTCGGCGCGCGTGCTCGGCTTCGAGCTCGGCGTCTGGCGCGTCGCGGGGTCCGTGGTCTTCGCCGTGGTCATCGGCCTCCTGATGGCGGTCATCTTCCGCCGGGGCGAGACGCGCAGGGCGGAGGGGTTCGCCCTCGTCGAGCACCCCTCCGCGCGCCCCCTCTGGAAGACCTCCCTCTTCTTCCTCTGCATGGTGCTCTTCCTCGTCTTCTCGGACTGGGCCACGCCCGGCAACTTCACCGTCGTGATGCACGACGGCCGGGAGCTCAAGGGGAACATCCGGTACGACACGCGCGACGTCGTGAACTTCCAGGTCTTCAAGAACGGCGAGGCGGGAGAGCATCTGGAGCTCAAGCGGGAGGATATCCGCTCGATCTCGCAGGAGGAGAGCTTCACCGTCAAGGTCCACCGGGTCCGCTGGCGGCTCGCGGCCCTGATGGGGCTCGCGGTCGGGGCGATGTGCCTCGCCTGGTTCACGCGGGCGGAGTTCGGCGAGTGGATGGCGCAGACCTGGGTCTTCTCAAAGCTGATCGTGCCGCTCCTGTTCGGAGGCGTCTTCGTCACGGGCTTCGTCTCGGCGCTCGTGCCTGAGCGGGCGGTGGCGGGCCTCGTCGGGGACAACGGGGTCGTCTCGAACCTCGTCGCCTCGTCCATCGGGGCGTGCTGGTACTTCGCGACGCTCACGGAGATCCCCATCGTCCAGGCCCTCCAGAAGCTGGGGATGGCGAAGGGGCCCTCGCTGGCGCTCCTGCTCGCCGGCCCGGCGCTCTCCATCCCGAGCATCCTCGTCATACGGAGCGTGCTGGGGGTGAAGAAGACGGCGGTCTTCGTGCTCCTGGTGGTGGCGATGTCCACGGTTGTCGGGATGCTCTACGGGAGAATCGGATGATGGAGAAGATGCTTTTACTCGCGGCGCTCGTCGGTGTCGCGTCGCTCATGGCCGCACGGCAGTACGCCGACGGGGGATGCTGTCGTGCCCCCGCGGCGGACGTCGGCGCGACGCCCACCCCCGCGTCGGAGGCCCCGTGCGGCGTGCCGAAGCTCGTGGACCTCGGGCGGACGTTCTGCATCCCGTGCAAAAGAATGGCGCCGATCCTTGCCGAGCTGAAGAAGGAGTACGCGGGGCGCCTCGACGTGGAGTTCATCGACGTCGGGGACAACCGGGACGCCGCCCGGCAGTACGGCGTCCGACTCATCCCGACGCAGGTTTTTCTGGACGCCTCCGGCACGGAGCTCGTCCGGCACGAGGGGTTCATGTCGAGGGACGACATCCTCGCGCAGTGGAGGAAGCTCGGCGTCGAACTGAAGTGACTGTCCTGGGAGGAGACGGATGCTCGAGAGCGTATTCATCTCCCTGACGCACGCGGTCGAGGGGGCGGCGTCCGTGGCGCTTGCGGCCTCGTTCGCCTGGGGCCTGCTCTCGATCCTCCTGAGCCCCTGCCACCTCGCGAGCATCCCGCTCATCGTGGGGTTCGTCGACGAGCAGGGACGGATCTCCACGCGGAGGGCGTTCTGGATCTCGACGCTCTTCGCCACGGGCATCCTGCTCACCATCGCCGCGGTCGGGGTCCTTACGGCGGCCGCCGGGAGGATGCTGGGCGACATCGGGGCGTACGGGACGTACCTCGTCGCGGCCATCTTCATCGTCGTCGGGCTCCACCTGCTCGGGCTCGTCCCGATGCCGTGGTCCGGGCCGGGGCAGGTCGGGATGCGGCGCCGCGGGGCCCTCGCCGCCTTCATCCTGGGGCTCCTGTTCGGCGTCGCGCTGGGGCCGTGCACCTTCGCCTATATGGCCCCGATGCTCGCGGTGACGTTCCGCCTCGCCGAGACGCGCCTCTGGTACGGAATCCTGCTCCTCCTCGCCTACGGCGTCGGGCACTGCGCGGTGATCGTGCTCGCGGGCACCTTCACCGAGTCAGTCCAGCACTACCTGAACTGGAACGAGCGCTCGGGCGGGGCGGTGATCCTCAGGAAGATCTGCGGCGTCCTCGTCATCCTCGGGGGGGTCTACCTCATCCTCACGGCGTGACGCGGGGCCCGACCGGCCCGGCGGATATGAACCCTCCACCGGACAAGCCCGGCGGGCGATGAAGGAGGTGTGCGATGTGCGCAACGGTTTACCTGAAGGCGCACCCGTGGCGCTGGCTCCTCGCGGTCCTCGTGCTCGCCGCCACGGGCGCACCCGTCCGCGGGCACTGGAACCAGTGCCCGCGGGGCACGTCGGACGGTCCGGCCCCGGGGGCGTGCGGGCTGTATGTCGACACGGACAAGGACGGGATATGCGATCGGTCACATCCTCCGCCGGGAGAGAGGACGCAGAGCCCCCCGGGGACGCCGCCCGGCGGGGGGAAGAGCCCCCGCCCCGGCCCGGAAGAAACGAAAGCGCCAGCCGGGGGGGGGAGTGGCGCATGACTGATCCGCACAAGGCCGAGCCGTCGCCGGAGTACCCGCCCGAGGAGGGGTGCTACCTCCGCGGGAACGACTATTCCCCCGTCGCCGTCTGCGTCATCCTCAACCGCAGGCGGGAGGAGACGCCCCCCGACTACGAGATGCTCGTGCGCACGGCGGTCGAGTCGGGCGCCGCCCTCGCCGGGACGCTCCAGACGGAGAACATCGGCCTCGAGAAGGTCATCCTCAATATCACGGCGAACCCGAACATCCGCTACCTCGTCCAGCTCGGCCCCGAGTCCCCGGGGCACCTGACGGGCGCGGCGGTCGCCGCCCTCCTGAAAAACGGCGTGGACGCGCGGAAGCGGATCATCGGCTCGGAATCGCCCACCCCCTACCTCTTCAACATCCCGATGGAGCATATCGAGCGGTTCCGGGAGCAGGTGACGCTCATCGACTTCCTGAACGAGGGCGGCGCGGACCTCGTCAGGGGCGCGGTGCAGGCCTGCTACCAGGAGGAGCCGACGGGGTTCCGGGGCTATCGCCTCTTCGACCCGGGGGCGCTGCGGAAGCCGCCGCTCACGGGCAGGATCAGCTGGCGCGTCACGCATCCGGAAAAGGAGCCCAGGACCGGGGAGGAGCGGGCGCAGATGCGGAAGGGCCGCGCGATGGTCGAGTGGGTGCGGGAGCGGATGGCGGAGAAGAAGCGGCGGGAGGGAGGATGAGATGAGGAAGGGGAGCGGCGGTTCCGACGGGGCCCGCATGCGGCGGTTCGTTCGGGAGGGGTACGCCAAGGTGGCGAAGGGGAAGGGGTCGTGCTGCGGTCCTTCGTCCTCCTGCTGTTCGGGGGGCACGGCCGAGTCCATAAGCGCGAACATCGGTTACTCGGAAAAGGATCTAAAGGCGGTTCCCGAGGGGGCGAACCTCGGCCTCGGATGCGGGAACCCGCTCGCGCACGCCTCCCTGAAGGAGGGCGAGACAGTCCTTGATCTCGGCTCGGGGGCCGGCTTCGACTGCTTCCTCGCGTCCCTCAGGGTGGGGAGGACGGGGAGGGTGATCGGCGTGGACATGACGCCCGAGATGATCGAGGAGGCGCGCGGGAACGCGAAGAGCTGGGAGCTCGCGAACGTCGAGTTCCGCCTCGGGGAGATCGAGAAGCTCCCCGTCGAGGACTCGTCCGTGGACGTCGTCATCTCGAACTGCGTGATCAATCTCTCCCCCGACAAGCGCAAGGTGTTCCGGGAGGTCTTCAGGGTCCTGAAGCCCGGCGGGCGGCTGGTGGTCTCCGACATCGTCCTGCGCAGGGAGCTGCCGCAGGAGATACGGGACTCCGTCTCGGCCTACGTCGGCTGCATCTCGGGGGCGGTCCTCGTGGACGAGTACCTGGGGGCCGTCCGGGCGGCCGGATTCGGGGAGGTCGACGTCGTCGACGAGCAGGTCTTCCCGATGGGCGACATGGCGCACGATCTGACGGCCGGGGCGGTCGTCGAGGCGTACGGGAGGGACCCCGCGCGGCTCAAGGAGCTGGAGGAGTCGGTCCTGAGCGTCAAGGTGAGGGCGGTCAAGGCGGAGCCGGGGAGGAGGGAGGCGCGGAAGGGGAGGGCGGGACGATGAACGCGGAGGCGAAAGCGGTCGCGCGGGGGCTCGGGTTCTTCGAGCGGTACCTGACCGTCTGGGTCATCCTCTGCATCCTCGCGGGGATCGGACTCGGGCGGGTCGCTCCGGGGCTCGCGACGTTCCTGGACGGCCTCGCCATCCACGTGGGCGGCGCACCGGTGGTCTCGATCCCCATCGCCATCTGCCTCTTCTTCATGATGTACCCGATCATGGTGAAGATCGACTTCGCGGAGGTGATCAAGGCGGGCAGGACGCCGAAGCCCGTGGCGCTCACCCTCTTCGCGAACTGGGCGATCAAGCCGTTCACGATGTATGCCATCGCGGTCTTCTTCCTGGGGACCCTGTTCATCCGCTTCATAGGCGCCGACGCGGTGGACCACGTGAAGATGCCGCTCGGGCTCAACCTGGACCTCGGGGCGGTCTACGGGGCGGGCAGGGTCGTGCTGCACAACGGGGCGAGGATGCTCGAGGTGCCGCTCTGGCGGAGCTACCTCGCCGGCTGCATCCTCCTCGGCATCGCCCCCTGCACGGCGATGGTCCTCGTCTGGGGGTACCTCGCCAGGGGGAACGACGGGCACACGCTCGTGATGGTGGCGATCAACTCGCTCACGATGCTTGTCCTCTACGGGCCGCTCGGGGGTTTCCTCCTCGGCGTCGGCCGCATCCCTGTCCCGTGGCAGGCGCTCGTCCTCTCGATCGCGATCTACGTGGCGCTGCCCCTGGTCGCGGGGTACTACTCGCGGAGATGGATCGTCAGGGCGAAGGGGATCGACTGGTTCAGGGAGCGGTTCCTCCACGTCCTCACCCCGGTCACCATCATCGCGCTCCTCGCCACCCTCGTCCTCCTCTTCTCGTTCAAGGGCGGGATCATCACCGCCAATCCGCTCACCATCCTCTGGCTCGCCATCCCGCTCTTCCTCCAGACGATGCTGATCTTCTGGATCACCTACGGGCTGGCGAAGGTCCTCCGCCTCGGCTACGAGGACGCGGCGCCGAGCGCCATGATCGGGGCCTCGAACCACTTCGAGGTCGCCATCGCGACCGCGACGCTTCTCTTCGGCCTCTCCTCGGGGGCGGCGCTCGCCACGGTGGTCGGGGTGCTCATCGAGGTGCCCGTGATGCTCTGGCTGGTCCGGATCTGCGCGAAAACGAAGGGGTGGTTCCGGGAAGCGGCAGGGGCATGAAGCGGATCCTGTTCGTCTGCGTCGAGAATGCATGCCGGAGCCAGACGGCGGAGCGGTTCGCGCGGGCACCGGGGGAGGGTGCGGTCGGGGAATACAACGCCGATTCGAAACCGTCGGGGCGGGTCAATCCCCGCGCCGGCGAGGTCATGAAGGAGAAAAGTGCGCGCTCCCTTCTCCGGGAGCGAATCCTCGCCCCGATCGAGCGGCGCGAAAACTCCAGGATGAAAAGCGGCAGGGACGGCACGCGCCGGCCCTCCCCGCGGGTGCGGGCGCGGACCATGCCGCACGGCGCCGGCCTGTCCGGCGATGCCTCAGGCGAGGAGCCCCGCCGCGACCGAGGCGAGGGCCTCGGCGATCCGCGCCTCGGTGGGGTTCAACGGGGCGTCCATCATGATCCGCTTGAGGTTCAGCACGCCGAGGATCCGGCCGTTCAGGCGCAGGGGGGATGACATCCCCGATTTGATCTCCTGGTACTTCTTCACACCCGAGAAATCGGGGTTCCGCTGCACGTCGCCGTTGATGATCGCCGTCTTCCCCGTCTGCACCACCCTGCCGCAGACCCGCTCCCCCTTCCTGACGGAGATCCCGATGTTCGAGGCGACCCCCGCTTCGCGCGCCGCCATGCCCACCATGGTCAGGATATCGCCGCCGGGGGAGAGCAGCATCACGGAGCTTCCGTCCGCGCCGATGGCCTCGATCGCGGCCTTGAGGAGGAACTCCATGATCGCCCGCACCCGGTCCGGGAGACTTTCGTCGATGTAGATTGTCCGTGCCGTCATTCGTCTCCTCCTTTGCCGATTCAATGTACACGCCTGCGGACGGCCGCGCAAGGGGAAGGGAGGGAAAAGGGTAAGGGGACACGTACGGGGTGCATTGTCCCTCCCACCTCACCCTCCCCCGCAAGGGGGGAGGGGAATACGGTGCGCACCCCATACCTGTCCCCTTACGGAAAACGGCGGCGGTTCCGCCTTGCCCCTCCCCGCCCCGGTGCGGTACACTGTCGGCGGCGACGCGGGGACGCGGTCCCGCCGGACACGGGAGGTGGCGTATGATGACCCTCAAGACCATTCTCTTCCCCACCGATTTTTCCGACTTCTCGCTGTACTCCCTGGACTACGCGGCGAGCCTCGCGCAGCGGTACGGGGCGAAGCTCGTCTTCCTGCATGTGGTCGACCTGTTCCTCAGCGACCCCGCCTACTTCGCCCCCTATGTCCCGACCGAGGCGATGTTCGAGGAGATCCGGGAGAAGTCCCGCGCCCGGCTCGAGGAGATCGCCGCCACGAGGGTCCCCGGCGGCATCCCCACGGATATCGCGGTCGTCCAGGGGCGGCCGTTCGTCGAGATCGTGCGCGAAGCCAAGGAGCGCCGGGCCGATCTCATCGTGCTCTCGACGCACGGGCGCACCGGGTTGAGCCACGCGATGTTCGGGTCGACCGCGGAGAAGGTCGTCCGCAAGGCGCCCTGCCCGGTGCTCAGCGTCAGGCGCCCCGGACACGGGTTCACGATGCCGTGACGCGGGGGCCAAAATAGTGCGCGGCGATCCCGCCCCTTGTGGTATACTCCATGGTTCGGGCCGGGGGTTGCGTGTGCGGCCCTCCCGGCGGAACGCAACGTCTTCCGCGGGAAACAGCTCCACATCACACAACGGGAGGAAGCATAGATGGCGGTTGTGATTAGGATGAGAAGGATGGGCAGGAAGAACCAGCCCTACTACCGTATCGTGGCGACGGACAAGCGCTCCCCGCGGGACGGGCGCTTCATCGAGATCCTCGGGACGTACCGCCCCCTGGAAAAGGACAAGAACTTCGACCTGAAGAAGGAGCGCGTCTCCTACTGGCTGGGCGTGGGCGCGCAGGTCTCGGGCGCGGTGGCGACCCTGCTGAAGAAGGAGGGGATCAAGAAGGAGAAGGGGGCCGGGGGCGCGCGCAGGGCCGCGAAGTAGACGGCGGGGGAGGGTTCCGATGGAGGGGTTCGTGGGGTATGTCGCGGCGGCCCTCGCCGACCGCCCCGAGCGCGTGACCGTGACCCACCGGGACGACGACCGGCTCGCGCGTTTCGAACTCCGCCTCGATCCGGGCGATATCGGCGCGGTGATAGGAAAGGGCGGCAGGACGATCAAGGCGATGCGCCTCCTCCTCGCCGCCGCCCGGAAGGGGCTGCCCGCGGAGTTGGAGATCATCGAGTAGCGCCCCGGGGGGGATACCGCCACCGTTGAAAATCGACGTGCTGACCCTGTTCCCGGGGATGTTCTCCGGCTACTTCGACGAGAGCATCATGAAGCGCGCCAGGGAGAAGGGCATCCTCGATCTCTCCATACGCAACCTCCGCGACTGGGCCGCGGACAGGCACCGAACGGTCGACGACACGCCGTACGGGGGCGGGGCGGGGATGGTGATGACGGCCCCGGTGCTCGCCGCGGCGGTCGAGGCGGTGCGCGGCGAGGGGAGCCGCGTGGTGCTGCTCAGCCCCCAGGGGAGGCCGCTGGATCACGCCGCCGCCGAGCGGCTCTCCCGGGAGACGCACCTCGTCCTCGTGAGCGGGCACTACGAGGGGATCGACGAGCGGGCCCGCCTGCTGCTGGTGGACGAGGAGATCTCCGTGGGGGATTTCGTCGTCAGCAACGGGTCGCTCGCCGCGATGCTTCTGATCGACGCCGTGGTCCGTCTCATCCCCGGGGCGGTGGGCGACGCGCGGTCGGTTCGGGAGGATTCGTTCTGCGGCGGGGTACTCGATTACCCGCACTATACGAAGCCGCGGAGTTTCCGCGGGCTCGAGGTCCCCGCGGTGCTGCTCGAGGGGGACCACGAGAAGATTCGACGGTGGCGCCGGCGCGAGGCCCTGCGGCGGACGCTGGAGCGGCGGCCGGACCTGCTCGGGCGGGCGCCGCTCACCGGGGAGGACCGGTCGCTCCTGGCGGAGCTTCGGGGCGGCCTCACGGAAGGCAAGGAGAGACGCGGATGAAGATCATCGAGGAGATCGAGAAGGGGTTCTTGAAGAAAAGCATGCCGGGGTTCAGGGTCGGCGACACCCTCAAGGTGCACGTGAGGATCACGGAGGGGGACAAGGAACGGCTGCAGGTCTTCACGGGGCAGGTGATCGCGAGGAAGGGGAGCGGCATCAACGCCTCCGCGACGCTCAGAAAGATATCCTACGGGGAGGGGGTCGAACGCGTCTTCCTCCTCAACTCGCCGAAGATCGCCAGGATCGAGGTGGCGAAGCGGGAGCCGGTCCGCCGGGCCAAGCTCTACTACACCCGCCGGGGTTCGAGCGGCAAGAAGCGCTGAGGCGGGAGCGGCTTCCGCCGGGTGCGGCCGTGCGGAACAGGGGACTTGGGGACAGGGGGGAGGATCTGGCGGCGCGTTTCCTGCGCGGGCGCGGCTACCGGATACTCGCGCGGAACTTCCGCTGTCCCCGGGGCGAGATCGACCTGATCGCCCGCGACGGGGAGATCGTCGTCTTCGTCGAGATCAAGGGGAGGAGCAGCGCCAGGTTCGGTTCGCCGCTCGAGGCGGTGACCGCCGTCAAGCGCCGCCGCCTCGAACGCGCCGCCGAACGGTACCTCAGTGTCTGCTCCCTGCGCCACGCCCGGACGCGCTTCGACGTGGTGGGGATCCGATGGACGTCCGAGGGGGACGGCGACTGCACGCTCGTACGCGATGCGTTCCGCGCCGGGGAGTGACGCGGCGCGGAGGAGGGGGCGGGGCGATGAGCTGTTTCCGTGCGCCGTTCGTACGTGCCGCGGTTTCCGCGCTTCTGTTCTCCGCCGCCGGATGCTCACTCCCGCGCGCGATAGACCAGTCCATGGGCGCGGGGAAGGCGCTCCGCCTCGGCGAGGATGCGGCGGCGGACGGCGACTACGACGCGGCCCTCGCCTCCTACCTCGCGGCCAAGCGCCTCCTGATCACCTCCCGGCAGCAGGGGTACCGGTTCTTCACCGACGGCAAGACGCTTGAGACGCTGGACGACAGGATCGCGGAGTGCGAGCGGCTCGCGGGCAGGGACGGCCTGGTCCGCGTCGGGGCCCGCTACCTCGCGGCGGACGGCCTCGGCGAGGCGCTCGCCGGATCGCTGCGGGAGCTCTTCCGCGAGAACCCCTCCGGCGCCCCCGCCCGGGAGCGGGTCGTCCCCGAGGCGTTGGACGGTTCGTGCGCCGAACGGTCCGACGGCAGATTCGACGTGACCCTGCGGGTGGTGATGCGGGACGCGGAGGACGGGGCCGATTTCGGGCAGGACGCGTGGGGTATCGTGCGGTTCCTGATGGAGGGGGCGTGGGGGCACGGTTTCTGCGCGTACTCCGCCCGCAGGTTCTCGCTCCGCCCGTGGATGGGCCGCGAGACGCGATGGGGCAGCTCCCTCGCCCCGGACGCGGAGAACCGGTTCGTGGGGCTCAAGGACAGGATCGGCCGCTTCACGGTCGTCGTGTCGCGGGGGCGGCTGGTCCAGGAGCCGGGGGACGGGTTCGGACCCCGCGGGCACCGGACGCTCAGCGCCGTGGGGCCCTACTGGCGGGAGGCGCCGTATCGTAGCTACACGATGGACTCCGCCGATGCGGTGCGGTTGAACTGGGGCGAGGCCGACCGGATCCCCGACGCGACGCTCTACGGGCTGATCCGCATCGCGCCGCAGCCCGACGGGGAGAAGGGCGTCGAGGACGGTTTGGGCGGTTCGGACGGTTGAGACGGCGACGGGCCGGGGGGTGAGGGATGCGAAGGCATATTCGGTACGGGGCGGCGCTTCTGTGCTGCGCCGGTTGCGTCACGGGGATGCACCAGGACACGATACGGGTTCAGACCTTCCCCGCGTTCGAGGAGCACCGCCGTATCCGCAGGGCGGCCGTGATTCCGTTCATGGAGTACTACGTGACGCGCGGGGAGACCAAGACGCTGATGGGCGTGCCCGAGCGGATCACCCGGGACAACGGCAAGGTCCTCTGCGACATATTCACGAAGGAGCTGAGGGATCGGGTGGGGTTTTCGGTCATCGGGCCGGAGAAGGTCGCGGAGCGGTTCGGCGGTCGCGGCGAGAAGATCGCCGGCATCCTCCCGCGCAGGGACGTGCTCCGCGTCGGGGCGGACCTGAAGGCGGATGCCCTGGTGATGGGGCAGGTGGACAGGTGCTCCACCTACAAGTACCGGCAGCACAACAACTCGAGGGTGGCCCTGCAGGTCCGGATGACCGACACCGCGACCGGGGAGCCGATCTGGCAGGGGAGCATCTCCCTCGACGACACGGGGCTGCCTCACGAGGTGGCGGCGCGGGGGATCCGGCTGCTGCTCGACCAGGTCATGAGCAAGCTCGAGGGCGCCTCCGCGGGCAAGAAGCGCGCGAGCGGGCGCATCATCGATCGATAGGGGTATGGACGATGGCCGTGTGCGAGCGGTGCGGCGCGACGATACCGTCGGGGCCGTTCACCTATGAGGGGGACGACGGGAGCGCCTTGTGCCTGCGCTGTTTCCGCCGGAGCGGCGGAGAGGCGCCGCCGGCCCGCGGAGGCATCCTGGCGCAGCTGGCGGTGCTCGCCCTGAGGGTGTGCGCCGTCGCCGGCCTCGCGGGAGGGGTGGCGGCCTCCCGCCTCGCCGGCGAGGGGAACGTGCTGTTCGCCGCGGTCGGCGTCGCGGCCGGGGCGGGGCTGTGTCTGGGCTGCCTGGCGTTGTCGGAGCTCCTGCGTCTGGCCCTCTCGACCGAGGCGTCCCTGCGAAACATCGCGCGCCTCCTCGACCGGATCGAGGGGGATGGCCGGCGGGGGGAGGATGCGGATGGGGATCTCGAGTGACCTTCGGGCGTTCCTGGGCCGGTTCAAGGGGAAGCGCCTGGGGCGCCTCTCGACGACCTTCGGCGTCTCGACGGCGCTGGCGGCGGGGTTGTTCCTCGGCTACCGGATCCTCTTCCCGTTCAGGGCCTCCCCGCGGGGGAGCTGTCTCTGCTGCGGCTCGCAGACGCGGCTCGGCCCGGGTGGATGGGCGGACTTCTGCGCGCGGCACCACCCGTTCACGCCGCTGCCCCCGCTGATGGTGGTCGCCGAGGCGGTCAGTCTGTTCGTTTCGGCGATCGCCGGATGGCTCATCCTGCGCCGGATCGCCTACCTCGGCGGCCGCGCGGTGTCGATGGGGCTGCTGCTGCTGTGCCTCGCCGGGATGGCGCTGTGCGCCTTCATCGTGCCCGAGCCGCTCAGGACCTGGCATCATTTCTTGCTGGCCCTGCTGTTGCTCGTCTACGTGCTCAGCGCCGCTTTCGTCGACAGCGTCGAGTCGATCTTCACCACGGCGGCGGTTGCCGTGGCGGTCGCGGCGCTGCTCACCTTCATCATACGGATGCTGCACTTGATCATGCTGGGGTATTGGGGGCTCTTCTAGACCCGCTGAAAAGGAGGGACGAATGACGAGACGGACGATCGCGGCGCTCGGCCTCGTTGCCACGCTCGCCGGCTGCGGCAGGAGCGCGCCGGAGGCGACGACGGAGGGACGCGGGAACGGCATCCGCTGGCACGACTCGATCGCCGCGGCGCTGGCCGGCGCCGCGGCCTCGGGCAAACCGGTGATGGCGTATTTCAGCTCGAGCCGGTGCAGCTGGTGCGCGCGTCTCGATCGGGAGACGTTCGGCGACGCGGGGGTGCGGGCGCTGGCGAACAGCTTCGAGGCGGCGAAGACGGACGCGGGGAAGGATCCGGCGTCCGCCCGCGCCTACGGCATCCCGGCGCTCCCGACCGTGCTCTTCCTCGACGCCAAGGGGAATGCGGCGCATCGCGTGGTGGGGTTCAAGCCGCCGGCCCGGTTCGCCGAGGAGATGCAGAAGGCGCTCGCCGCCGGGCGCTGAGGGAACGGTCAGTCCCGCCCCCGGCCGGCGAGTCTCCAGAGCCACGCGAGCGCCAGGATGAAGAGGGCGGTCTGGACGCAGACCCCCGCCCAGTTCAGCGCGGTCCACGCGGCGGGTCCCGCCGGCTCCGCGGGGCGCGCCGCGCGCACGCAGGCGGCCGCAAGCCGGACGCACGCCGTTTCCGTCATGGTCCTCCTCCTCCCTCGCGGGTCGCGCCGCCTCAGCGCGTCAGGACGCGCCGGCTGGCGCGGTGCCGTTCGATCGCCACGGCGATGATCCTGTCGAGCAGGCGCGGGAAGCTGAGCCCCGCCGCGCGGGCTGCCTGGGGAAGCAGCGAGGTCTTCGTCATCCCCGGGATGGTGTTGGTCTCCAACACGCTGATCCGGCGGCCGTTGACGATCATATCCGTCCGCGACATCCCCGCGCAGCCCAACGCCGCGTGGGCGCGCAGGGCGAGGGCCTGCACGCGGGCGTTCAGGGCGGCGCCGATGCGGGCGGGGGTGATCTCCGCGCTCGCGCCGGGGGTGTACTTGGCGTGGTAGTCGAAGTAGGCGCCGCTCCGCGGCGCGATCTCCGTCGGAGGCAAAGGCGTCGGGGATCCCCGGCGCGGGCGGTCCAGCACGGCGCAGGTGACCTCCACCCCCTCGACGAGCTCCTCCGCGAGCAGGCGGCTCCCGTACCGAAGCGAGAGGGGGATGCGGCGCCGCAGTTCGGACGCGGACCGGCAGCGGTAGATCCCCACGCTCGACCCGAGCCGCGCCGGCTTCAAAAAGCAGGGGAACCCGACGCGGCGCGCCACGTCGCGGACGACCCCGGCGGCGCCGCTCCTCCACTCAGCCGCGTCGATGAGGCGGAACGCCGGCGTCGGGATGCCGTGAAAGGCATAGATCTCCTTCGTCTTGATCTTGTCCATCGCCAGGGCGCTCGCGCAGACGTCCGAACCGGTGTACGGGATATCCAGCATCTCCAGCATCCCCTGGATGGTGCCGTCCTCCCCGAACGGTCCGTGCATCGCGATGAACGCGCAGTCGACGCGGTCGCGCGCCAGGCGCGTGATCGCCTCCCCCGCCGGCCCGTAGCGCCTCCTCCCGGCCGTCTGTCCGGCGGGCGGGAAGCCGCGGGCGGCGTGCCACCTTCCGTCGCGGGAGATGACGACCGGTTTGACGAGGTACCTCCGGCGGTCGAGACCGGCGATGACCATCGCGCCGGTGAGGCGGGAGATCTCGTGCTCGGCGGTGCGCCCGCCCGATATGACCGCGATTCGAAGGCGTCTCATCGGGGCGTGCCCCCGCGCACGGGGTGGAGGCGGACGAGGCGCGGCGCCGCGGGTGCGCGGCTCATTCCGTCTCCCCCGCGCGCGCGCGTTTCCCCGCGGCGGCGCGCCGGTGGATCGCGATCGAATCGAGCGCGACCGGGGGGGGCTCCTTCTCCGTGCCGGTCAGCGTGGCGCGGTATTCGACGGAGGTGATGCGGGGGCGGTAGCCTTCCCCCAGCACCTCGACGTAGATGCGTTCCGGGACGGTGGGGAGCCACCAGACGGGGACGCCGAGCCATGTCCAGCGGTCGTAGGTATGGCGGTAGACGGTGTCGAAGAAACCGCTTTTGTTCGTGAGGACGCCGGTGTTGAGCGCGAACTCCAGCTTCTCGCGCTCGTCGGCGATGTCGATGCAGGCGCCCGGCACCGGCTCCTTGCTCCCGGCGTCGATCACCCGCCCGCTGACCCGTATCGGGGACTCGGCCATCCGCCAGCCGCACCCCGCCGTCAGCGCCGCGGCGCAGGCCGCCGCCGCGACCGCCGTGACGATGCGCATCGTTCACCCCCCGTCGTTTCGCGCGCTTCGGCTTCCGCCGCGGAGGGGAAACAGCACGTCGCAGCGGATGCCGTGCGCGCGGCAGCATTCTAGAACAATCCGCGCCGTTTGTTGAGGGCAATCTTCCACGCGGCGGCAGAGCCGTTGCGCGGCCTCCGGAACGCAGGCGCGCAGGGCGGGGATAAGGCGCCCGGCGAGGCGCGGGAGGTAGTGCAGGTCGTCCAGCAGCACGCGGCGCACCCCCGCCGCGGCGAGGAAGCGGGCGAGGGGGGCGATGCCGCGCTCCGCGACGAGCGGGATCGCCGGGGCGATGAAGACCGCCGTGTCGATCCCCGCCGCGGCGAGCGTCTCGAGGGCCCGCAGCCGCTCCGCCACCGGCGGGGCGCCGGGTTCGAGCAGGGCGGCGGCGCGCGGATCGTTCGTCGTGATGGTGACGGTCACGGAGACGTCGCGGAAGGCGCGGAGGAGGTCGATGTCGCGTGTGACGAGCGCGGACTTGGTCTGTATCCCGACGGAGTGGGGGAGGGGCGCGAGGGTCTCCAGGATGCCGCGGGTGATGCGGTAGCGGCGTTCCGGCGGCTGGTACGGGTCGGTCACGGAGCTGAGGTAGATGCGCGACGGCCTGGTCCGGCGCAGTTGGCGGACGAGGACGCGGACGGCGTTGATCTTGGCGTCCGCGAACGTCCCCCACGGCTCCTCGTGCCCGGACCAGCGCCGCATGTACCGGGCGTAGCAGTAGACGCAGGCGTGCAGGCAGCCGATGTACGGGTTGATCGAGTAGTCGGCCCCCGGGATCCTCGATGGACTGAGGATGCTGCGGCACACGATCTCCCGGACCGCCCCGGCGCCTTCGGCGGAAGGCGCGGGAGAGGGGCCTTTCAACTGCGGGGTGCGGTATTCCATTGTCGTCGGCATCCGTCGCCGCTATACTATAACGTACCACCGTCCGGGAGGGCAGCCGTGAATCAGCCCGTGGAGCAGCGGTTCTACTTCGCCGTTCCGCTCGACTTCCTCCTCGCCCACGCGGAGCTCGCGCGGCGGCAGCGGGTGAACGCCGAGGTCTTCGCCGACGGAGACGTGCTGCACGACCTGGACCCGGGGCGGGTCTCCGCCGCGCGCCTGCTGCTCGACTCGGCGAAGCTCGGCCGCCGGGTGCACGGCCCGATCTCCGAGATGGCGCTCGGCGCCTTCGATCCGCGGATACGCGAGGTCTCCGTCGGCCGCTACCGTCAGTCGATCGCCTTCGCGGAGGCGCTCGGCGCCCGGGCGCTCGTGGCGCACACCGGCTTCGACATCCTGAACAAGCGCGATCTCGCGGATCGCTACTTCGCCCTCTTCGTCCCCTCCCTGCGCCTCATCGCCCGGGAGGCGGCGGAGAAGGGGATCCGGATCCTGGTGGAGAACACCTTCGAGCCGTCGCCGGGGCTCATCCTGGACGCGGTGGACGCGGCCGGGGAGGAGAACGTGGGGCTCCTCTTCGACATCGCCCACCATCACCTGTACGGCAGGACCCCGCTCGACGAGTGGCTCGCCTGCTGGGGGAATCGGATCGAGGAGGTCCATTTGACGGACACCCGGGGCGACTGGGACTTCCATCTCGCGCCCGGGACGGGCGAGATCGACTTCGCGCGTTTCTTCGCCCTGCGCAGGGAACTCGGCATACGCCCCGTCTTCACCTTCGAACCGCACGACCTCGACGCGTTTGCCGAGACGATTCAATTCATACAGGCACACCCGGAGTATTTCACCTGAGGCGGGCTCCGGACCCCCGCCCCGAAAGGAGGAGCGCATGGCCAAGACGTACAAGACCATCGATGTCATCGGCACCTCGTCCAAGGGTTTCGCCGACGCCGCCAAGAACGCAATCGAGGAGGCGGGCAAGAGCATCAAGGCGATGGGGTGGTTCGAGGTGGACAAGATCGGCGGACGCATCGACAACGGGACGGTGAGCGAGTACCAGGCGAAGGTGCGGATCGGCTTCAGGCTGCTGAGCCCCGAGGAGCTGAAGAACGCCTGATCGACGGGGGACGGAAACGAAACGGCCGCCGGTGCGCGCCTCACGCGCCGGCGGCTTCCCCGTTTTGCCGACCGCGGGCGGGGCCGGAACCGATACGCTACAAACCGGCTGTGCGACGCCGTCGTTCGGCTGGATGGCCAAGATGCAGGAGCGGTGAGTCGAAATCCGATCTGAAATCCGGGATCTAAGATCTGAGATCCGGGAGCTGCGACCCGAGCGGGTCACTCCCTCCCCAGATACTGGCCGGTCCGCGTGTCCACCTTCACCCGGTCCCCCTCCTTGATGAAGAGCGGCACGCTCAGCTCGTAGCCGGTTTCGAGCGTCGCCGGCTTCTGCAGGTTGCTCACCGAATCCCCCTTGAAGCCGGGCGGCGTCGCGGCGACCGCGAGTATTACGCTCGTGGGGAGCTCGAGCTCGATCGGCTCCTCGCCGTGGAAGAGCCCGCCGACCTCGTCCCCCTCCTTGAGGTAGCGGGCGGCGTCGCCGACGAGCGAGGAGGAGAGGAGATGGGTGGAGAAGTCGTCCAGGTCCATGAAGGCGTACCCGTCGCCGTCGCGGTACTGGTACTGGAGTTTCCGGCTCTCGAGATCCACGACCTGCACCGTCTCGGAGGTCCGGTAGCGCGCCTGCGTCGAGCTCCCCGTCTTCACGTTGCGCATCGTCACCTGCACGTAGGCCCGCCAGTTTCCCGGCGTGACATGCTGGTACTCGGTGATGATGTGCGGCGTCCCCTGGTGGAGGATCGCCATCCCCTTCCTCAGATCGACTGCGTTCGCCATCGTGTGCGCGCCCCCCTGGTCTTCGTCGCGCCGCGCCCCTCGGCCCGGCGTCTCAACGTGTGGTCCCGATCCTCTCGAGGTACGGCCCCGCCTTCTGCAGCGCCTTGAACGCCTCGTCTTTCCTCCCCGCCTTGTCGTAGAGCTTGCCGAGTTTGTACTGGATGTCGGCGGCGTCGGGGACGAGTTCGGTCACGCGGGCGTATTCGGCGATCGCCTCCTCGTGGTCGCCCTGTTCCTCCGCGATCTCCGCGAGGGCGAGGTGCGCATGCGCGTTCCCCGGGTCCGCCGCGGTGGCGCGCTTCAGCGCCTCGCGGGCGCGCTCGTAGTCTTTCAGTTTCCAGTGGCTCCGGCCGATGAAGAGGAGCGTGACCGGGTTGTCGTTCTCGAGATCGAGCGACCGGCCCAGATCCTTCAGCGCGTCCCCGAATCGGTTGAGCTGGAAGAGGGCCCGCCCGCGGTGGCGGTAGGCGACCGCCGACTTCTTGTCGAGCTCGACCGCCTTCGTGAATTCAAGGAGGGCGGCCTCGTGATCGTTCCCCTCCGCGTAGGCGACGCCGAGGGCGAGGTGCCCCTCGAAGAAGAGCGGGTCGGTCCGCACGGCCTTCCGCAGCGCCTTGATCGCGCGGGCGCCGTCGCCTTTCTGCGCGTACATCCTGCCGAGGGCGTACTGGCCTTTCGGGTTCCGGGGCTGGAGACGGATCGCCCGCAGGAGGGCGGTCTCCGCGTCGGCCCACCGCTGCGCGGCGGCGCAGGCCTGCCCCAGCGCGAGGTGCCCGTCGAAGAAATCGCCCCGCAGCCTCACCGCCTCCTGGAACTCCCCGATCGCCTCGTCGGTGAACCCCATCTGGATGAACGTCCGCCCCTTCGCGTAGTGCGCGCGGTGATCGTCCGCGTACAGGCGCAGTATCCGGTCGAACTCGGCGAGCGCCTCGTCGTGCCGTCCCTCCGACGCGTAGAGGAAGCCGAGGTTCAGCCGCGCCGTGGCGTCGTTCGGGTCGAGCTGCAACGCCTGCTCGAACTCGAGGAACGCCTCCCCCTGGCGGTTTTGGGCCGCGTACAGTTTGCCGAGGTTGCTGTGCGTCTCGGCGAGCGGGGGGGCCTTGCGGAGCGCCTCCTTCAATGCTCCTTCCGCCTCGGCGGTCCTGCCCTCGTCCATCAGGGCGATCGCCCTGAGGTTGCGGGCGCGGGCGGGATAGGTGGTGCCCGCGTAGCGCGCGTCGAGGGCGGGGATGGCCGCGCGGAGGAGCTCGCCGGCGCGGGCGTTCCCGCCCGCGACGTAGCTACAGGCGGCGAGGTGGAAGAGCACGAGGCCGTCGTCGCAGCCGGCGGAGACCGCTTTCTCGAACTGCCGCGAGGCCGCGGGGAGGCCGCCGGCGGCAAAGAGGCCGAACCCTTTCCCGACGCTGCCGTCCCAGCGCGCGTCGGTTTGCCCTCGATCGAGGTAGAGGGAGAACTCCTCGGAGGGGCGCTGCGTGGTGAGCAGCGCGGGGTGACAGCCCGCGAGGAGCAGCGCCAGCGCGGCGCCCCGAAGGCGGCGGAGGATCTTCATCGCACCGATATGATAGCACAGCTTCGTTCCCCGATCAAACGGGGGCGTCTCGCCTCGCGAGGCGCGCGCCGCTGGGACGGGAAGAGGCGCGTGAGCCTTTGCGCCCTTCCCGGCGGTGTCCGGGCTGTGCTACAGTAGGAATCCGGGGCGGTTAGCTCAGCCGGCTAGAGCGCTACCTTTACACGGTAGATGCCGCAGGTTCGAATCCTGCACCGCCCACCATGCCGCGCGACGCGCGCGGCGCCCGCAAAGGGAGCGGCGCACGAGGGGGTTTCGCGCGGGACGTTCGGCCGAAACCGGATCCGGCTGAGGCGGCTGCGCGGGCGCGCCTAGGCGCCCAGGTACGCCTTCCTGATCTCGTCGCGGCCGGCGAGGTCTCCTGCCGCGCCCTCCAGATCCATCCTCCCGCCGCTCAGGGTGCCCGCCCTCTGCGCGCGCCGCTCCGCGAGTCGCGGGAAGAGGCAGAAGACGCGATCGAGGTTTCGCCCGGCCTGCGCGCGTGCGCGCGCGGAGAAAGCCCCCATCCGCAGATTCTCATCCACGCGCATCTGCGGGAAGAGGCGCCGCCGCAAACCTCATCCGCGCTTCGACTCCTTGCCGGAGAGCGACAGGAGGAAGGCGAGATCCTCGTCGGCGCGCAGCGCGTGGGGGGCCTTCGCGGGCATGAAGATGCACACGCCCGGTTCCATGCGGATCTTCTTCCCGTTCAACACGAAGGTCCCCGTCCCCTTGAGCACCGTCACCGTCCCCTCGCGCGAGGAGGTGTGCTCGGAGATGTCGGTCCCCTTCGCCAGGCACATCAGCGTGTGGTTCGACATCCCCCCGCGCGCGACGACCTTGCTGAAGACCCCCTCGGAGGGGAACTCCATCATCTCGTACAGGTTCGCGGTTTTCGATCGGATCATCTGCGCATCCTCCTTCCGCCGGGCGCAACGCCCGATCAGAGTATGCCGGAAAACAACGTGTGGTTCAAGGCGCCCGGAACGCCTCCCGCCACGGCGTCCGGCGCGAGCGGGCCGGGGGAATCGCTCACCGCCAGAGATGGTTGACCAGCCCCCCGGTGCACAGGGCCGCGACGAGCATGATGCCGGTGGACTTGAGCATGTCCCTCCAGCCCAGTTCGTGCCAGAGGACCACGAAGGTGGCCACGCAGGGGAACGTCATCGCCAGGACGACGGAGGCGACGACGAGCTGCTTCACGGTGAGCGGCAGCAGGGCGAGCATTCCCATCGCGACGTCCTTCCGCAGGACCCCGACCACGACCGCCACGACGGCCTCCTCAGGCAGCCCGAGGAGGCCGCGCACCACCGGCGCGGCGAGGCGGGCGAGGACGGAGAAGACGTCGAGCATGTAGAGCAGGTTCACGGCGAGCACGCCGCCCACGACCACCGGCAACGCCTCCTTGATGAACTGACCCACCCGCCACCAGGTCTTCTTCAGGAGGAGCGACAGGGGGGGGAGCCGGTACGGCGGAATCTCCAGCAAAAGCTCGGGGCTGAAGCCGGAGATCAGCCGGTTGAGGATGAAACCGAGCGCCAGCACGGCGGCGGCGAGGATGGCGTACACCGCCGCGACCGGCAGGAGGCCGTGTTTCCCCAGCACGGCGACGATCATCGCCTGGAGCGCCGCGCACGGGATGCCGATCGAGATGAGCGTCGAGGCGATGAACCGCTCCCTCCTGCTCTCGAGCACCCTCGTCGCGAGTATCCCGGGGACGTTGCAGCCGAACGACAGGAGGGCGGGGATGATCGCGAAGCCGTGGAGCCCGATCCGGTGCAGCAGGGTGTCCATCAAAATCGCCAGGCGCGGGAGGTAGCCCGAGTCCTCCAGCACCCCCAGCACGAAGTAGAAGGAGACGATGTAGGGCAGCACCATCGCGAATTCGACGTAGAGGGCCGTGCTCAGAACGCCGAACGACTGCACGTAGTCGACGCGCCCGTCGATCAGCTTCCCGATGAGGAGGTCGTGGAGCACGCCGGGGCCGAGGAGGACGCCGAGGCGCGCGAGCAGCGGCGACCAGATCCGGTTGAAGAACGGGTCCGCGATCCAGGCGATCCACGTCTCGCCGATGAGCCGCACCGCCTTGAACGAGGCGGCGGCGGCCAGGAGGGCGATCGGGATCCCGGTCCAGGGCTTGATGGTGAGCTCCTGGAGGATTTCCCGCACGGTGTGGTGGCGGTGCTCGAGCCGCTGGACGCGGTCGATGATGGTGCCGATAGCCCCCCAGCGCTCGTCGCGCCCGAGCGGGCCGATGGACGGGGCGCGGGCCTCCGAAAGCCGCTCGACGAGGCGGTTGAACCCCTCCCCGGTGAGGGCGGTCGTGGGGACGACCGGCACCCCGAGCATCCTCTCCAGACGCGCCGTGTCGATGCTGATGCCCCGGTGCGCGGTCTCGTCCCACATGTTCAGGGCGACGACGAGGGGGATGCCGCGCTCCATCAGCTCGAGGGTGAGGGAGAGGTTCCTCTCGAGGTTCGTCGCGTCGACGACGTTGATGACGACGTCGCCCTCGCCGAGCATCCCGCAGGCGACCTCCTCGGCCTTGCTGGTCGGGCAGAGCGAGTAGACGCCGGGGACGTCGACGACCTCGCACACCTCCCCGCCGACGGCCATCCGTCCCTTGGTGAACCCGACGGTGGTTCCGGGGTAGTTGGAGGCGACGACCCGCGTGCCGGTGAGACGGGAGAAGAAGACGCTCTTGCCGACGTTCGGATTGCCGATGAGAAGGACCGTCTTCATCCTTCGATCTCGACCATCACCCGCATCGCCATCCCGTGCCCGAGGGCCATGGAGGTGTGCCCGACGGAAACGGTGACGGGACCCCGCAGGAACTGCCCGCTGATCTTCATGACGCGCCTGCCCGGCCGCAGCCCCATCGCCTCGAGGCGGCGGACGAAGTTCGGCCATCCGTTGATCTCCTTGATCTTGCCGTGCTGAAGGGGATCGAGTTCGGCGAGAGAGACGATCTTCTTGGCCATAGGGCGCATATTCCGATCCGGAGGAAACACAGTATGGATGATTTTCGAGCCGCCCGCCACAGGAAAATGGAACGACGGAGACAGGGGGGGGACGGGAAACAGACGGGGGCGGGGAAGGAGACATTCCACGGGGCGGACGCCGCGTCCGGGCGCGCGGGGCACGGTCAGTGCGCGTGCGCCCCGTGGGCGTGTTCGTGCGTTTCGCCGTGGTCCTCGTCATGGCGGCACTGCTCGTCGGGATCGACCGCGCTCCCCATCAACACCGCGAGCTGCCGCTCAGCGTCGCGGCGCGACCGCCGCCCCTCCTCGATCTCGCGGATGACGGCCTGCGAACCGTTGACACCGGACCGCGTCCGCGCGCGTTCCCTGTAGCAGCCGAGCGCCGCCGCCTGGTCCCCCTCCAGCTCGTGCACGAATCCCCGGAAGTCGAGCAGGGCGGCCCGGTCCAGCTCCCTTCGCGCCTGGTCGACGCCCCCGGTGGTCTCCCACATCGCGAGCGCGGCGTCGAACGCCCGCGCCGCCGCCCGCACCTCGCCGCCGCGGAGAAGGACCCGCCCGCGCTGCATCGGTATCCGGTAGTCGCCGGGGTTGTGCCTGCGCGCCTCCGCGAGGATCCCCAGCGCCAGGTCGCGCCGCCCCCCCTGTCGCGCATCCACCCAGAACGCGGCGTCGAGGAAGGCATCCACGTCGCGGGGGTTCAGCCGGGTCGCCATGCGCAGCCAGGGCATGATCTCGTCGATCTCGTGGCCCTCCAGATGCTCCGGGAGACGGGGGTTGACGTGGTCCGCCGCGCGCTGGATGAACCCCATCGGCACCCTCTTCCTGGCGTGGCCGATGCCGCGGTGGAAGTACCGGTCGGCCTGTTCGACCATGGCGCCGCCGAGGGCGCGGCGGCTCTCCCCGAGGAGCCGGCCGATGAGGGGGGGCGAGGCGCAGCGGACGAAGATCGGATCGGTCGTGAGCCGGCAGGCGAGCGAGAAGGCGAGTACGGCGAGGGCGACGGCCGCCGCGGCGGGGAGAAGGCGGCTCGTTGCGGCCGGCGGGTTCATGCAGCGCCTCCCCGGTCGAAACGCTTCCGGCGGTAGCCGAGCCACGCGACGAGGAGCAGGAGGGCGGTGAGCGCGGCGCCGTAGGCGAGGATGAGGGCGAAGACGCCGCGCGGCACCGTGCCCCATCCGTGGACGATGCGCAGGCGCAGGTCGAACAGCTCGATGTGGGGGAACAGGTAGTAGAGCGCCGACAGGAGCGCCGCCTGCGGGCCGCTCGCCCCGGAGAGCATCTCCGGGATGCGGGGCAGGACGCAGAGGGACGCGCCGGCGACCACGTAGCTCATGCACGCGGCGGCCCCGCTGGTCATGCGGGTCGAGAAGGCGAGCGCGAGCGCGGAGAGCACCGCCAGCCCCGCGAGGTGCGCGGCCCACCCCTGCGCCAGCGCCGGCCAGCCGAACGAGCCCCCGTACGCCCGCACGACGCCCGCGACCAGCAGGTAGAAGACGGCGCTCGCGCAGGAGACGGCCGACCATACGCCCAGCCATTTGCCGAGGAGCAGTTCCGCCCTGGTCAGCGGCTTGGCGAGCAGCGGGTAGATCGTCCCCCTCTTCTCCTCGTCCGGCAGCTGGCGGGAGCCGACGATGACCGCCAGCACCAGCGTGAAGATCCAGGCCAGCAGAAGCCCGAGGTCCAACACGTAGCGTGCCGTGGTCCCCAGCCCGAAGACGTCGGCCGAGAGCAAGGCGCAGAGGAGCGTGGCAAGCAGGATCAGAAGCACGTAGAGCTCCTTGCGCCTGAGCAGTTCGAGCCATACGACCCACGCGATGGTCGCCGCCCGCCTCACGAGGCACCCCCTTCCCGGTCCGAGGCCTCCGTGATCGTCTTCAGGAAATACCCCTCGAGCGATTCGCCCGCCGGGACAAGGTCGGAGATCGCGCCGCGCGCCGCGATGCGTCCCTCGGCGATGACGGCGACGCGGTTGCAGACGCGCTCCACCTCGGAGAGTTCGTGCGAGGAGAAGAACACCGTCTTGCCGCGGGCCCGCAGCGCCTCGATGAGCCGGCGTATTGCCATCCGGCCGATCGGGTCCATGCCTCCGGTCGGCTCGTCCAGGACGAGCAGGTCGGGGTCGTTCATGAGCGCCTGCGCCAGGCCGATGCGCTGCAGCATGCCGCGGGAGTAGGTCGCGATCCTCCGGTCGGCCGCGGCCGAAAGGGAGACCTGGTCCAGGAGTTCGCCGATCCTCCGCTTCAGCGCCCCTCGCGGGATCCCGAAGATCCTCCCCGCCATCCAAAGCAGCTCCCGCCCCGTCAAAAACGGGTAGGTCTCCGCCTTCTCGGGGAGGTAGCCGATGCGCGCGCGCGCAATGCGCGTGCGCACGTCCTCGCCGAACAGGGCCGCCCGGCCGGCGTGGGGGGCGATGAAGCCGAGCAGCACGAGCATGGTGGTGGTCTTCCCCGAGCCGTTGGGGCCCAGGAACCCGAACACCTCCCCCCGTTCCACGCGCAGACTGATGCCGCGCAACGCCTCCACCGTCCTGCCGCGATCCCGGAAGCGGACGGAGATGTCGCGCGCGTCGATCGCGATGCTCATTGCGGTCTCCTTTCTTGGGTGACGCCGCCACGGCCGTTTCGCTCGGCGATCAGCAGTTCCTGGCGCTCCGCGCGGAAGCGCCGGACCCGCAACCCCTCCCCGCGCAGGCAGTCGGCCAGTTCCCCGAAACGGAACCGGGACCGCGCGTGCGCCCGTCCCTCGGCGGCGAAGACGCGGTCGAAGATGCGGTACCCGGAGGCGTCCAGGTCGCTGAGCACGATCCTCCCCCCCGGCCTGAGCAGCCGCGCCATCCCGCGCACCGCCGCGACCGGGTCGGAAAAATGGTGAAGGGCGTTCATCGAGATCACCGCGTCGAACGTGCCGTCGCGGAAGCCCAGTCGCGCAACGTCCCCGGCCATGAACCTGATCCTGTCCCCGACGCCCGCCCAGGCGGCGTTCAACCGGGCGAATCGCTGTTCGGAGCGGGAGATATCCACTGTGGTGACGGAGGAAACCTTTGCGGCCAGCGCGCTGAGGAAACGCCCCTTACCGGTGCCGATCTCGAGCACGGCGCCGGAGAGGGGGAGGGCATGAGAGAGCACGAAGCGGATGCTCCTGGAGAAGTCGTACCCGTGTTTCCGGAAGCGCATGTTCCGCTCCAGCAGCCGGGCGTGGTTCCGCTCGATCTCGAGCCGGGAAGGGGGTGCGGCGCGGCGGCTGACCTGGGTGCCGCGCCCCGCGGGTCCGCGGTCGCGCGCCGCCTCCGCCGGGTTCCCCGCGGCCGCGAAGACGCACCGGAGGGCCCGGACGGCCTTGGCCCCGCAGCCCGGCTCCGCGCCGCGGCAGGGCATCCCCTTCAGCCGGTCGTGGACCTCGGCCATGATCCGGCCGATGGAGGCGACGGAATCGCCGCGGGCGTAGGCGAGTCCGGCCGCGAGCGCGGGTGCCGCCTTGACGCCGAGGCCGCAGACGTCGGAGATCCTCTTGCGGCGCCGGCTCAGGTGGATCTGCGCCAGCAGGGAGAAGAGGACCGCGGGCAGGGCGCGGCGGCCGACTCTCCGGTGCAGCGCGTGAAGCGGGACGCCGAGAAAGATCCCCTGGTTCCCGGAGCCGGTGACGGTGACAACGGGGAGCGGGCGGCCGAGCATCCTCCGCGCGACAAGCCCGGCGACCCCGTCCTCGAGCGGTGTGCCCGGGTCGGCCTTCACCTGGCGCGCGATGAAATCCAAGGCGATCCTCTCAAGGCGGGGGGAACGCCGCCGCACGATCGCCTCGATCTCCCGCACCCCGTTCAGCCGCGCCGCGCGCCGCCGCGGGACGGCGCGGTACCGCACCCTGCCGTTCTTCTCAATCGAGACGATACAGTCGTGCCGCCCCGCGACGGTGGCCGTCACGGTTTCGTCGCGGACCGTGATCGCGGCACGGATGTAGATGCCGCGCCTCGCGAAGGGGGCGACCGCCAACCAGCCGCGACGGGAGAGGAGCGGGTGCGTGCGCGGCACCCTTAGCCCCGCGAACGGGTCGAATCCAACCGAGGAGGAGAGGAGGCCTGCGACCACCGCCGCCCGTATCCCCCGCCTTCCGATCCCCGGGACGACCGCCGTGGACGCGTTGCGGAGAACCTCCGGGGAGAGACGGAGCGCCACCCGGACCCGCTCCCGGCCGGCGTCGCACGACAGGTGGCGCTTCGCGCACTGCACCGCGTACGCGATGGCCGCCGGCTCCGTGCAGCCGGTCACCGTGCGCAGCTCCTCCCGCAGCAGGCGTTCCACGTCGGACGTTTTCATCTTCGGTGCGGACGTTTTCATCCTCGGTGCATCTGGCCGGTTCATGCTCGTCGCGTCAGGGCGGGAACGTTCGACCGCCCCCCTCGGCAGCGCCGCTGTGCGGCGTAACTCTACACCATCCGGCCGCGCACAGGCAAAGGAAGGATGCCGCGCCTCCCCGGCGGCTCAGGGCGCAGCTTCTTCCGCATCGATCCCGCATGCACGGTCGGGCGCGCCCCTCCCCCCCGTCCGCGGTCGGTCGCACCGCCCCTCGCGCGCCTCCCGCGCGGCGGCCGGCAGGCGCGCCTCGTTGATGCGCGCCTCGAACATCCCTATCCGCACGCGAGGCCCCCGGCGCCCCAGGGCGATCAGGTACTGCCTCTGCCCGTCCAGGTTTTCGATCCGATCCGGATCGCTCGAGCAGGCGGCCGCGAACGCCGCGCCCCTGCGCGTCAAAACGAAGACCGGTATCGCCCTCGAGAACTGGATACGGGCGCGGGGCTCGATCCGCGCGCGCACCGCTTCCGAAGCGCACCCCCAGACGAGGTCCGCGTGCGCCAGTATCGCGCCGGTGCGGCGGGCGTCCATCCCCGTGGTGCAGACCACCAGCGAGGTGATCGAGGCGCCGCAGCGCTTCCCCATCGCCGCGAACCCGGCCAGCAGGCCGGCGTCGTTTCCCCGCACGGTGGCCGCCACGGCCCTGAATCCGAGCCGCAGGGCCTTCTCGACGCCGCCCGCCTGGTCGATCGACGCATCCGGATACAGCACGCGCCCCCCGGCGGCCTCGATCCGCTGCCGGACGGCCGCGATGGGCGTCGTGAAGAGCACGGTGTGCATCCGGGCGCCGATCCCCTGGACGAGCTCCGGGTCGGAGCAGATCACCGTCCCCGCCCCGTCGCAGACCACGACCGCGGCGTCTATCGTTCGCTTCCGCAGCGCATGCATCAGCATCTCGGATGCGCCGAAGGGGATGGCGGAGGTCCCGCTGCGCAGCACCCTTCGAGGGGTGCAGAAGCCGTAGCGCCGGATCTTCGACTCGATCACCCGGCAGACCGCCCGCCTGAGCGCCTCCCCGTTGCCGCGCGGGCAATCGAAGCCGTCGTACAGGCGCCGCGCGAGGGGGCAGCGCGCAATCGTGGGCGTGCTGGCCGCGACGACCCGCCCCCCGGAGATGGCCACGATCGAGGAAAAGTATCTGACGAGATGGAGATCCACCGGCGCGGCGTTCACCCCGTCTCCTCCGTATCGGCCGCCGCCTACTCCTTCCCGCCGCCTTGGGGGAGCTTTCCGTCCTTGAACTTCTCGACCGCCGTTTGCACGGTCCCGGCGGCGCGGTAGACGGGGATATTCGCCTTCTTCAGCACCTCGTCTGCGTTGGGGCCCACGGAGCCGGTGATCACCGCCTGTACGCCGCGCTCGGCGACGAACTGCGCCGCCTGGATCCCCGCCCCGCCCGCCGCCTGCTGGGCCTGGTTGGGGAGCGCCTCGACCCGCATCAGGTCCGTGTCGACGAGGAGGAAGTACCGGCACCTCCCGAACCTCGGATCGATGAACGACGAGAGGTCCGTTCCCTGGGCCGTCACCACGATCTTCATTGCGCCACCTCCTTTGCGATGCCGGGCGGTACGGACGTCACGCCGCATTCCCCGGCCGTATGCGGCGAAAAATGGAACCGTGCCCCCGCGCGACACGGGGCGACCCGCAGGCACTCCTCGTCGCGCAGGGCGCGCACCGCCTCGCCGCCCGTGCAGTGGCACGGCAGGAGCACCCCCGGCGCCGCCGCCTGGAGCGCCTTCCGCGTCTCCTCCATGCGCCGCTTCTTCGCGTTGCACAGGTGGAAGCCGCCGATGACCGCACGGATCGTTTCGATCCCGCTCACCCTCCGGACGTACCGCAGCGTGTTGATCAGGCCGGCATGGCTGCACCCCACGCATACGATCGCGCCGCCCGGCGTCGCGATCCACAGCGCCTGATCGTCCTCGAGGGCGTCGGGCCGCCGCCTGTGCGGATCCATGAAGAACGGACCGCCGATGTCCTCCCAGGCGGTTTCCCGGGGGATCGGACCGGTCACCCCGATCCCGGGACCGAGGCCGACCGGCGCGAGCGCCTCCACGACCGCCCCGGCGGGCAGCCGCAGGATCGTCTCCCGCACCGCGGCCGGCATGCCGACGGCGCGCGGCTCCTTTCCCGGCGGGACGCTGTAGCGCTCGAGCGCGGCATTCGGATGCATGATCAGCCTCGCGCGGGGCGCGGCGGACAGGACCTCCGCCACCCCTCCCGTGTGGTCGTAGTGGCCGTGGCTCAGCACGAGCGCATCGATCGATCCCAGGCACGCGCCGAGACGGGGGGCGTTGTGCCGCAACGCGGCGCCCTGTCCGGTGTCGAACAGAACGGTGCGCCCGCCCGCCTCGACCAGGAGGGAGAGGCCGTGCTCGGCGCGCAGCCCCTCGCCCGCCTCGTTGTCGACGAGTACGGTGACGGCCGTTTCGTTCACGGGTATCGGTCCCCCCGGCAGCGCATGAACTTCGCCTCCGCCCTGGCTGCGACGCGCGCATCGTCCGCGATTGCTGCGGCGGACCGGTACAAGGGCGGCGTCATCTCCAGCGGGTGCGCCCGCACGTCGAGCACGGCGCCGCAGCGGACCGGCTCCAGGAACCGCACGCGAAGATCCCCTGTCACCGCGCGGACGCCGTGGAGCAACAGGCAGTGCGTCATGGCGGAGTCCAGCGGGCCGCTGATCACGCCGCCGTGAAGGATCCCCTCGTACCCCTGGAACCACGGCAGCGCCTTGAACCGCGCCCTTACCGAGCCGTGCCGGTCTTCGCGGAACCGCGCGCCCAGAGAAAACGGGTTGTGCGTCCCGCAGATCAGGCAATGGCCGTGCCCGTGCGTTTCGGCGCTCGCCGAACGAGGCTCAGTGCTCGCAGGCATTCGCGCCGGTCGTGAGGGATCCCGCCAGGTAGTCCGCCACCAGCTTCTCCGGCGCCTCGGCCGGGGCGCCCACCAGCACCTTGATCCCCTGCGCCGCAAACAGCCCCTGCGCCCGCGAGCCCATCCCCCCGGCGATGATCATGTCAGCGCCGCGTTCCGCGAGCCACGCGGGGAGAACGCCCGGCTCGTGCGGCGGCGGCACGGCGTCCTCGCGCCCGAGAATCTTCTTTTCCGCGGGATCCGCGTCCACCAGGGCGAACGATTCGCAGTGTCCGAAATGCGCGCTGAGTGTGCCTCCCGTGAGCGGTATCGCGATGCGCATGCGTCCCTCCTTGTTGTGGGTGGTTGACGGTACGACGGGCGCCGGCGTCTCCGAGGAGCCGAAACGGGCGAGGATCGAATCGACGATATGGATGAACGCACCCCCGGCCTCCGTCCGGGCGTGCCGGTGGACGTACGGGCGTCCCTCGTCCCCGGTTTCGCCGAGTACGAGGTCGATCGGTATCCGGCCGAGGAACGGCACCCCCGTCTCCGCCGCCATCCGTTCCCCGCCCCCCTTCTTGAAGATGTGGGTGACCAGGCCGCAGCCCGGGCAGGCAAATCCGCTCATGTTCTCCACGACCCCCAAAACCGGCAGGCCGAGGGCGCGGCAGAAGTTGATCGATTTCCTGACGTCCGCGACGGCCACGTCCTGCGGGGTCGTGACGATCAGCGCGGCGGCCCCCTTCCCGACACACTGACAGACGGAGAGCGGTTCGTCGCCCGTCCCGGGCGGGGAATCGACGACGAGATAGTCGAGCGGCCCCCACGCGACGTCCTGGAGGAACTGCCGGATGACGCCCGCCTTCATCGGGCCGCGCCAGATGACCGCGTCGTCGCGCCCCTGCAGGAGGAACCCGACGGACATCACCTTGAGTCCGCCGACCCGCGCCGGAACGATGGCGTCGTCCTCGACCCTGAGCGTCTCGTCGCGCAGCCGGAGCATCCCGGGGACGCTCGGCCCGTGGATGTCTATGTCGAGAAGGCCCACCCGTTTGCCGGCGAGCCCGAGGGCGACCGCGAGGTTTACCGCCACCGTGCTCTTGCCCACGCCCCCCTTCCCCGACAGAACGACGACGGTGTGCCGTATCTCCTTGAGGCGCCGCCGCAGCGCCTCGTCGTCGGTCCCGCCGCGCCGCGGGGGAGGGGAGGGCGCTTCCTTCGCTTTCCGTGCGGCCCCCCGCCGACCCCTGCGCCCGACGAGATCGGACAACGCCTCGGCGAGCGCGGCGGCGGCGAGGATCGCGCAATGCCTCGACTCCTCGGGGAGGCCCCCCGCGGCGGCGGCGACCTCCTCCCCGCCGATCGTTCGCAGCGCCTCTTCCGGCGTCTTCCCCTCTGCCAGCCGGGCGGCGGCGCTCCCGCTCGCGATGGAATGGCCGCAGCCGTCCGTGGTGAAGGAGGCCTGCGCGATGCGCCCCTCTCCCATCCGCAGCCAGATCTCGACGGTGTCGCCGCAGGGGCCCGTGAGCCGGGCGTGGCCGTCCGCGTCCCGCAGGGGGCCGAAGTTGGCCGGCAGCAGTTTGGCGTTCTTCATGAAATCATGGCGCATACAAATCCCTGTGCCGGCCCCCGCGTGTATGCCGGCGGTGCTCCGCCGCATCCCTCCGCGGCTGTTCGCTGTGATCGCTCACCCTCGCAGCATCGGCGTTCCGCACTTCGGGCATTTCAGATCGAAACAGGGGATACCCGCCCGATGAACCGCTCTCGCTCCGCAGGAGGGGCAGACGCAGTCGCCGCCCGGCCCCGCCCCCGGTCTGCTTCCCCCCATTCGCCCCATCCCTCCGCCCGCGCCCATGCCCCGGCCGCGTCCCGTTCCCGGGCCCCGGCCCATCGGCCCCGTCCCGTCTCCCCTCGGCATCGCGCGCCCCCTTTCCGTTACCCGGTTGTACCGTTTCGCGAAAGGATTCCGTTCACCGTGTTCCACAGCCGCCCGATCGCCTGCGCCGCCTCACCGCCGCCGAGCTCGACCACGCTTGTCCCCGCCATCTGCGCCGCGGTGACGGACGGATCGTAGGGGATCCTCCCCGCCGGAGGGGCGGCGCAGGCCCGCGCCTCGGTTTCGATCCCCGCCGCCATCGCCGGGTTGAGATCCCACTTGTTCACGCACACCGCCGCCGGCACCTTGAAATGGCGGGCAAGGGAGAGGACCCGCCGGAGGTCGTGTATGCCGGAGACGGTGGGTTCCGTCACGACCAGCACAAGCGAGGCGCCGCCGAGGGAGGCGATCACCGGGCAGCCGATGCCCGGAGGGCCGTCCACGATGATGAGCGGTCGATTCTCCTCCGCGGCGATGCGGCGCGCCTCCCGGCGGACGGCGGTGACCAGCTTTCCCGAGTTCTCGGCCGCGGCGGCGAGACGCGCGTGCACCATCGGGCCGCACCGGGTGGTTGAAACCATCCATTCGCCGCAGCGCTGCTCGGGGAAATCGATGGCGTGCGCCGGGCAGAACCTGACGCAGACGCCGCACCCCTCGCAGGAGACCGGGTCGATCGTGTAGACCGTTCTTCCGCCCTCATTTGAGTGCGGAACCGCCGCGGCATACCGGCAGAGGGACGCGCACGCGCCGCAGCCGGTGCAGGCGTCGGGATGTATGACGGCCTCGTGTCCGCTGCGGAATTCATGGCGCTCCCGCACCTGCGGCGCGAGGACGAGGTGCAGGTCCGCCGCGTCCACGTCGCAGTCGGCCATGACCGCCTTCCCCGCCAGGACGGCAAAGGCGGCCGTGACGCTCGTCTTGCCGGTTCCCCCTTTGCCGCTGATGATCACGAGTTCCCTGGGCATCCGTATCGGGCCTCCGCGGGCTTCCTCGGCCCGTTGCGCGTCCCGGGGGGCGGCGTGCCGCCCTTGCCCTTGGTCAGCCGTACGATATAGAAATCGGCGTGCGGCTCGCGGTGGATTCGGGCGTGCGCCGCCCCGGGAACAACGTTCCGTGGGAGCCGGACCGCGGCATCCGGCTCCCAGCATCTCGCCGAGCCGAGAACGCCGCGCCTCCTTCGCCTTTTCGCCGCGGCATGCGTGGAACCGGGATTGAGCATGAGGAGCCGGAACGCCTTCCTGATCTTTTCCGGTCCGTCCGCACCGGAGACGCCGAGGATGCGCCGCGCGCGGGTTTCCTTCTCCATCTGTCGGGCGATCCCCGCCTGGAAATCGTAGTCGTTCATCCGTTCCCCGCCGCCGTGTGGTACACGGCGCCGTCCCTGTGCGTCGAGGCGACAAGACGCCGCGCGGCGAGCTCCTGCAGCCGCTTCACCGCCTCGGCGACGTGTATCCCCAGGCCCTCCGCGAGCCCCTGCGCCGTGCAGGGGCGCCTGCGCAGCAAGGCCAGGATATCCTCGTCGCTCGCGGCGCGGTCCGCGCCCGACGGCGGCGCGTTCGCGGGGGGGCAGATCAGCTCCGCCGGCGGGCTGAAGAGGGCGGCAAAGGACTCCATCCGGTGCGTCGGCACGGCGGAGGCGAATGCCTCGCACGGCGGACGCACGACGGTGTTGAGCTGGACCCGTTCCGCCCCGATCCGCCGCGCGAGGGCGGCGAGCTTTTTCACCTCCGCCTCGACCGCGGTGACGCCGGCGAGCAGCATCACCTCCAGCCATACGGATCGAGGAAACCGCGCGGCGAACTCGACGAGTCCTTCCGCCATCGCCTGGAATTCGATCCCCAAATGCGGGCGGTTCACCAGTCGGAACAGCTCCTCGTCGCCCGCGTCGAGCGACGGCAACACGAGATCGGCCCCCATCAGCCCGTCCCTGACCTCGGGGGTCCAGAGGAGCGATCCGTTGGTGAGGACGGCGACGGGGATCCTGGTCAGGGACCTGATCTTTTCGATGCAGTCGCCGATGCGCAGGTTCAGCGTCGGCTCGCCCGATCCCGCCAGACCGATCCAGTCGGGCGAGGGGCCGGCGGAGAGCTTCTCCTTCAGCTCCGCGACGACCTCGTCGATGCAAACGTATTCTTCGCGTCGGAGGGTCTTGCTCGTCGTGCGCCCGAGCTGGCAGTAGACGCAGTCGTAGGTGCAGACCTTGTACGGCACGAGGTCGACGCCAAGGGAGCGTCCCAGGCGCCGCGAGGGGACAGGGCCGTAGACGCGGGAAGGGGGAGGGGTCGTCATCCCGCTCCTCCGCACGGTTTCCCGCACGGCCCGTTCCTGCCGCAGCAGGTCGTGCCGGATGCCTCGAACGAGCAGCCGTTTGCGCCGCGGGCGCGTCCGCCCCCCTTGACGAGGAGACCCGCCCCGCCGCTGATCAGGCGGCGGACCTTCCCGCCGCAGTCGGGACAGTTTGAAACCGGGGCGTTGGAGATGGCCTGCCGGCGCTCGAACCTCCCGCCGCACTCCGAGCACTCGTACTCATAGGTCGGCACGGCTCATCTCCTTTCGGCGGCGCGGCCGCCCATCGCGTTCTCCAGGAGACGCTCGAACAGCGCCCGGTATCCCGGGAGGGCATCCAGGAGCAGTTCTCCCCGGGAATACGCCTCCGCGATTTTGCGGTCGTCCGGGATCTCCGCGAGGATCGGCACCCCCTCCTTTTCGCAGAAGCGGCGGACCCGGTCATCCCCGATCCCGACGCGGTTGACGACCACGCCGAAGGGGACCCCGATCCCGCGCGCCATCTCCACGGCGAGCGTGAGGTCGTGCAGGCCGAACGGCGTGGGCTCGGTGACCAGCAGGGCCAGATTCGCCCCGCGGATTGCGGCGATCACCGGGCACGAGGTCCCGGGGGGCGCATCCAGGATCGCGGGTATGTCGCCCCGCAGGCGTGCCTTCACCGCCCGGATGAGCGGCGGCGCCATCGCCGCGCCGACGTCGAGGCGCCCCTGGACAAGCGTGATCGCGCCCGTCTGCTTCGTCTCGACGATCCCGATGCGCCGGTCCCGCTCGCGGATGGCGCCTCGCGGGCAGACCCGCGCGCATCCGCCGCATCCGTGGCACATCTCCGGGAAGACGACCGGGGGACCGGACCCGAAGGCGGCGATGGCGTGGTATTCGCAGAACCGGCCGCATTCGCCGCATGCGTCGCACAGGGCCGCGTCCACCTCGGGGACGGGGATCGAGACGATCTCCGAAACAGCCCCTTCCCCGCGCAGGAACAGGTGGCAGTTGGGCTCCTCCACGTCGCAGTCCAGGAGCTGGACCGGCGCCGCGAACGTGCGCGCCAGATTCAGGGCGACGGTCGTCTTGCCGGTCCCTCCCTTGCCCGAGGCGATCGCCAGGATCATGGATCTTCCCGCCGTGTTTTCATCCGGGTGCCTCCGCGGCGCCTACTTCTCCGCCGCCGCTTCGACCTCGCTGAGGCGCTTCTTGATCATCTCCAGCTCGGACTGCAGGGCGTCGGCCTGGCGCTTCAACGCCAGCTTCTCCATCTCGGGATCGGGATCCCCGACGTACGGAGCGGGAAACCCGCCCACCCCCGCCGGGCCCGCCGCCCAGCGCCAGTTCCGCCAGCCCCGTCCGAAGCCCATCCCGAAGCCGCGTCCGCGCCCGAAGCCCATCCCGAAGCCGCGTCCGCGCCCGTATCCCGGCCCGAACCCGCCTCCCACGCCTGGGTTGGCGTAGCCAGGCGTTCCAAACCCCGCGCAGTATCCGGCCGCCCTTCCCGTCATCGGGCCCATTCCCGCGGGCCCCGTTCCATCTCCCCGTGGCATCGTCGCACCCTCCTTTCCGTATGTCTGTTTAGTCACCGATCGATTCTTCCCCGCCGGCATCCGCCCCGGCGGCCCCTCCCGCGGCCGCGCCACCCGACGCGCCCGCAACAGCCCGGCATGGCAAATGCGTCGCTCCGCAGGGCGTCCGCCCGCCATGCCCGGATGATCTCCTTCAAATCTCCCGCGATGAACGGGAACACCCGTATGCCGGATGAGACGATCATCTCGTGCAGGGGCCTCGAAATCGCCCCGCAGACGAGCGTGTCGACGCCGAGCTCGGCGAGACGAAGCGCCCGCTGCGCCGGAAGGCCCTCGCCAAGATGCTCCCGCGATTCCGCGGCGATTTCCCCCCCGTCGGTTTCAACGAGGCGGATCTCCCGTGCCGTGTCAAAGACCGGCGCAATCCGATTGTCCCAACAGGCGAATGCCGCCTTGCTCATATGGGATCCCGAGGTCCTTTCTTACCTTGAGGGAAGCATATGTCGTTCCACCCTGACTGGAATGGGGTGCTAACATTTATCATTTTGCCCGGGAATACGTTACGAGTTATGGGCGGCGCGGGATGATCGAAGCTGAGTTGCATGTGCGCAACCCATGGGGCGAAATACAGTAGCGGATGCGCTACTGCGAGCGCGCGTTCCGGCGACGGCCGTCGCGGTCCGGGAGGCGTATGCGGAGCTTCTTGATCCTGCGGAACAGGGTGGTCTTGTGGATTCCGAGCTCGCGCGCGGCTGCAAGGCGGCTGCCGCCGCTCTTCTCGAGCGCGGCGCGGATGGCCTGGGCATCCAAAAGCTCATGGGAGGAGCGTATCGCGGACCCCGACGGTGCGGCATGCGCCGTCAGCTCCTCCGGGAGGTGTTCGATCCCGATGAGCCCGTCCGCGCACAGGATGAAGGAGCGTTCGATGACGTTTTCGAGTTCACGCACGTTCCCGGGCCACTGGTGGGCCATCAGGAGCGAGAGCGCCTCGGGGGCGATCCCGGGGACGGCCTTTCCCTGCATGCGGTTGAACCGTTCGATGAACTGGCCCGCCAGAAGGGGGATGTCCTCCTTGCGCCGGCGAAGGGGGGGGAGTTCCACGCGGATCACGTTCACGCGGTAGTAGAGATCCTCCCGGAACGCGCCCGCCTGAACGCGCGCGGCCAGGTCCCGGTGCGTGGCGACGATGATCCGCGCGTCCGTCGATTCCGAGCGGGTCGCTCCCAGCGGTTCGTAGGTCCTGTCCTGCAGTACCCGCAGGAGACGGACCTGGAGTGCCGGGCTCACCTCGCCGATCTCGTCGAGGAAGAGGGTGCCGCCGCGCGCAAGGGAGAAGCGCCCCGGTTTGTCCCTCTCCGCCCCGGTGAACGCCCCCGCCTTGTAGCCGAAAAGCTCCGATTCGAGAAGCGTGTCGGGCAGCGAACCGCAGCTGACGGCGATGAACGGGCCCCTGCGGCGGGGGCTGAGGGAGTGGATCGTGCGCGCCACGACCTCCTTGCCCGTTCCGGTTTCCCCCGAAACGAGGACCGTGCTCGGGCTGGCGGCGATGGCCGGGAGCATCTCGAATACCCTTTGCATCAGGGGGCTGCGACTCGCGAGGTCGCCGATCCTCCATTTCCCCTCGAGTGCGCGGCGGAGGGCCTCGATCTCGCGAAGGTCCCGGAACGTCTCCGCGCCCCCGATGAGACGGCCGGCCGCGTCCCGCAGCACGGCGGTGGAGACGCTGATGGGGATCCGTTCGCCGGCGGCGGTGACGATGTAGCCGGAACGGCCGATGACCGGCGCGCCTGTCTTGAGGGTGCGGCGCAGCGCGCAGTGGGCCTCGCACATGCTGGAACGGAACACCTCCATGCAGAGCCGGCCGATCGCCTCCCGGCGCGGAACGCCGGTGATCTCCTCGGCCGCGCGGTTGAACGAGGTGATGCGCCATGTATCGTCGACGGTGAAGACGCCGTCCGAGATGCTCTCCAGGATGGCCCCGGTCGGCGCCCCGATCCCCGTCTCTTTCCGCCTCGTTCTGCGCGCGGTCACCGGACGGTCCCTTCGTTCCTGAACGCCGTCACCAGCCGCATCCCCTCGATCATCCGGAACGGGGCGCCCTGCAGGATGCACGGCAGCGCCTGCGCCGGGTCGGCGACGAGGGCGGCGCAGATCGCGTCGACCCCGTGCCGGAAGAGAACGGGGGAGAGGGGGGTGGTCGGGCCCAGGACCAGCGTGTAGGCGTTCGGGCACAGGGCCAGGAGCTCCCCGGCGGTGTGGTTGATGAAGGAGCTCCCGGTGACGGCGACGACCTCGGCTTCGGGGAGGATGCGGCGCGCCTCCTCGACCCCCTCGCGCCCCTCCCACGGGGGCCGGTGCGCCACGCGGAGGCTCGCGGCCGCAGCGCGGATCCGTTCGAGGAACGGGAACGACCCCACGACGGCCACTCGTTTCCCCCGGCCCTTCTCCGCGACGAGCTGCGCCGCGTTGATCTCGTGCAACACGAACTGTTCCGGGTCGAGGAGGGAGTTGACCGCGGCCATCCCGAGCGACGCCTCCAGGAGGCGGTCGGAGAGGGCGTACGCGGCGACCTCGCGCGCGGGCCGGCCGACGAGTGTCCCGGCCGCCTGCACCCAGGCCGGTTGGGATCCGCCGCACGGGTCGCGGAACGCCGAGGAGAGACCCCATTGCGCGCTGCGGACGGCGACGTCGAACGAGCAGACGTACGCCTCCTCCACCGCCGGGCCCGCGGGGAGCGAGTCGAGTATCTCCTCAAGCAGCTTCATCCGTCTTCCTCACCCCCCGGCGAGCGCCTGCCTGATGCGCCGGTGGATCTCCCGCAGGCGGGCGGCCAGCCCCGCCTCCGCATCCTCCACCGCCGGCCGGCCGGCGACGGCCGCATCGATGAACGCCGGATGGAACGGGATCGACCCCGCCAGGGGCAGGGCGTGGCCCACGCAGTACCGCTCCGTCTGCCGGGCGAGGTTCCGATCCGTGTCGCAGCGGTTGAGCACGACCATCGCCCCGATCCTGAAATGCGCGAACAGACGGCGAAGGCGTTCCAGATCGTGCAGCGCGCCCCTTCCCGGCTCGGTGACGATCACCGCCGCCTCCCGTGCCGAAGTGGGGGCCGACGGTCGCCGACGGTGCAACCTGCAGCGCGCCCGCCTTGAGCGCCCGCAGCGCATCCTCGACCGTTCCGCTGATGCCGGTGTAGACCTTGATCCCGGCCGCGCCGAGCACGCGCGCCGCGTTGGGACCGACGTTTCCGGTGAGGACTGCCTCCGCGCCGAGGGAGGCCGCGAACTGGCCCGCCTGGATCCCCGCGCCCCCCGCCGCCTGGCGGGAGTCGTTGGGGTAGGGGACGGCGTCCATCGAATCGATGTCGACCAGCATGAAAAACGCGCACCGTCCGAATCGGGGATCGATCGGGGAGGTAAGCTCCTGCCCCGACGAGGTGACGACGACCTTCATTGCGCTCCTCCTTTCAATCTGATGCTCCCCCCCTCCAGGCGGAGGGCCTTGCCGTTCACCAGCGCATCGGCGATCTTCCGGTGCGCCGACACGATGAGGCGGGAGAAGGTGGGGCGGGAGATGTTCATCCCCCGTGCCGCCTGCTCCTGGTACGCGCCCTCGAGGTCCGCCAGGCGTATCGCCTCGACCTCATCCAGCGACACGACGATCTCCTCGAGCATGCGAAGCGGCACCCCGGCCGGCTTGAAGTACGTCACATCCGGCATGGCGCTGATCTGCCTGGTGCATTTCGGCCTCGACATGGATCCCCTCGCGTTGCACGATTTTATTATGAACTAATGTTCATTATGGCGCAACGGAAAACCGCCGCGGAACAAATGCGGCAGGACGGGAAAGGCGTCAGCGCAGGATACCCGCGGCGGGAAGCGGCAGGCGCCTGCCCAACAGGCACAGTGCGGACGCGAGGCCCCGGAGGATCCATCGCCCGTAAACGCGCCCGGCGATAAGGGCTCTCCACTGCGCGCCGCATTGTCGTGATCGTCTTTGCGCACGGCCCGGTGCGGGAAGCTTGTTCACGCGGGACTTGGACGCAGGATGCCGACGGGGTAGACTATCCGGGGCGGACCGAGGATGGGGGAGAGGGGATTGCGGTCGATGCGAGGCTACGCGTGCGGGCTGGCGGTGTTCGTCTGCGGCGCGGCGGTGATGAGCTTCGAGCTTGCCGGGTCGCGCGTGCTCGCCCCGTACGCGGGGACCTCCCTGCGCGTCTGGACCAATCTCCTCGGCGTGATCCTGGCGAGCCTGAGCGCCGGCTACTGGGCGGGAGGGCGGCTCGCGGACAGGCGGCCGGATCCCCGTCTCCTCTCCTCCCTGATACTTGCGGCGGGGGCGTGCGTGGGCCTGACGGCGCTGCTCAGGGACCGTCTGCCCTCCGCCCTGCAGGCCCGAATCGAGGGGCCGGGCGCCCTCTCCCTGCTCGCCTCGCTCGCGCTCTTCGCGCCCGCGAACGTCCTCCTCGGCGCGGTCTCCCCCTTCGCCGCGCGGCTCCGCATACGGGACCCGGGCAGCTCGGGGGCGACCGTCGGCGCCCTCTACGCCCTCTCGGCGCTCGGGAGCATCGCCGGGACGTTCCTCGCGGGGTTCGTCCTCATCCCGCTCTGGGGGAGCGGGCGCCTCCTCTTCGCGCTCGCGGCGGGCCTGGCGCTTCTCTCCCTCCTGTTCCGCGGAGGCCGCCGGGCGCAGGCGCGGAGCGCCGTCCTGCTGCTTCTTTTCGCGGCCGGCGGCCTCGCGCCGGGGGCGGCGGGGGATGGTCTGCTCCTCGATCTGGATACGCCGTACAACCGGATCCGAGTCTGCGAGGAGACGGACGAGGAGACCGGCAGGCCGGTCCGCGTCCTGTCCACGGATCCGTACGGGCAGGAGTCGGCCGTCTTCCTGGACGGGGACGGCCTGGTCTTCGACTACCACACATTCTTCCGGCTCGGAGAGCATCTCGTGCCCGGCTTCAGGCGGGTCGCGCTGATCGGCGGAGGGGCGTACGCGTACCCGAACTGGTTCATCCGGCGGTACCCCGGCGCACGCATCGATGTGGCGGAGATCGATCCCGCACTCACGGCGGTCGCGCGACGCTTCTTCGGCCTGCGCGACCATCCGCGGCTGAGTATCCTGCACGAGGACGGGCGGCTGTTCCTCAACAGGCGCGGCGAGCGGTACGATCTGATCATCGTCGACGCCTTCAGGGACGCCAGTTGCGTCCCGCACCACCTGACGACGGTCGAGGCGGTGCGGAGGATGCGTGCGCGGCTCGCGGACGGCGGGGCGGTGCTCGTGAACATCATCGGCTCCGTGGAGGGGCCGCACGGCAGGTTCACGCGCGCCGAGTACGCCACCTACCGGGCGGTGTTCCCGCGCGTCGACCTGTTCCCGGTCGGCCTGCCGGGCGACGGCGAGCGGGTGCAGAACATCGTCCTCGCCGCCTCGTCGACGCCCCGCCCCTCCGTTTCGGGGGAGGCGGAACTGGACCGCATCCTCGAACACCGATGGAGAGGGGGGGTGGCCTCCGACGTCCCGGTGCTGACCGACGACCGCGCCCCGGTGGAATATTACCTCGACGGGGTGCGGTGAGGGCGGGAACCTCGCCGCCCCGTTGGCGCGGAATCGTCGAGGATGTATACTGGAGGCGGAACGGCGGACCCTCTTCGGGAAAGGAGTCGATCGAATGAAACTGCGCAGCGTGACGATCGGGTGCCTGCTCGCCGCCCGCGGGGTCTTGGCCGGCGAAATCGAACTGCAGAAGGGGGCGGTGATGGTCCACCCGCCGGACGCCGAAGGCGCCGCCTGCATCGCGGGCCTCCCGGGCTGCGTCACGGGCTGGCAGCCGATCCGGGTCAGCGCGCGGAACCGGGCCACCGGCGCGGTTGCGCACGGCACCGTCTCCGGCGACGGGGGCTTCTCCCTCAGCATCCCCGCCTCCGCGGGGGATGCCGTGAAGCTGACCTTCATCTCCCGCGGCGGGGACGACAAGGATATGACCGTGAAGGTCCCCGGCACGCGCGCGGCGCGGGGGAGGGAGCGGACGGAGGTGAACGTGGATCTGGGCGCGTTCTCGCGGTTCGGGGCGCCCGAGGTGGTGCAGGTGAAGCCCGACGGCAAGGGGGGGACGAGGGTGCACGTGGGGCGGCGCCCGGTCACGCCGTCGCCCGCGCCCGCGGTGACCGGGTCTCCCGCGCCCGCGGAAACCGCCTCGCCCGCCCCCGCGGAAACCCCCTCGCTCGCGCCCGCGGATCTCTCCAGGTCGCCCGCGGGCGACCCCCAGGCCGACGGCTGAACGTCCGGCCGCCTCCGATGGCCCGGTGCGCCGCGGGGCTTGACTGCACCCGCCTGTTTTCGTAGCATTCCCCCTGCACAATAGACAATGACGGAGGTTCATGTGAGCACTGTTCCAGGAGGCGCCGCCGTCGCGGAGCGCACCTACACCCTCTCCGGGTATCCGTGGGAGCCGCTGAAGAAGGGGCTCCCGAAGACCACCCAGTCCCTCTGCCCGCAGTGCCTGAAGGTCATCCCGGCCGAGCTGTACGAGGAGGGGGGCAAGGTGCTGATGCGCAAATCCTGCCCCGAGCACGGGGAGTGCCGGGACATCTACTGGGGCGACGCGGGGATGTACCTCCGCAACGAGCGCTGGACCTTCGACACCGGCTGCGGACTGAGCAACCCGAACGTCGCGGGCGAGGTCTCCTGCCCGACGAGCTGCGGCCTCTGCGGGATGCATCTGAACCACACGGTCCTGGGGAATATCGACCTGACCAACCGCTGCAACCTCACCTGCCCGATCTGCTTCGCCAACGCCAACGTCACCGGGTACGTCTGCGAGCCGTCGCTCGACCAGGTTCGGGAGATGCTCCAGGCCTACCGCAACGAGCGCCCGGTGGCCGGCAGGATCGTACAGTTCTCCGGCGGCGAGCCCACCCTGCACCCGCAGTTCCACGACGTGTTGCGGCTGGCGGCGAGGATGGGGTTCTCGCACATCCAGGCCGCCTCCAACGGCATCTCTTTCGCCGACCCGGAGTTCGCGATGCAGGCGAAGGAGGCGGGGCTCCACACCATCTACCTCCAGTTCGACGGCCTCGACGACGCGATCTACCGGGTGACGCGGGGGCAACCGCTCCTCGACGTCAAGATGAAGGCGGTGGAAAACATCCGCCGGGCCGGGATGAAGATCGCCCTCGTCTCCACGATCGTCCGCGGCGTCAACGACGGGGCGGTCGGCGACATCCTGCGCTTCGCCATCGCCAACGCCGACGTCATCGCGGGGATCAGCTACCAGCCGGTCTGTTTCACGGGGCGCATCTCGCACCAGGAGCGGATGCAGAAGCGGATCACCCTCCCGGACGTGATGATCGGCCTCGAGCAGCAGACCGGGATCGTGCGCCGCGATGACTTCTACCCGCTCTCCTTCGTCAGCCCCTTCTCGAAGTTCATCGGGGCGCTGCGCGGCGAGGAGATCACGAACTTCACCTGCCACCCGCACTGCACCCTCTGCACCTACCTCGTCGTCGACGACGAGGGGAAGGCGGTCCCGATGTCGCGCTTCATCGACGTCGGGGGGCTGGTGACCGACATGTACCGGCTCGCCGGGAAAACCGCCAAATCCCGCTTCAAGTCGTTCGCGAAGATCAGGGCGTGGAATGCCCTCCGGAAGCACTACCACGAGGACCGGGCGCCGCGCGGCCTCTCCTTCTCCCGGTACCTCCACACCCTCAACGGGATGCTCGACAAGCAGGTCGGGAGGGCGAAGAACGCCCGCACCTTCCGCACCCTGATGGTGGGGGGGATGCACTTCATGGACTCCTACAACTACGACCTCGCCCGTGTCCGCCGCTGCGTGATCCACTTCTCCACGCCCGACGGGAAGCTGTACCCGTTCTGTTCGTACAACTCGGGCCCCTGCTACCGGCAGCGCGTGGAGCGGGCCCATTCCGTGCCGAAGGAGGAGTGGATGCAGGTCGACGGGTACGAACGCTGCTTCAGATGAGAGCGCACCCGGCGGTCTGGAAGAAGGCGAGGATCTTTTCCCGCTTCGCCCTGGGGCGGCCGGTCTGGTGCACCTGGCAGGTGACCTACCGGTGCAACTTCGCCTGCTCCTTCTGCGACTACTGGAAGGAGGGCGTCTCCCCCTCCGAGGAGCTCTCCGTCGCCGACATCGAGCGGGGGAGCATGAACCTCTCCCGCATCAGCTCCCTGATGATCTCCATCGGCGGCGGGGAGCCGTTCCTGCGCGCCGATCTCCCCTCGGTGATCGCGGCCCTCGCCCGCCGGCACATGCCGCTCCTCACGACGAACGGCTGGTGCGTCACGGCGGAGAACGCCCGCGCGGTGTTCCAGGCGGGGCTCTGGGGCGCGAGCGTCTCCCTCGACTACGCGGACCCGGAGAAGCACGATCGCGCCCGCGGCGTCGACGGCGCCCACCGCCGCGCGCTCCGGGCGATCGAGCACCTCTCCGCGGGGCGCACCGGCAGATTCCAGCGCGTGAACGTGATGGCGGTGCTGATGCGGGACAACCTCGACCAGATCGAGCCGCTCATCCGCCTCGCCGCGCGCCACGGCGCCTTCTTCATGGTCCAGCCGTTCTGCTCCCTCAAGGGGGGGGAACGCGGCTTCGCGCCGGGTGGCGAGGTGGCCGGGTACCTGCGCCTCCTCCGCGCACGACACCCCAACTTCATCTCCAACGACTACTTCCTCGAGCGGTTCGACCTGGCGCTCGACGGGGGCGTGCCGGGGTGCCGGGCGGGGAGGTCGTTCTTCAACATCGACAACCTCGGGCGGGTGGCCAAGTGCGTCGAGGACCTCGACCATCCGCTGGGCAGCATCCTGACGGACCCGCCGGGCGCGCTGATGCGGCGCCTCAACCGGGCGTGGCGGGAGAACAGATGCCAATCCTGCTGGTACAACTGCCGCGGGGAGATCGAGGCCCTCTACACGCCGCGGGGATTCCTGAACGCCATGCCCGTGGTCCTCTCCACCTGGTCGGGCACGAAGAGAGACGCCTCGTAGAGAAGCGGGGGCGCGCCGCCGGATACGCCCGGCGGGTGCGCGCATGCGCGCGCGAGAGCGCGGGGATGGCCGTGTATCATCGAATCGGCAGGAGCAGCGGCACCAGGATCCCGAGCCCCACGTACAGGTCGTACTGCCAGCAGTAGCGCGGGTGCTCCCAGAAGAGGATATCGGTGACGACCGGGATGGACGGCGGCCGCCACGACGGCCTCTCTACCTGCCGCCAGACATGCACGAGCCGGTGCGCGGCGGTGATGTTGGCGAAGACGGCGAGTTCCCAGAGCACGCTCGGCATCCTGAGGAAGAGCCCCCCCATCATCAGCATGAAGGTGCGTTCCGGACGCTCCCAGAACCCCACCGTGGAGGAGACGCCGATATTCTCCGCGCGGGCGCGCGCGTAGCTCGTGAGGACCGCGCCGCCGGCGGCGAGGATCGCGAGGAGGGTATTGCGCAGGGGGCCGTGCGCGGCGTAGAAGAGCCCGGCGCCGCCGAGGAGCGCGATGTCCGACAGACGGTCGAGGCATGAATCGAGGAAGCCCCCGAAGGCGGTCACCCGCCCGGACCGCTTCGCGACGGCGCCGTCCAGGACATCGCAGGCCCCGGTGCAGAGGATCAAAACGCCGCCGAGCCGAAACCGCCCGAGGGCGAACGACGCGCCGGCGAGACAGGCGATCAGGAACCCCGCGACGGTCACCGCGTTCGCGGAGACGCCGAGGCGCAGGAGGGCGTCGGTGATCAGATCTTTCAGGCGGTTCACCCTGCGCCGCACGGCTTCCGTGTACGGGATCATCGCGGACAGTATAGCGCGCCGCCGAGGGGCGTGACAAATGCCATTTGTCACCCTGCTCGCCCCCGCGCTATACTGAACTGGGCCCCGGGGCGTTTCGATGACCCTGCGCGCGAAGATACTTGCCACGTTCGGCGGCATGCTGCTCTGCATGGTCGCCGTCTTCTACTCCGCCTCCCGCACCATCCTGCTCGACAGCTTCGAGGCGCTCGAGGAGCAGCGCATCGTCAAGAACCTGGACCGGGTCCGGGACGCCCTCGCCGCGGAGGTCGAGCAGCTCGACTTCATCACCCGCGACTGGGCCTGGTGGGACGAGACCTGCGCTTACATCGCCGACCGAAACGAGGCGTTCGAGCGGATGAATCTTAACGACGTCACGCTCGCCGCGTTGAAGATCGACGCCATCGCGTTCATGGATCCCGAGGGACGCATCGTCCAGGCGATCGGTTTCGACCGCCTCGCCGGCGTCAAGGCGCCGTTCCCGGAGGCGATCGCGCGGCACCTGTCGCCCGACTCCCCCCTGCTCGCGCACCGCTCGCGCGACGACCGGGCCGCGGGGATCGTGATGCTCGCCTCCGGGCCCGTTCTCGTCGCAACGCGGCCGGTCCTCACCGGCGAGGGATCCGGCCCGATCAGGGGCGCGCTCCTGATGGCGCGCAGTCTCGACGAGGAGAGGGGGAGGGAGATCGCCTCCCTGACGCATGTCGAGTTCACCTTTCTCCCGTTCGACGCCCCGGACCTCCCCGTAGATTTCCGTCTCGCCCGCGCCTCCTTCGCCGGCGCGCCGGGGGATCTTGTGCGGCCGCTCGACGGGGGGACACTGGGGGGCTACCGGATGCTGCCCGACCTGTACGGCGCCCCCGCGCTCATCCTGCGCGTCCAGGAACTGCGGGACATCCACGCGCGCGGACTCGACACGCTGCAGTACCTCGTCCTCTCGATGCTGGCGGTCGGGTTCGTCTTCAGCGCCGGCTTCGTGCTCGTCCTCGAGCGGCTCCTCCTCTCGCCGCTCGGCCGGCTCACGACGCGGGTGGACGCCATCGGCAGCACCGGCGACCTCTCCTCGCGCGTGATCCTCGGCGGGCGCGACGAACTGTCGCGGCTGGCGGGATCCATCAACGGGATGCTCGTGGCCCTGGAGCGGACGCAGGAGGTCCTCAAACGCAGCGAAGAGGATTTTCGTTGCCTCTTCGAGAACATGCTCACCGGTTTCGCCTACCATCGGATCGTGACCGACCAGCGCGGCGAGGCGACGGACTTCGTTTTCATCGAGGTCAACCACGTCTTCGAAAAGCTGACGCGGCTCCGCCGCGAGGCGATCTTGGGGAGGAAGGCCTCGGAGGTGATGCCCGGCATCGTGCGCGACGCGTTCGACTGGATGAGCCTCTACGGGAAGGTCGCCCTCACCGGCGAGACGGCGCGCGTCGAACGCTACTCCGTCTTTCTGAACCGCTGGTACTCGCTCTCCGCCTACAGCCCGCGCAAGGGCTACTTCGCGATCCTGTTCGACGATATCACGGAGCGGAAGGAGTCGGAGAAGCGCCTCTACATGCTCGGGATGGCGGTGGCGCAGTCGATCGACGGCATCGCGGTCACCGACCCGTCGGGGGTCCTGACGTTCGCCAACGCCTCCTGGGCGGCGATGTACGGCTACGGCGCCGAGGAGCTTCCCGGGAAGCCGTTCGCCGCCTTCTTCCCGCCGGGGCAGGGCGCCCGCGAGATGGAGCTGTTCAAGGGCAGGGTGGAGACCGGAGGGGCCCACCAGGAGGAGGTCCGCCAGGCGCGGAAGGACGGCTCCGTCTTCCACGCGTGGATGAGCGGGACGCTGCTCAGGGACGACAAGGGCGACGCCGTGGGGGGCATGCTGATCGTCCGCGACATCACCGGGCAGAAGCTGGTCGAGCAGGCGCTCCGGAAGACCCAGCGCCAGCAGAAGGCGCTCCTCGACGGCATCCCAGACACCGCGTGGCTGAAGGACACGGAAAGCAGGTACATCGCCGTGAACGAGCCGTTCGCCCGGACGGTAGGCGCGCGCCCCGACGAGCTGATCGGGAAAAACGACTTCGATGTCTGGCCGCAGGATCGCGCGGAGCGGTACCGGCGGGACGACGTCGAGGTGATGTCGGCGGGGAAACGGGTCTGCATCGAGGAGCCGTCCGTCAATCTTTCCGGCGCGCGCACATGGCTCGAAACGATCAAGGCGCCGGTCTACGACTACGAGGGGCGGGTGATCGGCACCGTCGGGATCTCACGCGACATCACCGAACGGAAACGCGCCGAGAAGCGGATGGAGCACCTCACGCGGGTGCTCCGGGCGCTGCGAGGCGCGGACCACCTCATCACCCGCGAGAAGAACCGCGCCAAGCTCATCGGCGGGGCGTGCGCGAGCCTCGTGACGCACCGGGGCTACATCAACGCGTGGGCGGTGTTGCTCGGGAACTCCGGGGAGGTTCGCGAGGCCGCCGAGTCGGGCGTCGGGCCCGATTTCGCCGGGCTCGTGGAGCGCATCAGGCGCGGGGATCTCCCCGATTGCGGAAGGCGGGCGCTCGAGGGCGACGAGCCGGTCATCGTCGTGGACCCGCCTTCCGCCTGCCCGAGCTGCCCTCTCGCCGGGGGGTACCACCGGAAGGGGGCGATGACCGTGCGCCTCGGCTACGGCGGCCGCGTCTACGGCCTCCTCTCGGTCGGGCTCCCGGCGGATTTCTCCGCGGACGAGGAGGAGTGCGCGCTCTTCGGCGAGCTCGCCCGCGACATCGCCTTCGCCCTCCACGGGATCGAGATCGAGGAGGCCCGCTCGCGCGCGGAGGAGGCGCTCCGCACGGCGGCCCGCGACCTGCGACGGTCCAACCAGGAGCTCGAGCAGTTCGCCTACGTCGCCTCGCACGACCTGCAGGAGCCGCTCCGGATGGTGACCAGCTACCTGCAGCTCCTCGACAAGCGCTACGGCGCCCTTCTCGGGGGGGACGCGGCCGAGTTCATCCGCTTCGCCGTGGAGGGGGCCGGCCACATGAAGGGGCTCATCAGCGGCCTCCTGGAGTATTCGCGTCTCGGCACGGGCGCTTCGCCGCGCGCCCCGATTGACTGCGGCGCCGCGCTCGACCGGGCGCTCGCCAACCTCGCGGTGGCGATCTCCGAGTCCCGCGGCGCCGTCACCCGCGACCCGCTCCCGGTCGTGGCCGGGAACGAGCAGGAGCTCGGCCAGCTCTTCCAGAACCTGATCGGGAACGCGGTGAGGTTCAAGAGCGCCGTCCCTCCGCGCATCCACGTCTCGGCGCGGCGCGAGGGGGCGGAGTGGCTCTTCTCGGTCCGCGACAACGGGATCGGGATCGAGCCTCGATTCGCCGAGCGGATCTTCGTCATCTTTCAGCGCCTGCACGGCAGGGACGAGTACCCGGGAACCGGCATCGGCCTCGCGCTCTGCCGCAAGATCGTCGAGCGGCACGGCGGAAGGATATGGGTCGAGTCGCAGCCGGGGCGCGGGGCGACGTTCTTCTTCACGATCCCCGCCGAAGGGGCGCACGGCGGGGGGAGGGGAGCGTGATGCGGACGCGAGGCATCGTGGAGCTGCTGCTCGTGGAGGACAATCCCGGCGACGCGCGGCTCCTCGAGGAGGTGCTGAAGGAGGAGGGGATCGCCGCAAGGCTGCGCGTGGTCCGCGACGGGATCGAGGCGCTGAACGCCCTGCGCGCCCCGGGCGCGCGGCTCCCCGACCTTATCCTCCTCGACCTCAATCTCCCGCGCAAGAACGGGAGGGAGTTCCTCTCCGATATGAAGACGGACGAGGCGTTGCGGCGGATCCCGGTCGTCGTGCTCACCGGCTCCATGGCGGAGGAGGACGTGGTGCGGGCCTACGAGCTGTACGCGAACTGTTACATCACCAAGCCCGCCACCCTCGACGGGTTCGCGGCCGCGGTGCGGGGGATCGCCGCGTTCTGGTTCGGCGTCGCGCGGCTCCCCGGCGGGAGGGCGGGTGGGCAATGACGCCGCGCCCGAGGATCCTGCTCGTCGAGGACAGCCCCCTGCAGGCCCGGCTTGTCAGGGAGTTCACCGCCGATGCGCTCGATGTCGAATGGGCCGACCGGCTCTCCACGGCCCTGGACCGCCTCAGGCAAGGGGGGATCGACGCCGTGCTGCTCGATCTCTCGCTCCCGGACAGCTGGGGAGTCGACACGCTCAGGCGGGTCGTGGAGGCGCGGCCGGATCTTCCCGTTCTGGTCTTCTCCGGGGGGGATCGGGAACAGGTCGCCGCGGAGGCGCTGCGCTCCGGGGCGGCGGCCGTCCTCTTTAAAGACGGCCGCTACGAGGAGACGATCGTGAAGGCGGTGCGTGCGGCGCTGTCGCGGCGCCGGGGGAGCGGCGAAACGGGGGAGGCGCCCGTCAGGCAGGTTCCTCCCCGTCGATGAACCGCTGGACGAGGTCCCGGGCGACAGTGTCGGGCATCTGCCGCGGAGGGTGCTTCATCGTGTAGGCGCAGACGGCGTCGATCGGGCCGCCGAGCCCCCGCTCGCGCGCGACCCGGCAACAGCGGATGGCGTCGATCGAGACGCCAGCGCTGTTGGGGGAATCCTCGACGGAGAGGCGCAGTTCCAGGTTCATCGGGATCCCCGCGAAGCCGCGCCCCTCCATCCTGAGGAAGCAGACCTTGTTGTCCTTCTGCCACGCGACGTAGTCCGAGGGCCCCACGTGGATATCGTCCTTGTGCAGCGGGGTCGAGAGCTGCGACTGGACCGCCTCGGTCTTCGAGATGCGTTTCGTCGCGAGGCGGTCCCGGTTGAGCATGTTCAGGAAATCGGTGTTGCCGCCGGTGTTGAGCTGGTAGGTGCGGTCGAGCCTGACCCCCCGGTCGTCGAACAGCTTGGCGAGCGTCCGGTGGACAATCGTGGCGCCCACCTGCGCTTTGACGTCGTCCCCCACGACGGGGATCCGCTTCTCGGAGAAGCGCCGGGCCCACGCCTCGTCGGAGACGATGAAGACCGGCATGCAGTTGATGAGGCTCACCCCGGTTGAGAGGCAGCAGTCGGCGTAGAACTCCACCGCCTTCTGCGAGCCCACCGGGAGGTAGTTGAGGAGTATCTCGGCTCCGCTCGCCTCGAGCTCCCCGGCGACGTCGCACGGCGGGCAGTCGACGGGGAGGAATATCTGGTCCTCGTCGTAGTCCTTCATGTGCGGGGCGACGCCGTCGAGGACCGGGCCCGGCTTCACGATCACGGGGCTCGGCGGCATGTCGGCGACGATCGTTTTGGTGCAGTTGGGCTTGGCGAAGAGCGCCTCGTGCAGGGGCCGCCCGACCTTGCGCCGGTCGATGTCGAACGCCGCCACCACCTCGATATCCGCCGGGGTGAGGCCCTGGATCTCCCAGTGCATCAGCCCGATGGCTCCCGCCCCCCCCGCGGCGTTGCGCCGGTAATGCTCGATCCCCTGGATGAGCGAGCTGGCGCAGTTCCCCACGCCGGCCAGCGCGATGCGAATCGGTCGCTTCAAGGAACCTCCTCCTTATCTTGAGGTTCACAGTATATACCCGTTGTGCCCCCCGCCGCAAGATCCTTTGTGCCGTTTCGGCGGCGGACGCGCGCGCGGGATCTCCGTCGGATGCGTCCCGGGGAGAGATCGAATTCCGCTGGTGCCGCGGCCGGCGCGGTGCTAGACTCTCGGCCTGTCCGGTCGGAGGGGCCTGCCCGCCCGGCCGGACGCGGCGCACAGAAAGGCGGCGGAGATGCTCGTCACGGTTGATCACGCGCTGCTCGCGGACGCGCTCGCCCGGCTGCGCGACAGGCGCACGGAACCGCCCCGGTTCCGCCGGCTGGTGCGGCGGGCGACGCTGATCCTCGCGACCGAGGCGCTGCGGGACCTCCCGCTCCGGCCCCGTCGTGTCCGCACGCCGCTCGGCGTGGCGGAGGGGCGGCTGCTCGGGGACGAGGCGGTGGTCGCGGTGCCGATCCTCAGGGCGGGGCTCGGGATGCTGGACGGCTTCCTCGAACTCGTCCCCGGCGCGGCCGTCGGGGTGATCGGCCTCCGCAGGGACGAGCGGACGTTCAGACCGCGGGAATACTCCCGCTCCCTCCCCCGGTCCCTCGCCGGACGCGTCGTTGTCGTCCTCGACCCGATGCTCGCCACCGGCGGGTCGCTCGCCGCCGCCGTCGATATCCTCAAGAAGAACCGCGCCCGCGATATCCGCGCGGTCACGCTGCTGGCCGCGCCCGAGGGGGTGCGCGAGGCGGAGCGCCGCCACCCGGACCTCCGCATCTACACCGCCGCCGTGGACCGGGGCCTCAACCGGCGCGCCTACATCGTCCCCGGCATCGGCGACGCGGGCGACCGGATCTTCGGCACGGAATAGGCGAAGGCGCCATAAGGTTCAGAGAAACCACGGAGGGAGAGGATCCTTTCTGCCGCGGATCGGCGCGGATCCGCGCTGACGGTTGTGCGCCGTGTGGGCTTCCGCGAAGATCCGCGAGAATCCGCGGCTGATCGTCTTCGTCGCTTCTCCTCCTCCGTGCCTCCGTGGTGAAAGTCGGTTATGATCTCAGCCATCGTGCTCGCCGCGGGCGAATCGAGCCGGATGGGGACGCCGAAGGCGCTCCTGCCGGTCGGGGAGGAGACGTTCCTCTCCGCGGTCTGCGCACGCCTCTCGGAGGCGGGGGTGGCGGAGATCGTCGCCGTGCTCGGCGCGGACGCGGAACGCGTCCGGTCGTCGCGCCGCGTCGCGGCGTCGATCGTCGTCAACCCCGCGTACCGCGACGGCCAGCTCTCGTCGCTGCGGTGCGGCCTGCGGGCCGTCGCATCGGGATCGCACGGCGCCCTGGTGACGCTGGTGGACCACCCGCTCGTCTCCGCCGCCACCTACCGGACGATGCGGCAGGAGGCGGAGAAGGAGCCGGGGATGATCCTCGTCGCCTCCCACCGGGGGAGGGGAGGGCACCCGGTTGTCTTTCCCCGGTCGGTGTTCGCCGAGCTGTTCGCCGCGCCGGCGGGCGAGGGGGCGCGGGCGGTGGTGCGGGCCGATCCGGCGCGGGTCAGGCGGATCGCGTTCGACGATCCCGGGATCGTGGCGGACATCGACACGCCGGAGGAGTACAAGAGGATGGTGCGGACAGGGTAAACGGTTCGCGCGACAAAGGAGCTCGATGCCGGCCGGGGGGCGCGCGCCGCGGTCATCGCGACCCGGGAATCGTTTCCGCGGAAAGCCGGCGCCGGGATGCTTGTGCGCGCGGACGGATCGACCGTTGGGGAGATCGCCGCCTCCGTGGCGGAGGAGCTTCTGCGCTCGAGTCGGGGGGCGCAGAATTCCGATTGAAAGCCCCCGGCGCGTCCGCTAGACTATCCCGGCACGTGGGGAGCGGCGCCCGATGACGATCACGGTATCCCTCTTCGGCGCGTACCGAAGCTACGCGCCGGAGAGCGAATTCGCGATGGAGCTCCCGGAGGGGGCGACGCCGCGGGCGATCGCGGAGCGGCTGGGGATCCCGCGCACCGCCTCGCTCTGGGCGCTCGTGGACGGCAGGCGCGCCCCGCTCGACGCGGTCCTCCGGGACGGGAGCGCGGTGTCGCTGTTCCAGCCGGTCGGCGGCGGCTAGAGGGAAGACCGAAGGTCAGGGAGATGGCGGCCTACAAATACATCGGGAAGCGCATCACCAGGATCGATGCCAGGCCCAAGGTGGAGGGGAGCCTGAAGTACCCGTCCGACATCTACGAGAAGGGGATGGTCTGGGGGAGGGTCCTCAGGGCCGCGCATCCCCACGCCCGCATCCTCTCCATCGACACCTCCGAGGCGAAGAAGCTGCGCGGGGTCGTCGCGGTGCTCACCCACGAGGACGTGAAGGGGAGCAACCGGTTCGGGATCGAGCGGCAGGACCAGCCGGTCCTCTGCAGCGACCGGGTCCGCTACGTCGGCGACGCGGTCGCCCTGGTCGGCGCGCAGACGAAGGAGATCGCGGAGAAGGCGCTCGGTTTGATCAAGGTGGAGTACGAGCCGCTGCCGCTCGTGGACGATCCCCGCAAGGCCCTCGAGAAGGACTGCGTCCCGCTCCACGAGGGCGGCAACATCGTGCACGAGCTGCATTTCACCCGCGGGGAGATCGACGCGGGGTTCGCGAAGGCGGACGTCGTCGTCGAGCAGACCTACCGGACGCAGATGATGGACCACGGCTTCATCGAGACCGAGGCGGGGTTCGCCACGGTCGACGCCGACGGCCTCCTGACGGTCCGGTGCGGGGGCCAGTACGCGTTCAGGGACGTTACCCAGATCTCCCGCGCCCTCGACTACCCGGAGGAGAAGATACGGGTGATCGAGCCGTACACCGGCGGGGCGTTCGGAGGCAAGGACGAGGTGACGGTGCAGATACTCCTCGCCCTCCTCGCCCTCAAGACGCGGCGGCCGTCGAAGATCTGGTTCAGCCGCGAGGAGCATTTCATCAGCTGCACGCACCGCCACCCGGTCGAGATCAGGATGAAAACCGGCGCGATGCGCGACGGCACGCTTGTCGCCCACGAGGTTTGGGCGCTCCAGGACGGCGGCGCCTACGCGTCCCTGAGCGGACCGGTGCTCTGTCTCGTCGTCGAGCACGGCTGCGGACCGTATCTGATCCCCAACCTGAAGGTGGACGGCTGGGCGGTCTATACGAACAACGGGATGAGCGGGGCCTACCGCGGTTTCGGCGCGACGCAGGCGCATGTCGCGATGGAGTCGCAGATGAACATCCTCGCCGACCGGCTCGGCCTCGATCCGCTCGCCCTGCGTGCGAAAAACGTGATCCGGCAGGGAGACATCTTCGGCATCGGGCAGCCGATGCTGATGGCGTTCGGCGTCGACAAGACGGTCGAGAAGGCCATGGCGCACCCGCTCTGGGCCGAGCGCGACCGGGTGAAGGCCGAGATCGACCGCTCCCGGCCGGACAACCGCTGGAAGAAGCGCGGGGTCGGCGTCGCCTGCTGTTTCCAGGGGAGCGGGCTCGGGAAGGGGCTCCCCGACTACGCCGCCACCACGCTGGAACTCTCCGCGGACGGCGCCGTCACCCTCTACCAGGGGACGATCGAGATCGGCCAGGGGAGCTACACAGGGATCGCCCAGGTGGCGGCGGAGGTGCTGGATGTCCCGCCGGCGGCGATCCGGTTCGTCGGCGCGGACACGAAGCTGACGCTCGATTCGGGGACGACCACCGCCTCGCGCGTGCTCTACGCGGCCGGCCAGGCGACGCTCCTGGCCGCGCGCGCCCTGGCCGCCCGCATCCGGGAGGTCGCGGCGAAGAAACTGGCTGTCGACGCGGAGTCCCTCGCCCTTGCGGATGGAGCGGTGCACACAGCGGACGGCTCCCGCTCCGTCTCGTTCGTGGAGATCGCCGCCGCCGGCCCGCTTCGGGAGGAGGGGATCTTCAACATCCCGGTCGCGAAGGAGGAGTTCTCGATGGGCCTCCCGCACCTCGTCTTCTGCTCGAACACGCAGATCGTCCTCGTCGAGGTGGACACGCTCACCGGAGAGATCGCCGTGAAGAAGGTGGTCGCGATCCCCGACTGCGGCACCGTCATCAATCCGATCAACGTGGAGGGGCAGAGCGAGGGGGGGATCGTGATGGGGATCGGGTACGCCCTCTGGGAGGAGAACGTGCTCGAGAAGGGGCGGTTCAAGAACACGGGGCTCTCCACCTACATCCTCCCCGCGTCGTGGGAGGTCCCGGAGATCGAGACGATCCCGGTCGAGGTCCCCGAGGGGAGCGGGCCGTTTGGCGCCCGCAGCGTCGCCGAGGTGGTCACCACCCCCACGGCCCCCGCCATCCTCAACGCCGTCGCCGATGCGATCGGGGTGCGGTTCACCGAGCTGCCGGTGACGCCGGAGAAGGTCATTGCGGCGCTGGATAAAAAAACAACGGTTAGCCACAGAGATCACAGAGACCGCAGAGAAAGGCATCTTGATTGTCGCCACGGTTCTACACGGATGGCCACGGATTGAGGTGGATATGCAGGTATCCGTAAGGATCCGTGAAAATCCGCGGCAGAAACAACCTTTTCTTCCTCTGTGTGCTCTGTGATCTCTGTGGCGACGGTGAATGGCGAGGTGAAATGATCAAGGTCGGATTTTCGGTGAACGGGAAGCGCGTCTCGGTGGAGACATCCCCGACGACCACCCTGCTCGACATCCTGCGGGAGGGGATGGGGCTCACCGGGACCAAGGAGGGGTGCGGCAAGGGGGAGTGCGGCGCCTGCACCGTGCTGATGGACGGCGCCCCCGTCGTCTCCTGCCTCGTCCTCGCCTCGCAGATCGAGGGGAGGAAGATCATGACCGTCGAGGGGCTCGCCGCCGACAAAATCGGGAAGGCGCTCCAGGAGGCGTTCGTGGAGGCGGGCGCCGTGCAGTGCGGCTACTGCATCCCCGGCTTCCTGATGTCCGCGCGCGCCCTCATCGAGGAGAACCCCGACCCGACGCTCGACCAGATCAAGGAGGGGCTCTCGGGGAACATCTGCCGCTGCACCGGCTACGTGAAGATATTCGACGCGGTCGCCCTCGCCGCGAGGAGGCTTCGCGGATGAGACGCATCGACACCCTCTCCCCCGGGACGCTGCAGGAGGCGCTCGAGATCCTCGCCCGTGAGGGGGAGGGGGTGAAGGTCATCGCCGGCGGGACGGACCTCGTCGTCCAGGTGCTGGAGCGCAGGAAGTCCCCCCGCCTGCTCCTGAATCTGAGCCGTATCGGGGACCTGCGCGAGATCGGGGAGGATGGCGAAACGGTGCGGATCGGGGCGCTCGTCACGCACCGCCAGATCGAGCGGTCGCCGATCCTGAAGCGGCGCGCGCCGCTGCTCTGCGAGGCGGCGCTCCTCATCGGCTCTCCCCAGCTCAGGAACCTCGCCACGATCGGCGGCAACATCGTGAACGCCTCCCCGGTCGCGGACTCGACCCCCCCGCTGATGGCGCTCGACGCGACGGTCTCGCTGCGGAGCGCGCGCGGGGAACGGAAGATCCCCCTGCGCGCCTTCTTCCTCGGCCCCGGGAAGACGGTGATCCGGCGCGACGAACTCCTGGCGGAGGTCTCGTTCGCGGGGCTCGGCCCGGACGCGGCGAGCTTCTACGAGCGGCTCGGCCAGCGGCGTCTCCTCTCCATCTCCAAGGTCGGGGTCGCCCTCGCGGCGCGGCGCGACGGCGCCGCGCTGCGAGGGGTCTCAATCTCCCTCGGCGCGGTCGCCTCGACGGTCATCATGGCGCCCCGCACGGCCGCCTTCATCGAGGGAAAGCCCCTCGGCGACGAGGTCGCCCGGGAGGCGGCCCGGATCGCGGAAAAGGAGTCCCGGGCGATCACGGATCTGCGCTCGACCGAATCGTACCGAAACAGGATGGCGGGCGCGCTGCTCCAGAAAGGCCTCGCGAGGCTCGCGGCGCCCTGAGGATTCCCGCTTCAGACAACCCCTCGACACGCGTGCGCTACAGGAAAGGAACGCCATGAAAAAATCCGCGGCACTGAAGACCTGTCCCGGCAACGTCCTGCTCACCGACGCCCAGTTGAAGGCCGAACTGGCCAAGTGCGAGTACTGCGCGGAGAAGCCGTGCAAGGCGGCGTGCCCCTGCGACTGCTCCCCGTTCGACTTCATCAGGGCCGCGAAGGTCGGGAACCCGTCCGACATCCGCCGGGCGGCGGCGCAGATCATGCGCCAGAACCCGCTCGGCGGGGTGTGCGGGATGGTCTGCCCGGACCGGCACTGCATGCAGGCCTGCGTGCATGAACGGTTCGATTCCCCCGTCAACATCCCCGCGGTCCAGGCGACGATCATCGCCAGGGCGAAGGCGATGGGGGTGATGCCGCGCTTCGCGTCGCCGCCGCCGAACGGCAGGCGGGTCGCGGTCGTCGGCGCCGGGCCCGCGGGCCTCGGCGCGGCCATCGTCCTGGCCCAGCGCGGCTACGCGGTGGATATCTTCGAGAGCGAGAAGAAGGCGGGCGGGATGTGCGCCTGCATCCCGGCGCACCGCCTCCCCCGGGCGGTCCTCGAGAGCGACCTGCGGTGGGTCTTCTTCATGGACCGGATCTCCCTGAAGAGCGGGAAGAGGATCCAGGCGCCGGAGAAGCTGCTCGAGCGGGGCTACGGGGCGGTGGTGGTCGCCCCCGGCCTCTGGGCGCCGGTACGGATGGGGATCCCCGGCGAGGATCGGGCGGTCTTCGGCATCGACTACCTGAAGAATCCGGCCTCGTTCCGGATGAAGGGGCGGCGCGTGGCGGTGATCGGCGGCGGCGCGAGCGCGCTGGACTGCGCCGTCACGGCCGCCGGAAGCGGCGCGGCGGCGGTGGAGATGTTCGCCCTCGAGTCGATCGGCGAGATGCCGCTTACCCCCCGCGAGCGCCAGGAGATGCGCGCCCACGGGATCGAGGTGAGCGGGCGGACGAAGGTGACCGCGATCCTCGCGCGCGGGGGGAAGGTCGCGGGGCTGCGCACCGTCAAGGTCGAACTGCCCGCGGGGAAGAGGTTCGGCCCGAAGGCGATCCGGGAGGTGAAGGGGAGCGCCCAGGAGCGCCCCGGCTTCGACCGGGTCATCGTGGCGATCGGCGCCCGGCCGGGGCTCGTCTCCTCAAGGGCGAAAGGGGTCTTCTTCGCCGGCGACGCTGCCACCGGCCCCACCACGGTGGTCGAAGCGGCCGCGGCCGGGAAGAACGCCGCCGCCCAGGCGGACGCGTTCCTCTCCGGGGATACGCCGCCGCGGATCGAGAAGGCGACCAAGAGCGCGATCGCCGTCCCGGGCTACGAGTTCGAGCCGGTCTCCCTCGAGACCGAATTCCTCGGGCGGCGGCTCAGCGCCCCGTTCCTCCTCTCCGCCTCGCCCGCCACGGATGGCTACGACCAGGCGGTGAAGGCGTACGAGGCGGGCTGGCCGGGCGTCATTCTCAAGACCGCCTTCGACAACCTCCCGATCCATATCCCCGCCGGGTACATGAACTGCTTCTCGGATGAGACCTGGGGGAACTGCGACAACGTCTCCGACCATACGCTCGACCGGGTCTGCGAAGAGGTCGGTCGGCTCGTGAAGCGCTATCCCGACCGGCTCACCGCCGCCTCCACCGGGGGGACCGTCTCCGGGAACGACGAGGCCGACCGCCTCTCCTGGCAGGGCAACACGAAGAAGCTCGAGAAGGCGGGGGCGATGCTGATCGAGTACAGTCTCTCCTGCCCGCAGGGGGGGGAAGGGGCCGAGGGCGACATCGTCTCCCAGAACGCCGCGCTCACCGCAAAGATCATCGGCTGGGTGCTCGAGGCGGGCGATCCGGCCGTCCCGAAGCTGTTCAAGCTCACGAGCGCCGTCACCGACATCAAGGTCATCCTCCGCGCGGTGAGGAAGGCGTTCGAGGCGCGCCCCGGGGCGAAGGCGGGGGTGACGCTCGCCAACACCTTCCCGACGCTCTGCTTCAAGCCGGGCCGGAAGAAGGAGTGGGAGGAGGGCGTCGTCGTGGGGATGAGCGGGGAGGGGGTCACGCCGATCAGCTACCTCTGCCTCGCGAACGCCGGCGGAATGGGGGTCGCAATCTCCGGGAACGCGGGGCCGATGGACTACAAGGCGGCCGCCGATTTCCTCGCCCTCGGCGCGGGGACGGTGCAGTTCTGCACCGCCGTTGAGAGGTGCGGCTACGGGGTCATCGACGACCTGCGTTCCGGCCTGAGCCATCTCATGCAGGACCGCGGCATCCGGTCGGTGCGGGAACTCGTGGGGCGGGCGCAGCCGGAACCGATCAGGGATTTCATGGCCCTGAGCGGGGAGAAGCTGATCTCCGAGGCGGATCCGGACCTCTGCGTGAGCTGCGGCAACTGCACCCGCTGCCCGTACCTGGCGATCTCCCTCGACAAGAACCTGCACCCGGTCACCGACGCGGAGCGGTGCGTCGGCTGCAGCCTCTGTTCCCTGCAATGTTTCGTCGGCGCGATACGGATGCGCGAGCGCACGGCGAAGGAGAAAAAGAAGTGAGCGAACGGGAGATACGGCCCCCCATCCCAGGGCACACTTACGTGTGCCGTGGGGCTGTGGGTAACTTTCTAAGCAGTTCCGGGCATAAGAGTTAAGGATCAAGAAGGAGGAGCATATGGCGCGGAAAGAGAAGCCGCTGCTCGTCGAGAACGGCATTGTAGTCACGCTCGGCGAAAACAACAAGGTCATCCACGGCGGCGCGGTGCTGGTGAAAGGCGGCGTCATCGAGGAGGTCGGCCCGTCGGCCAAGGTCGCCCGCAAGGCATCCGGCGCGGCGCGGATCGACGCGCGTGGCGCGGTGGTGATGCCGGGGTTCATCAACGCGCACATGCACCTCTACTCGACCTTCGCCCGGGGGCTCTCCCCGAAGCAGCCCCCCCCCGCGAACTTCGTCCAGATCCTCGAGCGGCTCTGGTGGCCGCTCGACCGGGCGCTCGAGAAGGACGACATCTCGTACAGCGCGCTCGTCCCGCTCCTGGACTGCATCCGCGGCGGCACCACGACGATCATCGACCACCACGAGAGCCAGGGCTGGCAGGACGGCTGCCTCGACCCGATCGAGGACGCCCTCCGTCTGACCGGCGTGCGCGGCTGCCTTTGTCTCGGCGTCTCCGACCGGTACGGGAAGGGGAGGGAGGGGATCGAGGAGAACGTCCGTTTCGTCCGAAAGGCGAAGGCCTCCCAGGCGAACGGGGACGGTCTCGTCGCGGGGATGTTCGGCCTCCACGCCCTCTTCACCGTCGGCGAAGAGACGCTCCTTGAGTCGGTCGAGGCCGCGAAGGAACTCGAAACCGGCATCCACGTGCACGTCGCGGAGGACGCCGCCGACCAGGCGGAGAACGAGAAGCGGTACAGCCAGCGGGTGGTGCGGCGCCTCAACCGCGCCGGGGGGCTGGGGGAGAAGTCGATCGCCGTCCACTGCGTGCATGTGAACTCCGGCGAGATCGACCTTCTCCGGAACAGCGGCACCCCGGCGGTGCACAACCCGCAGTCGAACATGAACAACGCGGTCGGGGTCGCCCCGGTCCGCTCGATGCTCTCCAAGGGGGTCCTCGTGGGGCTCGGCACGGACGGGATGACCGCGAACATGCGCGACGAGGTGCGGGTGGCCAACATCCTGCACAAGCTCGCCGCGCGGGACCCGCGCGTCTTCTTCGTCGAGTCGTGCCAGCTGCTGCTCAGCCACAACGCCCGCATCGCGAACCGTTTCTTCCCCCGGCCGGTGGGCGAGCTCCGGAAGGGGGCGTGCGGCGACCTGATCCTCCTCGACTACGACCCGCCGACGCCGCTCGACGAATCGACCTTCCTCGGCCACTTCCTGTTCGGGCTCTGCGGAGCCCGGGTCCGGACGACGGTCGTGAACGGGAGGGTGCTGATGCGCGACGGCGAGATCCTCGTCGCGGACGAGGAGAAGATCGCCGCGAGGTCGCGCGAGCTGGCGAAGGCGTTCTGGCGGCGGTTCTGACGCTTCGTTTCCCGCGGGTCGCGCCCGTCTGGCCGGGCCTCTCGAGGCCCGGGTGCGCGCCTGTTCAACGTCGTCCAGGGGGCGTGCGTGCCCGGCCTCAACGTCTACCTCGCCGCCGTTCTCGCCGTGCTGGTCGGCGAATACCTCCTGGAGATGGCGGTCGCCCTCCTCAACCTCAGGAGGGCGGGCGGCGAGCTGCCGGAGGAGTTCGCGGGCTGGTACGACCCGTCCCGCTACCGCGCCTCGCAGGCGTATCTGGCGGAGGCGACGCGCCTGGGCTGTGTCGAGGAGAGCGTCAGGTTCGCCCTCCTCGCCGCCTGCATCCTGCTCGGCGGCTTCGACCTCGCCGACCGTTTCGCGCGCGGTTTCGGCGCCGGGCCGATCGCCACGGGGCTCGTCTTCGCGGGGACGCTGCTCGCGGCCTCGAAGCTCCTCCGGGTGCCGTTCGCCGCGTGGCGCACCTTCTCGATCGAGGAGCGCTACGGCTTCAACCGGACGACCCCCGCCACGTTCGTCGCGGACCTGCTGAAGCAGTGGCTCCTGGGGGGACTGATCGGCGGCGCGGCGTTCGCGGCGGTGCTCTGGCTCTTCGGTCGCGAGGGGGCCCGGGCCTGGGCGCTCTGCTGGGGGGTGGTCGTGCTCGTCCAGCTCTGCGTCGTCTTCATCGCCCCGGCGCTGATCCTGCCGCTCTTCAACACCTTCATCCCGCTCGAGGACGGCGAGCTCAAGGAGGCGATCCACCGGACGGCGAAGGCGCTCGGCTTCAGGATGCGGGGCGTCTGGCGGATGGACGCCTCGCGCCGGTCCACCCGCTCGAACGCCTTCTTCACCGGCTTCGGCAGGTTCAGGAGGATCGTGCTCTTCGACACGCTCATCGCCCGGCACGCCGTGCCGGAACTCGTGGCGGTCCTGGCGCACGAGATCGGGCACTACAAGAGGCGCCACCTCCTCGTCTCGTTTCTCGCCGTCGCGGCCTCCACCGGCCTGATGTTCTTCCTCCTCTCCTTCCTGATGGAGCGCAGGGGCCTCTTCGACGCGTTCCGAATGGCGCGCGTCTCCCCCTACGCGGGGATCGTCCTCTTCGGCTTTCTCTACGCCCCCGTGCAGACGGTTCTCTCCGCCCTCCTCAACGCCCTCTCCCGCCGGAACGAGTACGCGGCGGATGCCTTCGCAGCCGCCGCCGCGGGGGCCGGTCCGATGATCTCGGCGCTCAAGAAGCTCAGCGTGGACAACCTCTCGAACCTCACCCCCCACCCGCTCAAGGTGATCCTCGACTACAGCCACCCGCCGGTCCTGGAGAGGATACGGGCCCTGCGGCGCCTCCCCTCCGCGGCGGGCGATTCCAAGGAGTTTTGACCCGCCCCCGCCCCCCCGTGCGATTTTACAATCAGGAGACAATTGGGAGACAACCCCGCGCGGATGAGATGCGATAGTGACGACGATGAGGGCCGTGCGGGGGGGGGGCGGCGGCTTGATGCGGCCCGATCGGCATGCTATATTGACAAAACCCTTTATGAGGCCAGAGCTGATGGATGCACACAGGCGTTTCATTGCGCGGACGATTGTTGCGGCGCTGCGTACGGTTCTCGTTCCCGCCCTGCTGCTGGCGGCCTGTCCCGCGGGCGGCGGCGGCGCGGATCTCGGAGACGCCGGCCGGGGCGCGCACGGCAGCCTGACGATCACCACCTACGGCACGGGCAACGAGGGGCACCTGATCACCTTCCCGGATTTGACGACGATGTCGATCGACTGCGCGAACGGCGACATCACCACCGTGTCGCATTTTCACTCCGACCATTGCGGCAGTTCCTGTGAATCGAGCGCACAGCACCACCGGAACAACACCAGGCCCGGCGATATCCTTTACGACAAGGACGGCGTGATCGTGCAGTGCGTCGCCGCCAACAGCAAGGTCATCGGGGAGGAGGCGGTGTATCTGTCGTGCGAGGATACCAGCGACGAGAACAGGGAGAGCATGGCCCTGCTGATCACTTACGGGGGGTTCGACTACCTGACCGCGGGCGACCTTACTACCAGGCGCGAGGAGTGGATGGGGGATGCGCTCCGGGCGCTCGGCGTGAACGTGGATGTGCTCAAGGTGAGCCATCACGGGAGTCGCAGCAGTTCAAGCGCCGAGTACCTCCAGGCCATCAGGCCCGAGTACGCCGTCGTCTGCGGCAGTGCATCGAGCCCCCATCTGGAGACGCTGGACAACCTGAAATACGCCGAGGTGAAGACGATCTACTATGCCCGCGACTATGAGAATGGAGAAGGGTACCCCGTCCACCGGGCGAACGGGGATATCACGATCACCACCGATGGTTACACCTATTCATTCTCGGGGAGGGACTTCAGACACGACTCCTTCCATGTAGACGACAGCGTCGGATCCCCGACGCCCACGCCGATGCCGGGCCCGACGCCCGTGCCGGACAAGCTCGTACAGGTCACGACGAACGGCACCGATCTTGCCGCGGGCAATACGCTCGTGGTGAAGGCGGCGGTAATGCCGATATTGAAATGGAAGTTCGACGCCTACGCCGTGCTGCTCGGCCCCGCGGGCGTCTACTCGATCCGGTTCGGAAACTCTCTCGTGCCCGGCGTGGAGCCGATCGCGCGCAAGGTGTTCCTGTTCGGGGAGTATGACGGGACGCTGCTCCAGATGAAGGTGCCTCCCGGGGTTGCGGGCCGATACCGGGTCATCCTCGGACTTGCGGACGAGGGCGCGCGGGTGACGGGGGTGGGGAGCGCATTCGAGTTGGACGAGCAGTACCTCACGGTAACGGACTGAGCGGGGACGGGGGGCGGGCGCCGCGCGTCCGGGGCGTTTGTCGTTTCGAGATCGATCGAACGCGGGGCGTGCCGCCGCTCGCGCCGTCCGGATTTTTCGGCACCTTCCCGCCCTTTGCGCCGTTCCCCCCGTTCGCGCCTTCCTCGCCGTTCTGACCCTTTTCACACTTCACGCCTTTTCCTATACTATCCGTTCGCGCGCCGCATCCAACTACACCGCGCATACGAAAAGGATCCGACTATGTCCGTGCTCGTGAAGACCGTCGTCCTCCTGATGCTCTCCAATATCTTCATGACGTTTGCCTGGTACGCCCATTTGCGGAACCTGAACAACCGGGCCTGGTTCATCGCCGCCCTCCTGAGCTGGGGCGTGGCGCTCTTCGAGTACCTCCTGCAGGTCCCCGCCAACAGGATCGGCTACGGCACGCTTTCCCTGGCGCAGCTGAAGATAGTGCAGGAGGTGATCACGCTCTCCGTCTTCGTCCCGTTCTCCCTCTTCTACATGGGCCAGGAGATGCGGCTCAACTACCTCTGGGCGGGGTGCTGCCTCCTCGGGGCGGTCTTTTTCATCTTCAAGGGGTAGCGGCGGAACACCGCGGCGTCGTTCGCAAAGGGGCTGGCGCCTTGTGCGTCCCCTGGGGGGGGGGGGCCGGGATTCCAGGAGATCGCCCCAAGACGCGTGCGACATCCTTTCCTTGCCGTCTCATGGGGCTGGCTCCCCCCCCCTGACCCTCCCTCTGCACCCAGACTCGGGGGAGGGGGATGGGAGGAGGGCGGGGTGATTGTCCCCGGAGGATTCCGGGAATCCCCGAGGATTTCGATTCCGCCGGGGAAAGCCGCGGGGCGGGGGAGCCGATTCTCCTGCTTCTCCTTGCGTCGGCCCCTCGAAGCTGATACAGTCACCGGACGGGGCACGGGCGATGAAGAGGATGCGGATCCGGGTCGGCGGCGTCGTGCAGGGTGTCTGCTTCCGGTACTACGCGGCGCGGGAAGCGGCGCGCGCGGGCGTCTCCGGCTGGGTCCGCAACACCCCCGACGGCCGCGTCGAGGCGGTCGTCGAGGGCGAGGAGTCGGACGTGGACTCCATAACCGGCTGGTTCCGGCACGGGCCCCCCGACGCCGTGGTCGACGAGTTCCACGCGGACGAGGAGCCGTACCGAAACGAATTCGACGGCTTCCGCGTGCTCTCCTGAACAGGGCGCAACGCGGCGCCCCTCAGCGGACCCGGTTCTTCCCGGCGCGCTTGGCGCGGTAGAGCGCCTTGTCCGCCTTGAGCACCAGGACGTCCCTCGTGCGGCCGTCGTCGGGAAACGCGGCCACCCCTATGCTGATGGTCACGGGGGCGGGCATCCGCCTGCCGGCGCGGCTGCGGTGCAGTTCCTCCGTCGCCGCGCGGAGGCGCTCCGCGACGGCGATCGCGCGCTTCTTGTTGGTATGGGAGAGGAGGAGGGCGAACTCCTCCCCCCCGTAGCGCGCGGCGATGTCGCCCGCCCGGATGGACCTGCCGAGAAGGGAGCCCATGGCGCGGAGGGCCTCGTCGCCGGCGAGGTGCCCGTGGGCGTCGTTGTAGTCCTTGAATCCGTCGAGGTCCATGAGGAGCAGGGAGAACGGGTACCCGTACCTCGCCGCCGCGCTGATCCCCCGCGCCAGCGCCTGGTGAAAGTAGCGGTGGTTGTGGATGCGGGTGAGCTCGTCGAAGATGGAGAGCCGCCGGTAATGGTCCTTCATCCGGGCCCCTGCGTAGTACCGGCGGCGCTCGATCGCCCTCCTGATGACGATCTCCGCCCACTCCCCCCGGATCGGCGTCAGGATCGTGTCGTAGGCGCCCTGGACGAGGCAGGAGACGATGGTCCTGAATCGGCCGGGCGTGGCGGTGATGATGATGCACGAGTCCAGTCCCATCTCCCTGATCTCGCGTATCATCTCGACGCCGGGCCGCCCGCCTGGATCGAGGCAGAGGATGACGAGGTCGTGGTAGCGCGCGCCCAACTCAGCCCGCGCTTCGGACCAGGAACGAACCTCCGCCGCCACGAGGCCGATGCGGCGGCAGACCTCCATCAGCGTCTCCGCGGACGTCCCCCGCCTGTCCACGATCAGGGCGCGTTCCCTTCCCGACATCTCCCGCATCCTCCCCCAGATCGCCCGCCGCGGCTTTCCCCGCCGGAGGCACGCCCAAGGATATCATCTGAACGCCCGCGGGGGAAGGCGTATCCGGCGCGCCGCGGCGGGGGAGGCGTTTGACACCGCTCAAACGAACTGATAGACTTCACGATCACAGGGGGGAGAAGGGTGAACACGCGCGTCTTCAGCGGCATACAGCCGACCGGTGTGCTGCACATCGGCAACTACCTCGGCGCGATCAAGACCTGGGTCGCCCTGCTCGACGACCACGAGTGCATCTTCTGCATCGTGGACCAGCACGCGATCACGGTGCCGTACGAGCCCGCGGGGATGCAGGCGCGGATATTCGACGCCGCCGTCGGGTACCTGGCGTGCGGGGTCGATCCGGCGCGGTGCGCGATTTTCGTCCAGTCGGACGTCCCGGAGCACACCGAGCTCGCCTGGTATTTCAACACGGTGACCCCGGTCGCGTACCTCGAGCGGATGACCCAGTACAAGGACAAGTCGGCGCAGTTCCACGAGCAGATCAACATGGGGCTCCTCGGCTACCCGGTGCTCCAGGCGGCGGACATCCTCCTCTACAAGGCCGGGATCGTCCCCGTCGGGGAGGACCAGTCGCAGCACCTCGAGCTCACGCGGGACGTCGCGCGGAAGTTCAACCGTCTCTACGGGGAGACGTTCCCGGAGCCCCGGACGCTGGTCGGAACGGCCCCCCGCGTCGCGGGCCTCGACGGGGCGGCCAAGATGAGCAAGACGCTGGACAACTACATCGCGATCAACGAAACGCCGGAGGAGATCTGGAAAAAGCTCTCGACGGCGGTGACCGATCCCGCCAGGAAGCGCCGCACGGACCCGGGGACCCCCGAGGCGTGCAACATCTTCTCGCTGCACGCGTTCTTCTCGACGCCGGCGCAGCGGGCGCGGGTGGCGGAGGGGTGCCGCACCGCGGGGATCGGCTGTCTCGAGTGCAAACGGCTGCTGGCGGAGAATATCGCGCGGGAGCTCGCGCCGATCCGGGAGCGGTACGAGGCGTTGCGCAACGATCCGGCGGCGGTGCGCCGGGTGCTCGACGAGGGGGCGGAGAGATGCAGGACGATCGCGCGGGAGACGATGCGGGACGTGAAGGGGAGGATGGGGCTCCTCCGCTGAGCGCCGCCGCGGATGCGGACCGGTCCGCCGCGGGGGCGGAGCGCCTCCGCGCGCTGCAGGATATGCGGGACTGCAAGGTGGCGCTCGACGTCTTCGAGGGCCCCCTCGACCTGCTCCTCTACCTGATACGGCGCGAGGAGGTCGACATCCGCGACATCCCGATCGTCACGATCGCCGACCAGTACATCGGCTACCTCGACCTGATGCGGATGCTCGACCTCGACATCGCGAGCGAGTTTCTCGTGATGGCGGCGACGCTGCTGCAGATCAAGTCGCGGATGCTGCTCCCGCCCGAGGAGCGCCCGGTCGAGGAGGCGGTCGAGGAGGAGGACCCTCGCGGCGCGCTCGTCAAGCAGCTCCTCGAGTACAAGCGCTTCAAGGAGGCGGCGGGCTTCCTCTCCTGGAAGGAACAGGAGCAGCAGTCGGTCTTCGCGCGCTACGTGGACCGGACGTTTCTCCCCGGCCCCTCGGACAGCCCGCTCGTGGAGGTGAGCATCTTCGACCTGATCAGCGCCTTCTCGGACGTGCTGAAGCGCTGCACCGGAGACCCGCGGGAGATCGCCGAGGAGCTGTACACGGTGACCGACAAGATCGCCGCCATCACCGCCCTCCTCGGCGTCCGGCCGGTGCTGAAATTCAGCGAGCTGTTCAAGGATGCGCGCATCCGGACGGAGGTGGTGGTGACGTTCCTGGCGCTGCTTGAGCTGATACGGCTCAAGAAGATACAGGCGCACCAGCCTGCGCCGTTCGCGGAGATAGAGATCTGCGCGGCCTGAGGCACGGCAGATCCCAGACGGGAGACGCGAGATGGGGGAAGAGGCGAACAACGTCAAGGCCATCGTGGAGGCGCTGCTCTTCGCCGGCAGCGAGCCGGTCAAGCCGTCCGAGATACGGGAGATCCTCGCCGTCTCGCTTCCGCAGGGCGACGGAACGATACGCGCGCTGATCGAGGAGTTGCGGGACGACTACCGGAAGGGCGGGAGGAGCTTCACCATCGCCGAGATCGCCGGCGGCTACCGTCTCCAGACGCTCCCCGAGTACGGAGACTGGATCTCGCGTCTCCGGGCGGCGCCGTCGCGGCGGAAGCTCTCTGCGCCCGCCCTCGAGACGCTGGCCATCGTCGCCTACCGCCAGCCGATCACGAAGGCCGAGATCGAGGCGATCCGCGGGGTCAACATCGACGGGGTGCTCGAGAACCTGATGGACCGGGGACTGGTCGAGACGAAGGGGCGCAAGCAGGCGATCGGGAAGCCGCACCTGTTCGGGACCACCAAGAGGTTCCTGGAGCATTTCGGGCTCCGCACCATCAAGGATCTTCCGGAGATAGAGGAGCTGAAGCGCGCGATCGCGGCGGAGGCGCCGGCCGGGCCCGCCCCCCCCGCGGAGCGGCAGGGGCTCGCATGATCGGGCGCCGCAACGGGAAGGCGCGGCCTCCCCTGGGGCGCCGGGAGGGACGCGGAGGACGCATGAAGATCGACGATCTGAGGAAGAAGATCGACGCGCTGGACCGCAGGATCGTGGCCCTGATCAATGAGCGGGCCTCCTGCGCTCACGAGATCGGCCGGATCAAGCGCGACACGAACCGGGAGGTCTACGCCCCCGAGCGCGAGAAGGCGGTCTACGAGAAGGTGGAGGGGATGAGCGGCGGGCCGCTTCCGGCCGGCTCGCTCCGGGCGATCTACCGCGAGATCATGTCGGCCTCGCTCGCCATCGAGAAGAAGCTGGTGGTCGCCTACCTCGGCCCGGAGGCGACGTTCACGCACCTGGCGGCGAGGAACAAGTTCGGCGGTTCCGTCGACTACGCCCCGGCGGCGAGCATCACGGATATCTTCGGCGAGGTCGAGCGGGGCGCGGCGGACTACGGGGTCGTGCCGATCGAGAACTCCAACGAGGGCGCCGTGACGCACACCCTCGACATGTTCGCGGATTCCCGGGCGAAGATCTGCGCGGAGATCTACCTCGACATCTCGCACTGCCTGATGGCATCCTGCGCGCCGCGGGAGATCACAACAATCTACTCGAAGGCCGAGGTCTTCGGGCAGTGCCGCGCCTGGATCCGGGAGAATTGCCCGTCGGTGGAGCTGATCGACTGTTCCTCGACCGCCCGGGCGGCGGAGCGCGCGGCCGGGGAGCCCGGCGCCGCGGCGATCGCCAGCGAGCTCGCCGCGGAGCTGTACGGGCTGAGGATCGCGGCCCGCGGCATCGAGGACAGCGGCAGAAACGAGACGCGCTTCCTCGTGATCGGCCGCGCCTCCGCGGGGCCGAGCGGGGACGACAAGACCTCCATCCTGGTCTCGATCTCCGACCGGGTGGGGGCGCTCCACCGGATGCTCTACCCGTTCAGGAGGCACGCGATCAACCTGACCAAGATCGAGTCGCGCCCCTCGAAGAGGAAGGCGTGGGAGTACTACTTCTTCATCGATCTGGAGGGGCACGTGGCGCAGAAGAAGGTGGCAGAGGCGCTGCGGGAGCTGGAGCGGCAGTGTCTGTTCGTGGAGCACCTCGGCTCGTACCCGAGGGCGAAACCGCGGCTCCCGTGCGCCTGCGCGGAGGAGACGAAACGGAACCGCCGCCCGCGGCGCGCGGGCAAACCCGGCGGATTGAACCGGAACAGGGCAGGGAGGGTCGGATGATAGGCAAGGCGATACGGCTGGAGCGCACCATCAACCGGGCGAGCAGGCGGACGGTCATCGTCCCGATGGACCACGGGATGACGTTGGGCCCCATCCCCGGGATCGGCGACATCAAGGAGACGATCAACAAGATGGTCGAGGGGGGCGCGAATGCCATCCTGCTCCACAAGGGGATGGTCGAGGCGGGGCACCGCGGCGGGGGGAAGGACGTGGGGCTCATCGTCCACCTCTCGGCGTCCACCTCGCTGAGCCCGTACCCGAACACGAAGGTCCTCGTCTGCACCGTCGAGGAGGCGGTCCGCCTCGGCGCGGACGCGGTGAGCGTGCACGTGAACCTCGGCGACGTGATGGACACGGCGATGATCCGCGACACGGGCGTCATCTCGAAAGCGTGCCGCGAATGGGGGATGCCGCTCGTGGCGATGATGTACACGCGCGGGGAGAAGATCAAAAACCAGTTCGACGTCAAGCATGTGAAGCAGGCCGCCCGCGTCGGTGCGGAGCTCGGCGCCGACATCGTGAAGGTGGTCTACACCGGAAGCCCGGAGACGTTCCGGGAGGTCGTCGAGGGGTGCCCGGTCCCGGTCGTCATCGCGGGCGGGGAGAAGATGGAGACCGACAGGGATCTGCTCGCGATGGTCGAAGGGGCGCTGAAGGCCGGCGCCGCCGGCGTCTCGATCGGCAGGAACGCGTTCCAGCACAAGGACCCGATCCGCATCGTGCAGGCGATCGGCAGGATGACGCACCAGCATTGGGACGCCGAGAAGGCGCTGGAGTTCCTGAAACAGCGATGATCCCCGCCGCATGCACGAGGGTGTCGTGAAGAAGGTCTGGGTCAAGGCGGTTCCGTGGGACGCGGCGGCGGTGGCCGCCGCGATCGAGAGCGGCGCCGACGCCGTGGTCGTGGAGGAGGGGAGGACGGCGGAGGTGAGGAGGCTGGGCCGCATCCAAACCGTCGCGCCCGACGGGGACCTGAGGATCGGCGAGGACGTCGTCGAGGTGGAGATCGGGGGGAAGGCGGACGAGGAGGAGGCGCTGCGGCTGAGCAGAGCCAAGACCGTTGTGGTCCGGTGCGCCGACTGGACGATCATCCCCCTCGAGAACCTCATCGCCCAGACGCGCGGCCTCTTCGCCGAGGTGAAGAACCTCGACGAGGCCCTGACCGCCGTGCGGATCCTCGAGAAGGGGGTGGACGGGATCGTCCTCCATGCCGCCGACCCGGCGCAGATCCGGGAGACGGTCAGGGAGGCGCGCCGGGTCGGCGAGAGGGTCGAGCTCGTGACCGCGCGGGTGACCGGCGTGGAGCGGTGCGGGACGGGGGACCGGGTCTGCGTCGACACCTGCGCGGCCCTGAGGCTGGGGGCGGGGCTGCTCGCCGGGGAGTCAGGCGGCGCGTTGCTCCTCGTCCACTCCCAAAGCGCCGAGCGCGCCTCCGCCGGCCTGTACCCGTTCAGGATCGACGCGGGCGGCGCGCGCGCCTGCGTCTTGTTGCCCGGCGGCGCCACGAAGCCCCTCTCCGAAGTCGCGGCGCACGAGGAGGCGCTCGTCGTCGCCCACGACGGCTCGGCGCAACGGGCGATCATCGGAAGGGTGAGGATCGAGAAGGGGCCGCTGCTGCGGGTGAAGGCCGAGGCGGGCGGGAGGCCCGTGACGCTCATCCTGGATGACGCCGAAACAAGCCGGCTCGTAACACCCGGGGGCGCCGCCGTATCCGTGCGCGGGCTCGAAAAGGGAACCGAGATCCTCGCGCACCTCCGCCCCGCCGCCGCATCGGGATGCGCCGGGGGGCGTTGACCACGGGGGGACGGGGGGTGAAGAAGCTCGCCATCTGCGGTCTCGGCCTCATCGGCGGCTCGATCGGTCTCGCGGCCCGGGAGAGACGGCTCGCCCGCGAGGTCTGCGGCCTGGTGCGGAGGCCCGGTTCCGTCCGCACGGCGACGCGCATGGGCGTTGTCGATGTCGCCACGCGCGACCCCGCCGAGGCGGTCCGGGGGGCGGAGATGGTCGTCCTCGCCGTCACGCTGGGCGCCACCGCCGCGGTCGCGGAACGGGTGCGCCCCCATCTCCCCGCGGGGTGCGTCGTCACCGACGTCGGGAGCTGCAAGCGCCTCGTCATCGGGCGGACGCAGAAGGCCCTCGGCCGGGACGTGCGCTTCGTCGGCGCGCATCCGATCGCGGGCTCGGAACGGAGCGGGATGGAGGCATCCCGCGCGGACCTGTTCGAGGGGGCCCCGTGCATCCTCACGCCGGTCCGCGGCACGGATCCCGCCGCCATGGAGAACACCGCCGCGTTCTGGGAGGCCCTCGGGGCGCGCGTCTGCGTGATGAGCCCCGCGGCGCACGACCGCGTCGTCGCCGCTGTCAGTCACCTGCCACACCTCGTCGCCGCCGCCCTCGTCAACGCCTCCGCCGGGATGCGCGGCGGCGAGAGGCCCGTCCTCGACTACGCGGGGAGCGGTTTCCGCGACACCACGCGGGTCGCCGCGGGCGATCCCGGGATCTGGGCGGAGATCGCGGCGGACAACCCCCGCGAGATCCTGCGCCTCGTCGATCGCGTCGAGCGGCAGCTCTCCCTGTTGAAAACGGCCCTTCGCCGCCGGGACCGCGAAGCCCTCCGCCGGTTTCTCGCCCGGGCCGCCGCCGCGCGCCGCCCGCTCAACGCCGGCTGACCGCCCGCGGGCACACGGCCGTCAGACCCGTCGCCGTGCAATCGGCCCGCACGCAATCAGCCCGCAATCAGCCCGCTTGAACGAGAGGCGCCCGTGTGCTACGCTTCCACATCCGCGCGCGACGTGGCGCTCGTGCAAAGGGGAGGGGATTGCGTGCAGGCGAAGATACGGAAGATCCATTACCCCCGGAACGCCGGGGAACTCAGTGCGCTCTTGAAGAAGGGGAGGGGGAGGGTGGCCCCCGTCGGCGGCGGGATCTCGTTTTCGTTCTCCGTGCCCCCGAAGGTGACCGAGCTCGCCAGTCTCCGCGCGCTCGGCCTCGACGCCGTCGCCGTCGACCGGAACGGACTCAGCCTCGGAACGCTCGTCACCGTGGCGAAGCTGGCGGCCTCGGCGCCCGCGCAAAGGTTCCTCGGCGGTCTCCTCGCGGAGACGGCCGCCAAAATCGCCGCGACGCCCAACCGGAACCTGATCACCGTCGGCGGCAACGCGATACGGCTCTTCATCTGGTCCGACCTGCCCGTCGTCTACGCCGCCGCGGGCGCCGTTTTCACGCTGCGGGGGGAGAACGGCGCGCGCCGCCTCTCCGCCGCCCGCTTCTACGAGTCGCAGCCGGCCCTCCTGCTTCGCCCCTCGGAGTTCCTCGAGAAAATCGCCATCCCCGCGCCGCCGCCCCGCACCGGCGCGGCGTTCGAGAAGTTCAGCGAGACGGAGAACACCTTCGCCCTCGTCTCCGCCGCGGCGGTCGTCACGCTCGACCGCGCGGGACGGTGCCGGTCGGCGCGCCTCGCCCTCGGGGGGCTCCGGCTCCTTCCGCGCGTTTCAGAGAGGGCGGCGGCGGTCCTTGAGGGGCTGGCCCCGTCGCCCGCGCGTATCGGCACGGCGGCCGCGGAGGCGGTGGAGGAGACGGGCGCGATCAAGGACATCAGGGTGAGCGGGGAGTACAAGAAGCGCCTCGCGGCGGTGGTGGGGCGGAGGGCGCTGGAGAGGGCCTTCGCCGCGGCGAGGGGCGGGAAGGGCAAGGGACGCTGAGATGAAGATGGAGTTCTCCATAAACGGGGTCTTGAAGACGGTGGACGCGGAGCCGGGGGAGGTGCTGCTCGACGTCCTCCGGCGCGAAGGGTACAAGGGGGCGAAGTTCGGCTGCGGGCAGGGGTTCTGCGGGGCCTGCACCGTGCTCCTGGACGGGGAACCGGTCAACTCCTGTCTTCTGCTCGCCGGGCTCGTCGAGGGAAGGAAGATCACGACGATCGAGGGGATCGGGAGCGTGGACCGGCTCCACCCGATCCAGGAGGCGTTCCTCGACGCCGGCGCCGTGCAGTGCGGCTACTGCACGCCCGGATTCATCCTCTCCGCCAAGTCGCTCCTCGACAAGGACCCGTCGCCGGACGAGGCGCGCATCCGGGGGGGGCTCGACGGAAACTACTGCCGCTGCACCGGGTACGTGAAGATCGTGAACGCCGTGAAGCTCGCCGCGAGGCGGCTGGCGGCGGGGAAGGGCGGCGCGCGCCGCCGGGGGGCACGCCGATGAGCCGGGAGAGGAACTTCAACGAGGTCAACAAGGACCGCCGCCGCGTGGACGGCATCGGGCTCGTCACCGGGCGGGCCCTCTTCACGGACGACTACGACCTGCCCGGGATGCTCTCGGCCAAGGTGCTGAGGAGCCCGCATCCGCACGCCCGCGTCAGGTCCATCGACGCCTCGCGGGCGCGCCGCCTCCCCGGGGTGAAGGCGGTCCTCACCTGGGAGGACGTCCCGCGCGTCATCGTCACCGAGGCGGGGCAGGGGTGCCCGGAGCCGTCCCCCTACGACAAGTTCATCCTCGACCGCAAGGTCCGCTTCGTCGGCGACGAGGTCGCCGTGGTCGCGGCGGAGACGACGGCGATCGCGGAGGCGGCGCTCCGGCTCATCGAGGTCGACTACGAGCCGCTCCCCGCGATTCTCGACCCGCGCGACTCGATGAAGGAGGGCGCCCCGATCATCCACGACGAGCCGGAATGGCTCATCCCCATCCCGGTCGAGATGGACCCGAAGAAGAACCTCTGCGGACGGGCCGACGTCACCATCGGCGACATGGCCGCGGGCTTCGCGGAGGCGGATTTCGTCGTTGAAAACGAATACGAGAACCACTACGCGCAGCACGTCGCCAACGAGCCGCACATCAGCATCAGCTACCTCGATCCCGACAACCGCCTCGTCATCATCTCCTCCACGCAGGTGCCGTTCCACGTCCGCCGCATCGTGGCGCGCGCCCTCGACCTGCCGGTCAAGCGGATCAGGGTCATCAAGCCGCGCATAGGCGGCGGGTTCGGCTCCAAGCAGGACATCGTCACCGAGCCGCTCGCCGCGGCGCTCGCCCTCGCGACGGGGCGCCCGGTGCGCCTCCAGCTCACCCGCGCGGAGGTCTTCGCCTCCTCGCGCACGAGGCACCAGTGCCTCACGACGCTCAAGACGGGGATCAAACGGGACGGGACGCTCACCGCCGTCGAGATGACCGCCCTCCAGAACGCGGGGCCGTACGGGACGCACGGCCTCACCGTGCTCACGAACACCGGATCGAAGATCCTCCCGCTCTTCCGCTGTCCGAACGTCCGCTTCAACGCCTGGTCGGTCTACACGAACCTCTCCCAGGGCGGGGCGTACCGCGGGTACGGCGGCACGCAGTCGGGCCTCGCCGTGAACATCCAGATGGACGAGATGGCCCGTCTCATCGCACTGGACCCTCCCGACCTGTACCGCAGACTCCACATCCGGGAGGGGGAGGGGTCGCCGGTCTTCGCCGCGCTGGGGGAGGGGGCCGAGGGGCATCCGATGACCATCAACTCCTGCGGGCTCTCGGACTGCATCGACATCGTCGTGCGCGAGAGCGGCTGGGCGCACAAACGCGGGAGGCCCGGGACGGGCCGCCTGCGGCGCGGCCTCGGGATGGCGGTGATGATGCAGGGATCCTCCATCCCGAAGATCGACATGGCGTCCTGCTCGATCAAGATGAACGAGGACGGCTCGTTCAACCTCCTCTGCGGGGCGACCGACATCGGGACCGGCTCCGACACGATGATGGCCAAGATCGCGGCCGAGGTGCTCGGCGTGGGAATCGGCGACGTCATCGTCTACTCCTCGGACACCGACCTCACCCCGTTCGACGTCGGGGCCTACGCCTCCTCCACCACCTACCTCTCCGGGATGTCCGCGAAACGGTGCGCGGAGCAGGTGGCCGCGCAGATCCGCGTCGTGGCGGCGGAGCTGCTCGGCGAGGCGGCGGAGGGGATACGGCTCGAGGGGGGGGAGGCGGTCGGGACGAAGGGCGCGGTGACGCTCGCCCGCGTCGGGGCGCGCGCGCTCTACGAGCACGACCAGCACCAGATCGCCGCCTTCGCCTCGGCGTTCTCCGACCAGTCCCCGCCGCCGTTCGCGGCGCACGTCGCAGAGGTCGAGGTGGACACCGAGACCGGGAAGGTGCGGGTCGTGCGCTACGTCACCGCGACCGACTGCGGGGTCGCCATAAACCCGCTCCTGGCCGAGGGACAGGTCGAGGGCGCCCTCCTGAACGGGATCAGCTATGCCCTCTCCGAGCGCTACATCTACGACGGCAACGGCCGCCTGCTGAATCCGTCCTTCGGCACCTACGGCGTCTGGTTCACCCGCGACCTGCCCGAGATACGCACCTTCCTCGTCCCCACCTACGAGCCCACCGGTCCGTTCGGCGCCAAGTCGATCGCGGAGGTGAACATCAACGGCCCGATGCCCGCCATCTCCAACGCCATCTTCGACGCCGTCGGCCTCCGCCTCCGCACGCCACCCTATACCCCCGAAAAGGTCTTCATGGCGCTGCACCGCCGCTGATTCAGGCCCGACGCGAGGAGGGATCGGTGAAGATCTCGCTGGAGATGCTCGGGGCGATGAGGAAGCCGCTGGGGCAGGGGCCGGTCGACGTCGAGATCCGGGAGAAGACGACCGTCGGGCAGCTGATGGTCGAAACGCTCGGCTATTCCCCCTCCCACGTGGATCTGCTCGTCTACTACATCGACGGGGACAAGGCGAGCCCTTCCTCCGTGCTCTCCCCGGGCTGCCGCCTCAAGGTCCTGATGATCATCGGCGGAGGGTAACGCAGGGCGCCCCGCGAGGTCCGACCTGGAAAGCGCGAAGATGAGTTCCCCCGTGGCACCGGTATCCCTCCGCGCGCTTCTGCGCGCAGGCCTTTTCGCGGCGACGATCCTCTGGCTCGCCGACCTCGCGATCATGCTGCGGAGCAGTCGGATCCTCCCGCACCCGCTCTATCCTGCCGGCGCTCTCGCGGTCCTGCTTCTCTGCGGGCTCATACTCGCGTGCGTGGAGTGGGCGCTGTTGAATATCCCCCTTCTGTGCGCGCGCAGATTGAACCTCTCCCGTGCGCGGGCCGGCATTGTCTTCAGCGGCGCAGTCGTGGGATGTGTCTCACTTCTTCTTGTCGCGCCCGTCTCCCTGACGTTGTTGGCCGGCCCCAGGATCTCGAGATGGTGGACCGGTCCGCGCTGGATCGCCCCGGCGGTTCTTGGGGCCATGATCGGGGGGGTCGTCGCCTGGGGGCTTGCGTGCAGGCAGCGATGGAATGCCCCGGGGGCACAGGCCTTCTCCTTCGGTCGCCTGGGCATCTCTGTTGCGCTCTGCGCGGCGGGCGGCGCGATACTCTACTGCGATCTGTTTGTCTATCCCGACCTGTATCAGTATCTTCATATGACCGCAGCGCTGGGCGCATTCGTGGTGCTGCAGGCTCTCCATCTGACCGTCGAACCGGTGCGCGGGGCCGTGGCGAGACGGCTTCGGCGGGTCCGTCCCCTCCCGGTGGGGCGGTTGGCGATCCTTATCCTGCTGTCTCAGTGCGCGGTATTCCCTCTGTTCCTGCGCGGCAATTCGCAACGCGTCTTTGCCTGGGGCAAGCCGTACTATCACCGCAAGGCGGCGCAGGCGATCCGTCGTGTCTGGGACATCGACAGAGACGGATTCTCGCCCGTGCTCGGCGGGGGGGATCCCGATGATCTGGACCCGCGGAGGGTGCCTTTGGGCATGGGCGCCGGAGCGGGCGCGGGACAATTTCACCACCGCACGGCGGTTCCGAGGGATCCGCCGTTGCAGAAACGGATACAAGAGTTGACGGAAAAGACCTCCCGCTACAACATGCTCTTCATCTCCGTGGATGCGATGCGCGCAGACAGACTGATCGACGAGACGACGGCACGGAAGATCATCCCCTGCATGGCGGCGCTCAGGGACCGATCCGTGTTTTTTACCCGGTGTTTCGCCGCCGCCTCGTTCACCCCCATCTCGATCCCCCGGCTGATGGCGTCCCGTTTTGACCCCTGGGAGGGGGACGCGCCGCATCCCTCTCTCGCGGAGAGGTTGAAAGACGCGGGCTATTCCACGGTGGCCATACTCAATCCGGCGATGGGGGGGGGCAAGAGGATCGGGTACCTGCATCGCGGGTTCGAGCATCTGCGGTTGACCGAGCGGGGGAGATTCGACAAACACTGGACCGGCGGCCTCATGGACGGCGATATAAGCGCGGCGGCGGTCAAGGAGATCGACGCGCACAGAAACGAGAAATTCTTCATCTGGGTCCATCTCATGGACCTCCACGAGTGGCCGTATCTCGACCGGTCCGTGTATGGGACCTCCATGGCCGCGCGGGACAAATACGACTACCTGCTCTCCCGGGCGGACGCCGAGGTATGCCGGATACTCGGCGCGTTGAAGGCCAACGGGATCGACACGACCACGACCGTCGTCCTTTTCTCGGACCATGGGCAGGGGCTCGGCGAGCACGGCGTGATGACGCATACCCAGTATGTGTACCATTCCCTGATTCATGTGCCGCTCGCGGTGCATATCCCCGGGGTCGAACCCGTCTGCGTGGCGCAGAACGTCAGTCTCCTGGATCTGGCTCCGACCGCACTGGAATTGGCGGGGGTGCCTCCCCCGGACGATCTCGAGGGGATCAGTCTCGTGCCTGCCGTTGCGGGGGGGGCTCTGCCCGCATGCCGCCCGATAGTCTCGGTGGACGCGAAACAGCGATCGGTCATCGTCGGGCCATGGAAGCTGATCGTGACGGTTGCCGCGGGTGCGGTCGAGCTGTTTAATCTGGATGAGGATCCGGCGGAACGTAACGATCTGTCGGGGGAGCTGTCGCTGCAACGCATCAAGGAGGCAATGCTCTCCGAGCTGGCACGCTACGCGGATCTGCGCGTGGTGGGACCCGACCGTTGATCGACAACGGATGCCCTGCGCGACGACGGCGGTTCGAGCGAGACGCGGGCGGCCCTCCCTCCGCGCCGGCCGGATCGGGCCGCGGGCCGGCGCCCGACGGTGCGTGCCGGAGGCAGAGGCGGGCGCGCGCGAAGACCGCCAGAACCCGTTTCCGCGCGCCACGGCGGAGGGCCCTGCCAGGGGCTGGTCACGGCGATCGTCGGCGGAGGGCAACGCGGTTTGATTCCGCAGGGCGCCGTGAAGCCGGGCCGCCGGGGGCCAGCGGCGGCACCCTCCGCGGCGCCGGCCCGCCGATTCCGCCTCGAGGCGCCGACGATATCCGGCGACGGATCAGCCGGCCGCGGGGGCGTGAGCGAAGAGGAGGCGCCAGATCTCGGCGTTGGTGTAGCCGCAGAGCGGGGGGAGAACGGGGCGGACGGGCAGCGCCGTCCCGTCGCAGCGGGTGAACGTCCCGCGGCTCTCCGCCCAGGAGGCCGCGGGGAGAAGCAGGTGCGCGCGGCGGGTGAGCGGGGAACGCTCGAGCGCCTGCATCAGCACGAACGGGACGCCGCGGAGGGCCTTGGCGAGTTCCCGGTCTTCGTCGGGAACGGCCCCCCCGAGGAAGAGCGCCGCGCGGATCCGCCCCCGCCGCATCGCCGCCAGCAGCGCCGCGCGGCCCATTCCGGGCCGCGGCGGAACGCGGATGCCCGACTCCCTTTCGACGAGGCGCCGCGCGCGGGGGGCCGCGATGGGCCTCTGCCCCGGGAGGACGAACGGCGACACCCCGGCATCGAGGAGTCCCTGGCCGTTCGCCTCCGCGCAGAGCGACACGATCCCGGCGCCCGTCCGCGCCGCGAGCCGGTGCAGCGCCCGCAGCGTCGCGGCGGGGAGGGCGTCGCGGGTGAAGACGATCGCGGGACGCTTCGCGCCGCGGAATAACGAGGCGAGCCGCGCGCCGTACGCGGCGAAGCGGTCCGGCGGCACGCGGACGTTCTCCGCCGCGATCCGATCGAGCTTCGTCTGTTCCCTCCCGACGACGATGATCCGCGCCGCACGCCTCCTCGCCGCGACGACGGAGAGGGCGGCGACGCGGTTCGAGTCGACGAGGGAGGCCCCCACCACGGCGATGGCGTCGCTCTTCTCGATCTCGACGGGGCCCCACGGCGAGACGACGCGCCCGAGTTCGCGGAACAGCTGCGGCGTGAAGATCGCCCCCGCGGCGGGGTAGAGGTTGTTCGTGTTCAGGACCGCGCGGGCAAGGCGCTGGGCCTCGAACGCCTCCTCGTTGGTGATGCGCGGGGAGACGAAAACGGCGATGCGCCGCGGTTCCACCCCGCCCAGTCCCGCGCGCGCCGCCTCCGCCGCCTCGCGCCACGCCGCCGGGCGGGAAGATGCGCCGCGCCCGAGGAATGGGGAGAGGATCCTCTCCCCGCTTGAGAGCCCGCCGCAGCCGAACCGCCCCTTCTCGCAAAGGTTTTCGTCGTCCGCGGGCCGGACCGAGTCGATCAGGTTCCCCGCGGTGCGCACCGCCACGCGGCAGCCGTCGCCGCACCGCCCGCACGTCGTCTCCGTCGGCGCCGACGGCGCCGGAACGCGGACGGCGGCGCGCCGCGCCACGAGCGCGCCGGTCGGGCAGGCGGTCAGGCACTGCCCGCAGGTCTCGCAGTCCGTATCCTGGAGCGGGCCGTCGAACGGCGGGGCGACCTGCATCCCCAGCCCCCTCCCGACGTACCCCCACGCGCCGATCCCCTGCACCTCGATGCAGACGCGGATGCAGCGCGCGCACTTGATGCACTTGTCGGGATCGCGCACGATCCACGGGTGGCGGTCGTCGATCTGCCAGCGCTTGGGGGGGGAGCCGAAGCGGTTCTGCTCGACCCCGTAGTCGCGCGCGAGGTCGCGCAGGGTGCAGTCGTCCGCCCGTTCGCAGCCGCACGAAAGGCAGCGGTACGCCTCGCGGACCGCGTCCTCCTCCGGGGCGGTCGCCTCCACCTCGCGAAAATCCGCCGTCCTTTCGCGCGCGCCGGGGCGGCAGACGCCCATCCTGCCGACCCGCGGCTCGTCGGCGTAGTCGCCTGGATCGACCTCCTCGTTGTTCCTCCTCGCGGGGCTGCGCAGCGGGGGGAGGGCGGCGGCGGCGCCGGTGCGGAGCCACGCGTCGATCGCGAACGCGGCCCTGCGCCCCGCGGCGACGGCGGCGATGGCGATGTCGGGGCCGGTGACGCAGTCCCCGGCGGCGAAGACGCCCGGAAGCCCGGTCTCGAACGTGCCCGCGTCGGCCGGGACGAGACCGCTCGCGGCGGGGGCGATCTCCGAGCCGTCCAGCACGGAGGCGTCGACCGACTGGCCGATGGCCATCACGACGCGGTCGGCCGCGAGGGTGTGGACCCCCCCCTCGACGGGGACCGGCCTCCGCCGGCCGCTCTCGTCGGGGGGGCCGAGCGCCATCCGCCGGCAGTCGATCTCGAGGCGCCCGCCCGCCTGCCTGATGGCGATGGGGAGGGTGAGGAACCGGAGCTCGACCCCCTCCTCCTCGGCCGCGGCGATCTCGCCGGGCGTGGCGGGCATCTCCTCGCGGGAACGGCGGTAGGCGATCGTCACGCGGCGCGCCCCGAGGCGCCGCGCCGTCCGCGCCGCGTCGATCGCCGTGTCGCCGCCGCCGACCACGACGACCTCGTCACCGAGCGCCGGCGAAGCGCCTCCCGCGACCGCGGCGAGGAGATCGACGCCGCCGAGGACGCCGGGGAGCGCCTCGCCGGGGATGCCCATCGGGCGGCTGCGCTGGGCGCCCGCGGCGACGAGGACCGCGTCGTAGCCGCCGGCGAGGAGAAGGCGGATGCCGTGTTCCGCTCCGACGCGGACCCCGCACCGGATCTCCGCGCCGAGGCGCCGGATTGCGTCGATCTCGGCGTCGAGCACCGCCTTGGGGAGGCGGTACTCGGGGATCCCGTAGCGGAGCATGCCCCCCGGCATCGGCCTCGCCTCGAAAATCGTGACGCCGTGCCCCTCGAGGAGGAGGAACCAGGCGGCGGAGAGGCCGGCCGGGCCCGAGCCGACCACGGCCACCCGCCTCCCGGTCGAGGGCTTCGTGGAGGGGAGGGGCTCCTCCTCCGCCCGTTCCGCGACGAAGCGCTTGAGCGCGCAGATGGAGGCGGGCTCGTCGACGATGCTTCGCCGGCACGCGTCCTCGCACGGGTGGGGGCAGATCCTCCCGATCGTCGCGGGCAGCGGGACCGTTTCGCGGACGAGGGCCAGCGCGTCGCCGTAGCGCCGTTGGGAGATGAACCCGAGGTAGCCGCGGGCGTCGCAGCCGGCGGGGCAGGCGAGACGGCAGGGGGGGACGCAGTCGCCGCAATGGTCGGAGAGGAGGAGCTCGAGGCAGAGGCGGCGCGCGGCGCGGATCTCGTCGTCGAGGGTGACGACCTCCATCCCCTCGACGGCGGGGGTGGAGCAGGCGGGGCGGAAGCGCCGCTCCCCCTTCACCTTGACGACGCAGATCCAGCAGGAGGCGTACGGCTCGAGCTTGCGGTCATGGCAGAGCGTGGGGATATGGACCCCCGCGCGCCTCGCGGCGTCGAGGATCGTCTCCCCCCGGCGCGCCGTTACCCCGCGTCCGTCGATCGTAAGGTGCATCGCGTCCCCGTTCTGAAATTTGAGATCTCAAATCTGAGATCCGAAATTCGAAACCCGAGATCGATACGCGTCACTCCGCCGCCACCGCCCCAAATTTGCACGCCTCGACGCAGAGACCGCACCGCGTGCAACGCGCCGGGTCTATCCGGTGCAACCTCTTCGGTTCCCCCTCGATCGCCTTGGCCGGGCACAAGCGGAGGCACGCCCCGCAGCCGATGCACGTTTCGGCGGATATCTCGTAGCGGATGAGCGCCTTGCAGCGCTTCGCCGGGCAGCGCCGGTCACGGATGTGCGCCTCGTACTCCGAACGGAAGAAGCGGAGCGTCGTGAGCACCGGATTCGGGGCCGTCTGCCCGAGGCCGCAGAGGGATGCGGTCTTCACCTTCCCCGCGAGCTCCTCGAGAAGGTCGAGGTCCTCCATCCGCCCCGTCCCCCCCGCGATCCGATTGAGGATCTCGAGCATCCGTTTCGTCCCGATGCGGCAGAAGGTGCATTTCCCGCACGACTCCGCCTGCGTGAACGACAGGAAGTAGCGGGCGATCTCCACCATGCAGCTGGACTCGTCGAGGACGATCATGCCGCCGGAGCCCATGATGGCCCCGCTCTCCTGCAGCGACTCGTAGTCCACCGGCGTGTCGAAGAGCGCCTCCGGCAGACATCCGCCCGACGGGCCGCCGATCTGGATCGCCTTGACCGGCCGCCCCCCCGGCGCGCCGCCGCCGATGCCGAAGACGATCTCCCGCAGCGTGGTCCCCATCGGGACCTCGACCAGCCCGCCCCGGTTCACCTTCCCGGCGAGGGCGAAGACCTTCGTCCCCCGGCTCCCCGCCGTGCCGACGGCGGCGTACGCGGCGGCGCCGTGCCGGACGATCCAGGGGACGGCGGCGAGCGTCTCGACGTTGTTGATGCAGGTCGGCTTCCCCCAGAGGCCCCGCTCCGGGGGGAACGGCGGCCGGAGGCGCGGCATCCCGCGTTCGCCCTGGATGGATCGTATGAGCGCGGTCTCCTCCCCGCAGACGAACGCCCCCGCCCCCTCCATCAGGGAGACGGTGAAATCGAAACCGGATCCGAGGATGTCGGCGCCGAGGAAGCCGCGCCGCTCGGCCTGCCGCACGGCGATGGCGAGCCGCTTCACCGCGAGCGGGTACTCCGCGCGCACGTAGACGATTCCGCGGGAGGCCCCGATCGCGTAGGCGGCGATCGCCATCCCCTCGAGGACCGTGTGCGGGTCGCTTTCGAGAACGCTCCGGTCCATGAACGCCCCCGGGTCCCCCTCGTCCGCGTTGCAGATGAGGTACTTCTCCGTCCCCGGGGCGTTGCGCGCGGCACGCCACTTTTTCGCCGTCGGGAATCCCGCGCCGCCGCGCCCGCGGAGGCCCGACTCCTCGACGAGATGGATGAGGTCGTCCGGACGGATCGTTTCGAGGGCGGCGGCGAGACCGGCGTAGCCGCCCCGCCGGATCGAGTCGCCGATCTTCTCGGGATCGACGAACCCGCAGTTCGCCAGGACGATTTTGCGCTGCCCCGCGAAGTAGGGGAGGGACCGAAGGTCGCTCCCCTCCGGCAGCACGAGCCATTCCCCGACCGGGACGCCGTTGGCAAGGTGCTCGTGGGCGATGCGGGGGACGCGGTCCGCGGTCAGGTCGCCGTAGAGGAACGTTCCCCCGCCCGCCGGGGCGACCTCGGCGAGCACCTCGCGGTGGCACATCCCGACGCAGCCGGTGATCTCGACCGCGGCGTCGAGGCCGCGCGCCACGATCTCCCGGCGGAAGGCGTTGGCAACCGCCTCGGCTCCGGCGGCGATGCCGCAGGAGCTCAACCCCACGGTGATCTTGAACCGCACCCGGGGCTTCATCGGCACTTCTCGATCAACGCGGGAAGTTTGGCGGGGGAGAGCTTCCCGTGGACGGCGTCGTCCAGCATCACGACGGGGGAGAGGCTGCAGCAGCCCAGGCACGCGGCGTCGCGAACGGTGAGGCGCCCGTCGGGGGTCGTCTCGCCGGCCTTCACGCCCAACAAACGCTCGACCGCCTCCGAGATCTTCTCCGCGCCCGCGACATGGCACGCAGTGCCGTGGCAGACGGTGAGCAGGTGCCTCCCCGCGGGTTTCAGACGGAACTGCCCGTAGAAGGTCGCGACCCCGTAGACCTCCGCGGCCGAAATCCTCCGCGCCCGGGCGATGCGCCGCATCGCGGCGGCCGGGAGGAAGCCGAAGATCCCCTGTGCCTGCTGGAGAAGCGGGATCAGGGCCCCGGGACGCTTCCCGAGGGTGGCGAGAAGGCGCCTGAAGCGGCGCTCCCGCACCGCGGCGTCGCGCTGCCGAATCGTGTGCATCGCCGGACTCTCCCCGCCGTTACGGCCAGAGGCCGCGGATCCTCATGGCGTTGCCGACCTTCCCCACCGCCAGGACGATTGCCGCGGTGCGCATGTCCACGCGATGGGTCTCCGCCGCCCGCAACACCGCGTTGAAACTTGAGACCATGATCAGGCGGAGACGCTCGTTCACCTCGTTCTCGCTCCAGAAGTACGCCTGCAGGTTCTGCACCCACTCGAAGTAGGAGACGGTGACGCCGCCGGCGTTGGCGAGGATGTCCGGCACGATGAAGACCCCGAGGTCGTGAAGGATCGGGTCCGCCTCGGGGGTCGTGGGGCCGTTCGCCGCCTCCGCGATGACGCGCGCGCGGATCCGCGGGGCGATCTCCGCGGTGATCTGCCCCTCGAGGGCGGCGGGGACGAGGAGCTCGCAGTCGAGCTCGAGGAGCTCGGCGTTCGTGACCGCGTCGGCGCCGGGGAAGCCGACCACCGAACCGGTTTGCCGCTTGTGCAGGAGGACCGCGCGCGGGTCGAGCCCGTCGGGGTTGAAGATGCCCCCCCTGGAGTCCGACAAGGCGACGATCTTCGCGTCCGCCTCGTGGAGCAGCCTCGCCGAGACCGAGCCCGCGTTGCCGAACCCCTGGACCGCGACGCGCGCCCCCTCCAGCGGGATCCCCCGGTACCTGAGCGCCTCCGCCGCGGTGAGCATCACCCCGCGCCCGGTCGCCTCCTGGCGGCCGAGCGACCCGCCGATCTCCATCGGTTTCCCGGTCACCGAGCTGATGGCGCTCCACCCCTCGGTCATGCTGATGGTGTCCATGAACCAGGCCATGATCTGCGCGTCCGTGTAGACGTCGGGGGCGGGGATATCCTTCGTGGGGCCGATGAACGATCCGATCTCGGTCGCGTAGCGGCGCGTCAGGTGCTCGAGCTCCCGCGACGACATCGTCTTCGGGTCGCAGACCACGCCGCCCTTCGCCCCGCCGTAGGGGATGTTGACCACCGCGCACTTCCAGGTCATCCACATCGCCAGCGCCCGCATCTCGTCGAGGTCGACGCGGGGGTGGTACCGTATCCCCCCCTTCGCCGGACCGCGGATGAGGTTGTGCTGGACGCGGTAGCCGGTGAAGACGCGCGGGGTCCCGTCGTCCATCCGCATCGGGATGGAGACGGTGAGCTCGCGCTGGGGATGGCGGAGGCGTTCGTGGATGTACGGATCGAGATCGAGGATCCGCGCGGCACAGTCGAGCTGCGTGCGGGCCGCGTCCCATGCAGTGAGCGATGTCGTGTTCAACGGGTCCCTTCGGGGCCTAATGCGGGGTGCATCCCAGGATGATATACTATCGGCGCCTGAAAGACAAGCGCGGGCGGAGAGGGGGCGTCGATGAAGATCGGGCTGATCTCGGATTCGCACGAGCACATGCCGATGATCAGGCGGGCGGTCGATCTGTTCAACCGTGAAACGGTCGGGCTGGTGCTGCATGCGGGCGACATCATCTCCCCGATCACCGCGAAGGAGTTCTCGAGGCTCGCGGCGCGGATGCGGGCCGTCTTCGGGAACAACGACGGGGACAAGCTGTTCCTGAGGGAGCGTTTCGCCCCGTTCGCGACGATCCATGAACACTGCTGGGAGGGGGAGGCGGGGGGGAGGAAACTGCTTCTGATGCACGCCCCGGACGCGCTCGCGGCGCTGGAGGCGAGCGGGGCCTACGACGTGATCGTCTACGGCCACACGCACGAGGTGGTGGTGCGGCGGACGGGAAAAACGCTCGTGGTGAACCCGGGGGAGTGCTGCGGCTGGATCACCGGGCGCGCCACGGTCGCCCTGCTCGACACCGAGACGATGGAGGCGAAGCTCGAAACCCTCTGACGTCCGCCGCTTCTCTCCGGCCGCGGAACCGAGATACTAGAGACGCGCAGCCGCGTTCAGGGCCACAGCCCCCGGTAGCAGGCCGCCTCGGCCACGCGGCTCACCCCGAGCATCATCGCCGCCGTGCGCATGTCGACCTTGTGCCGCTCCATCATCTCCACCGTCTCGGCGAACGCCCCCGTCATGATCCGGCGAAGCCGCTCGTTGACCTCCTCCTCGGTCCAGAAGTACTCCTGGAGACTCTGCACCCACTCGAAGTAGGAGACGGTGACGCCGCCCGCGTTGGCGAGGATGTCGGGCACCACCGTGATGCCGCGGCGCAGGAGGACCGCCTCGCCCGCGGAGCTGATCGGGGCGTTGGCCGCCTCGACGATGATTTTGGCGCGCACCCGCGCGGCGTTCTCCTCGGTGATCTGCCCCCCCAGTGCGGCGGGGATGAGGATGTCGCACGGCGTCTCGAGAAGCTGGGCGTTGGTGAGCGCCTTCCCCCCCGCGAACCCCTTCACCGTCCCGGTCCTCTCCGCGTGCAGGAGCAGCGCCGGGACGTCGAGCCCGGCCGGGGCGTGCACGCCGCCGTGCACGTCGCTCACTGCGACGATCTTCCCGCCGTGTTCGTGGATGATCCGGACGGAGTGCGCGCCGACGTTCCCGAACCCCTGAATCGCGAACGAGCAGCGGCTGAGCTCCGTTCCGGCATGGAGGCAGACCTGCTCGGTCACGTAGAAGACCCCGCGCGCCGTCGCCTCGATCCGCCCCTTGGAGCCCCCGAGGCAGATCGGCTTGCCCGTGACCACGCCCGGGACCGAGTGGCCGTGGTTCATGCTGAAGGTGTCCATGATCCAGCTCATCACCTTCGGGTTCGTGTTCATGTCGGGGGCGGGGATATCCCTGTCGGGGCCGATGATGATCGCGATCTCGCTCGTGTAGCGCCGCGTCAGGTGCTCGAGCTCACGCTCGGACATCTTCGACGGGTCGCAGACCACGCCGCCCTTCGAGCCGCCGTACGGGATGTTGACGAGCGCGCACTTCCAGGTCATCAGCATCGCCAGCGCCGTGATCTCGTCCAGGTCTACCTGCGGGTGGTAGCGGATACCGCCCTTGCAGGGCCCCCGCTCCATGCTGTGCTGGACACGGTAGCCGGTGAAGACCTTGGTGTGGCCGTCGTCCATCCGGATCGGCACGGAGACGATGAGGGTTCGCTGCGGCTTCTTCAGCTTCTCGTGGATGTCCGGGTCGAGCCCGAGCTTCCCGGCGGCGTTCTCGAGCTGTTTGAGCGCCAACTCGAGCGGCCCCTGTTCGTCCTGAAGCGGCTTGTTCATCGTGCGCGCCCTCTCTTTGCAGGCGTCTTACGCCGTCAGCTTCTCGACCACGAGCGCCGCGATCTCGGTGCCCACGCGGAACTGGCCCTCGGCGGTGGAGGCGCCGATGTGCGGGGTGGCGACCACGTTCTCGAGCTTCAGGAGCGGGTTGTCGGGCGCGGGGGGCTCGACCTCGAAGACGTCGAGGGCGGCGCCGCGCACCTTGCCGCTCTGCAGCGCCTCGTAGAGGGCCGCTTCGTCCACGACCCCTCCGCGCGCGCAGTTGATGATGATGACGCCCTTCTTCATCATGGCGAACTGCTTCTCCCCGATCAGGTGCGTCGATTCCTTCGTCTTGGGGAGGTGCAGGGAGATGATGTCGGACTCTCTCAAGGTGGTCTCGAGATCGCAGGTGTCCATCAGGGGCGCCTGGACGAGAGGGGCGCAGCGGCTGGTCCGGGCGCAGGTGGTCACCCGCATCCCGAGGCCGAGGGCCCGGACGGCCATCTCCTGCCCGATGCGGCCGATGCCGATGATGCCCAGCCGCTTGCCGTAGAGCTCCGTCCCCGCGAATTTCTTCTTCTCCCACTTGCCCGCCTTGACCGAGGCGTCGGCGGCGGGGATCTTCCGGGCGACGGCGAAGATCAGCCCGATCGCGAGCTCGGCGACGGAGACGGAGGATGCGCGGGGGGTGTTGACCACGGGGATGCCCCGTTCCTTGGCGCAGGCGACGTCGATGTTGTCGAGGCCGACGCCGCCGCGGGCGATGACCTGCAGCTTCCCGCCCGCCTCGATGACCTTGCGCGTGATCTTGGTCGCGCTCCGGACGATGACCGCGTGGTAGTCGCCGATGCATCCGACGAGATCGTCCTCCTTGAGGCCGGTCTTCTCGGTCACCTCGAGACCCGCGCCCTTGAGGATCGCCACCGCCTCCTTCGCCACCGGATCACAGATCAGCACCTTCTTCATCCCCGTTCCTCCCCTCATGCAGGCCGCGTCATCGCGGCAGGTTCAACGCGTTCAGCACCAGCCCGGTGTACAGCTTCGGATAGAAATCGGTCGACTTCTGCGGCATCCGCTCGCCGTTCCCGGCGACACGGGCGACCTCCTCGGCCCGCGTCGGATTGAGAAAGACCGCCGCCTGGAATGCGCCGGTGTCCACCGCCCGCACGGCGGCGTCGGCGTACCGCTCGTAGGAGACGTGCGCCTCCTCCTCCAGTTTCCGCTTGTCGATGCCGAGGAGCGTTTCGAGGACGGCGTGGATGATGCTCACGTCGAGCCGCTTCCAGTCCGCCGAGGCGTCCGCCGGCATCGACGCGGCGACGGCCGCCTCGTCGTTGAGGCGGAGAACGGTGAAGGTTTTGCCGAGGTAGAGTCCGAAGCGGTGGTCGCCGGGGCGGTCGGTTTTCATCCCCGCAAGCAGTTCGTCAAGCCCGCCGCAGCGCTCGAGGGTGAAGAGGCGCGCGAGCCGTGCGGGGAAGGCCGCGAGCTCGTCGGGGGGGAGGTGGTGCAGCAGGCGGTGCGTGGGGAGGACGGTGAGCCCCGGGTCCTCCATCGCGACGAACGCCATGATGTGGGAGTCGAAATTCTCGTTGCCGGGCAGGCACCGCACCCCCTTCTCCCGCATCTCGCGCCGGTAGTTCAGCGCCGTCTCGTAGCGGTGGTGGCCGTCGGCGATAAAGAGCGACTTGGCCTCCATCAGCGACTGCACCTCGCGGTGCACCGCGGGATCGGTCACGACCCAGACCCGGTGGACCACCCCGTCGTCGTCGCGCGCCTCGACGTCGGGCGGGCCGCCGGTCTTCCGGGCGAGGGCGCCGGCGACCGCCCCCTCCGGGTCGGAGTAGAGCATGAAGATCAGGCCCGACTGCACCGCGGTCGCGCGCATCAGGTTGAGGCGGTCCGCCTTGGGCCCCGCGAGGGTGCGTTCGTGCGGCATCACGCCGCCCTTCTTGAACTCCTCCAGCCCGCCGAGGGCGATGAAGCCGCGCCGGGTCTTGACGGGGCCGCCCGCGAACGAGTACTCCTGGGCGTAGACGTACAACGCTTCCCGCTCGTCGCGGACCAGGACGCGTTCCGCGACGCACCGGTCGAAGAAGGAGCGCGCACGGGTGTACTGGTTGTCGGCGGGCGTGTCCTGCGGCGTGGTGGCGCCTTTGGAGAAGCGCACGATATGGTGCGGATGCCGCCGGTAGTAGATCTCCTGCAGTTCCGGCGTGATCTTGTCGTACGGCTCCGCGAAGACGAGGCCGGTATCCGGGACCTTCTCCGGGTTGTAGCGGTATCCCCTGAACGGATAGACAAACGCCATCGCGACCCTCCCAGCAGATGGTGGTGACGAGGATTCTATGATAGGCGGGCGGAGCCGGCGCGTCAACCGTATTCCCCGCCCCCCGGCAACTCCCGCTGGACGGGAGGGGGGCGCTCGTAGTAGTATAACGGCCGCACAGACAGGCGACGCGGTTGCGTCAGACAGGAGGCGGGGATATGGGAAAGCGGGTGTTCAACTTCTACGCGGGGCCGGCGACGCTCCCGCTCAAGGCGCTCAAGGCGGCCAGGAGCGAGCTTCTCGACTTCCGCGGGAGCGGGATGTCGGTCTGCGAGATCAGCCACCGGTCGAAGGATTTTCAGGCGGTTATCGACGAGGCGACGGCCCTCGTGAAGGAGCTGTACGCCGTCCCCGCCGGGTTCCACGTCCTCTGGCTCCACGGCGGCGCGTCGACGCAGTTCTTCCACATCCCGTGGAACCTCTCGCTCGAGGGGAAGCCGCTCTCCTACATCCACACCGGCGCGTGGGCGAAGGCGGCGATCAAGGAGGCGGGCTTTTTCGGCGAGGTGCAGATACCCGCCTCGTCCGAGGATGCGAACTTCAACTACATCCCGCGGGATTTCCGCATCGACCCCAACTCGTCGTACCTCCACATCACCTCCAACGAGACGATCGGCGGGATCGAGTGGTTCAGGTTCCCCGCCACGGGCCAGGTGCCGCTCGTGGTGGACGCCTCGTCGGACTTCCTGAGCCACCCGGTCGACTGGTCCTCGGTGGCGCTTCTCTACGCCGGCGCGCAGAAGAACCTCGGCCCCGCGGGCGTCGCGGTGGTGATCGTCAGGGAGGATATGGTGGCGCGGGCCCGCGCGAAGAAGCTCCCCACGATGGTCTCCTACGGGACCCATGTGGACAAGGGGTCGATGCACAACACGCCCCCCTGCTTCGCCATCTACCTCTCGCTGCTGGCGCTGCGCGAGCTCAAGGAGAAGGGCGGGCTGCCGTACATCGAGAAGCTCAACAAGAGGAAGGCGAACGCGCTCTACTCGATGATCGATCGATCGGGGGGGTTCTACCGCCCGTTCGCGCGCAAGGATTCCCGCTCGCGGATGAACGTGACCTTCCGCCTGCCGACCGCGGAACTCGAGGAGAAGTGCGCCGCCGAGGCGAAGGCGCGCGGCCTGATCGGGCTGAAGGGGCATCGGAGCGTGGGCGGGATGCGCGCCTCGATCTACAACGCGATGCCGATGAAGGGGGTCAAGGCCCTGATCGCGTTCCTCGAGGAGTTCATGAAGGCCAACAGCTGATCGTTCACGCAGAGGCATGACCGCGGCAGACCGCGGGGCCTTTCGGGGCCCCGCGGCGCCGCAAAGGGGCGTGTCGGGATGGCCGCGCTCTGGGCGAGGTTCAAGAGGCGGATCGAGCCGCCGGAGCGGCTCCTGGGGCTCAACTTCGGCGACGAGCGGGAGAGGTTCCGGGCCCTGCTGGAGCGGACCGGCCGCGATGCGCGCATCCTCGACGTGGGGGCCGGCGGGATGCGGATGCTCCCGGGGATCGTCACGATGGAGCTGTGCCCGACCGCCACGACCGACGTGGCCGGAGACGCCCTGGACCTTCCGTTCCGCACCGGCTCCCTCGACGGGGTGATGATCCTGAACGTGCTGGAGCACGTGCGGGATCCCGCAAGGGTTGCGGCGGAGATCGGGAGGGTGCTGCGGCCCGGGGGCGCCGTCTACGCCGTGGCGCCGTTCGTTTTTCCGTACCACGAGGCGCCCGAAGACCATTGGCGCTACTCGGTCTCGGGCATCGCCCTCCTCTTCGAGCGGCTGGGCTTCCAAAAGGCGTTCAACGGCTTCCAGAAGGGGCCCTGCTCGACGTACCTCCGCCTCTCGGTCCATTTCTGGGCGCTCTTCTTCTCGTGCAACCGGGTCCTGCTCTACAAGATCTTCCGGGTGCTCTTCTCGTACCTCTTCTCGCCGTTCAGGTTCTTCGATCATATCGTCTACCGGTACACGCTCGCGCACGTGGTCTGTTCGAGCGTCTATTTCATCGGGGTGAAGGCTCCCGGGACGGCGTGCGGCCCGTCCGCGCGGGCGTGATCCGGGGAGGAGGCGGGATGGAACGCCTGGACAGGATGATCAGGGTGGCGCGCGGGAAGGCCAAGGCCGACGTGGTGTTGCGGAACGGCCGGGTCGTCAACGTCTACACCGGGGAGTGCGTCGAGACGGACGTGGCGATCCTCGGGGACCGGATCGTCGGGCTCGGGAGCTACCGCGGGGCGAAAGAGTACGACGTCGCGGGGCGGTTCGTCGCCCCGGGGTTCATCGACGCGCATATCCACCTCGAGAGCGCGATGGTGACGGTGCCCGAGTTCGCCCGGGTCGTCGTGCCGATGGGCACCACGTCGGTGGTGAGCGACCCCCACGAGATCGCCAACGTGATGGGCCTCGAGGGGATCAACTACATGCTCAGGTCGAGCAAGTACAACCCCCTCAACGTGTTCGTGATGGTCCCCTCCTGCGTGCCGTCGTCCCCGCTTGAGACGCCGGGGGCGGTGCTGCGGGCGACCGACATCCTCTTCTTCCTCAACCAGGAGTGGGTCCTGGGCCTTGCCGAGATGATGGACTATCCCGGCCTCCTCGCCTGCGACCCGGCGATTCTCGACAAGGTGAGGATCGCGGGCCGCAGGATCATCGACGGACACGCCCCCGGCCTTTCGGGAAAGGATCTGTGCGCCTACATCGCCGCCGGGATCTCCTCGGACCACGAGTGCGTGACGGAAGAGGAGGCGCGCGAGAAGCTCCGCCTGGGGATGACCGTGATGATCCGCGAGGGGGGGTGCGCGCGTAACATGGAGGCGCTCCTGCCTCTCGTCACCCCCGCGACCGCCCCGCACTGCGCCTTCTGCACCGACGACCGACACCCCCAGGCGCTGATCTCCGAGGGGCACATGAACGGCGTCCTCAGGAAGGCGGTGCGGCTGGGGCTCGACCCGGTGACGGCGATCACGCTCTGCACCCTGAACCCGGCCCGCCACTACGGCCTCGACGGGCTCGGCGCGGTGGCCCCCGGGAAGATCGCCGACATCGTCGTCCTCGAAGACCTGGACGGATTCTCGGTCGAGATGGTTTTCAAGAACGGCCGCCTCGCCGCCCAAGACGGCGCGCTCATCCCCGGCGTTCCCGGCGCGCCCCGGCCGCCCGAGCCGCTGCGCGGCTCGATCAACATCCAGTGGCTCGCGCGCGAGCAGTTTGAGATCCCCGCGTCCCGCGGGCGTCTCCGCGCGATCGCGCTTGTCCCGGGGCAGCTCCTCACGCGCCTGGAGCTCGTGAAGCCCTCCGTCCTCTCCGGGCGAGTGGTCGCCGATCCGGGGCGCGACCTATTGAAGATCGCCGTCATCGAGCGCCACCACGCCTCCCCGAATATCGGCCTGGGGATCGTGCGCGGCTTCGGCCTGACGCGGGGCGCGATCGCCTCCTCCGTCGCCCACGACTCGCACAACATCGTCGCCGTCGGCACGAACGACGCCGACATCCTGGAGGCGGTGATCAAGATCAGGAAGCTCCAGGGGGGGCTCACCGCGGTGGTGGACGGGAAGCTCATCGCGAGCGTCGCCCTCCCGATCGCAGGACTGATGTCGGAGAAGTCCGTCCGCGAGGTCGGGGACGAGCTCGACGCCCTGATCGCGGCCGCCCGTCGGATGGGCTGCAGGCTTGAGGACCCGTTCATGATGCTCTCGTTTTTGTCGCTCTCGGTGATCCCAGAGCTCAAGCTCACCGACAAGGGGCTCGTGGACGTTTCGGCGCAGAAGATCGTTCCGCTCTTCGCGCAGGAGAGGGCGGGCGGAAAGGGCGCGCGGCGATGAGGATCGACGGGGCGCCCATCCTCGCGGCCGCGCCTGATCACGAGGCGGAGATCCTCCGGGCGCTCTCCGCGCGCCTCGTCGGGGGGCAGCGGCGATGAACGGCCCCCCCCGCCGCCCCGGACCCGGCGCCCCGGCGCCCGCCCCACCCCCGGGCGCGGCCCCGGCCCCGCGCAGCGTCGGGCTGGCGACGAAGATCGGGCTGCTGTTCGCCCTCCTGATCATGGGCAAGGTCGCCTCGATGGCGAAACGGGGGCCGGTGGGGACGGAGGAGCTTCGGCTCCTCGGGATCGTCCTCGGCGAGATCCTCCTCCTGATCGTGGCCCTCGTCAACGTCAACTTCGTCTTCTACGTGCTGGTCTTTTACGTGCCGTTCAGCCAGATGCTCCCCGGCGACTACGGCACGGCGGTGAACATCACCAACGTGCTCCTCGTCATCATCGTCTTCGGGCTCTTCTTCAGGAGCATCCGCGAGGGGGGGCACTTCCTGGTGTCCACGGAGCTGGACCGGCTGATCGGCCTCCACCTGCTACTGACGTTCGTGGCCTTCTTCCGGGCGGCGCTCGCCGAGACGATGGACTGGTTCCTCCTCGTGACGCTGATCAAACGGTTCATCACGCCGATCTTCCTCTACTATCTGGCGAGCTGGATCGTGCGGGACCGGCAACAGATCCAGGACTGCATCTACATCGTGATGTTGACGACGCTGATGGTGGCGTTCCTGGCCACCAAGGACACGCACACGCCGACCCACTTCTCCTGGGAGCGGCGCGAGGACGCGGGACTGTCGCAGGCGAACCTGCTGGCGGCGTTCTTCGTCTACTACATGTTCTACTACTTCGCCTTCTTCAGCCTCCACGCAAACCAGTTCAAATACTGGCTGCTGCTGATATGCATCTACCCGTGCGCGCGGGGGATCATGCTGGCCTTCTCGCGGGGCGGCTACTTCGCCTTCGTCGCGGGGACGCTGTACATATGCTGGCTCTACAAGAAGTGGCTCTTCGTGCTGACGGCCGTGGTGATGCTCATGCTGTGGCAGAAGCCGGGGCTCGTCTTGCCGCAGGCGGTCGTGGAGCGCATCGAGGGGACGACGGTGGAGTACGAGGCCGACTACGGGAAGTCGAAGGTGCGGTTCGAGTCCTCCTCGGCGGGGCGGATCGCGATCTACACGGCCGGCCTCAAGATGGTGATGCGCTATCCCCTCCTCGGGGTCGGGTACGGACAGTTCCCGGTGCGGGTCGGCGAGTACGACTCGTACGCGGCGGGCAGGGACGCGCACAACGCGTATCTGCTGATCGCCGCGGAGATGGGGATCCCGGCGCTGCTGGTGTACCTGATGATCGTCTTCCGGCTGCTGCGGTACTCGCTGGCCATCTACCGATACGGCACCGATACGATGTACCGGGCGGTCGGGATGGGGTTCGCGACCGGCGTGATCGGATTTCTGGTGGCGAACTTCTTCGGCTGCCGGTTCAACACCACCGAGACGGTCGGCGTCTGGTGGATCCTCGCCGCGATGATCGTCTTGATCAGGAAGCAGTCGATGATGACGCCCGGCGCCGTGCCCCCGCCTCCCGTGGCCGTGCGCCCCGCGGGGGGCACGCCGTGACCGCCCCCTGCCCCATCTGCGGCGGCACGCGTCTCCGCCCCCTGGTCGCGGAGGCGGAACGTTCCCTGCGCCGATGCCGCGCCTGCGGCGCCGTCCATCTGTGGCCCCGGCCCGCGTCCGCCGTGCTGGAAGAAACCGTCGACCGCGCCGCCGCGCGGCGGCTGCCCCGCGAGCGGGAGACGGCGGTGCTCGAACGGATACGCGCCCGCAACAGGGAGATACTGGAGCGTTTGGAGCGGCGGGGATGCCGCGGGTCTTTGCTCGACGTGGGCTGCGGCCGGGGGATACTGATGGAGGACGCGCGGCGGCGCGGCTGGCGCGTCGCCGGCGTGGAGCTGGCCGGGAAAATCGCGGAGGAGGGGATCGAAGAGCGCGGTCTCGACATCAAAGTCGGCACCCTCGCCGACGCGGCGTTCCCGGCGGCCTCGTTCGACGCGGTGATCTTCTCCCACTCCCTCGAGCATCTCGCCGCCCCGGCGGAGGCGCTGCGGGAGGCGGCCGGGCTGGTGCGGGCCGGGGGGTGGGTGTACGTGGAGACGCCGCACTGGGGTTCCCTCTCGAGCCGGCTGCTGGGGCGCGGCTGGTGGAACGTGGATCCGGACAACCACCTGTTCCTCTTCTCCCGCCGCGCCCTCGAGATCCTCGCCCGCCGCGCGGGGCTCGAGGCGCGGGAGTTTCGGGGCACGCATTTCGACGCCACGGCGGTGCTGATCCGGCGTGCCCGGCTCCGGGATCCCGCCCTGAACGACCTCGTATGCATCAACGAGCTGAGGGACCGGCTCTTCTCGATCCGGGGGGCGTGGCGGGCGGCGCGCGTCCTTGACTCGTGCGCCGCGCTGCTGCTCGGGCGGAGCCTGTTGAACGACTATCTGGAGTGCTGGCTTCAAAGGCCCGCCGTCCCCTGAGCGGGAGGCGTTGCGGGGCGCGGGGGAGCGCATCGGAATGGATCCGTACATCTGCATCATCGTCCTCAACTGGAACGGACTGAAGGAGACGCTCGACTGCCTCGCCTCGCTCCGGCGGATCTCCTACCCGCGTTTCAAGGTGATCGTCGTGGACAACGCCTCGACCGACGGCTCGCCGAAGGCGATCGCCGAACAGTTCCCGGAGGCGCTCCTCATCCGCAACCAGGTCAACGCGGGCTTCGACGGGGGCAACAACATCGGGATGCGCGCCGCCTTGCGGGAGGGCGCCGAGGCGGTGCTCCTGCTCAACAACGACACCATCGTATGTCCGGAACTGCTGCGTCGGCTCGCCGATGCGGCGGCCTTCCTCCCGCGCGCGGGCGTTCTCGGGCCCAAGATCTACTACCACGAATCCCCGGATGTCTTCTGGTGGGCCGGGAGCCGGAGCAGCTACTCCACGACCGGCTGGATGCTGACCTATACGCAGGAAGGGAAGCGCCAACGCGACGAAGGGCAGTACGACGCCATCAGCCGCATCGCCGCGGTCATCGGCTGCGCGATCTACATCAAGAGCGAGGTGCTGCGGGAGGTCGGCCTGCTCGACGAGCGCTTCTTCATCTACCACGAGGAGTACGACCTCTGCCGGCGCGCGGAGGATGCGGGCTGGTACTGCTACTTCGTGCCGGAGGCGAAGGTGTGGCACAAGGTGTCGATGTCGATGGGGGGGGAGTATTCGCCGTCGCTGTACTACCTCTGGACTCGCAACTGGATGCTGTTGAGCAGGAAACACACCCCCGTGCTGCTCTGGCCGATGCTCTACCTCGCGTATCTCAAGGAGAGCTTCTGGGTCTACCAGGGACTCGGCGAGAAGGGAAGGCACGCCGCCGCAGAGGCGGCGCTCGCGGGGGCGTGGCACGCGCTCCTCAACCGGTTCGGGCCGCCGGGAAGGCTTGTCCCCCCGCGATTCCTCAGCCGCCTCGCGGCGCGGCGTTTCCGCCGTCTGTCCGGGAGCGGGGGGTGAGCGAAATGCGGGTGGCCTACGACGCGGGGATACTCTCCTCGCCCCATCTCACGGGGATCGGCCGGTACACCCGGCAGCTCGTCGAGGCGATCGCCGCGCTCGGCACGGCGCACCGGTTCGACCTCCTCTTTCCGCGCGGCGGCGCGATCCCCCCCCCGCCGCCCGGTTTCGCGGCTCGTCGATGCCCCGTGCGGGGCGATATGCGCGAGGACAGGTTCCATCGGCTCTGGTTCGATCTCTGGCTCCCGTTCGAGATCGCCATGCGCCGGATCGACCTGTTGCACGGTCCCAGCTACCTCCTGCCTCGCACGCGGCGCGCGAGGACCGTGGTGACCGTCCATGACCTGGCGCACGAGAAGCGCCCGGAGTGGGCGCCCGGCTGCTCGGCCGGGTTCAGGCGCAGGGCGCGGGAGAGCGCGCGGCGGGCGGACGCGGTGATCGCGGTCTCCCGGGCCACGCAGCGGGACGTCGTCGAGATCTACGGGGTGCCGGAGGAACGAATCGAGGTGATCCACGAGGGGGTGGATCCGTCGTGCGTCCCCGTCGACGATCCCGCGGCGCTCGATCTTTTTCGAGCCCGGCGCGGGCTGACCGCGCCGTACATCCTCTCGGTCCTCTCCCTCTCCCCCCGGAAGAACATCCCGGGCCTGCTGCGCGCCTTCGCGCGGGCGCGGCGCACCGCCGGACTGCCGCACCTGCTCGTCGTCGCCGGCAAATCCTACGGCGCCCCCGGCCCGCTCCGCGACGCGGAGGGGCTCGGCGTGGCGGACCGGTTCCGCTTCATCGACTACGTCCCGGCCGGGGATCTGCCGCTGCTCTACAGCGCGGCGGAGCTGTTCGTCTTCCCGTCGTTCGACGAGGGGTTCGGCCTCCCGCCGCTCGAGGCGCTCGCCTGCGGCTGCCCGGTCGTCGCCTCGCGCGCGGGGGCGCTCCCCGAGGTGCTCGGCGACGCGGCGCGCTACTTCGACCCCTCGGACGAGGAGGGGATGGCGGAGGCGCTCGTGTGGGGCGTCCGCGAGGGGAGGAGCCCGGAGGCCCGTGCGAGGGGGTTCAGGCGGGCGCGGGAATTCACCTGGGAACGGGCCGCCCGGGAGACCGTGAGGCTCTATGAACGGCTTTGCTGAACGGCCGCGCGGGGCCGGCGCGGCCGCGGCGCTCGGATGCCTCGCGGGCCTGGCCTACGGCGCGGCCGCGGCCGCGTTCTTCTTCGACCGCTATAGCGTCGTCAAGAACGTCTGCCCGCCGCCGGAGGGGGGCCGGTTCCTGGCGTTCTCGGCCTGTCTCATCCTCGCCTACGGGACGATCGGGACGTGCGCGGGGGCGCTCGCGGCGGCGGCGGGACGGCTTCTCCGGTGTACTCCGGCCGGCCGCCGCGGGTGCCCCCCGTTCCTGACGGCCGCCGCCCTCGGCCTCTTCGCCTGGGTGGAGACCGCCGCGTATCTCAACGGATACTCCTTCGCATTCGAGTGGGGCCGTCGGGTCTACCTGCGGGGGTGGCAGCTGCGGGCGGCGCTGGTCGATCCGCGGGTCCTCGCCGCGAACGCGCTGCTCCTGGGGGCCTGCCTCGCGGCCTTCGCCGTCGTCTGGATCCTGCTCGCGCGGTCCAGGCACCCGAACGGCCGCGCCGCCTGGACCTGGGCCGCATTCCTCTTCGCGACGCTGGCCGTGCCGGTGAACTACCGTCTGCCGGAGAGCGCATCCCCGGCCTCGTGCGCGGCGAACGCCGCCCTCGGGGCGGGGTGCGTGGCGACCGGATGGTTCCTCGCCGCGGCGTGGGGGCGGCTCCGGGGCACGAATGTCGGGCGCCTGGCGTGGTGCGTCCCCGCCGCGCTCGTCATGTTCCTCCTCTGCGGGCGCGATTCGCAGGCCAAGACGATCCTCTTCTTCCGTTCCCCCGTCGCGGCGCGGCTCTGCCTGAGAACCCTCAACGCCGCCTTCGATCCGGATCGGGATTTCTTCGGCCCCCTCGCGCCGGTCCGCGACTGCGACAACTGGAACGGAAAGATCAACCCGCTCGCCGTCGACCTCCCCGGAAACGGTCTGGACGAGGATTGCACGGGGGGGGATTTTACGCGCGAAGAGTTCGACCGGCTGCGGCGGGAAGACGAGAGGCGGCGCGCCTACAACGCGGCGGCGGACCGCGATGGAGCGCGGCTGCGGGAGGAGCGCTGGGGCACACAACGGCCGGACATCTTCATCCTGCTCGTCGACGCGCTGCGGAGCGACCACGTAAGCCTCAACGGGTATCCGCGGCGCACGACTCCGCAGATGGACGACCTCTTTCGCGAAGGGACCTATTTCCCCAGATGCGTCTGCCCCTCGCCGGGGACGGGGCCCTCGATCTCCTCCATCCTGACCTCCCTGCACCCGAGCGAGCTGCCGGGGGAGGGGGCCGGGGCGGTCCCGACCCTCCAGGCCTCTCTCAAAGAGGCGGGCTACTTCACCGCGTCGTTTCAGAGCATCACGCCGCCGTTCCCGGGTCTTCCGCCGCTTCTGCGGGGCGATTTCGACATCTTCTCCGAGCCCGGCGACCGCGGGCGGTACCGCATCGGCGCCGGCGAGGTGACCGCGGACGTGGAGCGGCTCCTCGACGAGCGCCCCCCCGGCCGGCCCCTCTTCGTCCTCGTCTGCTACTCCGACACGCACGCCGCATATCCCGCGCCGCCCCCGTTCTCCTCGATGTTCGGCGCCGCGACCGGCGTCCAGACGATCTTCATCCCGCGCCCCGGCGAACTGGCATGGATGACGCTCTGTTACGACAGGGCGGTCGCCTACGCCGACAGCGAGGTCGGGAAACTCATGCGGCGTCTCGGCGAGCGGGGCATCCTGGAGCGCGCGGCCGTCGTGCTCACCTCGGATCACGGGGAGGAGTTCTTCGAGCACGGCGGGCTGTACCACGGCGCCGGGCTCCACGCGGAGGCGACGACGGTCCCCCTCGCATTCCTCCCCTCGTTCCGCGGCGCCCGCACCGTCCCCGATCCGGTCCAGAGCGTCGATATCATGCCCACGCTCCTCTCCCTCGCGGGGGCGCCGGTCCCCGCCGATATCAGCGGCTGGAATCTCGTTCCCGCGCTCGCGGGGGTTGAGGCGCCGCGGGGGCGGGACCTCGTCTCCGAGACGCTCGGGAAGCCGCCGTCGCGGCTGATGGCGCTCACGCGGGGCGGGTTCAAGCTGATCCACGATTTTTACAGCGGCACGAACCTGCTCTATAATGCGGAGGAGGATCCGTGCGAGCGGCGCGACCTGGCGGCGGCGGAACCCGCCCGCGCCGCGGAGATGCAGCGGGGTCTGTTCGATCTGAAGTCGTATCTCGAACTCGCGCGCCTGAAGCGGCGCGCGGAAGGAGGGGACCGATGAAGGACGCGGTGCTGGTGACCGGAGGCGCGGGGTTCGTCGGATCGAACCTCGCGGCCGATATCGTTTCGCGGGGCGACCGGGTGACGGTCTTCGACAACCTCTCGAGGCGGGGGACCGAACGGAACCTGGAGTGGCTCCGGAAGACCTGCGGCGAAAAACTTGAGTTTGTGAAGGGGGATGTCCGCGATTTCGAGGCGGTGCGCCGGACCGTCGCGCGGGCGCGCGTCATCTATCATCTTGCGGGGCAGGTCGCCGTGACGACCTCGGTCGCGGAGCCGCGCGAAGACTTCGAGGTGAATGCGCTGGGGACGTTCAACGTCCTCGAGGCGGCGCGCCTGAGCGGCCGTCGCCCGGCGCTGGTCTTCACATCCACGAACAAGGTCTACGGGGGGATGGAGGATCTGGAGGCGGTGGAGGAGGGGGATCGGTGCCGGTTCTCCTCCGGCGTCCTGGGGATCGCCGAGGACCGGCCGCTCGACTTCCATTCGCCGTACGGCTGCTCCAAAGGCGCGGCGGACCAGTACGTGCGCGACTACGCCCGCATCTACGGCCTCCCGACGGTCGTCTTCCGGATGTCCTGCATCTACGGGCCGCGGCAGTTCGGAAACGAGGACCAGGGCTGGGTCGCGCACTTCCTGATCTCGGGGGCGAAGGGCCGCCCGCTCACCGTCTACGGCAACGGGAAACAGGTGCGCGACATCCTCTACGTGGCGGATCTCGTCAGGGCGTTCAGGAGTGCGGCGGAGCGGATCGAGACCGCCCGCGGCCGCGTCTACAATATCGGCGGGGGGGCGAACAACACCCTCTCCCTCCTCGAGCTGCTCGCGATGATGCGCGATCGGTTCGGCTACCGCGTCGAGCCGTCGTTCGCCGCATGGCGCCCGGGGGATCAGCCGATCTACGTGAGCGACATACGCAGGGCGCGCGAGGAGCTCGGCTGGGAGCCGGCGACCGGCAGGGACGAGGGGATACGAAAGCTCCACGACTGGATCAAGGCGAACGACGCGATGCTCTGAACGGCGCGCCTTTCGGGGATCCCCGATGAAGATACTCTGGCTGACGGACGACTTCCTCCCGCACTACGGCGGATCCCGCCTGCTCTACTTTCACACGATGGTGCGCTTCCCCCCCGGCGAGGTGCGCCTCCTCACGAAGCGGCGTCCGGGGTGGAGGGAGTTCGACCGGCGGGAGGGGCTGCGGGCCGAGCGCGGCTTCTTCCCCGCCCTGCCGGGCCGCCCGCCGTTTTCCATGCTCGCCGTCTACGCCGAGATGCTGCTGCGGGGGATGCGGGCCATGGCGCGGGAGCGCCCGGACGCCATCGTTTGCGGCGAGATCTTTCCCACCGCCTGCGTCGGCAGGGCGCTCGGGGCGCTGTGGCGGGTTCCGTATGTCGTCTACGTCCACGGGGAGGAGCTGAACGTTTTGAAAAAGCTTCGCACCGGGGCGCGCCTGATGCGTTCCATCCTCCTCCGCGCGGGCGCCGTCGTCGCCTCCGCGACCACGCCGCGGGACGAGGCGCTCCGCCAGGGGGTGCCCCCCGAACGCCTGCACCTGCTCCGTCCCGCCGTGGACGACGCCTTCTTCTCGCGCACTCCCTCCCCGCGCGCCGCGCGGGGGCGCTACGGGATCGGCGACGGGCCGCTCCTGCTCACGGTGGGGCGCCTGGTCGAACGGAAGGGGCACGAGGACGTGCTGCGCCTCTTCCCCTCCCTCGCCGAGGAGTTCCCCGGTCTCGCCTACCTGATCGTGGGGGCGGGGCCCGCCGAGGAGCGTCTCCGCCGCGCGGCGCGGGAGGCGGGCGCGGAGGGCGCGGTGATCTTCGCGGGCCGGATCGGGAGAGACGAGCTGCTCGACTGCTACGCCGCCTGCGACGTCTTCGTGATGCCCAACCGCGAGATGTCCGACGGCGATACGGAAGGGGCGTGTATCGTGCTGCTCGAGGCGGCGGCGTGCGGGAAACCGGTCGTGGCGGGGGTGGCGGGGGGGACTGCGGATTCGGTCGCCGACGGGGAGACCGGGTTCCTCGTCGATCCGGCCGCTCCCGGGGAACTCGGCCGCGCGCTCCGCGTGCTGCTGGGCGACGCCGCACGCCGGCGCCGGATGGGGGAGGAGGGCAGGAAGCGGGTGTCCGGGCGGCGATGGGAGGCGTGCGCGCGGGATCTGAGGTCCATCTGCGCAACGGTCGGCGGGGGAGGGGGCGCGACACGGTGATCCGGGTGCTCTATGCCGTCGACACGATGGCGTACGCGGGAACGCAGACGCACATCGCCGCGATGATCCGCGGGCACGACCGAACCCGTTTCCTCCCCCGCCTGCTCTGCCTCCAGGAAAAGGGCGCGCTCGGCGCGCGGCTCGAGGCGGAGGGGGTGCCGGTCGAGGCGTACGGGCTGAAGCGGATCTACGATTGTGCCGCGGCGCGGGAGGGGCTGCGCCTGGCCGCCTTCCTGAGACGCGAGCGCATCGACGTCCTCCACGCGTACCTGTTCGCGGCGCAGGCGTTCTGCGTGCCGCCGGCGCGCCTCGCGGGCGTGCCGCTCGTCGTCGCGGGGCGGCGGGCGGTGGGCGTCTACTGGACCGCACGGAGGCACCGGCTCGCGCGGAGGGTCTCCAACGCCCTCGCGCATCTGCAGGTCGCCAACTCCGAGGCGGTGAAGGAATACCTCGTCCGGCGGGAGGGGGTGCCGCCGGGCAGGATCAGGATAGTATATAATGGGGTGGACGCGAAGCGGTTCTCCCCGGCCCCGGCGCCCGAAGACCGCGGACCCGGCGAACTCACCGTCGGGTACGTGGGCAGCCTGACCCGGGTGAAGGGGGTGGATCTCCTGCTCAGGGCCGCGCGGCGCGCGCTCGACGAATTCCCCGGCCTGAAGGTCCGCATCGTCGGCGAGGGGCCGCTCGAGGCGCGCCGCGCCTACGAGGGGGACACCGGGGCGTCCCTGAAGGCGCTCGCCCGGGAGCTCGGGCTCGGGCGCTGCGTGGAGTTCGCGGGCGGGACCGAGCGCCCGGAGGACGAGTTCAAGCGGATGGATCTGTTCGTGATGGCCTCGCTTTCGGAGGGGATGTCCAACGCCGTGCTCGAGGCGATGGCCTCGGGCCTCCCGGTCATCGCCACGGCGAGCGGCGGGAACCGGGAGGTGGTGGAGGAGGGGAAGACCGGGCTGCTCTTCCCCGTCGGCGACGACCGGGCGCTGTCGGAGCGGATCCTCGCCTTCGCCCGCGACGCCGGGCGCCGGCGCCGGATGGGGGAAGCGGGCAGGAGACGGGCGCTCGAGCGGTTCACGCTGGAGCGGATGGTGGCGGGGATGGAAACGGTCTATCTCGACGGCCTCCGGGAGAGGGGGCGGTGAACGAGGCGAGGCGGTATCTGCGGATACTCAGGGACGACCCCCGCTACGCCCTGCGGACGGCCGCGGCGAAGCTCCGCACCCGGTTCCCCGCCGACTACCTGTTCCTGCGGAGCGGGCGCGCCTTCACCCCCGTGCACCTGACGCTCGAGCTCACGCACCGCTGCAACCTCAAATGCCACATGTGCGACCTGTACGGGGGGGGGCGGGAGATCGATTCCATCCGCTCGCGAAGGGAGGCGCCGGGGGGGGAGCTGGGGCCGGAGCTTTTCGAGCGGCTCTGCGCCTCGTTCGGTTTCATGAAGCCGGTCCTCTCCTTCGGCGGGGGCGAGCCGCTGCTGCACCCGCGGGCCGCCGAGATGATCCGCCGCGCGAAGGCGCGCGGGTTCATCTGCACCCTCACCACGAACGGCGTGCTGCTCGCGCGGCACGCCCGCGATCTTGTGGCGGCGGGCCTGGACAGCATCGTGCTCTCCATCGACGGCCCGGAGGAGATCCACGACGCGACGCGGGGGGTGCAAGGGACCTTCTCCCGCGCCCGCGACGGGGCGCGGGAGATCGCCCGCCTGAAGCGGGAGACCGGCGCCGTGAAGCCGCGCCTGCGGGTGAACTGCACCATCAACAGCCGCAATATCTCCGTCCTCGGCTCGATGCCGGAAGTCGCCGCGGGGTTCGGGGCGGATAGTCTCCTCTTCTCGCACCTCTGGTTCTGGGACGCGGGGATCGTCGAGCGACACAACCGTCTGTGCGGCGATCTCTGCCCGGTCGTCGAGCAGAACACGCACGAACTCGATCTGATAGACCCGGCGATCGTCGCCCGGGAACTCGACCGGGCGCGGGCGAGGCGGGCGGGCATCGCGGTCAAGTGCCTCCCGGAGCTCGACGCGGAGGGGGTGCGGCGCTACTACACGGAGCGCACGGCGCCGGTGACCCGCCTCGCGTGCCGGGCGGTGTGGCTGAGCGCGTTCGTCATGCCGTCGGGCGAGCTCCTCCCGTGCCTGGACTACTCGTACGGCAACCTCAACGAACGCCCCTGGGAGGAGCTGTGGAACGGTCCGCGGGCGCGCCTGTTCAGGAAGCGGCTCCGCCGTACGCGGATCTTCCCCGGATGCGTGCGCTGCTGTTTGCTCTACGCGTTTTGAGTTCGCGCCAGTCGTGTGCGTCGGCGTGCGGGCAGGTCCGCCACGTCGGACGCGGGAACGGGAGGTTCGATGGCCGACAGGGTGAGGGAGTTCTGGGAGGCGGAGGCGACCACCTTCGACGCGATCTACTCGGGGTCGAAGGGACCGGTCAGGCGCTGGCTCGACCGGACGCTGCGCCGGGACATAGGCGCCCGTTTCGACGAGACGATGCGGGAGTGCGCCGACGCGTCGGGGGCGGAGGTTTTGGACGTCGGCTGCGGCAGCGGCCGCTACGCGATCGCGCTTGCCCTCCGCGGCGCGAGGGTGACGGGCGTGGACACCGCGGCGCCGATGCTCGAACTCGCCCGCCGGCTCGCCGCGGAGCGCGGCTGCGCCGCGCGCTGTCGATTCGTCCTCTCCGAGTTCCTCTCGGCGCCGCTCGCCCGTGGGTACGACCTGACGCTCGCGATAGGGTTCTTCGACTACATCGCAGACCCGCGCCCCCACCTGGAGAGGATGGCGGCGTCGGCGGGGCGGGGGGGGAAACTGATCGCCACCTTCCCGCGCCTCTGGACCTGGCGCGCGCCGTTGCGGAAGGCGCGCCTCGCCGCGCGGGGCTGCCCCGTGTATTTCTACACCCGCGCCCGCGTGTGGCGTCTCCTGGAGGAGACCGGCTGGTCGCCGGCGCGCGTGGGAAGGGTGGGGAAGCTTCATTTCGCCGTCGCCATGAAGCGCTGAACGTTGCCGCAGAGGAGGCGGGGGGCGCACGGAGACACGGGTCCCTCCCGCCGCGGATCTTCATGGGGGATCGGCGGCGGGATTCGCATCCGTGTTCGTCCGTGGCCGCCGATGGCGACAGCAGGTTCCGTGCCCCCGTGCATTCTGCGGGACGGTAGACTATGCATCTGTTTTCCGACACCGTCAACGCGCTCAGCTTCGACGTCGAGGAGTGGTTCCAGGCGGAGGCGTTCGCCGGGCTTTTCCCGCCCGCGCGATGGGAGCGTCTGGAGAGCCGCTGCGAGACGCAGGTCGGGCGCATCCTCGACATCCTCGCCGCCCGCGGCGTCAGGGCCACCTTCTTCGTCCTGGGGTGGGTGGCGCAACGGCACGGGCGGCTCGTGAAACGGATCGCCGCCGCGGGGCACGAGATCGCCTGCCACGGCTTCGGGCACGCGATGATCACGAGGCAGACCCGCGAGGAGTTCGCCCGGGATGTCAGGCGCGCGCGCGAGCTTCTCGAAGATGCCGCGGGGACGCGCGTGGCGGGGTACCGCGCCCCCACCTTCTCCGTCACGGAGCGGACGCGGTGGGCGCTGGAGGTGCTCCTCGACCAGGGGTTCGGCTACGACGCCTCGATCTACCCGATCCGGCACGACCGCTACGGCATCCCGGGGTCGCCGCGTTTCCCGTACGTCGTGCTCGAGGGGGGGGGGCGCCGGCTCTGGGAGTATCCGGGATTCACGCGGCGCATCGCCGGGATGACGCTCCCGGCCGCAGGGGGCGGATACCTGCGGCTCCTGCCCTACGCCTGGACGCGCGGGGCGATCAGGGCGGCGCACCGAGAGGGGAGACCCGCGGCGGTCTTCGCGCATCCGTGGGAGTTCGATGCACGCCTCCCCGTCGCCCCGCTCCCGCGCCTGGCGCGCCTCAGGCACTACGGCGGCATCAGCCGCAACGCCGCGAAGCTGGAGCGGCTCCTCGAGGAGTTCCGCTTCGCCCCCGTGGGCGAGCTGCTCGCCTCCCTCGATGCGTCGAGGGGAGGCGGGCCCCGAAACGCGGGGGCCGAAACCGGGGACGCAGCCGTCTCGCGCGGCGGATTGAATTGACTGGACGCCATCCATGACCGTTGCCGCCTGGACAGTGCTGGTCTCGGCCTCGCTCCTGGCCTACGCCTACCTCGTCTACCCGCTCCTCGTCCTCCTCCTGGCCCGCCTCTTCCCCCGGCCGGTGCGCGCCGGCGATGCGGCCCCTTCGGCGACCGTCATCGTCCCTGCGCTGAACGAGGAGCGGGTTATCGAGGAGAAGATCGAGAACACCCTCGCCCTCGACTACCCGCCCGGGAAGGTTCAGCTGCTGGTCGTCTCCGACGGGTCGACCGACCGCACGGCGGAGCTCGCGCGCCGGTACGCGGGGCGCGGGGTGGAGGTCGTCGAGTTCCCGGAGCGGCGGGGCAAGCTGGCCGCCCTCCTTGACGCCCTGCCGCGCGCCCGCGGCGAGATCCTCGTCTTCTCGGACGCGAGCGGGATGCTCCGCCCCGGGGCGCTGCGCGCGATGGCCGCCAACTTCGCCGACCCGGAGGTCGGCGGCGTCTGCGGCTGGTACCGCTCCCCGGGCCTCGAGCGTTCGGGCGGGGCGGGGGAGCTCCTCTACTGGGATTACGAGTTCGCCATCAAGCGCGCCCAGAGCCGGTGGGCGACGCTCCTGGGGGCGACGGGGGCGATGTACGCCCTCCGGCGCTCCCTCTTCGTCGCCCCCCCGCCCGACACGATCAACGACGACTTCGTGATCCCGGCGCTGATGGTGGCGCGCGGGCACAGGATGGTGCTCGAGGAGGACGCGGTCGTGGACGATCTCGACCCGCGGATGGGGGATTTCCGCAGCCGCGTCCGCGTGACCGCCGGGAACTGGCAACAGCTCTTCTACTGCCGGAAACTCCTGTCGCTGCGCCGGCCGCGGGTCTGCTGGCAGTTCCTCTCGCACAAAATCCTCCGCCTCGCGTCGCCGTTCCTGCTTCTCGCCCTCTGCCTGTCGGCGCTCGTGCGCGCCCCCGCCGCGGCGGCCGCCGTTTTCCTCGCCGCGGCCGCCCTGGCGCTGATCCGGGGGACGGGGCCGGGCGGGAAGCTCTCCTCCGCGGCGAGGAAGTTCCTCGCCGGCAACGCCGCCGCCCTCTGCGGGACGGCGGTCTACTTCACCCGTGGGGGCAGGCTCTCATGGAAATAGAAGATCGGCGACGCGCATTCAGGGTGATGCTGGTGAACCCGGCGCCCGAGGAGATCGTGCAGGGCGACTGGTACCGGATGCCGCTCCTCGGGCTGGGCTACCTCGCCGCCTACCTGCGCCTCCACGGGTACCCGGTCGCCATCGCGGACGCGAAGTTCGACCGGCTGGGGCTCGAAGCCGTCCTGGAGAGGATACGCGGCTTCTCGCCGTCCCTCCTCGGCCTCACCGCGATGACGCACGAGGTGCGCCGCGCCGCCGAGATCGCCGCGGCCTCCCGCGCCGTCCTCCCGGGGCTCCGGACCGTCATCGGCGGCCCGCATGCGACGGCGCTCCCCCTCGAGACGCTCGCCGAGTTCCCCGACTTCGACTTCGCCGCCTTCGGCGAGGGGGAGGAGACGCTCCTCGCCCTCGCGGACGCGCTCCGATCCGGACGGGGGGCGGCGGGCATCGACGGGCTCTCCCACCGTTCCTCCGGCGGCGCCGCCGCCGCGAATCCGCCGCGCCCGTGGCGGCGCGACATCGACGCGCTCCCGTTTCCCGCCTGGGACCTGTACGGCCCCTCGCGGGAGTACCAGATCTTCTCCTCGCGCGGCTGCCCGTACCGGTGCAGCTTCTGCATGCGGGTCCTCGGCGACCGGGTGCGTTTCCGGAGCGTCGAGGGGGTGGTCAGGGAGTTCGAGTGGCTGGTCGCGACGAGGAAACCCGCCGAGATCTCCTTCTCCGACGAGGTGTTCACGCTCGACGAACGTCGGGCGACGGCGATCTGCGACCTCCTCATCGCCAAGCGGCTCCATACGACCCCCTGGTTCGCCAACGCCCGCGTGGACTGCCGTTCCGCGGCCCTGTACCGGAAGATGCGCGCGGCGGGGTGCGTGCGCGTCGGGGTGGGGATCGAGTCGGGAAACCAGGAGATCCTTGACCGGGTCCACAAGGGGATCACGAAGGAGAAGGCGCGCGAGATGATCCGCCTCGCCCGCGAGGCGGGCCTTCGCACGGCCGCCTTCTTCATCATCGGCCACCCCGGCGAGACCCGGGAGACCATCCGGCAGACGATCGCCTTCGCCCGCGAGCTCAACCCGACCACCGTCGCCTTCGGCGTGATGGTCCCGTATCCCGGCACCGAGATCGCCGCGATGGCGGCCCGCGGGGAGGGGGGGTACCGCCTTATCAGCCGCGACTGGAAGGAGTACGACAAGTATTTCGGCGGGGCGCTCGAGATGGTGGGGATCGGCCGCCGCGAGCTCGAACGGTGGCAGGCGCGCGCCTACCTGTCGTTCTACATCCGCAACCGCCGCCTCTTCTCGCTCGCCCGGTTCCTCTCCTCGCGCCGCCGGAGCGTGGTCCACTACCTGCGGAGGCTCTTGTGGAGACGCCGATGAGGAACAAACGCGGCGCGGCGGCCCCGCATCCCGGACCCCCCGTCCGCGTCGCCTACGTCGTGGTGATGTTCCCCTGCTACTCGGAGACGTTCGTGCTTCGGGAGATGCGCGAGCTCCTCAGGCGGGGCGCGGAGCTGACCGTCCTCTCCCTGCGCGACTTCTCGGAGAAGATCGTCGACGAGGAGGCGCGTCCGCTGCTCCCCCGCACGCGCTATGCGCCGTACCTGTTCTCGCGGGCGGTGCTGGCGGCGAACCTCCGCCTCCTCCTCGCCCGGCCGCGCCGCTACCTCGGTTCGATCGCCTTCCTCGCCGCCCGCCTCTGGCGAAGCCCGGTGGAGTTGGCCAAGACCGCGGCCCTGTTCCCCAAGACGGTCCTCTTCGCCCGCATCCTCGAGGCGGAGGGGGTGCGGCACGTCCACGCGCATTTCGCCAACTACCCGGCCACCGCGGCGTTCGTCATCTCGCGCCTGACGGGGATCCCGTTCACGGCGACCGCCCACGCCCACGACATCTTCCAGAGCCAGCTTTTGCTCGGCGTCAAGGTCCGTCTCGCCCGCCGCGTCTTCGCCATCTCGGAGTACAACCGCCGGTTCATCCTCGATGCGGTCGGGCCGGACGCGGCGTCGAAGGTCGAGGTCCTGCACTGCGGTCTCGACCTCGGCCGGCTCCCCTCTGCGTCGCCCGAGACGGGGAGCCGGATGGTGCTCGCCGTCGGCCGTTTGATGGCGATCAAGGGGTTCGAGACGCTCCTCGGGGCGGCGGCGCTCCTGCGCGACCGCGGCGCCGTCTTCTCGTGCCGCATCGTCGGCGACGGGCCGGACCGGGCGGAGCTCGAGAGGCTCATCGACCGCCTCCGGCTCCGCGGGCTGGTCTCGATGGAGGGGGAGCGCACGCCGCAGGAGGTGCTCGCGATGATGGCGAGGGCGTCGGTCTTCGCCCTTCCGTCGCGCCCCGCGCCGAAACGCAGCGGCGTGATGGACGGCATCCCGGTCTCCCTGATGGAGGCGATGGCGATCGGCGTCCCCGTCGTCTCCTGTCCCGTGTCGGGGATACCCGAGCTGGTCGAGCACGGGCACACCGGTCTCCTCGTCCCCCCGAACGATCCCGCCGCCCTCGCCGCGGCGATCGAGCGCCTGCTCGAAGACAGGTCCCTCGCGTCGCGCCTCGCCGCGGCGGCGCGGAGGAAGGTCGAGCGGGAGTTCAACGTCGTCCGCAACGCCGCGCGCCTCCTCCGGGCGTTCCGCGGGGAGGGGGGCGGGGGAGGGGCGGAAGAGGGGATCGGCCCCGGGTGAATGCGTATGGGAGGGGTCGGATGAAGAGAGGGAAGGGGACCATCGCCCTCGTCGCGCTTTCGCTTTTCGCGGCGGGGTGGCTCTACGGGGCCCTCCGCTTCCGGTTCCCCCGCATCGAACTGCTGAAAGTCGAGATCCCCGAACGGGTCCTGCTCGGGGAGGAGTTCCCGCTGGCGTTCTCGGTGCTCCCGCACGCGCCGTTCCCTCCCGGCGCCTCCCTCTTCATCCACTTCGCGGGCGGCGAAACGAAGATCAACGCCGACGTGGCGATACCGCTCCCGATGCGCCGCTGGTCGCCGGGCGAAACCGCGCGCCTGGGGCCGTTTTACTGCGTTGTCCCGGCCGGAGCGCCGCCGGGCCGCTACGCCGTCGAGGCGGGCCTCTTCTACCAGGGGCGCGACTGGCTCGGGAGGCGGGGCTACGTCAGGATCCCCTGGGCGAACCGGACCGTGCGGAACTGGAACGCCGGGTCGATCGAGGCCGCGCGCCGGCCGCCGCGGGAATGGACCGCCGCCGATTTCGGGCCCGGTGGGTACGCCGTGGGGATCGCCGGCCCGCTCGACAAGGTGTTTCCGGACAGGGAAGAGTGGCGCGGTCCCCCCGCACATCGCGTGGAGATCTCCGCGGCACGGAACGAGTACGAGTCGTTCCAGGTCGTCGTCGCCGCCGGGGAGGCGCCGCTGAAAGGGGTGCGGGTCGCCGCGGGGGAACTCCGCGGGCCCGGCCTGATCGGGACGGACCAGATCGAGGTCCGTTGTGCCGGATGGGTGGAGACGCGCCGCCCGTACTACAATGTGCCGCGGACGGGGCCGTGGCCCGACCCCCTCCTCCCGGTCGGCGGCGGAGGCGTCGACGTCGAACCCGGCCGCGTCCGGTCGTTCTGGGTCACCGTATTCGTCCCCCCCGGCACCCCGCCGGGGGAGTACCGGGGAACGGTCACCGTCGCGCCGGAGGGGGTCGCGCCGGCCGCCGTCGACCTCACCCTGCGGGTATGGGGATTCGAGCTGCCCGCGACCCCCACGCTCAAGACCGGCTTCGACTTCTACGAGTACCTCGTGCGTCGGTACTACCCGCGAAACGAGGGGGAGGGGGAGGCGGACTGGCGGAAGCGGATCGACGCCCTCTGCCGCGACTACTACCTCGACATGCTCAGGCACCGCATCTCGCCGATACACAACGTCGGCAACCCGTCGCTTGTGGGCGTCGAGGACGGGGGGTATCTCCTCGACTTCGCGGAGTTCGACCGGCGGGTGGAGGGGTACCTCGCGGCGGGACAGACCGACTTCGGCATCGCGATCGAGGCCCGCGTCGTCCCCGACGAGGGGATCTGGAGCGACGGCTGGTACGGTTTCACCGGGCCCGACGCGGTACGCGGCGTCTTCAGGAGCTTCGGGAAACACCTCGAGCGGCGCGGCTGGATGGGGCGCGCGTACACCTACGTCATCGACGAGACGTACCGCGGGGTCGAAAGTCTGACGCGCCTCATCCACGAGGGGCACCCGGGCATCCGCACCATGCTCACCTGCACGCCCGAGGAGGGGTACCCGAACGTCGACATCTGGTGCATCCGGCTGAACAATTTCGACGGCGAAACGGCGCGGCGCTTCCGCGACCGGGGCAAGGAGATCTGGCTCTACGTGGCGAGCCCCACGCGCCCGTTCCCCACCATCATCCTCGACAGCCCCTCGATCGAGACCCGGATCATCCCGTGGATCTGCCGGCGGGCGGGCGCGACCGGCCTGGTCTACTGGTGCGTGAACTACTGGCACCTCGCGGATCCGATGGAGAACCCGATGACCTGGCCCGACCAGAACGGCAACGGGTCGCTCTACTACCCGCACCCGTCCGGGCCCGTCGGATCGATCCGGCTGGAGGTCCTCAGGGACGGGATGGAGGATTACGAGTATCTTCGGATGGCCGCGGAGAAGAAGGCGGGACGGGAGCTGGAGGAGCGGGTCGCGGCGGTGGCGGCGTCCGGCTGGGACTACTCGCGGGACCCCGAGAGGCTGCTGCGCACGCGCGAGGCGCTGGGGCGTTTTTTGGACGCGGCCGCGCGCCTCCCCGTGGGGCGGGAGGAGGCGCGATGAGACCGCTCCGTCTCGCGGCCGTTCTCCTGGCGTGGTTTCTCCCCCTCGCCGCCCTCTCGCTCATCGGCGCGTGGACGCACCGCTACCACCCGGGCACCCTGCGCACCGTCGCGGCGCTCCTCCACGAAACGCGCCCCCTCCCTCGGAACGTCTTGACGCTGGGGGGGTTCGGCAGCGAGGCCGAGGCGGGGCGCTGGCGCAGGGACGGCGCCGAACTCGTTTCCCGGGAGGGGTGGGGGAGGGTGACGTTCAGGCGCGGGCCGGGTTTCCCTGGCATCCGCCTCTCCGACCGGCTGTCGGGGCCGGGGCAGGCGCGCGACTGGTCGCCGTATCGGCGCCTTGCGTGGCGGATGCGCGTCCCGCGGTGGACGGATCGGAAGCTGATGCTGATCGTCAAGGACGCGGGGGAGCGGCGTTTCGAGCGCGGCTTCCCCCTCCCCCCCGGGGGGGAGGAGACGCGGGCGGTGGTGGACCTTGCGGAGATGGCCCCGTGGCTCGACCTCGCCCGCGTCAAGGAGGTCCACTTCTTCATGGCCAAGCCCGACGAGGAGGCCGTCGTGGAGCTGGCGGATCTGCAACTCGAGAAGGACGGCCCCCCGGGCGCGGTGCTGGGGACCCCGTTCGTCGTCTTCGAGAGACTGGATGCACCGCCGTCCGCGCGGCTCGGCCACACAATCCAGCTATCGGCCTGGCTCTCCCTCGCCCGCCCGCAGACCATCCCGTACTCCGTCTTCGTGCACCTCTATCCGGAGGCGGAAAAGGGGGTGAAGGTCCCGGCCCAGCGGGCGGGGTACATCCACCTCGAGCACGTCCCGTACCCGCCGGTCACGACCTGGCCGGTCGGCGTCCCCCGGGAGGTCGGGCCGTTCACCATCTACCTCCCGCGATACGCCCCGGCGGGGCGCTACCTCATCCGCGTCGGGCTCTTCCACACCGCCGCGGGGGGGAACGGCCCGCGCGACGTGCCGTACGGGGGCGCCTACGACTACTCCGGCAGCTTCCCGAAATGCCGCTACACCGACCCGGGGCTGGAGGATTTCGTGGTCGGGAAGATCGAGGTGGGTGAGGAGCCCGCCGGGCCTCCGTCCTGAGCGGGCATTTGCCTTTTCCGCCGCGCCGGGCATATGGTATAGTGCATATCCGGCCGCGCAGGGAAGCGGCCCGGGAGAGTGACCGTGAAGAAAGACAGCGCGATAGAGTTTCACTGCGTGAACGGGGAGTGCCGCCAGCTCCTCGCCTTCCCGTTCCTGTCGGCGGGGGACGAGACGAAGGTGTCCTGCCCCGCCTGCGGGCGGGAGTACGTATTCGACGCCGCGCTCTGCGGCAAGTTCCGGAAGTTCGCCCGTCTGGTCGAGGCGGTGCGCGACGCGGAGGAGATCCTCGGGGATACGCGTGTGGGCCTGGATATCCAGGGGCACTCGGTGCAGGTTCCGTACCGGATCCTCCTCACGCGGATGAACACCTTTCTCACGCTCGATATCGGGGGGGCGCGGTTCAATTTCCGGCTCCGGGTGGAACCGCTGGACGACCGCTGAGCGCGGGCAGCGCGTGCGGCCGTTCGTGTGGCTTCGGGACGCTCGAACGTTCCGCCCGAAAGGGTCGTTGTGAAACGGTTGCTGCTCATTCTGCCGCTGTGCACGTTCGCCGGCGCCGTCCTCGGCTGGTGCCACGCCTTCATGCGCGAACCGCTCTTCCTCTGCGAGGCGACCGTGGCGGTGCGCGGCACCCCGCTCCGCCAGGGAGGGATCGCGGAGCTTCGGCGCCAGATGCTCGAGACGCCGGTGCTGATCGAGGCCGCCCGCCAGTCGGGGGGCGCGCAGAGGCGGTTGTCGGTCGAGGAGCTCACCGAGCGCGTCTGGGCCTCCGTCATCGACGAGGGCCGGATCCGGCTCGGCTACCGGGCCGGGGAACCCGGTGTCGCCGACGCGTTCGTTCGCGCATGGGTGGACAGCTTCCAGGCGGGGCGCACGCAGCTCCGCGGCGAGCACGGCCGGAAGGAGACCGCCCGTCTGAAGGAGCGCCTCGTCAAGGAGGAGGCGCTCCGCGAGAAGGCCGGTGACGCCCTCAAGGAGTTCCTCGTGGAGCAGGTGGGGGTCCCCCCCGCCGTCGCCGCCCAGACCCTCTCGAGGCTCGCCCGCGGCGAGCGCCTGTCGCGCATCGTGGGGGGGGAGGTCGCCCGGATCGACCGGGAGCTCTCCGAGGCGGAGGAGCGTCTGCGCGCCCTCAACGCCCGGGAGGCGGCGCTCGCCGAGAGCCTCGCGCGCGAGGAGAAGTACGTGGTCACCTTCCAGCTCAGGGAGGAGAACCCCGTGGTGCGCGAGATGCAGCAGCGGCTCGCCGAGAAGCAGATGGAGCTCCAGCGCCTGAGCGTCGATTCGACCGACCGGCACCCGCTCCGCGCCCGCTACGAGCAGGAGGTCCAGAAGATCAAGGAGCTCCTGAAGGACAAGCCCGCCGACACGGTGAAGGAGCAGCGCCGCGAACTGAACCCGGTGTACAGCGACCTCGCCCTCGACCAGAGCAGGACGAAACGGGCCGCCTCGGTGCTCATGGCGCAAGTGGAGCGGCTCCGCGAGGCGCGTCTGGCCGCCGGCCGGATCGCCTCCCTCGCCGCCGCCGACGAAAATCAAATCGGCGCGCTCGTCGGCGAGTTCCAGGCGCGGCAGAAGGCAGTCGAGAACGCGCGCGCCGTGCACGAGGACGCGCAGACGAAGTTCTCCCCGGGCGCATGGTCGGTCGGGATGGAGATCGTGGATATCGCGGCCCCCTCCATCCCGCTCAGCCAGGGGCCCCGGATGCGGATGTTGATCGCCGCCGGCGGCCTCGGCGGCGCTGTCGTGGGGCTGCTCGTCGTCGGCGCCGTCCTGCTCGTGCGCAGGCCCCCTCCGCCCGGAACCCTATGACCCCGCTTCGCATCCTCCTCGCCGCCGCCGCGGCGCTGGCCGTCTCCACCGATTCCGCGGACGCCCGGACCCCGCACGGTCCCCTCGGCGTCTCCCTCGACCCGCTCGCCGCGGGGACCTCGGAGCGCGTGATCGCGGCTCCCGGGGACCCGCTCTCCGCCGATGCGCATTTCCGCCTCGGCGTCCGGTACCGCGCGCAGGCCGAGCTCGTGAAGGCGGCGGAGCAGTTCCGCCTCGCGGCCGAGCTCGCGCCGTCGGACCCCGCCGTGCACCTCAACCTCGGGATCGTTCTCGGAGAGATGGGGAGGACCGGCGAGGCGCTGGCTTCGTTCGATCGGGTGCTGGAGATCGATCCCGGGAGCCTGCCGGCCCTCTTCAACCGCGGCGTGCTCCTGATGCGGCAGGGCGCCTACGCGGAGGCGATATCCACGTTCGAGAAGGCCCTCCTCCTGGGGGGCGACAGCGTCCCGGTGCACTACAACCTCGCCGTCTGCTACGAGTACGCCGACGGCGAACGGTACGGCCGCGGGTTCGATGCGGGCAGGAGCGCCCTCCACTACCGAAAGGTGCTCGCGGAGCAGCCCGACAACGCCATCGCGCGTTTCAATCTCGGCATGGTCTGCCTCCACGGCGGCGACCCCGCGGGGGCGGAGCAGGAACTCTCCAAGGCCGCGGAACTCGACCCCGGAATGGCGGACGCGGCCTTCCAGCTCGGCCTCCTGATGCTCAAGAAGAAGAGCTACCGCAGCGCCTCGAGGCATCTGGGCGAGGCGCGGCGTCTCGATCCGGCACTTCCGGCCGCGGCCCCGCTCGCCGACGCGCACGGGGGGCTGGGGCAGTTCTATCTCGACAACGCCGATTTCGGGAACGCGAAGACGCATTTCGAGGAGGCGCTCGCGCTCGACCCCGGCCGGGTGCAGGCGCTGGTCGGCCTCGGGCGCGCCGCGCGCGGCCTCGGGGACTACGCGGGTGCGGTCCGCAGCTACACGACAGCGCTCGCCTCGGACGAGGCGCTTCCGCTCAGGGGGGAGCTGGCGGACACCTATGCCGCCTGGGCCGACGACCTCGCGCGCCGGGGCGAGCACGCCGACGCCGCGGCGAAGTACGAGTACGCCCTCCGCCTGCGGCCGGACGATGCGGGCTGCCTCAAGAGGCTGGCCGCGCTCTACCGCGGCCCTCTGGAGGACGCGGGCAAGGCGATCTACCTCTATCGCAAGGCGCTCTCCTCAGGCGATCTGTCCGTCACCGCCGCGGAGGAACTCAGAAAGGAGCTCGCGGGGGCGGTGCGGGAGGGGAGGGACATCGTCGACGAGTACCGCCTGCTTGTGGATCGGAACCCGGAGAACGCCACCCTCCGCTACAACCTCGGCGTCTTCCACCACGAGCGGAACGAGTTCGACGCCGCCGCGGAGGAGTACAAGCGCGTGATCCGTCTCGACCCCGCCCACGGCTACGCGCACTACAACCTCGGGCTCATCTATCAGCGGAAGGGGCTGCGGAGCGCCGCGCTGCGCGAGTTCAAGCTCGCCCTGCACTTCAAGCCCGGCTACCACCGCGCGCACTACGCGCTCGGGAGGTTCTACGAGGATCTGGGGGCCCACGCCCAGGCGCGGGAGGAGTACGCGCGGGCGATCGAGAGCGCGCCGGGGTATGCGGAGGCGCACCTCGCCCTGGGGCTGCTGCTGCGCGACAGGTTGCGCGACGAAAAGGCTGCGCGGGAGCATCTCGACCGGTACCGCGAACTCAAGACCGTCACGGAGTCGGGGGGGGAGCGCGAAAACGCCGCCTCCCCCGCGAAAGCCGCATCGCCTCCGCCCGCGGAGCCGTCCTGAGGGGACGCCTCCGCGCCCACGGTTCGAGATCCTCCAGGCGCCTGTCGCGCGGGATTGGCGTGCACCGGACGGACGGACAGGGCGAATGAACCGTCGGGGGAAAGATGTGCGGCCTCCGCCGCGATGCCGTAAGGGCGAGGCTGTTAGTACAGCCCTTCGGATACCACGTGGGCATCCTTTGCGGCGTTCCACGTCCGGCCCGGAGACCGGTCACTTCCGGCCGCGTCGGGATTCCCGTCTGTGCGTATTGGGCTGTTAACCGTGCCCTGTACGAACATGACAGAGACCGCACACCTGATGGTAGGGATTTCACTCCCGCCTGTCAAATCTTTTCGCGATTTTTTGCGGGCCTCTTGTGCGAGAGAGAAGGTGCGCATTGTACGCCTGCGCGCCGTGCGACGTGTGCCCGCGACCATTTCGCCAACCCTCGCGAATCTCCCCTCCAAGCTTCCCGCGCCGCCGGCCCGCAGCCCCGCCTTTTCGCGCGCATCCGCGACGCGGCCCGGCGGCTCGCGCGCATCCACGCCGTCTCGCACGCATCCACGCCGTCTTGCGCGCATCCGCGCAGGTTCGCACGCATATCCGCCGCGGATAGGCGGCTCGCACGCACCCACGCCGTCTCGCACGCATCCGCGCCGCTGGCCGGCGGCTCGCGCGCGCCGGGCGGGGATGTAGCAGGGATGCTCGCATGAAGGGGATTTTTTGAAAATAGTTTGAAACTTTTCCCCTTTTCCCGCGACTAGTATGGTGAGCGGGGGCGCAGGGCTCCCGCCTAACGGGGAGGGGCGGTGATGAAGGCGTGGGACGAGGATGCGGCCAGGAAGGCGGTGGACGAGTTCGCGTCGGTCTGGAAGGGGTTGGCCGCCGCGCAGCCGATGTTCACTGGGAGGCTCGGAACGGCGTGGAGGGACTGCTACGGGCGGTGCGGGCACAAGAGGCTCGGGCGCGTCGTGCTCGGCCAGTCCGTCGAGGAGGCGTGCAAGGCCCGCTCGGCCAAGGAAGGCGAATGAACCGCCCGGATCGTCCGCGGCCGACAGGCGGAATGCGCGCGGGGTGCGGGACGGATCCTCGGCGAGCCGACCGTCGAGCCTGCACGGATGCAGGAGGTTCGGGGTGCGGGGATGCGCGCCGTGCCGTTCCCGAAAGGGGCGGCTGTCAGGGGAGGGGCGGGCGGGGCTGAGTGCGGTCGCTCCCTGCATCCGCCCGACATCCCGCGTCGTGTCGGGGAAGGGAGGACGCCGCCCCGCGCAAGGGTGGGGCTGAGTGCGACCGCTCCCTGCATCCGCCAGACATCCCGCGTCGTGTCGGGGAGGGGAGGACGCCGCCCCGCGCAAGGGCGGTGCTGAGTGCGGTCGCTCCCTGCATCCGCCAGATATCCTGCGTCGTGTCGGGGAGGGGAGGGCGCCGCCCCGGGCAAGGGCGGGGCTGAGTGCGGTCGCTCCCTGCATCCGCCCGACATCCCGCGTCGTATCGGGGAGGGGAGGACGCCGCCCCGCGGCGGGGGCGGGGCGGCGAAATCCTATGGCATCGTCTCCCTTCCTGTAGTATAGCGTGCGCGTTCCGGGAGTGCCGGGGTAGCTCAGTTGGCAGAGCGCTGCACTGAAAATGCCATCCGACCATTTCCCATAACACCCGCCAAACAAAGCAATTACGTTCCAGCCCAACAAGTTATATCCCAAAGTTAGATAGCCATAGATGTCACTAACAACCACGTTGGGGATATGGAATGGTCAAAATTTGGTCACAAATCCCGGATGCGGTTTTCCTCAAAATCCCCCCCCGGGGGGATTGACAGCCAGCGGGAGAGGAGTACATTGATTCGCGGAGGGGAGGTATCCCCTGTGAAGATGGGTTGTCAAAGCGAACCTGGCGCAGACTTCAGGCGCGTCATTGAAAAGGTGCGCCGTTGTCTTTTCCTGGCGGCATCTCTCGCGAATATGCCGAAAGGAGGCAGTCGTGAATAAACTCTCCTTCTGTCTGACGCTTGCCCTCGTTGCATCCCTTGTCGCTGGCTCCCCCACACACGCCGAACTCGCCGACACCCCGTGGCCGATGTTCCGGCACGATTTGCAGCACACGGGGCGGAGCGAGTACACGGGGCCGTCAAATCCAGAACTCGCGTGGAGTTATGAAACCGGCTTTTATATGCACAGCTCCTCGCCTGCGCTCGGGAGTGAGGGGCGGGTGCATTTCGGCTCTCGGGATAACAGGCTCTATACCATCGCCTCGGACGGAGCGCTATCGTGGAGTTATGAAACCGGCTATCGGGTGACCTCCTCGCCCGCGCTCGGGACTGACGGGCGGGTGTATGTCGGCTCTAATGATAACATGCTCTATGCCATCGCCTCCGACGGAGCGCTGTCGTGGACTTATGTAACCGGCTGGTATGTGGGCTCCTCGCCCGCGCTCGGGAGTGACGGGCGGGTGTATGTCGGCTCAGAAGATCAAAGGCTCTATGCCATCGCCTCCGACGGAGCGCTGTCGTGGAGTTATAAAACCGGCGCTTGGGTGCTCTCCTCGCCTGCGCTCGGGAGTGACGGGCTGGTGTATGTCGGCTCTTATGATAACAAGCTCTATGCCATCGCCCCCGACGGAGCGTTGGAGTGGAGTTATGAAACCAACGGGTATGTGTACTCCTCTCCCGCGCTCGGGAGTGACGGGCGGGTGTATTTCGGCTCTCATGATTACAGGATTTATGCCATCGCCTCCGACAGAGCGCTGGAGTGGAGTTATGCAACCGGCTATAATGTGGCACACTCTTCGCCTGCGCTCGGGAGTGACGGGCAGGTGTATGTCGGCTCTTATGATAACAGGCTCTATGCCGTCGCCTCCGACGGAGCGCTGTCGTGGAGTTATGAAACCGTCGGTAATGTGTACTCCTCGCCTGCGCTCGGGAGTGACGGGCGGGTGTATGTCGGCTCTTTGGATAACAGTCTCTATGCCATCGCCTCGGACGGATCGCTGTCGTGGAGTTATGTTACTGGCGGCTCGTTCTACCCCTCTTCGCCCGCGCTCGGGAGTGACGGGCGGGTGTATGTCGGCTCTGCTGATAACCGCCTCTATTGCATCAAACAGGTGCCCACCGAGACGCCGACGATCACCCCGACCTCCGCGCCCACGAAGACGCCGACCACCACGCCCACGCCCCCGATCGACCTGACGGCGGACAAGACGGAGTACGGGACGACGGGCGCCATCTCCGTCACGGCGGACGTGTGGCCCCTGACGGTACCGTGCTACCCGTTCGTGCGCATCCTGATGGCCGACGGCTCGACGCTGTACTACCAGTCCGGCGTTGGGTTCACGGCCTCGCCGGTGCCGTACCTCGGCTTCGAGGCGGGGACCATCGTGACAACCGAGCCCATCCGGGACTACCTGGTTCTCTCGGCGAGCTTCTCGGGGATAGCCACAGGAACCTACTACCTCGAAGGCGGAGCGGTGGACATGACCAAAACCGTCTCCGCCGACAACCTCATCTACTTCGGCACGGTTGATCGTGAGACGCTGACGGTGAAGTAGGGTGCCGCATACATACCACACACGCCCCGCTTCCGGCGCCCGTCGGGAGCGGGGCTTCTCCTTGCTTTCAGTTTTCCCTAGAAGGCTTCCTGCAGTGCTGACGCTGACCCCGCATTCTCCTTACTCCCACCATGCAGGCAAGCAGCGACAGCCCCAATGGATCGCGCCCGATCTCGTTGCATCGCCCCGTCTATGCTCGGCGGCGTTTGCAGCCGGTGGACAGACACTATGTGGACACCGCGCCTCCTTTCCGAACCCACAAGCGTTTGCTGATAACAGACCTTCAGACATCTGGTCGAAACCTGGAGGAACAGGTCACTCAGGAGCGGATTAATCTTGTTGAATGATCCTGGCACGATCTCTCTACAATCTTTTTACATTTCCGTGACACTCCGCGCGCGGCCCGGTGGTCTACTATCAGTGGGACGATGGAGGGGTGAGGACGGACGGGAGATCCTTTAGGGATACGGCGCGGCGCGAAGCGGGGGGACGCCGGATACGGCTGCGACGCCCCGGGCCTCCGCAGAGGAGGGCGCGCGAAAGGAGGGCGTCATGAGCGCCGCCGAGAGGTTTTTCCGGTACGCCGTTCTTTTCGTCGCCGGGGGGCGCGGCGGGCCGAGGCGGTCTTCAGGGAGCGCGCGGCATGGAGGAGGGCTGGGGAGGCCCCGCCCGGGCCCGCGGAGGCGCACCTTTTTGTGTTTACCCCCCAAGTCTTGCATTTACATAGGCAATACGCCGTACCATCCAAAAAGGAGGTTCTGATGAAATACCTCTCTATGTGCCTGATGCTCGCCCTCGTTGCATCCCTTGTCGCCGGTTCCCCCGCACACGCCGAACTCGCCGACACCCCGTGGCCGATGTTCATGCACGACGCGCGGCACACGGGGCAGAGCGAATACGCGGGACCGTCAAATCCCGAATTCGCGTGGAGTTATGCAACCGGCTATTATGTGTTCTCCTCGCCTGCGCTCGGGAGTGACGGGCGGGCGTATGTCGGTTCAGCAGATAACAGGCTCTATGCCATCGCCCCCGGCGGAGCGCTGTCGTGGAGTTATGAAACCGGCTCTTGGGTGGACTCCTCGCCTGCGCTCGGGAGTGACGGACGGGTGCATGTCGGCTCTTATGATAACAGGCTCTATGCCATCGCCTCGAACGGAGCGCTGTCGTGGAGTTATGAAACCGGCAGGTGGGTGCAACCCTCGCCTGCGCTCGGGAGTGACGGGCGGGTGCATGTCGGCTCTTATGATAACAGGCTCTATGCCATCGCCCCCGACGGAGCGCTGTCGTGGAGTTATGAAACCGTCGGTAATGTGCGCTCCTTTCCCGCGCTCGGGAGTGACGGGCGGGTGTATGTCGGCTCTGAGGATAACAGGCTCTATGCCATCGCCCCCGACGGTGCGCTGGAGTGGAGTTATGAAACCAGCGGTAATGTACGCTCCTCGCCTGCGCTCGGGAGTGACGGGCGGGTGCATGTCGGCTCTTATGATTACAGGCTCTATGCCATCGCCTCCAACGGAGCGCTGTCGTGGAGTTATGAAACCGGCGACGTTGTGCGCCCCTCGCCCGCGCTCAGGAGTGACGGGCGGGTGCATGTCGGCTCTTTTGATAACAGGCTCTATGCCATCGCCTCCGACGGTGCGCTGGAGTGGAGTTATGAAACCAGCGGTAATGTGCACTCCTCGCCTGCGCTCGGGAGTGACGGGCGGGTGCATGTCGGATCTCAGGATAACAGGCTCTATGCCATCGCCTCCGACGGAGCGCTGTCGTGGAGTTATGTAACCGGTTGGTATGTGGACTCCTCGCCTGCGCTCGGGAGTGACGGGCGGGTGTATGTCGGCTCTTATGATAACCGCCTCTATTGCATCAGACAGGCGCCCACCGAGACACCGACGATCACCCCGACCTCCACGCCCACGGAGACGCCGACCACCACGCCCACGCCCCCGATCGACCTGACTGCGGACAAGACGGAGTACGGGACGACTGACTCGATCTCCGTCACGGCGGACGTATGGCCCCTGACGGTGCCGTGCTACCCGTTCGTACGCATCCTGATGGCCGACGGCTCGACGCTCTACTACCAGTCCGGCGTCGGGTTCACGGCCTCGCCGGTGCCGTACCTCGGCTTCGAGGTGGGGACCATCGTGACGTCCGAGCCCATCCGGGACTACCTGGTTCTCTCGGCGAGCTTCTCGGGGATAGCCACAGGAACCTACTACCTCGAAGGC
>ENA-UOUL01000115-UOUL01000115.1-bioreactor-metagenome-genome-assembly--contig:-NODE-115-length-129377-cov-121.987061_pt1 | contig 129377 bp, 129 predicted proteins | sample MGYA00249838_ERZ747220 | MGnify/ENA primary metagenome ERZ747220 (study PRJEB28778, sample SAMN05720191) | bioreactor metagenome | isolation source: Anaerobic biogas reactor | place... | reverse complement strand
AGCGCCGTATACCGAACGGTACGTACGGTGCTGTGGGAGGTCGGTAGGTGAACTAATCACCTACCTCCTACCCGATTCTATTTGCTGATAAACCGCGTTATTTTGCGTAGCCGAGCGAGGATTAATACTCTGCGAAATTGGCACCCGGAGCTCCGCAGACAGGGCAGCGGTCCGGGGCTTCATTTTCCTCTACATATCCGCAGACTGGGCACAGATAAAATTTATCGACATCCATATCCTGGTTGTTGAGAACCGCGGCCAGGGCTTTTTCATACAACTTGTGATGAATCTTTTCTACCTCATTGGCGAAATGGAAGGAAGTCTTGGCCTGGGTGTTGCCTTCCTTCTCGGCCTCCTCCAAAAATGCAGGATACATCTCGGTAAACTCATGGTGTTCGCCTTCCACCGCAGCCTTGAGGTTTTCTGCGGTACTGTTGATCTGCTTCATGACTGCCAGGTGCTTTAAAGCGTGCAGGGTTTCGGCCTCCGCAACCACATTGAACAACCGGCTTACCTTTTCGAAACCATCCTTTTTGGCCTTCTGTGAAAACGCGAGGTATTTGCGATTGGCCTGAGACTCACCTGCAAATGCGGCTGCTAAATTGTCCATAGTCGACATAATCAATACTCCTCCTTTTTGTTAAATTAGTGATATGTACCTTGCCCCGGTGACCACTTCATTGCATCATTTGGGCAAAGGTGCGGCGGCTTAATTCCAACACCAACTGGTCCTGAATATCGGATAATGTACGGTGAATCGGACAGGCTGGGGCGGATTGTTTGCTGCAATGGGCTTCGTCTTCCAGACAACGATTAAGGTATATGGGGCCTTCGATAGCCTCGATAACATCCAGCAGACTGATATCCTGTGGCTGCCGGGCCAAGGCATAACCGCCCCGTACCCCACGATGGGACTTAACAATGCCCGCTTTGGTCAAACAGGGCATAATCTTCAGCAGGAAACGGATAGGAATTGCCTCATGCTCTGAAATCGTCTGGGCATCTACCCATTCCTGGCTATCCTTATGAGCTAGGTACAATACCGCCCTGAATCCGTAATCGGTAGCCTGATTGATATTCATAAACCACCTCGTCAAAACTATACCGGTTGAGTATATTTTAGAAAAGTAATAGTCGTTTGTCAATCGGCAACCTGGGACGGATAAAAATGGCAGAGGATGAAACAAGCCACAAGCTTTTCCGAGAGACAAAAGGAATATGTATTTGGATCAAGTGGCTATCACGTATGTCCATCAGGTCCGGTCGGTTCAAAGGCAGTCAAATCGACAGGCGTGATTGATAAGGTGATAAAAAAGTTGGATAAGGACCAGAAAATTTTGCTCCAATAGTCATCCGATTTATGGTTGCAAGAATATACATTGGAATGTATAATTACAAACGTGCTACTTATGAAGGGGGATGCATCATGTTTTCAGTTGGAATCATTGGCGATGGTTATACGGCCGCTGAATTATTGCGGTTAATTGCCGGACACGATCAGCTGCGGGCGGTGGCGGTTACATCCACCGAAAATATCGGCAGCAGAGTAAGTTCAATGTACCCCCATTTGAGGTCGTTTACCGAGCTGACCTGTACAGCTACTGATCTGGAAGCGCTGAAGCAGCAATGCGAGGCAGTTTTCCTGGCTTTGCCGCATGGTCTGTCGGTACCGATGGTCAAGGAATTGTCTGCAGCAGGACTCAAATGCGTCGACCTGGGAGCTGATTTCCGCCTCAAAGATGTTGCTGTCTATGAAAAATATTATGAAACCGTGCATACTGCTCCGGAAATGTTGTCGGATGCGGTCTATGGCATACCTGAATTATACCGGGAGCAGATTAAGAAGGCCTCCATAATCGCCAATCCCGGATGTTTTCCGACTTCAGCCATTTTGCCGCTGGCTCCCTTGCTACAGGCCGGGGTAATAGAGAATTATGGCATTGTGGTGGATTCCAAAAGCGGAGTTTCCGGAGCGGGCAAGACGCTCAAAGCGGCATCTCACTTCTGTGAAGTTAATGAGGGGTTCAAGGCTTATGGAGTGGGGACTCACCGGCATGGTCCGGAGATTGCCCAGGAACTGAGTTTCGCAGCCAGGACCCCGGTGGCGATGGTTTTCACTCCCCACCTGGTCCCGATGAACCGGGGTATTTTAAGCACCTGCTATGCGCAGTTGAAAAAAGGGGTTCGCGCAGGACAGGTGAGGGAGGCGCTGGAAGACAAATACCGGGATGAGTTCTTCGTGGATATACTTCCACCAGGGGTATTTCCCAGTACCAAGTGGGTGTACGGCAGTAATATGGTTCAGATAGGGATTTATGCCGATGATGACAGTGGTCAGGTGATACTGGTTTCAGCCCTCGACAATCTTTGTAAAGGGGCATCCGGTCAGGCTATCCAAAATATGAACCTTATGCTGGGGATCGAGGAGACCAAAGGACTAAAGCTGGCCGGAGTTCACCCCTAGACCTCCAGCCCCCGCCAGTATTGACAACGGCAGAAAGGATTAATGATATGAAGATCATAGATGGTTCGGTTACGGCGCCTCAAGGTTTTCTGGCTCAGGGCGTCGAGGCCGTAATTAAGAAAGCTGACAAGAAGGATGTCGCCATCATATATTCCACCCACCCAGCCTCGGCCGCGGGATTGTTCACTACCAATATCGTGCGGGCCGCCTGTGTGGATATCAACCGGGCTCACCTGGAGCGCGGTTCTGCCCAAGCCATTGTAGCCAACAGCGGCAATGCCAATGCCTGCACCGGCCAGCGCGGGTGGAATGACACCATCGAGATGGCACGGTTGACCGGGCAGTTGCTGGGGATAGACCCCCACGAAGTTTTGGTCGCTTCCACCGGGGTTATCGGGGTGGCCATGCCCATGGATCGCATCGAACAAGGTATACGGTCTGCAGCTGCCAGTCTTTCCCGCGAAGGAGCCAATAATGCCGCCCAGGCGATAATGACCACCGACCTGGTCAGCAAGGAGATAGCGGTGGAGATTGAGATAGACGGCCACCCGGTGCGTATCGGCGCTATAGCCAAGGGTTCCGGGATGATCCATCCCAACATGGCCACCATGTTGAGCTTTATTACTACCGATGCGGCGGTCGGCAGCCGCTGCCTGCACCAAATGCTGGCAGCATCTACCCGACAATCTTTCAATATGATAAGTGTGGATCGTGATACCTCTACCAATGATATGGTTTTGATCCTGGCCAACGGATTGGCCGGCAATGAATGTATAGACAACCCCAGTAGTGCAGCGGGGAAGGTATTTCAACAAGCGTTGGATTTTGTGTGCATAAGCCTGGCCAAGATGATTGCCCGGGATGGAGAAGGAGCCACCCGCCTTATAGAGGTACAGGTGATCAATGCCGATAGTCAGGCAACAGCCCGCACTGTAGCCCGATCCATAACCGCGTCCAATCTAACCAAGGCAGCCGTTTTTGGTGAAGATGCCAACTGGGGGCGTATTTTGGCTGCCGCCGGTTACTCCGGAGCCCAGTTCGATCCCAGCCAAGTTGATATTTTCCTGGGCGGTCTGCAGATGGCCGCCAACGGGATGGGCCTGGACTTTGACGAGGATCGGGCCCGTCAGGAACTACATCAGGATCCGGTAATCATAAGAGTGGATATGAAAGCCGGCCAGGAACGGGCCACAGCCTGGGGTTGTGATTTGACCTACGACTATGTGCGAATCAACGCTGCCTACCGAACCTAAGCACCGCACCTGATTGAGTAAACCCGATAAATATATCCGTTATGTATTATGGATATTTGAGTGGTGGGAGGGAGTCAATAATGAAATCAGCTTTGGAAAAGGCGGAAATATTAGTCGAGGCCCTGCCTTATATCAAACAATTCTATGGCCGCCGGGTGGTTATCAAATACGGTGGGGCAGCGATGACTGATGATTGCCTGAAGCAGAAGGTAATGCAGGATATTGTGCTCATGAAATACGTGGGGATGGACCCCATTGTGGTGCATGGGGGAGGACCCGAGATAAATGCCATGCTTGAACGACTGGATATAAAAAGCAGCTTTGTCAATGGGTTGCGGGTTACTGATGCCGATACCATGGAAGTGGTGGAAATGGTTTTGGGCGGCAAGGTAAACAAGCAAATTGTCAGCGGGATAAACGCCAGCGGAGGCAAGGCTATCGGCATGTCCGGCAAAGACGGGGGATTAATCGAAGCTGATTTTGCTGATGCCAGCGGAACTATGGGCTTTGTTGGCGAAGTCAAAAATGTTTATCCCGAGATCCTGGAAACGGTGATCAATAATGGTTATATTCCCGTAATAGCCCCCATCGGGGTAGATTCGGAGCAGCGGAGCTACAACATCAATGCCGATCTGGTTGCAGCGGCTATAGCAGTAGCCATGAAGGCGGACAAACTGGTATTGTTGACCGATGTCCCCGGCCTGTTGATGGATGCCAAGAATCCGGACAGCCTGATTTCAGTGCTCAAGGTAGGCGAGGTCCCCAGCTATATAAACCGCGGCATCATAGCGGGAGGAATGATACCCAAGGTGCAGTGCTGCGTAGAAGCCGTACAGGGCGGGGTAGGGCGCACGCACATCATCGACGGCCGGGTTCCTCATTCCATCTTGTTGGAGATATTCACTAAAAAAGGCGTCGGTACCATGGTAACATGGTGATGTCGGAGACTCGCTCTGGAAAGGAGGACAGGATAATGTCCAATCAGTCGATTGTAAATCAGGGTCAGCAATATGTAATGAATACCTACAGCCGTTTTCCGATAGCTCTGGTGAGAGGCAGCGGGTCTTATGTGTGGGACGCGGACGGCAAGCAGTACCTGGATTTTCTGGGCGGTATAGCGGTGTGCATACTGGGCCACTGCGATCCCGGTATGCAGACCGCTCTCAATGAACAGGCGTCTCGGCTTTGGCATGTTTCCAACCTGTATTGGATTCAGCCCCAGGTGGAATTGGCCGAGAAACTAACCAGATTATCAGGTTTGGACAGGGCTTTCTTCTGCAACAGCGGAGCTGAGGCCAATGAAGCCGCATTGAAACTGGCCCGTAAATACCATTATCGCCGAGGGCAATCGCAGCGGCATCAGTTTATAGTATTCAATCATTCATTTCATGGTCGGACCCTGGCTACGGTGACCGCCACCGGGCAGAAGAAATACCAGGAGGGTTTTGCCCCTCTGCCGGCCGGATTTGTATATGCAGACTTTAACGATCTGGAGTCGGTGCGCCGTTTGATTAATGATGAAACTGCGGCTATACTGCTTGAGCCGGTACAAGGCGAAGGTGGCATCAACCCCGGCCAACCAGAATTCCTGACTGCGATCCGCAGCGTGTGCGATCAGGAAGACATACTGCTCATCTTCGATGAGGTACAGTGCGGCATGGGGCGCACCGGCGCCTTCTTGGCCTGCCAGTCTTATGGAGTCACCCCTGATATAGTGACCATTGCCAAAGGTTTGGGGGGCGGATTCCCGATGGGGGCTATGCTGGCCAGTGACAGGGCGGCTTCCGGATTCGCACCCGGCGACCATGCCTCCACCTTCGGCGGGAATCCGCTGGCCACCGCGGTGGCCAACTATGTGGTGGACGTTGTCAGTTCGCCATCTTTTTTGGAGAATGTCGAATCGATGGGGGCATATCTGCGTCAGGGACTTAACAAAATCGAGGATAAACGTATAATGGAAGTCAGGGGCAAAGGCCTTATGCTGGGGGTAGAATTTGACCGGGAGATCCGGGATTTGGTGGAGATATGCATGAAGCTGGGCTTGCTGCTGATTGGGGCTGGACCCCAAGTGCTGCGTTTTGTACCTCCACTAAACATAACCGCGGCCGAGATCGACCAGGCGTTGGCGATACTACAGGCGGCCCTGAAGGAATGGCAATAACTTGTGGGAAGGATGAGCATGGCGATGCAGGTCAGTGACAGACTTAGAGGTCGGGATTTTATCAGTATCCACGATTACAGCGCGGAAGAGGTAGCATACCTACTGGAAGTAGGCTTGGAATTGAAAAGATTGCAGAAACAGGGTGTCCCGCACCCTCTGCTGGCTGGCAAAACCCTGGGGATGATCTTCCAAAAGTCATCCACCCGCACCCGGGTAGCATTTGAGGTGGGAATGTACCAGTTGGGTGGGCATGCATTGTTTTTAAGTCCCAAGGATATCCAATTGGGGCGGGGAGAGACGATAAAAGACACCGCCTTGGTGTTGTCGAGGATGCTGGACGGCATCATGATTCGAACCTTCGCTCATGATGAGGTATTGGAACTGGCCCACTGGGCTTCAATTCCGGTCATAAATGGTCTGACCGACCTGCTCCACCCCACCCAGGTCATTGGCGATCTGATGACAGCTCAGGAGCACAAGGGGCGCTTGCAGGGATTGAAATTGGTTTTTATCGGCGATGGCAACAACGTAGCTCATGAACTACTTTATGGATGCGCCAAGGTGGGTATGAACATGACTATAGCCTGTCCTCCCGGATTTGAACCCGACGCCCAGGTGTTGGCGATGGCTCGCCAGGACGCTCAATTAAGCGGGGCCCGCTTGGAAGTGGTGGAGAACCCCTGGGAAGCCATAAAGGGCGCCGATATCGTTTATACGGATGTCTGGGCCAGCATGGGTCAGGAAAGCGAGGCTGAGGAAAAGGAGAAGCAATTCCTGACCTACCAAGTCAATCAGGCCTTGCTGGCAGCGGCCAATCCCGACGCCATAGTGATGCACTGTCTGCCGGCCAAACGCGGCAAGGAAATTACCGATGAGGTGATGGACGGTCCACAATCGGTTGTATTCGACGAATCCGAAAACCGCCTCCACGCCCATAAAGCCATAATGGCTGTAACCATGTGAGGGTCCAGTTGCCATGGGCGAGTTAAACATAGAATTGGTCAGTGAAGCTGACATACCGATGATGATGGCATTTTGGAGCGACACTCCAGGTTTGGGAGTTGGTAATGAAGAGGAATCTCTGCGGGACTTTATCCGGCGCAATCCCACCACATGCCTGCTGGCAAAATCGGGGGATTCCATAGTAAGCACGGTTCTAGGGGGATTTGACGGCAGGAGGGGCTATATCTATCATTTGGCCGTACACCCCAACTATCAGCGCCAAGGCTGGGGAACAAAAATGCTGCAGGAGGTCATTCTTAGACTGGAGGAGTTGAAGGCAGAGAAGATTCATTTATTTGTTTTCAAGGACAATCAAAGCGCCCAGGCGTTTTATGAAAGACAGGCATGGGTCAAGAGACACGACATCCACGTTTACTCATTAAACACCAGACAATAAGATAGTAAAGGAGCATGCAAGTTGAAAAAGGATCGTGTAATCATCATGGGGGCCGCTGGGCGGGATTTCCACAACTTCAACACCTATTTCCGCAACAATAGCGATTATGAGGTGGTAGCCTTTACAGCTACCCAAATACCGGATATCGAAGGGAGAGTGTATCCTGCCAGTATCGCCGGTGAGTTGTATCCAGAAGGGATACCCATTTATCCGGAAGCAGAACTGGATTCCCTGATAGAGAAATACGGGGCTGATCAGGTAGTGTTTGCCTACAGCGATGTGTCCCATCAATACGTAATGCAAAAGGCCTCCCAGGTGTTAGCTTGCGGCGCAGATTTTCGTCTTATGGGACCAAATAAAACCATGGTCAAATCCAACGCCAAGGTGATTGCGGTAACTGCGGTAAGAACGGGCAGCGGTAAAAGTCAGACCACCCGCTATGTGGCGAAGGCCCTCGTTGAAATGGGCAAGAAGGTGGCTATAATCCGGCATCCTATGCCTTACGGCAACCTGGAAGAGCAGGTAGCCATGAGATTTGGCAGTTATGAGGATTTGGACAAGTATAATTGTACGATCGAAGAAAGAGAGGAATTTGAGCCGCATATCGATAACGGCATGGTGGTATATGCCGGAATTGACTACCAGGCTATTCTGGAAAAGGCTGAACAGGAAGCAGATGTGATAATTTGGGATGGCGGTAACAACGATTTGCCCTTTTATAACTCCGATTTGCACATAGTGGTGGTCGATCCGCATCGAGCCGGCCACGAAACTACGTATCATCCCGGAGAAACAAATCTCAGAATGGCTGACGTAGCCATAATCAACAAGATTGATTCCGCCGATCCCTTGGAAGTAGAAAAAGTCAAAAATACTGTCGCCGCCATAAATCCCAAAGCCAAGATAATAATGGCCAATTCCCCCATTACTGTTGACGATCCGGAAGCAATAGCCGGCAAGAAAGTCCTCGTAGTAGAGGATGGTCCCACCCTTACTCATGGAGAAATGGCTTACGGGGCGGGCGTGATTGCCGCCGAAAAACTGGGAGCGACCGAGCTGATCGACCCGCGCCCTTACGCGGTTGGAACCATCAAAGGCACTTTTGCCAAGTATAATCATATATCCAGGCTTCTACCCGCCATGGGTTATGGAAAAGTCCAGATCGAGGAACTGGAAAAGACAATCAATGATTCGCCCGCGGAATTGGTGGTAATAGGAACTCCCATTGATTTAAGGAGAATCATGAAGTTGGACAAGCCAGCCGTCCGGGTCAGATATGATTTGGAAGAAGTGGGCAAAAAGGAATTAGCAGAAATCCTGGCTGGAGTTGTGGCCGAAAATTAGACCCGATTGGGGAGGAAGAGAATGGCAAAGGTAGTCTTGGCTTACTCTGGAGGTCTCGATACATCTATTATCATACCCTGGCTCAAGGAGAACTATGGATATGAAGTCATTGCATTTTGCGCCAATGTAGGCCAAGGTGAAGATCTGGAACCGATCCGGGAAAAGGCCTTACGTTCTGGGGCATCCAAGGTTTATGTTGAAGACTTGGTGGAGGAGTTTGTAACTGATTACGTATTCCCGGTGTTGAAAGCAGGAGCGGTATATGAGAAGAAATACCTGCTGGGGACATCCATTGCCCGACCGCTGATAGCCAAGAGGATGGTGGAGATCGCTGAGCAGGAAGGAGCGACAGCCATCTGTCATGGAGCGACCGGCAAAGGCAACGACCAGGTAAGGTTTGAACTGACGGTAAAGGCTTTTAATCCGAGCCTGAAGGTGATCGCACCCTGGCGCGAGTGGACCATAAGTTCCCGTGAAGAGGCCATCGACTATGCCATGGCTCATGGCATAGAGGTACCGGTTACAAAGGAGAAGATATACAGCTGCGACCAAAACCTGTGGCATATTTCTCATGAAGGGGGCGACCTTGAAGATCCCTGGAATGAACCTCAGGACCACTTGTATACCCTGACTGTACCGCCAGAGGAGGCGCCCGACCAACCTGTCTATATAGTGATCGGATTTCATTCCGGCATACCCACATCCTTAAACGGCCAGGAGATGGGACCGGTGCAATTGCTGACCGAACTCAATCGCTTGGGGGGAGCCAACGGAGTGGGTATAGTCTCAATGGTGGAAAACCGCCTGGTGGGTATGAAATCGCGGGGAGTCTATGAAACCCCGGGAGGCACTATTCTATTTGTAGCCCACGATGAACTGGAACGCTTGACCCTGGACCGACGTACCTTGCAGATGAAGGAGCAATTGGCCTCCAAATACGCCGAATTGGTGTATGACGGGAACTGGTTCTCCACATTGAAACAGGCGCTGGATGCTTTTGTCGATGTAACCCAACAGACGGTATCCGGCGAGGTGAAGGTAAAGCTCTACAAGGGCAGTTGCGCTGCCGTCGCCGCCCGCTCCCCCTATTCACTGTACGATGAAGAACTGGCCACCTTTGGTGCTGACGAGATATTCAGTCATAAGGACGCGGAAGGCTTCATCAACCTGTTCGGACTGCCACTGAAAGTGCGAGCCCTGATGGATAAAAAGCGGGCCGGCGAAAAATAATATTATAATAAGTCGAATTTTATAAGCCTGTTGGAATTGGTGCGTTACATCGCCCCGGTTCCGGCAGGCTTGTATTTTGTTCTTACAGCTTGGCTGGATTATGTTGCTAAACCTGGAGTTTCTTAAAAAGGGACTTGCATTATAAATATTAAAATATATACTATATATAGCGTACTTATGGATAAATAAACCACATATATAGCGTTAGTGAATGGAGAGGATTATATGGATATTACCAAGATCAGGAAAAGGGATGGCCGCGTGGTGCCCTTCGAAAAGGAAAAACTCACCAACGCCATCTTCAAGGCTGCCCGGGCAGTGGGAGGCAAGGACTACCAGACCGCTGAGAGTCTGGCGGAAAAAGTCATGGACATTGCGCAATATGTCGACGATGACGAAATAGCCACCGTAGAAGGCATCCAGGATCTGGTCGAAAAGGTGCTGGTCAAGAACGGCCACTACAAGACGGCCAAGGCTTACATACTCTACCGCAAACAGCATGAGATTCTACGCAACGCCGACCAGCTGCTAGCCAACAACAACCAGATCATAGCTAATTACCTGGGCCGCAACGACTGGCGGGTCAAAGAGAACTCCAACATGACTTATTCCCTGCAGGGGATGAACTTTCATCTTTCCTCGGTCATAGTATCCCAGTACTGGCTGGATCAGATCTACACTCCCCAGATGAAGGAAGCCCAGCAAAGCGGGGATATACATATTCATGACCTGGGCATTCTAGGCGTATATTGTGTAGGCTGGGATATCCATGATCTGCTCCTGGAGGGATTCAAAGGAGTACGGGGCAAGGTGGCCAGCGGGCCAGCCAAACATTTCCGCTCTATCCTGGGCCAGATAGTCAACTTCTTCTTCACCCTGCAGGGGGAGGCGGCGGGCGCCCAGGCTTTTTCCAATTTCGACACCCTTTTGGCTCCGTTCATCCGGTATGATGGGCTTGACTACAAATCGGTCAAACAGTGTCTGCAGGAATTTGTCTTCAACATGAACGTCCCTACCCGGGTGGGGTTTCAGACTCCTTTTACCAATGTAACCATGGATCTCAAGGTGCCTGATTTCATGAAGGACGAGCCGGTTATCATCGGCGGGAAGTTCATGGATGCCACCTATGGAGAATTCCAGGCGGAGATGGACATCTTCAATCAAGCCTTCGCAGAAGTGATGATGGATGGCGATGTGGAGGAGCGGGTATTTACCTTCCCCATCCCTACCTATAATATTACCGAAGACTTCGACTGGGGCAATCCTGCCTATAACAAAATCTGGGAGATGACTGCCAAGTACGGCATACCTAACTTCTCCAACTTCGTCAACTCGGATATGAGCCCGGAAGATGCCCGCAGTATGTGTTGCCGTCTGCGTCTTGACAATCGTGAACTGCGAAAAAGAGGAGGGGGCCTGTTCGGCGCCAACCCCCTGACCGGTTCCATTGGAGTGGTAACCATCAACATGGGCCGCCTGGGTTATTTGTCCGGCAGCAAATTCGAGTTCTTCAATCGCCTGGAGGAAATCATGGACCTGGCCCGCGACAGCCTGGAGATCAAGCGCAAGGTATTGGAGAGCCTGACCGAATACGGCCTATATCCCTACTCCCAGTTCTACCTGCGGGGGGTCAAGGAGAGCACCGGTCAATATTGGAAAAACCACTTCTCCACCATCGGTCTGGTAGGGATGAACGAATGCTGCCTGAATTTCCTGGGAGAGAATATCGCCAGTGACTCTGGACGCCAATTCACCATAGAAGTGATGAATTATATGCGCGACCGCCTGAGCAACTATCAGGAAGAGACCGGCAACATATTCAACCTGGAGGCAACCCCGGCTGAGGGTGTATCCTATGGTATTGCCCGCAAGGATAAGGAACGCTATCCAGACATTATAGTAGCCAATGAAGAAGATGTGGCTAAAGGGGCCCAGCCTTACTATACCAATTCCACCCAGCTGCCGGTCAAATACACCGATGACCTGTTCACGGCCTTGAGCATCCAGGATGAACTGCAGACCCTCTACACCGGAGGGACAACCTTCCACATCTTCCTGGGTGAAGCGGTTTCGTCAGTGGAGGCGGTCAAAAAGCTAATCCAGAAGGTGTGCGGCCAATTCCGGCTGCCGTACTTCACCATTACCCCTACTTTCAGCATCTGCCCTCAGCATGGATATATCCGGGGTGAGAACTACCTGTGCCCGGTATGCGAAGCCGAGGGCAAACAGACTTCCTGTGAGGTATATTCCCGGGTGGTTGGATACCTGCGCCCGGTGGACCAGTGGAATGCCGGCAAACAGGAGGAGTTCCGGGAGAGGAAGACCTTCGACACTGCCGTCATGTAGGACGAGGCCTCACCTAAATAGGATGGTTCAGGTTAATAAAGACGGCTGAGGATATTTTGCCTGCAACCATTAAAGTTTTGGGGAACACCGTCGCATCCGACTCACAATACTTATAGAAATTTAAAAGGAGCCATCACTTAAATGGTGATGGCTCCCGTTTTCGGCAGGGTTGCTGATTCCATCAGATTATAGCAAACAGTAGTATAGTTTAACCGGGACCAACCGGATACCGGCCCAAAATGCTGGATGATTGGGAGAGAAATTGATGCAATATGCGGGTATGATCAAACAGAGCCTGGTAGACTATCCCGGGGAGATCGTAACAGTCTTATTCTCACGGGGATGCAATCTACGCTGCCCCTTCTGTCACAATCCGGATTTGCTCATTAAACCTCGGATGACAGATCCTCCCGTGGATATCGTGGAGGTGCTGGAATTCATGTCCAAGCGCAAAGGTTTCCTGGATGGGGTGGTTTTCAGCGGCGGCGAGCCAACCCTGAGCCAGGAGTTGATTGCAGATATCCGCAGCGTCAAAGAGTTGGGCCTGCTGGTCAAGCTGGACACCAATGGCACCAATACCCCTATGCTGGAACTGCTGTTGCGGGAGGGCTTGCTTGACTATGTGGCTATGGATATAAAATCACCGGTAGAATACAAAAAGTACCGGGAAGCTTGTGAAAAGCTAAGCCCGGAAAACTTTTTCAATATCCGCAGTTCTATCCTGCTATTGCAGGCTGCTGGGATCGATGTGGAGTTCCGTACCACGGTGGTACCGTCCTTGCATTCTCCGGAGGATATCGTGGCCATTGCCAAGTTCATTGAAGGTGCGCGGCTTTACACCCTGCAGCAGTTCAATCCCCGCGTTACGCTGGAACCAGGTTATGGGCAGGTGGTGCCTTATACTAAGAAAGAAATGCAGCAGATAGCAGACTTGTGCGCCCCCCATGTAAAAGAAGTAAGAGTAGTCAATTTGTAATTGCATCGACCCGAGCTCACCGTCCATGCGGGAGTATCATAATTAAGACCGGCTGACCAGAGCCGTTTTTTCTATGGGAATATACTTAAGTAAAGGAAGGTTGGCTGTTTGTTCGATTCACAACGGCAAACAGTGGCCGGTGTCCGCCAGGCAGTCAATATACACGGACAGCACTGGGCTGATGGCTGGCCATGGGCAGAAGCGCCGCATAGTGCATTCAGTGGTAAAAAGCTCTATAATGAACTCAAATCCAATTTTTGCAGCAGAGGTGTTTGAATGAAGTTATGGGGTGGGCGGTTTGCCAAGCAGACAGACAAGCTAACCGAGGATTTCAATGCGTCGATTGGCTTCGACAGTCGTATGTATCAACAGGACATCCAAGGGAGCATAGCCCATGCGGCTATGCTGGCCCGGCAGGGGATTATAAGCGAGCAAGAAAGCCACCAGATCATAACTGGTCTGGAGGAGATCGGCCAGGAGTTGGAAGATGGGCAACTCCAATTCAGCGTGGCCGCCGAAGATGTGCATATGAACATAGAGACCTTTTTAACCGCCAAGATCGGGGAATTGGGAAAGAAACTCCACACCGCCCGCAGCCGCAACGATCAAGTATCTCTGGACGTACGCCTCTATCTGCGGGATGAGATGGCTGAGTTGCGCAAGCTGCTTCTGGTCTTGGAAGATGCTTTGCTCAAGCTGGCCAGTCAGCACCTGGATACCATCATGCCGGGCTATACCCATTTGCAGAAGGCCCAGCCCATAACCCTGGCTCATCACCTGATGGCTTATTTCGAGATGCTGCGCCGCGACTTGGGCCGACTGGATGACTGCCGCCAACGCCTCCTCTCCATGCCCTTGGGCTCTGGTGCGCTGGCCGCCACCGGGTTTCCGCTTGACCGGGAGTTCGTGCGGCAACAGCTGGGATTTATCGAGATCACCCGCAATAGCCTGGATGGGGTAAGCGACCGCGATTTTGCCATTGAGTTCTGTAGCTGGGCCAGCATTCTGATGATGCACCTGTCTCGCTTCTCCGAGGAGATTATTCTGTGGGCCAGTGAAGAGTTTTCTTTTGTTACCCTTGATGACGGTTTTTCCACCGGCTCGAGCATCATGCCTCAGAAGAAAAATCCGGACGTTGCCGAACTTGTGCGAGGCAAGACGGGGCGAGTATATGGGGACCTGATTACCCTGCTGACCATGATGAAGTCACTCCCCCTGGCCTACAACAAGGATATGCAGGAGGATAAGGAAGCTCTCTTCGACGCTATCGATACCGTCAAGAAGTGTCTGTTGGTCTTCCCCCCCATGCTTCTGACCAGCCGGTTTAACCAAGAAGCCATGGCCCGGGCGGCCCGGGGCGGATTTACCAACGCCACCGACATGGCTGATTATCTGGTCAACCGGGGGTTACCCTTCCGGGATGCCCATGAGGCGGTAGGCAAAACAGTTCGGTATTGTATCGACAACCGCCTAACTCTGGATGAGCTTGACCTGGCCACTTATCGCCAGTTTTCCCCCTTGATTGAGGATGATATCTACGAGTTTATTGATGTCAAAGCGTGCGTGGCTCGTCGCCGTATACCCGGGGGACCTGCCCCGGAGGCAGTCCAGGCGGCCATTGAAGAGGCCCGCCAGTGGCTTGCGGGGGTGCAAAATGAAGGATAGATTTTTATTGGCGGACGGCTCGCCGGATATGCCAGCCCTCAAGGAATGGGCCGAGGAATACTACCAGACTCTGATGGGGATGGTCAATGGGTTCTATGCCCAAGCGGACATTCAGGACGTGATAGAGAGCCTGCGAAATATCCCCTTCCAACAGTTGGTGTCTCAGGAATTGACCGATGCCGGAGAAACCATAGTAGGAATAGCTATTACCTTCGTTAAGGAGATAGCGGAGCGGGAGATAGATTATATCCGGGCTTATCTGAAATACATGTGACCGACATGACATAGAAGGCATGGCAAGCAACAGGACGAGGCTGCTCCGGCCAGGTACCCCACGGATTAATAATAGATCTTCCTGCCAATACTAAAGGCATGTTTGAACGAGATCGAGGAGGATGATTATGAAGAAGATAAGCGTAATCCTGCTGTTGATATTGGCCCTGGGTTTGCTGGGCGGATGCCAGGCCGCCAACAATCAGACCAACAACCCACCCGCCAATAACATTCCAGGCAACAACGTTCCGGGCAATAACCAAAGTACTACCCCGCCGGAGGAGATGCCCAAAGACTACTATCCCTTGACCGTGGGCAGTTACTGGGAATATGAAGGGGCCGGCAATGAGTATGCTTCCTTTACCCGCAAGGTACTATTCGCTAAGGATAACCTGGCTCAGACCAGCGAGGACAATGGCGGAACCGTGGCCACCAGGATAATCGAGACAACCGATTCATATGTAAAGGTTGTGTATATGCAGGGCGAGGATTACCAGCCCCAGAACCTGCTTGAAACAGGTTACACGGCCAATGCCAACGATATCCTGCTGCAGGCTCCAGTCAAGGTGGGAACCACCTGGGCAGGCAACAATACCAACAACCAGATAATTGCGATCGACGCAATCGTTGATACCCCGGCCGGTAAATTCGAGAATTGCGTCAAGGTCAAACTGTCGGGACTGAACGACACCATCTACCAGTACTATAAAAAGGGGGTGGGGATGGTAAAACAAGAATTCATTACGACTAACAACGAAACGATATCCTCAACCCTCAAGAAGTATGAGATAAAATGAAATTGCTAAAAAACTACAGGAGTAGTCCGATGGCGGCCGAGGGGGGATGAAGAGCGCTAGATATTACTACCGCACAATCATCAAAGTTGAAAAAAGAGGGAGGCTGTTCTTATGGATTTTAAGTTCGAGGTCACTGCACCAGCGCCCCAGCCAGCCTTGGCTATCCGTACCCGCACCCCTGTCACCGCGATTGGAGAGGTAATGGGTCAGGCCTTCGGCAAGGTCTACCAGTACATGCTGGAGATAGGTGCCAAACCTGGCGAATGTGCCTTTGCAGCTTATTACAATATGGATATGAACGATCTCGATGTAGATATCGGGTTTGTTTTGGCCGAACCCGCCCCAGGGCGGGGGGAGATCCATGCTATGGATATTCCTGGGGGCCAGCAGGTGTCCTGCATGTATAAGGGACCTTACGATCAGATGGAGGCCGCGTACACGGCTATGACCGAATGGATGGCGGCCAATGGCTACACCCCCACCGGACATGCTTATGAATTTTACTACAATGATCCCAGCCAAGTGCCGCCCAGCGAGCTTCAGACCAAGATCATGTTCCCGGTTAAAGAGTAAGGTTCCCAGGAGCGGCTGCTCAAGTGGCAGCCGCTTATTTATGAAGTCATTTCCGGCAGGTCGTCGTAACTCTTGACCAAAATCCCGCTGCTTAATATCTGCTGTCCGTTCCGACGGGAGGCTTCAACATTCTTGAGCCGCCCTTGATAGGCCATCTCCACCGCCTGCTGGTAGCTCAACTCTTGGCCGTTGTTCAGCATAAAGCTGGTATAGTTGTCCGCCTTGTTGCGCCTGACTGCAACCACTTCCAGTTGTTCCATCATCCATTCCCCCTTTATTGCTAGTATTTCAGAAAAGCCGGATCAATATGACAAGCCGGTAATCTGTTTTTGGGTCTGGATGAGTTACAATATCACCAGAGAAAAATCCTTTATTGTGATGATAATTGGGGGAATTGCCGATGGGGATGTGGATGAAGCTATTAGCAGGCTTCTTCGTAATATGTCTCTTGGGAGTCATCTACTGCATATACAGGCTGAGCTTGTATGCGCCCAAACCAAAGCCGGCCGAGAAGCCAGCCGAGGTCAACCCGCTGACATGGGCCCAGCAAAAACAATTGGTGGGTGTAGAAATCGAGCGATTTTTGGATACGATCAACCTTCCCTGCTTCTTACTCGAGCCCAGGGTCTTTAATAAGCAACTGGAAATATTGAGGTTTCCGAACGTTAAAAAATATGGGGATTGGCGGTATGAATCCAATGAGGAACTGATATTGAAATCCCTGCAAAGTCCTCTAAATGCATTTCTGCAATCCCTTAAACAAAAGGGCTGTAACTTGCAAGGTTTGGAAGAGGACTTTCTCCAGGAATTCGTCCACCGGGTGGCGATGAGAAATTACAAGAACCATTTTGCGAAAATAGGGGATTTTATTAAAGAGGAATCGACTGAGCTTGATGCGGCGTGTCTGCGGTTTATGGAGGTTTTGGAACATGATAAAGAAGATTTATTAAGATCCTGCTTCATGGAGAACTTGGTCAATTATTATAAGGAACCGATGGTTTTTAAGACGACCGCTGGCAGCAACGATGATTTCAACCGATCTGTCGGGATACTGGACTTTCTGCAGAAGTATTTTCGCATAAAGGGCATCACTGCCGCCTACATGCCAATCAAGGAATTGAGTGATAAAATCGAGGAAGCATTTCGTCAATACCGCTCGAGTTATCAAGTAGAAATATGAAGCGGTCGTGATTGAGCGGCCAAATCAGGGCAGCTCAATTTTAGCAGTGAACACGAGATTGATGAATAATTCGGTTGTCGCTAGTGAGGGGTCTTAAAGCAAGTACGGTGGCTCGTTCTTGCCAGGGACCGGATTCTCTTATATAATGATTGATGCAAAAAGTTTGGTCTATATTCTTTGCGAAAGACCAAATTCTACAATGCCGATGTGGCTCAGTGGCAGAGCAGCTGATTCGTAATCAGCAGGTCGGCGGTTCAAATCCGCCCATCGGCTCCATCAGAAAACAATTAACCGCGCACATTTGCGCGGTTTTACGCTATCTATTCTTGCCGGGTTATACTATCTTCGCCAAATCGTTGTCCCGGGATTTTTTCTTATTAAACCAAGGGGACAAGTAAATGAGCTCCTCTGCCCAAGCTACAGAGCGATGAAATGAGCCTTCTTTTCGGTTTTAAGATAGTCAGCCCGGGTCTTGCTAATATTTTTTACTTCTTTACGGTCACATTCATATTTCTTGGTGCGTCGCTGCAAAGCTGCCTCGGTCCCATAGAAAAAGCGGGTCCGCTTATAACCATCCCGGTAAAAATCGAATTGCCAGTATTGTTTCATCTGCTCAACCCTCCAGGGTGAAGTGTTGATATCCGGCGCTGAACCAAAAAGGACTAAATGGTATAAAAACAATCGAAACCCAAAATCAATTTGTACCAAACGTAACTAAATGGTACATAATATGATTTTACAAACTGTTATAATAAATGACAAGTAATTATTAAAAGAATTTTCTTATTTATTAGAGGTGATAAAATGAGTGATCCTTTATCATATTCACCGGAAGAGCTGGGCAAGATATTGAAGGTTTCCAAGGGCACAGTATATGAACTCATCAGACGAGGTGAGATCCCTTCATATCGGGTCGGCAAAAAGATACGTATCAGCCAGGCAGATCTGCAGGTATACATGCATGCCGGTGAGACTCCTGCCAAGATGAGCAACTCGGCCAATATCCAGCAGTCACTGGAAAAGATAATTATAGAAAATCAAGGACTGATTATTTGTGGGCAAGATATTATCTTGGATCTGTTGACCCGTTATTTGGAGAAAAGGAATCCCATGCTTAGATCGCTGCGTTCTTATGTCGGTAGCATCGATGGTCTGCTGGCGCTTTACAAGGGAACAGCCAATATTACCGCCACCCACCTGTGGGACGGCGAAACGGGAGAATATAACATACCCTATGTGCGGAGACTGCTGCCAGGTCAACGGGTGGTAATCATCAACCTTGTTTATCGGACGCTGGGCTTTTATGTAGCGCCGGGCAATCCTTTGGCCATTCAGGATTGGACGGATCTGCTCAAACCCGAGGTTCGGTTGATTAACCGTGATAAAGGCTCTGGGACCAGGGTTATGTTGGATGAGCATCTGCGCAACCTGGATATCGACGCCCGTGATATCAGGGGTTATGAGAATGAGGAGATGAGCCACGTGGCAGTAGCCAGCGCAGTGGCACGGGGTCTGGCCGATGTCGGGCTGGGTACCGAAAAGGCTTCATCACAGGTGAGTGAGGTGGAGTTCATCCCGCTTACCAAAGAGAGATACGATCTCGTCTTTTATAAGAACGACCTGGCCAAATCCAATTTCCAAACTGTACTGTCAGTTTTACAGTCGGCTGACTTCCGGGACGAAGTGAATGGGATGGGCGGCTATGATACGTCCAGGATGGGCGAGGTCATGGGAGAATTGTAGTCGTGTATCGGACAAGCAGTATTATTATTGGACAAAGAGGAAAAGACTCTTATCAAGGCCATTCTTGATAAGGGTTTTTTTTACTATACCTTTGCACAAACTGTAATGATTACAGCTTTTTGCGTCCCACAAATGCCTGGCCTGCAGCTGTATAAATCATGATTTTAATTAGCTCTGGCTGATAATCTCCAAAAAAAACAATGATTGGTAATAAGATGGTAAGGTATGATAAGATAAGCTTTGGAAAGCAGAGGTGAAGCGTGTGGCTGACGACTGCACCAAGAAATTGGAGGCCGAGGTTTTCAGGCTGCAGAAGAGAATTGCCCGGTTGGAACAGGAAAACATCGATCTGAGGGCTATCAACGAAGAATTTGCCAGGGCATTGATAGATAATGAAACCGCTTTGGGCATCTCCCGCTTCAAGGACAGCGTAATGGTCTATATGAACAACACCTGCCTGAACATGCTGGGCTACAAATGGGATGAGGTGATCGGCAAGAGCGCTTGGGACCTTAACTTATGGGTGGACATCGAGGAGAGGGAAATTGTTCTGAATGAATTCAGCAAGCGAGGATACGCCCGCGAGGTTGAATGCCGCTTTCGTAAGAAGATGGGTGGTTATGTGGTTACCCTGGCGACGACCAGCATCTTTAATGTGGATGGCGTGCAGTATATGATACTGTCAGGGCAGGATATCAGCGCCAGTAAACCGATATAAGAGTAATGGTCCCCCGGATTTGTCCGGGGATTTTTTGTGCCCACCCCCCAACCACAAGAGCAATTGCGGCGATTGGCAAAGAAGCTGCGGAAAAGAGCATTTGCTATAATGTACCCAACCGGTTGGTTAGCGATCTGAGGTGAGCATCAATGAAGGATTACTGCACTCAGAATAAGGGCGAATGCAAAACCTGTCCTTTAGCCAAAGGACATCGTGACTGCAAGTACCGTCTGTATGAAACAGCCAACAGAAGTGACAGGTGCGATACATGTCGCTGGTGGGCTGTTTGTCCGAACTCCAAACCGGACGGCCGCTGTAAGAACTGGACCGAATGAAGGGCAGCATATGCCCTGAAATAGACAAGGCCGGAGGAGTATATTTATAAACTTCTATAATCATAAGCATTTGTTGGGTGAAAGCCTTCTGATTAAGGGTGGTTGGGCATTCAGCGCGGTAAGCTGGAATAAATGGACCTGTTTAAGACCTCGAGCCAAAATGGTATTGGGCAGCTAAAAGTGAGCGATTTATCAACCCGAAAATATGGGAGGGAAATGAATGGGGCACTTAAGTCACAGCAAGAATGATTTAGTCTACCATGCCTTGGCCGAAAGGCTCAACCGGGAGCCGGTGGGGATCAAAATCAACGAAGCCATGATGGCATTGTTGCGCCGGCTTTATACCGAAAGCGAGGCACTGGTAGGCAGCCATTTTCCCGCAGTGCCTATCCGGATTGACAAGATCGCCGCAATGACCGGCATGAGTGGAGACGAGTTGCTGCCCATCTTGGAAAACATGGCTCAGAAAGGATTGGTCATCGACCTGCCTCGCCGGGATACGGTTTATTATAGCCTGGCACCCATAATGATTGGCTTCTTTGAATACACGTTTATGCGCACTCGCGAGGAAACCGATATACGGGCCCTGGCCCAACTTTTTACCACCTATTTTGACGATCGGGAGGCCCGCGAGATGATGGCTGGGGTCGAAACCCGGATGGAGCGAACCCTGGTCTATGAGCGCTTCATACCAGCAGCTGTGGAAACTGAGGTTTTACCCTATGAGAGAGCCAGTGAGCTGATTCGCCAAGCAGGAGGAGGAGCCATTTCTCTTTGTGCTTGCCGTCATAAGGCCAGCCACATGGGTAAAGCCTGTGACGCTCCGCTGGATGTATGTACGACCTTGTACCCGGCGGCAGAGTGGATCATCCGCAGGGGCCTGGGGAGAGCCGCCACGGTAGAGGAGTTGCTGGAGGTGCTGGATAGAGCTGAGGAGCTGGGACTGGTCCATAATTGCGACAATGTTATGAACCAACCTGCTTATTTATGCCATTGCTGCAGCTGTTGCTGTGTGGTTATGACCACCATCACGGAATATGGCAAGTACCCCACCCATCCCAGCAATTTCATCCCCGCTCTTGAGCTGGATGTATGCACCAACTGCGGAATATGTGCTGACCGCTGCCCGATCAAGGTTATGGTGATGGGGGATGATGATGGGAATGAATTTCCGGCGTTCAACCAGAATCTGTGCCTGGGCTGCGGGGTATGTGCTTCCTCGTGCCCGTCCGGGGCCATTACCATGGAGCGCCGCACCAGACTACATATACCCCCCAAAACAGCTCGGGAGAGGAACAATCTGATACTGGCCGAAAAAGAGAAACGTTAGTGATGGGAATAGCCTAAGCGAGCATTTCTCTAAGTGTGTTTATTGTTCTGCGGTTTGTGAACGGCATAGTGTTCGACCAGATCGGCCAGCAGGTTGGTAGCGATTTCATTATCCCCGCCCCGAGGTATGATGAGGTCGGCGTAGCGTTTGGAAGGTTCCACGAAGGCTTCATGGGCGGGCCGGACCGTAGAAAGATAGCGGTTGATGGTGTCATCGTAACTGATGCCGCGTTCATGGATGTCCCTATTCATGCGGCGGATTAGGCGAATATCGGCATCAGCGTCCACGAAGACCTTGAAATCCAAAGCCTCTCGCACCTCCGGTATCGCCAGCACCAGGATACCCTCCAACAGAACCACCGATTGGGGAGCCAGCGGGAAAGTCGCGCTGCCCCGGGTATACTGTCCGTATTCATAAGTCGGGACATCTATGGTGGCCCCCTGACGCATCTGGGTAAGATGGGATATCAGCAACTCGCTGTCAAAAGCATTGGGGTGGTCCATGTTCATCTGCTTACGTTCTTCCAGGGGCAGGTGCGACCGATCCAGGTAGTACCAGTCCTGGGATATATAAGCCACATTCTCTTTTCCCAGCTTTTCAGCTATAGAGCGGGCTACCGTGGTCTTCCCGGCTCCCGAACCGCCGGCGATACCGACAACCAGCATGTATCCATCCCCCTTTTCGCACTTTTAGCACTTTTTGGGTCCATTGTACCAGACTTCCAGGCCTTAAGTATACGAACCCGACCAACGGTATAAATCCAGGTCCCGCGATAAGGCCTTACCTGGTAAAATATCCTATGTTATACTGATACAAACTAGTTTGGGTTAGAGTATTTTGGTTTTCGAGGGGTTTCAAGTCGGGTCATCCACTCTTGTCGTACGAAGGGAGATGATGCTGTCTCTATGAAGAAATTACTGAAATGGGGTGCTCTATTAGCCGGACTCGGTTTTGTGATGATGCTGGCCATCAAGATTCCAGCCTTGGGATTGGCGGAGGCAGGGTTTTGCGGCCGATGCCATGCCATGGATTTTCAGGTAAGTTCATATCACAACTCAGTGCATGCCCGGGAGGCCAATTGCGGTGACTGCCACGATCCACATGGATTGGTAACCGGAAGTGCATTCGCTGCCTATACCGGAACCCGCGATGTTTACCGGGTTGTCACCAACACTACTCCAGTTGAAATAAGGGCCACCAGTTTGTCTAAAAATGTGCTGCAGGACAACTGCCTGCGCTGTCATGCTGATGTCTTAGGACATATCGGCGATACCCGCGAAGATGGTGGCAGGTATTGCTTCGATTGTCATAGGAATATAGTCCACATTAAATAGCTGAGGAGGGTGATGATGTGCAGCCGGACAAGATAAAGAAGTTGGCCATGGTCACAGTGCCCGTGTTATTGTTGGTTTTGGTTGCGGTTATTTATTTTTTCAACCGTCATAATAATATCGTTCTGGAAAAACCCAAGGTGGCAGTGACCGGTAACACTACCATTTCCGAGACATGGGCAGGATTTTATCCCTCCCAGTGGGCGAGTTACCTGCAGAACAAAAACAATTCGGAAAACCCGTCTCATTTTGATACTAAGCCATATATGAAGCCCATATATAATGGGACTGGATTCTTTGCCGAGTATAACGAACCCCGCGGTCATACTTATACCATCGAGGATATTAATGCCATAGATCCGGCCCGGAAGAAATCAGGGTCCTCCTGTTTCACCTGCAAATCGACCCAAGTACCTGAGCTGATGGAGAAGTACGGGGCTCAGTACTATCTGATGTCTTTCGACCAGATCAAGAGTGAGGTGACCGAACCGATCGGCTGTGCCGATTGCCATGATCCCCAGACCCTGGACCTGCGCCTGAGCCGCCCGGCTCTGATACAAGCCCTGCAGCGACAGGGGCGTGATGTTAACCAGCTGACCAAGCAGGAGATGCGCAGTCTGGTATGCGCTCAGTGCCATGTGACCTATTATTTTGCACCGGGTACCAAGGAGGTAACTTTCCCTTGGGATAATGGGGTTAAGGCCGATGAAATCTATCAATACTTTGAAGACGAGCAGTTTACCGAATTTACCCACCCGGAAGCCGGATCTGGTTTGATCAAGGCGCGTCATGCCGAATACGAGACCTTTATGGGCAGCACCCACGAATCAGCCGGGGTGGCCTGTGCGGATTGCCATATGCCTTATGTCAGCACCGGTACCAGCAAGATCAGTTCGCATGTATGGCAGAGTCCGTTAAAAAATGTTGAGCAGAGCTGTACTACTTGCCACCGTAATGGGGCCGAATGGTTGACCCAGAGAGTTGGTGCGATTCAAACTCAGGTGAAACAAACCCAGGAACTGGCCGGCAATGCGGTAGTGGAAGCTATCAATGAGCTAAAGATCAGTCGTGAAACGGCAAACGTGGATCAGGCTAAATTGCAGGAAGCCATGACCTTGCACCGCCAAGCCCAGTGGTATTTGGATTATGTTATGGTTACCAACGGTTATGGATTCCATAATCCAACTGAAACCCTGAACAATCTCAGCATAGCGATTGATCGCGCCCACAAAGCAGTCAATGTGGCTAAGGCTGCACGGGGTGCAAGTTAAGCGTATACAAGACTTAAATAACGTTGAGGGGTTCGATTCGTGCCGGATAAACAGAAGGTGGGATATAGAAATCTGGTCTCTTGGTTGTCCTCGATGAAATTTGCTGTTTACCTGTTGATATTGGTCGGTGCTGTAAGCGCCTTGGGTACGATTATCCCCCAAGGCCAGCCACCGGCCTTTTATCTGCGCACCTATGGCGATGGGATTGGAACAGTAATTAATTTCCTTTCACTAAATGACCTGTACCATATCTGGTGGTTTTATGCGCTTATGCTTATCCTGGGCGCCGCAATCATGGTATGTTCCTTGCAGCGCTTACGCCATGCCCGGTCCCTGATCACGGTTGGATCTCTTGTCTTTCACTTGGCCATCGTGGTCATCCTGGCCGGAGCGGTGTGGTCCCTGGGATACTCCCGCAGCGCCATGGTGGACTTGGCCGAACAGCAGACCGTCGCATTGGCTGATTATGGATTGGGGTCAGGACAGCTTACCCTGAATTCCTTTGCCATCGACTATTATCCTGATCTGCAACCCCGGCAGTACACCAGCGACATCGGCCTGACCGGATATGAGCAAAGGAACTATTACCAGACGATCAACGTCAACAACCCGCTGCGGGCTGGTAATCTAAAGATCTACCAGAGTAACTGGGGATGGATGCTTAAAATCAGGCTAACCACGAATGACTCCACACAGGTGTTGGATGTCAAAGATTATGACGTTTTCCCGCTGGGATCGGGTGAAAACCATGCTATCCGGGTCGTATTCCTGCCGGACTACGCCGAAGACGAGCACGGGGCCTTCAGCCGCACTAGCCAGCCCAACCACCCTTACTTGGGATTGAGCCTGCTGCAATCAGGCCGGGTAGTGGATATGGCCTTGTTGGCTCCCGGTGAGGAGGTACAGATGGGCCAATCCAGCTTCACGTTTGAGGATTTTTCTTACTATTCCGGCTTGCAGATCAAATATGATCCCGGGGTAAACCTGGTCTTTGCTGGTTTTGTCCTGCTTCTGCTTGGCTTGCTGGGCCGTTACTGGCATCTGTTCTTTATGCGGGAAGGAGATTAGTCTATGGCAGAGCAGTTATTGATGGCAACCTTCATACTGCTGGTCCTGGCGGTACTGATTAATTTGGCCCGTTTGTGGTCACCGATTATCTGGCTGGATTCCGCTGCGCCGCTGCCCATGTACCTGGCGGCCGCCTTACTGTTGGTGATACTAGCCTGGCGGACTGCCGAAGCCGGACGTCTGCCTCTGGCTAATATGTATGAGTTTTCGGTATTCATGGTGTTAATCATTTTGCTGGGTTACTTTCTTATACGTCGTGTTTTGCAAGCCCCGGAGTTCGACCTGGCAGTGTCCTTGCTGCTCACCATGCTTTTCGCCATGCTGGCTTCCCTGCCATCCGACCTGCGCCCCTTGATGCCGGCTTTACAGAGCCGGTGGCTGAGTGCTCACGTAGCCACTGCCATCCTGGCTTACTCTGCTTTTGCCATCGCTTTCTGTCTGGGGATTATCTACCTTATCCGAACCAGCCGGGAAGACGCGTCACTTAAGGAAATCGACCGCCAGATATACCGGATGGTGGTGTGGGGTTTCGCCCTGCTCACCCTGGTCATAATTACCGGGGCGGTGTGGGCCGAGGAAGTATGGGGCAACTGGTGGAGCTGGGATCCCAAGGAAACCTGGTCACTAGTCACCTGGGTGGTGTATGCGGCTTATCTGCATGCCCGCCGGACCAGGGGATGGAGGGGGCGGCGCAGCGCATGGCTGGTGGTGATCGGTTTCTTAGTGGTTCTATTTACGCTCTACGGGGTTAGTATATTGCTGCCTGGTTTGCACAGCTATGCCTAGCCTGGTAACTGGAGATATAATAGAGACAGAGATTTATAATCGTACCGGTAGTAAGAAATAAGGAAAGGAGTATGGGTATGGGGAAAGCAACCCAGGATTTAAGGGAAGAACACGACTCCATCCTCCATGTATTAGGCGTGCTGGATAGGATGAAGGACTTCGCCCCGATGAGCGATACCGGCCGTTTCAAGCGCTACGAAGAAGTAGTCTATTTCCTTAAAATATTCGCGGATAAATGCCATCATGGCAAAGAGGAGGGCTATCTCTTTCCAGAATTGGTCAGCAAAGGGGTACCCAATGAAAACGGACCAGTAGGGGTGATGCTGCAGGAACACAAGCTGGGCCGCGATTATATCTCTGCCATGAGCCAAGCCGTGGAAGCCAAGGATCGGGCATCATTCGAGGCCGCAGCGACCAGGTATGCCGACCTGCTGAGGAAACATATTCACAAGGAAAACAGCGTCTTGTTTGTTATGGCTGATAAAGTGATAGATGCTGAGGGACAGGACGAAATGTTCGAAAAGTTTGAACAACATGAGGAAAGCGTAATCGGGCATGGGGTCCATGAAAAGCTGCATGCCATGATTCATGAATGGGAAGAAGAATTCCAGCCGCACTAATTTGCCTAAAGAACAATTGCAGAAAAATATCGGACCTGCCGAATAGGCAGGTTCATTTTTAGTTCAAACGTGTGTTTCGGCCGCTCTGGATTCGCCTCGATATGATTTTCACTATCCATTGCCGCATGGAGAGACCCTGAATATAATGAAAGTGAACGAACGTACACTCGGAGGTAATACTATGCCAATTCCTGAACCTAAGCAGAGCAAAGAAAGACGACAGCATCTCCTTCGCAGCTCGCTGCAGCTTTTTATCAGCAAGGGATATTTCAATACCGCTATCAGGGACATTATCGCCTCCTCAGGGGTGGGCACCGGAACCTTCTATAATTATTTCATCGATAAAGAGGATGTCCTTAAAGCCCTGCTGGAGGAATTCGCCGACCAGATCATCACCGGTATCAGCCAGTATTACTTGGAGGAGGAAGATCTATACGAGCGATTCGTGGAGACCAAGCGGATTACTATGGAGATATTGGCCCGTAACCAGGAATTGTCCGAATTGTACAGCCGGGTAGCCGGTGCCAGTGAATCGATCGACCAATGTCTTAAGGTTTTTGAAGACAAACTGATCGGGTTCTATTCCAGAAACATCGAATATGGGATTAAAAAAGGCCGGTTCAAGAATGTACCGGTGCCACCGGTGGCTCACTCCATTCTGGCTACGGAGAAGTTCCTCCTCTACAAATGGGTTGTGCTTAAAGACATCAGCAAGGAAGAGATGATCGAGATGGTGGTGTCGTTCCACGAAACCCTGGCCCGGGGGTTACTGGCCGACTAGCAGATAAGAGCCGTAATAATCCAGGTTTTGCGAAGACTCGAGTGGGAGGACCGAAGATGCTCACTTTGATGCCAGCGGAGAGGAGCACTCACTACTAGTGAGATATAAGCATGGCAAGGAAAGGTTTACTGGTAGGTATGGAAGCAGCGATAACCTAGTCTTTGGGGAGGAGGATAATGATGAGGCGGATCAATCCGGAACACATCAAGGGGATCATTGAGATGATTAACCAGGGGCCCTATTTTGTGCTTCTGAACATGGCAGTTAAGGATTTGGGCATAGGTTACAGCCGGGTGGAATGCGAACTGGAGAGTAAGCATTGGAATCCTTTCGGCACCGTCCATGGTGGTGTTTATACCTCTCTGATCGACACCGCTGCCTACTGGGCATCCTATTGCGAACTCGATGAGGACGCCGGTTACACATCGCTGGATGTTCAGGTGGATATGCTGGGCGTGTCCCAAAACGGGCACTTGGTGGTGGAAGGCAACCGCATTAAAGTGGGGCGCAGCATCTGCAAATCGGAAGCGGTCATAAAAGACACTAACGGCAGGATCCTGGCCCATGGCACCTCCAAGCAACTAGTCACCACCGGCGGCATGCAAACCATCAACCAGGCGGCGGCGTCTATGGGATATAAAAAACTGCCGCCCAAATTCATCTACGGTGATTGAGTTGCGACTGAATATTAAGCGGCAATTCAGTTCAATAAGGGAGACTATCTACGGAGTAACCTCTGCTGCGTCTGGCTCGAGGCGGGGCTTTTTCGGGTGAAGACGTTAAGAGATGCCAAGTGGCAATAGCGGGTAAACCATTGGAGATAGCCGTTAGGTTGGGCTGTTGGTAACATAAATATCCTGTTTGTCACATACTATGTTTTGGTAACCGCCGCTTACTCTGAGGTGGAGCCGCACCTTGTGGCCCCACAGGCGGGCTATATATTTCAAGGTCTCATGAGCATACTTCAGCAGTAGTTCCCGGCCATCCTGTTCCTGGGCCAGGTCCAGGACGTTGCCGGCGCCGATGTCGATCACCTTTATCACTGGCACCCCGTTCATGCCCACATTGGTCAGCAGCGTGTCACGGACCTTCTTCCAGCCTGGTTGGTCGGATACCTCGGTTACTAAATAGTTACTCCCTGTCTTGCGGTACTGAAACAGGTTTAACTCCCGGCACAACTCCTCATCCAGGTAGCGGCGGATAAAGGAAACATCCCTTTCCTGCTCTCGGATCTTAAAGATGTGGCGCCGATCATTCGATTCCCGGTCGAGTTTGGTCCACATGGCAAAGCCCAGGTGATAGGGGTTGAGCCCCCCCTCATGAGCGCAAACCACCTGATTGTGCCGCTTGATGAATTCCAAGTGCATCTCCTGGGGCAGCTGCAGGTGATTAAGGATCCGGTAGTGCCAGAAACTGGCCCAGCCTTCGTTCATTATCCTGGTTTCGATCTGGGGAATAAAATACATGGTTTCTTCGCGTACGATACTGATGATGTCTTTTTCCCAGTCAGCCAAGCGGGCGTAGCGCATCAGAAACAAAAGAATATCCTCTTCAGGTTCCAACGGTATTTGGTTCCAATCAGGAACCTCCTTCTTGGCTGCGTCCCCGGTCGACTGAGAAGCATAGTACGATTCCATCATGCGTTTCTTGGTATCTTCAGGGGAAAGATGCTTCTCATTGGTGATGCGGTGCACCTGGAAACGCAGGGCGTGGGCTGCGTCCAGCACCCTCTCCACCCGGTTGTATCCAATACTGGGATCAGCTATGTATTCTCGGATCCGGTTGGCATGGGATTTAAACATCTCGGTGGTATAGTCCGCCCGGGAACCATCTCGAAATAGCCGATTGTTCTTGAAAAAGTCGTTGTGCCCGTACACATGGGCAATAGTAAGCACCTGCAGCAGCAAGGTGTTTTCTTTCATAAGATAGGCCAGGCAGGGATTGGAGTTTATCACCATTTCGTAGGGGAGGCCGACCAGATTGTAGCGGTAGTAGGTTTTTTTACGCTCCCATGCCTTGCCGAAGCTCCAATGAGGATACCGCGAGGGCATGCCTGAATAAGCTTCGTAACTCAGCATATCCTCATAATTACAGATTTCGAACTCCTGGGGATAGCAATCCAGTCCAAACTCAGCAGCCGCCTCCTCTATCAGGCGATTGTAATACTCAAGGTCAGCCATCGTGTATTCAGCCATGGGATCACTCCTTATCCACAATGGTCAAAAGCTTTTTAAACGCTGGCCATATATCGTCTTTGCTGTCTATGGTAACCGCCACGAAATTATCGGTTCGCAAATGATCATCGAACTCGTCGATCATGGTCCTTTCAGGTTTGTAAAATTGGTTGCTGGTCTCGTTTATCTCCCCATAGCCAAAGAGATTGCACTGGGAGCACAACTCCCCAGCCAGGGCGATGGCTCTGGGAGTATCCTGGACCCAGTTGTCACCGTCACTGCAGTGAAAGGCATAGACGTTCCAGATTTCGGGGCTGTAACGCTCGCTTATAACCTCCAACGCTTTGTCATAGGCGCTGCTGATAAAGGTTCCCCCTGATTCGCCTTTGTGGAAGAACTCCTCTTCGTTGACCTCTTTGGCGGTAGTGGTATGACTGATGAAAACCAATTCCACATTGATATAACGGTACCTGACAAACTGATAAAGCAAGAAGAAGAAACTGCGAGCCAAAAATTTCTTACTCTGATACATGGAACCGGAATTATCCATCATACAGATGACTACGGCGTTGGACTGAGGGCGCAGGTCGGGTTTTACCCGCTGATAACGCAAGTCCTCCTCCCGGAAAGGAAAGCGTTCCTGTTCCCATTCCTGCCCTAGCTCCCGGTATAACCGTTCCATGGACTTCTGCCGTTTGATCTTTTCTTGCATCGAACGCTTGCGGGCCAGACGGGGAGGGATGCCTTTCCGTTGAATGCCCCAGCGTTTGTGGCTGCGCTCCGTCTCTACGTAAGAAAATTTCTTTCGTTCCATATTGGGCAGTTCCAGATCCTCGAACAGGTATTGAACTAGTTCCTCCAGGGTGATTTCAGTCTCGAAGTAGTCTTCCCCTTCCTCCGAGCCAGCTTGGCCGGGCCCGGGGTCTTGGGATTTATCCCGGCCGCGGATTTGGTCGCCGCGTTTCTCCCGGCCGGTCCCGGACACTACTCCAGGGCGGTTTTCTCCGTAGATAAACTGGTACTCCTGCAGTCCCCGGATGGGGACCTTTATTACCTTATCCCGGCTCTTGCCGATGATGCTTTCCTCGGCGATGATGTTGCCGATGTTTTTCTTGATCGAATCCTCCACCAGTTGCCGGTGGCGCCGGCGATCCTCAGCGCTCCTGTCCCTGCCCCCACTATCATAATCGCGAAATATGGCCAACTTTAATCACCTCATTCTCCAATCCTAGTACCATAAGGCATATTTCTCGGCTGCGAATGATTTATTACCTGGCTGGAAGCTCCGAACCATTCCCCGGCAGGGTTTTGTGGTTAGGCTACTTAGTCCTTCCACAAGTTGTTGGCGGCGTATTTCAGGACTACATTGCAGCAGTCTTCGCAATAGCCATTTTTCTTCATCTCTTCAACCATCTGATTGTACTTCTCCCCCTGCTCGCTGTCGCGTACCCGCGCCTGGGTTATCACCCGCGACAATTCCTTGACCGAGAAGGCCAATTTCTTCTCAATAGCCTCTTTAAGCGGTTCGTAGCTGTGATAGTCAATCTTGCGATCGTTTCTCAGCAAGGAGAACATGTAGGCGGTCACATCGTGACGGAATCCGCGGGCCGCGCTGCCGGTCAAACCCAGTTGCGCCTCGATCGATTCCAGGAATTTTTCGTCCGGGTCCAGTTCTTCGCCGGTGTTGCGGTCTTTTAGCTTTACCTTGTTGACATAGGCCTCGGCATGGTCCAGGTAATTATTAAATAGGGATTCGGCCTGCTCCCGGAAACCATGGATGAAGGCTTTGGTGACTTCTTTCTCCAGGATCCGGTTATACTCTTTTTTGACTACGTCCTGCAGGAAGGTGAGCTGTTTTTTCTTCTCTTCATCGCTGACATCACTAGCCCGGACTGATTTGATTAAGGTGTCAATCAGGATGATGGGATTTATGCAATTGTGCTCCGATTCGGACAAGGCGTTATCGATGGCCTTGATTATGAACCGGGTGCTGATGCCGGAGAAACCCTCCCGTCCCGCTTCTTCGCGCAGTTCCTTGATATCGACCTTCTGGGTGGCGTCCTTCTGCAGCACTTCTTCCCCGTTGTAAATGCGCATTTTGGTGATGATGTCCACCTTGGAAGAAGGGTTGAGGCGGCTGATGATGGCAAATATGGAAGCCATTTCTATGGTATGGGGGGCGATGTGGGCTTTGAAATTGCTTTTCTTAAGAATTTTTTGGTATATCTTGACTTCCTCGTCCAGTTCCAGGCAATAGGGGACTTCTATCTTGACTATACGGTCCAGGATGGCTTCGTTGGTATGGTCGGACTTGAATTTGTTCCACTCGGATTCGTTGGAGTGAGCCAGGATAATGCCATCGAAATAGATCATGGAATTCTTGCCGGGCGAGGGAATGGATTTTTCTTGGGTAGCGGTTAGAATGGTGTGGAGATATTCGACATCGTTCTTGAAGATTTCGATGAACTCTACCAATCCCCGGTTGCCGGCATTGAAGGCGCCATTCAGGGACAGGACCCGCGGGTCATCCTCGGGATACAGGTCCATCTTTGAAATATCGACCGATCCGACCAGCACCGAGGTGTCCTGGTTGTTGGGATCGACCGGGGGCACCACCGCAATGCCATTGCGGGCGCGAATGGAAAAATCCTTGGTGATGACCGGAAAATTCTCATACTCCCCCTTATATTCGTGGATTAACCGATAACGGCAGATTGGACAGAGGTCGCCTTCGATGTTTACTCCCAAGATCTCCGAGAACTTGGGGCGCAGGTGTTTGGGGATCAGGTGCAAAGGTTCTTCCCGCATAGGGCAGTCCTTCAGCGCATAGATGGGAGGATGCTGCTCCAGTGCTCTCTTGAGGGACTCCATCAATGATGATTTTCCGGAGCCCACCGGGCCAACCAGGTACAACACCTGGCGGGATTCCTCCCCGCGCATAGAAGCAGAATGAAAATAGCGGACCAACTCCATTATGGTTTTATCAATACCATAAAAGTCCTCTTCAAAGAATTTATAACGTTTAATATTATCTTTGCCGTAGATTCTTTTTAAGCGTTGGTCATCTTCGGTATTGATAGATTTCGTCCCGCCACTGATTATCACGTTGTACATGCGTTCATGAGCCAGCATGGCGATATCAGGATCCCTCTTGACCAGCTTTAGGTAATCCAGCAAGGTGCCTTCGAATGAAGTACGCCGGCCGGATTGGCGATCTCTGAGTATTAGCGCTTGAAGATCTTCATCCATCAAGAACAATCCTCCTTTCTAACCAACAAATTTGCTTATAGGTATTTATATGCGGTCATTGACATATTCTGAATTGATAAATCAGGCAATATATGGTGAAGGGGGCTAACCCTGGCAGGTTTTAAACGGATATCGGCGGCGCGATGGCGGGGTAGACGGGCAATCAGCGATTGATTACCGGCAGTAATTACCAATCCCGACGGCAGCCCGGTTAAGTGTACCGGAGGCGACAGGGTGGGTCCAAATAATCGGTTGACAAGACATAAATGACCAGGGTATGAATTTTGACGTATAATGCCAATAGGCTGCGGAAAGAAAGATATGGGAGTGGTTGGGTTATGCGTCCTAGGCAGGTGGAAAACCGGGGGATCGATCCCCAGTTATTTGATTTTTTGTGCGGACGATGGTTGGCACCGGTCCATAAGGCATTGGCCGTAGATCTGGCCTACCTGGGAGAAGGCAAGGCTGGCATGCGGATGAAAGCCGGCCATGAGTATTCCACTGTGCGGGGCAGGCTGCACGGTGGTATTATGTCGACGGTACTGGACACCGCCATGGGGTGGGCCTTGCTGTCACTGGGTTATAATCCCATGACCACAGATATGTATATGAACTATCTGGCACCGGTCTTCGAAGACACCGAGTTGGCAGCCGATGCACACGTCATCCATTTGGGCAATCGTACGGCAGTGGCCGAGGCTGCCATGCATGATGACCAAGGACGACTGGTTGCCACCAGCCGGGCCACGTTTGCCATCAAAAAGATAAAGCCTAGGTCGGAATTATAGATGGTGCTTCTGGCAGAATCCTAGAATTCGTCGTCAACCAGCACCGGCGCTTCATCCTCATTGCGGTTACCCTGAGTGTTTAGCTCCCCGCAGTTGCTGCAGATCCAATCCCCTTCATCGTAAATGAACTTGGTATCCTCGCCGCAAACGGTGCAGTAGCCATCGATCTTGTTTTCCATCTGTGAGCCCTCCATTTCCATAGTGTTGTATTACACTCCATTCTGGCAACCAAGGTCTCTATAATAATTATACCTACTTTACGATTATCTCAACACCGGTTCTTTTATTCAGGAATCCTCTATGATAACATAATACATAGATCAATATCCATGTATTTCCAATACAGGAGGTGTTGCTTTGGACAAATGAGGGTTTATCGGGAACTTAGAATGAAGACTTACCAACACACGAACCACACAGCGGGGCAGCATGCCGCATAATCTTCGTGGACTTGAAATAGAGAGGAAGGATGGCGGTGAGCAGGATAACGACAGCGTTAAGATTGACCCGAGAATTACTGATGATGCTGATTATTGTCTCGCTTCTTGCCGGATGCGGGGTTTCATCATCTATCACCCAACCACCATCATCTGGTAATGGTAAGGACTCAGATGCCGACATTACAGGTAATCTTACTGCCTGGACCTCTGACGGAATAGTTGCGATGAACGAATACACGCGTTCACAGAAATTTGGCGACATGATTGTATTTACTCGCCTAGAGAATGGTATGGTGTACATCGCCATACAGTCCAAAAAGACAGGATATCTTTCTCTGGGTATCAGGCCTGAAGAGAAGATGCAGGGCGGGGACATAATCACCTGCGTGATGGACGGAAACCAGGCCAGGATCTACGATACCTATTCGATCGGAACCTTTGGTCCCCACCCCGAGGATACGACTCAGGGCGGCAGCGATGATATCATGGAGGCCAGCGGGAGTCGGCAGAACGGATTGACCACTTTTGAGTTTAAACGTCCTCTCGATACCAAAGACATGCGGGATAAAGCCTTGGTGGCAGGGAAAAATCCCATCATGTGGGCCATCGGTCCTTCGGCTGACATTACCGCCCGTCACAGCAGTCGCGGATTTGACACTTTGGTCATAGAATAAGAATGATCAATCGACTTAAGCAAGGTTGATGAGATGATGAATTTGCAGGAACTGGATTATCCCGCGCGGCTTCCACTAATACGAGGATACTGCGCTCATGGGTCAGGTCTGGTGCAATCTTCACAAAGTGGTAGTAGTATTGGCAAAAAGATTGTATATTTATATTACAGATTGGTGCAGTGATACCCGGATAAACCAGATCAGACTCCAAGAACCAAAAAAGGAGGGATAGAGATGGAGGGTAAGGCGCGTGTAGAAAAGAAACTGAGACAGGAACTAAGTGAAGTCAGCAAGGAGATCAAGTCCCGCATAAACCGGCTGGACCTGTTGTCCGAAGAACTGGAAGCGGGATATGGCGATTTAGAAAAGTCTCTGAATTTAAAACAAGCAGTCATCGATCCCAAGCTCAATGATCCAGCCATGTCCGGTGAGACGGCTTGGGATTATGTGTGGAACATGATCTGCGATTCGGTCAGAAATATGAGCACCGGCGCCAAAACCAGCGTACGTCGTAATCAGGGGGAGCTGCTGGAAACACTTAAGAAACGGAAAGAAACCCTACGAAGCGAGATCGATGTTACCAAGATGTCGGGACGCGAAGTATGGGGCGAGGTGTGGAACGCAGTATGGAATGATATCTGGAGTGCGATCGATAAGTTCCATGCCCAATCTTCCGAGGAGATCTCAAGATTGGGAGATGAACTGCAGGACCTGCTGGCCAAGCAAGCTGCGCTGCAGGCGAAACTGCAGGATATGCGCAAAGGTTGGAATGCCCAGTATGATGCGGTCAGGGGCTTTTTTGACAACATGCTTAAAGGGAAATCCTAGTCGCGCATCACTACCCTGTTTCCAGGGATCTGTTTTTCCTAAGCGGAAAAAGAGTACTTAACTAATGGTAACCAACCTAAATGGATTTAATAAAACAGAAAATTAACAGGGCTTTCGCCAACCAGCGAAAGCCCTGTTTTGGTTTTAAAGGTTTATTACTGAGTGGCCGTCAAGACACATATTGAGCCCTATACTTGAACAATAGCATCAATCAAGGTGTTTTTCGTCTTTAGTTCATCAACCCTATTGCCACCTCTGACATCAATATGGGTAATTTCTACCGTGTAAACGCAACAGCCCAGTCTGTTCGTGAATTCATCGCAAAAGGCAAAACTGAACGGCAGCTTTTCCAACCGGTCAAATTCCAATTCCCACTCCTGCAGGGTTGTGGAATCCAAGTCGCAATGTCTCCTTAGAGCAATCGTCAATATGACCCTGTTGTTGTCGTCGACCTTTAAGATTGTGGAGAAGTCGATTTTTACCTGTGAGTTAGTTTGGCAGGCGTTACGTTTTACCGGGACTTCGGCCAGGAGGATGCGGACATTGCCTTCCCTGACGTTATCGAGATCGATGTTGCGTCCGGTGCCGCAAATCAGACATAAATTGCAAGGGGGGGGTACGCGGAAATTACTGCTAAAAACCATTCTTGGGATTTTGGTATCGTTATCGGTAGACCGCCTCTCTGCTCTGTGGTCATCCATGAAGCATGGATCCCTGTGCTTCCTCAACTTTCTCATTTCATCACCCCTTTTCGCTGAATTAGTATATTATATGGGGTGATTCCCTGATTGTTACAGTATTGTAAGAATAGCTTTTTGTGTCTAAATTTGGCCTAGCCGGCTAAAGGTTTAGTGGCACGCAGCACTACAATCGACCCGAATTCTCGTCGCGGATATATCAATTGGGCGGCAAGGGGGGAAGAGCAGTGGCAAAATCCCGAGCAGTAGGCGTAGCGGCACAGCCGCCCCGGGCAGTCTCGCGAAATTTGGCCGGCATGGCGTCGGCCACGGACCTCATGGCTTCCACCACTTCATCGAAAGGAATAAAACTCTGGATACCAGCCATGGCCATATCTGCGCAAATTAGGGCATTGGCGGCGGCAGTAGCGTTGCGCTTGGAACAGGGCACCTCGACTAGCCCGCCAACGGGGTCGCAGATCAAGCCCAGCAGTCCTTTGAGGGCCATAGCGGCAGCGTGCAAACATTGTTCAGGGGTTCCCCCAGCCAGGTGGGCGGCAGCGGCAGCAGCCATGGCGGAGGCAGAACCGCATTCAGCTTGGCATCCGCCTTCAGCCCCGGCCAAGGTTGCGTTTATGGAGATAATCCGGCCCAAACCGGCCGCCACCAAGAGGGCATCGACAATGTCGTCCTGGGTATGGCTATAGTCTTCCTCCAGGGCCCGCAATACCCCCGGCAAAATTCCACTGGAGCCAGCGGTGGGGGTGGCTACGATAATGCCCATCGAGGCACTCACCTCGGTTACCGCCAGGGCATAGGCTACCGCTTTGGCCATGGTAAGGCCACTCCTGGCTTGACCGGCATAGGCATACAGCTTCGGGGCATTGCCGCCAATCAAACCCCCTTTGGATGTCAGATTCTGCTCGATTCCGATGGTCATGGAGGTACGCATCACCTCCAGGCGATTTGACATCTTCATTTTGATTTCATCCTCAGTAAGGCCGCTTTCCTCTTTATCGGCTTGGATAATTACCTGGGGCAATGTCAGGTCATAAGAGTGGCAGAGGTTAATCAAATCGGATCCCTTGGTGTAGCTAAACATTTCATTATCCTCGCATTTCATCTCGGTTTATGTTGATATAATGAGCCTTTCTGATCCCGGGGACTTGCCGGATCTGATCAAGGAGAACCTCGGATATTTCACCATCGGTCTCGACCACCATGCTGGCCTCGATCCCTCGTACCTGGCGAAGTACTTTCAAAAAAGCGATATTGATATTGTGTTCGGCCAGTGCACCAGTGACCGAGGCCAACACCCCCGGTCTATCCTGGTGCAGGGTGAGCAGGGTGGGATGTTCGCCCGTGAATTCCAAGCGCACCTGGTTAACCGAGTGGATGGTGATCGCTCCGCCCCCCACCGAGGACCCTACCACCATGGATTGGCTTCCATCCGAAGAGCGCATCACTATTTTGACTGTGTTGGGGTGGACGTCACCCAAATCGATGCGGTGGAATTCGGTCTTTATTCCCGCCTTCCGGGCCATTTCCATAGAACGAGCCAGGTCTTTATTATGGGGGGATAAACCTAATATGCCTCCTACCAGAGCTTGATCAGTGCCATGTCCCCGGTAGGTTTCGGCAAAGGAGCCGTGCAGGTAGAATTCAACCTGTACTGGTGTGGAACCGCTGACTTGGCGGGCTACCGCCGCTATCCGGGCCGCACCGGCAGTATGGGAGCTGGAAGGACCCACCATGATCGGACCGATTATATCGAAAATACCGCTGCTCACTCATTACCTGCCCTTTCCCGGTCATGTCTCTACTCATCTCGGCATTGGACTTACGGCACTAGACCTAGTATGCGCGAAAAAGAGTAAATGAATGACAGTCACCGGGAAGGGATCGTTTTTGATCGTGCGCGGTACTCTCCGGTTTGCCGAGGATCTGGGTAACAGTTATATTTCAGCTTCTGGCTGGGGCCAGGTTTCACGACCCGACTGGAAAACAAGGAGAGCGCCCATCCGGACCCTCTCCTTCGATTTCTATTCTATTGACGGGCGATCCAAGCGCAATCCAGGCCTGTATCAGAGCTGACCGTAGTGAATTCTATTTGAGCGAAGCTTCGATTCCGCGATTTGCGAAAGTCTGGAACATGTTAAACGGTTCGTAGGCATTCAACATGGCTTCCTCAAACATTTTCTGGAACTGGCCCTGGTTTCTGCGCATCTGAGTAGCTGTTTCCTGCAACATGTGGATAGTATCTTGACGGGCGGCCTTATTCAAGTCCAATTGTACCCGAACCATATTGTTCAGCTTCTCCTGATTCCAGTCATAAGTGTTCAAACTGGCCAACCAAAGATCCCACACCTTGTCTGCGGCATTGCTGGCCATACTCATGCTTTTAGCCAGGTTCTGTTTACTGTCCACCAACTATACAACCTCCTTCGTATTACACTGCACTGCTTGAGATAAATGTCCACTGATTTGGATCCCGTCACCGGCCTCGCCGGTTTTTCAGCCCTGCCCAGATACAGAAAATTATATTTTGGATTGAATGCGTGCCCATTGTAACAAATAATCCCAGTTATTTACAACCGAGAAGAAGGGGGGATCTTGTAAACGGAATGCGGATAATTGACAGAAAAAATGGAATGGAATCTGAATGGGGTGTTAGTTGTCTGCTCCCGTTAGAAAATTAGGGATCTTGATAAAAGAATTATGGATTGAGAAAGGACGGAATCGGAAAATCAAATCCAGCCAACTATCCAACACACATTTTTATGATGATAGGGCGAGAGGAAAGAACAAGAAGGGCCAGAATAAGGCCTCCGGGCGGTGTGGCCGCAATGCACCCGGAGGCGGGTTTCAACTGCCCCCAAAATACCAAAAACACATTTTTAGGTGCGGTGATGGGCTGCTTATTTTAGGAATTTCGCCAGACGTTCATTGGTGTCACTGATTTCAAAGCTTTGCCGGTATTCCACGTTCTCCAAGCCTTCTCGCAAAGTAGTCTGCCAGCCTCGGTTGTATAGAGCTTTATTGGCGGCAATGGCCTCGCGGCTATTTTTCATGATCATTGCTGCGACTTCTTCCACCTTTTCATGAAGTTGCTGAGCCGGGACTACCGCACATACCAGGCCATATTCCCGGGCTTGCTGGGCAGTTATGTTCTGAGCTGTGAAAGTGTGGTAGCGCGCCCGGTTGATACCGATGATGCGGGGCAGGCGCTGGCTCATACCCCAGCTGGGGCGGATGCCGAATTTACAATGGGTGTCACCAAATTGGGCGTCTTCAGAGGCAATAATAATATCCATACACAATAGAAGTTCCAGACCTCCCGTAAAGACCCAGCCATTGACCGCGGCTATAACCACCTTGGATGCAGACTCTATGGCATCAATCAGAGCCCGTCCGCAGTTGTCGATTACCGGACCTACCGCTCCGCCCTTGAATTCCATCTGGCCCAAGGCCTTCAAATCGAGCCCAGTGCACCATGCCCGACCCGTGCCGGTGATTGCGATCACTCCAATCTCGGGATCACTATCGTAAGTCAGCACCGCGTTCCGTACCTCGTCCAGCATCTCCAGGGTCAGGGCATTCAGGGCAGCAGGGCGGTTCATGATAATCCAGCCGATACCCTTGTCCTTCTTTGTGATAACGAGTTTTTCTTCCGCCATATTTGGATATGCTCCTTTCCATTTCCATACTTGGGTGCGATTGGGGTTGAGTATGCGATCTTGGAGTAGGCTAATCCTTTTAAACTTTTTAAAAAGTATTCTAGCTAAATTGTACCTTGCCCAACAATATTTAGAATAAAAATATTTCCTGAAAAATCCGAGCCTGCTAGTCTATTACCAATTATCAGGGGCATTTAACCATAATAATAGCTTGGCCGCAGGGAAAAATATTAGTGGACTAATTTCTAAAGGAGGCTTTATATGAGTTGGTTTTCGCAAATGTTTGGCACTGGTGACAAGACAGACGGCAGAAGCAAAGATGACGGTCAACAGGAGAAGAGCCGGGACGTCGATGAGAAGTCGGTAAAACTGCGCAAAGAAGAATTGGATATTGCCAAGAATTGGGTAGATATCGGTAAGGTGGAGGTAGGCAAGGAGATAGTTGAGGAAAAGCAGACTATCCATGTTCCAGTCTCTCATGAGGAGGTGATTATTGAAAGACGGACCATAAACGAACCCAGCGAACGACCTATCGGAGAAGATGATAATGAGAACTTCAGCATGTCAGTGGGTGAAGAAAGGGTTGAGGTAGGCAAGCATACTATGGTCACCGGCGAGGTATCGGCCCATAAACGGGCGGTGGAAGAAGACCGTGAGGTTACCGAGACAGTCCGGCATGAAGAAGCTCGCATTAACGAGGATGGCGAAGCACGCATCGTGGATGGTCAGGATCATCTCTCCTAACCTGAGAAAGGTTAGGAAGCAGGTATTGTAAGGACAAGCGTTTCGATTATTCATAAACTAATCGAAACAAGCTGGTCGCTCTATTAAGAAACCGAAGAGGGCTCAATATGGACCATAACCAGGGCGGGCGTAAGCTTTTATTAAGGGAAGAAGTACCTGACCTGCGTTTGCATTGGATTCCCACCGAAGAGGTCAGCTGGCACACGGAGACCATTACCGAGGAAAAAATGATAAAAATCCCGGTTCGACGCGAAGAGCTGGTAATTGAGAGGAAATACCTGATCCCAGACGAAGCGGGAACAGACCTCAGGGTTGAAAGTACCCGCTATGTCTTGCGGGAAGAACGGCTTCATTACCAGGTGCGTCCCTTTGATATCCAGACAGTTCGCATCGACAAGCGGTCGGTACAAGGGTTTCATCCGACCGAGGTCACCTTAAAGAAAGAAATCCTAGCTTTAAAAAGTAATGAAGGTATTGCTACAGGGACTGTCAATGGGTAAGCTTCTTCCATTTACCATGATTGGTGACCGGGATTTCGGGGTTTTCAAACGAAAGTGCGGGTCCTTCCGGAAAAGGGGGACCCGCTCTTAATTAGTGCTTATACCTACTGGAACCATTACCTGACGAAATACAGAATCAAGCTGATCAGACCGGCGGCGATGGCCACCCAATCGAGTTTTTTGGTTGTAGCTGTAGCTGTAGACCGGGACGATTTGGCTATAATTTCTCCCAAGCCGCCCAAAACTATCGCAGCTATGCCCATGAATAAAGGCTGGTAGAAGAACCCTAACACACCTGCTATTACTGCTAAAACGGCCACCCACAGATTCATTGTCCAAACCTCCTTTTCCTCATATTTCGTCTGCAATAGAGAGAGAATCTAACAAAAATATATTCGCCGTGTGTCAATTTATGACACTGGAGGTCCGATTTCTGTCGCCGGGCTAGAATACGGGCATATAAGAAAAGCATGCTAAAACGAAGGTTATCAGCTATAATATGACAGGAATAACAGCTAACGGAAAGGGAAAGGAGACCAACAAATGCTAGGTAAGACAGTCCAGGAAATCAATATTGGTGATACCGCTTCGTTCACCAAGACAGTCACTGAATATGACGTTTATTCAATTGCGGGGGTGACGGGTGATTTCAATCCAGCCCATATCGACTCGGAGTTCGCTAGTGAGACCAGCTTCGGCAAGAGGATTGCCCACGGTATACTTTCAATCGGCTTTATCTCAACCGTATTGGGAACCCAGTTACCCGGTCCCGGTTCCATATACATCCATCAATCCTGTGATTTCAAGCGTCCCATATTTATCGGGGACACCATAACCTCGACCGTAGAGGTTACCAAAAAAGATGAAGAGAGAAACCGGGTATGGCTGCATACATACTGCAAGAACCAGAGGCAGGAACTGGTAGTCGATGGTGAGGCTATCATGATGCCGCCCCGCAAGCGCAATAAATAGAGTACTGTGGTTGGTGGGTTCATTTTGGTTAAATAATATCTGATTGTGGAATATACCATACCATGGTATAATTGAATTTGCGTTATCCCAAATGGATGTCAAATTCTGTTTAGAACGCAAATTTAAGGAGGAAATGGAATGTTCGATACTAAGGATAGTTTAGCCAAAAGCTTCAAGCTCATTGAAGACTCGATGGAGAAGATGTGGGATTTTTGGTCAATGAGCATGAAAGGCCTGACAGCTACCCAGGAACAGATAGAAGATATAACCCGCAAGCAAATGGAACAGAGCAAGGCCGCTCTCGCAGAAATGACCAAGTTCGAGGCCGAGCTCAATAAGCAGATGCGCAAGAATCAGGAGCAGTTCCAGAAGATGGCTGAAGCTGCTCTTGTCAATACCTATGATCAGGTCAACGAAGCCAACCAGAAGCTGATCTCCGATCTCACCAGCCAAGTCGGGGAACTGAGAGACCAGATGCTCAAAAATCAGGACCAGATCCGCCATATGGTGGACGAGGCCGTTGCCAATGCCTATAACCGCGCGGCAAAAAGCCGCCAGGATATGGTGGCCGGGTTAAGCACCAAGGTGGCGGAAATGACCAAGCATTTCCAGGGCAATCAGTCGGCAGTGCAGAAGATGGTCCACGATGTGGTGATGAATACCTATGAACAAGGGGAGAAGGCGAACAAGGCCTTGCTTGCCGGCCTCTCAGGCCAGGTTGCTGATCTGAACAAACAGATCAAGAGCAACCAGGCTCAGATTCAGCAAATGGTCCAGGACGCGGTCATGAACACCTTTGGCGAAGCCAATAAGGCCAACCAGAATATGGTGTCCAGCTTGACCGCGCAGGTAGAGGACATCTCCAAGAAACTTATGGATCTAACCAAGCAGTATCAAAGCCTGGTTAAAAAAGCGGAAGTACCCCCGGCAGCTGCCAAAAAGGAAACGGCTGCCAAGAAGACCGATATTAATTAATTCTATTAGGTGTATTCATGATCCGTTTGGACGATAACGCAATATTGAAGCAAAAGGTCCCTCAATGGGGGACCTTTTCTTTTGCGGTCATTTTTATTGCTGATAACAACTGTTACGTATGAAAGCGAGGCCATCGGTTCAGGCAGAAATTATAGGCAGGATGTGGTTTCACGCTTCCTCTGATGCGAAGCTGATAACTGACCGGTCAGTTACTCGTATGATCGCGCCCCTGGCTATAAGGGCTTCGCAGGAGTCTTCCACCGTGTCCAGGATGCCTTCGGTATTCCGGAAACCGTCTGTTCTTACCTCCCACAAGGGCTCATTGAAGTGGTCTTCACCTACCGTGCGGTCGAAATCAGTACCACCCCGGCAAATACGAAAATCCGCGGCGGAAATGTGAAACGAGATGTAACGAGTCTTTTCAAATCCATCGCTTAGCTGGGTATAAACAATGCTGTATTCGCAGCGGACTCCAGTAGTCGGTTGCGGGAGACGGTCCAAGGCGTAAAGGGCATTGCCCAGTCCAATGACCTGGCGGGGTTGTATGTCAGGATGCTGGAGCAGCCGCCGGGCGACGTTTTTGGCAACGATGACCGCATAATAGTCGTCTTCATTGAAGTCAAACCTGTCCATCCAGCTCATCCTTCCTGAACATATTTTTATTAATTATACCTTTATTACCATATCTAATCAAAATTAGCAGATGCCAATTCTCGACATCCGTTTATAATGGAAGTTGGAAAGAGGGGAGAGGAAAACATATATGAAATTAGTCCACCTGGCTGATCTTCATATTGGCAAACGGGTAAATGAATTCAGTCTGCTGGAGGACCAGAGATACATACTAGGTCAGATCCTGGACATCTGCGCGGTAATCAATCCGGATGGGATCGTCATCGCTGGTGATGTCTATGACAAAACCATACCGGTGGCAGAAGCGGTGGAACTGCTGGATGAGTTCCTGACCGACCTGGTCCGGAGGGGAATTCCCTGCTGGGTTGTCAGCGGCAACCATGATTCGGCTGAGCGGATCGCCTTCGGCTCACGGATAATGGCCACGCAGGGGGTCCATATAGCACCGGTTTTTAACGGAACCCTGTATTCAACTACCATTTCGGATGAATTCGGTAAGGTGGATATCTATCTGCTGCCTTTTATTAAGCCGGCCTTGGTGCGCCGCATTTGTCCCGAAGCGGAGATCGACAGCTTTTCGAGTGCTGTGAAGGTGGTTTTGGACAACCAGTCGCTGGCAGACGACCGGCGCAACATCCTGGTGGCCCATCAGTTCGTCACGGCTGGGGGGATGGAGCCGGAAAGATCGGATTCTGAGGTCATATCGGTAGGGGGTGTCGATAATGTAGATGCAGATGTTTTCGCCGCCTTCGACTACGTGGCGCTGGGGCATTTGCATTGTCCCCAGTCGATTGGCCGGGAAGGGATTCGGTATGCGGGTTCGCCCCTCAAATACTCATTCTCCGAGGTGTGGCAGGTCAAATCGGTGACGGTAGTGGAGCTGAGAGAGAAAGGGGATCTCCGCATAAATACTGTTCCATTAAAACCCCGGCGGGACATGCGAAGGATAAAAGGGCCGATCGGGCATTTGCTTTCCGCGGCTGTATATATGGGTGCCAACACCGATGACTACCTGCAGGTGACTCTGACCGATGAAGAGGAGATCGTGGACGCAATAGGTAAACTGAGGACGGTTTACCCCAATATCATGCACCTTGATTATGACAACCGGCGTTCGCGGGCACTTCAGGAGATGGGGGCAGCAACGGATATAGAAAACCGCAGTGCTTTGCAGTTGTTTGAGGAGTTTTATCGAATGCAGAATAATGCGGAATTGGAACCGGAACAGAGAGGAATAGTCAGTCGGATGCTCGACCAGTTGAGGGGTGAAGCGTAATGAGACCGGTCAAACTGGTGATGTGCGCATTCGGACCCTATCCTGGTCGGGTGGAAGTGCCTTTGGCGGATTTCGGTGATAGCGGCCTATTTCTGATAACCGGCGATACTGGCGCAGGCAAGACTACCATCTTTGACGCCATCACCTTTGCCCTGTACGGTGAGGCCAGCGGTGCCAACCGGGATAGTACCATGCTGCGCAGCGACTTTGCGTCTCCAGAGGCGGCTACTTTGGTCGAGCTGGAGTTTAAATACCGCGGGCAGAGCTACCGGGTGGAACGCAGTCCCCGTTATGAGCGGCCCAAAAAGAGCGGCAAGGGGACTACCTGGACAGCTCCCAGTGCCACCTTGGTCATGCCGGATGGCAAAGTCATAAGTGGTTATACCAATGTAACTGAAGCCATAAAGGGGATAATCGGCATTGACCGTCACCAGTTCTCCCAAATTGCCATGATCGCCCAGGGTGATTTCCTGAGGCTTCTGTTGGCCAACACGGATGAACGGGGCAAGATCCTGCGCAAGGTGTTCAACACCAAGATATTTCAGCAATTTCAGGATGATTTAAAAAAACAAGCTGGTGTTTTAAGAAATCAATACGAGGACTTGCGAAAAAGCATCCTCCAGTTGGTCAAAGGGATAGACTGCCCGGACGCTCATCCGGCCAAGCCTGAACTGGAACAGTTGCAAGAGGCAGGCAACATTCATGCTTTGGGTAATTTCCTATTATGCCTGGAGAATCTCATCCGAGATGACCGCCAGGCCGCAAAGATGGTTGAACTGCAGCGGCTGGCCTTGCAGAAGGAAATCGATGGACTCAACCAGGCTGTTGCTGTAGCGACCGCCGATAATTCAAGACTGGAGAGGTTCGAGCAGGTACGACAAAAAATGGGGCAACTGGAGTCCCGGCAAAAGGAGTATGATGCCAAGAGACTGCGCCTGCAAGCAGCCGAGAGAGCTTTGCATAAGGTAAAGCCGGTTGCCGATGCGGCCAGGCTGGCGGCCGACAGGGCTGATGAATATTCCCGCCGCATTAAGGCGCAGCAATCCAAGCTGGAAGAACTAAGACGCCAGCGAGTCGGCCTGGAAGCAAAGCTGGAGGCGGAAAAACAACGTGGCCCGGAGCGGGAGTCCCTGGCCAGGGCGATTTTTATATTGCAGAACAGCCTGCCTGAATACGAGCTGCTGGACAGTTACTATCAAGAGATAGAGCAACTGAATAAGGATCTGGAAGCCAAACAAAAGGCTTTGGCCAGCAGAAGGGTCAGGCAGGGGGAACTGTCTGCTGCTGAAAAACAGTTACAGGTTTCCCTGGAAGGGTGTCAGTCTGTTGAGGTGCTGGCGGAGAAAGCTGAGCAGGAATTGGATACATGGCAGCGCCGTCGGCAACGATTGGAGAGCTTAAGCCAGGATCTGCAGGAATGGGGCCAGGACGAGGCCCAGCTGAATTCCGCGCGAGCTCATTTCGAGGCTGCTTTGGAAGCAAGCAAGGCCTTGACCGCCGATTACGAACGTAAAGAGAGGGCCTTTCTCAGTGAGCAGGCCGGCATCCTGGCCGCCTCTCTACAAGAGGGACAGCCTTGCCCGGTATGTGGCTCCACGGACCATCCCCAACCGGCCGTTCCGGGCTCTGAAGCTCCCAGTGAGAGCGAACTGATGCTGGCGAAACAGCAAGCCAGCGTGGCTCGGGATAATGCTTATAAAGCCAGTCAGGAGGCCAGCGATTGGAACGGCCGGGTGCAGACCAAGCGGGCTGCTTTGCTCAAAACCACGACTGAGATATTGGGGGAGTTGTCCTGGGATGACCTCCCGGGTCGGCTACAGCAGGAGGCCAGGCAGGCGGATCAGGAATGGCAGACCTCCTCCCACCGGGTAAAAAGTCTGCAGGAGCAGATCAAGAACAAACAGATTTGGCAGCAGGAACTGAAAAAAACGACCGAAGCCCTGAGCGAACTTGCGGCTGAAATAGTCCGATTGGAAAAAGAGGCCGAAGAGGGAAGGAGTCAGTGCAACATCCGCCGGAGACTCTGCGAGAGCACCAGGGAACGGCTTAATTACGGAAGCAGAGCCGAGGCCCAGCAAGAAATAGAACTCCTAACTGACAAGCTGCAGGAAAGCAGGTCAGCCCTGCAAGGTGCTGAGGAAACGGTTTGGCAGTGTCGGGCTGCAATCGAAAAAGAAGAGGGAGCCTTGGCTGAACTGGCGGCTGGATTAACTTTGGCCCAAGCCCAGCAGGTCAGGGCAGAAGCGGATCTGACCCAGGTACTGCTGGAGCAGGGTTTCGCTGATAGCGAACACTATCGGCAGAATCTTATGACTGAGGATGAGATCAAATTGTTGCAGACTGAGTTGGACACCTTCAATGACCTTTTGAAGGCCGCCCGGACCGAGTTTGGCGCTCTGGAAAAGGAATGCCGGGATGTGGTTTTTGCTGATATCGCTGCCCTGGAAGAGCAAAAGGAGACCAAGGAGAAAGCCAGGAAGGCCGCCGAAGATGAACAGGGCAGGATTTCCATACGGCTGGCGGGCAATTTGCGAGCGTTGGAGCGGATAAGCATCCTGAAGCAGGAGTTGGCTGCCACTGAACAGGCTTACCAGCGCCTATCTCTATTGTCCGATACTGCCAACGGCGACTTGAAAGGACGTCCCAAGCTGGCCTTCGAACAATATGTACAGGCAACCTATTTCAATCAGGTCATTGCCGAGGCCAACCAGCGATTTTCCTATATGACCGGGGGGCGGTTTGTATTGGTGCGCAAGGAGGAGCCCGGCAATCTGAGGAGCCAAACAGGTCTGGAGTTGGATGTCATTGACAACTATACCGGCAAGAAGCGCAGCGTCAAGACCTTGTCCGGGGGTGAGTCCTTTAAGGCTTCCCTGGCGTTGGCCCTGGGAATGTCCGATATGATCCAGCGTTTTACCGGCGGCATTCAGCTGGATACCATGTTTGTGGACGAGGGTTTTGGGGCTCTGGACCCCGAATCCTTGGAGCAGGCCATCGAGGTACTGTTGGCTTTGACCAGCGGCAGCCGTCTGGTAGGTATAATCTCCCACGTTGGAGAATTGAGGGACCGGATTGATAAAAAACTGGTGGTCCAAAAGGGTGTCACCGGCAGCACCATAAGCTTGGAGGTATAGGTTTTAAGGGCAACACTAATGCTATCGACGATAGCAGCCTTGATCATGCTGATGTGGAGAGCGGACATAACTAAGTACGCCCCGGTACGGTGGTCATCCACAAAATGGTATAATTACTGCAATGGTGAGGTTTTGGGCTTGAATGAAAATTTGATAAATAAGGTGGTTTAATATGTTGGATGATGGGGATAAGATCAAAAAGCGGCTTTTGGATAGCTGCAAAGCCATAGCTGTAGTAGGATTATCCGATAATTCCCGGCGCCCTAGTTACCGAATTGCCTCTTACCTGCAGAACCAAGGCTATCGGATAATCCCGGTCAACCCTAATGTGAAAGTGGTCCTGGGGGAGAAGGCTTATCCCCACCTGGGGGAGGTACCCGATCAAGTAGATCTGGTCAGCGTCTTCCGCCGCCGAGGGGTGGAAGAAATAATTGAGTCAGCAGATAAGGCCGGCATTCCAGCGGTTTGGGTTCAGCCCGGCATCGAATGCAGCGAGCGGACCATAAAGCTGGCGGTAGAGAGACATATTGAGCTAATAAAGGGCACCTGCATAATGGCTGATCATAACTACCTGTCGCGCCAGCCGATGGAATAGTTATTGTAATATTAAATCGCTGTCGCCGCCCAACAGGAATGTAGCTGGAAAATGGTTGGGTTTTTCTGTGCCAATGGTCAGGCGGGCGATAGCAGCAAGGCTGGACATTCACAAATGCAAAGGGGTGTTCGTATGCAAATAAATTCCACCCGGCGGTTGGCTAATGGAGTGGAGATGCCCCGCCTGGGCTTGGGTGTCTACAAAGTAAGTAACGAGGAAGTGGCCTGGTCGGTACGGTGGGCCTTGGAAGCCGGTTATCGATCCATCGATACCGCTTCCTTTTATGGAAATGAGGCCGGAGTGGGGCGGGCGTTGAAGGAATCAGGCCGGGATCGCAGCCAAGTGTTCCTAACCTCCAAGGTGTGGAATTCGGAGCAGGGCTATAGTGAGACATTGTCAGCCTTCGACCGCAGCCTGGACCGGCTGGGTGTGGATTACCTGGACCTTTACCTGATTCATTGGCCGGTGCCGGGCAAATTTCATGAGACCTGGCGGGCTCTGGAGAGAATATATCGGGAAAAGCGAGTGCGGGCTATCGGGGTCAGCAATTTTCAGATCCATCATCTGGAGGAGCTTAGCCGGGAGGCTGAGGTGATCCCCATGGTCAACCAGGTGGAACTGCATCCCTGGATGAGTCAGGCTCCTCTGCGCGCCTATTGCCAAGGCAGGAACATAGCGGTGGAAGCCTGGGCGCCTCTGGCCCGGGGCAGATTCCTGGACGAGCCGCTGCTGAAGGATATAGGTGCCCGTCACGGCAAGAACGCTGCTCAGGTCATCCTGCGCTGGCATCTTCAAAACGACGTGATAGCCATACCCAAGTCGGTGCACCGGGAGCGTATAATAGGCAACGCCGATATATTCGATTTTGAGTTGTCGGCCCAGGAAATGGGTGCAATTGAAGGGCTGAACGAGGACCGGCGCACCGGTCCCGACCCGGACAACGTCAACTTCTGATATCCTGTCAGGCTGAGGATAGGAGAGAATCGGAGCCAATACGGTTGGCGGCGGGGCGAGGGCGATAAACAGCCAGTCTAAATGTCAGGTACAACCAGGTTCGGGATGGTGTAATAACGAGATAAGTTTGGCCCGGGGCCCGGCTCAAGCCGGGCTTGTTGTTGTCAAGGAGATAGTTTATATTGGTAATAATAGGAAAATAACAAGCCATTTGGGTTTGCTCAAAGTTAGGGGCTGACATTTGGAAATTCAAGATGAGGGGAATCTATGGGAATAGAAGCATGGACAATTGCATTCTTGCTGTCGGGGCTTCTATATTTTTTGCTTGGGTGGCTGGCTTTCCGTTACATGAGCAACCGAGCCCTGACCAGCAGCCTGCTCTCCCTGCACCTGGCTAGTCCGGTAATAGTAGAGAAGATTAGGGACGGCGTGGTGTTATTGGACGTTGACGACCGGATCCTTCACGTCAATGCTGCTGCCCTGCACATTCTGGAACTGGAATCCTACTCGACCGGGCTACCCTTGGAAACTCTCTTCCAATCCAGCTCCGAGACCGCCATTCAACTGATGAAAACCCAAGCGGGGCGCTGGGATTTCCAGCAGAAGGGCCGTTCCGGCGAAAAGTGGCTGGATATGTCCTTCTCACCGCTGTCTGACAAAAAGGGCAATCCCCGGGGTCAGATCGTAATATTCCGTGACATTACCAAACGCAAGCTGGCTCAGATTCAGCTGGAGGCGACCAACCTGGAATTGAGTGCCCGCAACCAGGAACTGGACCGCTACAATTGGGAAATCAGCAACCTGCATCAGATGAGCAGCCAGTTGCAGTCTTGCCCGACGTTGGAAGCTGCCTATCCTGTTATACACAAATATATGCAGATGCTGCTGCCGGCGGTATCTGGCGGGCTTTATCTGTGCCTGCCCACCAGCGACTATATGGAGCTCACCCTGGCCTGGCAAGATGACATCGCTGCAATAGAAGGCTTTAACTGCAGCGATTGCCTCAGCCTGGTCACGGGGGAGATTCATCGGTCCGGCCTGTGGGAGGAGGAAAAGAACTGCCTCCATACGGCCGGGCGGCCGGGAGAGGTTCATGTTTGCCGGCCCTTGATCGTCGACGGCAAATCTTTTGGGATTTTCTATTGTCATTACCATTCTGCAGATCTCGGACCCAATCAGGTACAAATAGCCCAAGCGGTGATTGATACGGCGGTTTTGGCTCTACTCAATCTCAAACTACGGGAAAACCTGCGTCAGGACGCCATACGGGATCCGCTCACCAATCTTTTTAATCGCCGCTATATGGAAGAAGCCCTGCGGATGGGTTTGTTCAATGCTCAAAGGACCGGACGGCCGCTGTCAATAATTATGGCCGATGTGGACAACTTCAAGCAGATCAACGATCGGTACGGGCACGGGCAGGGAGATAAAGTGCTGATCAAAGTGAGCCAGTTGTTTGCTAACAGTATCCGCCGCAACGACATCGCCTGCCGTTACGGGGGGGATGAATTCATCCTGGTAATGCCCGACGCACCGCTGGCATCTGCCTGTATCCGGGCTGACGCCATACGCCGGGAGATTTCCAGCCAAGATTTGGAGGGAGATGGCCTCCCGTGTATCAGTCTGTCCCTGGGGGTATCATCGTATCCGGATCATGGGGAGACGGGAGAAGCCCTGATCGAGGCCGCCGACAAGGCCCTTTATATAGTCAAGCAGGGAGGACGCGACCGGATCGGGACCCCCTGATTTCCTATACTGTTCTTTCATTGGCCTATGGGTGCATATCATCCATGCCACCGGACAATGGCAGTTCCTGTACCGCCCGCAGTTTCTTCTCGATGTTGCGAGAGCGCCGGGAAGCACTGTCTATGGTGTTGCTGGCCTCCTGCAGTTTCTTTTTGGTCTTGTCCAGAATATCTCCAAAATTGCCGAACTCAGACTTGACCGCTCCCAGCAGATCCCAGACCTCGCTGGTACGCTGTTCTATTATGAGCGTACGGAAGCCCACCGACAGGCTGTTTAGCAGGGCCACCATGGTGCTGGGTCCGGTCACCAGCACCCGTAATTCGTTCTGTAAAGCCGCCAGAAATCCAGGCCGGCGGACCACTTCCGCATAAAGGCTCTCGGTAGGCAGGAAGATGATGCCGAAATCGGTGGTATAGGGCGGAGCCAGATACTTCTCTTGTACCATGCGGGCTTCAGCGCGGATGCGCTTCTCCAGCTGGCGCCCGGCCTCCTCCACCTTTTCAGGCAGTCCCTGCTCGCTGGCTTCGATCAGGCGCAGATAATCCTCTTGCGGGAATTTGGCATCGATAGGCAGCCATATCTCACCCTCGCCCTGGTTCTGACCGGGCAGACGGATAGCGAATTCCACCCGTTCATTGCTGCCGGGCCGGGTGACCACGTTGCAGGCATACTGCTCCGGACTGAGGACTTGTTCGAGAATATTGCCCAACTGGATTTCGCCCCAGATTCCCCGAGTTTTGACGTTGGTAAGCACTTTCTTAAGGTCGCCCACCCCCGCCGCCAGCGACTGCATTTCGCCCAGCCCTTTATGGACCATTTCCAGACGATCACTGACCAGCTTGAAGGACTCGCCCAACCTAGTTTCCAGCGAAGTATGCAGTTTCTCGTCTACTGTCTGGCGCATCTTCTCCAGCTTCTGGTTGTTGTCCTCTTGTAACTCCTTGAGACGGTTCTCCACCGTGACCCGCATCTGTTCCAGCCGGGCTTCATTACCGGAGGCCAAACGGTCGATCTGCTCGCCGAAAAGGCCCAATTGACTCTTTTGCAGGTGGGCCGCCTGGTTCACCTGGCTCAACAGCGAATCTTCGAACATGCGCAGGCTGTGGCTCAATTCCTCGCGTCCCTGGCGGGCCTGGCCGGCTGATTCAGTGCGTAGGGCAGAAAGATCTGCACGCCAAGCCGCCCAGGCATTTTCCTGGCTTTTCTCCAGAAGCGCCAGCCTTTGGTCAAGTTGCGCCTGCTGTTGACTGACCGACCGCAGCTGTACCACTATGAATAGTGAAATCACGATCAGACCTAGCATCATTATGGGCAGCAGGTAGTCCAATTCCTAATCCTCCCCGTTATTCATATTCCTTATTGTAGCGGAACTGGGGCGGGAATAAAATGTGACGTAAGGAGACAGAAACCAGGCGTCGTGCCGAAACCGCCAAGAAGGCGAGCCACAATCCTTCCAGTAGGATATAATATATGGCAGATGGGTATACATACCGGCAATGTGTCGAGATACTGAGGGGGAATAGAAAATGGAGCGAATAGGGGTAAAATACAAGAAACTTGCCGCCCGGGCCGCGGTACCGGAATATGAAACCCGTGGAGCCGCTGGTTGTGATATATGTTTGACCAACCAGGAAGAGATCGTGTTATATCCCAATGAAGTCAGGAGTTTATCCACCGGTCTGGCCATTATGATCCCGCCCGGTTTTGAAGGACAAATCCGGAGTCGAGCGGGCATGGCCGGCAAGGGCATTATAGTTGCCAACGCTCCGGCTACCATCGATCCCGACCATAACGGCGAGATCAAGGTGATGCTTCTCAATGTAACCGACAAGCCGGTAAAGATACTGCCCGGCCAGAAGGTGGCCCAGATGGTATTCGCACCGGTGGTCCAGGCGGTATTCATTGAGGAAGAGGGTTAAATCCGATCCCACAGTCTAATATGGAATCATGATCCAGCGGGAGTGCTACGATTACCGCCGGAGAATGCCGGCCCCGGGTTGGGAGACCCGGGGCCGTTGGCTGTCATGGTATTAAGCCCCGCGGGCTTAAAAGTAATCCTTACACGAGGGTGATGAAAAATACACCCCCCAGGGTCTTGTACTGCAAGCGTCCTGCAACCCCCGCCGTATTAAGATCAGGAAGAATTATTGAGGAGGGGTATATATGGGATTACCGACAGGCAAATGGAGAACTCCCTTGGCGGGGATTTTGGTGGCGTTTTTCTTGGCGGCGGTCGGTCTGGTCGGCGGCCGGGCGGGAATTAGCCCATCCCAGGCATCCGCCCAGGCCGATTTGCCGGTGGTAGGCAGTTATGAGAACCTGGTCAAGCTCCTGGAGAAGGCCCAAGGTTACAATACTCTTTACGGGCGGTTAACCACTGACAACATGGCTGTCAAGGAATCCAGCCAGGCGGTCGCTCCGCAAGCGGCCGGTGAGCCCGCCAATGGCATGGACTTCTCCGCTACCAACCTGCAGGTGGCTGGAGTGGATGAAGGCGATCTGGTCAAGACGGATGGCCTCTATATATACCAAGTCAACCAGGACCGGATTAGCATTATCAAGGCCCAACCAGCCGAGAACCTGGCCCTGGCCGCAGCCATACGTTTCAATGACCGCGGTTTCACACCATCTGAGCTGTATGTGGACGGAGACCGGCTCATTGTGGTGGGCAACTATACAAATCCCGAGCCTTATCCACTGTCCAACTATAAAAACGAGCAAATTCAATCCCGGATCTACCCGCCCATCTACCCTATCCCACTGACCCGAGCCATCATCTATGATATCACCGACCGCAGCCGGCCATTGGAGGTGCGGCAGGTGGAATTGGAGGGCAACTACCTGTCCTCCCGCAAGGTGGGCTCATCATTTTACCTGCTGAGCAGCAAATACATCAACTTTTACTACATTCAGCAGCAGCCAATCGAGCCGCCGATGTGGCGCGATACTGCACAGGGCGAGGGGTATGTGGCTGAAAAATATGAGGATATCAGGTACTTTCCGGACTGCATCAATCCCAACTACTTGATGGTGGCGGCGGTAAACCTTGATCAACCGGGGCGCGCAGCCGAAGTCAGTACCTACCTCGGCAGTGGGCAGGAAGTATATGCTTCAACCGAAAACCTGTATGTAGCAGTGCAAAAACAGGATTATGGCATACAACCCCTTGTTGGAGAAATGGTTCCTTACCGTCCTGCCGATAGTGCCACTACCGTTTACAAGTTCGAGCTGGTGCCGGGCGGAGTCAGGTATTTCGGTTCCGGCCAGGTGCCGGGGCGGATCTTGAACCAGTTCTCCATGGATGAGCATGAAGGCTATTTCCGTATCGCCACCACCCGCGGCGAAGCCTGGCGAACCGACCAATACACTTCTTCCAACAACGTCTATATCCTGGATAATAAACTGCAGCTGGCGGGCCGCCTGGAGAACATCGCTCCGGGGGAGAGTATTTATTCGACGCGTTTTATGGGCGACCGGGCCTATATGGTGACCTTCAAAAAAGTGGATCCCTTCTTTGTGTTGGATTTGAGTAACCCCGCCAGTCCGCAGATTCTTGGAAAACTTAAAATACCAGGCTACAGCGATTATCTGCATCCCTATGATGAGAACCATATAATCGGCTTCGGCAAGGATACTGTTGAACTCAAGACATGGGGGGATGAGAGCCAGGCCTACTACCTGGGCATGAAGGTAGCCATCTTTGATGTGAGCGACGTTGCCAACCCAGTCGAAATGAGCAAAGTCTTAATAGGTGACCGGGGTACTGATTCCGAATTGCTGCACAACCATAAAGCCTTGCTGTTCTCCGCCTCCCGCAATCTGCTGGCTTTCCCGGTCACGGTGATGGAGGTGCAGAGTTCGAAGGCCGCGCCTGGGACCCAGCCATTCCCGGATTACGGCAGTTTCTCTTTCCAGGGATTGTATGTTTACAATATAGATCTGGTCAACGGCCTGCAGCTGCGGGGTCGCATCACCCACCTCAGCCCCCAGGATTATCAAGCCGCCGGGGACAGCTGGTACCGCAGCGGGAGGAACATCGAACGGGCCGTTTACATCGGCGACACCCTGTATACTCTGTCGGCGGATCTGGTTCAGGCCCATGACCTGGGCAGTTTGGCTCTCCAGCAATCTCTAAGCCTGGCGGTTAAATAGACCGAATAGACCGGTCCATATCAAAAAAAAAAGGATAGGTGTTGCTTTAAGGCACATCTATCCTTTTAGCCGGTTAAAGGAGGGGATGGCTAGTCCATCGGTCCGCCTTCCCAGTACTGCCTTATCTTTCGCAGGGCCAGGCCTCCGAAAAACAGACCGTTGATAAATGCAATCGGCCAATACATTGATTTAAAATTAAAACCGCTTTTTCCCATTACTTTAAAACGTCTATTCATCATGATTCATCCCTCCTTTGCTTTATCTTTTGCCATGGGCCTGACAATTATAGCTGGTTTAATGTTTACATCCTGACTAATTATGGTGAGTCTAGAAAATTGCCTTCATGGCGGCAAAATGATAAATTAAGAATAGTGATTTTTCGGACTAGCTTTTGAGGTACTTGCCATGAAAAACAAACACAGTGTTCCCCGGGCCATGCTCAAATCCATGGCTGATGATATAGCCAAGTATATCCGGACCAATGAGGGCTGCCTGTCAATTCTGGAGATCATCGAGGATATTCCCTATGATATACGGGCTGAAGTGATTGAAGGACTTTCTTGTTTTCACAGCCCGGCGATGGCCAACTTTTTTCAGTTGATCAAGCTTGAGTACGGACGCGAATTCGACCAAATATGTACCCGCACCCTGGCCAAGTATAAACTGACTGGTTTAGAGCCCCACTTTCCGCCCCTGATCAGAAAAAACTTTTTCCGTGCCTTTGCCAGCACTAGCCGTAATACCGGCCGTATGACCGTCGATGTTGCCTGGATTAAACCAGATGGCCGCTTGTATGTGGAGTGTTTTTTCCTGGCCTTCAGCCCCGATGGGGTGCACAGTTTTTTCGTAATTGAAGACATGCGGCCGGATCAATATGAACAGGATCGGGATAATCAGCCGGAGTTGGTCGAGGTGGATTATGCCGAGACCTGCATGCTGATCCGTGACGCGTACAAGTTCAACGTACGTTTCATGAGTCGTCCGGCCTTGGGCCGGTTTCTGTATCAAAAATACTTGGATGAGGATGTGGCGAACGAGGACAGCAATGTCACCACCCTGCTGCGCAAGCTATCCCCCCGGCTGGCGCCGCGCCAGCTGGTCAACAGTTTTTTCCACGCGGTCCGCTGCCAGGATTTCAATTACCTGTTCTCCATTCTGGACGAGTGCCGTTTGTCAGAGGGAGCTTTATTGCAGCAGATCAACCGGGCGATTAAACCGGGAACCCTGTTGTTGGAAGGCAGGGTGGAAGAAATACGCGGCTCCCACAATAATCTGGCACTTTCGGCTTGTTCCATAACCATGTACGAACGCGAGGTGTATCGCAGCGAATATGTCTTCTCGGTCTCCCGCGATTCCTTGGGGCAGTGGCTGGTGACCGACATTGCCCAGACCGCTCATGCCCAAATGGAAACCGGGTCGGCGGCGGATCCCTTCGCAGTGCCTGTTTATTGCCGGGTATACGAAATCATCAATATGGACGATCTGTTCGAAGTCCTGGACCGGATAGACAATATCCGGGAGGTGGAGGAACTTCCCTATGGTATGCATATGCGGGTGACCTGCTTCGAAGACGATTATAACCATGGGGTTACCTTCATGAGTGGAGTAATAGCTGATTTGGTTATCAACGGCGACGAGTTTGTAATCATTTCCCAGCACCAGGATACGCTTGAAGACCTGCACTCCTTACTTAACATGGAAACCCCTTATCCTCTGATCACCAGGGGTGAGTACGAACTCACCCTGGCTACCGCTTACAGTTACCTGAGTGGACGCTACCTGAATTTCGAGGATATTTTGCTGGATGATGAGGAGGACATGGCTTTTGAGGATGGCATGCGTTTTATTACTGCCCGTTATGTCATGAAGGACCGGGCTGAGGTGCTTCGCCGGCTCGAAGGCCTGTCAGGACCGTGGGTCGAGTTGCCGGGCCAGTTGCAGGTGGTTTACCAGCTTGACAATTGTTGCCATCCGCCCGGGTTTATGGCCGAATATACCGTCGGTCCCAACTGGATAATGGTATCGGCTTTTGGTGAGCGGGATATTCGTGCGGCGCGCGAGTTTTTCGAGGAGGGCATGTATGAAGCCTTGGAGTTTGACGGCTTGGAGATAAGGGAAGATGGAATTTTTGAAATACTCACCCCGGACGTAAAGAAATCTTACCCTCAGTTGGAAGCCCAATTGAAGGAGATGTATCTCAACAAGTGGTACCATTCACATTTTTCCATGCTGCGGGGAATGACCCCCTCCGAGGCCTGCCAGACGGAAGAGGGCACCCGGTTGCTGTGGACCATGTTCAAGCATATTACCCATAAGGAGCAGCGGCGGGTACGGGGCGAACGCAAGAAGATCGGGGTAAAAGAATATATTGGCAAGTTGAACCTGCTGCAGGAAGGCGAATTTTAGGATTGACAATGAGGCGAATTTTGAATTATACTCTTTCACATATTACTTAAAAGGCAATGAAGGAAATGCTTGTGCAATGGGACGATCACAGAGAACCGGGGGGGCTGGAAAACCGGTATCGGATTTGCGCAGGTGGCTCATTCCGGAGCTGCTATCTGAACAGCCTGGCAAAGGCCTATTAGGTGGAGCCGGACGAACAAGTCCGTTATCAAGTTAGCACAAAAGATCGAGGCTTATATTTGTGCTGTAAGCGGTCATGCTTGTATGAGTATGGCAAACAGGGTGGTACCGCGGGAATTTACCTCTCGTCCCTGACCAGGACGCGAGGTTTTTTTATTTCCTTTTTTATAGGTTGGGATATAAATCCGACTGGAGGAGAATTGTCCATGAAGAGCGATATAGTCAAACACGGATTGGAAAAGGCGCCCCACCGTTCCCTGCTCAAATCCCTGGGTCTTACCGACCAGGAAATGGAGCGCCCGTTTATCGGTATCGTCAATTCCCACAATGACATAGTGCCGGGTCATATCAATCTGGACAAGATAGCAGCGGCGGTTAAAGCCGGAGTAAGACTGGCTGGGGGTATCCCTTTTGAGTTTCAGACGATAGCGGTCTGTGACGGTATTGCCATGAACCACATCGGGATGAAGTATTCCCTGGGTAGCCGCGAATTGATCGCCGATTCGGTGGAGATCATGGCTACTGCACACGCATTCGATGCCCTGGTGTTCATTCCTAATTGTGACAAGGTGGTGCCAGGCATGTTAATGGCCGCCGCCCGTCTCAACATTCCCTCCATATTCGTAAGCGGAGGCCCTATGCTGGCCGGGATTTCCGAACGGCGGGCTATTAGTGTTACCCAGATCTTCGAGGGGGTCGGGCAAGCTGCCATCGGCAAGATCGATATGCAACAACTGGCTTGCCTGGAAGAGCAGGCTTGCCCTACCTGCGGATCCTGTTCAGGTATGTTTACCGCCAATTCCATGAATTGCCTGACCGAGGCTATAGGAATGGCCCTGCCGGGTAACGGGACCATACCGGCGGTCTATTCAGAGCGCATAAGGCTTGCCAAGCTGACCGGCATAAAGATAATGGAACTGCTGAACAAAAATATTCGCCCCTTGGATATAATGACGCCGGCAGCCTTCCATAATGCCATCACTATGGATATGGCCATAGGCTGCTCCACCAACTCGGTGCTGCACCTGCTGGCTATTGCCGACGAAGCGGGGGTTAACATTGATCTCGACCTGTTTAACCAAATAAGCGAGAATACCCCCCATCTATGTAAGATAAGCCCGGCCGGATTCCATCACATGGAGGACCTGTACCGGGCCGGAGGGGTGCAGGCAATCTATAATGAACTCAGCCGCCGGGATCTGGTCGACAAAGAAGTCCTGACTGTCACCGGTGCGAAGCTGGGTGAGAATATCGCCGCCACCCCGGTACTTGACTATGAGGTCATCCGTCCCCTCGACAACCCTTACAATAACAGCGGGGGATTGGCCATACTGTTCGGCAACCTGGCTCCCGAAGGGGCGGTGGTCAAAAAGGGCGCCGTCGATCCGGAGATGATGCAGCATCAGGGACCAGCCCGAGTATTCAACAATGAGGAAGATGCAGTATCCGCCATTCTGGCCCAGAAGATAAAGGCCGGTGACGTAGTGGTCATACGTTATGAGGGCCCGCAGGGAGGACCGGGGATGCGGGAGATGCTTACCCCTACTTCAGTAATTGCCGGTATGGGACTGGACCGCGAGGTAGCCCTGATAACCGATGGCCGTTTCTCAGGAGCCACCCGCGGAGCATCCATCGGCCATGTATCGCCGGAAGCAGCTTCGGGAGGACCGATAGCGTTGGTAGAGGAAGGAGATATGATCCAAATCGATATTCCCGCCCACCGACTAGAGCTCCTGGTTGATGACACCGAACTAGCCAACCGGCTTGGCCGGTGGACGAAACCCCAACCAAATATCACGACCGGTTATATGAAACGATATGCCAAGATGGTTCAATCAGCCAGCCGGGGGGCCACTTTCAGAAAATAAACCCCTCCAACCAGCGATTAGAAGCGGGCCATCATAAGCCCGCTTTTCTAATCACAATTATTGCCACCCATTGTCGAGGCCAGCAGCATTTACTTAAGCTAACCCCGCCCCGCCCGATTGGTGCTCACGGGATCCAACCAGTCGGAATGATTGAATTTTAGTCAAAACACTCACTAAGGGCTTCATTGCTTACCCAAGCAGTTTGAATATATTTAAAACAGATTTATATGGAGGTGAAGGGTGTGAAATTAAAAGGAGCCGAAATTTTAATGCACTGCCTGCAGAGAGAGGGAGTCGACGTAGTATTTGGTTATCCGGGAGGGACGGTACTGCCTATTTACGATGCCCTCTACGATTCACCCATAAAGCATATTTTGGTCAGACATGAGCAGGGCGCGGCTCATGCTGCCGACGGTTATGCCCGGGCATCAGGAAAGGTGGGTGTATGTATTGCTACTTCAGGACCAGGGGCTGCCAATCTGGTAACCGGAATCGCCACCGCCAATATGGATTCCGTCCCTATGGTTTGCCTGACCGGACAGGTGGCATCCACCCTGATCGGCAAGGATGCCTTCCAAGAGGCTGACATCAATGGTATTGTTCTGCCCATCACCAAACATAGCTACCAGGTTCAGAAGACTGAGGACGTGGAGAGAACAATTAAGGAAGCCTTCTATGTTGCCCGCACCAACCGGCCCGGCCCGGTCTTGGTCGATCTGCCCAAAGATATTATGGCGCGGGAAATCGACTTCGAACCGGATGAATCACCGGTAAAACTCCGCGGGTACCGGGTTATGAAGGGGGTCAATACAGGTCAGATAATCGCAGCTGCGGAAGCCATAAATAAGGCGCAGCGGCCGGTCATATACGCAGGGGGCGGAGTAATCACCTCCGATGCCGCCGAGGAGATAAGAGAGATGGCCGAGAAGTGCCGCATCCCAGTGACTACCACCCTGATGGGGATGGGGGCCTTTCCTGGGACCAGCTACCTTTCCCTGGGCATGCTGGGCATGCACGGAACTCGTTACGCCAATTATGCTATCGGTGAATGTGATGTACTCATCGCGGTAGGGGTCCGCTTCGACGACCGGGTCACCGGCCGGCTGGAGACATTTGCCCCCAATGCCCGAGTTATTCACATCGATATCGATGCCGCCGAGATCGGCAAGAATACTGCCGCCCATATCCCTATCGTCGGCCAGGCCAAGGAAGCCCTGCAGGCCCTGCTACCCAGGCTTAAGACTCGTATGGAACTGACCGAGTGGCATGATGTGATTGCCCACTGGAAGGATGAATTCCCCCTCCGCTATGGCCAGCCCAGCCCAGGGCGGATTATGCCTCAGCACATTGTGGAGACGATCTACGATCTGACCCGCGGAGATGCCATAATTACTACCGAGGTGGGCCAAAACCAGATGTGGGCGGCGCAATACTACCTATTTAAAGAACCGCGATCCTTCGTAAGTTCGGGGGGGTTGGGGACCATGGGTTATGGTCTCCCGGCGGCGATCGGTGCCAAGTTGGCCTGTCCTGAAAAGACCGTATTCGACATCGCCGGGGATGGCAGCATCCAGATGAACATCCAGGAGCTGGGCACTGCCATGCAGTACAAAATACCCGTCATCATTTGCATCCTCAATAATCAGTACCTGGGGATGGTTCGGCAGTGGCAGGAGCTTTTCCACGAAGGGCGCTACTCCTATACCGACATGAGCCACCAACCGGACTTCGTCAAGTTGGCTGAGGCATATGGGGCGGTAGGGATGCGGGTCAACCGCACCGAGGATGTGCGGGGAGCCCTGAAGGAAGCCATGCAGATTACCGATCGCCCGGTAATAATAGACTTCTGGGTAGAAAGAGAGGCCGGGGTCTATCCCATGGTTCCGCCCGGAGAATCAATCCTGAATATGCTGGGAGGTGACCTGGATGAATAAGCACACTATCGCGATAACTGTTGAGAATCGTCCCGGGGTGTTGACCCGGGTGACTACCCTGATCCGCCGTCGCGGTTACAATATCGACAGCCTGGCGGTAGGGGCCACTGAGGACCCCACGGTTTCCCGCATGACTGTGGTGGTGGAGGGCGACGACGCTATAATTGAGCAAGTCACCAAACAGCTTTATAAACTCATCGATGTTATAAAAGTAGTGGACCTGACCAAGGAACATTTGGTCGCGAGGGAATTGATACTGATCAAGGTTAAAGCCGACCACACGGTGAGGCCTGATATAGTGCAGATAGTAGATATCTTCCGGGCCCGCATCGTTGATATCGGCCGGACTTCGCTGATAGTTGAGGCCACCGGTGATCAGCGCAAGATAGATGCTCTGGAAGATGCTTTTCGCCCCTTTGGGATACTCGAATTGGTACGAACCGGTAAAGTGGCTATGATCCGCGGTACCGGCGAAGATAACAGGAGAAGGTAATCGACAAAATATTAAGGAGGAAAACAAAAATGGCGAGAATGTATTATGATGCTGATGCCAATCTGGATCTTCTGATGGTTAAAACAGTAGCGGTGATGGGATTTGGTTCTCAGGGCCATGCCCAAGCTCAAAACCTTCATGAGAGCGGCGTCAAAGTGGTGGTGGGTTTGCGCAAACCTACTGATGAAGCCACCGAAAAAGAATGGAACCAGGTCATTGAGGCCGGGATTACCCCCATGAGCGTGGCTGAAGCAGCGGAGGCCGCCGATGTCATCCAGATCCTGCTGCCCGATGAATTGCAGGCGCGGGTTTACAACGCCGAGATCAAACCCTATTTAAAGAAAGGCGACGCCCTCGGATTTTCGCATGGATTCAATATTCATTACGGCCAGATTGTTCCTCCCGATTTCGTGGATGTGTTTATGATTGCCCCCAAGAGTCCCGGACACCTGGTGCGGCGCATGTATCAGAAGGGCGCTGGTGTCCCCGGCTTAATCGCCATCCAGCAGGATGCTACCGGCAACGCCCGGCAGCTGGGGCTGGCATATGCCAAAGGTATCGGCTGTACCAGAGCGGGGGTCATCGAAACCAGCTTCAAGGAAGAGACCGAGACTGATCTGTTCGGCGAACAGTGTGTACTCTGCGGGGGAGTCACCCAACTGGTGAAATCCGGGTTCGAAACCCTGGTGGAAGCCGGCTACCAGCCAGAGATCGCTTATTTCGAATGCATGCATGAGCTGAAATTGATCGTCGACCTTATGTATGAGGGCGGAATGAGTTTTATGCGTTATTCCATCAGCGACACGGCTGAGTGGGGCGATTATACCAAAGGACCGGATATAATCGGCGAGGATACCCGCTGGGCCATGCAGGAGGCCCTGCAGGATATTCAGGACGGGACTTTCGCCAAGAATTGGCTCCTGGAGAATACTGTGGGCCGGCCTCGGTTCAATGCTTTGAAACGGCAGAACCAGGATCATTTGATCGAACAGGTGGGGGCGGAATTGAGGGCCATGATGCCCTGGCTGAAGGAGACCAAATAGCCTCGACGCCCACCACAGTGATATATATTCTGGATGAATCCGGTTTTCGGGCCAAGGTGATTAGATTGGAGGATTAATTATGGGTGATAAAAACAGGATCTACCTATTTGATACCACCCTGCGCGATGGTGAGCAGTCACCCGGAGTCAGCCTCAATGTGGAAGAGAAATTGGAGATAGCTTACCAGCTGGCCAATCTGGGGGTTGATGTCATCGAGGCCGGTTTTCCGATTGCTTCCCCCGGAGACTTCCAGGCGGTCAGGACCATCGCCCAAAAAGTGAAAGGACCAATTATAGCCGGGTTGTGCCGAGCCACCCGGATGGACATAGACCGCGGCTGGGATGCGCTCAAATATGCAGAATCCCCCCGGATCCATACGTTCCTGGCTACTTCTGACATCCACCTGCGCCACAAATTGCAGATAAGCCGGGAGGCGGCCCTGGAACAGGCGGTGGAGGCGGTCAAATATGCCCGCCGGTTATGTTCGGATGTTGAGTTTTCGGCTGAGGACGCCTACCGCAGCGATGTGGATTACCTGGCCCAGGTGATCGAAGCGGTCATCGACGCCGGGGCGGGGGTGGTCAATCTGCCGGATACGGTCGGATATGCGGTGCCGGAGGATTTCGGAGCGTTTATCCGTACCTTCATGGAGCGAGTGCCCAATATCGGCAAGGCTATAATCAGCGTCCACTGCCACAACGATCTGGGTATGGCGGTGGCTAATTCCCTGGTCGGGGTGGTCAACGGAGCCCGCCAGATAGAATGCGCGGTGAATGGGATCGGGGAACGGGCCGGGAATGCCGCCCTGGAGGAGATAGTGATGGCCCTCTACACCCGCAAGGCTTTTTACCAGAAGGAGACCGGCATCAATTATAAGGAGATATTTCCTACCAGCCGGCTGGTGAGCAGCATGACCGGCATGCTGATTCAGCCCAACAAGGCTATCGTGGGTGATAATGCCTTTGCCCACGAATCAGGCATTCATCAGGATGGGGTTTTGAAGGAGCGAACCACCTATGAGATCATGAGTCCCGAGCTGGTTGGGGTGTTCAGGAGCAATCTGGTGCTGGGCAAACATTCCGGGCGCCATGCCTTTAATGAACGGCTCCGGCAGCTGGGTTACACCCTGGATGAAAATGAGTTGGAACGAGCTTTTGCGGGTTTCAAGGAAACAGCTGATAAGAAAAAAGAGATAAACGACGACGACCTGCATGCCTTGGTGAAGGACCGGGTGCGGGCAGTTCCGGAGCGTTTCCGCCTCGATTATCTGCAGATAATTGCCGGGACCAGGGTAATACCTACCGCTACCATTAGGCTGGCTATTGACGATAAGGTTTTTGACGCCACAGCCACCGGTGCGGGCCCGGTGGAAGCTGGCTGCCATGCGGTCGACAAGATTACTGATATCTACGGCAAGATGATCGACTATAAGCTGCAGGCGGTCACCTCCGGCAAGGATGCCCTAGGCGAAGTGACCTCCCGGATCAAGATCGGCGACAATGTATACAATGGCCGGGGCTTGAGCACCGACATCATCGAGGCCAGCATCAAGTCCTACATCAATGCCATCAATAAATATTACTACGATTTGACCTTGAACTCCCAGGAATAAGGAGTTTTTGGAGGGAAATTTTATGGGAATGACAATCAGCCAGAAAATATTGGCCGCCCATGCGGGACGAGAGCATGTGCAAGCCGGCGAACTGCTCAACTGCAAGGTGGACGTTATCCTGGGCAATGACGTCACCGCCCCGGTGGCCATTGCCGAGTTCAAAAGATTGGGGCGGGAGCATGTCCATGCCAGTGACAAGATCGTTTTGGTACCTGACCACTTTACCCCCAACAAGGATATCAAGTCGGCCGAGCAAGCCAAAATCCTCCGTGATTTCGCCCGCCAGCAAGGGATTCAGAACTATTTCGAGATCGGCCAGATGGGCATTGAGCATTGCCTGTTGCCGGAGCTGGGACTGGTTGCGCCTGGCGATCTGGTCATTGGTGCCGATTCCCATACCTGTACCTACGGAGCCTTAGGGGCATTCGCCACCGGGGTGGGCTCTACCGATATGGCTGCCGCCATGGCGACCGGGGAGGCCTGGTTCAAGGTACCGGAGAGCATCAAGTTCATCTATTACGGCCAGCCCTCCCGCTGGGTGGGAGGCAAGGACTTTATCCTCCACGCCATTGGAGACATAGGGGTGGATGGAGCCCGCTACATGTCGATGGAGTTTACCGGTGAAGCCATCCGCGGCCTGTCCATGGACAACCGCTTCTCCATGGCTAACATGGCCATTGAGGCTGGGGGCAAAAACGGCATCATCGCTGCCGACGAAATAACCATGGCGTATATAAAAGGTCGGGTCAAGAGACCCTACCATATCTATCAATCCGATGAGGATGCGGTTTATGCCCGCACCATTGAATATGATGTTTCCAAGTTGGAACCGGTGGTAGCCTTCCCCCACCTGCCCGAGAACACCCGTCCGGTCAGCCAGGCTGGTGAAGTGTGGCTGGACCAGGTGGTGATAGGTTCGTGCACCAATGGCCGCATTGAGGACTTGCAGGCCGCGGCCGAGATCCTCAAGGGACACAAGGTTTACTCTGGCCTGCGGCTGATTATACTGCCCGGCACTCAGGCCATTTACCTGGAGGCCCTGCGTCGCGGATACATCGAAACATTTATTGAAGCCGGGGCGGCAGTCAGCACCCCCACCTGCGGACCATGTCTGGGTGGGCATATGGGTATCCTGGCCAAGGGTGAGAAGGCTCTGGCCACCACCAACCGCAATTTTGTAGGACGCATGGGACATCCGGAGAGCGAGGTCTACCTGAGCAATCCGGCGGTAGCTGCAGCCAGCGCCATCACCGGCAGAATCACTCCGCCATGGGAGGTATGACAAATGAAATTTACCGGCCAGGTATATAAATTCGGCAGCAATATCGATACCGATGCCATAATTCCGGCCCGTTACCTGAACACCTTCGATCCGGTCGAACTGGCCCGGCATTGCATGGAGGATGCAGACCCCGAGTTTCCAGGCAAGGTCAATCCAGGCGACATAATCGTGGCTGGCAGAAATTTCGGCTGCGGCAGTTCCCGCGAGCACGCGCCCATTGCCATTAAAGGGGCTGGAGTGGCCTGTGTGGTGGCTGATTCTTTCGCTCGCATCTTCTATCGCAACGCTATCAACATCGGATTGCCCATTTTGGAGTCGCCGGAAGCGGCTGCGGCAATTCAGGAGGGCGACGAGATCGAGGTTGACCTGGAGACGGGATTGATTAAGAACCTTCGCAATGGTGAAGTGTATCAGGCTACCGCTTTCCCGGAATTCATGCAGGGAATAATTGCCCGGGGCGGTTTGATAAACTATGTGAAAGAATCCAAGTAGGATCCGAAAGGAGATATTGATGTATAGAATTGCAGTCCTGCCCGGCGACGGGATCGGAGTGGAGATAGTACCGGAAGCGGTCAAGGCTCTGCAGGCAATAGGGAAAAAGTGCGGTCATCAGTTTCAGTTTACTGAAGCCCTGATCGGCGGCGCCGCCTATGATGCGGTAGGGCACCCCCTGCCTGCGGCTACCCTGGAGATCTGCCGCCAATCAGACGCTGTCCTGCTGGGGGCCATCGGCGGTCCCAAGTGGGATGATCTGCCCGTCCACCTGCGGCCGGAGGTAGGTGCGCTGCTGCCCCTGCGCAAAGAGCTGGGCCTGTACGCCAACCTGCGTCCCTGCATTTTGTTTCCGGGGCTTTTGCATGCTTCAACTTTGAAGGAAGAGATTATTACCGGGGTGGATCTAATAGTCATCCGGGAGCTGACCGGAGGGCTTTACTTCGGCGAGAAGAGCCGGGTGAAGACTCCCGATGGCGGAGAGAAAGCCACCGACATCCTGAGCTATTCTACCTTCGAGATAGAGAGGATCGTGCGTTTTGCCTACAACGTGGCCCGTAAACGCAGTTGCCGGCTGTGTTCAGTTGACAAGGCCAATGTCCTGGAAAGCTCCCGGCTTTGGCGGGAGACGGTTACCCGACTGGCTGCTGAATATCCGGATGTGGAAACCAGCCACATGTATGTGGATAATTGCTCCATGCAGTTGATCCGTAACCCCCGCCAGTTTGACGTAATAGTCACCGAGAATATGTTTGGTGACATTTTAACCGATGAAGCCTCCATGCTAACCGGGTCTATCGGTATGCTGCCCAGCGCCTCGATCGGCGGGCAGGTAGGGTTGTATGAACCCTCCCATGGCAGTGCCCCGGATATTGCCGGGGAGAAGAAAGCCAACCCGCTCGCCACCATTCTTTCGGCGGCCATGCTCCTGCGCTATTCTTTCGATCTGGAGAGCGAAGCCCGTTTGATCGAAGCGGCGGTCCGCCAGGTAATGGAGGACGGGTACCGCACCCCGGACCTGATGGAAGAAGGCAAGACCTTGGTCGATACGGTCCAGATGGGCGATTTGGTTCAAGAAGTGATACTTAAGAGTTAAGGAGGGCACTTTATTGGGGATTTTAAATTGGATGTAAAGGTATACGATGTAACGCTGCGCGACGGCGCCCAGGGCGAAGGCATATCATTTTCGGTGGACGACAAGATTAAGATTGCCCGCCGGTTGGATCGCCTTGGCATCTCCTATATAGAGGGGGGCTGGCCGGGCAGCAATCCCAAAGATCTGGATTTCTTCCGCCAGATGAAAAACTACCAGCTCGAACACGCCCGACTCAGCGCCTTCAGTTCCACCCGCCGACCTGGCATTAGCGTCAAGCATGACAATAACATCACCGCCCTGTTGGCAGCCGAAGTACCGGTAGTGGCCATCTTCGGCAAATCTTGGGACTTTCATGTCCTGCGAGCCTTGGAAACGACCCTGGAGGAGAATCTCAGCATGGTCCGCGAGACGGTCATGTTTCTAAAAGACAGGGGCCTTGAGGTAATATTCGACGCCGAGCACTTTTTCGACGGCTTCAAGCACAATCCCGACTATGCTCTGCAGGTGCTGGGTGCTGCAGCCCACGCCGGGGCCGATTGCCTGGCATTGTGTGATACCAATGGCGGCACCTTGCCCTGGGAATTGGAAGAGATAATCAGGAAGGTGCAGACGGAGATAAGGATACCGCTGGGCATCCATGCCCACAACGACTCCGGCTGCGCGGTAGCCAATTCCCTGGTGGCATTAAACCTGGGCTTTACACAGGTCCAGGGCACCATCAACAACCTGGGAGAAAGGTGCGGCAACGCCGACCTTTGCTCTATCATCCCCAATTTGGAACTGAAGATGAACAAACGTTGTCTCCCCGCCGGTAACCTCAAGCGGCTGACCGAGGTGAGTCACTATGTGAATGAGATAGCCAACCTGCCCAGTCCCAATAATCAGCCTTTCGTGGGATACGGCGCTTTTGCTCACAAAGGCGGTATTCATGTCAGTGCCCTATTAAAAGACTCTGCCACCTACGAGCACATTAATCCGGAGGATGTGGGCAACCGCCGCCGCGTGCTGGTCTCCGAGCTGGCCGGTATCTCCAACCTGCTCTATAAGGCCAAGGAGCTAAAGCTGGATGTTAACAGCTATGACGCCCAAACCCGGGCGGTGATTAAACAGATCAAGGAATTGGAGAATCAGGGATTCCAGTATGAAGGTGCGGACGGTTCGCTGGAACTGTTGCTGCGCAAGGGCTTCGGGCAGCTGGATGATTATTTCCAGCTTAAGAACCTGAAGATAATATTGGAGAAACAGGAAGACAGCGATTTCGTTGCTGAGGCTTTTATCAAAATACAGATTGGCGACCAGGTAGTACACACCGCCGCCGAAGGCGACGGCCCGGTCAACGCTCTGGACAATTCGCTGCGCAAGGCTCTGGCTGAAGTATACCCAGAGATAAGCGAGATGCACCTGTCCGATTACAAGGTAAGGGTCCTGGACGGCAACCGGGGCACGGCCGCCCGGGTGCGGGTATTGATAGAGTCGGCCAATCAAGCGGAAAAATGGAGCACAGTAGGGGTTTCGGAAAATATCATCGAAGCTTCCTGGCAGGCGCTGATAGACAGTGTCAATTACCTGCTGATGAAAAAGAGACTGCCCGGAGAAGAACCATAGGTAAGAGGCTCCGGGCTGATCAAACCAAGGTGGGGGACCAGCAGCCCGAGAATTGATATGGCATGGACATAAAAGCAGCCCCGGTCAGAATTGATCTGACCGGGGTATTTCAGTCGTTGGGGGATAGGCTGGCTCAATAAAACTAGTCCTTGTCAACCATTTTAAAGCCCACCGCCAGAGCGGAGGTAGAGAGGTTGGTAATGGTAACGAAATCGATGTTGAAAGCTTGTTGTTCAACTTCCACTGTATAGGTACAGCAATCGGGGCAGCCGGCACAGGAGCACCAACTGAAGCTAAAAGGCTCGGTAACATTCTGGAAGGCTTCTTCTGGTATGGTCGGAGGATTCGGGAAGACCTGTGACCTTTCGAAGGTCCAGGTCCCCAGGGTGATGGTGTCGCCATCACATACCCGTCTTAGCTTGAATAGCAGACGCAGTGAATAATTGGCGATGTTATTGATCCGGTAGGTTATTAAGGACGAGAAGTCGAATTTGACCACGGCATCGATGAGCTCACTGGTATCCAGGGTCAGGGTGGACAGCACCGCTGAGTTTCCGTGACCGCCATTGACGGCAATATTGTTGGCTTCGACTTGCCTGAGGCTTAAAAGATCGGTGGAGAGGGGAGCCGAGCCGGTAGACGTGCCGCATTTCAAAATAGTGGCGGTTTCGAAGCGGGGTTTCGGTTTGGGCCACGCCAGAGGAGGCATGGGCGGATAATAATCATCATGGTGATCGCCACAGTCGGGACGACGGTCCCAATCCCGGTCGGGTTTTTTGTAGGAATCGCGATAGGTTCTGTTGCATTTCATCGATAAAAACCTCCTGTAATTAGATTTTGGTGAGCCGGGCAACAATGACTAACCCGGTTCTAATTTAGGTTATTCAGCGGCCTATAATTTGGTTACTCTGGAAAAGATCATTATGCCTGGCCTTTTATAGCCATGGCAACCAAAGATGCTCGAAAATGCCAAGAATGTTGCCAGTAGTGACAGAACTTTGCTAAAGTAGAACCTGAGGTGATTGGAATTGAAAGCGATGATTATGGCAGCTGGGGTTGGATCCCGGTTGATGCCTATGACCGCCGGCGTACCCAAACCGATGATACCGATGGCCAACCAGCCTTTGATGGCCAACACAGTCAGACTGCTGGCCCGGCACGGATTTACCGAACTGATTGCCAATCTCCATTATCATGGCGACCAGATCAGAGCCTATTTCAGGGACGGTTCTGACTTTGGAGTGTCTATGCACTATTCCCCCGAGGATGAGCTGCTGGGTACAGCGGGTGGAGTCAAACGATGTGCCTGGTTTCTGGATGACACATTTGTAATCGTAAGCGGAGATGCCCTTACCGATATCGACCTGACCAGGCTCATGGAAGCCCATCGCCGCCGTGGGGCTCTGGCCACGATAGCCCTCAAAGAAGTGCCCGATGTTGAACATTTCGGTATTGTGATTACCGACGGCGACCAGCGCATCCGCAGCTTCCAGGAGAAACCCCGCCCCGAGGAGGCTCTGAGCCAGGTGGCCAACACTGGTATATACGTTTTTGAGCCGGAGATTTTCCAGTTCATACCGGAGGGATTCTATGATTTCGGCAAGCAGCTGTTCCCCCGGTTGGTGCAAATGGGCAGCCCGTTCTTCGGCGCCACCATCCAGGATTATTGGTGCGACGTGGGCAACCTTGACACTTATCGCCAAGCCCATGCCGATGTCCTGGCCGGGAAGGTGCATGCGAACCGGGAGGGCCGATTGCTCTATAATGAAGAAGGTCGGCGGGTGTTGCTGGGAGAAGGATCTGAAGTAGGGAAAGGGGTTCTGTTCGCTGGCAGTGTAGTCATTGGACGGGGATGCCGGATTGAAGATGATGCGGCTATCAGTGATACGATCATATGGGATAATACCATTATCGGTAAGGGAGCAGTCGTACGGGAATCGGTGGTGGGAGCTGACTGCCGGGTCCGGCCCGGTAGTATTGTGGAGGTTGGCTCGGCCATCGCCAGCGGGACCGAATTTTAGAACCTCGCGGAAGACGAGAGCGGTGATAAGAGGGTTCTCTGGCATTGTTTCCAAGCTTCCGCCGGGCCAGTGGCCAAATCAATGATCAACACTGACAGTAAAATGGCAGACCGCTGATCCAGGCAAAAAAGGAGCAGTCGAGCTTAGGGCCCGCTGCTCCTTTCAGTTCGTATAAGTCAATGAGATTAGCTGGCCGGGTCTGACTCGGCGGTCTCGGGCTGCAGCAGGCTGGCGAAACCTTCATCCAGATCATCGATGGCGAAGTTTTTAACCTCTTCCATCATACTATCATCGACGGGGCTCATGTTGAATATGCGAAACTGGCCCTTCTCATTGATCAGCAGGGCTGCCTCGCGGCTGGTCGGCTGTCCGTTCTCCAGGAAGTCATAAACCACCAGAGCGCTGTTGGTGCCGATTTTGGTATATTCCTGCAGTATTTTGATGCTGATGCCTTCGGGCAGGGTGTTTTCCGCCTCGATATCGGCAATCACAGCAGCGATCTCACTTTCTATCTGGCTGCGGTCAGACATGAGTTGGGCCGGGGTCTTGTCCTGGTGGTCGGGCAGGAAGCGAACCGACCAAAAGACGCTCAGGTTGGCTGCCACCGTATCATAATCCTTACTGAAGTAGGCTTTGTAAAAACTATCAACCGTCTTTTCCGGTGCCGATTGGTTGTCTACGAAGGCTGCGTATGAGTAAAGTCCCGCCAAGAGCAGCAAAATGAATACAAACAAGGACCTGGGCACCCGGGCTGGTCCAGCCGGGACCTGGGCGGCGTGATTATCGTGAGCAGAGTGAGACAATTTCCATATACCCCCGTTTCTTTTACAATATAATGAATACGCATTCTATTGTAATTCATCGATGATCATTTAACAAACACCTGGATGTTGCTGTAAATGGCTGAGGGAGGCTGACAGGGTCTGACAGGGCATTTGGTCCCTAAATAAGGGTTTATTGACTTGGGAGGATTAGGTTGTGAAAGAGATCGTGGTTATCGGGGCCGGTCCGGCCGGGATGATGGCAGCTATAAGCGCCGCCGCAGCAGGAGACCGGGTGACTATTCTGGAAAAAAAGGATAAGGTAGGCCGTAAACTAAGCATTACCGGCAAGGGCCGCTGCAACCTGACCGCCGCCGTGAACCGGGACGGTCTGATCAAGGGAATGCCTGGCAATGGACGTTTCTTGTACAGCTGCTTCAGCGAGTTTGCCAACCAGGAATTGATCGAGTTTTTTGCCCGCCGCGGCCTCAAAGTAAAAGTGGAAAGGGGTCAGCGGGTCTTTCCAGAATCGGACAACGCCGGGCAGGTGGTTGAAGTTCTGGTTGGGGCCATGCGGGAGGCCGGAGTTCGGGTAATCACCCGCTGCGAGGTTCGGGGTCTGCGTGTGGTCGATGGTCGTATCGCTGGTGTTGATACCGGACAGGGGATTATGCCTGCCAGTGCTGTTGTGCTCGCCACCGGCGGCCTGTCCTATCCTGGTACTGGTTCGACTGGTGATGGCTATCGCTGGGCGGAAGCGGTCGGTCACAAGATAGTCGAGCCCCGCCCGGGTTTGGTCCCGTTGGTGGCAGCGGAACCCTGGGTGAGCCGATTGCAGGGCCTGGCTCTCAAAAATACCAGGGCGACTGCTTTCGATGCGCGGGACCGAAAGATAAACGAGGATTTTGGAGAACTGCTCTTTACTCATTTTGGCTTGTCGGGGCCCATAATCCTTTCGATGAGCCGTGACATTGCCCAGTATTTATATCAGGAAGGGAAGCCGGTGCGGATAGAGTTGGATCTTAAGCCAGCCCTCTCGGAGGAAAAACTGGATGGGCGGCTGCAGCGGGATCTCAATCAGCAGTCGCGCAAGTTGTTCAAGAACGCCTTGGATGGTCTTCTGCCGGCCAAGCTGGTCCCGGTGGTGATCGATTTGAGCGGGATCGATCCGGTCAAGCCCTGTCATCAGGTGAGCCGGGCGGAGAGACAAGGTCTGGGTCAGTTGCTCAAGCACCTGACCCTCACCGTCACTGCCACCCGACCGATAGCCGAAGCGATAGTAACCGCCGGGGGAGTGAATGTCAAGGAGGTTGATCCCCGTACCATGCAGTCCAAATTGGTGCCCGGGCTGTTTTTTGCGGGGGAAATCCTGGATGTAGACGGCTATACAGGAGGATACAACCTACAGGCCTGTTTTTCAACCGGATATGTGGCCGGTCGTTCGGCGGCCCGGATATAGGACCGAATTAAGGCCTGGCAAAAACCCAACATTACGGGTAATGGCGGCTTTGAGGTGCGTTGACGGTCTATCCAGTTTCTGTTATCATTCATATTGGTTAATTACGGCCAGAGAACAGGAGGAAACATTAGTATGGCGACAAAAATGGCCCAATACAAAGGGTCAGCCCAATATATTGTCAGCGACGAGCTGCGCAACAGCGTCAATATCGCGATCGCACTGGGCAAACCATTATTGATTAAGGGCGAACCGGGCACCGGCAAGACCATGCTGGCCCAGAGCATAGCTGAGGCCCTAGACAAACAATTGATCATCTGGAATATCAAGTCTACTACCAAGGCTCAGGAAGGTCTGTACGTTTATGACACTGTGCAGCGGCTGTATGACAGCCAATTCCAGGACCACGACGTATCCAACATCAAGCAGTATATCAAGCACGGCAAGCTGGGTGAGGCCTTCCGAAGCCATGATCAGGTTGTGCTGCTGATTGACGAAATCGACAAGGCCGACCTGGAGTTCCCCAATGACTTGCTGTGGGAACTGGATCAGATGAGTTACTATATACCGGAGACCAAGGAAACCATAACCGCCCGTACCCGGCCCATCGTCATCATCACCAGCAATGCCGAGAAGGAGCTCCCGGATGCTTTCCTGCGCCGCTGCATATTTCATTATATCGCCTTCCCTGAACCGGATGAGATGGAACGCATCATTAGAGTGCACCACCCCAACCTGGACAAGCGGCTGCTGGAACAGGCTATGGAGACCTTTTATATGCTGCGCAACTTGAATAACATCCAGAAAAAGCCCAGCACCAGCGAACTGATCGACTGGCTTCAAGCTCTGGTAGTGGGGGGGATAAGTCCCAGCAAGATCAAGCAGGACATGCCGTTTTTAGGGGTACTGTTGAAAAAGAACGAGGATCTGGACCTGCTGCTGAATGGGCTGCAGGCTAAAACACAAAACCGCTCCAAACCCCGTTCCAGTATGTGGGGCCGATAGGAGTGTAGTCTTGTTCACCGAGTTTTATTACTATTTGAAAAATTTTGGGGTACCGGTTTCATTCAACGAATGGCAGGATCTGATGGAAGCTCTGGACCAAGGCATGGCCGGTTCCAGCCTGACCGGATTCTATTATCTGTGCCGGGCCCTGCTGGTCAAGACCGAGGCTCATTATGATCGTTTCGACTTAGCCTTCGCCAGCTATTTCCAGGATATAGAGGCGGTGGAAGGACTGCCGGAGAAGATATGGGAGTGGCTCAACCGGGAGGTGCCGCCCCTGGAAGTAACCGAGGCCATGCGCCGGAATCATCAGCAGCTGGATATCGAAGAAATGAAACGAATGCTGGCCGAGCGACTGGCCGAGCAAACCGAGCAGCATCATGGCGGCAATCGCTGGGTGGGAACCGGCGGCACGTCGCCTTTTGGACATTCCGGGTATCATCCCGGGGGAATTCGTATCGGCGGCGACACCCGCAGTCTTTCCGCAGTCAAGGTGGCCGGAATGAGACGTTTCCAGGAGTTTCGCACCGATGAGACCTTAGGTGTCAGGCAGTTCCAGCTGGCCTTGCGCAAGCTTCGTCAGTTTACCACCCGCCTGGACGGGGCTAGGGAAGAACTGGACCTGGAGGGCACCATCGACCAGACCTGCCAGAATGCCGGCCGCCTGGAGTTGAAATGGGCCCGGCCTCGGGTAAACAGTATGAAAGTCATGCTGCTTATGGATGCGGGCGGATCGATGTGGCCATATACTCGTTTATGCAATCAGCTGTTCACAGCGGTGCATAAATCCAGCCATTTTAAGGATCTGAAGGTGTTCTATTTTCACAACTGTATTTATGACTGGCTCTACAACGATCCCAGCTGCAGCCAGAGGGATTATACCGACACCGAATATATCCTGCGTACCTGCGATTCCAATTACCGGGTGATCATCGTCGGCGATGCCAGCATGGGCTATGCTGAACTGATGCGCCCAGGGGGAATCATCGATTGGGATCTGGACAATGACCGGGCCGGGATAGAGTGGCTGCGCCGGCTGCGCCAGCATTTTGAATACTCGGTTTGGCTTAACCCCATTCCGGCGCGATACTGGGATCGTATGGAGGGAGCCTTTACGATCGGAGCCATCCGCACGGTTTTCCCGATGGAAGAATTGACAGTGGAAGGATTGGAGCGTTCCATACGCAAACTTAAAAGCCGGTCCCGGGCGGGAGAGGAGAGTAAGCTTGTATACTGAAAACCGGGTCAAGATAGTGGTGGACGGTGTGACTGGGGTGGGCAAATCCAGCCTGGTCCGGATTATCAGTGAGGAGATGGGTTTTAGGCCTTTCGACGAGATGTTCGATGATGAATATCGTCTCCTGCATAAGTTTTTCCACGACCGCGAAAAGTGGGCCTTTGCCATGCAGGTCAACTTTCTGACCAACCGCTTCAAGCAATACAAACATGCCATGAAGGTAGGCAAGGCGGTGATGGACCGTTCCATCTATTCGGACCGTATCTTTGCCTTGATGTATCTCAATCACAAATACCTCAGCCCGGAAGAATACGCTGTCTACAACAACCTGCTCAATACCTTCCTGGATCATGTGAGGCCGCCTCAACTGATGGTCTACCTGCGGGTCAACACCGACGAAGCTATACGGCGCATCCATCGCCGCGGCCGGCCCGATGAGATTGAAGTGGAGCGGGAATACTGGGATATGCTGAACCAGTTCTACGAGAACAATTATCAGGATTACCGACTGGGCCAGTTGCTGGTGCTGAATGTCGATCACCTTGACTACGTACATAAGGCTAATGATCGTCAATTCATGGTGGAGGAAATTACCCAAGCCCTTGGAGCGACAGTGAAGCGGGCGGTCAGCCCATAACCCAACCAATACGATCTTCAAGTCAAGGTGGTGTACTATGACAGTTATCCTGGGGACGATGGCAGGGATGATCTTCCTGCTCTATTCCGTGTATTTCTACAAGATCGTAAAAGAAGAACCATATGCATTTGAGCTGGAGCTGTTAAAATCCCTGGCCAACTGGATGATAGCAACCGGGGCCCGAAGTCGCGGTTACCTGTGGATTATGCTTTGGGCTTCAGTATTGGTGGAGGCTTTCTATTTTTACCTGACCCTGACCCAGATTCCTAACCCGGTGATCACCATACTGACATTCATGTTCATTCCCATCGAGGTTTTCCACTTGTCCCGAATGGGACTGGCCTTCCACAGATTTTTCCAGGGCCAATATCTTCTCCGGCAAGTGTTCTCCTGGCCCCTGGAGAGGTTTAGCGCCAGCCTGTTCTTCACCCACTCGCTGCTGGTGGCAGTAACCCTGCTGTTTTTCAGTTAATCCGGAGAAGCCCGACGGCGGCCGGGGTGAGGGCTGGGAAGCAGACCAGGCCTATGTGAAGGCAATACCCTTCGCCAGTGGATTATGGCCCACGATCCTGCCGATTATCTGCCCATAATTAACCGTTTGGCGCCAGGGAAAAGATTAAGGCGCTTGGCCAAGTTGCAGTGGCCGGGCGGCCAATTCAACCAGGGCGTTTTTCACTTGCAGCCAATCCTGCACCCGGATTATGTTATCGTCCCTGACGTTGGTGTTGTAAGGGTAGTCGAACAGGATGACCGGAATGAAACGACTCAGTTCCACAGCAAGGCCGTCATGATCCTCGATCATCACCTGGATGTCATTATCCAGGCACGCGGCCAGTTTACTGAAGTGGTGCATGTTTTCAGTTTCATTCATGATCAGCTGGTCATACGGCACTTGATTGCGGGCCAGCCATTCCAGGGTGATTTCACGGATATTTCCGTTACGGCGGTTGCGGGAGGTTATCAGGGCGATGTAATTATTGCGGTGCAGGTCGCGAATGACTTCTACGGCATGGGGTTTAGGCGTTACCTCCCGGTATACGTCGGGGAGGTGTTTTTCAATGAATATTTCCAGATCCCTTGGTGCCCAGGATATGGCTTCTTCCAAGGTGTACTTGCTGGGATCGTAGCTGTAGGGTAGGCTGTGGGCCAGCGCATAGCGCTCCAGGAATACCAGTATTGTCTCCCGGGTGTTGGTTATGGTGTTGTCGATATCGATGCCTATCCTCATGGGTATCATTATGCCCTTAACTTTTCCATTTGTCCACGCCTTGGGCACCTAGCCGGTTTATAAAACAAAAGACAGGGATCCTAAGATCCCTGTCCCCCAGTATGATCAGTCTTCGATCAACGCAAGATATTGCCGCCGATCACCATCCGCTGTGCTTCGGAGGTGCCTTCGTAAATCTCGGTGATCTTGGCGTCTCTCATCAGTCTTTCCACTTTTACGCCCTTTACATAGCCATAGCCGCCATGAATCTGTACGGCTTTTACAGTATGTTTCATAGCTGCCTCGGCACAGAATAACTTGGCCATAGAGGCTTCTTTGGAGAATGGTTGACCCTGGTCTTTCTTCCAGGCGGCGTAATAGGTCAAGAAACGACAAGCCTGCAGATCGGTAGCCATATCCACGATCCACCACTGCACAGCCTGGTTCTTGGATATGGGTTTGCCGAATTGAACCCGCTGCTTGGAGTAATTGATGGATTCGTCCAGGGCGGCCTGCAGTATTCCAGTAGCCTGGGCGGCAATCCCGATGCGGCCATGATCGAAACAATTCATGGCGATCTTCATGCCATTGCCCTCGCCGCCCAATAGATTGGCCTTGGGAATGCGGCAATCCTGGAAGATTATTTCCGAGGTCTGGGAAGCGCGGATGCCCATCTTCATGAAATGGCTGCCTACCTTGAGCCCGGGGGTGCCTTTGGGAATGATAAACGCGCTCATTCCCTTTGAGCCAGCTGATTTGTCAGTCCACGCGAAGGTTACATAGGTGTCGGCTACGGGGCCGTTGGAGCAGAAGGTCTTGAGGCCGTTCAGTACATATTCATCCCCGTCCAAGACGGCGGTGGTGACGGCGGCTCCAACATCAGTACCGGCTCCGGGTTCGGTGAGGGCGAATGCGCCCAGGTGCTTGCCTTGGGCCAGCGGAGTCAGGTAGGTCTTCTTCTGTTCTTCAGTACCGAAAAGAAAAATGGGCGTCAAAGCCAGACCGGTATGTACCGACATGGTGAAACCGGTAGCCGCACAGGAGCGGGAGAGTTCTTCCACGGCCAGGGTATAGGTGAGGTAATCGGTATCCTGTCCCCCGTATTCGGTCGGAAATGGCATTCCCATATAGCCCCGCTCAGCCAGCTTCTCTATGATTTCCCGGGGATAGCGAGCGGTTTCGTCCAGTTCCACAGCGACCGGTTCTACGTATTCGAGGGCGAATTCTCTCATACTGGCGCGGACCAGTTCCTGCTCATCGGTTAGTTTGAAATCCATTAAAAGCTCCTCCTTCGTTCATAGTAAACTTAGGGTGAATTCCTGATCAGACCTAAGATGAAGGACAGCAACCCCCCTTTGCTGATAACGTTCCAGCTGTTGTAATCGGTGGTTCGAGAGTATTGTCAGGATTGGGCTAGAATCTAAAGCGCGATTACAGATTGCTATGGCTGTATACTGCAACTATATTTTGCATACCAACTACTTGTCAACTATATATTGGCACGGCAGGCCAATGCGGCCCTGATAAGACCTTACTCGGAGACTTCTAAGCGGACACAAAAAAGGGGTTTAGTCATAGACTAAACCCCTGGTCGAAAAACCTAATCATACTAGCGGCGTCTGGCCTGGAAGCAGTCCCGGCAGTAAACCGGCCGGTCCCCGGTCGGCTCAAACGGAACCGTGGTTTCCTGACCGCAGGCGGCGCAAACGGTAGCGAACATCGGGCGCGACTCTCTATAGCCAGTATTCCCGCCGCGCTGCATTTTACGAGCCCTTCTGCACTCAGGGCAGCGGCCTGGTTCGTTCTCAAAGCCCTTTTCAGCATAAAATTCTTGTTCCGACACTGAGAACAAGAATTCATTGCCACAGTCCTTACATACGATATATTTGTCCTCTAACATGCGTTCATCTCCCTTCTGAAGTACTCTTGGACCAGATCCCCCACAAAGGAGACTATTAGAGCAAGGCAAGTTTAATTTTAATCCATGGAGTGGCGATTGTCAAATCTTAAAGCAAATGAAGGATTAGAACCAGCGCAATTTGGCATCCTGCCGGCAGTTGCTGGTCAACAAAGGGTTTCGGGGCTCTTAAACGACGCCCGTGGGCCCAGCTGCCTAGGTTTCTGCCTTGCAGCCTCGCTTCTGGGGCCGGGGCCCCAACTTCTGTTTTAGGAAGGCGACAAACGCGGGCAGCAAGGTAATGGAGATAATGCCCAATACTATAAGGCTGAGGTTGCGCTCCACCACCGGGATATTGCCGAAAGCCCAGCCGCCCCAGAGGAACATGGACACCCAGCTCACGCTGCCCAGTAGATTGAAAAGAAAGAAGCGGGTTCGGTCCATCCTGCCGATACCGGCCACGAATGGGGCAAAGGTCCGGATAATGGGAAGAAAGCGGGCGATAACAATGGTCTTGCCCCCGTGTCTTTCATAAAAATCGTGGGTGCGCATAAGATGTTCTTGATTGAGGAAACGGATTTTGTCCCCCCTGAAGACCCGGGGTCCGATATAATAGCCGATTTGATAATTGACCATATTGCCTGCGACTGCTGCGAACATGAGAATGGCCGCGATAGCCAGCAGGTTGATATCACCACTGGCGGCCAGCGCGCCCAGAAGGAACAGCAGGGAGTCACCGGGCAGGAAAGGGGTAACTACCAAGCCCGTCTCGCAGAATATCACCAGAAATAGAATCAAGTAGGCCCAGGTACCGTAGTTGGTAATAATGGCTACCAAATATTGGTCCAAATTAATCAATATATCGACAAGATTAAGGGATTGAGCTAGCTCCATGGGGGTGTCCTTTCGTTATCAGGCCAGTTCCGCTCTGGGGTAACAAAGAAAAAGCTGCTTGCGCAAGCTGAATCATAGATATTTTTGTGTGATTTAGTCTAAATTATATGAAAGGTTTAGTCAATAGCCGCCAACCCTGCAGACTATTGATTTTCTCCGGTTTTATGGGTATTATGGATGTCAAACCAAAACCTGTAAAATTGAATAAACCGCTTGAGAGGGATGAGTTGGCCTGACTCAGGTTAAATTAATCCTGAAAGATTCTGCTTGGAGCAGAGTATTATTGTTTAGGTAATCGGTAGGCATTTAGAAATTTGAGGTATATAGATGTTCGAAGCGATTCTGTTTGACTTGGATGGCACTCTGTTGGACATCGACATGGATTTTTTCTTGACCCGGTATTTTCAGGAGATGGGCGCCATGGCTGCCCAGAATGGATTCATAGAACCAGAGATTTTAGTAGAACAGATCCTTAAATCAACTGATGTCATGATTAAGGATAAAAACCCGTATATTTGCAATGAAGACGTTTTTATGCAGCACTTCTTCAGTTGTCTGGCGGTCGATGAGGCCCATACCAGGGCTTTCTTCGCAGAATTTTATAAAACCGGGTTTCCCCGGTTGCAAAAGTATTGCAGTGCCTTCAGCGGAGTCAGGCAGATGATGTCAGGAGTGTTCGCTAGCGGGGCCAAGGTGGTTGTGGCCACTAATCCGGTATTTCCGCGGGCGGCCATCCAGATGCGGTTGGACTGGGCAGGAGTAGGGCACTTTCCGTTTGAGCTTATAACCTCCTATGAGATAATGCATTACTGTAAACCCAGTCCTGAGTATTACCAGGAGATCGCCGACCATTTGGGAGTCGAACCTTCGAGCTGTCTGATGGTGGGCAACGACCGGGATGAAGACTTGGTCGCCAGTTTGATTGGCATGAAGACATTTCTGTTGGAAGATCGGTTAATAGACCGTGGATTGGACGAGTTTACCCCTGATTGGCGGGGAAGATTGCCGGAACTGTACGGATTCATGGAAGAAATAGCCAGGAAGAAGACTGCTTAGGGTAGGCCAAGCGGCTGGTCCTTGGCTGGCAATAGCGAAAGATATTGAAACTATTGCGGTTTTTTGGTAGAGTATATAAGGTTTTAACAAATAAACATCCTATTCCAGCGAGCAGAATCTGTGTAGTTTTGGTGCCTTATTAAACTAGGGAAAGAGGTCGTGTAATGGACGGCTTGTTGTATGATGCATTATCATGCATTGTAACCGTAGCGGAAGCGATAGTTATCCTGTTCTTATTGTATTACTATTATGTTTCAGTTTCCGGGTGGCGTAAACGCAAGGAAGAAAAGGATTTCACCCCTGAAAAGAGATTTGCCCTTATTACCGCGGCCCACAACGAGGAAGCGGTCATACGTTACCATTTGGAGAGCATAAAGAAATTAAATTACCCCGCCGAATTGTTCGACATCTATGTCATCGCCGACAACTGCACCGATACTACAGCAGCAATTGCCCGCCAGGAGGGTGCCTTGGTTTACGAAAGATTCTCGCCTCAAAGAGGTAAAGGTTACGCCCTGGAGTGGATGTTTAACAAGCTTTTTGAGATGGAAGAACAGAAGTATGATGCCATCTGTCTCTTTGATGCTGACAACATAGTATCTTCCAATTTCCTGCTGGAGATGAACTCCAAGCTAAAGAAGGGATATCGTTCCATCCAAGGTTACCTGGATACCAAGAACCCCAATGATTCTTGGGTTACCGCCTGTTACGCAACCGCTTATTGGTCCATGAACCGTATGTGGCAGCTGGCCCGTTTCAATAAGGGTCTGTCCAACGCACTTGGAGGAACCGGAGTATGCCTGGAATACCAACTGCTCAAGGAATATGGTTGGGGGGCCACCTGCCTGACCGAGGATCTGGAATTTACCATGAAGCTGCTCATGAATGGTATCAAGACCTCTTGGGCTCATGAGGCCAAGGTCTATGATGAGAAGCCGGTTTATTTCTCCCAGACTTGGAGGCAACGTACCCGGTGGCTCCAAGGACACTGGGACGTGGCCTTCCGCTATATGATTCCGCTAATTAAGAAGGGATGGCGGGAGAAGAAATGGTACCCCATCGACGGCGCTATTTACCTGTTCCAGCCGTTCCTGATAACTATTATGTTTTCGACTTTCCTGTTTGCCGTGGCGACCTACCTGTCGCCGATACCTTTATATGAATCGATGTTCACCAATATGTTGCCCAAATGGTACTGGTGGGTTTTTGGTCTGGTCGGCTATTGCTACCCGATGCTGGGATTGATCCTGGAGGGGGCTCCGCGCCGTGCTTATTTTTACTATATTACTTATCCGTTTTACGGACTAACTTGGTTCCCGGTAACGCTGTGGGGACTGTTGCAACATAAAAACCAGGAAAATTGGGCTCATACGCGGCATTTCCGGGGGATATCCATCAATAGTGTGGAATCAGGGCAGCCGGCATTGGAGGCAGATACAGCAGCAGCCGTTAGCACCGCCCCCGCTCTGGCGGTGGTTTCCAAAACAGACAAGCCCAAGGTGGCCGGGGTGCGACGCAGTCTGGTCCCGCAAGCAGCGATGGCCAGCGAAGGTCCATTGAGCGAAGCCGAAGTGAGACACCGCCCGGGCAAACCTGTATATCCCGCTTTGGTAGTGAACCGGTCGGCAGCCATATTAAAACCAGTGGAGGTAGTGAAGGCTACTATCAACCAAGACAACCGCGTTACCGTAGCCAGCGGCGAGAGTCGTTAGGTTCCATTCGATATAGACAAACCAAACCTGCCGGATTTGAACTGCAAGTTCGATCCCCGGCAGGTTTTATTTTTTCTATAGGCGTAGGCCTGCTGGCCAATATTTGGTATATTAACCGTATATATAAATAAATGACGGGGAGGACGAGATGGATGGTTAAGAGAAGGTGGCTGGCATTGCTGCTGGTCCTGTTGATGGGTATCAGCCTGATAAGCGGTTGCAGTCCCGCTGAGAAGAGCTATTACAGTCTGATGCGTGAGGTCAATACCCAGCCTGTGTATATAGACAACGGGCACTACACTATCGATGTATCCGCATTGCCGGCGGGAATGTTCACTGGGCAGGAGGCCGTGCGTGCCCAAACCTTAATCAATGCCATGGGCCAAATGAGGATCGAGTACAAGGGCCAGGTTGATACGAAACAGCAGCTATTCCAGTATGATTATGCTATTATGCAAGGCCGCACCGGGGCTCAGGTGGGAGCTTTCTCCATTGCCTACAAAGATGGCGTGATGTACATGAAGATCGATCAGATAATCAATCTGCTCAAGCAATTGAGCTCTCCGGCCGAGCAGGAAAACCTGGAGCGTATTTTTGCCGGAGTGGTATGGATTAGCTTTAGTGACCAGGATCTCAACGGTCTGGCGCCAAACAGCCAGTCAGGTGTTATCAGCCAAATGCTATCCAATGCCTCCGGGCAGCAAATGTTGTTTAAGAAGCTATTGGATGGGCTGGTTAATGACGTTTATAATGATTATTCCAGCAGTCTGATTACCCAGAGCGGCAATAAATACACCATGACCCTGCGGGGCGGCGACCTTGTAGATGTGGGTAAGTCGTTGGCGGTTTACACCATCAACCACATCGACCAATTGGATAAAACATTGAGAGACTTTCTCAATGGCCTGACCCCGGCCGAGGCCACCCAACTGGGCCTGACTCCTGACACCCGGCTCATGGCTCTGCAGAGTCTGGACCAAATGGTGATGGAAGTAAAACGGGACGGGCCGAGTGCCATCCAGGAGATAGAAAACCTTGGCGCGGCCTCGGAAGCCGAGATACTGCGGGTCCTCAACGATTCGGAGTATGTCTCCAGTGTCGAAAAGACCGGGGCCAATACCTATAGATTGAATTCCCGGCTGTACCTCAACATCAGTGATCCAGCCAATCCCCGGGATCGACTGGTAACGACCTTTGCGGCTGAGCAAACCATTACTACCGGGGGGACGGTACAGGTATCCGCTCCCGTGGGGGCCATATCCCTGAGAGAACTGCAGGGCCGGATGCCGCGCACCATGACGGTCAACATCGACACCGGTAATTACAGCAGCAGCAACGGCCTTTTCAGCAACAGCGGGCGCCTGAGTGTGGAGATGGTGGATGGCCGCACGTACCTGCCCCTGCGCATGGTCGGAGAATCACTGGGCGAGACGGTGGACTGGGACCAGGCTACCCATCAGGCCTATGTCCTGCAAAATGGCCAGCGGATAAACATGACCGGGATAATCGTCAATAGCCGTACCTACATCAAGATGCGCGATTTCGAACAGTTAGGTTTTTCCGTTGAGTGGAACGAACATACCCGCAGTGTCACTGTGTCCAAATAGGGAAGCCATCGGCGCCGGGCAGACAGGCAAGATGTCATAGCCCCTGTCTTTCGGGACAGGGGTATTCTCCCCCATCGATCGGGAATGGTACCGAAACCGGCCAGACCAACGGTCATGAATCTGACTATAAAGTGGACAATGTCCATTGAAGCTTGGCGGCCTGACATTCTTCGGCACTAATTGCATTTCAAGAAGGGTTTTACCAGTAATATGTAGAATATGTAATAGCTGAGTGTAAACATCGGAGGTTGGCAGCAATTGGACAGAAGGATCTGGAGCAAAGTCCTATCCGGCCTTATCCTGTTATACAGCCTGGGCAGTATAGCAGCCATGCTGCTATGGAGCCCGGATTGGCCCATCGGCCAGAACCTGACTACAGTGCTGATGATCAGTTCTCTTGTCTGCCTCACAGTCCTGTATTTCTACAACAACTCCGTCATCCAGAAAGAGAGACAGGCCTGGCTTAATCGCACCCGCCATCTGGAAGAAGAAGTAGAAATACGCTCTGAACAGCTGCAGGAAAAAAACGCCCAGTTAAAGACATTTATGGAGGACATCCATCACTTGGGCTATTACGATGCCCTTACCGACCTGCCCAACCGCAGGTTGTTTTTGCGTCATCTCACCAAAGCCTTGGAGAGTGCCCGCTATCAGGGCAAGATGTTTGCGGTTCTGTTTGTCGACCTCGATAATTTTAAGGTTTTGAACGACAATCTAGGTCATAACCTGGGTGATGCGGTCCTAAAAAAGGTAGGTGAGAAGATCAGCGCGGCCATCCGTCCCATAGATATCGTATCCAGGCATGGCGGGGACGAGTTCATGATACTCCTGAACGAAATCGCCCACCTGGAGGAAGCCAGACAACATATCGACAACATCCACCGCACCATACAGGAACCTTTCCTGATCAGTGAGGATATGGAGGTTTTTGTGGAAGCCAGCATTGGGGTAGCCCTGTACCCCCGCCATGGCGACAATATCGAAAAACTTATCAAGTATGCTGATATAGCCATGTACGAGGCCAAGCACCAGGGCAAGAACCAAGCGATTATTTATACGGTGGAGATGCACAGATACTACGCCCGCCGCATGGCGCTGGACAATGAACTGCGTTCGGCTTTGAAGAACGACGAATTCAGCCTTTACTATCAGCCCCAGGTCAGTATCAAGACCGGTGAAATAGTGGGTGTGGAGGCTTTAGTTCGGTGGCATAACCACATTCTGGGGGCAGTCAATCCTTCTGAGCTGATTCCCATAGTTGAGGAAAACGGGCAGATATTTCCCCTGGGCGAATGGGTCCTGACCACCGCTTGCCGACAATTAAAGATGTGGCATGATGAGGGGTACCGCATCCCCAAGGTGGGAGTCAATGTATCCCCGGTGCAGTTTAACAGCGAGAAACTGGTGGGCAGCGTCCAGCGCATATTACGGGAGACCGGCCTGGCGGCTCGGCATTTGGAGTTGGAGATAACTGAAGGGGTGGCCATCTTCAATGAGAAAGCGGTTTCCAACAAACTGATGGCCTTAAATGAACTAGGGGTAAAAATAGCTTTGGATGATTTTGGGACAGGCTATTCCTGCTTGGCTTACCTCTCCCAATATCCGGTCGACACGCTTAAAATCGACCAGCGTTTCATCAAGAACCTGCAGAATCCCGACAATCGTATCCTGGTCGATACCATGATCACTATGGCCCACAATTTCAACCTGAAAGTGATTGCCGAGGGGGTCAGCACCATCGAGCAATATAAATATGTCCGCGACAAAGGCTGCGACGAGATGCAGGGTTACCTGATCAGTGAACCTCTCAGCAGCGACAACCTGATACGGTTGGTGGAGATGTACAACCAGAAAACCGCCTATATCCAGAGCATCAGCTGAAGCCGGTTTCCAGCTCTCCTGTTCCCCTTTCAAATCCCACTCCCAACAGGCTGCTTCATAAATAGAAAAAGCCTTGCCTTAAAAGAGGCAAGGCTCGGACCGGAGCGGCATTAGAAATTCCAGGAGCCATCAGAGTTCCAGCGGCTCTGTTTGGGTTCCGCCAATCCCGCCTTGGCTTTTACTATATGGGTGACCGTATCGTATTCCTTGAAATAACCCTGCTCCACACATACCGGGTCGGGTTTGATGTTCAACTGCCGACACTCGGCTACCGACATGGCCTTAAGCGCACCCACGTCCAGGCTCCCAGGATAGCGGTTGTTGTCTATGTAAGGGGGCGCATAATAAATGCCGTTGGCCTGATCGGCATAGACTACAGCATTCTCGGGCACATGGTATGTGATGTCTACCGTGGTGCCGATGATTCCCATCAAGGTGAAGATTCCCACTACCATAGCGACCGTATACCAGAACCTCTCCATCGGGGAACGTTCTCTTTGGAAGGTCATCCTCAAAATCCTCCCTGTTAGAATTCAGTACTTTTCCATATAATCCAGTGTGCAGACAACAATCGAATACGGTTATTTTAAGCCTAATCGGCGGGCATGTAAAGAATTTGCCACCAGTTACAACTTAACCCAACCGGAGGGAGATACTAAGGAGATACTAATATATATTACCGCTTGGACCTCATCATACTTGCACCACTAGGAATGTTGTCCGTGTGCAGAAGTCGTTGTCCCTAAAGCGGGACAGTATTTATGGCCAACCAACTGCTGCAGATGACCATCGGGAGTTGGGCCTTAAGCTAGGGGTAGACTTTCCCCCTGGCCTTTAATAGAATTATTAGCAGTAAATGAGACAAGGAGTAACATAATGTCAGACATGCAATCGTCATCTCGCACCCAACAGCTGACACCGTTCATAGTCATGGAGGTGCTGGAAAAGGCCCAGACCATGATGGCGGATGGTCAGGATGTGATCCATCTGGAGGTGGGCGAACCGGATTTTGCCACCCCGGAGCCAGTCAAGGAAGCCGCCATCAAGGCCATACAGGATGATGACACCCACTATACCCACAGCTTGGGCAAGATTACCCTAAGGGAAGAGATCGCCCGCTATTACCAGCGCAAGTATGGGGTGGAGATCTCTCCGGACCAGATTATCGTAACTTCAGGCACTTCTCCCGGTATGCTGATGGTTTTCTCGGTATTGTTGGAGCGGGGCGAAGAGGTAATTCTGCCCGATCCCTATTATGCCTGTTACCCCAACTTTATTCGTTATGTGGACGGGCAGCCGATGGTGATACCGGTTTATGAAGAGGATGGCTTCAAATACCGGCCCGATGACATAAGGCAGCGGATTACTCCGCAGACCAGGGGAATCCTGATCAATTCTCCCAGTAATCCTACTGGGGTGGTGCTGAGCGGATCTGACCTGCAGGCAGTGGCCGACCTGGGCCCGGTAATCATCTCCGATGAGATCTACAACGGTCTCAACTATGAAGATGAGGACCACACTATCCTGGAATACACCGACCGCGCCTTCGTCATCAACGGTTTTTCCAAGCTGTATGCCATGACCGGCTGGAGGTTGGGGTATGTGATAGCGCCGCGCGAATACGTACGCAGCATTCAGACCATGCAGCAGAACCTGTTTATTTGCGCTTCCTCATTTGCCCAGGAGGGTGGAATCGTGGCCTTGCGCGATTGCGATTCCCATGTAGAGCAGATGCGCAATCTTTACAACCAGCGGCGCCTATACCTGCTGCAGCGCCTCAAAGAGATGGGCATAGCCACCCGTTTCGATCCCACCGGGGCTTTCTACGCCCTGGGCAATGTAAAGAATTACAGCATGGACTCCTACCATTTGGCTTTCGAGATCCTGGAGAAGGCCCGGGTGGCCGTAACCCCGGGTATTGATTTCGGGGCCAACTGTGAGGGTTATGTACGCTTCTCCTATGCCAATTCCCTGGAAAACATCAAGGAAGGCCTGGATCGCCTGGAGCGTTTCCTGGGAGAGTTGAAAACCGCATAGGAAGTCGACAGATTGCAGGCCGGTATCATGATGTCAACTGCTGGGGCTACCAGCAGTTGTTTATTTTTAGCCAGGAATTCCAGAGAGGTCCGCAGAAGCGGCAAACAAATCCCGCTCCCAGAACGACTGCTAGTTTAATCTGGCGGTGTTTTCGAAACAATATACAGCATATACGTTTATCGAGTAATGTCGGCCCAGACCGGCCGGTAACATTTTTCAGGAGGGATGCGAAGTGGAACGTACCTTTGTTATGGTGAAACCCGATGGGGTGCAAAGAGGATTGATCGGGGCTATCATTGATCGCTTTGAGAAGCGGGGGGTCAAACTGGCAGGCCTCAAACTAATGCAGATTTCACCGCCGCTGGCAGCCGAGCACTATAGTGAGCACGAGGGTAAGCCCTTTTTCAATAGCCTGGTTGATTTTATTACCTCGGGGCCGGTGGCTGCCATGATCCTGGAGGGAGAAAACGTGGTGGCGATAGTGAGGGCTATGATGGGGGCTACTGATCCCGGGGACTCAGCCCCGGGAACCATCAGGGGTGATTTCGGCATCAGTATCGAAAAAAATATTATTCATGGTTCGGATTCACCCCTCAGCGCGGCCCGCGAGATTGGCCTTTTTTTCGTTCCGGAGGAGATTATAGATTATTCCCGGGATTTAGATAAATGGCTGGTCTAACAGCCGTGTCAATGCCTTTAGAATCGCAGCGTATCGTTCTTCCCGCCGCTAAACAGCGCTAAACAATTGCACGGCCAGTTCGGTCAGTTCCGACAGGGGTCCGGGATAGACGCCCAGGAAGATGGTGCCCGCCAGGCATATCCACAATGCAGTACGGACCGGGAAGGGCAGCGTAATCAGTCCCTCCTGGCGGCTGGTCCCTATGTACATGGCCTTGGCCACGTTCAGATAATAATAGACCGAGATCATACTCATCAGCAGACCGATAAAGGCCAACCATAGGTAACCGGCCTGGATGGCGCCGGAAAACAAATAGAACTTGCCGGCAAATCCAGCCATGGGGGGTATACCAGCCAACGACAGCATGCATATGGTCAGTACCGCAGCCGGCATAGGTGCACGGCGGCCCAGCCCGTTGAACGCTTCCCGTTCGGTGCTGCCCTCCTCGACTTCCACCAAGGCAGTGACCGCAAACGCACCCACATTGGAAAAAACATAGAGCATGGCGTAGAAGAGCAGCCCTTTCAGACCATAGGTATTGGCTGCTATCAAGCCCACCAGGATGTAGCCGGCCTGGGCGATGCTGGAATAAGCCAGCATCCGCTTGACGTTGGTTTGAACCAAGGCGGTAAGATTGCCGATGACCATGGTCAGGGCGGCCAGTACCGCCAATGCCAGGTGCCAATCCCAGCTGGCAGCGGGAAAGGCAAGCAGGAATATTCTTACCAGCACTGCGAACCCGGCTGCTTTGGAGGCCACCGACAAATAGGCGGTCACCGGGGTGGGCGCACCCTGGTAAATATCAGGGGTCCACATGTGAAAAGGCACCGCCGAGATCTTGAAGCCCAGACCGGCGATCATCATCACCATGCCCGCCAGCAGGGCCGGCCTTTGTGGTCCGGCGCGCAGGGCATCGTATATTTCGGTGAAGACAGTGGTGCCGCTGCAAGCATAGACCAGACTCATCCCAAACAGCAAGACGGCTGAAGAAAAAGCTCCGATAATCAGATATTTCAGGCCTGCTTCAGCCGATAAGTGATCATTAAGAAGATAGGCACTGAGGATATAGAAACTAATGGTCATCAATTCCAGGCCCACATAGACCGTGATCAGGTCACCAGCAGCCACCATGATCATCATTCCCGCTGTGGCAAATAGCATGAAGCTGAACCATTCACTCTTGCGCTCCCCGAACAGACTAGTGTAGCGGCTGGACATCAGGATTATCAACAGAGCCGCAGTCAGGAACAGGATACGGAAGTAATTGGCGTAGCGGTCAATCTGGTAAACCCCCGCAAAGAAAACCGCCTCCTGGCTGAAGTTGACGATCACCGCCATAAGCACTGCGATCAGCCCAGCCGTGGCCAGGTATCCCGCGGTGGATTTACCGCGAGAAGGCAGCAACAGGCTGATGGCCAGGATCAGCAACCCCAGAGTGGCCACAGCGATCTCCGGACCCAGCAGGTGGTAGTTCATCAAAAGATCCCTCCGATCTGGCCAGGGCCTATCTGCCCCAGCAGTTGTCCCACTCCGCTCTGGATAATATCCATGAGTGTAAATGGCAGGATGCCGCCGATCAGGATGGCGGCCCCCAATACCAGCAGGGGTACCAGGTCCACACCGTGAAGGTCTTGGAGATGGTCCCATTCCGACCGGCGAGGACCGAACAATACCCCCCCTAGGGTGCGCAGTATATAAACTGCCGTTATAACGATTCCCGATATGGCCAGGATGGTCAAAACATTGTAAATCCCAAAGGCGCCTACGAAGATGGTAAACTCGCCAATGAAATTGACGGTGCCAGGCAACCCTAGAGAAGCCAGTCCGGCCAGCATAAAACCTACTGCCAGCCGGGGCATCTGGTGGGCTAAACCACCAAAATCGGAGACGTTGCGGGTATGGCTCTGGTGGTAGAGGTTACCGATCATGGCAAAGAACAAGGCAGCCATAACCCCGTGGGCAAACATCATCATCACTGCCCCGTTGAGGCTGATCAAGTTGACTGAGGCAATACCCAGCAGGACATAGCCCATATGGCTGACTGACGAGTAACCGACTATGTACTTCAGATCTTTCTGGGCCAGGCAGATGATACCCGCGTAGACTACGTTGCCCAGTGCCAAGATTGCGATCAGAGGAGCTATGTAACGGGCACCCGCCGGCAACAGCAGCAAACCGATCCTGATCAGACCGTAGCCGCCGATCTTCTTCAACACCCCGGCGTGGATCATGCTCACCGCGGTTGGGGCGCCGGCATAACCATCAGGAGACCAGGCGTGGAACGGGAACATGGATAAAAGAGTACCGAACCCGAAGGCTATCAGGCAATAGACGAACACCTGGAAAGCAACCGGAAAATCCGCCCCGGCCAGGGTGCCTATATCCATGGTGGGAAAACCCAACAAGGCTTGCCCCTTCACGAATAGGGCGATCAGTCCTACCAGCAGGAAGGCGCTGCCAATCAGCAGGTAGATGGTCAGTTTCATGCCGGCATACTCCTTGGTGACCCGTTTGGAAGAGCCGAACATAATCACCAAGAGGTAGATCGGAATAACCACCACCTCATAGAAGAGGAAGAAGATAAACAGATCGGTGGCTATGAAGGTACCCATGACCCCGCTGATCAAGAGGAGCAACAGCACAAAGAATTCTTTCACCCGCTCCTCGGTGTGCCAGCTGGCATAAACGGCGCTGAAGCCGATCAGGTTGGTCAGCAGTAAAAGAGGAATGCTTATACCGTCTACCCCCAGGGCATAATTGACCCCCAAGTCCCTGATCCAGGGTATGGACTCGGTCATTTGCATTCCCCCCGTCCCCGGGTCGTATCCGAAGCAAACCATTAGGGACAGGACCAGGCTGCCCAAGGTGCAAGCGGCGGCTACCGCCCGGATCATGCCCTCCTGGGTGCGGGGAAGCATAGTGATCAATAGGGCTCCGGCAATCGGAAGCAGCCAGGTGATGGAGAGGATGGGGAAATCGTACATATCTTCATCCACCTCCTAAACCATGCCCGTAAACACGGTCATGAGAACAGCAGCCAGCAGCACGGCCACCCCGAATATTACCCAGATGGCATAGGTTTGCACCTGGCCATTGACAGCGTAGCGCAGTCCGCGCCCGGAAGACTGGGTGAGATAAGCCAGCCCGTTGACCGCCCCGTTGACGATCTTGAGGTCGATCCACTCCAGAGCTCGGGCGCCGGATTCAACCAACACCTTGCGCAGCCAGGCATAGAATTCATCAATATAATACTTGTTGAGAAGCAGCTGATGCATAGCGGACCAGCGGAGGCGCAGCTTCTCAGCCGGCACCACCTGTTTTTGATAGATGAGCCAAGCCAGCCCAATGCCGGCCAGGGCCAGCAGGGAAGAAACCACCATAATACTCGGGTTGGCTGGATGGTGAAGGGCACCAGGGGCACTTATGTAATGGCCAAAGGCGTTGCCCATCCAAGGGGAGCCGACGAACCCGGCCACTGCCGACAGGATGGCCAGGACAATCAGGGGACCGGTCATTACTGGAGGAGACTCATGAGCGTGCTCTCCCCCGTTATTGATTCCGAAAAAGGCGGTAAAAATCAAGCGAAACATGTAAAAGGCGGTCATGAAGGCCACCAGCGAACCGAGCAGGTAGAGGCCGGTGAAACCGCCGGCAAAGGCGCCCAACAGGATCTCGTCCTTGCTCCAGAAGCCAGCCAAGGGCGGAACACCTGCCAAGGCCAGGGCGCCGATGACAAAGGTCCAGGTGGTGATGGGCATCTTCTTGGCCAGCCCGCCCATTTTCCAGATATCCTGTTCCCCGTGCAAGGCATGGATCACGCTGCCGGCTGCCAGGAACAGCAGCCCCTTGAAGAAAGCGTGGGTCATCAGGTGGAACATACCGGCAGTCATGGCTCCGACCCCCATGGCCATGATCATGTAGCCCAGCTGGCTGAGGGTAGAATAGGCCAGGATGCGTTTGATATCGTTCTGCACCAGCGCAATGGAGGCCGCGAACAGGGCGGTAAACCCGCCTACCAGAGCAATCAGGAGCATCGCCTGGGGAACCTGGCTGAAGATAAAGAAGGCGCGGGCGATCAGGTACACCCCGGCCGCCACCATGGTAGCGGCATGGATCAGGGCGCTGACCGGAGTCGGGCCCTCCATGGCGTCGGGCAGCCAAACGTGCAGGGGAAATTGGGCTGATTTACCCACCGGGCCGAAGAACAACAGGACGGCTATAGGCAGCAACACGGTCAGGTTGTGGTACTCAGGGATGCGGGCAGACAAGTCGCTGAAATTCAAGGTGCCAAAGATGATGGCCAGGAAAAGAATGCCCAGCAGAAAGCCAAAATCGCCGATGCGGTTGGTGACAAAGGCTTTGATGGCCGCGTCCCGGGCAGATGGCCTGCCGAACCAGAACCCGATCAAGAGGTAGGAGCACATGCCCACTAGTTCCCAGAACACGAAGATCTGTCCGAAATTATTGGCCACCACCAAACCCAGCATGGAACCGGCGAAAATACTCTGGTAGGCAAAATAACTGGCCAGACCAGGGTCACCTTCCATGTACCCGAGTGAATAAACCTGCACCAGCAGGGCGACAGTGGTTACCACCAGCAGCATAACCGCGGCGAGAGGATCGATGAGGATGCCCATGTCCACCTTCAGTCCGGGCATCTCCAGCCAGCGCACGGACATTTCGTAGATGGAGCCGGGATCACCGCTGAAGACCTTGCTGGCCACCAGCAGGGACAGTAAGAATGATGCTCCGATAGCACTGATAGAGACAACTGCCGACATTTTAGGCCAGCGGTGCAGGAGCAAGCCGATCAACGCGAAGGCCAGGAAGGGCATAACCGGGATCAACCATGCATTTGAAATAACGTCGCCCATTATAATTCTCCCTTCCTTACCACTTCATCAGGTTAAAGTCGTTTATATCCACTGATTGGCGCTGCCGGTATATGGATATAATCAGGGCCAGGCCTACTGCTACCTCGGCGGCCGCCACCACTATAACGAAGATGGCAAAGAGCTGGCCGGTAGCGGCGCCCGGCTGTAAAAACCGGTTGATGGCTACAAAATTGATGTTGACCGCATTGAGCATCAATTCAATCGACATTAGTAAGCCGATGGCATTGCGTTTGGCAAATACTCCGTAAAGACCGATTCCGAACAGGGCAGTGCCCAGGAGCAGATAATGATTCAGTCCGATCATGACTTTTCAGCCCCTCTCGCCAGGATTATAGCTCCCACTACCGCCAACAGCAGCAGGACTGCGGCGGCCTCAAAGGCTACTACATAATTGCCTAACAGCAGGGTGGCCAGGTCGGCCACTGCATCGTAGCCTTCCGGAGCGTTGGGGAGGGAGGGCCATCGGCTCAAGCCTATTGCAGTCCCCAAGCCAATTACGACCAGCCAGGCCAGCAGTCCCCCTACGAAACCGGTATCACGGCTGGCCACAGGGGGATTGGTGGATTTAGGATCGGATTTCATGACCAGCATAATAGCGAATATAATTAGAACCGAGACCGCCCCGGCATAGACCAGGATCTGCACCAGGCCCAGAAAACCGGCGTCCAGATCGAAAAAGGTCATGGCCACCCCCAGAAAGGTGAGAATAAGGGCCAGGGCGCTATGAATTATGTTGCGGCTCAAGACCACCACCAGGGCTGAAGCCACAGTGAATGCGGAGATGATCAGGAAAACCAGGTCACTCATATTCATAACGTTTCTCCTCCTTCCCCGGGACGGTTTTTCTTCTCCCGGGTCACCCAGGCGGCGGCCACCTTGGCGGCCTTGTCACGGTCCTCGACCAGCAGTTGGGCCAGCTTGGCGTGGATTTTTTCGTCCTGATTAAGCAGGACGGTCATTATAGCAGCATCTTCTTCGGCGGGCAGAATCTTAGCCAAGATTTTACCCGGGTTTTTAGCCAGGGCAGTCTTCATGGCCTCGACTTGCTTCATGAGTTTAGCTTCAGCTTCACTCAGTTCGGCGGCAGCCGGAGGGCTGACTCCGCGGCTTTCCTCCCCGGGAACCTTGGCTGCCGGCGGCGTCATTTCGACTGGGGAAGGGTGAGCCGCAGCTGTGTCGGTATCAGCACCCGCATCTGGGCGCGGCTCCGCGGGCAGCGGGCTGGCCGCCCGGCCTTTCTTGACCCAGGCGGCGGCTACCTTGGCAGCCTTGTCGCGGTCCTCGACCAGAAGTTGAGCCAGCTTGGCCAGGATGTTTTCGTCCGCTTTCATCAGGTCCGCCATGATTACCAAATCTTCTTCGGCTGGCACGATCTTACCCAGGGTTTTAACGGGGTTTTTGATCAGAGCGGTTTTCATCGCTTCTACTTGCCGCAATCGCTTATCGTCGGCTTGATCGGCCGGGGGAGCCGGTTGCGCTTCCTGCGGCTCGGCCGCTTCCGACGGAGCCGGCATTGTTTCCTGCGGCCCCGCTGCTTCTCTTTGGGCTGGGACCAGCTCCAGTTCCGACGGGCGGTGATAGACCTTCTTTATGCCCTCCCGATTGTCGGTGGTCAGTTCAAATTCATGGGTGAAATAGAGGGTATCGGTGGGGCATATCTCCACACATAAATTACAGAAAAGGCAATATTGCAGGTCGATTACATAAGATGCCACCTTTTTCTTGCGGCTGCTTTCATCCTTATAAGTCTCCAGGGTAAGCACCTTGTTGGGGCAAGCCTTGACACACAGCCCGCAGGCGATACACTTGGGATAATCGTAGGCCAGCGAACCCCGGTAGCGGTCCTGCAGAAATGGCTGTTCCTCCGGGTATTGCTGAGTAATCTCCCGTTCGAAGGTATGTTTGGCGGTGATGCCCAGGCCTTTTAACAATCCCTTGCCAAACACGGTATCACCACCCCATTCCTTTAAAGATCTCAATACCGACCCCGGTGACCACAATGTTGATCAGGCTGACCGGGATAAGCACCTTCCAGCTAAATGACATCAAGTGATCCATGCGGATGCGGGGGAAGGTCCATTTCAGCCACATGAATACCAGCATGATCAGGTAGGTCTTGACGATTATCCAAATCCAGGAGGGCAGGAAGGGGCCTTGCCAGCCCCCGAAAAACAGGGTAGCGGCCAGCGCCGAGACCGCGACCAGATTGGTGTATTCAGCCAAGAAAAACAAGGCCCAGCGCATGCCCGTATATTCAGTATAGGCGCCGGCGGTCAGTTCCTGCTCGGCTTCCGGCATATCGAAAGGTCCCCGGTTTAATTCCGCGGTAGCGGCAATAAAGTAGGTGACGAAGGCCACGGGCTGCAGGACAATGAACCAGATGTTGCTCTGGGCGGCGACAATGGCGGAGAGATTGAGAGAACCGGTGATCATCACCACGCCTAAGAGGGAAAAGGCCAGGGGGATCTCGTAACTGATCATCTGGGCCACCGAACGTATGGCCCCCAATAGGGACCATTTGTTGTTGGATGCCCAGCCGGCCATCAATATGGCGATGGTGGTCAGGGAACCGATCGAAATAAAATAAAACAGCCCCACGTTCAAATCTACTACCGCCATATCTTTGCCCATGGGGATGACGGCATAGAGGAGCACCGAAATGATGATAAAAAACATGGGGGCGGTCTTGAAAATAAGTTTATCGGTCTGGGACGGGATTATATCCTCTTTGGTCAGGAGCTTCAGGGTGTCGGCGATAGTCTGAAAGCAGCCAAACGGTCCCAGGCGGTTGGGGCCCAGCCGCTCCTGCATGAAGCCGGATACCTTGCGTTCCAGCCAGATCAGGATCAATACGTTCAGGGTGATTATCAATATGATGGCCAGCCATTGCATAATGAGCAGGACCAGATCGGCCCAAAAGGGGCTTAGACCGATTTGCTGCAGCCAACCGGACAGAGTACGGGCCAGGTTGATGATAAGATTCTCCATTTATTTGAACCCCCTTTGCTGCCTAGCGGTCCGATTCGCCCAGAACAGGGTCGAGAGTAGCAATGTTGGTTATAATATCCTGGAGCTTGCCGCCCCGGGAGATGATTGGCAGTACCATCAGGTTGACGAACGAGGGGGCGCGGACATGCAGACGGGCTGGCTTGTCGGTTCCGTCGGCGAGCAGGTAATAGCCCAGCTCTCCTTTGGCGGACTCAATCCGATGGTAAACCTCCCGGTCTTTTTCTGCCTTCAGGACCTTGGGAACCTTGCCGATTATATCCCCTTCGGGCATCTGCTCCAATGCCTGGCTGATTATCCTGGCGCTCTGTTCGATTTCCTCCAAGCGGACCATTAAACGGGCCATGCAATCGCCTTTTTGGGCCACCGCCACCTTGAAATCGAAGCGGTCGTAGAAACCGTAAGGATCATCCCGGCGCAGATCATAATCAACCCCGCTGGCGCGCAAGTTGGGACCGGTAACCCCGTAGGCGATGGCGGTTTCTGCGGGCAGTATCCCGATTCCGTTGCAGCGTGCCTGCAGAATCTCGTTGCCGATGATGAGACCGTTGTATTCCTCCAGCATGCGGGGCACATCGGCCAGGAAGCTATTGATGGCCGGGAAAAACTCCTCCGGGAGGTCGTGACTTACGCCCCCGATGCGCATGTAGGAAGCTAGCAGTCTCTGACCGCTGGTCATTTCGAACATGTCCATGATTCGCTCGCGGTCCCGCAGACAATAGAGCAGCCCGGTGGTGGCGGCCAAGTCGATAGCCAGGCTGCCCACGAACATCATATGGGAGGCGATGCGGGACAATTCGCCCATGATTACTCTGATATACTGGGCTCTTTCCGGGACTGTCAGGCCCAGCAATTTTTCCGCTGCGGCCGCATAACCCCAGGCCGGCAGGTTGGTGGCCATATAGTCCAGACGGGCAGCGTAGGGGATAAACTGGGTGTAGGTCCGGCTTTCGGCAATCTTTTCCACCGAACGGTGCACGTAGCCGAGATGGACGATTACATCCACTATTTCTTCCCCGTCCATGACCGCCTCTACATGCATGCCCCCATGGGTACTGGGGTGTTGGGGGCCGATGTTGATTATATATGGCTCTGTTCTTAACAATCCGCTCACCCTTCCTTGCGGAAATCCTTGCGCAGTGGATGTCCTTCGAATTCGTCGGGCAGCAGTACCCGCACCAGGTTGGGGTGGCCGGAAAACCGAATCCCCATAAGATCGAATATCTCCCGTTCCTGCCAGTCGGAGGTGGGGTAAACAGTGAAAACGGAAGGCAGTTCAGCCGCATCGCGGGGAACCCTGGTTTTGATTACTATTTTCATTTGGTTATCGGGTATAGCGTAGAGGTGGTAGGTTACCTCAAACTCCTCTTTCCTATCCGTGGCGGTTATATCAGCCAGGTAATTCATCCCGGCCTGATCCTGGAGAAGAAGCATCAGCTGGAGCAAGTCCGCCGGTTCCACCCTCAGCCCCTGGAAAAAGGGATCCTCATAAGGTTGGACCCGGTGATCCATGGAGTTTAATATCTGGTTGATAGCCTCTTCATTACTATTGGGAATCATAGTATATCCTCCCCGGTTTAGTAATTGCCCTGTTCAACCTTCTGCTTCAGTTCCAGCAGGCCATGGAAGAGGGCTTCGGGCCGCGGCGGGCATCCGGGTACATAGACGTCCACTTTAAAGAGAGCGTCCGCCCCAGGGTAGATGCTGTAGCCGTCACGAAAAGGGCCGCCGCTGGTGGCACAATTGCCCATGGCCAGAACCCATTTGGGGGAGGGCATCTGTTCATATACCCGCTGGACCACTGGAGCCATTTTTAAAGATATGGGACCAGCCACCAGAAGCAGGTCGGCCTGGCGCGGCGAAGCCCGGAATACCTCGTAGCCATACCGGGAAATGTCGAAGCGGGCGCCGCTGGCTGCCAGCAGTTCGATAGGGCAGCAGTTGCAGCCATAATTCAGCGGCCAGAAGGAACGGGCCCGTCCCCAATTCCATAGTTTTTCCAGGGTGGTGACGATAATATTGTGCCGGGCCAGCTGTTCGACGTCCTCATCGGGGCTGGCCGGCGGGACTGGTTTTTTCAATACCACTGCAGGGCACCCTCTTTCCACGCGTACCACAAGCCCAGAGCCAGGATAGCAATGAACACGATCATCTCTGCAAATGCGAACATACCCAGGCTCTGGAATTTGACTGCCCAGGGATAGAGGAATATAGTCTCAACATCAAAGGCCAGGAAAACCAGGGCATAGAGGAAATAGTTGATCCTGAACCTCATCCACCCTGACCCCTTGGGGTCTACGCCGCATTCATAGGGGAGCAGTTTTTCCCGGGTGGGGGCGCTCTTGACCCGGAATAGCCAGGCGCCCGCCATGGCCGCGACTGGGAACACCAGAGTCAGCAGGAGAAAGATACCTAGAGTAGCATGATCGGACATCTGACTACCTCCCAGAAAAGGATTTGTATTCACTAATAAACAGCCTACATCAAGAAATTAGACTCATAAATAAACATCATTTTAACAATTATGCTTATAATTGAGTATTTTGCAAGCACAAATATTGGACAGTACGAGAATGACCAAGGACTGGTGAAGCAGGTGTCAAGTAACAGTCGGTTTCGATATTGCTTTTGTCTAGTATAAGCCAAGGAGGCAAAATTATAAAACTGTTGATCCGATGGTATTGCTTGACTGGACGCCTGCATCGCCTATGCTTAAGTTAGGTGATAACAAATACAGGGGAGGAGCTAACCATGGTCAAAGTCAGGGTAGAAGTTTTTGGCGGTGTCAACCCCAGCCACTTTGACAGTTCCGGCTGTCAGGGGTGCGGGCCGGTGTCGACCGGACAGCGGGAATACGAGGTGATCAGGGAAATCCTGGCGGATTTGTTTGGAACCGAGGTACTCACAATGGAGTATATCGATACCATGGGGAAGGACCTGACTCTATTCCCGCCGATAGACCAGGCGCTGAAGCAGGGGCACCTGTTCCCGATGGTGACCATAAACGGGGTTATGAGGTGGTCGGGGTCGATCCCGCTGGGGGCGATCATCGAGGTGGTCCAGGCAGAATTGGCGGGGTAGGCGCAATGATGGGCCCGGGGTCAATACTGGAGTGGTCGGGATGGGACGGATCAGCCCGACTCGGACGGCTGGGAGTAATCGGGTCCGGTTCCTGGTATAATATTGGCAAAGTCTTACTTGGGTAAAAGAGCTGGTCCCAGCCCGTCGGTTTGATTGATTCAACCAGCAGAATACCGCCCGTGGTTCAGTATACCAGCTTGGGATTAGACTCCGTACCTATTGTCTGCAGCGAAATATCCATTGTATAAGGAGGATTTACTATGGCTCAGCAAACCGAGACCCTGAATGTGGAAGGAATGTCCTGCATGCATTGTGTCAATGCGGTCAAGAAGTCAGTCGGCTCACTGCCTGGCGTGAGTAGGGTGGAAGTGGATCTGATGGGTAAAAAGGTGGCCGTTGATTTCGAGTCCGATCAGGTGACCCTCGATGAAATCAGGACCCAAATTGAGGATACCGGTTACGAAGTAGTCTAGAGGCAGGGGAAAGGAGGATTCAGGTGTCCGAACAAACCGCAGCCTTTCACGTGGATGGGATGACCTGAATGCACTTTATCAACACGATTCGCAATTCGGTGAAGCGGTTGCCCGGTATCATCCGGACAGATGTCAATCCGCAGGGCAAGCACGTTGCGGTTACATATGAAGATGACCAGGTAACCGTCGCAGAGATTAAGCACCGAATTGAAGCGGTGGGCTGCCGGATCGTGGGCTCTTAGCGTGGGGCGCGCTAGACAGAGATGGGAGACCGGGTCACTCTTTGGTGACCAGTGCTTCGAAAGGGCTGATAGCTGGGCTAATACGTAATACGGTTGGTTGACCTACTTCATGTACGCTTCAATCACCGGTATTGCTATTGCCTTGCTTTCAGCCTTTTCGCTCCTTCTGCCACGAAGGGATCAGGTCAGATGCGGCCCAACCTGTGTTTTTGTTTGACCTAAATACTATTTGCTCTGCATCGCATACTGTGTTTTAATATGGTTTAATATATGAACAAATGCTCAGATGAACAGTAGCCAAAGAAAAGGGGGAGGAATCGATGCCAATGCAGTTTGACCGTTGTGGGTCGCAGTGCATTCACGAAGAAGCGGTGAACGACGTTAGCAGGAAAATGCTTTCCGGGGAGGAGGCGCAAGCTCTCGCTGATACATTCAAGACTTTGGCTGACCCTAACCGGGTGAAGATTATCTTCGCTCTAATGAATCGAGAGCTATGCGTATGCGACCTGGCAGCGGTTATCGGTGCCTCGGATTCTGCCGTATCGCATCAGCTGCGTATGCTGCGGACTCAGAAGCTGGTCAAATTCCGCCGGGAGGGCAAGATCCTATACTATTCGCTGGCCGACGAACATATTGACACTCTGTTGAAGCAGGGATTGGAACATATTAGCCACAGCAAGGAATGGGCGGCCCGGTTTTTGGAATTGATTTAAATCGGATACTGTTCCAGGTGGATTGACGGGCTATAAGAAAGACCAGGAGATGAAGACAAATAATTGGGATGCATCTGCAGTCTTGCCGGCAGCCGGTATGCATAGCCGGTCAGCCCAGCTGGTTCAGAGACCATTAGATGTAAGTTGATGGAGGGGGAAGGAAAGTGGCAGTTCGACGCCATATCAGGCATTTTATCCGGTACCGCCAGATTGCCCGGGTGTTGGCCAAACACGGGTTGGGCTATCTGATCCAGCGCATGGGGATGCAGAAGTATGTGCCCTTGCCAGCCTTATATTCGGTTGGCACTTGTCAATTGGAATCGGACTATTGCATGGCGGACAAATTGACCCATGCCCTGATGGAGCTGGGGCCTACCTTTGTCAAGTTCGGGCAGATGCTCAGCACCCGCTCTGACATACTGTCGCCGGAATTCGTGGCCGAGTTGGAACGCCTGCAGGATAAGGTGGCACCGGTGCCGGTGGACCAGATTAAGGCTGTGATAGCTGATGAGATCGGGCCGGTAGAAGAGGTCTTTGCCTTTTTCGACCCCGAGCCGTTGGCTGCCGCTTCCATCGGCCAGGTGCACAGAGCTGTCCTCAAGAGCGGGGAGCAGGTGATCGTCAAGGTGCAGCGGCCGAATATTTACGCCCAGGTGGAAAATGATCTGGAAATTTTCGACAGCCTGGCCCGGATGATTGAGAAACGTTGGGCCGAAGCAGCGCGTATCGGGTTGGTCCGGATCGTGGAGGAATACAGCAAAACCATGCGACTGGAGCTGGATTACAACCGGGAAGCCAAAAATACCGACCGCATGAGGCATGCTTTCACCTCGGACGAGTCTGTGGTTATACCCAGGATCTATTGGGATTACACAACTCCACGGGTGTTGACCGAGGAATACATCGAGGGGGTTAAGCTGAGCGACATCGCCACCATTGATGCCCGGGGCTGGGACCGCGCCAAGATATCGGAACTGGGTACTCGTTCCTTCCTGGCCCAGGTACTATTGCACGGATTTTTTCAGGCCGATCCCCACCCAGGCAATATTCTGATCCTGGGAGAAGACAAGATCAGTTTTATCGACTTTGGGCAGATGGGATCGCTTACCGAACGGCGTTTGGTCAATATTGGGCAGTTTCTCCAGGGGGTGGGGGCCAAGAATACGGACAAAGCCATCAGCGCGCTCTATGATATGGGAATAATTCCGGACAATGTCAACCTGGACGACCTTGAAGGCGAGTTTGCGGATTTGCTGGAACGGCTTTATTCATCTACATTAGGTGAAATAGACTTGAACATGCTGCGCCTGGAAATCATGGACCTCACCTACCGCTACCAGCTCAATCTTCCCTCTTACCTGACCTCGCTGATGAAGGCGCTGATAACCCTGGACGGGGTGGGCAAGAAACTGGACCCCCATTTCAACTTATCGGCGGCGACTGAACCGTTGGTCCGTCAGGCTTTTGAGAAAAGACTGCAGCCGGGTGAGGTGTTTGAGACGATCAAACGCGGCTATTACCGGGAAGTCAAACCCTTGCTCAGCTTCCCCAAAAACATTAACCATTTGGTCAAGGCTACCGGGCAGGGTGACCTGGAAATGTCCAACAATCTGGGCCTGAAAAAGCATTTAGAGGACAAGCTGACCCAGTTGGTCAACCGCATCAGCGCCAGTCTGATTATAGCCGGGGGCCTGGTCAGCACCTCCTTGCTGATGCTGGCTGCTGAACATCCTCCCGTCTTCTTAAATAATATGCTGATTGGGATTGCTGTCTTCATAAGCGCGGTGGGTCTTTATGCCTTTCTATTCAGCGGGCCGCGCTCCTGAAGTGCGATCAAATCCTGTACCACCTGGCCGGCCAGGATGAGCCCGGCTACCGCGGTGACGAAAGCAATGCTGCCTGGAATGATGCGTTTGAATCCATCCCCCGAGTTCATGTCGAGGTCGATATCCCCAGGTTGGCCGGCCTGGCAATAGCCCGCCGATTTATTCGCTGGTGGTTCGGTGGAATAAACCACTTTAAGCTGGTCCACGCCCCGCTTGCGCAATTCCCGCCGCATCACCCGGGCCAATGGGCATACCGAGGTCTCGAAAATATCGGCCACCTCAAACCGGGTCGGGTCCAATTTGTTGCCCGCTCCCATGCAGCTGATGATCGGGATGTTCATCTGCCGGGCCTGCATGATGAGGTCGATCTTGGCCCCGACCGAGTCCACCGCATCGACTATGTAGTCCAGATCAGGGTCTACCAGGTCAGGAGCCTGTTCGCTGCGATAAAAGACTTGGTGCCCTATCACCCGCGCCTCGGGATTGATATCCAGGATCCGCTGGCGCATCACCTCTACCTTGCTGAGTCCCAGCGTCTTATGGGTGGCGTGGATTTGGCGGTTGATATTGGTGACGGTGATCAGGTCATGGTCCACCAGGACCAACTGACCTACGCCGGAGCGAGCCAGACCCTCAACGGTGAAACTGCCTACCCCGCCGATACCGAATACCGCTACTTTGCTGGCGGCCAGCTTGCCCAGGGCTGCAGGGCCCAGCAACATCTCGGTTCTTGCAAATATGTCGGACATATGGACCCCCTAAAATCTTGATACTCATTTAAGTCTAGCCGAAATGAGCCGGAAATCAAGCCGGTAGAAGGCCAACGGGTGATGCTGGTGTTGCAGTACTATTCTTGGCGGGAAGGTTACCTGGCCCGGCTGGGGTATAAGCCCTCCAGCCAAACACCATAAGCCTGGCAGTGCGGCCAACATCCCTTCAAGCACGGTCAAAGCGGGTGGGGATTGAGATGAAGGGGACAATATTATATTATGAGGGGAATTACAGTCAGGATGGGAGCAGGAAGACATGTATCCACTTGACCTGGGCTATAAAATGCCGGCAGAATGGTCACCTCACCAGTGTACCCTTATCTCCTGGCCCGTGCAGGCCACCATGTGCTACCCGCAGGATTATCAGCGGGTATGCCGGGGCTATGCCGCCATTATCGAGGCGATAGCAGAATTCGAACCGGTTATAGTGGTGGTCCGGCCCGATGATCTGGATACCGCCGGCAGTTATCTGGGCGGTGCAGGGGTTAAATTTTTGGTGGTCGACCACGACGATGCCTGGTTGCGGGACAACGGTCCCACCTTTGTAATTGACCACCGCGGCCGGGTGGCTGGAATCAACTGGCGGTTCAATGCCTGGGGGGAAAAGTACCCGGCCTGGGATAAGGACGACCGCTTGGCAGCAACCATCCTGGAAGCCATGCAGGTGACCCGCTTCGATGCCCCGCTGGTTATGGAAGGCGGTTCCATCCACGTGGACGGGGAGGGTACCATGCTGACCACCGAGGAGTGCCTACTCAACCCCAACCGCAACCCTGGTCTTGATCGGACCCGCATCCAAGAATACCTGTCGTTGTATCTGGGGATAGACAAGGTGATCTGGCTCAAGCGCGGCTTAGAAGGGGACGAGACCGACGGTCACATCGACAACCTGGCCTGCTGGGCCGGACCGGGCCGGGTTTTGCTGCAGGCGTGCGATGATCCCCGGGATGACAATTATTTGATTACCGTGGAGAGCCGGGAGATATTGCGGCAGTCCACCGACGCCCGGGGCCGGACCCTGGAAATAATCGAGATCCCTCAGCCCCCGCCCCAGTACCACGAAGGCCGGCGGCTGACCCTGAGCTACCTTAATTTCTATTTTGTCAACGGTGGGATAATCCTGCCGGTTTTCGGCGGAGAAGCCCAATCCACCGATATCCAGGCCGTACAGATCCTGGGCCGCACCTTTCCGGAGCGGCGGGTCCGCACCGTGGATGGCTTGGCCATTGTCCGGGAAGGCGGCAACGTCCATTGCATGACCCAGCAGGTGCCGGCCGGGCTTGGGGCTGAAAGTCCCATGTTGTTGCGCCTGCAGTCATTACCGCGGTCGATTCGTGAAGGCAACCCTGACAGATAGTAAAATGTAGGCAGAGGTAGTCGGAGTTCCGGGCAATGCCAAGGATGATCAAGTTTTCTCAGGGAATTAGAAAAGAGCATTTGGTAATGTGTTATAGACAACTGCAAGGTGATCTGCAGTGCCGGTAATGCTATATGAGATGAGGGATTACAAATGAGGCAGGTAACAGTGGCTGCGGTGCAAATGAGCTGTTCCTCTGACACCGTCCAGAACATGAAGAAGGCGGAGGAGATGGTCCGCCACGCCGCCCGGGAAGGGGCGGGGGTGGTGGTATTGCCGGAGTTGTTCGAGACCACCTATTTCTGTCAGCAGGAGAAGCCTGATTATTATCAACTGGCTTCCACTCTGGAGACCAATCCGGCCGTACAGAGATTTAAGGATGTGGCCCGGGAGCTGGGGATTGTGCTGCCGATCAGCTTTTTTGAAAAGAAGAACTATGCCCGCTATAATTCGGTGGCAGTCATCGATGCCGGGCAAGTGCTGGGGGTATACCGCAAGAGCCATATCCCGGCCGGGCCCGGTTACCAGGAGAAATTCTACTTTAATCCCGGGGATACCGGTTTTAAGGTCTGGGAAACTCGTTTTGGCCGGATCGGGGTCGGGATCTGCTGGGACCAGTGGTACCCGGAGGCAGCCCGCTGCATGACCCTGATGGGAGCAGAAATGCTGCTCTACCCTACGGCCATCGGCTCGGAACCGCAGGATCCATCGGTAGACTCCCGGGATCATTGGCAGATCTGTATGCGCGGCCACGCAGCCGCCAACCTGATACCGGCAGTGGCCGCCAACCGGGTAGGACAAGAGAGAGACGATGATTCGGTTCTTACGTTCTACGGATCTTCCTTCATCGCCGGGCCCACCGGGAATTTGCTGGCGGCTGCCGACCGCGCCCAGGAGACGGTTATAACCGCCCGATTTGACCTGGACGGTCTGGAGCACCAGCGCCTGGAGTGGGGCATATTCCGTGACCGCCGCCCCGAACTGTACCGATTGCTGGTTACCAGTGACGGTGAGCCGATAGTTTGATCTAATCACCTTCGCCTGGTCCTGGTCTTTCGAAGTGGTGTCCCGAAGGTGACAAAACATGACCTTCCGGTTGGTGCCTATTTGGCAGGCCCAATACATTAGTATTGGTCAGTTACCTGATAATGGCGGCTATTACCTTATGAATGGGCCAGTGCCTGTTCCAGGTCGGCCTGCATATCAGAGTAATCCTCCAAACCAACCGATAAGCGCACCAGCTGGTGATCCAGGGTCAATTCGCGGCGCATCTCCTCCGGCAGGGAGCTATGGGACATTAAGGCCGGCAAGGAAACGATGCTTTCCACGGCACCCAGGCTGGAGCCTATTACCGGCAGCCGCAAACGGTCAATGAAACGGCGGGCTTTCTCTGCATCAGAGAGACGGAAACTGATCATGGCTCCAGCTCCGTCGGCCTGACCGAAATGGACCTCCCGCCCCACATGGCCAGGCAAACCGGGGTAGTACACGTCACTTATTTCAGGGCGGTCAGACAACCATTGGGCTAACCGGCTGGCTGTTTGCTGCTGTTGTTCGATACGTACCTTCAGGGTTTTTATCCCCCGGGATATAATCCAGCTGTCCTGGGGCCCCAACACCGCCCCCAGCATAACCTGGAGAAGGCTTAGTTCCCGGGCCAGATCAGGATTATCGGTGACCACCAGCCCGGCCAGACAGTCGCTGTGACCGCCCAGATACTTGGTAGCGCTGTGGATCACTATGTCGATGCCGGTTTCCAGCGGACGCTGCAGGTAAGGGGTCATGAAGGTATTATCGGCCATGGTGATCAAACCGTATTCTTTGGCCAAGGCCGCCACCGCCTGCAGATCGGTTATCTTCATTAGAGGGTTGGAAGGTGTTTCGATGAAAAGGGCCCGGGTCTTGGTGCCGATTTTATCCAGGATAGAGTCGGGATCGGTGGTGTCCACAAAATCCACCTGGATGCCAAAGCGCGGTAACAACCGGTGGGCCAATCCAAAGGTGCCCCCATAGACATCACGGGAGACTATGACGTGGTCGCCGCTGCCAAATTGCAGGAAAGCTGCCGCTATAGCCGCCATCCCGGAGGCAAATGCAAACCCATATCGGCCTCCTTCCAGGGTGGCGATGGATTTCTCCAGGGCGTTCCGGGTAGGATTACCCAGGCGCGAGTATTCCCATTGTCCCGCGGTATATAAATCCGGGCGAGCGAATACCACGTTTTGATAAATAGGGGTGCTGACCGCCCCGGTATGAGGGTCTCCTTCACTGCCGGTATGGATCAAACGGGTCCCTTTTTCCATAATCTCATCCCTTTTGTTATAATTCGAACCAGGCCAAGCCAAAATGGTTTGCATTTGGCAGAGCCCAGCCGAGACTTATAGTATATTATAACAATACCGCTCCCGGCGGGGAAATGGAGGGCGCCGACTCGGAATGGAAAATAAGTATAAAAACTTGCAGAGCCGACTGCAATCCCTGGAGGGGATAGCGGTTGCTTATTCGGGAGGAGCGGACAGCACCTTCCTGCTGCAGGTCGCCCGCAATATCTTGGCCGATCGTGTCCTGGCCGTAACGGTGGTTTCGCCCACTTTCCCCTCAGGGGAGAGGGAAGCGGCCCTTGAGTTTACCCGCCGCCAGGGGATTGAGCATCATATCATCGAGCTCGATCAGTTCGCGGTTGAGGGATTCGCAGACAACCGGGCTGATCGTTGTTATCTCTGCAAACGGGCTTACTATCCGCAAATGCTGTCTCTGGCCGGAGAGTACGGTATAATAACCGTGGCCGATGGTTCCAATGCCGACGATGAGAAGGATTTCCGCCCTGGTATGCGGGCGGTGAGAGAATGGGGAGTAATAAGCCCCCTGCAGGAAGCCGGTCTGACCAAGACCGAGATAAGACAGTTATCCCGGGCCATGGGTTTGCCGTCCTGGGACAAGCGCAACGAATCTTGCCTGGCCACCCGCATTCCCTATGGAGAGAAGATTACTCCAGACAAGCTGAAGAGGGTGGATGGAGCCGAGCAGTATCTCCGCGGTCTGGGTTTCCGGCAGGTACGGGTGCGCTGCCATGGGGAAACGGCCCGGATCGAGGTTGATGCGAAGGAAAGGATTCGTTTCGATGAGCAGCTTATGGACGAGGTGCATGACTTCTTGCGTTCGCTGGGGTTCGCCTATGTGACACTGGATTTGAGGGGTTATCGCACCGGCAGCCTGAACGAAACCCTGGGGTTCAATATATAACAACGGTATCGCTTGGTGTAGAATTAAGTGGTGCAGAGCAAATAATTGGAGGTGCTAAGGAGATTTGCGCTTAATCAATAATGGCGTCTATTTTATCAACGGTGAGACCTTGGTTCAGGTTGGTGAACAAGGCCGGGTGGAGACCCTGGCCAGCAGCGGCAAGACCGGCCAGCCTTCATTGGACGGCAGCACCCTGCAGCCGGAACAGGGTCGTCAGAACACGATCGCCTATCAAATCCTGACCAAACACAATACCGGCAGCGATGGGGACCAATTGCGGATCCGTTTCGATGCCCTGGCGTCCCACGATATAACCTATGTGGGCATCGTGCAAACCGCCCGAGCCAGCGGGCTGCAGGAATTCCCCCTGCCTTATGTTATGACCAACTGCCACAACAGCTTGTGCGCGGTGGGCGGGACTATTAATGAGGACGATCACCTTTTCGGTTTGTCCGCAGCCCGGAAATATGGGGGGATCTACGTACCGGCCCATCTGGCTGTCATACACCAGTATATGCGGGAGATGATGGCGGCCTGTGGCAGTATGATCTTGGGTTCCGACAGCCACACCCGCTATGGTGCCCTTGGTACCATGGCCATCGGCGAGGGCGGTCCGGAATTGGTCAAGCAACTGCTCAGCAAGACCTATGATATCGCTTATCCGGAGATTATTGCCGTTTACCTTAAAGGTCGGCCCCAACCGGGGGTAGGTCCCCAGGATGTAGCCCTGGCTCTCATCGGAGCGGTATTTAAAAATAATTTCGTCAATAACAAGGTACTGGAATTCATCGGCCCCGGCATCGAAAGCCTGTCGGTTGATTACCGCAACGGTATCGATGTCATGACCACCGAGACCACCTGCCTGAGCTCCATCTGGTGCACCGACCGGGCTGTGGAGGACTATTACCGTATCCACGGGCGGCCCCAGGCCTATGCCGAGCTGCGTCCGGGTCCGGTTGCCTATTATGACGGGGCTGTAATCATCGACCTGAACCGGATAGAACCGATGATCGCTCTGCCCTTCCATCCCAGCAATGTCTATACCATTGCCGAATTGAACCGCAATACCGGGGACATTTTACGCACTGTGGAGATCGAAGGCCAGAAACAAATGGACAATCCTGACATCCGCTTCAGCCTCACCGATAAGATGGTCAACGGACGTTTGCGAGCCGACCAGGGTATCGTGGCCGGCTGCGCCGGGGGCACTTTCGAAAACCTAAACCAAATTGCGGCCATGGTAGACCGCCGTTCGGTGGGCAATAGTGAGCTGACCTTCAGTGTTTATCCAGCCAGTCAGCCAATCTACCTGGAATTGATCAAGAACGGCGCGGCGGCACGGATGATGTTGGCTGGTATTACCATGAAGACGGCCTTTTGCGGACCTTGTTTCGGGGCGGGAGACGTGCCCGCCAACAATGCCCTGAGTATTCGCCATACCACCCGCAACTTCCCCAACCGCGAGGGCTCCAAACCGGGTGAAGGGCAGATCTCCTCGGTGGCTCTGATGGATGCCCGCTCCATCACCGCTACCGTCCTCAATGGCGGACTGCTGACCCCCGCCACTGACATGAACTTCGAAGCCGTCCCAAGTGTGTATAGTTTTGACCGGGAGATCTACGACAACCGGGTGTACAACGGCTATAAGCAGCCAACCGGGCAGGTTGAACTCAAATTCGGGCCCAATATCGCCGACTGGCCGCCTATGGTAGCATTGCCCCGCAATCTGCTGCTGCAGGTAGCTTCGGTAATTACCGACCCGGTCACCACCACCGACGAGCTGATCCCATCCGGGGAGACTTCCTCGTTCCGGTCCAATCCCTTGAAACTGGCGGAATACACCCTGTCGCGCAAGGATCCCGGCTATGTAGCCCGGGCCAAGACCGTGAATGACCTGGAGCAGGCCCGGCGCCAATTGATTAGAAGCAGTGGCGGGGAAGTACCACCGGATTTACAGGCTCTGGCATCCAAGCTCATTGAACAGGGGATTGCCGAAGGAGCCCGGGATATTTGGTATGACACCGGAATCGGCAGCGTCGTCTACGCGGTCAAGCCAGGTGACGGTTCAGCCCGGGAGCAGGCCGCTTCCAGCCAGAAGGTGCTGGGCGGCTGGGCCAACATCGCGGTCAGCTACGCCACCAAGCGCTACCGCAGCAATTTGATCAACTGGGGCATGTTGCCCTTTACCATCGGCGCCGAAGCAGAACCCTTCATGGTGGGTGACTTGATCTTCATTGCCGACATCCGGGATAAGCTGGCCCGCGGCGATGAGAGCTTCCCGGCCCGGGTCATCGGTTCGGCAGGGGTGCGCGAGATTGAGCTGCGGTTGGAGAAACTATCCGCTGATGAGAGGGAAGTGATTCTCAAGGGCAGCTTGATCAACTATTACGCTGGCTGATTTATCTACCGCAGGCCTGCCATCTGGCGCCAGCCTGCGGTTTTTACTGGGTAGATCGCAGGTATAGAAGCAGTCAGACTGAGATATCCAGCTTAAACCGGGAAATACTTATCCTATGAAAGCGCGGAGGAGGTGATGACCATGCAGCTGCCCGAGTACGTAGCTGAGATAATGGCTGTATTGAAGAGCCGAGGCTGCGATGCTTATCTGGTGGGAGGCTGCGTGCGCGACCTCTTGCTGGGCCGGAAACCGAGCGATTATGATGTGGTCACCGAGGCTTCCCCCGAAGTCATCCGCAGCCTTTTTCCACGAACCGTTGCCCTGGGGGCCCGGTATGGCACCATAGTGGTCATTACCCCCGGGGGAGCAGTGGAGGTATCCACCTGGAAGAGCCGCTATCATTCACCTCTGCCCGGTTTGACCGGCATTGAGGCCGACCTCTTCTGGAGAGATTTTACCATCAATGCCATGGCCATGGATGAGAACGGGGCGATATTCGATCCGTTCGGGGGCCTTCAGGATCTTAAGGGAAGGATTATTGCTTCCCCGGCCCACCAGGCCGCGCAGCGCTTCCGGCATGATCCTTTACGCATGGTGCGGGCCATACGTCTGGGTTGTACCTTGGATTTCACCCTCCACCCCAGGGTCACCGATGCCATCATGGACGAGGCGCCATTACTGTCCCGGGTGGCAGTGGAGAGGATTCGCGGCGAGCTCGATCACATCCTGCTTTCCGAAAGGCCTGCCCAGGGGATAAGAGCCTTGGCTACCACCGGTCTTTTGGCCTATATCCTGCCCGAATTGATGCCCCTGCTCGATTTCGATCAAAAGAGTCCCCGCCATGACAGAGATGGGTTCGAGCATACCATGGCTGTGTTGGCGGCATGCCCGCCTCGGCTTACGGTACGCCTGGCAGCCCTGCTGCATGATGTGGGCAAGCCAGCCTGTTTTACGGTAGATCATGATGGAAGGGGTCATTTCTACAACCACCATATAGAAGGCAGCCGGGTGGCGTCCGCTATTCTGCAGCGTCTCAAGTATGACCGCCGGACCGCGGCCGTAGTAACCAGGTTGGTTTACGACCACATGAGCCGATTCCCCCACGTTCGCGAGGGAAGTCTAAAGAAGCTTATCAGCCGGGTCGGGGAGGAAAACCTGGATGATCTTTTCGATTTGCAGCGAGCTGACATCTTAGGGTCGGCCGCTCCTTTCGACACCTCCGGGCTGGATACCATGCAGAAGGAGATTGGCCGCATCCTGGCGCTTCGGCCACCCCTGCACATTTGCGACCTGGCCATCGACGGCAACGACCTGATTGCCCTGGGTTACGAGCCTGGCCCCAGGATTGGCCGGGTGCTGGAGGCATTGCTGGATGAGGTATTGGAACAACCGGAGATGAACCAGGCGGGTACTTTGCTGGAAAAAGCGAAGGCCTGGCTTAAGACAGAAAATTCGTGATGACTGGAGTGATGAGCGGCTTATTTGAGGACCCAGTGATTTACGGGACGGAATTATCAGCTGACATGGCCTATACCATGATTGGGAATTATTTGCGCAGTCCCCGGGTGGAACTCATCATTATGGCCTTCACGGTCATGTAGAGGCTGATTCCCAGCAAGGCGGCAACAAACAGCCACATAACCGGACCCAGACCAGGGCTTATCCCCAGGGCAACATTAGTGGCCCCCCAGCCCAGATAGGCGAACAAGGCCGCCATGGTGAGGTTGAGGACTGCCAACCCCCTCGCTATAGTGGCGCGGATGGCTTCCAAGCGTTCTGGCCCCAGCAGGTCTTTGTCCCGCTGGGGAATATTTATGATTTTGGCTGGATTATCAGGGCGTATGATCACCACGATATTGGTCAGGACCATGCTCAGGTAAATCCCCAAACCGATCATGAGGGTGCCATAGACACTCCACACGCTCTTGGCACTCCAGGCATCGGGTTGTCCCGACGGCCCAAAATGGGTGGGTATGGTGGCAGGAATCTGATCAAAATGGGCGCGAATGTAACTGAAGGCCGTGGAGAACAGCAGCAGCCCGATGAAGTCCAGCCAAGGAGAATAGTATCGGTTTATTTTAGTCCACATCTATGCAATCGCCTTTGCCGAATCTGGTCAACTGGTAAAGAATCGGGTCTGCAGTCCCTCCCTGAAATGATCAAGCGGGAAAGCAAATTCAGGAATGCCGGCCGCATAAGGCGCGATCTCATACTGGGAGAAGTATATCACCAACTGCCCGTCTCGAATATAAAACCGTTGATCATCCTTGATACCGGTGAATCCCATCTCACCGGAGAAATAGTCCCCCGGCTGAGCGGCAATCCGGGCTGATATCTCCCGGTCGATAAGTCCACGGTAATCATACCCGCTTTGGAAGATGTCGGCTAGTTCTAATGGCTGGCCGGTTTGCAGATCGTAATTATAGGGGCGGCGGTCGGTGCTGCCATGAGCCCCCCCGGTAAAAGTGTAATAGTCTACATAGAGGCTGAGTAGGTTCTGGTTGAGGGTACCTGTCTGGTAACGGCTATAAAGCAAATAAGGACGGATAGGGAAGTCGTTCTCCTGATTGTAGCGGATATATTCGTCCAAATCGGCGGTTAGGGCAGCCTCTATTTGCTCTACATCCTCTTCCCAGATGGCATTTAGTCGGGCTTGGATATCCTCATCGGCCAGGCCGTGCAGAACCGGCCGGTAGGAGTCAACCGTCATATACTGGCCCTCACTGTGCAGGGCGATAGTACTGAGGGAGAGGGTCGAAGAGATGGTAGGGGTTGCGGTGATTCTCAGGTTAAACCGCTGTGGCTGGACGCTTTCCCAGGGGCGGGAATAGGCCATCTCCAGGTCGGTGCTGCCTTCCTGAAGGGCCTGGAAACGCCAGAAATGGCGGCCTTCCTGGCCTGCTAACGGCAGAGAATCGGGATTGTTATCAGGGAGGTAGGCCGAGCCGGTGCTCCTAATAACTCCATCGGCTCCCCCCACAATTGTCCAGGTATGACCGGTGGTCGGATTGCTGGCCAGATTCAGGTAGAGTATGCTGCCTACCGGGACCTGCAGTTCCTGATCCCGGTTAGTCTCATTGGCAGCGATCAGTTCTACGCAGCGCATAACCACCGTCGCCATCTCCGCCCGAGTCAGATTATCGCCGGGCCGGAAATAGTTGTCATTGCCTCTCATGATGCCGGTGTTGTTGACAAACACCACCGCGTTCATCTCTTCCTGGCTCAAATTTCCGGTGTCATGGAACAGGGGCATCATCATGATCATGGGCACCGAGATGCCCTTGGCATTGAAGGAACGATAGATTGCCTGGGCGACCTCAACCCGGGTAGCCGGCCGGTCGGGATAGAAATTATCGTCGCCGGCGGGGAAGACCTGGTTGATGGCACACATAACCACATAGGAGGCATACCAGGCATTATTGTCGACATCGCGGTAGTAGTCGCTGGCCACCGGTTCTTTGATGAAACGGATGGTCCCATAATCGAGACCGAAGGTATTGGTCAGGATGGCCGCCAACTGAGCGCGGGTCACGTGACCCTGGGGTGAGAACAGGCGTTGCCCGTCATCAGTGGTTCCGGTACCATTCATCAGACCCAGCCCGTACACCGCCCTTATATCGCGGCTGGCCCAGTGATTACCATCGGCGAAATCGGAACTGCTCCCCTGGCCCACCGCTGTACCGGGTAGCATGAGCATGGTCAGGGCCAATAGCACCAGCATGGTTTTCTTCATTTTTCGTCCGCTCCCTTCTTGTGCTTGCCTCATAATGACTCTACGTGGGTGAGAACCTATTCTTACAGGCTTCCCGGCAAGCAATTAATGGATAGCCCGGGATACCTGGCTCTTTTCATGTCTGTCTGTGCAGGTTGATGGTACCCCCGCCCACAACCTTTTCGCCGTCATAAATGACTGCGGCCTGTCCAGGGGTGATAGCCCGCTGGGGTTGGTGAAAGTCGACTCGAAAACAGCCGTTTTCCAGGGGTGTTACCAGAGCGGGCACTGGTGAAGCTGAATAGCGGACCTTTACCGCCAGCTCCGTTGGCCCGGACAGGGGAGAGCCGGAGATCCAGTTGGCATCTTCAGCATACAGGCAGGTTTGGAACAATTCCTGGTTGGTGCCCACCCAGACGGTATTGGTGTGGGGATCGAGGCCGGTCACATAGGCCGGGTAGCCCAGCGGCAGCCCCAGTCCTTTACGCTGGCCGATGGTGTAATGATGAATGCCCCGGTGGGTGCCCACTACTGTACCTTGGCTGTCCCGGAATGGTCCGGGTTGGGGAACCAGGCCCAGATAGCGTTCTACGAATGCACCGTAGTGGCGGTCGGATACGAAACAAAGGTCCTGGCTCTCAGCTTTGGCAGACACCGGCAGCTTGGCCTCAGCGGTCAGCCGACGCACCTCGGCTTTGGTGTAGGTACCCAGCGGGAAAAGGGTATGCCGCAGTTGGTGCTGGTCCAGCCGGTAAAGGGCGTAGCTCTGATCCTTGCTGCGGTCGAGGGCGGTCAGCAGGCTCACCTCCTGGTTGGCGGGATTCGGTTCAATACGGGCATAATGACCAGTGGAAATGTAATCACAGCCCTGGGCCAGGGCTATGTCCAACAGGGCGCCAAATTTCAAATTGCGGTTACAGGTGATGCAGGGGTTGGGAGTATGTCCGGCCAGATACTCGGTGCAGAAATGGTCCACCACCTGGCGGCGGAAAACCTCCCGCAGGTCGACCACCTGGTGGCGTATACCCAACAACGCGGCTACCTGCCGGGCATCGTCGGCCGCTGTCGGACTGCCGCCGGCCGCCTCCCCACCCGGCCATATCTGCATGGTGATTCCGCTGACCGTATAACCTTCCTGCAGGAGCAGCCAGGCTGCGGCCGAGCTGTCCACCCCGCCGCTCATGGCGACCATTACTTTCCTGCCCAAAACCGCACCCCCATCTGCTGTCGATAAAAAACATACCGCCCGGAAAATGCCAGGTCCTATAGTCAATCATACCACCATTCGATGGAGACGGCTATAAAGGTAAAAACGGGCCGCGATTGGCACCGGCCCGTCATTTGGCTATGGGATTAGGGGCACCCAGCCCGATAAGTGAAGAGACAATACTCCTTAATAAGATTCGCTGGCGGCCGAGTTGCCGTCCATCAGGATGCATACTCGATCATCTTTTCCAGAGCCACCGCTGCTTTGACCCGAATGTTTTCGGGTACGGTAATCTTGGTCTCCATGGTCTGCAGACAGCGGAGGATTTTCTCCAGGGTAATCTTTTTCATATCCTGGCAAACCAAGTCAGGGGTGGCTAGGATTAGTTCCTTGTCGGGGCTGGACTGCTCGATTTTATGGAATATGCCGCACTCGGTCCCGATAATGAGCCGGCGGCGGTCCGTGTGGGCAGCATAGTCGATAATCCCCGCCGTGCTGCCCACATAATCAGCCAGGGCCACCACCTGGGGATCGCATTCCGGGTGCACCAGCACTGCCGCATCCGGGTACTGGGCTTTTTTCTCAAGTATGCTCTGTGGAGTTACCGCGGCATGGATGGGACAACTGGCCGGGAAAAATTCCAGCGGACGATCCAGGCGGGCGGCAATGTTGCGGCCCAGGTTCTGGTCGGGGATGAAGAAAATAGGCACATCCTTGGGCAGCTTGGCTATTATCTTGGCGGCATTGGATGAGGTTACGCAAATATCGCTGACTGCTTTGATCGCCGCCGGGGTATTGACGTAACTCACCACCAGGCCCTCGGGGTGCTCCTGCTTGAAGCGCTCGACGTCGCTGACCTCGATGCTGTTGGCCATCGGGCAAGTCGAGGTCGGTTCTGGTGACAGGACGGTTTTATCCGGACAGAGGATGGCCGCCGACTCAGCCATAAAATCCACTCCGGCCACTAGGATGGTATCCAGGGGAGAGTTTTTGGCGGCTACTGCCATGGCGTAGGAATCGCCTACAAAATCGGCCACATCCTGGATCTCACCATTCTGGTAATAATGCGCAATAATATAAACCGATTTTTCAGCTTTGAGCCGTCTTATTTCTTCCATCATCCTTTTATCGTCCTGTTTCACCAATTCAGCAACCCCCTTTATTACCTTATAATAAGACTCTTTCCGGGTGGGTGTAGACGCTCAACCGTTTACCGCGGGCAAACCCGACCACGGTAATGTTCAGTTCTTCGGCCAAATCGATGGTAAGACCAGTAGGGGCCGAGCGGGACAGAACCAGGGGGATTTGAGCCCGGGCGGCTTTCAGCAGAATTTCCGAAGCGATCCGCCCGCTCAGCAGCAGGATCTTGTCCTGGCTGGAAATTCCATGCAGGAAGGCGTAGCCCAGCACCTTATCAACCGCGTTGTGGCGGCCGATATCCTCAAACATGCATATCATGCCATCCTGGTCAGCCAGGGCGGCGCTATGCACCCCGCCGGTAAGCACAAAAGTAGCTGAGCGCTGCTGCAGCAGATCGATCATCTCCAATAGGTGGGTTGCGGTAAATCGTGCCTGGGATTGGATGGGCAGGATCTGCCGGGCTGCCTTTATGAAGCGAAAATCGGTTCCACTCTTGCCGGCACCGGTGGTTATATGACGGCGGCGGGTCTCGCTGGCCGGAGGTGCTTCCCCGCCAGTCCTGATCAGGAGGGAGCCCTCTTCTTCCCGTACATTTACTTCGATAAGGTCGGCGGGTGTCCGTACCAGGCCTTCACTGAGCAGGAATCCGGCCGCCAGTTCATTGAACCCGGTCGGGGAACAGACCATGGTAGCCAGTTCGGCTCGGTTGAGAAACAAGGTGAGGGGGTATTCCTCCACTACTGCGTCCTGGATGTGTCTTACAGTTCCATTGTCGTAGCTGGTTATGTCCCGCTGCTTGCTTATGGGGAGATCAGCCATAACTGGTCCTCCTCTCCGGTCTTATGTGGTCGGCGCCTGGAACAGGCTGAAAGGTCAATAGTATGGGATTCCTGGATCTAGAAAGGGTCTCCCACCCTGACCCCAGCTGGAATTGATTGGTTTATGTAAAAATTATAGGGCATTGCTAAAAGTGTGACAAGTTGGAGGGGCGGAAATGGGCAGCGGGTGGCAGGCCAAACGCAGCCGGATGCGGCCGGGTCTGGTTTTTACTACTTGCCAGCCAGGCTGCTGATGGTGACCGAGGTCAGGATGGGGAGGAATTGCTGGTATTGGCTGATTCCCAGGATCGCGCAATAGCTGGTATGCGGGTCCGGCTGGAACCGGTACTGGCCGGCCAGGCTTTTAACCCACAGGTCCAGTTGATGAGAATGTCCGTTGTCGGCCTGGAGCCGGAGCACCATATACTTCGGGTCGGGTTTCAAATGATACTCGGCACAAGCCTGCTCCAGTTTGGACCGACTCAGGTTCCAGCTTACCTGCGCCCAGCCTTCTCCAAGGGGTTGCAGCCGAATTGAGTCCTGGGCCAGGTAGTACTCCCCCTGCTCAGACAGGGCCAACTCTGACGAGCTCTCGAAAGCAAAATCCTGCTGGGGCGGCCAAGCTCGGGGAATGTTTACCACCGACCGGAGCACCCACAGAATCAAGACGCTTAAGACGACCGTAGCTACCAGAATGAATAGCAAAGGGGTCATGGGGAATCCTCCTTTTATCAATCATGGTTATATTTATTATGTCCCTGGAGAGGGATTCCATAAGTGCAAGGGCAATAAAAACAGGATTAGTTTTAGGGAGTGATGAAGTATAATAGGATGGATGGTTAGGAGGCGGATCGGATGGAACAACCACGCTGGGGGTTTATAGACATCATCGCGGTGTACCTTGGTATCATGATTATCGCCACGGCCGCGGCAGTAGTGCCGTTGGTGGCCGGCAGCGATACCATACGACTGTTTATCTACCTATTTGGGGTCCAATTCATTGCTACCGTGCTGTGTGTGTATCTGGATGCAGTTGTATTTAGAAAGTCCAATTGGAGCGAGCTCGGGCTGCGCCTGGTGAGCGGGCGGGATTTCATACACTATGGACTCAAGGGCGGGGTCCTGCTGGTTATCCTAATATCCTTGATGGGCTATGGGTTAAAATACTTTCAACCTGATTTGGATATGCAGGATATCGAGCAAATAATGCGTTCGGCTACCCACCTGCCTGATATCATCGCTCTGGTGTTTGCCGGTACCGTCCTGGCCCCGGTATCAGAGGAACTATTCTACCGGGGCATGATCTATCCAGTTTTCCGCAAACACCTGGGACCAGCCTGGGGAGCGATCCTGGCCGGTGTCATATTTGGGCTGGCCCATTTCGATCTGTGGCGGGGCCTGCCTCTGGCGGTGGGCGGGGCCATCCTCTGCTACATGTATGAAAAGAGCGGCAGCATACTGGTGCCAATGGTAGCTCATGGCTTGTGGAACGGGACCATGTTTGCGATAATACTGCTCAGTAATTCCCTGGGTATCGGCTGAGACACGTTTACCCTCACCAAGTCCCGACCGCATATGGAATGACTGATGTATTAATGACCGCAGCAACATATATTATTTAGGAGAGTGAGTACAGGTGCCTATTTATGATTACCGTTGTGAGAAATGTGGATGCTTTGAGGCCAGGCAGAAGATAAGCGAGAGTGCGCTGGAGGTCTGTCCCGAGTGCGGCAGCCCGGTGCGGAGGCTGGTCAGTCAGAATGTAGGGATTGTGTTCAAAGGGACCGGATTTTACACGACCGACAACAACTTGAAGAATAAGGCCCGCGCCCTGAACAAAGAACGCCAGATCGATAACCAGGCCATCCTGGACGGAGATGTGAAGGGTTTTGTGGAACAATCCGAAAAAACTACCAAAAAGATAGCAGAAGCCCACGCGGATTAGGGGCTGAGCGGTAATCGGGACGGGGAGGAAATCGTGTGCTGAGAGCGATCACCTTCGACTTTTGGGATACTCTCTATAAAATACCCCGCAATGAGGGCGTTTTCAAACGGCGGGTGGCCATGTTCCAGGAGGCCTTACGGGATATGGGATACTCTGCCGATACCGACTCTATCCGCGAGGCCTTCTATGATAGCTGGCAGTATGCCAACCATTATCAGATCGAATGCGGACTCGATCTGACCCCCCGGGGCCAACTCGAGTACGTATTGAGGCAGCTCAAATTGGACCTGCGTATTGACGAATGGAAGAAGGCTTACGAGGCTTATACCTCGATAAGGAGAGAATACCCGCCCCGTCTCAACGACGGGGTGCTGGAGACTATTCCCGAGCTGGCGGGCCGGTATAAACTGGCTGTGATCTGCAATACCGGGATCTCGCCAGGCGTTATACTGCGGGACCTCATGCGTGCGGATGGTATCTTCGATTATTTCACGGTCACCGTGTTCTCCGACGAGGTGCGCTGGGCTAAACCCAACGTCAAAATATTTGATTACACCCTCCAGCATTTAGGAGTGCATAATAATGAAGCAGCCCACGTGGGCGACAACAGCAACACCGATATGGTAGGGGCCAAGGCGGCAGGTATGACAGCGGTTTGGCTGGCGCCGGAAGCGGATGACACCGAGATAACGGCGGACTGCGACTACCGCATCCGTTCCCTGGCCGAACTGCTGCAATTGTTTTAGGTTATTACATTAGTGGAGTCATCTTTATGAATGATATCGATATATATACTGACGGGGCTTGTTCTGGAAACCCGGGACCAGGCGGTTGGGGAGCGGTGCTCATGTCGGGCAGTCACGTTAAAGAGATCCGCGGCGGGGAACCGGAAACCACCAATCAGCGTATGGAGCTGCAGGCGGTCATCGAAGCCCTCAGCGCCCTCAAGGTATCCGGCCGTAAGGTCAACGTGTATTCCGACAGCGCCTATGTAGTCAATGCCTTCAACCAGAAGTGGCTGGATAAATGGCAGCGCAATGGATGGGTCAACAGCAAGAAGGAACCGGTGGCCAACCAGGATCTGTGGAAGCGGCTGCTGGAGTTGACCAGGTCCAATGAGGTCCGGGTGGTCAAGGTCAAAGGTCATGCCGGACATGTATACAACGAGCGCTGCGACGAACTGGCCCGCCAGGCTATCAAGGAGATGCAGGCGGGAGAAAAACTATGAGCGGGGTGGAGGTTTACCATGGCCATGAGGATGGCCAAGCGGGATTGGGCATTAAGGTAGTTCTGCCGGCCACCGTACAGGATCTGCTGGACGCCTGGCAGCCCCTCTGCGATGATCAGACCATTTTCAAACAATACGCCCGTGGCCATCACGCCCTCTGCAAAGGGTGTCAGCGCAATTGCTGCGCTACCGCCTATGTCATACCGGACCTGGTCTCCTTCCGCCGCATGGCAGAAATGCTGGGGATGGCATACGATGATTTCGTAGCCCGTTATTTCCAGGCGGAAAAACTGGCGGTGGGACTGTTACGCATGGTCCCCGAACCTTGTATATTCCTGCAGGATAATATCTGCTCCATTTATCCGGTGCGTTCATTGATCTGCCGGTTTTATCTATGTACTCCCCTGCTAGGCCGAACCGAGCAACTGATTTACAAGATCGCTTGGTCGGGTGCCGCCGCCACCCAGATTTTCGCCCAGCAGCAGGGTCTGGTCCCAGCAGCCGGACCGGGAGCCAGCAGTTTTGACCGTTTGTTTCTGGAGCTGCTGGATGAGTACCGCAACAGCTCGGGGGTGGCCAGTTTTTTGGCAGCTCGCGATTATCGCGATATTTCCCTGCACCATTTTCTAGAAGAATAATAGCCCGGCGGATTGCTTCCCCCGGCGGCCCGTCCGATTACTATCGACTGTCCTCAGGGGTCAGTTTTTTTTGTATTCGGCAGGATTATGGCGCATCGAATGGAATTAGAATAATGTTGACGAGTGCAGAGAGGAGGACCGTATTAAAACCACTATTTTAGGAGGGATAATGTTGAGGAAAAGACTAATGAAAAGGATCGCTCTGTTGCTGTGCCTGTTGATGGTATTCTCGGTGCTGGGCGGCTGCGCCAGTAAGGAGCAGACTACCCAGCAGGGTACTCCGGCTGCCGGTGACACGATCAAACTTGGTTTCTTGGGTGCCTTGACCGGCTCGGTGGCCAATTATGGAATCCCCGGTCAAAAGGGAATGCAAATGGCTATCGAAGAGTTGAATGCCAAGGGTGGCATTCTGGGTAAAAAAGTAGAAGGAATTTATTACGATAATAAAGGCGAGAGCAGTGAAATTGCCAATATCACCACCAAATACATAACGGTGGACAAAGTATCAGCCTTGGTCGGAGACCCCTGCACTGGTCTGACCAAGGTGGCGGCGGACATTGCCCAAAAGAACAAGATGGTTATCTTCTCTGCCGGTGCTACTGGTGCGGGCGTAGTGGAGATCGGTGATTATGTGTTCCGCAACACCCTGCTGGACACCGTGGCAGCCCCGGCGGTGGTGGATTGGATGATAAACACCAAGGGATGGAAGAACCTGGCGATTATCACTTCCCTCAACAATGGCTACAGCACCGCCCTGACCCCTATCTTCAAAGAGGCTATCACTGAAAAAGGCGGCAACATCGTCCTGGAGGATAACGTCAATGACGGTGAGACTGACTTCACCGCCCAGGTGACCAAGCTGAAAAACGCCGGCGCCGACGCCCTGGTATTTACCGGCTACTATACCGAAGCGGCTTTGATCATGAACGAAGCCCAGAAAAAAGGCTTGAACATCGTCATGGTAGGCGGAGACGGCCTCTATGGACAGGACCTGGCCAAACTGGGCGGCACCGCCGTGCAGGAAAAGGTCATTTTCTATGCCGGGTTTTCCACCGATCAGCCCAGCCCGGAAACCGCCAAGTTCCTGGAAGCCTATCGGGCCAAATTCAACGAGGACCCCGATATGTTCTCAGCCCAATACTATGACGCGGTTATGATTATTGCCAAGGCTATGACCGATGCCAACAGCACCGACCCCAGTGTTTACAAAGAGGAACTGGTCAAACTGAAGGACTATCCGGGCGTATCCGGTGTCACTACCTTCCGTGCTGACCGTGAACCCATCAAGAGCCCGGTTTGTCTGCTCACTGTAAAAGGGGAGAAATTCCCGGCTCTGCTGGAGAAAATTCCCGTTCAGGCAAAATAGTATAAATCCCGGCTAAAAACCGGCCAGGGCCCGTCCTGCCTCGGACGGGCCTTTGTCGGGATCATATCCGGTTTAACATCCGATCTAAGACGGGCTGTGTTAAACTGTATATGATCTTTTAACCCAATAGGAGGATACTGATGTTCTGGGAGCAGCTGTTGAACGGATTGACCCTGGGCAGTTCTTATGCCCTCATCGCCCTGGGTTACACGATGGTGTACGGAATCGTCCAGCTGATAAATTTCGCTCACGGCGAAGTATACATGTTTGGGGCTTTTGTCGGATTGTTCCTGGTCACCGCCGGCTTCAATATTTTTGTGGCCTTGCTGGGGGCCATGGCTTTTTGCATGTTATTGGGGATGCTTATCGAAAGAGTGGCCTACCGCCCCTTGCGGGGAAAATCCTCCCGCCTGTCAGCTCTGATAAGTGCTATCGGAGTGTCCATATTCCTGTCCACCCTGATGGTCCTGTACCGGGGTCCCAATACCACCCGCTACCCCGAAGTCCTGGGCGGCTCCACCTTCCAGTTGGGCAGTTTGCAGGTATCGACTCTGCAAATAATCATCCTCTTGATAGCGGCGTTGTTGATGGTGGTGCTGGAATTGGCCATCAAGAAGACCCGGGTGGGCAAGGCCATGCGGGCCTGTTCCCAGGACCTGGAGGCCTCCAAATTGATGGGCGTCAATGTCAACCGCATAATCTCACTGACTTTTGCTGTTGGGTCGGCCCTAGCCGCCGCCGGGGGTGTAATGGTAGGCATATACTACAATGCGGTCTGGCCATATATGGGAACCATGGCCGGACTAAAGGCGTTCGCGGCTGCGGTATTGGGCGGGATTGGCTCGGTTCCCGGCGCCATGATCGGGGGATTGACCCTGGGAGTGCTGGAGATCATGGGGATAGCTTACCTATCCTCATCCTATAAAGATGCCATCGCCTTCGCTATTCTGATCTTGGTGCTCATCATCCGCCCCCAAGGCCTTGTTGGGCAGAAGTTATCGAAAAAGGTGTAGGTGGATCATGTTCGATGCTTTCCTGAATCAAACCATAGATGCTTATTACCTGCGTATTCTGATTTTCATTGGCATAAATATCATCCTGGCCCTGGGCCTTAACCTGATTACTGGGGTTACCGGCCAGTTGTCCATGGGACATGCTGGTTTTATGAGCCTGGGAGCCTATACTTCGGCCATCCTATCCGTCCAGTTGGAAGTTCCCTTCGCCTTAGCCCTCCTGGGCGGGGCTTTGGTGGCCGCATTTTTCGGTTTCCTGATCGGAATTCCCACCTTGAGGCTGGAAGGCGACTATCTGGCAATGGTTACTATCGGCTTCGCCGAGATAGTCCGGGTCTTTTTCCTCAACTTCGGGCCGGGGGGAAAAGCGGTGGGGCTGTCAGGTATTCCTCAGAATACTGGTTTCACCGTGGTGTGGCTGCTGGTCCTGGTGGTCATAGTTCTTAACCGGCAGTTGTTGGCTTCCCGGGTTGGGCGTTCCCTCTATGCCATCCGGGAGAACGAGATAGCTGCTGAGGCTTGCGGAGTCGACACCACCCGCATGAAGGTGCTGGCTTTTTCGGTCGGCTCTCTGCTGGGAGGACTGGGCGGCGGTCTTTACGCTCACTACATGTACTACATCAATCCTCAGGACTTCGGTTTTATGAAGTCTATCGAGTTGCTGAATATGGTGGTGTTGGGCGGTATGGGCAGTATTCCCGGCACTATCATCGGGGTGGTCATCCTGACCATTCTGCCGGAGATGCTGCGCATCGTGGATGAATACCGGCTTCTGTTTTATGGGGCGTTGCTGGTCATTCTGATGATATTCCGCCCCAATGGTCTGCTTGGTGATGTTCGTGTCTATGACATCAAGAAGTGGTGGACCCAGAGGGGGGATAGGGAATGAACATTCTCGAGATGACCAGGATAAGCCAGGAGTTCGGAGGTCTGCGCGCGGTCGACACGGTCAGCCTGAGCGTTTTGACCGGGGAGATATTGGGTATCATCGGACCCAACGGGGCAGGCAAAACCACCCTGTTCAACATAATCACCGGCATTTATGTTCCTACCGAGGGGGAGCTCCTGTTCCGGGAGCGCCGTATTGATGGGATGGCGCCTCATGACATTGCCCGCCTGGGTATCGGCCGCACCTTTCAAAACATTCGTCTGTTCGGCAAACTGTCGGTTCTTGACAACGTAAGAGTCGGACGCTTTGGCGTGACCCACAGCGGTCTCTGGAGCTGTCTGCTGAGATTGCCGGCGGCCCGGCGGGAAGAGAAGGAAACCGAGCTGCGCGCCATGGAATTGCTGGAATTGGTGGACTTGGTCGATAAACGGTATGAATATGCTGAAAACTTGGCTTACGGTGAACAGCGCCGCTTGGAGATAGCTCGGGCTCTGGCCCTGGATCCTTCCCTGCTGCTGCTGGATGAACCAGGGGCGGGCATGAATACTGGCGAGAAAGAGGAATTAATGGCCTTCATCCGCAGTATCCGGGACCAGCTCAATCTTACCATCATCCTGGTCGAGCACGATATGAACCTGGTTATGAACATCTGTGAGCGGATAACGGTGCTTGATTATGGCCGCAAGATCGCCGAGGGGACTCCTGCTCAGGTCAAGAACGACGAACGGGTCATCCAGTCCTACCTCGGGTCAGGGGCATGAGACCAGCCATTATCTACCTGGCTTTGTTCATCGCAGTGCTATCCATGTCCACTTCTTCAATAATGATCCGCTATATCACCGCCCCGGCTCTGATCATCGCCCTCTATCGGGTGATCTTCACCGCTGGGTTGACGGCGCTTTTGAGTAGAACCGCACCTACCGGAATCAAACAACTCCAGCGTCGTGATCTCGCCTATATTTTGGCTTCAGGGGTGTTCCTGGCCCTGCATCTGGGATTGTGGATAACCTCGCTGAACCATACCAGTATCTCCAGTTCGGTGTTATTTACCAACCTACAGGTGATTTTTGTCCTGCTGTTGTCAGCCTGGCTGCTAAAGGAGAGGGTCAACCGCTGGGTGCAGGGGGGGATCGGCCTGGCGCTGATGGGGAGCCTTCTGATTATGCAGGGAGACCTGCAATCCGGCCGGTTGCTGGGTGATACGCTGGCCTTGTTGAGCGGGCTCTTTATTGCTATATATTTCTTGATAGGACGGGACGTGCGCTCCCGGGTGGATGTCTGGACGTATACCTCCATAGCCGCCGCGGCGGCCTCAGTGGTTCTGCTGGCGATATGTTCGGTCTTGGGATTGAGGTTGACCAGCTACCCCCGTCTGGACTGGATATTATTCCTGCTGCAGGCGGCCGTACCGGGTATAATTGGGCACGCTTCCCTGAATTGGGCGCTCAAATACGTAAAAGCCCCGGTGGTATCGGTATCGGTACTGGGCGAATCGGTGGGGGCCAGTATCCTGGCTTGCTTGATATTCGGTGAGGCTTTGGCCTGGTACCAGTTGGCTGGCGGTTTCCTGATCCTGTCCGGAATTTATATAGCCGCTACCTGGGAACATGGTCCGGCGGAGGAAGCGGTCACAACCAGCCTTCCTCCCGCCTGACGTATTCACCTATTGATATAGCTGCGTCCACATGGCACCGGGATAATAGTGTTCCACGATAGCGCGGGCATTCTGACCTTCATTGGCCATCACATAGGCGCCCCACTGCTCCATGCCGCAGCCATGCCCCCAGCCCTTACCCTTGAACACCACATTGTTTCCTTCTACTCCCACGCTGGTAAAATAAGTGGAAAAGAGCTTGTCAAATCCCACCTCCTCGCGCAGGTCGACGGCGGGGATGGAAGCCGAGCCGGCTACTATCGTCAGGGCCCGTCCGGAAGGACCTTTTTCGCCGATGCGGATGTCATCCAGTGATCCTGCTTTGGCACCCATGATCTGTTTGATGGTGGAACGAGGCACCTTGACCGTCCAGTCCCGGTATTTTTCCGGGGCGGCCTGCAGCCCCTTGGTCTCGACTGGGACTATATAGGCGGAGGCTTTGTCCTTCAGCTTGGGAAAGCCTTCCTCGATACTGGCGGTTTTCTCCGCCGAAGCTGAGGAAAAGAGGGCATAAAGGAATTTACCCTGGTAGGTCAGCACCTGTCCTCGGGTCTCATCCACCGCTTTGGCGATCTCCGGGGTTATTTTCTTGGCGTCATAAGCCTGGAATTCGGTGTGCTCGTCGCTGGCGTCGGTCCCATGTTTTCCGCGGGTGCCGTTTTCATAATTCAGCAGGGCCAAGGTCATGGTGCGAGCTACTATAGCTTGGGCCTTGAGAGCTTCCATGGGAAATTTGGGACCGATTTCAGCGGCCACCACCCCTTTTAGGTATTCCTCCAGCTTAAGCTCCTGCTTCTGGCCGGTGTCGCTCAGGTAAAGGGTGATATTCGGCTCGCTCTTGTATTGGGTGACCTCGGGGGCCAGTGGGCTTTCCGGCGTGGAATCCGGTTTCTTGGCCGCCTGGTTGCAGCCTGCCACTGTCAGCAGGGCTGTTATCAGAGTAACCATAAGCAATGAGATTAATCTTTTTCGATTGCTAGGCCGCAAAGAAATCTCTCCTTTACTATTATTTTGCTTCGGGCTTATTCTTTGCGGAGGGACAAATTGTTATGAATGTTGCCTTAAGGTATAATTTGGGGCGTAGATAGGGCGGCGGCCCAACTAAATAAGGATCACAGCCCCAACAACCGACTCGGTCGACGGCATGGTTAAGACCGGGCGGCGGAGTGCGATGGATAGGACGGCGCTGCCTGTTTATTGGATGTATTAATGCAGCAGGGCAACATTTACGTTAAGTGGTGGAGACGATTAATCATGCAGATAGTCCTGGTAGAACCAGAAATACCGCAGAATACTGGCAACATAGCCCGTACCTGTGCATTGACCGGCACCACTCTCAATCTGGTCAAGCCCTTGGGATTTTCGATAACCGACCGATATCTGAAACGGGCCGGGCTGGATTACTGGGACCAGGTGGAGGTCAGGGTGTGGGAGAGCTTCACCGATTTTAGCCAGGCCAACCAAGACTGCCGGTTCTACCTGGCCACTACCCATGCCTCCCGCAGCTACCACCAGATTCGTTACTTCCCAGAGGACGTGCTGGTATTCGGCTGCGAGACCCGGGGCCTGCCCCCGCATATCCTGGCGGCCTTCCCGGAAGGCCAGATCCGCATTCCCATGCGGGATATAGGACGCTCCCTCAACCTATCCAATTCGGCTGCCATAATATTATTCGAGGCTCTGCGGCAGAACGGTTACGCCGGCTTGAAATAAAAACAACTCCCGCCGAAGGTTCGACAGGAGTCTAGCTGTGCAAATTATGAGTGCGGTGGCTATTCTATTCGTCCATTGGCTGAGGGGCTTCGGTCGGGCATATATCCAGGCATGAACCGC
>ENA-UOUL01000114-UOUL01000114.1-bioreactor-metagenome-genome-assembly--contig:-NODE-114-length-129381-cov-17.818799_pt1 | contig 129381 bp, 86 predicted proteins | sample MGYA00249838_ERZ747220 | MGnify/ENA primary metagenome ERZ747220 (study PRJEB28778, sample SAMN05720191) | bioreactor metagenome | isolation source: Anaerobic biogas reactor | place... | reverse complement strand
CAACGTGATGGTGCAACGCCTGGGAACAGCCGTGCCCGATTTGGGCGTCGACACGGCGGGCGACTCCACTTGGCTCAACGCGCGTCGGCTGCGAAGCGATGCCGCCGCCGCGAAGGCTGCTGCGGAGAAGGCTGCTGCGGAGAAGGCTGCTGCGGAGAAACCGGCTATCGCGAAGGCCACCGCCGCGAAGACGGCTGCCCAGAAGACGGCTGTAACGCAAGCCGCCGCATGCCAGGGCGCGAGCGAATCGGGTGGAGCGGACTCTTCCTCGCCGCCGAAAGAGAAGATCGTCCTGGATGAACATGGTCTGCCGCAGCCCAGCGGTGGGCGCAAGGAATACACCGACGATCAAGGCCAGGTGACGCGCGTGGTGGAATGGTTCGGCTACAAGCTGCATCTGTTAGTGGATGTGCGGCACGAGGTGTCGCTGGCGTATCGCATCAGTTCGACCAAAGCGGGCGATAACGAATTGCTGCCCGAATTGGTCGATCAAGGTCAAGCCAACCTGCCAAGTGAACGGATGAACACATTGGCTTATGACAAGGCTGCCGACGATATCAAGGTGCATCAGAAGCTCCACGCCGCGGGCATCCGGCCGCTCATTCAAAACCGCTCTCTGTGGAAGCAAGAGACGGAACAAATGTTGCCTGGTCACGATGGAAACTCCAACATCGTGTATGACGAGGCCGGCACGCTGCACTGCTACGATCGCGACAGCCAGCCGATGGTGCGCCACCCCATGGCTTACATCGGACACGAAGCGGACCGCGGCACGCTCAAGTACCGTTGTCCCGCCAAGCACGAGAAGTGGGAGTGTCCCATGTCCTCGGTCTGCAATGCGGGCAAGACCTACGGCCTGACGGTGCGGGTCAAGCAAGAACTGGATCTGCGCCGCTTTCCTTCCATCCCGCGCGCCACGAAACAATTCGAGCGGCTGTACAAAGGCCGCACGAGTGTGGAACGGGTCATCGCGCGGCTCAAAATATTCTGGGGCGCCGACGATGGCAACGTCACCGGCGCCGCGCGTTTCCATGCCCTGGTGGGAACGGTCATGATCGTGCATGAAGCTTTCGCCACGGTCTTGGCCAGTCTGCCGCGGCACGAAGGAACGCTGGGCAAGATGCGGTTGAGTCCGATCGCCAAAGCCTTGGACGAACAGATGCGTGGCGTCGCGCGGGCTCCGGCCCAACGTCGCGTCCGTCGGACGAGTGCTCCCCCGCGGCAACCGCGTCTGTTTCGCTAATGGACTCCTGAGGAGACCAAGGACCACGTCGCTCTCTTGACATCTCCCGCGCAGCGATCGTCGACGCCGCGATCGCTGACGGCTGGGATCTGAGGACGGCTCCGCCAGTCGGTGGCCTGCCATCCTTCCGCCCTGAGCGGTCGTTGCGAAGCACTCGTCGCTCGCGCCCACCTCCGCTTACGGTCGCGGGCCATGCCTCGCGCTGCGCGGGCCACGGGCTCATCCGCCGTGGTTCGTTGCGAGCCGCTCTGCTATTCCGCGCGGTCCCACGCTACTCGCGATTCCTCGATCGCATCTAATACCCGCAACCCGTCCCGTTCGGGCGGTACTATTTCAAGGATTACATCGCATTCGGCTCCCTTATCTTACGCTGAAGGCGCGTCGCCTTAAAGCACCTTGCAACTCCATTTATTGGATTCAGCCCGCGGCGCCGCAAGGGAGCAGTAGTCTCCGCGGAGAGCCCGCGGTGCAGGCCGTTGAAAAAGCGGGACCGGGTCAAGCTTCACCGCTCCTGGACAACGAGCGGCAAACGCGATAGAAAACCAACGCCTCGACGAACGCCGACGGCGGCGAACAGCTCTTTGACCTGGGACCAGAACGGAGAATCCATGAATACGACGGCCGCGCAGCCTGCCACCGAGGCGATCGCTGCGTTAGAACGGGAATTACAGACCAGCCTGCGAGGTGACGTCTATGTGGACCGCATGAGCCGCGGATTGCACGCGACGGACGCCAGCCACTACCAGATGATGCCGGCTTGCGTGGCGGTGCCGCGGGACGAGGCCGACTGTATCGCGGCGGTCGCGGCGGCAGGCCGATTGGGCGTGCCGATCACGCCCCGCGGCGGGGCGACGTCGCTGTCGGGGCAGACCTTTGGACACGGGCTGGTGCTGGACGTTTCCAAGTACATGGACCAGGTGCTGGAGGTGAACGCCGAGGAGCGTTGGGCGCGAGTCCAGCCCGGCGTGATCCGCGATCTGCTGAACGCGCAACTCACCCCGTCACAGCTGCACTTCGCCCCCGATCCGGCGACCGGCAATCGGGCCACGGTCGGCGGGATGATCGGCAACAACGCCTCGGGGACGCGGTCGATCGTCTACGGCAAGACGATCGACCACGTGATTTCGTGCAAGGTCGTGCTGGCCGACGGGACCGTGATGGAATTGGAACCCGTCAGCGACGAGCACTGGCAGCGGCGCAGCGCGGGCAGTTCACGCGAGGCGAAAATTTACCGCGGGGTCGGCGAAATCATCGCTCGCAACCGGGACGAGATTCTGGCCCGGTATCCCAAGGTCATGCGGCGAGTGTCGGGTTACAACCTGGACGAATTCGTCGACGGGGCTGGCTACACGGGGCCGATCGGCGGGCGAAATCTGGACGGGCATCGCATGTGGAACCTGTCGAATCTGATCGTCGGCAGCGAGGGCACGCTGGCGTGCGTGCTGGAAGCCAAACTGCGGCTGACGCAGCTGCCGGGCGCGACGGCGCTGGCGATCGTGCATTTCGACGAGGAACTGGCGGCGCTGCGGAACGTGCCGGAGATTCTCACGTATCAGCCCAGCACGGTCGAATTGCTGGATGAACTGGTCATCCGCGAATCGCTCACCAACGCGGCGACGCGGCAGCTGGCGACGTTCTTCGAGGGGCATCCCAAGGCGGTGCTGATCGTCGAAATGTTCGGCGACGACGCGGCCGCTGCCCGGCGGCGGGTCGAAGACATGGTGGCCAGCCTGAAGCGCAAGCGGATCGGCTACGCCTGGACCGTCCGCGCCGACAAGCCGGACCAGGCCAGCGTGTGGGCCGTGCGCAAAGCCGGCTTGGGCTTGATCAGCAACGTGCCGGGCCCGGTGAAAGGCCAGGCGTTCATTGAAGATGCGTGCGTGCCGGTCGAAATGCTGGCGGAATACGTCCAGCGGCTGCAGGCCGTCTGCCGCGAGTTCGACGTCCCGACCACGATGTACGCGCACGCCAGTGTCGGCGTGATCCACTTCCGACCGCAGCTGGATCTGCACTTGCCGGAGCACCGCCAGAAGATGGTGGCCATCGCCAACCGGGCCTTCGAGCTGGTCTGCCAGTACGGCGGCTCGTTTGCCGGCGAGCACGGCGACGGGTTGGTGCGCGGCGAGTTCGTCCCGCGGTACTTCGGGCCGCAGTTGACCGAGGCGTTCCGGCAAATCAAAGGCCTGTTCGATCCGGGCAACGTGATGAATCCCGGCAAGATCATCGACACGCCGTCGATGATCAGCCACCTGCGGTACGGCGACGCATATCGTCCGGCCGCCGTGCCGACGCTGTTCCACTATCGCGAACAGGGCGGGTTTCAACTGGCCGTCGAACAGTGCAACGGCGTCGGCGCGTGCCGGAAACAGGACGCCGGCTCGATGTGCCCCAGCTTCATGGCCACGAAGGACGAGGAGGCGTCCACGCGCGGCCGGGCGAACGCGCTGCGGCTGGCCATGTCGGGCCAGTTGGGCGACGACGCGCTGGCGTCCGAACGGATGAAGGAGGTGCTGGATCTGTGCCTGGCGTGCAAAGCGTGCAAGAGTGAATGCCCCAACGCGGTCGATATGGCCCGGCTGAAGAGCGAAGTCCTGCAGATGCACCACGATCGGCACGGCGTGCCGCTGGGGTATCGGATGATCGGCGACATGCCGCGGATGGCCCGCTGGCTGGCCGGCCCGCTGGCTCATGTCGTCAATTTCGCAGCCCGTCTGCCGGGTTATGGCTGGTTGCTGGAAAAGATCGGCGGCATCGACCGGCGGCGGCCCATGCCGCCGTTTGCCACGCGGACCCTGGGCCAGTTGCTGCGGGCAAAAAAAGTAGGACGGGTCCCCAGACCCGTCCGGGACGGATCTGGAGATCCATCCTACTCCGCGCGGCCCAAGGTCGTGCTGTTCGACGACACGTACGTGAACTACATGGAGCCGCACGTCGGGATTTCGGCCGTCGAGTTGCTGGAGGGCTGCGGCTACGAAGTGATTCTCGCCCGGGCCGGCTGCTGCCAGCGGCCGCGATTGTCCAAGGGGCTGGTGCGCCAGGCCAAGCGCGACGGCACGAAGACCATGCAGAAGCTGGACGTGTACGCCCGCCAAGGGCTGCCGATTGTGTGCCTGGAGCCGTCCTGCGCCTCGGCGCTGGCCGACGATCTGCCGGATTTGATCGACGACGCCGAGCTGGGCCGGCGGGTGGCGGCCTGTGTCACGATGATCGACGTGTTTCTGGATCGCGAGGTGGCGGCGGGCCGAATTCCGCCGCTGGCGGCCAAGGCCAGCACGTTCCTGTTGCACGGCCATTGTCATCAGAAGTCCGAATTCGGCACGGCGGCGATCCACCGGCACTTTGCGCGGATGCCGGGTGTCGCGTGCGAGGAAGTCGACTCCGGCTGCTGCGGGATGGCCGGCTCGTTTGGCTACGAGCATTACGAGCTTTCGCTGCAGGTGGGCGAACGGCGGCTGTTCCCGGCCGTGCGGCAAGCCGTGGCCGACGACAAGACCGTGATCGCCTGCGGCATCAGCTGCCGGCATCAGCTGCGCGACGCGCTGGGCGTCGAGGCCAAGCACTGGGTGGAAGTGGTGCGGCCTGGCTGACCCCTGACTTTGACTGGCTGACCCCGCAACCGCGGCGTGCTACACTGGTTGCCTCAGAACGGGCTACGACATCTGATCCTCCGCCGTCGAAAGGAGACCACCGCATGATCCGGCAGCCAAGTCAACCATCGCAAGGATCTGGGCAGATCAAGTTCGCGTTGCTGCTCTGGGCCGGCCTTGCCGTGGCCGCGTCGCCGGCGCCAGCCGCGGACTACCAGGTGACGGAGAACGACCAGGAGATCAAGATCGTCACGCCGCAGTTGGAAGCGGCGATCCGCAAGCAAGGCTACGTCTCCGGCGTGGCCGCCCGCTCGCTGCTGGACAAGAAGACCGGCTTCCGCGACGCGGGGTTCGGGCTGGACATCGTCGACTGGATCATGGAGCCCGGCAGCGACGAGGCGTACCGCGAGCAGCTGGAACCGGAATTGCTCTACCAGGCCCACAACCTGTGGCACGGCAAGCGGCTGAAACGGTCGATCGAAGGCCCGCAGATCTGCACGCAGGCCAAGAAGCTGACGCCGGAAGTGATCCGCGGCGACGACTTCGTCGCGGTGCGGCAGGGCTTTCACTATCGCACGGCGGCGCCCGGCAAGAAGACCGGTTCGCGGTGGACGCAGCTGATCGTGTTCCCCGCCGGCCAGCGGTACTTCATTTCGATGGACCGCATCGACGCGGTCAACAGCAGCGAGGCCATGTTCCTGCGGATCGACATGCCCGGACATCTGAAGCACAAGCAGGGCGACACGTTCCAGGAGATCTACCTCAGCTATCTGGGCGGACCCGAGGGGCAGCGGCTCCCGGCCAGCGAGTTCTTCCAGAATTTTGCCCCGGACGAAAGATTTCATTACGCGCGGGAATCCCACCCCGCGCCTGAACGGTTCATCCGCGCCTATCGGCTGCGCGATCCGGCGACCGGCCGCACCGGTCCCTGGCTGGCGGGCATGACGCTAGATCCCGGCGTGGTGTACGAAGCCTGGTGCCACCAGCGCGGGTATGTCTGCATGATCCAGGAGTTCGGCGGCCGGCCGGTCCGGGCGGGCGGTTCGTTCAGCGCGGCGTTCGTCGTCGGCTACTTCGATACGATGGAAGAAATGCACGCGGTCTACGATCGCTATCGCGGCGCAACGGCGCTGAACGTCAGCCCGGCCGGATGGCAACTCGCGCCGGCATCCGCTGACAAGTAGGCCGGGTGTGCTCACTCGGCGTCGCTTCGCAAGCCTCGCCGTTCGTTCGTGGTTCCCGAATCAGGAAACGCCTTCATGGTTCTTCTACATCGCGTTACGAACGCCTTCCAGCGTTTGGGGCAAGCGTGGCCCTGCCGGGCCGTATGGATTGGCTTGGCAGGCTTGTGGTGTTGCGACGTCGCTCAGGCGGATCGCCCGCCGGCCGCGGTCTCGCAACCGGACGCGGGGCGGGAGCGGGTCGTCTTCGACGTGGAACTGGCCGATCCCGTATCCCCGTCGACACCGCCACGCGTTCATCGGGTGGTTCAGTTTCGGGATCAAAACGGCTTTCCGGTGGGGTACGCCCTGCGCATCGCGACGCCCATTTGCTTTGAAAACGAGCGCAAGGTCCTGGACGTGACCATGCATTGGAATGCGGTGGGCTGTTACGAGCGGCTCGAATGGCCGCGGGAAAAGCCGTTGACCAAGAAGAACCTTGTCCCGTTTACGGCGGAGGATTACGCCAAGCTGGATTCGATTCTCAAGGACCAGGACTCGATTCTCGCCACACACTCGCTCGCCTTTCTGGCCAAACCGGTCAAGGACGCCCAGGGCATCGATGGCTTGTCGGGCGCCACTCCGTTGACGGTTCAGGAGTCAGTGATCCAAGACGCGGCCTACGAGACTTGGGTCATGTGGCGCTGGGCCAATGGAAAAATCGTCCCGAAACTGTGCCACCTGACCGAGCAGAGCTGCACTCCCGCCTATCTGAAGCAGCTCTTGTATTCCCAGGATCGGCGATATGTCGATTTCGCCCTGAACTACGCCATTGCTCATCATCCGGCCGATGCCCAATTCCTGGAGGATGTCTTCTGCGTCCTGGAGCGTGGCGACAGGGAGCACGTCGTCCTTTCGCTCCGATTCTTGAAAGGTTTTATGAAAGACAAGGAGCCGTTGCACGCCCGCCTGATCGAGTCCTACGGTCGAATGAAGAGCATGAGCAGTCCGCTCATTTTGGACTTTCTTGCGGCGGAACGGGACCTGCCTCGGACCACGCTGGAAGGACTCACCGGGCACCTGGACCGGCTGCCGTACTTTCAGGTCAACCAGATTCTCCGCTTGCTGGAACAGCGGAATTTCTTTACCAAGAAGACGGAATCCGATGTCGTGCGACTGCTGGACGGCAACGACTTCTTCGTCGCCCGCCGGGCGTGCGAGCATTTGCAGAAACAGAACCTGGGCAGCGAGACGCAAGAGAAGATCAACGCTTTCCGCCAGCGGTATCGCGACCGGTTGTAGGCGCTGGGGAGCACCGTGGGGATCATCTGCCTGCGCGCGTCGCAGGCACACGGGGAGAGGGGCCCATGAAATCGATCGCGCTTGTTTCCGCAGCTTTGTTGTTGGCCGTCGCGTCGTCGAGCCGCCAGCCGCTGGTTGCCGGGGAATCCGATCCGGTTCCCTCGGCGGCCGCTCCGCGCCCCTATCCCGACCGCCTGCAGTGGTGGGCGGAGGCGCGGTTTGGGATGTTCATCCACTGGGGGCCGGTGAGCCTGAAGGGCACGGAGATCAGCTGGTCGCGGGCGAACACCAATCCCCGGTGCCCGAACAAGGGCGCCATTCCCGCGGACGTGTATGACAATCTGTACCAGGAATTCAACCCGACCAGGTTCGACGCGGCCCAGTGGGTCGCCATCGCCAAGGCCGCGGGGATGAAGTACCTGGTGCTGACCGCCAAACATTGCGACGGCTTCCTGCTCTGGCATTCGCAGGCCAGCGACTACAACGTCTCCCGGACGCCGTTCCGGCGGGACCTCTGCGCAGAACTGGCCCAGACGGCGCGGGCCCAGGGCCTGCGGATCGGCTGGTATTTCTCGCCGATGGACTGGCGCGATCCCGATTTCCGCACCGAGCGCAATGCGGCGTTCCTCGGCCGGATGCAAGCGGAACTGCGTGAGCTGTTGACCAACTACGGCCCGATTGACGTGCTGTGGTTCGACTGGGACGGGCGCGAGCCGCTGTACGACCAGGCACGGACCTACGAAATCGTCAAGACCCTCCAGCCGGACGCCGTCATCAACAACCGCCTGGACCTGGGCCCCGGCAACAACAACCGCCAACTCCTCTCGCCTTTCGCCGAATACTGCACCCCGGAGCAGCAAGTCGGCGCCTATGACGATCAGCGTCCGTGGGAGTCCTGCATGACGACCTCGCGCAAGAACCAGTGGGCCTGGGGCGGCGCAGACGACGGCGTGAAGTCGCTGGAAGTCTGCCTGGGCATGTTGATCCGTTGCGCCGGCGGCGACGGCAACCTGCTGTTGAACGTGGGCCCGATGCCGACCGGCGAAATCGCGCCGGAGCAGGCGAACCTGCTGCGCGAAATGGGCGCGTGGCTGGCGCGCCACGGCGAGAGCATCTACGGCACGCGCGGCGGGCCGTTCTTGCCGGGCGATTACGGCGTCTCGACGCGGAAGGGGAACAGGATCTACCTGCACGTGCTGGAATGGCCCGACGAAACGCTGAAGCTCCCGGCGATTCCTGCGACGATCGTGGGCAGCCGCGTGTGGGACGGCGGCAAGGCGGAGGTGCGGCAAACGGCGGCCGGCCTGGAAGTCTTCGTTGCGGAGGCCGAACGCCGGCCGCTGGACACCGTCGTCGTGCTGGAACTGGACCGGTCCGCGCTCGAATTCGCTGCGCTGGCCGTCCCCGGCGCGGTCTCGCTGGCCGCCCAAGCCAAGGCGACCGCCTCGAACGTGTACCAGCGGCTGGCGCAATTCGGCCCCGACAAAGCCGTGGACGGCAATCGCGAGACGCGATGGGCCACCGACTCGGGCACGACGTCCGCCTGGCTGGAAGTGGACCTCGGCCAGCCGACGCGTTTCAGCCGTGCCTCAGTCCGGCAAGCGTATCCGGAACTGAACCGCGTCCGCAAGTTCGCGATCGAGGTTTGGCACAAGGACGGCTGGACGCCGTGTTACCGTGGTGAGGATCTCGGCGCAAAGCTCTCCGCCCGCTTCGACCCGGTGACCGCACAACGGGTGCGGCTGAACATCACCGAAGCCACCGACGGGCCGACGATCTGGGAGTTCCAGCTGTTCAAGTAGTCGCTTGTGCAGCGGGAAGCCTGACGATGCCACGGGCAAGCCGTGGGCGTTGGGGGGCGAAGTCAAGTCGGGACGGATGGGGCGATGGCGGCGCGCCCGCGGTGGTCGGTTTTACGGCCGACGGATTGCCAATCACTGCGGCACGCTGAACTTGTGCACCGTCGTGTGGTGATAAGTCTCGCCCGGCCGCAGCACCGGCGACGGGAACTGAGGCTGATTCGGCGCGTCGGGGAAGTGCTGCGTTTCCAGACAGAAGCCGTCGTACGGCGCGTACGGACGTCCGCCGGCTTGCCAACGGTTGTCCAGGATCCGGGCCGTAAAGAACTGGACGCCGGGCTTGGTGGTCCAGACGTCCATCATGCGGCCGCTGTGCGGGTCCGCCACGTGGGCGACCAGCGGCAACGATTCGCCGGGCCGTCGTTTCAGGACGTAACAGTGGTCGTAGTTCTCGCCCTCGACCTGCTTGATGCGAGCCCCCATCGCGTGCGGGCTGGTAAAGTCCATGACCGTATCCTGAACCCGGCGGATCTCGCCGGTGGGCAGTTTCTGGTCGTTCACCGGCAGATAAGCGTCCGCGTGCAGGGTCAGGATGTGCCTTAGGATGTCGCCGGAGCCTGCGCCGGACAGATTCCAGTAAGTGTGGTTTGTCAAGTTGACGATGGTCGGCTTGTCCGTGGTGGCCGTGTAGTCCATCTTCAGTTCATTCTCGTCGGTCAGCGAGTACACCAGCCGGACCTGCAGCGTGCCCGGATAGCCTTCGTCGCCGTCGGGGCTGGTCAGCGTCAATTCGACGGCCGCGGCGCCGTCCTGCGGCCGCAGCGCCGCCTGCCAGACCTTCTTCTGAAAACCGTGGCGTCCGCCGTGGATGTGAAACTTGCCGGCGTTGGGCGTCAAGCGATACTCTACGCCGTCGATCGTCACCTTGGCCCCCGCGATGCGATTGGCGTAGCGGCCGACGACGGAGCCGAACAGCGGATGGCCGCGCAGATAGTCGTCGAAGGTGTCCATGCACAGCGTGATGTTGGCCCACTTGCCGTCCCGGTCCGGCGTCCTGACCGAGGTGATCGTGGCCCCGTAGGTCATGACCTTCACCTCCAGGCCGTGGGCGTTGGTCAGCGTGACCAGATCGACTTGCGTGCCGTCGGGCAGGCGGCCGTACGGGGACTTGGTGACGGACGGGGCGCGCACGGCGTCGGCGGCGACGAGGAAAGACGCCGGGACGAACAGCGACAGAAGAACTGCCGTTGGGACGGCGGCGGAAAAGACGCGACGATGCGAGAGCAAGGGCAGGGGCATGATTCAACACCGTTTGGGCGAAGATGCGGCCGGTGAAGGATGGGGACCGTGGTCCGGTGGGCCGCGAAGACTTGGCCCACCCTGCGTTGTCTGACCTGACCCCGCGTTACGCGGTCGCTTGTTCGATCATGGCCAGCGTTTCGTCGATTTGTGCGGTGCTCACAAAGCCGATCGTAAAGGCGTCGACCGTGCCCAGGCCCAGGACGTACTTCAGCGACTGCAGGCGTTTCTCCGCCGAATCGAACCCCGTCTCGCCAAAGATCTTCATGCCCAGCACCCCGTGGCCGCGGTCGTGCATCTTCTTGATCTCCGCCGCCACTTTCTCCGGCGTGTCGTCCATTTTGTCGCCGAACGGATTGATCCGCACCAGGTGGACGTCGATCCAGTCGCACTCGGACGATGTGACCAGCGGCGGATATCCGTGGCAGGACACGCCGACCGCCCGGACGCGGCCCTTTTCCTTGGCCTCGTACAACACGTCCATCACGGGCCGCATGTCGGCGTCCCAGCCGCCCTTGGTCATGCAGTGCATCAGCAGCGTGTCCAGCGTCTGCAGGCCCAGTTCCCGGCGGAAGCGTTCGATGTCTGCCTTGGCCACCTCCGGATGCTTGGCCGTGGTCTTGGTCTGGATGAAGTACTTGTCGCGGGGCACGTCCTTCAGGGCGACGGAAACCAGGTAGTGCATGCGGTAGCTATCGGCGGTGTCGATGTAGTGGAGGCCGCAGTCCAACGCGTGCCGCACCAGCTTGGTGAAGCCCGCTTCGCCCAGCGCCCGCTGTTGGCTGCCGCCTACCGTCCCCGTGCCGATGCCCAGGACCGAGGTCCGGATGCCGCTCTTGCCCAGCGTGACGATGTCCGAGCCTTTCTTCTTCGCCGGCGCGCCTTCCGCCGCCCGGCCCAACCGGTTCGTCAGCGACGCCGCTCCGGCAGCCGCCGTTCCCAACACAAACTGACGACGTGAGATGGTGGCCATGATTGGTTCCTTTTCCTTTTTGCAAGCAGAAAGATCAGGGTGATTGGGTGATACAGGAACGATGGTCAGTGTACCAAATCAGCGCAGAAATACAGCGCGGATGGGCAAAATGGATGGGCAAAATGGATGGGCAAAATGGATGGGCAAAATGGATGGGCAAAATGGATGGGCAAAATGGATGGGCAGAATGTGAAGGCGACGCCTTGCGACGCGGTTCCGCGCACGAAGCGGCCGGTCTGCGTGGGAAGGCTTTCGCCCTGTACCCGGCGGTTCGGTCTGCTGGTAGAATCCGCGTCAATCGTGGCTCTTCGCAGGGACGGCTGCTGCCCTGCCGGGAGCCGGTGCGAAACCGCTTGACGTCTCTTGTTCGGGGAGTGGTGCCATGCGTTGCTTGTTGCTGAATCTGGCGGCGGTCGTTCTGGCTCTGTTGTTTTGCCCGTTCCGCGCGGAGGGGGCCGCGGCGGAGGCGGCGGCGAAAGCCTGCCGACTGATCCCCGCCGGCGGGCAGGCCGAATCGCTGGACGGCTGGAAGTCGTTTCACCAGGACCACGCCAAGACGTCGGACGTCTGGTCGTTGGACGCTCAGGGCGTGCTGCACTGCCAGGGCAGTCCGCTGGGCTACCTGTACACGGAAAAGGACTACGACAACTTCGTGCTCGAACTCGACTGGCGCTGGCCGGCCGGCAAGCAGCCGGGCAAGGGCGGCGTGCTGATCCGCACCACGGGTCCGGACAAGATCTGGCCGAAGAGCCTGGAAGCCCAAATCAACGCCGGCGACGCCGGCGATTTCTGGGGACTGGATGGCTACGTCCTGGACGGCCCCGCCGACCGCAAGAAGACGCTGGAGCATCCCCAGTTCGGCAAACTGACCAACGTCCAGAAGTCGGCCGCGGCCGAAAAGCCGGCGGGCCAATGGAACCGCTACAAGATCGTCGCCGACGGCGCCGTGGTGACGCTGGAGATCAACGGCCAAACGGTCAACCGGGCGACCGGCTGCGAAACCGCGCCGGGCAAGATCCTGATCACCTGCGAAGGCTCGCCGATAGAATTCCGCAACGTGCAACTGCGTCCGGTGGTCAAGCCGTCAACAGCCCCGCGGGACTGATAGGCGTCAGCGCCGTCACTCCGCGCCAGCGCCGGCCGGCTGCCACCAGAAGGAACGCCAGTAGGCCTGATCGGTGGCGTAATAGTCGATCGGCGCGTCGGGCGGCAGATCCTTGGGCAGAAACCCAAATCGCTTCATCTCGCGGAGGTAGTAGCGGTTGGGCCGGAAGCCGGGCATGTCGAACCGTTTTTCCTGGGCCAACTGCCGCCCGCCCGCCTGGATCGCCGCGAGCAGTTTCCGGTAGTCGGCGTCGCCGGCGTCGGCAAACACGGCCGGCTGGCAGATCCCCAAGCCGCCGGCAGCCTTTGCCAGCGGCGCCCGGAGCAGCAGCGATTTCTCCGGCCGGTCCAGATTGCACACGGTGCTGACGCGGTGCCCGTTCAACTCCAAACCGTTCTTGCCTTGGGCGTGACAACCGGCGCAGCGCGCCGCCAGCGCCTGACCCGGCAGCGGCACGCCGTAGACGCCACAGCCCAGACTGGCGTACGTGCCGGCATAGGGCGCACTGGCGTCGATCCACAGCCGCACGGTTCTTCGCTCCTCGTCGGACAGCTTCGCCTCGTAATGGCTGCCGTCGATCAACCGCATCAGCCGGCTGGCCGAGCTGCCGATCGAGCGCGGCGGCCGGTTCCCGACCGGTTCGTTGCGTCCGTCGGCGACGAGGTTAAAGCGACGCAGGTTGTAGTAGCTGACCGACCATTGCGGCTGGTGGTCGCCGGTCAGATCGACGCGGCCCTCGTAACGGTCCGGATTGTGGCAGCGGACGCAGTGCCGGTCCAGGATGGGCTGGATGTCCCGCGGATAATCCGGCGGCGACAGCAATCCGGCGATGGGCGTGATGGGCGCGGGCCGGCGGCGCTTGTCTGCCAGCAACGCGGCGGCGCCGGCCTGCGGAAAGGTCTGCGTCCGCTGCTCGTGGCAACCCACACAGCCGTTGGTCTCGCCCGGCTGGACCGTCACGAAACTCTGCATCCGCTTGACCGACAAGTCGTTCTCGTCCAAGGCGACGAAGAACAGCGACCGCATGGCCGGCACCTCGAAAAACGCCGAACCATCCGCTTCGACCGGCACCGTGCCCAGCACGCGGGCCAGCGTGAACGTGCCGCCCAGGCTGATCGATTCCATGCCGCCGGAAAAGTGGACGGGCATGGGCAGCTGTTCCAGGACCAGCAGCTTCTTGATCTCGCCCCGCTGTACGCCGGCCATGTTGCGGCCGAAGTAGATGTCGGCCAGGAACAGGCGGCCCGTCGCTTGCGCTACGTCCACGCGCGGCGCCAGCACGCGTTCCCGATCGCGCGCCAGCAGCGGCCGCGGCTCGTGGCACTGCAGATGGCCTTCCGACTTCGGCAGCTGGTACACCAGTTCCGTCTTGCCCTGGCCGTCCATCACGAAAATGCCCTGGCGGCTGGAAACCAGGAAGCACTGCTCGGACAGCGCGTAGGGATCTCGCCAAACGGCCGGGCCTTGGCTGATCCGCCGCTCCGCCCGGCGGTCGTCCGGCCCCAACGTGGGATCGACCAGGGCGACGTGCCCCGTGTGCTCCGGCATGCCGTGTCCAGGCGAAAACGAGACCACCACCTTCTTGCTGCCGGGAACGGGTTTGGCGTCCAGCATGGCAATGCCGCCGAACGAGTTCCCATAGAACGTCATCTGCCCCGTGCCGTCCTGGTTGACGGTCCACAAATGATGGTAATGGACCTGCGAACGGTCCACGTACTCCCAGCGCATGTACAGGATGCGGCCGTCCGGCAGCACCCAGGGCGTATTGTCGTGATCGTTGTTGCTGGACACCATGCGGACATGGCTCCCGTCGGCGTCGCACCGGTACAGCGTCGCCACGCGGCTGTACCAGCAATTGACGAACCGGCGGCAGCGGCTGGAGCAGAACACGATCCCGCCGTCCGGCAAGTAGGCCGGCTCGATGTCGTCGTCCGGGCCGTCGGTGAGCTGCTTCAACCCCGTCCCGTCGCGATGGATTTCGTACAGGTGATACGTGCCCGTGCCGCCGCGGCGATAGGAAAACAGGATCTTCTGGCCGTCGTAGTGCACTTGCGGATCGCGCACGCCGCCCTGCGGATCGTCCAGCAGTACGGTCAGCCGGCCGGTCCGCAGGTTCAGCCGGCACAAGCGGCCACCGTCGCCGTAGCCGCGCAGCGACTCGCCGTCGACGTACGTGCCATAGGTTTTTTCCGCTGGCGGTCCGTAATCGCAGCTGTAGTACCCAAAGTTCACGTACCAGTGGTCCCGCCCCGACACGCGCACGGCAAACACGATCTCGTCCACGCCGCGCAAGTCGCCCTCCAACATCGACCGCAGCAGCGGGCCGGGCCGATAGGCCGGGGATTGGCCAGCCGCTGCGGGAAGGACCACGGCGGCGCAGCCCCCAACGCTGGCCATCCAGAACAGCATGCCGCCCAGAGCACGGATCGAATCGCGCATCGCCGGAGCCTCCTGCGCATCGTTCGAGAAATGCCTGTCGCCTCGGGGCACAGCAGCCATCCCACTCCGTAGGACGAGCGGCAATGCACGCGGGACACTTGTTTCTCGCACGATGCTTACGGGTTGGTTGCTTTCCAGCCGGCGTCCGCCGGCCGGGACTGACGGAATCGTGAGGCGTCGTCGTCAGGGTCTTCCGCGGTTGCCAAACCGCCGTTGAACTCTGTGTCGCCGCATGACTTGGCGACGCCAAACGCCGGCATTCTAGTTTCGCACGGCGCCCGCCGCAATTGCGCCCAGGGGGTCTCGCTGCCATTCAGACGCAAGCGGCCGGCCGGGCGGCCGATGTGGCGGCGTCGGATTAGCACCGTTCGAGAAATCACTGTCCGGTGACCAACAGGCGGCAAGGCGCTAGCCGCCGGTCTTGCGGCCAATCCGCGCGACCGGGAACCGGTGGCTAGCGCCAGTCCGCTCACTTGTTTCTCGAACGATGTTTAGCGGGCCCTGTTCTTGCCGTCTGGACCACACTTGGTAAAGTGTTCCTGGGAACCCTCGGAAATCGCGCAAGCGGAGGTTTTGTCGGAGAACACGGAAATGCCTATCCGTTGACTCCCCGACGCGCCTTTGATCCCGTGGAGTGCGAGAAGATGTTTGGGCAGGCGACAGTCGCCGACGCAAAGCTAGAAGCTTGGCTGGATCTGCTGCGCCAAGCCGAACCAACCACCCGCCGTGGCGCATTGATCGAACGCAACCTGCGGGACGACGCCAACGTATGCCCCGCCCTCCAACAAGACCTGCGCGATTTCGTGGCCGCCCAGTCGCCGGCCGCCACGCCCGATGATGCAGCCGAGCAGTACGAGCGATTTCTGCAGGATTTGCACCAGGACGGCCCACCCTGTCAGCACCCGGACAACATTGTCAATCAAATCCCAACGGCGCCGCCCCCAAGGCTCGCCCGCTCGGTCGATGGGGACGCCTTCCTGAAGTACAACTATCTGCCTGCCAACAATCGGAAGGTGCCCAGGTATCACCGGGCAAGTCCATCGGTAAAGACCAAGATTCGGCTTCGAGAACTTCAGAGGCGGGGAGTTCAAACCGCCGCCTTGCGCGGTTCGATCGGCAGATCCGTTGTTTTCGCTACATCGGATAGCGTCGCTACGCGGTATCAGGCCGGCACGTTGGCCGCTGACGGCGTCAGGGACCGATTGGGTTTGGACGATCCGGTCCCCTACGGCCGAGACCAGTTTATGGTAATCTATGTCTATGAGGTTGCTCGAGTCGCCGATGGTGCGTTCTACCGTCCGACCGTGCTGGACGCGGGCTGGAAAGGCTCGGCAATCGCCTTCCTGCCCTCGCCTCCGGGCCCCGCGCGACCCGGGCAGACCCAGGACTTGGCGACGGGACTGCCGGCAGAGCCGGAAGTCCTGCACGCCGTTTTTCCGGCCGCCCAGGTCCAGGAGATTGTGGTCGCAGGTCCTCTGACGCAGGACCCGTCGAATCATTACAAAACCGTCCGCTTGGCGGCCGTTGCGGCCGCATCACCATGAACATCGAGCGCCTTCAATCCATCATCCGCACCAGCAACAAGACGGAACTCGTTCGCCGTTTGGCGGCCGACTTGGACCGCCCCAGTCCGCTGATCGGCGCCGAAGGGCCACCGGACCAGCCGGGGCCGGAGGAGCCGTACATCCGGGCGCTGGCAGACCCGGAGGGGTCTGGGCTCGCGCAGCGGTTGGCCGACGCCCTGCAGGTCCTGCTCCTGGAAGAAGCCGGGCAAATCGCCAAGACGGGCCACGTCCCGCGGCCGCTGTTGTTGTACAACGTTCTTTCCCTGTTGGAGGCCGTGCGGTTGCCGGGACTGGAGGAGTTGTTACAGATCCTCCGCCGGTACGAACAGCCGCTGGCCGCGGCGCTGGCCGATCAGCATGACGATTTGTACGCCCAGCTGCTGCTGGCCCACGCTGTCAACCAGCATGGGTCTGTGGAGGATCTTCGATTCTGGCTGAGTCTGCTGGATCACGACAACGTGCATTATGTCAACGCAGGAGTGGTCGGACTGCGCGAATCCGGTGCCCGCAACGCCCTGCGCTACCTGGAACAGGTGAAGGCGGCTCATCAGCGACACCCGGAAGTGGGCTCCTTTGACGATGAGGTGATGTTGTTGTTGGACACGTACCCGGATTTCAACTGGGCCTCGACGGCTGGCGAGTACGTGCTGGACGAAGAGACGAAGGCCCTGATTCAGTCGCACGACCGCGACCGCTACCGGCCAGACGTAGACGAGTTGACGGGACCTGCCGCCGAAGCGATCCGGCGCGCCGGCAAAGTGGACCAGGTCCGCAAGTCGCGTGAAAATTGGCGTGGCCCGCCGCCAGCGCTGGCGCTGCTGGGAAGGGCCAACGGCGCCGGTCTTGTGGGCGCGTGACCAGGGGAACGGCAGTCAAGCATGCTAACCACCACTTTCTATTCGTTTCGCGGCGGCGTGGGCCGCACGATGGCGCTGGCCAACGTGGCCGCGTATCTGGCCCGCAGCGGGCTGAACGTGCTGCTGGTCGATTTCGACCTGGAAGCGCCCGGATTGTCGCTGATGCCGGAGTTCCGGCCGGAGGCGCCGCCGGAGTCGGAGGAGGGCTTGGTCGGCTTTCTCCGCGCCGGGCTGGAAGATCGCCAACTGCCGGCGCTGCAGTCGTTGTGCTACGAGCCGGTCTTGGCTGCCCAACTCCGCGCCGAACAGCCCAAGATCGGCGCACTTCACGTCTTGCCGGCCGACGCTCGCGCCGGCACGGATCGGCAGTACGACCTGGCTCGCCTGCACCTCGAACGGCTTTACGAGACTCAGAGCCGATCGCTCGTGATCGACGTCCTGAAGGTCCAGATCGAGCAGCAGTTCCGGCCCGACTACGTGCTGGTCGACTCGCGGACCGGGCTGACCGACGTGGGCGGCATCTGCACCGTACACTTGGCCGATCTGCTGGTCATCGTTTCGGGGCTGAACGAGCAGAACATCGAAGGGACACGACTGGCGGTCGAGCGGCTCCAGCGGGCCCGCAAGGACTTTGCGGACAACGTGCTGTTTGTAATCTCGCCAGTCCCGGTCGGCGAAGAGGAATTGAAGGCCAAACGCCTGGCCGTCGCGGCGAAACGATTCGCGCAGGCCATGCAGACTTCCCGCGATTTGACACGCGACCTGTTGATGGTCCCCTATCATCCGCAACTCGCGCTGAGCGAAGGCAGCTTCGTCTTCCACCACCCCCAGTCGCCCCTAGCCGGCGCATTCCGACGGATCGCCGAAGCCATCCGCGATCGCAATCCGGCGGACTTGCCCAAACGGTTTGACCGCTTGATGCGGCGGATCGAGCGGGGCGACCAGCGGGCGTTTCCGGAGTTGTTCGAGTTGGCCGAGACCGAGTCCGCGCCGCGCGACGCCCGCATGATGGCCGCCTCCGTGCGTTTCGGAGCGCAGGAATACGAACCCGCGGCCCGCCTGCTCGAAGCCGTCGTGGCGGACAACGCGGAGGACCAAGAGGCGTTGGATTTCTTGGGCACCGTGCTTTCCGACCAGGCGAAGACGAAGACGGGTGCGGAAGCGGACGGGCTGTTTGCCCAGGCGGGCGAGAAATACGCCGCCGCGGTGCGGATCAAGCCGGACATGCACGAGGCGCTTTACAACTGGGGGACTGCCCTTTTAGCCCAGGCGAAGACGAAGACGGGTGCGGAAGCGGACGGGCTGTTTGCCCAGGCAGAGGAAAAGTTGTTGGCTGCCGAGCAGCTACGCGCTGGTGCCGGAGCGTACAATCTCGCCTGCGTGGCTGCCCTGCGTGGCGATCATGAGAAGTGCCGCGAATGGCTCGAACGTGCGCTTGCGGCCGGCACGCTGCCGTCCCGCGAACATCTAATGACCGACACCGATCTGAAATCTGTTCGCAACGACGCGTGGTTCGCAGAACTACTTGCGTCCGCCCAAGCCGGGGCGGACTGAACGACCCCGGCCGCGGCCCGGACGGCAGCGCAAGAGCAAAGGTGCGCTGCCCCGAATTCACGGCGTCCTATCAACCGCGGAGTGAAATCATGAAGAAGGCGATCTTCTCGCTGTTTTGCGTCCTGTTCTTGGCAGTGTCCGTCCACGCGAGCGAGCCGTGCCAGGCCCCGTTCGATGTCGTCCCGCCTCGCGTGGCGGACCAGCTCTGCCGCGTGACGCTCAACCGTCAGGAACTGGGCGGCGAGATCGATCGCCGCATTCAAAATCTCATTGATCAAAACTATTTGGTGGTCGATCTGGACGGCAAGTGGCTGAATCACTTCCGCAACCGGACGGATCGGGGCGACCGCTCGCACGTGTACTACGGGATTGGCAAGGTGTTCGACGCCGGCAGCCTGTTCTCGGCTTACACGGGCGACCCGCAGGTGGCCGCACGGACACAGTACATCATCGACGAACTGGTCAAGTCGCGCGACGCGGACGGGTACCTCGGATTCTGGAACGTCGAGCCGGAGAACCGGCAAAACCACATCAACTGGATTCTGCACGAGCAGGAATACATCAACCTGGCATTCGTGCGGAACTATCGCTGCACGGGCAATCCCCAATCGCTGGCCCATGCGAAGGTCATGGCGGACTACATCCTGAAGACGTTTCCTACGCCGCAGAACCCGTGCTGCGACGCGGGCCTGATCTGCACCGCGGGCCTGCCGGAAGGGATGCTGGAACTGTACCGCGTGACGGGCGACAAACGCTATTTCGACTTCGCCGCCGACGTGCCGCACGGGAACCAGCACGGCGAGGTCCAACTGGCGTCGCTGCGGACTTGGGAGCAGGATTTCAGCCGCCGCCCGCGCCACGTGTACGTGATGCTCGCCCGCTGCTACGCCCAGACGGAACTGTACCGCCTGACGGGCGAGGAACGCCTCCTGCACATGAGCCAGTTGATGCGCAACGAGTTGCTCAAGCAGAACGAGGGCGGCCTGCTGGTCACCGGCTCGTGCTCCGACGGCGAACAATTCACCTACAACCAGAACGGCCGCGGAGCCATCGGCGAATCGTGCGTCACCGCCTACATGCTGCGGTGGATCGACAGCCTGCTGCGGCTGGAAGGCGACCTGCGCTACGGCGATCTGCTCGAACGCACGATCTACAACGCGCTGTTCGCCGCCAATTCGCCCGACGGACGCTGGATCCGCTACTTCACGCCGTTCAGCGGCGACCGCAAGTACGATACGCGCGACTATTTCTGCTGCTGCGGGAATTATCGCCGGGCCGTGGCGGAGTTGCCGCAGAAAGTGTATTACCGCACGCCGCAGGGTGGAATCGCGCTGAACCTGTTCAGCAACTCGAAGAAGGCGTTCGACGTGAACGGGCAAACGGTCACGATTGTGCAGGAAACCGCGTACCCGAACGACGGCGAAGTGAAGCTGACGTTCTCCACCGGAGACAAGAAGCCGGCGGCGTTCGACTTTCAATTCCGCACGCCGCGCTGGTGCGAGAAGATCACGCTGCGAGTGAACGACGAAACGCCGCTCACGATCGATCCGCGGAAACAGAAGCTCGGGTGTTACGCGCTGAATCGGATCTGGCGGAACGGCGACGCGGTGAGGATCTCGATGCCGATGGCATGGCGATTCCTGCGCGGCCGGGCGCTCCAGGACGGCCGGGTGGCGCTGTTGCGCGGGCCCGTGGTGTATTGCCTGGGCAAAGACCAGAACGCCGAAGTGCTGAAGAAGTGCCCCGATCCGCGGAATCTGGTCATCGACCCGGCGTCTGTCGGGGAACCGGTGAAAGACGATTCGATTCGGCCTGGCGGTTTGAAAGCCGTCGCCCGAGCGTGGCTGAATCCGGACGGCGCCGGCGAGCAGGTCGAGGTGACGCTGACCGAGTTCATCGACCCCAGCGGCCAGGAGGTGTACTTCCACGTTCCGAACGTGGCGGACACGTCGCCGGTGCGCATCGCGGACGATGAGATCGTGTCGTGGCCGAACGAGTTTGTCAACGCGCACGTGCTGAAGGCATTGTACGGGCCGAAGGCGACGGGCGACCTGGAAGCGGTGTTCGAGATTCGCGGCGACGTCGTCGCGGACCTGGCGGCGGACTACGTTAACCCCGGCGGCAAGACCGGCGTCGCGGCGGAATTCCCCGCCGCCGCCGGCGGACGCTGGGCGTGTTACAGCTGCAAGAATAACGGGCTGCTGTCCACCGCGGCGGCCGGCGACGTGAAACCGTTGAACTCGCAATTCAAGGCCTTCGGCACGCCGCGGGGCTATGCCTATGGGCTGGAAAACCAGGGCGATCAACTCGGCTTCGTGTCGGACTACGCCCCCAGCGAGTCTCAGGAGTCTGCCTGGCGGCAGCACTACACCGAGCAGATGTTCGACCAGGTGCTGTCCGCCGCCCAACGCAAGGAGTTTCTGTACACGCACCCGATTGCCGATGCGGCGAGTTACAACGTCTTCCGCTGGACGCCCGCGGACGACGTGCAGAAGCAGCACGTCGCGCTGTGCGGCACGCTGTTCTCGAATCTGGGCAACGGCGTCGAACTCCGCGTCCTTCGTTGGCACGACGACACCCGGCACGACGTCCTCGGCACGTTCAACACCAAGAATCTCGCGGTGGGCAGATGCGGCACCGCTGAGTTCGTCCTGCAACTGCCGTCCGGCGAGGTCGGCAAGCACCTGGACTTCGTCCTGCACAACGCCGGCAGCCACACCTGCGACGCGACGGCCATCCGAATCCGGGCCTACACCAACGTCCAACAGGCCGCTGCCCAGACCGACGTGACGGAAAAGGTCCAGGCGAAATTCCACAACCGTCTGATCACCCCGCTGGGCTCGTACGCCGAACTGTTCGACGAGGCGGCGTCCGGCGGCCAGAAGACGCTGAAGGTCAAATTCAACTTCTGGCGCGACGGCGTGGTGAAGTACCTCGAATTCCCGCAAGACGCGCCCCTGGATCTCAGCGGCAAGTGATCCTGCAGCAACATCCTACCCAAGGAGCAAGCAACGATGGTGACAACGGCCCTCCAAAAAGTATGCTTCTGTGCCCTGCTCAGCGTGGGCGCCATGCGGGCGGCGGAGGCAGCCGAGTTCTATCAGATCCACGGCGGCATTCCCAACAGCCTGCACTATTTCCGGGCCAACATTGTCGGCAACCAGTACCTGTTCTTCCTCGGCAACAGCGTGCTGGCCGGCACGGGTCTGAAGGACGCGAATCTGCGCTACTCGGCCCAGATGGTCCAGGGCTTCAAGAGGCACTTTCCGGAGGCCGCGGTCATCGAGACGCGGCACATGCAGCCGGGCGGCAGCTGGTTCGGACTGTTCCGCTGCAGCCGGGGGCAAGCGGTGTTCGGCGAGGTGATCTGCAGCGGCCACCTGGCGATCCTCGATTTTGCCGCCGACGACCGCGGCGCGGATCTCGAGCGGGTCAAGACGTCGCTGGAAGGCCTGGTCCGCCAGGTCATCCTGTATCGCGCCACCCACAGCCAGATCCTGGTCTACACCCTGACTCCGGAAATGCTCCAGGCGTATCGGGCGGGCCAAGCGCCGGAGTACATCCGCATCAGCGAGCAGATCGCCGAACACTATGGCATCCCCAGCCTGAACCTGGCCCGGTACGCGGCGGAGAAGATTCTGGCCGGAGAGATCACCTTCGAGGCGTTCTCCGCCGACGGCGTCAACCCCACGGATGCCGGAGCCAAAATCTACGCCGCCGCGGTCGCGGAGTTCATCGATGCGCTGCTGGCCGCCACGCCCATTCCAGAACAGCCCCAACGGCGCACCCTGCCCCCGCCGTTGTTCCCGGACACGGATGACAACGGCCGGATCGTCGCTTACGAGGACGCAGCGGTCCAACGGTCCGGCAACTGGAAGCCGGGACAGGCCAGCCCGATCGGCCCCTTTCGCCATTTGCTCGTCTCGAACGAAGTCGGCGCGACGCTGACGCTGCGATTCCAAGGCTCGGAGATCGGCCTCATCGACGTGGTGGACAAGGGCGGCGCGGACTACGAATACGCCGTGGACGCTGCGGCGTTCCGCAAGCTCCCCGCGCCGCAGGACGTCACCGCCCCCACGATGCGCACGGTATCGCTGGCCAACGGGTTGGATCGGCAGGCGGAGCATGAACTGGTCCTGAAGGTCGCCTCGCCCGGCACGGTGCGGCTGGGCGGGTTCCTGCTCAACGGCCGCGTCGCCGACGCCTTTGCCGGGCTGAGCACCCTGGAGCGGATCGACGCGATCTACGCGGCGATGGACCCGCTCGCGTATCAGCCCCCGGCCGGCCGCCACGCGAACCTTCCCCGCACGATGAGCAAACTCCGGGACGGCGGCGAACTGCGCATGGTGCTCCTGGGCGACAGCATCATGGGCAACACGTCGGGCTCGTCCTTCGAACTGCTGCTGATGCGCAACTATCCGAAGTGCAAGATCGTCAAAATCGCCTCGCTGCGAAGCTCCACCGGGTGCACCTACTATCGGGAAGACAACCGCGTCCAGGAGTACGTGTTGAAACACAATCCGGATCTGCTGGTCATCGGCGGCATCTCCAACCGGGGCGACGCGGAGGCCGTGCGGTCGGTGGTCCAACAGGTCCGCGCCCAGAAGCCGGATACCGAAGTCCTGCTGCTGACCCCGGTTTTCGGCGCGGTGCGCGACGAGCACATCCGGACTTTTACCCGCGAGATCGACACGACGACCAGCAACTTCCGCTTCAATCTGCAAAAGGTGGCGGCGGAAGAAAAGTGCGCTTTCTTCGACATGACGGGCCCCTGGTGGGCGTACATCCAGGACAGCGGCAAGACCTACGGCTGGTTCATGGGCGACGCCGTCCACGCCAATGCCCGCGGTTGCCAGATCATCGGCCGCTTGCTGGAAGCCTGGTTCAAGGAGTAGTCGCGCAGGCCGGATTCTGCGCCGCCGGCACGGGCTGGCAGGAAGATCGGGCGCGGGCCAGCCGTGAAACCGCTGCCGCTGCGCACGAAGCGCCCGCGGGCTTTACGGGCCCGGCCCGACTGTTCGCAGTTCGATCTCGCCCACGCCCATGCGGTCGTTGTAGGCGGAGCGGGTGATTTCCAGGCGCACGGCGTTCGTGACGACCGGCTCGAAGGCGTGGACCACCCAGCCCGGATCTTGGTTGTCCTTGACGGCGACGACGGGCTTCCAAGCGCCGTCCGTCCGCACGGAGACCGTGTAGTCCAAGGTCCGGTAGTGGCCGGGGTTGAGTTGGTGGAAGAGGGTCACCCGGTCGATCTTGGTTGGTTCGGCCAGCGTCAGTTCGAGCCACGCTTGCTTGGGGGCGGTTCGCTGGGTGAGCCAGTAGCCCTGCGGCTCCTGGACGTTGCCGTCGACGGCGTTGGCGGCCGACCAGCCGCGGCTGGGGTCTTCGTCGCTGGCGGTGACTTTGGCGATCTCGATCTTCCGGCCACGGCGGGCCTCCGCCTCGCGGCGGCGGAATTCTTCCTGCTTCAGCCGCTCGGCCTGCTCGTGGCGGTCGAGATAGGCGATCATCCGGTCCCAGCGCGCATGGCCTGCGGGCGCAGAAGCCTGGCGAGCGGATTCCGCAAGCCAACGAGCCTGGACCATGTTTTCGACGTTCTCGCGATCCTTGGCGGTGCGGACCAGCGGGAGGATCTCCAGGAGTTTGCCAGCCGGCTCGGCGCCGCCGTACAGCCGGGCCAGTCGCTGGTCGGCGAATTCTTCGATGGTCATCTCCGGATTCCAGAGAAACGCTTCCCAGGCCAGATAGAACAGCTCCGCATTGGGCCGCTGGGCGGACAGTTCTCCATACGTGTCCAGGCCCTCGAAACCGGCCGCGGCGGCGTCGCGGCAGATGTCCCGGACGGATTCCAGATAGAAATCGTCTGGCGTGTGAGTCGAGCTGTTGCACCAGTGCAGATAGCCGATATTGTGCCGGGCCAGCGGGCGGACGTCGGCCGGCCAGCGCCGCGCCATGCCGGTGAGCGTCCATTGGCACAGGGCGTCCTCCGGGATCAGGGACAGGAACTTGGGCGGAGCGGTCATCATCTGGGCCGTGTAGCCGGTGTACGTGGCGTAGCTCAGCCAGGCCTCGGGGGCCAGGCCGCGCATCGTCTTGAGCGTGACCATGTGCGAGATGGCCATGTCCTTGTAGTAGTCGGGCTCGTCCGACGGGATCGCCGCGCGGGCCTTCCGGCAGTCGTCGCAGTAGCAGACGAAGAAATCGCCCATCTCCAGGTTGACGCCGCCGATGGGGAACGTCCGGAAGAGCCACCGGGCGCCTTCATCGAGCCAATCCTGGTTGGCTTTCTTGGACGGGCAAGGCGCGTTGTGCGGGCGGCCGTTCTTGTCCACGGCCCGCAGTTCCGGATGCGCAGCGACCCAGGCGTCGGCGTTGTAGGGATGATCGCCCTCAAAGTAGTACCCCGCGTAGCCGCTGGTGCCCACGCCCGGCAGAATCCGCACGCCGCGATGCTCTGCGTAGCGGCACAACTCCTGCGACGCCTCGACGCCGCCGTGCGTATCCCGCAAAAAGCCCCAGATGATCAGGCCGTTGAACTTGTGGTCGGCCATGTAGTCGATGCAGTTCTTGAAGTCGATGAGGAACGCTTCGGGCTGCTTGCGATACGTGCCGCCGCCGCCCATCACGTTGCCGACGCGGCCGGGCCCGCCCCACTCCATGCGATGGTCCCAGTTCCAGAACCAGCGGTACCGGTAGCGCGGGATCTGCCGCTGGTCGAGCTGCGGCACGCAAACGCTGTGGCCCTGTCGTTGGAGTCGCCAGTTGACCAGATCGGCCACGGCATGGATCGCCCCGTCGCGGCCGCCGCCGGCCAGGATCAGCCAGTCGCGGCCGTCGTACTGCAACGTGCGGGCGACGTATCCCTGGGCGGTCAGAGGGCCGGGAGCAATGTCCAGCTGCGCCCCAGCGGCAACCCCGCGCAGGACCGGATTCGATTTGGAACTGCCGACAAGGATCAAGACGCCGCGCTCCGGCACGGGGTCCTTCTCCGCTGCGATCACGGCGACCGGGGCGCGGCCCTCTTCGGCGAACCACCGCGCCAGCCGCTCGGCGGCAAAGTCATCCGTTTCGCCGCGGACGATCGTACAGTCCGGCCGGCCGTCGCGGATCAGGACCAGCGGAGCCTGGGCAGAACAAAACCCAACGCTGCCCAAAAACGTCGCCAGGCACGTCAGCAGGACTCGTGATTTCGGCATGAACGTACTCCCCGTCTCGATGTTCGCGATGGACTCACCTCACCTGCGCGCTGGTTGACACGGTGAACCCCAACTGCTCGATCATGGCGTAGTCGGCCGGCGGCGCTTGGCCCTTGGTCGTCAGGTAGTCGCCGACGAAGATCGAATTGGCCGCGTACAGGCCCAACGCCTGCAGGCTCCCCAAGTGCAACTCGCGTCCTCCGGCGATGCGGATCTCCCGGCTCGGGTTGGCAAAGCGGAACAGGCACAGGACCTTGAGGCAGTACCGCGGATTCAGCGCATCCAGGCCCTCCAGCGGCGTGCCCTCCACCGCGTGGAAAAAGTTGACGGGGATCGCGTCCGCTTCGACCTCGCGCAGTTCCAACGCCATGCGCACGACGTCGGTGTCCGCTTCGCCCATCCCGACAATGCCGCCGGAACAGATTTCCAAGCCGGCCTGGCGCACGGTCCGCAGGGTCGCAATCCGATCCTGGTAGGTGTGCGTCGAGCAGATCTGGCCGTAGTACTCGGGGCTGGTGTTCAGGTTGTGATTGATCCGGTCCACGCCGCAGGCCTTCAGCCGCTGGGCTTGCTCCGGCGTCAGCAGTCCCAGGGAGGCGCAGACCTTCAAGTCGTACTGCCGCTTGATTTCCGGCACCAGTTCCTCGACGGCCTGCAACTCATGTTCGCTGGGGCCGCGGGCGGAGATCACGATGCAATAGGTCTTGGCCTTCCGCTCGTGGGCGATCCGGGCGCCGTCCAGCAGCCGCTGGCGGTCCAGGATGTTGTACTTCGGAATGGCCGCCTTCGAGACCCGCGATTGGGAACAGTAATGGCAATCCTCCGGACACAGCCCGCTTTTGGCGTTGATCAGGAAGTTCAGCCGCATCGTCTTGCCAAAGAACCGGCGGCGAATCCGGAACGCGGCGGACAGCAGGTCCAGCAGGTCGTCGTCGGGACAGCGGAGGATCGCCAGACCTTCCTCGGCGGTCAGTGCGCGACCGCTCAGCACCTGCTCGGCGAGTTGGTGCCAATCGTCCACGCCCGGCGATCGCGGGGTTGTGGCTGCCTGCAATGTTTGGCTCATAGACGCTCCGTGCGGGGGTCTTGGGCGAAGGGCCGGGGCGGTCAGCGTCCCGGCACGACGACGCCTTTCTTCAGGATCAGGTTGGCGTACAGGGCCGTCTCGCTGGTGGCGACCACGGCGTAGGCCTGTTTCGCTTGCTCGTAGAACGCAAACCGCTCGACCAACTTCAATTCGACGCTCTTTCCTTCGCTGGCATCCAGCAGCGGCTTGAACTTCTTCCAGATGGGCGGCTGGGGCGGGTCGCCCGGCACGGGCTGCATCACGAACGCCGCGGCGTCGACGTAAGGGTCCAGCGGGAAGAACTGCAGGATGGCTTCCAGCACCTCGGGGACGCTCAGCCCGTCGGCCCGCACGATCCGCCGGGCAATGGAGTCCGCCGGAAAATTGCCGTCCGCCAGGACCAGTTCGTCTCCATGACCCATCTTCATCAATGCGTACATCAGCTCGGGAGAAATCCGAGCGGGAATGCCCTTCAACATGACGTGAGACCTCCTGAAGGAACGAGACCACGGATCAGGCCTCCGACTTCTGCGTCAGAGCCGGCCTGCTGCCTTCTGCTTCACAGCCGTATCGTAACATGTCGCGTCCCGCCGTTGTACGGGCCGACTGTCGAAACCCGAAGCGCTCAACCCGAAACCCGGCAACCCGAAACCCGGCAACCCGAAACCCGGCAACCCGAAACCCGGCAACCCGCAGCCGGCAACCCGCAACGGATTCAAACCGCCCGCATTCACGGGCTCGCCAACTCCCGCCAGAACTCGAAGGCCGTCGCGGGCCGGGTATGGACATGGCGGCGCAGGGCGCGGCCGATCGCTCGGCCGAACGGGGACGGCAACTGCTCGGCCGTCTCCCGCGGGACGCCGCGGAGGATCTCATCGGCGGTGAACGTCGGCTCGATGCCCATCGCGACTGCCAGCAGAACCAGTCCCGCATGGTAGATGTCCGTCGGCTTGCCGACCTGGCCAAATTCGCTCGGGTTCAACACTTCGGGAGCCACCATCCAAGGCACGGTCGGATTGTCGCTCTGCACCTCGTGCTCGAACCGGCTGACGCCCAGGTCGCCGATCTTGAACGTCACCGATTGAGTCGGGCTGGTCATCAACTCGTCCCGCACATAGGCCCAAAACACGTTCCGCAGATGGATGTCTTTGTGGACGTACCCGTGTTCGTGCATAAAGGCGACGGCCTGCAACAGGCAGCGGGCAATCGGCGGAACCCAAGCGTAGCCGTCGTAATCGGCGATGGAAAACAGCGTCGAGAGGCTGCCGCCGCAACGCTCGACCACGATGTGGAACGTCTTGTCGCGCTCGAAGGCGTCGTACACGTAGGTGATGTTCGGATGCCGCAGGGTGAACAGCGAGGCGATCTCCCGCTGCCAATTCACCCGCACCTGCTCGTACGTCTGCCGATGCGGGATCAGCACTTTGACGACCAGACTGTTGGCCCACTGGTCGGTACAAGCAAACGTCGCCCCGTAAGTCCCGCGCCCCAAGGCCTCGCCGACCGCATACGCATTCTTGCCGTGCGTGATAATCTCGCCGGGAACCGGCCAGCGAATCGACGGCGGCGGCAGCGACGGCTTGTTCATGATCGTGTGCGGATACCAAGGATCAAGCCCGGCGGACACCATGCCGGTCACGGCGGATGATTATACCGCGGGCGGTTAAGGATGGCACCACGTCAGTCCTTGTTCGTGCCCCGGACGCTGTGAAAACCGTGCGCGAAACACGGAAAAACGCGGGCGGGACGTGGTGGGTCGGTTGCAAGCGGGAACCGTTCTCGGCATACTTCAGCGGCATTGGCGACGAATTCGATGCGGAGAACGGGCAGAACGGAAAGCCGAGACCAGGACGATGAACGACATTTTCGCTGATTTGGCGTGGCGGGGCCTGATTCAACAGACGACCGACGATCAACACTTGCCGCAGTGGCTGAACTCCGGTTCCCGCACCCTGTACATCGGCTTCGACCCGACCGCCCCCAGTCTGCACGTCGGCAGCCTGTTGCCGCTGCTCACGCTCCGCCGGTTCCAGCGGGCCGGCCATCGCCCGATCCCCTTGGTGGGCGGAGCTACGGGCATGATCGGCGACCCCAGCGGCAAGAGCGAAGAACGGAATCTGATGTCCGTCGAGACGTTGCGGGCCAATGTCGAGGGTCTGCAGCAGCAGATGCGGCAGTTCCTGGATTTCGATTGCGGCCAACGGTCGGCCCTGCTGGTGAACAACTTCGACTGGATGCGCAACTTCAGCTTCCTGGACTTCCTGCGCGACGTCGGCAAGAACTTCCCGGTGAACGTCATGCTGACCAAGGACTCGGTCAAGAGCCGCCTGGACCGATCGGACGGCGGACTGAGCTACACCGAATTCAGCTACATGCTGCTGCAAGCCTATGATTTCGTCCACCTGTACGATCATTACGGCTGCCAACTGCAGGCCGGCGGCAGCGACCAGTGGGGAAACATCACGGCCGGCATCGACCTGGGGCGGCGAATGCGGGGCGTGCAACTGTACGGACTCACCTGTCCCCTGCTGACCAAATCGGACGGCACGAAGATGGGCAAGACGGAGAAAGGCACCATCTGGCTGACGGCCGACCGCACCAGCCCGTACGCCTTCTACCAGTACTGGATCAACGTGGCCGACGCGGACGCGGGAAAGTGCTTGCGGATGCTGACGGAACTGCCCCGCGAGGAAATCGAATCGCTGGACCGGTCTCGCGAGACGGAGCCGCACCTGCGGCAGAGCCAGAAGCGACTGGCCGAGGAGCTGACCGGGTTGGTCCACGGCGACGCAGGACTGGCGACCGCGCGCCGGGCTACCGAGATGTTCTTCGGCGCCGAAATCGCCGATTTGAACGACGCCCAATTGGTCGAGATCTTCGCCGACGTGCCCAGCCAACAACTGTCCAAAGAACGCCTGTCCGGCGACGGCCTGCCGCTGATCGACGCCCTGACCGAAGCCGGACTGGCCAAGAGCAAAGGCGAAGCCCGTCGCACGATCCAGCAGGGCGGAGCCTACGTCAACAACCGCCGCATCACGGAGTTGGACACGCGTCTGACCGGGAGCCATTTGGCCAGCGAGACCGTCATGGTGCTCCGCAGCGGCAAGAAAAACTACGCCCTGCTGCGGTTTGCAGAGTGAACGGCCCAGCACGGTCTGGCGACGTCGAATTGGCAGCCACACACCCTTGTCTGTCCGAACGTTGCTGCCCCAGAACACACGGGTCAGTCGAGATCGGCTGGCAGAAGGACAAAGTGAGCGAATGCAGAGGACTTGACGATCCGAAAATGACGCTGATCGAGAGTGAGGATGCGTTTCAGCCGCAGGCGTTCCGCAGTGGCGATCACGGACGCATCGGCGAGCCCCAGCGGCAGGTCTCGGTATCGTTGGACCAGTTCGCCGCAGCGAAGCAAATCCTCAGAGGTTGGGTCCACCAGCGTGAAGGCACCCGATTCGACACTCGCCAAGAAATCCAAAGTCGCGTCCACTCCCAGCCGTTCGTTCAGCAGATAGTCGATCTCCGCGAGCAGGATCGTCGGCAGATAGAGCGTTCCTGGTTCAGCCTCAACCACGGCCTTCACGGCGTCGTGGTGGCCATCGTCGGCGTCGTACAGAGCGTAAATGCCGCCGGTGTCACAGATTAGGGCCATCGCCCACCCTTGACAGCTTCCCGCAGGATCGGCCTTGCGTTCTCCGAGGTATCAGTCTTGCCGCTATGGTACTTCCCAACACCTTGGGGAGCCGGCCTTTTGTCTTCCGTGTAGATCTCCAGCGCCTCACTCACGATCTCGCTTTCGCTGCGTTCTTGGGCCGCAGCCAGAGTGCGGATTACATCAGCCAGCCGGTCGTCGAGTTGAATTGCCAAGGTAACCATGCCACATCCCTCTCGAACCGCACAACGTCGAAGTGCAAAGGAACATTGTATCCCGCCAGAGCATTGGCAACAAGCGAGTCGGACTGCTGGTGCTGGTTCGAATCGACTGCGGGACGTCACATAGCGGGCAGAGCAAGGAAAACAGGTCAGCGGGCCAATCGCAGCAACCGTCCGCCACCGGGCGGCAGTTTCAGTTCCGCTCGCGCGCCGGCGGCGGGCTGCCAGGCGGAACTTATCGCGTCGAACAGTTCCAGCCGGCCGGGGCCGATGACCGTGGTCGTGGCTTCGGCCTTATAGTCCAGGTTGACGACCACCACGTGCGTCGGTTCGTTCGCCTGGCCGAAGTAGCCCAGCACGAATCCGCGGACGCGTTCGGGAACCCGGTATTCCATGTCCGGCACGGCGGGTTCCAAGCGGAACGGTGCGTCCGGCGGCAGCGGCACGGTTCCGTCCGGCTTCATGCCCAGATGGTAGACCGCCAGCGATCGCAAAGGCTGCAACTGGCCGGCGATGGCCGTGAATTCGCGGTTCAGGGATTTCAAGGCGTGGTAGATCAGCGTCGGCGTCCCGTCGGGCAGCGCGATGGCGCCCGTGTGGCCGGGATGACAGTAGACATAATAGGAAATGCCCTGGGCTCCGTACGCCAGCGTGGTGTAGACCAGGTACGTCATTTCGTCGCCCGTGGGCACGCGCATCGACGGCGTCCACGTGCAGGCTTGGACGATGTTCAGGAACGGCAGTCTCGCGTCCAGCGACGCCTGCCGGATCATCGCCAGATTCAGGAAGTACTGTCCGTTGTCGCCGTTCTTGGCGAACTGGTAGTGGTCGTAACTGATCAGCGCCGGGCGGACGATGTCCACGTACTGCCGCAGGTGTTCGCGATACGCGGTGACCGTGTCGCCCGAAGTGCCCAGTTGCTGGTTATTGGCGTAGGTGGGAAACAGGTTGATGTACGCCATGTGTGCCGGATCGCGCTGGCGAAGGTAGGCGACCAGCTTGCCCAAGGGCGGAAAGGCTCCCGCGCTGGGCTCGTCGGTGATGAAGTAGCTGTACATCGCCGGGTGATTTCGGACACGGGCGATCAAGGCATCGAGTTTCTCGCGGGCGGCCGGGTCGTCCAGCGTCGCCGGTCTCAATAGCCCGTCGCTCAACTGGGCCCGCAGACCGTGCCGCTGCGCCGTGTCGAGTTGCTGTTCCGAACACCACACGACATTGAAGCCGCCCTCGGCCATCTGCTGGGCGACCGCATCCGTCAGTGCCGGCCCGGCCCAATAGGTGACCATCGGCGTGCCGACGCGCCAGGCGTCGACGCCGCTGGGCGCCAGATCAGCGCCCCACGCCGACTGGACGATGGCCTGGACAACGATCAATAACGAGAAAAAGGATGCGGTTTTCATGCTCTCTCCTCAAACGGTTTCGGCTAACTCCAACACCAAACGTTCCGTGCTGGCCCAATCGATACAGGCATCGGTGATCGACTGGCCGTAGACCAACGCATCCCGCGGTTGCGGAAACGGCTGGCTGCCGCCCAGCAGATTACTTTCCAGCATGGCCCCGAACACGGAGGCGCGCCCCTGGGCCCGCAGGCCGGCGACATACCGCAAGACCTCGGGTTGCCGTGCGGCATCTTTGCCGCTGTTGCCGTGGCTGCAGTCGATCAGAATCGCCTGTTCCAAGCCGGCCTGTGCCAGTTCCCGTTCCGCGTCCGCGACGTGCTCCGCCGAGTAATTGGGTCCGCTGTCGCCGCCGCGAAGGACGATGTGGCAGTTGGGATTGCCGGTCGTCGAGACGGCCGAGGCCACGCCATCGCCGCTGATGCCCAGGAACGTCTGCGGCTCGCGCGCCGCTTTGATCGCATTCACCGCAGATCCGACGGTACCGAGCGTGGCGTTCTTGAAGCCCAGCGGCATGGACAGGCCGGACGCCAGTTGCCGGTGCGTCTGGGATTCCGTCGTGCGGGCCCCGATGGCCGACCAGCAAATCAGATCGGCAATGTACTGCGGCGTCATGGGGTCCAGCAGTTCGGTGGCCGTGGGTACGCCCAGATCGATCACTTCGAGCAGGAACCGGCGCGCCATCCGCAGGCCGTTGGGAATGTCGTGCGAACCGTCCAGGTGCGGGTCCATGATCAGCCCCTTCCAGCCGACCGAGGTGCGCGGTTTCTCGAAATAACAGCGCATCACCAGAAACACCTTACCCTGGACGCGCTCGCTCAACCCGCGCAGCCGAACCGCGTAATCCCGGCCCGCTCGCGTGTCGTGAATCGAACAGGGCCCGACAATCAGCAGGAACCGCGAATCCTGCCGATGAATGATGTTGCGGATCGCCTGCCGGGCGTCCGCCACGAACTCTTCCTGAGCCTCCGAACGCGGAATCTCGTGCAGCATCAAGGCCGGCGCGGGCAGAGGGATATTGGAGGCGATATTCAGATCGGAGACTTTTCGCATGGCAGGCTCTCCAAGACGAGTGCGACCGGGCACGGCAAGCTCATACGGGAGATTGTTCGCGATGGCCGGGCGATCTGCAAGGCCACGGCAGGCAGACCATTCTGGAGTGCGGCGACTTGTCGCCGCTTTGAACAGCGGCGGGTAGTGTCACGGAGGTTGGGGTTCTGGCGACGCAGCAAGGCATCGGAACCCAGCGTCGCGGTCGCGGCGCAACGGCCGGACCAAAGCAACTTGCACGCCCTTGCTTACGGCACTCTCAACAGGCGGCTGCCTCGTGCGGCCAGTTCAGAACCGATCGCGGCGGTTGCTCAAGTACTCCAGCAGCGCCTTGTCGAACTGCATGCTGGTGTCCAATTCGACGTAATCCACGCCGATCTGAAAGCATTCCTGGCGGTAGGATGCGCGGAACGCTTCGATCTCCTGGAGGTATTCTCGCCGATAGTTGCTGGCATCCACGCACACGCGTTCCTCCGTCTCCGGCTCCTCGAATTCGATCACGCCGTCGAACGGAAACTTGACTTCCGCCTCGTCCAGCACATGGAACAGGATCACGTCGTGGCCCCCGTGTCTGAGCAACCGCAGGCTCTGGAGCACCGGCTCCGTGTCGCACAGCAGATCCGAGAAGATCATGACCAGGCTGCGGTGCCGCAGCATGGCGGCGATTTGCCGCACGCTGTTGGCGATGTCCGTCGGTCCTGTCGGCTGCAGCCGCGCCAGGTGCGAGAGCACATTGGCCAACTGGGTGCGTTTGGATCGCGGGGCCAGGCTGTTCCGGATTCGCTGGTCGAAGGTGATCAAGCCCACCGGGTCCTGCTGGTGGATCATCAGGTAGCACAGCGACGCGGCGAGGCAAATCGCATAGTCGAACTTGGTCAGCTCCTGGCGGTAGGTGTAGCCCATGGACCGGCTCAAGTCCATCGCCAGATAGCCGGTGATGTTGGTCTCGGCCTCGAACTTCTTGACGTAATACTTGTCCGTTTTGGCGTACACCAGCCAGTCGATGTCGTTGGGATCGTCGCCCGGCGTATAGCGGCGGTGCTCGCTGAACTCGACAGAAAAGCCGTGGTACGGGCTGGCGTGCAGGCCTTGCAGGAATCCCTTGACCACGAATTTGGCGCGAAGGTCCAGCCGCTTGATCTGGTTGATGACCTCCGGCTTCAGGTACTTTTCGACAGACATAGCAGTCGGGCGGCAAGGGAACAGCGGGGCGCGGATGCCAATCGGGGCGCGCGGTTCCCCGCAGCGCCGCGCCTGCGCCGGTGTCATCTGAGCCGTCGCGTCGGTCCGTGTCAAGCCGGCCAGGCGGCGAGGCGGCGATCAGGCCCGGGCTGCGGCGGTCTGTGCCGTCTCGGATTGGCTCGGAGTTCCCGCCGCGCACTGTTCCAGACGGGCTGTTCCAGACGGGGCTTCCCGTGTCCCGTCGCGGCGACTATCCTGGAACCGTTCCCTGATTCACCACCGTTGTTTTCTTGATGGAAGAGGAGAAATGAAGCTGTGACCAGAACCACCCTCGTTGCAAGCCTGACGGTTGTCGGGTTGTTGTGCCTTGCTGCGGACGCGAGTCTTTTCGGCGCCGAGTACCTGAGCGGCATTCAATGGTCCGAGCCGGCCGTGATCGATCCAGGGCCGCCGGGAGGCCCGCCCTCCGACGCCGTCGTGCTGTTCGACGGCAAGGACATGTCGAAGTGGGACAAGGCCGAAAAGTGGATCGTCAAAGACGGGTTTGTTGAAGCCGGCCCGGGGGCTCCTGTCAGCAAAGACGTGTTCGGCGACTGCCAGGTGCATGTGGAATGGGCCTCGGCCGAGGAGATCAAAGGCGAGGGGCAAGGCCGCAGCAACAGCGGCGTGTTTCTGATGGGCATCTACGAAGTCCAGGTGCTCGATTCCTTCGGCAACAAGACGTACTTCGACGGCCAGTGCGGAGCGATCTACAAACAGCACCCGCCGCTGGTCAACGCCTGCCGCAAGCCCGGCGAGTGGCAGACGTACGATATTATTTGGAAAGGCCCCAAGTTCGATGCCGAGGGCAAGCTGGTCAGCCCGGCCTTCATCACCGTGCTGCACAACGGCGTGGTGATCCAGAACCACTTCCAGCTGGAAGGCGACACGCCGTACCACCGCGCCCCGGAATATAAGCCCCATCCCGACAAGGGCCCCATCAGCCTGCAGTACCACGGCAACCCCGTCCGCTTCCGCAACATCTGGGTCCGCGAGCTCCAGGACGTCGCGCACGAGCGCGTGGCGGAACCCTCGATCAGAAAGTGATTCACGAGCAGTCCCGTTGGCGAGTCGGGAAGTTGCGCCGGCCACCGCTGCTTGCCGGGCAAGGAGAAGCCAGACGCGGCAGAGAATCCGGCAACCGGCGGGCATCCGCCCGCCGGTTTTGTCGGCGTTGCCCGGCGTTCTGCCGCTGCCCCGTGTGCTTCACGTCGCGCGCGATCCGCGGGACAGCGGCCGATCCGGGCGGAGGGCCGCAGGATCGGCGAGCTGACAGCCTGTAGAAAAAAGGGAACAGGCATCTCGCGGCAGTCGTTTTTCGTTTAGTCTTTCCAAGGCAACTCGTTGGCAGCTCGCCGCCATGCTTCGGGCGACGAGGCCCGGTTCAGGCTAACCAAGCGGCGCGCGGAATTCCAGTAGCGCCGGTTTTCGCGCAGCAAGACCGCTTGTCCAAGGCTCCGACGCTCTTGACGCGGCGAGGAACTTGGCGCGGCCCTCGGCGCGCCGGGGGCCGCTCAATCCGCTTCGATCTTGTACAGATGGCGCTGGCCTCGGAGGAACAATTCGCGGCCGACCACGACCGGCGACGCGTCGAGTCCTTCCGCCAGCCTGTTGGCGGCCAGCACGTCCCACGCGGGCTGGTTCTTGATGACCAGTGTGACGCCTTCGCGGCTGGGCAGGTACACGCGGTCGGCGGCCCCGACGGGCGAGGCATAGACGCTCTTCAGTTCCGGCAGCCGGACGCTGTCCCGCAGCGCGGCTCCCGACGCAGGATCGAGAATCTTGAGGATCGGCGAATTGGACTTGGTGACGAACAGGTGCCGGCCGTAGACCAGCGGCGACGGCACGTACGGCGCGTGGCTGTGCGATTGCCACACTACCTGCTGAGGATTGTCCGTTACATCTCCGCGGGAATCCAGTCGGATCGCCCGCACTTCGTTCTTTCCATGCCCGCTCATACAGATGACCAGATCGCCGTACGTCACGGGACAGGGAATCACGTTCGTGCTCAGGCCGCCGCACTCCCAGATGACCTCTCCGGTGGCCAGGTCGTAACTCATGATTCGGCGCGTGGCAGGCACAATCACTTGGGTTCGCCCGCCGTGCTCGATCACGCGCGGCGTGGACCAACTCGTGACCTCCCGGCGGTCGACGCGCCACTTCGTTTCGCCCGTCGCCGCGTCCAGGACCGCCAGGAACGATTGGCCCTCGTGGTCCCAGTTGACAATCAGCCGGTCGCCGTACAGCACCGGCGACGCGCCTTCGCCCCAGCCGAAGCGGGTCACCATCTCGCCCAGGTCGCGGTCCCAGATCGGCTGACCGTCCACATCGTAACAGAAGATCCCGTGGGAGCCGAACGAGACGTACAGTCGGCGGCCGTCGGTGGTCGGCGAAGCCGAAGCGTAGGTGTTGGTCGAGTGCCGTCCTTCGTGCGGCAGGACTTCACAGGCCACTCGCTGCCAGCGCGTTTGCCCCGTCGCACGATCGAGGCAGAGCACGACGAACTGGTAGTACGCCATGGGCCGGGGCGTCTTATAGCCGCCGGGCGGTTCGGCTTTCGGCGGTTCGAGCGTGGCGACTTCGCGATCCGTCTTCACGGCGGACAGCACGAAGATCCGGTCGCCCCAAAGGATCGGCGTGGCGTGGCCCTCGCCGGGGATTGCCGTCTTCCAGCGGACGTTCTGTTCCTCGTCCCAGTGGACCGGCGGATCGCCGAGGGGCGACAGACCGTCCGCGCGAGGACCGCGCCACTGGTGCCAATGCTTCAAGCACTCCGCTTGAAAACTGTCGCCCAGACAGGCCGACACGGCAAGCCAACAGACGACGGCCGGCAGGAGGCATTTAATCATGGTCGGTTCCCGTCTTGCGTGAACGGTGGGGTCTTCGAGGCCTCTTGGACACCGGTCCTTCAGAGGCCGCCTTGGGTCGCGCACGGCGGATTCTCAGTCCGACGGACGTTCGTCTGGCCGCTCCGGCACGAGGCTGGCCAGGTACCGATCCGTGTAATCCGCGACTTCCTGGTTCCCAGGTTGATAGATGAACAGCCGATCGTCCAGATCCTCTCGCTGTTGGAACTCGGTTATTTCCAGCACGACCAGGGGACGTGCGGCGGCATTCTGGTCCCCCGCCGACTCGGCCGGTTGCCGCCGATACTCGATGCGATACGGCAACAAGTCGCTCTGTCCGAGCACGAGCCGCACCTCCGTCGGCAAGTGGGCCGGCAACTGGCGCGGGTCGGCGGGGTTGACCTTCGCCGTTTGGGGCTTCCACTCGGGCGGAAGGCTGGCGAGTTTGTCTGCTTTCCAGCGTCCCTCCAGGACCCACATGGCCGCTTGGTCCGAGCGCACGGCCTGAGGCGGAGAGAACTGAAAGTGCTCGGCCAGCGCGGCGATCAGCCCTGGCAGGCCCCCCCTCGCCAACCAGTCGGTCGTGACCTCCGGCCGGGCCGGCTGGCCACGCTGCGGCAGGGCCGCCCGGAGCCGTTCCAGGTCGACCCGTCCCAACGACGTGCCGCCGGGCAGATCGCGGCGGATCCAGAGAAAGCGGCCGTCCGCGACCTGCTGCAGCGACGACAGCTGGCTGCCCACCTGCAGCTTCAGTTCCAGCCGCAGCAGCAGACCTTGCGGCGACCGCTTCTGCAGATACGAGCCCGCCCCGGACAACTCCTGGCCGAACAGCTGGACCCGCTGGCGAAATCGGGCTTCTAGCGACGGCGTCCCGGCCAGTTGAGCGGCGGCGCGGTTCAGCAGCGTCTGGCTGTCTGCCGCCGGTTCGTCGGCGCTGGCGGCGGCCGAAACCGGGCCGAGTGGGCCCAGTGTTGCCAGCAGCGCCAGCAAGCTCGTCCGGGTGAAGTTGTGCCGACTAAGTCCAGATGTTGGGATTGTACGGGTTTTTCCAAAGAAACGTGTTGTACGGAGCCGAACATTAACCCACGTAGACATATTCCACCGTAGACCGTTCCAAAACGCCGCCCCAGGGGCGAGGCAGACGGCGGCGATTGTAAGACCGCTGGGCGGTAAGGTCTACGCCAATCGGAAAGGGTCCCGGGGGGAGGTCGTCACCCGGCGGGAACTGCTGGAAACCGTAGCGGACTGCGGGTTTGGTCCGGAGGGGGAACGCGATGAAGATTCGACTTTGCATGTGGGTCTCATGTTGGGCCGCCATGTTGACGGCCCTGGGTTGTGTGACGCCCATCGAGCACAACCTGCCGCCCGCGGAGCAATTGATGCATCCCGGACCGGGCGTCGATGGTCCTGGACCGGGAGTCATGCGCCCGCCGGCCACGCCCTTTCCGGTGATGACGGGGATGCTGGGGATGACGCCTGCGGCGTCGCCGAACGTGCAGATTTTGTTCGCCAAACCGGAAGGCATGCAGGTGCGTTGGGACGTCGCCAGCGAAGGCGGCTTTGATTCGACGCCGCTGGTGGCTCCCGGCCGGCAGAACTTCCCCCAGGGCGCGATCTATCGCTTGAAACTCACCAATATCATGGGACGCGAAGGCGTCGAGCTGTATCCCACGCTGGAGATCGGCCCCACGACGCCCCGCACCGAGGCCTACCTGGCGCACAACGCGATCCCCGTCCAGTTCACGGAAGAGGATTTCGATCAGGTGCTGACGGGCAATTTCGTCACCAAGGTGATCTATCTGCCCGACCCGGAATTCCAGGAACTGGCCCTGGCGGGCGTCGAGACGCTGGTCAGCACGCGACTGGACCCGGGCACCGACCCGATCACCGAGGCGGACCGGCGGGGAGCGATCCTGGCGGTCGTTCGCCTGGGCAACAAGGACGTGGAGCTGCCGGGAGCCGACGGCAATGCGACGCCGTCGATCCCGGGCGTGCAGCCTAACGGCGGCGTCATGCCGACCTCCTACACGAGCACCTGCCCTGGCCCCTACGGAGCGATGCCGATGGCCGGCGGCATGGCCGGCTATCCCGCCGCGATGGGCCCGACCGGACTGCTGCCGCAGAACGTGGCCGGCATCACGGCTCCGGAGTGGGGCATGCCGTCCAGCGGCACGCCGATCGGCTTGCCCGGACCGCCGCACATCCCGTACGGCGGCCCGGCGGGCTTGCGGCAGCACACCATGAAAAACTACACGCATACCCAGATTCCGGAGCCGACCAAGCACGTCACGATCGGCGTGCGCCAGATGCCGGGCTACAGCTATCCGATGCCTCCGAACCGAGTCCACATCACGGAGCAGTCGGTGTATCCGTCGCAGCCCTACAGCCAGCCGCGCGTGTTGCGGCACGAACTGCTGCCCAGCGAGCAGAGTTGCCAGTGAAGAAGGAGTTCGACCTGGGATCTTGCAACGCGGCAAGATTCCAGGTCTCAGGCCGAGAGCCGAGGTCCGACACGCCCAGCCGACAATCTTGAGTTTCCAATTCTGCCATGTCCGTTCACGGGTTCACAAAACCGGGTCCCAACCACAGTGCGGCCGCCCGTCGGACTTGGGTCTGGCGAGCGGCGTGCTGCTTGTTGCTGTCGGCCGGCGCGGCCAGCGTTGCGTTCGGACAACGTGAACCCAACCACTACTTCCATTCCAGCCGCCTGCCGCCAGGCACGATCGGCCCGAGCCAACTGTTGCGTGGCGGAGCCCTGGCCGGCTATTTCCAGCCGGTCGAGATCCGCGGGCCCGAAGGCCTGGAAGTCTCCGTCGCCGTCGAAGGCCAGTTTGATTCGCCGCAGCCCGCACCTGCGACGTTCGGGATGCTGATCGGCCCCGTGTACCGTCTGAAGATCACCCGCATTCCGCGGAACGAAGGGTTCGAGGTGTACCCGACGATCGAGGTCATCAACCGCCTGTATCCGCCACCGGGGCTGGAAAATCACTTCCCGATCCCCGTGCATTTCACGCTGGAAGAACTGGAACTGGCCCTGTCGGGACGCCTGGTGACCCGCGTCATCTACTTGGAAGATCCCCAGTCGGCGCTGCCGGTCCCCGACACGCTGGAGGAACAGCGTTATTACGAGGTCCGCTGCGACGCAGATCCGCTGAAAGCCGCCGACCGTTTGGGGCGGCCCGTCGCGATTATGCGGATGGGTTCGAGGACGCCCGAAGTCGACAGCCAATCGCAGCGGTTCTTGTTCCATTGTCCGCCGCTGGCAAAGTTGGACCGGCCGGCGCCGCTGCCGGCGCTGCGTTCCGGCATCGAAGAAGTACAGCCGCCTGTGCCCAGGTTGGATCGCTCGAGGTAGCCTTGAACAGAACCGGACATCCCACGCACGCGGAACTGCTGCCCGAAGCCCTGCTTCGGCGATTTCGGCCCCGGCGACTGCTGGCCGCCGCGCTGCTGATCACCTGCTGTTCCTGCCAGGCCGTGCCGCCCGCCGGCCACCAACCGCGTCAGCCCTTGGGAACCGCCGCGGCAACCCCGCCGGCCGGAAGAATGCCCGGCGGCAACCTGGCGGCGGCGGACTACGGCGTGCAACTCGCCGCGTACGCTCCGGCCGACCTGCCTGCCAGCGCCTGGACCGGAGCGCGCGAGTTCGGTTCCGCGCCCGGCATGGGGGCCGGAACCTGCCCGCCCTGTCCGGCCTGTGAACCGCCCGCCGGATTCGCGGCTCCACCGAACCCTTGGCGGCCGCCCGGCATTTCCGGTCACTGGCCCGGCAACGAGTACCTGTGCGACGGAGGAGACCAGGGCGCCCAGGTCGAGGTCATGCGGGATCGGACCATCCTGGGGCTCGACCGGGAGGACACCGTGGCTCAATACGACACGGTGGACGGGCGGACGGAGGTCAAAGCCTCCAACCCCGTGTGCCTGTACGCTCCCCGGTTCGCCGCCGTGCGACAGGTGTCCGGGTTGCTCGCGCACGAGGGTCACGACCGCTTGGCCGGCGTGGCGCTGCCCTTGCTGCCCGGCTCGCAGGAACAACGCGGCGTGCCGACCACGGTGCTGCAGCCGGTCGAACCGGAACGCTATGTGGGCACCGATTCGCCGCACGCTTTCCGGGAACGCGTCCGTGGAGAATCCGTGGACGGATCGCAACCGTTGGCCAAGCTGGTCAATCGCTTCCGCGCGTACGAGGACTTCCGCATCATCCGCACGGGCGCTTTCGACAACGCGGAGAAAGCCCGCCTGGCCCAGCAGCTCGACGCGGCCCTGGTCTGGAGCGAGAATCAAGCGGTCCAAGTGACGATCGAAAAGGTCACGGCTGTCCTGGCCGCCAACGACGTCGGGCTGCAATCCGTCTACCGCTATGAACTGCCGCCGGGCAAGCCGCGGCTGCGGGTCGTCAAGGTGGCCTCGAAGAAGTCGGCCCAGCCCGGCGAAGAAGTGGAATTCACCATCCGCTTCGACAACGTAGGCGATCAGACCGTCGGCAACGTCACGCTGGTGGACAGCCTGACGACGCGGCTCCAGTACGTCCCCGACACCGCCCAGTGCAGCCTGGAGGCGAGATTCCACACCCAGGAAAACGAGGCCGAATCGCTTGTCCTGCGGTGGGAGATCAGAAGCCCGCTGAAAGTGGGCGAGGGCGGCGTCATCCGCTTCACCTGCCGCGTCCGATAGCCGGCCTGTCCGATAGCCGGCGCCGTCGAATGGCCGGCCCGATTGCCGCCCGCATCGCCCAATCGCTTGCCGTCGGCCTTGCCCCCTAGTTGCCCCAAGACTTGGCCTAGATTACCCTATAACCTGCCCCAGGTTCTCAGGGCACCGCCTTGTCCATCGGGGTTCCACACGCTTTTCTGCCAAGGAGTACGCACAGATGGCCGTTGTATCGACCACGGAAACCGGCGGCAAACTCATTCCGCCACCCGAAAACTTTGCCGGCAAAGCTCACTGTCCCTCGTTCGAGGCCTATCAGGACATGTACCAGCGGTCCATTCAGGACCCAGAGGGCTTTTGGGGCGACATTGCGGAGGACTTTGTCTGGAATAAGAAATGGGAAAAAGTCCGCGACTACACGTTCGAGGGCAACGTCAACATCAAATGGTTCATCGGCGGCAAGACCAACATCAGCGTCAATGCCCTGGATCGGCATCTGGAAGAACGCGGGGACCAACCGGCGATCATCTGGGAAGGCAACGAACCGACGGAACAGTGCATCATGACCTACCGGCAGATGCACAGCGACGTCTGCAAGTTCGCCAACGTGCTCAAATCGCTGGGAGTCAAGAAAGGCGATCGCGTCTGCCTGTACTTGCAGATGATCCCGCAGTTGCCCATCGCCATGCTCGCCTGTGCCCGGATCGGCGCGATCCATTCGGTCGTGTTCGGCGCGTTCAGTGAAGATTCGCTCCGCGACCGCATCCAGGATTCGGCGTGCAAACTCCTGGTGACGCAGGACACGGCTTACCGGGGCAAGAAGCATGATATCCCGATGAAGACCAAAGCCGACGCGGCCTTGGCCGAGTGCCCCAGCATCGAGAAGGTCGTGGTGGTCAAACGCACGGGCGTGGAAGTGCCCATGCAGTCCGGGCGGGACTACTGGTGGGACGAGGCCCTGGCCGCAGCCGACCCGCATTGCGAACCCGAATGGATGGACGCCGAAGATCCGCTGTTCATTCTGTACACCTCCGGTTCGACCGGCAAGCCGAAGGGCGTGTTGCACACCACGGGCGGTTACATGGTCTACACCGCCACGACGTTCAAGTACATCTTCGATTACCAGGAAGGCGACATCTGGTGGTGTACCGCCGACATCGGCTGGGTCACGGGCCACTCTTACATTGTCTATGGCCCGCTGTGTACGGGCGCCATCAGCGTGATGTTCGAAGGCATCCCCACCTATCCCGACGCGGGACGCTTCTGGGACGTGATCGACAAGTATAAGATCACCCAGTTCTACACGGCCCCGACGGCGATCCGGGCCCTGATGCGCGAGGGCGAGGCGCACATCACGAAACGGGATCTGTCCAGCCTGAAACTGCTGGGCTCCGTCGGCGAACCCATCAATCCCGAAGTCTGGCTGTGGTACTGGCGGTTGGTCGGCAAGGAACGGTGCCCGGTGGTCGACACCTGGTGGCAGACCGAGACGGGCGGCATCCTGATCACGCCGCTGCCCGGCGCGCATACGCTCAAGCCCGGCAGCGCCAGTCGCCCCTTCTTCGGCGTCGAGCCAATCGTCCTGGACGATCAGGGCAATCCGGTTCCGGACGGCACCTCCGGCAAGTTGTGCATCTCCAAGCCCTGGCCCGGCATCATGCGGACCACGTACGGAGACCATGACCGGTTCATCCAGACGTATTTCAGCGCCTACAAGGGAATGTACTTCACGGGCGATGGGGCCCGCCGCGACGCCGACGGCGATTACTGGCTGTTGGGCCGCGTGGACGACGTGATCAACGTCTCCGGCCACCGCCTGGGGACGGCCGAGGTGGAAAGCGCGTTGGTCAGCCATCCTGCGGTTGCCGAAGCCGCCGTCGTCGGTTATCCGCACGACATCAAGGGGCAAGGCATCTACGCCTATGTCACGCTCAAGACGGGCATCGAACCGACGGAAGAGTTGCGGACCAAGTTGATCAAGCACGTCCGCGAGGAGATCGGGCCGATCGCGACGCCGGACGTGCTTCAATGGGCGCCGGGGCTGCCCAAGACTCGCAGCGGCAAGATCATGCGTCGCATCCTGCGGAAGATCGCCGAGAACGAGGTGGACAAGGTGGGCGACATCACCACGCTGGCCGATCCGTCCGTCGTGGAGCACTTGGTGGCCAACCGGCCGAAAGCTTAGACGCAGACGAGAGACGTGGCGAGAAGCCCGGCTGCTGGACACGGGCCGGGCTTCCTCGCCCCCTTCTCGAGCGATGACTTTCCAAGCGTTTGGCAAGGTGTTTCTTTAGACCAGGGGCAATCTGTCCGACGTGACCGCGGACCACTTTTTTGAACGGAGAATCCATGTCTGCCGCCTCAAGTCTCGCGTCCCTCAAGCTGCCTCCGGCTCGTGACCTGCGACCGCTGTTTTTTCCCAAGTCGATTGCCGTCGTCGGCGCGTCCCGCAAAGTCGGTTCGGTGGGACATGCGGTGATTCGCAATTTGATTTACGGCCATTACACGGGGGTCATTTACCCCATCAACCCCCAGGCCAAAGGCATTCTGGGCGTGCCCTGCTTCCCGGACCTGAAGGCCATCAACGAAATTCCCGACCTGGTCGTGGTGGTCGTTCCTTCGCAGCACGTGGAACGCGTCGTCGTGCAAGCGGCGGAACTGGGAACCAAGCACTTGGTCGTCATCTCCGCGGGGTTCAAGGAAGTGGGCGAAGAAGGGGCGGCCCGTGAGGCGCGGATCCGCGACATCGCCCGCGAACGCGGCCTGGCGATTTTGGGCCCCAACTGCCTGGGCGTGATCAATACCGACCCCGACGTGCAGATGAACGCGTCGTTCGGGCGCGACATTCCGCCCCACGGCTGCCTGGGCCTGATTTCCCAAAGCGGGGCCTTGTGCGCCGCCCTGCTGGACTATGCCAAAGGCCGCGGCATGGGCTTTTCCCAGTTCGTCAGTTTCGGCAACAAGTGCGATATCGACGAGGTGGACCTGATCCGCGCGCTGGCCGCGGACGAGAAGACGCAGGCCATCATGATGTACGTCGAGGAGATCAGCGACGGTCAGCGGTTTCTGGCCGCCGCGCACGACATTACCCACGGGGCCAATCCCAAGCCGATCCTGGTGATCAAGAGCGGACGGACGGCCGAGGGGGCCGCAGCCGCCGCGTCGCACACGGGTTCGCTGGCCGGCTCCGATGAATTGTACAACGCCCTGATGACCCAGGCCGGCGCGTTCCGCGTGGAGACGGTCGCCCAACTGTTCGACCTGGCCGAGGTGTTCACCGATCCGTGCCTGCCCGCCGGGCGCAAGACGGCCATCGTCACCAACGCCGGCGGACCGGGCATCATGGCCACCGACGCGGCCATCCGTCACGGTCTGGAACTGGCCAAGTTCCGGGACTACACCAAGAAATCGCTGCAGTTCCAAATGCCCACCGTGGGCAGCATCAAGAATCCCGTCGACGTGATCGGGGACGCCCGCAGCGACCGCTACCGCGCGGCCCTGGACGCCGTCACCGCCGACGAAACCGTGGATCAAGTCCTGGTGATCGTCACGCCGCAGACCATGACCGACGTCGTGGAGATTTCCGAGGTGATCGGCGGCACGCGGGAATTCTGCAACAAGCCGATCGCCGCCTGCCTGATGGGCTTGGAAGACGTCTCGGCGGGCGTCGAGATCCTGCAGAAAAAGTACCACGTGCCGACGTTCGCGTTCCCGGAAAACGCCATGCGGGCGCTGGCTGCCAAGAGCCGGTTCGGCGAGTGGGTGCGGTCCAAGATCCGCGGCTACCGGCAGTTCGACGCGGACAAGGGCGCCGTCGACAAACTGTTCCAGGAAGAAGTCGCCGCCGGCCGGCCGCAGTTGATCGAAATCCGCGCCCTGGAAGCGCTGAAAGCCTATGGTTTTCCCACGGTTCCGTACAAGCTGGCCCCGACGGCCGACGAGGCCGTAGCGGCCGCCGACGAAATCGGCTACCCCGTGGTCATGAAAATCGTCGGGCCCAAGATTCTGCACAAGACCGACGTGGGGGGAGTCAAATTGGACCTGCGCGACGGTCCGGCAGTGCGCGCGGCCTACGAAACCATGGTCGAATCCGTGCGCAGCCGGCTGGGCAAGGACGTGGAAATCTGGGGCGTGCTGATCCAAAAAATGATGGAGCAAGGCAAGGAGGTGATCCTGGGCGTGACGCGGGACAAACGCTTCGGTCCGGTGCTGATGGTGGGCCTGGGCGGCATCTATACCGAGATCTTGAAGGATGTGTCCTTCCGCCTGGCCCCGCTCCGCGAAAACGAAGCCGAGGAGATGATCCGCGAAATCCGGAGCATCAAGCTGCTGCAGGGCGCCCGCGGGGAACCGCCGTCCGATCTGGGCGCCGTGGCGGAATGCCTGCTGCGCTTGAGTGCGTTTGTGACCGACCATCCAAATATCCACGAACTGGACATCAACCCGTTGTTGGTCTACGCACGCGGCAAAGGCGCGGTGGTCGCCGATGCGAGAATCATTCTTTCCACCTAGCAACTCGTCGCGCCGGTGGAAGCCGGCGCTGGCCGTTCGTGGTCGCCGACGTGAAGATTATTCTTAGGGAGTAGAGGAACAACCATGTCTGTTGATTGGCGTGAAACCTGGAAAAAGAAGTTGGTCTCGGCCCAGGCTGCGATCAAGCACATCAAGCCCGGCAACCGCGTCTTTATCGGTTCCGCGTGCGGCGAGCCGCAAGAACTGGTCCGGGCCCTGGTGGAAACCGGCGACGAGGCGGAAGACACCGAAGTCATGAACGTGCTGACGATGGGCGTCGCGCCGTACACCGACCCCAAGTACTCCAGCCGCTTCCGGGCCAACGCCTTTTTCATCGGCAACAGCGTCCGCGACGCCGTGGGCCAGGCCCGCGCCGATTACACGCCGATTTTCTTCTCCCAGATCCCCGGCATGTTCAAATCCGGCCGGATTCCGATCGACGTGGCGTTGATCATGGTCAGCCCGCCGGACGAGCACGGATTCGTCAGCCTGGGAGTCTCCGTCGACATGACCCGCTCCGCCGCGCTGGCCGCCAAGCTGCTGATCGCGCAGGTCAATAGCTACATGCCCCGCACGCTGGGCAACAGCTTCATCCATGTCCGCGACATTGAGTACCTGGTCGAGCACAACGAGCCGCTGCTGGAGTGGCCGGTGATCAGCGAACCCGACGACGTCACGGCGCGGATCGCAGAAAACGTGGCCAGCCTGATCGCCGACGGCGATACCCTGCAACTGGGCATCGGCCGCTTGCCCGACACGGTGCTGCTGTCGCTGATGGGCCGCAACGACTTGGGCATCCACACCGAGATGTTCTCCGACGGCGTCATGCGGCTGACCGAAGCCGGCGTCATCACCGGCCACCGCAAGACCGTCCACCAAGGGAAAATCGTGGGCAGCTTCGCCGCCGGAACCCAGGAACTGTTCTGCTTCCTGCACAACAATCCCCAGATCGAAATGCACCCCTCGGAGTATACCAACGACCCGCGGGTGATCGCCCAGCACGACAACATCGTGGCCATCAACGCCGCCATCGAGGTCGACTTGACCGGACAGGCCGTGGCGGATTCGATCGGCGAGCGGCTGTACAGCGGTATCGGCGGCCACGCCGATTTCATGCGCGGAGCGGCGATGGCCCGCGGCGGCAAGCCGGTGCTGGCGTTGCCCAGTACGTACACGGACAAGGACGGCCGTGTCCGCAGCCGCATCGTGCCGTTCCTGCAACAGGGCGCCGGAGTGGTCACCACGCGAGGCGATACGCATTACGTCGTCACCGAATACGGCATCGCGTACCTGCACGGCCGGACCATGCGCGAACGGGCCATGGCCTTGATCCATATCGCCCACCCGGACTTCCGCGGCGAATTGCTGCACGCCTCCAAACGCCGCCGCCTGGTGTACGCCGACCAGATCCTCCCGTCGGCCGTGCCGTACCCGGAGGAACTCGAAGCAACGCTGACCCTGCCCGACGAGACGACGGTGATGGTGCGTCCGATCCGGCCGTCCGACGAGGACTATATCAAGGCCATGTTCTATGCGTTTAGCGAACAGACCAAGTACCTCCGCTACCACGGTACGCTCAAAGCGCTGCCGCACAACAAGCTGCAGGTCTTCTGCAACGTGGACTACGAGACGGAAATGGCGTTGGTCGTGATCCGCGGCCAGGCTGGCCACGAGGAGATCGTGGCCGTGGGCCGCTATATGACCAATCCTGGAAAACGGTCCGCGGAAATGGCCTTCGTGGTCCGCGACGACTGGCAACGCCGCGGCATCGGCTCGCATCTGTTCCGCCGCTTGATCGAAATCGGACTCCAGGCCGGAATCACCGAATTCAACGCCGACGTGCTGCCGGAAAACAGCGGCATGTTGAAGATCTTCCACCGCTCCGGCCTGAACACGGAAACCGCGACCGAAGAAGGCGTCGTCCGAGTCACCATGCGGGTAACGGCACCGAAGGGAGCGTGAGTGCGGCAGGCGGGAACGCGGCACGGCCAGCCAGCCAGGCCGTGCCACACAAATCCGCGCCACACAAACCTGCGGCCAACCGGGCAGAAGCACAACGCGCCTTCGCGCCGCGATTGGCGATCAGCGATCACGGCTCCGACTCCCCGACCGACTCCACCCCGTACTGTTCCAGTTTCTTCTTCAACGTCGTGCGGTGCAGGCCGAGCATTCGGGCGGCCCCCGCGAACTGGCCGTGGTGCCGCTCCAGGACGGCGGCCAGCAGCGGCGGCTCGACCACGCGCAGCAGGTCCTCGTGCAACTGCCCTTCCTCGGCGGCTTGAGCCAGCCGCGTTTCGGCCCACTGGCGGACAAGACCCGCAAGGCGGTCGTCGAGCGAGCGGTCAGTGTCCGGCGCCGCAGGCCAGACGGGCGGCGTGGGCGGGGGCAGGTGCTCCGGCTCGATGCTGCCGCTGCGGGCCACGATCACCGCGTGCTCGACGGCGTTCTTTAGCTCGCGCACGTTTCCGTACCACGGCCGCCGCTGCAGTTCCTCGAGCGTGTCGGCGGAGAATCCGGGCGGCGACTCGCGACGCTGTTCGGCCAACGACAGAAAGTACTCGGCCAACTCGCGGATGTCGTCCGGACGCTGGCGGAGCGGCGGCAGGTCGATGCGAAATGCGGCCAGCCGGAAGTACAGGTCGTGGCGGAACTGCCCGTCGCGGATCTTGGCCAGCAGTTCCTGATGCGTTGCGGAGACCACGCGGAAATCGCTCTTCACGGGCTGATGAGCGCCGACGGGCACAAACTCGCCGTGTTCCAGTGCCCGCAGCAGCTTGACCTGCGCAGGCAGCGGAATATCGGCGACTTCATCCAGAAACAGCGTGCCGCCGTGGGCTTGCAGCAGCAACCCGGTGTGCTCCCGCTCCGCGCCCGTAAACGCGCCGCGGGCATGGCCGAACAGTTCGCTTTCGGCCAGCGAGGAACTGAGCGAAGCCAGATTCACGGCCACGAAAGGCCCCTCGGCGCGGCGGCTGTAGCGGTGAATCGCGCGGGCCGTCAGTTCCTTGCCGGAGCCGCTCTCGCCGCACAGCAGCACGCTGGCTTCCGAGGAGGCCGCCAACGCGATGCGTTTGAACACCTCTTGCATCACCGGCGATCGGCCCACCAGGCCTGCCACCTTTTCCCCGCGAGCGGCCGGCAACGGCGGCGTTTCGCGGGTCAAGGCTCGCCGCACCGCCCGCTCCGCCGCGTCCAGGTCGAACGGTTTGATCAGGTATTCAAACGCGCCTTGGCGGACGGCTTCGACGGCCGTGTTCAAGTCGCCATAGGCCGTGATGATGATGATCGGCACGTCGCCGCAAAGCTCGCGCAGCTGCGGCATCGCCGTCAAGCCGTCCATGCCGGGCAGGCGGACGTCCAGCACCACGACATCCGGCGGCTGCCGGGCGGCCAATTCCAGCGCCTGTTCGGCGGACGAGGCCGTCGCCACTTCATGGCCGAGGCTTTGCCCCAGGCGGCTCAAGGCCCAGCAGATACTCGGCTCGTCATCCACGACCAACAGTCTCGGCATGGCCGTCCTCCACCTTCCATCTTGGCAGTTCGATGACAAAACACGTCAGGTTGTCGCGGCGGCGCCAAGCCAGCGTGCCGCCGTGCTGTTCGATCACCTCCTGGGCCAGGGATAGCCCCAGCCCGACACCGTCCGGCTTGGCGGACACGAGCGGCTCGCACAACCGATCGCACACGTGCTCCGCGGGGCCAAGGCCGGTGTCCAGGACCTCCAACCGGACAACGCCGGGACGCTCGGCGGGAGCAAGCCGGATGCAGACGCGGGGCGCCGTCCGCTCCGCCGCCTGCGCTGCGCCGGCCTCGGCCGCCGCCTCGACGGCGTTCAGCACCACGTTGACGACGACTTGGGCCAGATCGTCTGCGTCGCCGGCCACCCGCAGCAAATCCGCCGGAGCGGACCAGTGCAACTCGACACCCAAATGCCGCGCCTTGGGACGCACCAACGCAAGCGCACGCTCGACGACGTCGGCCAGGTTCAGCCGGGTCAGGGGCCGCGTCTCTTGTTTGCCCAACGACAGGAAACGCTGCAGGTACTCTTCCATCAGGTCCAGTTGCTGCCGAGCGACGGCCAACCCCTCGTCGTCCGGCAACGCACATTCCCGTCCATGCAGCTCGATCGCCAGCCGGCAGCCGGTCACGGCGTTGCGCAACTGGTGGGCGATCCCGCCGCCGAGGCGGCCGAGCGTGCGCAGCTTCTCATTGCGACGTACCTGCTGCTCGTAACGCATCAACATCTCCGCCATCCGATTGACGGCCAGGGCCAAGTCCCGCAGTTCGTCGTCCCGCTGTGGGATGGGCAGCGGCGCAAAATCCCCTTCCGCAATCCGGTCCACCTGGCCGGACAGCCGGTGCAGCGGCCGGGTCACGCGGGCCGCGATCATGCCGCTGACGGCCACGACGATCACCAGCGCGGCCATGCCGGCCAGGGCCGGCGGCAGGACCGCAGCCCGCCAGGCGTGGCGATAACGGCCTTCCGGGTACAGCACGTGCAAGACGTCGGGTTCCCGGCCTCGAAAGGGCCGTGAGAGGCTGAGTTGCGAATGCAGATAGGTTTCGCCAGCCACCAGCACGCGCCGCTGGAAGGTCATCGGTTCCTGGCCGGCCGTCGGTGCCGGCAATTGCTCCGCTACCGCTTCCTTGAAGCTGGAAGCGACGATCGCTCCCCCTCGGTTCACGACGACGAACTCGGCTCCCGAAAGTCCCCGCATCTGCTGCAGGACGTTGTCCGTCAGCGGAAAGGACGCCCCGGCCAGCGTGCCGCCGATCTCCCGCAATTGCTTCTCGATCTGCTCCTGGGCTCGCCGGCCCGCCAGCCAAGCGTCCACGCTGCTGACCGCGACTACGGTGGCAAGCATGACGCAGCCCATCGGCAGCAGAATCTGAGATCTCAACGGCCAACGCACGGGCAAGCTCCAGACAGGGAATCGACGAAAACGCTGACGACTATCTTAAGCGAACTGCCGCGTCTTTTCGCCGAGGGTCGCAGTCTGAAGACCCGGCTTTTCCGAAAAAGCCAGACTCCTTCCAGACCGCTTTTCTTTCCGTCTGCCTGTCGATGCGTTCGACACGGGTGTCGAAAACTTCGCGGCGTCCCGGACGACTCCGGCCGCCTCGCGAACGGCACGCGGCGCAATCGTCTGCGCCGTAGCCAGTTCGGACGACGGAGCGAATGACCGGATTCAGCCCGTTCCACGGCTTGGTTTTTGCACATCGATCCAGTTGCCGTGTGACCGAGAAGGAAGTAAGTGACGAGGAGAAATCTATGGGCGGTTGCCGCAAGCGTCTTGGTTCGGGATTCACACTCGTGGAATTGCTGGTCGTGATTGCGATCATTGGCATCCTGGTCGGCCTGTTGCTGCCCGCGATTCAGGCTGCGCGCGAGGCCGCCCGGCGCACCCAGTGCTCGAACAACTTGCGGCAAGTCGCGCTGGGCGTGCTGAACTACGAGAGCACCTACCGCTGCCTGCCGGCGAGCACTATCCTCAATCTGAACACCACCTCGACGGCCAATAATCTGGCCTGGGGCGTGCACGGCCGCATCCTGCAGTTTCTGGAGCAGGGCGATTTGTACAACCAGGTCGATCTGAATCAGGCCTGGGATTTTCAGTCTGCCATCGACGCCTTGCGGGTCCCCGTTTACGCCTGTCCCAGCGATCCGCAAGCCGACCAACTCCGCGATCCGGGCGGCGGCAAGGTGAAACTGTATCCGACCACCTACGGGTTCAACTTCGGAACCTGGTTCGTGTTCGATCCGGCGACAAGCCGTGGCGGCGACGGAGCCTTCTATCCCAACAGCCATGTTCATCTGGCCGCTTTCCTGGACGGCACCAGCCAGACCCTGTTGGCAGCGGAAGTGAAGGCTTGGCAGCCCTACACTCGCAACGGCGGACCGTCCGGCACGGCGATCCCGAACGACGTCGCGGCGGCGGGGGCAGTCGTGGCCTCCGGAACGCAGTTCAAGGACACCGGGCACACGGAATGGCCGGACGGCAGAGTCCACCACACCGGGTTCACCGCCGTCCTGACGCCGAACACAGCCGTGCCCTATGCCTCCGGCAGCCAAACGGTCGATGCGGATTACAACTCCTGGCAAGAGGGCCTCAACGGCAGCGCCGGCGTCGCGACGTACGCCGTCATCACCTCGCGGAGCTACCATCCGGGCACGGTCCAAGCTGCGCTGGTCGATGGCTCAGTGCGGTCCATCGCGCAGACGATCGGCCTGGGCGTCTGGCGGGCACTGGCGACACGCGCCGGCGGCGAAGTGATGCCGGTCTTCTAGCGCTAAACGGAATCTCGGCACTTTCTCAAGGGCGTTCACGAACTCACGCCCCAGTGTAGCACGGCCTACTCGTTGGCCGTGCCGCCGCAGACACGGCCAACAAGTAGGCCGTGCCACGAGGAGAATTGGGCTACGCTTGGGGGGCGCCGTAAGGGGGACTGGTATCCGTCCCACAAACGTCCGGATCCGCGAGCTTCACCGTCGGCAACTCGGGCGGGGGCGGGGTGTCTGCTCGGAGCGTGTTCTCCGGCGCGGCATCCCATCTCTGGACCCACGCCTCCCAGGTCAGGCGGGAGCGGCTGAAGAAGATCTCGTCCAGCGTCGCCGGCGGCACCTCGGTCACGTGGTACGGAGTGGGCATCCAGGGAGCATTGGCCGCCGTGTCGCGGAAGCGGTACAGTTCCGCCGCGGCGTGCCGCCCGTCGCGCCACACCAAGAGCCCCTCCACGGTGACATCGTACCAGTTCACGTTCGGCCCGAATCGGGCGGCGACTTGCTCCCAAACCAGATCGACGCCGGCCAGATGGTACAAACCGCGAACGGCCTGCAGAAACGCCTCACGCTGTTCGGCACAGACGGCGTCCAGCCAACCGCGCTGGGCCAGCGATGCGATGATCCAGCCGGCCCGTTCCTGAAAGGCCAATTGCAGCGTCCCCGGCCCCACGCTCGGACACCCGATCTCCACCAGGATTTGATTTGTGGCCAGGCGAATTTGGGCCAAGGCCAACGGCGTTTCACACCATTCCCGGCCTTCCGCCAACAACGCCAGCAGTTCCCGCTCTACGAAAAACCGCACCGCCTCTTCGACGTTTCGCAGACGTTCCAGCGGCTTGTGAACCAAGTGCCCCTTTCGCGTCCGCTGCACGCAGCGGCCAGCGTGGCGGAGCCGGCCGAACAGTTTCGGAAGCGTTCCCGAGTGGATCCCCGGACGCAGCAGCCGCAACAGGGTCTCGCCCTGCCGGCCGATCGGGACCGGCTTCAGATGCCGTTGCCGGTTGGAAGCGTACAAGCGCCAATTCTCTTTCAGCTCCCACACCAAGAAGCCGAAGACTCCGGGGATCAGCCAAATCGTGGACCAAACCAGGGTATTGGCCCGCGCAACGCCCAGGTACGGACTCAACTGGGCCACGATCATCGGCCCCGCCGGGATCAGCAGCTTGTGAGACACCGTGACGACGGGAAAGTGCTTGATCGGGTTGATCTGCGGCTCCAGCAGCAGCGTGAATACAAACGCAGTCACGTAGGACACGAAAAACCAGATGCCGCCGCCGATCAGTTTGACCAAGACCGACAACCGGTTGTCGCCGGACCGGAACCGTAACCACTCGTCCACCGTATACAACACCCGCTCCAGTCCGTTCAGCAGGTAATGGAACGAGTCCATGACCCAGTGAAAGGCCGCCGCAAAGACGCGGATCTGCAACTCGCGCCAGCCGCGCATCAATTGCTCGGTGATCAGCTGATCCAGATAGCGGCCCAGCGGCGAGTTGAGCGCCAAATTGACCGACAGGAACGTGATCGTCCATGTGCTCCAGGTGAGCCAGCCGAAGAGCAAACGAAACGGCAGGACCAGGCAAATCGTGAACATCAACGGCTTGACCGCATAGCCGATCAGCACCGCGTAGAAGACGCTGTCGAAAAACCGCCGCACCCAAGGCAACTGCCACAGCGAGACCGGCAGATCGTAAAGTCCCCGGCGGGCCATCTGGCCCAGCTTGCGGAGCAGGGACAGGCACCCGCGGCGAAATCCCTCGCGATCGATCAGCAACAGCAGGAAGGTGCCCAGCACGAGCACGGGTACGAGCGACAACAAGTTAGGGGCCGGAGCAGCCACCTCCGCCGGCGACAGTTCGGCCGCGACCTGTTCCAGCGTCTGGATTCCCGGACTGCCGTGCGGGTCGTAGAACATGTGCGCGACATGCCGCCCAAACTCCACCAACAGGAAGGCCCCGCCATACGGCAAAGCCAGATACCGCGTGAGCAGACGCCCGAACCCCGTGCCGAAGGCGATCGCACTCAACTGATGGGACCAGCGCAGATAAACGGGGCCTCGGTAGTGGACGCCCGACAAAACGGCGGCCAGGCGGCGGTCGATGCGCAGCAACAAATCGCCGCTCACCAACTCCCAGGGGCTCGTCAAATCCGACAGCTTCAGGTTGTTCTGGGAGAATGCATCCCGCAGATGGCCCAAGCTCAGATAGCCTTGCCGCACGATCCGGTCCAGCAATTCTTCCACGATCTTGCGAAAGGCAACCCGTTCCGGCACGTTCTGCGGCCGCAAACCTTCGGCGGCTAACGCCTCGGCAATCAACGGCCGGATGCGGCTCCGCAACCGCCGCTGCGCCTGGCCGACCGCAACCTCGATCAACAGCGACAGCCGCGCTCGCGTTTCACCGGTCAGTCGCGAGGCTGCGAGTTTGGCGGCGGCGCTCCGCAGATGCTTGACCGCCATCACCTCCGACAGCAACGGCAACGGCCGCCGGAGCGGTTCGCGCCCCAGGGAGCGGCACCAGCGCAGCACGTCAAATTTGAAGAACCCGCGTTCGTGCTCCAGGCAGACTTTCTGCAAGTCGTGCAGCACCCGCGATTCCGCCGTGCGGAAACCTTGATCGGCATGTGCCAGCAAGGGGCTCAACGCCTCCGCCCAGTCACGGGCCTCATCGTCGCGCAGATCGAGCGCCGCCTGCAACCGGCGGGCCAGCCGCTCCAACTCGGCCTGGGCCAAGCCGAGCGATTCCTGCGCGCGGTCGGGCAGGGCCAAGCGGACCACCTTTCGCCGCAGGATGGCCGCCTTGGCCACATTGCCCAGGCGGCTGGCCTTCTCGGCGCGGGCGATCAGCCGCCAGTAGGCCGGCGGTGAGGGACGCAGCGGATCCGTCTCCTCCACCGACTCCGGCACTCCCGAAAAATCCCAGAGTCCGGCCTCGCCACACTCCCGCGCGACACGTTCGTCGGCCCCAGGCAAACGCGTCGCTTCGTACAACGCCCGATGATCTACGTCGCGGCCAAGCAAGTCCGCAATCCGATCCGTCTCCAACAACGCGGGAAACGTCCAGGGCAACTGTTCGGGAACGAAATACAGCAGCTCTAAAAACACCGCCGCGAATTCTTCATAGGTCGCCGCGTCCGACCGGGGCGGCAACAGCATGTCGTCACGCTGCAGCACCGCCCGGATCTCGGCGTATTCCGTCGAGCCGATGTGGCGGAGCCGCGACAACACGTCGTCGTCCGTCAACCGCCCCTCGCCGGATCGCCGCTCCAGTTCCCGATGCACTCGGATGTGAAACAGAAGCCGCCAGTATTCGCGCAGGATTTCCCCCGCCGGCCGTTTCTCGAATTCTTCCTCATCCGGACGCTCGATCAGCAGGACCACCTCGGGCAACCGGCGCGAAGGCTCCAACTCCAACTCAAACCGGCTCACACAATCAAACAACCGGTCTTGCGGCAAGAGATAGGTCCTGCCGTGAGGAACATTGAATCCCAAGGTTCCGATTCGCCGGTCCAGCCGGATGACACGGCGCAGCAATCGCGAGGAAACCAGCAAAACTGCCGGGTCCACGCGCACCAGAGTCGCCTCAAGTTCCTCCAGCGTCAGATATTGCGGCGAAGTCAACGCACTCATTCTTTATCCTGTCCGCCACGGCAAATCCGGCTTGCGGTCGCCTCCCTTAACTCTAAGACGCGATCCAGGCTCGCTCGAAGCCGCTGCTCGTTCGATCCACTAATGGCCCTGCTGGCGGTGACGATCCTGTCGCTGACACCGAAGATTCCAGCCGCCGGTCCCACGGATTTTGCACTATTATAGCGGCGGCAAGGATTCTGGGGCGGGGGTAGCGAAAGGTCGTTGAGCCGGCGCGTTGTGCTCCGCTATACTGTTGGCGGGGGCAGATCCCCGTCTGGACGCCTCTTGCACTGGCCGAGCCACCCAGATTCTCGAAAGGAGTGCCGCTCATGACTACGGACGTGCCGACAACCGTTTCCTGCCTGGAGCAGATTGGGCAAACCGCCGGGCTCGTCTGGCGGACGCTGGACGAACAAGGCCCCCAATCCCTGGCCAAACTGACCAAGTCCGTCGAATCGCCCCGCGATCTGGTGATGCAGGCGGTCGGCTGGCTGGCACGCGAAGACAAAGTCTGGATCGAAGACACGAAACGCGGAAGGACGATCGGCCTGCGGTGACGCGACCCGACGGGGTTGGAACGGATTCCGCCCGGTTCAAACGCCTTCGCCCCCTGCCGCCAAGCAACCCGTTTTCCGCTACGCACCGTTCGAGAAATGACTGGCGCCTCGTCCAAGCAACCAGCGCACTCCGTGGGATAATCAGCAATCAACACTGGACAGTTGTTTCTCGAACGATACGAAGGCTTCTTCGGCTTCCCGTAGACAGGCTACCACCTGTCGTTCACACGGCCCCACACCCCACGAGCGCGAGTACACCATGAACGAAACCCTTGCCCCTGTGCCGGAACAACCGCAACCCCGCTGGCGTCCCCTGAACTCGCGGCAGCGCCGCGTCCTCGGCGTGTTGATCGAAAAGGCCAAGACAACGCCGGACGCCTACCCCATGACGCTGAACGCCCTCGTGACGGGCTGTAATCAAAAAAGCAACCGTTCGCCCCAGATGAACTTGAGTGCCGACGACGTCCAGCAGGTCGTCGATGAACTGCGCGAGCTGGGGGCGATTGTCGAAGTGCAAGGCAGCGGACGGGTTCCCAAGTATCGGCATCAAATGTACGAGTGGCTCGGCGTCGATAAGGTCGAGTTGGCGGTGATGGGCGAACTGCTGTTGCGCGGCGAGCAGACGGTGGGCGAGTTGCGATCGCGCGCGTCGCGGATGGAACCGATTCCCGGCCTGCCGGAGTTGAAACCCATCCTGCAGTCCCTGACGGCCAAGAACCTTGTGCTCGCGCTCACGCCGGAAGGCCGCGGGCAGATGGTGAGCCACAACCTGTACAAGGACCGCGAGCTGCCAGAACTGAAAGCCCGGATGGCGACCTACACGCCGCCGTCCGACGACGAAGCGGACGCCCGGCCCCGACCCAGTGGCCCGGCTCCGGCCGGAGCCTCCGTCCCGCAAGACCAGTTCGACGAACTCCGCCACGAAGTGGCCCAACTGCGGGAAGAAGTGGCCGCCCTCCGCGACGTCGTCGCCAAGGTCGAACAACTGATGCAGTAGTTCGCCGCAGACGGCTCGCGCGGCGAGCGGATTTGCGTCGCGTCCCCAAGCCGCGCGCCTCCGCTCGCCGGCCCTCCCAGGACGGGCCGCGTGAAGCCCTCGCAGACCCTCTTGAACGATCGGATTGACCCGATGCCAGAACGATACCGGGTCCGGCTGAACAAAGAACATCACGTTTTCTCCGCCGGCCATTTCATCACGTTCGGCGGCGACGTCTGCGAGCGGCTGCACGGCCACAACTACCGCGTGCAAGTCGAAGTCGACGGGCCGCTGGACAAAAACCACTACGTCATCGACTTCATCGCGCTCCGCGACGCCCTGAAAACCGTCACCGATGAACTGGACCACCGCATGATGCTGCCCACCCAGCACCGTGCGATTCGCGTCCAGGCCGACGAGCGCGAAGTGGCGGTGACCTTCGAGGATCGCCGCTGGGTGTTCCCCCGTTGCGACTGCGTGCTGCTGCCGCTGCCCAACACCACCGCCGAACTGCTGGCCCACTATATCGGCCGGCGCCTGCTGGAATCCCTGCAAACCCAAACGGGCTTCCAACCCGAACGGATTCAGGTGGCCGTCGACGAGGACAACGGGCAGTGGGGGATCTGGGAAAGGACAAAGGACGAAGGATGAACGATAAAGGCTGAAGGGAGAAGGGATGAGGGGAGAAGAGATGAGGGATCAACGATTGGGCTGGTGGATGACGTTTTTACGTAGGACAGGCGGCGTTGCGGTCGTTGCCGCGTTGGTGGTGCCTCTCGGCGCGGGCCCGGTTCCGGCCGCCGATTCCACCGCCCCGCAGACGTACCAGGCCCGCGACACGCTGGCCGAACCGGCGGACCCGGTGCCCGACGCGGCGTCTTGCCTGCGCGAGTTGGCCTGGAAACCGGTTTCGTTTTCCGTCGCCTGCTGCCGCGAAGACGGCGCGGCGTATGACTTCCTCGTTCAGTTTCCTTCGCCCATCGCCAGCGGCGATGCGGTGAACGACCGCGTCGCGATGGAGTGGTACCAGCCGCGCGACGGCCAAGGAACCGTCCGCACTGCGCCCGCCGTCCTGGTCGTCCATGAATCCGGCCGCTCGATGCCGGTCGGAAAACTGTTCGCCCGCGCCTTTCAAGCGGCCGGACTGCACAGCTTCCTGATCCACCTGCCCTACTACGGCAAACGCAACGCAGACCGCCGCGACCCAAAGGCGGATCAGCTGGTCACGCTGATCCGCCAGGCCATTGCCGACGCCCGCCGCGCCCGCGACGCCATCGCGGTCCTGCCGCACGTGGACAGCCGGAACATTGCCGTGCAAGGCACCAGCCTGGGCGGCTTCGTCGTCGCCACCTCCGCCAGCCTGGACCAGGCCTTCCAGTCGGTGTTCATCATGTTGGCCGGCGGCAACCTGTACGACATGTTCCAGCGCGGCCAGCGCGAAGTGGCTGAGGCCCGCCGCAAATTGGCAGAATCCGGAATCAGCGACGATCAACTCCAGCAGCTTCTCTGGCAAATCGAACCTACGCGGGTCGTTCACCGCCTGGATCCGCAACGCACGTGGCTCTTTTCGGCCGAGCAAGACCAGGTCGTGCCCATCGAAAACGCCCAAGCCCTGGCCCGGACCGCCGGCCTGCCCGACCGCCACCACGTCCGCGTGCCCGGCAACCACTATACCGTGATCGTCTACTTCCCCATCATCCTGCAACAAGTGACGGAGCAGATCCGAGGTCCACGCATGGAACCCGATCGTGGGCGCCAGCCCCGCAGCCCCCACGCCGCGACGCCCTGAGAACGCCTCTCCTTGGCCATCGATCCGCCCAAGGTTCGCGAAACGGGGACAGGCCCTTTTTGCCGGAACGGCCCGCAGGGGGCTTCGCCCAAAAAGGTCCTGTCCCCGTTTCGCGAACTCCTTTTTTTGAAACGCCCTTTGCGAAAGGGAGACCGGACATGCTTCGCTGCAGCCTCCTGCTGGCCGTTTTTTTGTGTTGGAGCGCCGCCCAGGCTCAGACGCCCGCCGAGGTCAAGGGCCTGATCTTCTACCAGGACTTCGACCACGGTTCGACGACCCTGTGCGGTCCCGGCTGGGCCGTCACCCTGCCCGTGCAGGCAGACCGCTTTGTGTCCGGACGCTTTGGCCAGGGCTACCGGATGGAGCGAAGCCGCACCAATCATCTGTCGCCGAACCAAGCGTCGGTCGAAGGCGGTATCGAGGGCTTTGCCGCCGGCGCCGGGGTCCAATTGGCCAGCGTTGCCGTGCCGACAAGCTACGGCGAAAAGGCGCTGCGCGCCGCCGTCCCGCAACCCGGCCCGATGTGGAACCTGGAGCCGTTGACGCTTCAGGTAAAGGCCCCGCACCGACCCGGCAAGCTGTTCGTGTTGTCCGTCTACCTGCGCGCGGAACGGCCCGGCGCGAAGGTGCGGCTGACGCTGTGCGACGGCCTGGAACAGGGCGGCTGGCGGCAGAAGATCGAGGCCGACAACAAGGCGACTCTGGAGAAGGATGCCAAGGCGAAAATCTCGCCGCCGCGGGAAACCGTCAGCGAGCCGGGCGAGACGGTCCTGGACACCTCCTGGCAGCGGGTCATGGCGCTGCTGGAGGTCGATGCCCGGCGGCCGGAGCAGCAGTTGCAGGGCCGCTTGGAATTGGTCGAGGGCTCGCCGGTGGTCGTCTTTGCCGACGGGTTGCAGCTGGAGCAAACGGCCGTCTATCCGACGACCAATACCGCGCCCACCACCTGGCTTCCCGGCGGCACGTCGCGCGGCCACGGCTGGCTGGACGTGTTTGCCGCCGATACGGGCTTCACGGGCCAATCCGGGACCATCGCCTGCTGGGTGCGGCCGGTGCCGGATGAATGCGGCGGGACTCGGCCGGTGAATGCCGTCGTCGCCATCGGCACGGGCTGGTTCAATCCGATCTGGCAACTCGGCGGCGGCACATGGTACGCCGGCGACGGGCACGCGTCCGGGTTCCGGAAAGGCCGTTTGCCGGGTACTGCCGCGGAGCGGGGACTGGGCGAACCGGGAGACCATGACGGCTGGCATCACTGGTCGCTGGCCTGGGACGACCGGAAAGCAGTGGGCTACCTGGATGGCAAACCGTTCGGCCGGTGCGAAGTCGAGTCGGGCCAACTCGCCCCCGGCACGGCGATCCGGCTTGGCGGCAGCTTCCTGGAGGGAACGCCGATGAACGGTGATCTCGATGAGGTGGCCGTCTACCGGCAGCGTCTGTCGGACAGCGAGTTGGCCGCGCTGGCGGGACGCGAGCGCCCGTTGGCTGCCGAGCTGCCGCGCGTCCTGGTGCGCCGGCCCGCCCGCATGGCCTTCCTCCGCTCCGAGCCGCAGGCGGAGATTGAGCTGGAGCCGGTGGCGTACGCCGCGCCGGAAGACAAAGCGAACGGCGGCGGTCTTCCCGCCGACCGGGCTCGCCGCCAGGAAAGGCCTGCCGCCCAAAACATGGAATTGGCGAGCCAGTCCTCGGCGCGTGCAAGCGTGCAGGCCGACATCCCGGCGGTCCAAGCCACGCTGAGCGGGCCGACGCCTGCCAGCCCGTCCGCACGGCTGAACCTGCGACCGTGGCTGGCGTCAGCAGGCAAGCATCCGATCCGGGTGCGCGTCGAGGCGGCGGCGGACCGGGCCACGATCGACGATTTCATTGAGGTCTTTGAGGAGCCCGCGGGTCGAGAGTTCATCATTTATGCCTGGGGCGGCGGCGATGATCTCCATCAACGCGGCTTCAACTCGGCGGTCGCCGCCGGGCGCGGCGCACATCGCCAGTTGCTTGAACGCGGCCTGTGGGCCCAAGCCCGCATCGACGTCCGGGACGGCGTGCCGCATCCGTGGTCGCCCCAGACCCGCGCCGCGGCTCGGCCGATTGCCCAGTCGGTGGCCCGCGCCGCGATGGCCAATCCCAACGTGGTCGCCCTGCTGGTGAATTCCGAGGTCGGCGATCCGCCCTTTCCGGCGACGGATCAAACCTGGTTTTACGAATGGATGAAGCAGGAAACGGGCCTGGCGGAAATCCCCGCCGAAGTGGCCCGCCCGCCCCTGCACGTCGCATCGACTCAGGACAACGCGCCGCCCGCCGTGGTGCCGGAGACGCATCCGGCGTTCCGCTTTCTGCGCTGGTGGAAGGAGCGGGGGCAGGGCTACTGGCTGCTGAATGGACAATTGGCGCGATGGATGCGCGAGGCGGGTCTGACGGAGGTCAAGTACTATTCGGACCAGCCCGTCGCGCTGACCCAGTTCGAGCAAATGGACCTGGTCGACTTCTGGGGCTATCCGCGGGCGCCGGAGGGTCTGGTTGCCGAATTCGCGCACGCCGAAAACATCGCACGGCTGTTGGGCAAGCCCTTCCAAGCCATGCCCGGCACCGTGTACTGGGACGACGGCAACGGCCTGTGGGTGACCGACGACGATGGCAAACGCAAGGTGTTGTGCTTGAGCCCGGACTGCCTGCGTGAGAACCTCTGGCTGTCCGTCGCCTGCCCGTCCAGCAGCATCGGCCTGTACGGCTTGGGCGAACGCAAGACCGAGGTGTATGACCGGGCCTGCGACGACGTGCTGACCGAAACGTACGGCCTGATCAGTCCGGTCGGGACGCTGGTGGGCGGGCTGCCCATGGAGCAACCGAAAGTGGCCCTGCTGGAGACGGACGGGCTGTACTTCATCCAGCCAGGCGCGGGCAACAACTGGGTGCGGCACTGGCTGGTGCGGACCGCCAGTCGCACCCTCGCCCGCGCCCGCTTGCCCTTTGATTTCCTTACCGACGACCACGTCGCGGCCGGCTGGCTGGACCGCTACCAGGCGGTCGTGGTGCCCGGAGCGTGGTGCCTGCCGCAGCAGACCCACGAAGCGCTGGTGGCCTATGCCAACCAGGGCGGCAAGGTGCTTGCCGACCAGGTGCTGCGAGCCGAGATTCCCGGCGTCCAGCGATTGGCGATCCCCAACCAGGCGTATGCCCGCGACGTTGCGGAACGGGAATTGGGCGGCTGGGCACGGGCCTTCCGCGACGCCCGCCGCGGTTGGGCCCAGGTCAGCCCCAGCGACCGCGTCTTCAGCTACACGCGCGAGGCCGGCGCCGCACGCTATGTGTTCGTGATCAACGACCACCGCGAGCCGGGGCCGCAGTTCGAGCGTTGGAAGGTCACGCTGCCCAACGACGGCGGCGGCCCCCTGCGCGATCGGGGCTTGCCCCAGGAGGTCACGCTCAGCGTGCCGGCCGGCTTCGCGCTGTACGACGTTTTGGCGCATCGCCGACTGGACGCCCAACTCCACCAAGGCCGACAGACCTGCCAGTTGACGCTCGCCCCCGGCGCCGCCGCCGTGGTGGCGGCGCTGCCCGCCGCGGTGGCCAGCTTGGATCTCCCGGTGCCCGGAAGGATCGCGCCCGGCAGCGAGACGAACCTGCTGCTGACACTGCGGGATGAGTCGGATCGTCCGCCGGCTGGAAGGCAACTGGCCGAGGTGACTGTCACCTCGCCGTCGGGGCCGTGGTGCGGCACGCAGCGCTATCAACGCATTCAAGACGGCCAGCGGATCATTCCCCTGCGTTTGCCCCTGACGGCGACTCCCGGCCAATGGCGGATACGCGTCCAGGAGTGGGTCTCCGGCCTGGAAGTGGAGAAGGTGTTTGAGGTCAGGTGAGCATCGTTCGAGAAATAACGGTCCCGCGTTGATTGCGGATCCTCCCGTGGAATGTGATGGCTGTTTTGACGAGGCGACCGCTGTCTCTCGAACGGTGCCAAGCCCCCGCCGAGTCCCGTGGCAACGGACGTGGAAACAACTTCCCAACACCAGAGACGTCCGCGAAGAATTCGGCTGCCTCGCCACCACGCTGCTTGCCAGCGTGGAGCGGTGTTCAAGACCAGAGATGTCCACGAAATCGGCTGCGTCGCCACCACGCTGCTTGCCAGCGTGGAGCGGTGTTCAAGACCAGAGATGTCGCGAAATCGGCTGCCTCGCCACCACGCTGCTTGCCAGCGTGGAGCGGTGTTCAAGCTGCTGGATGCAGTACGCGATAGGAAGGCTGGTTGTGAACATGGCTCCACGCTGGCAAGCAGCGTGGTGGCCAAAGAAGTCGCGCGGCGGGGCGATGGCTGGTTGTGAACATGGCTCCACGCTGGCAAGCAGCGTGGTGGCCGAAGAAGTCGCGCGGTGGGGCGATGGCTGGTTGTGAACATGGCTCCACGCTGGCAAGCAGCGTGGTGGCCGGAGAGGTCGCGCGGCGGGGCGATGGCTGGTTGTGAACATGGCTCCACGCTGGCAAGCAGCGTGGTGGCCGAAGAAGTCACCTGGGCCAGGTGAGTTTTCGCGGCAGCTTTGCAATGGTGTGGGAATGCTCGCCGGGCCAGCGTCCCGGTGTTTCCGGACGCCGTTTCTTGCGTCCGGAACCAGGCACGCCGGCCTCAGGTCAAGCTGCCGCGCTCACAACGTCCAGCCGTTGTACAGGGGGCGTTTCAGCATCGCGTTGGCTTCGTCGTTGCCGACGAACTGCTCTTGCTTGGGATCCCACTTCAGCTTCTTTTTCAGGCGGCCCGAGATATCGGCCAGCAGACCGAGGGTCGTGGCGACGTAGGCGGCGTCGACGTCGGACACCGGGTCCTTGCGGCTGCGGACGCAGGCCAGGAAGTTGTCCTGGTGGTGGTCCGAGTCGGTGATCGGCGCCTGATCGGGCTTGAGTTTGACCTTCAGCAGCGATTCGGGCTCGGCCCAGATGCCAGCGCGGTCGATGTGGACCCAGCCCTCGTCACCGACGAACCGCGTGCCGGTCTTCATTTGCGAGTCGTCCTTGTAGATCAACTTCAAGCCGCTGGCATAGTTGAACACTCCGCTCCATGTGTCCGCATTGTCCGTGAAGCCTTCGTTGCGGTACACGACCTGGCATTCGACCTCAAACGGCTCGGTTCCCAGTTGCGGGCAGCCCCAGTTGGCGATGTCCAGATGGTGGACGCCCCAGTTGGTGATGAAACCGGCGCAGTAGTCCGAGATCAGGTACCAATCGGGCCAGGCAACGCGGCCCGAATTGTAAGGTTTCGTGGGCGCCGGTCCGCGCCACATCTCCCAATCGAAACCGGCAGGGACAGGTTGTGCGTCCAGCGAACCCTTGTATTTGGGACGGTACTTAGCGCATGGCGAGCTGACCTCGACCGTGTGGATCTTGCCCAGGTAGCCGTGGCGGACCAATTCGACAGCCTGCTTGAACTTGCCTTGGGACCGTTGCCAGGTGCCGGTCTGAAACACCCGCTTGGCCCCTCGAACCGCGTCGCGAATCTGCCGCCCGTCGTCGACGCAGACGCCCAGCGGCTTTTCGCAGTACATGTCCTTGCCCGCCTTGACCGCCGCCGTGGCCACGATGGCGTGCCAGTGATCCTGTGGGGCGATCATCACGGCGTCGATGTCCTTGCGCGCCAGCAACTCGCGGAAGTCGGCGTACATCTTGCAGTCCTGATTGCCGTAGTTGTCGTCCACGATCGACTTGGCCCGCTTGCGGCGGTCTTCGTACGCGTCGCACACGGCCACCACGCGGCAGCCGGGCAAGTTGACAAAGACTTTCATATTCCCCGTGCCCATCCCGCCGACGCCGATGCAGCCCATCGCAATCGTGTCGCTGGGCGCGGGGGAATCGGCCCCGCGTGCCGCGGAAATGATGGGCAGGGAAATGCCGGCGGCGCCCGCCGCGACAGCGCTCTGCCTTAAAAACTGCCGACGATTCAGAGCCTGACTCTTCACGGAAACTCCTCCACAAGATGACGGTTGTTTGGATTCCAGGCACTTCGAGCTGCGAACTCACAAATCCAGTTTACGACGATAAACACGGACACGCAACCGCCGCGAACGCCAGAGCCGAATTTCGCCCCGGTGCCGGTTTTGGAGACGCCCCGTTCCCGCGCGAGGCGGATGCTCCGGCGATATCGGCGACGAGAGCAATCTCTCCGACCTCTACACCACTTGGGGCGCCGGCCCGTCGTCTACGGCCTCCAGCGTCTGCCGCCCCGAGTGGCTCCTGCTCCATCAGGGCGAGAGTAACCCGAAGTTTCTGCGAGAGCGCCGGCCTGCGTCGTCGGCGAATCGGATTCATCCACCCGACTCGCACGCCGCCGCCGATTTCCGAGGCTTGCCCTGCCGTTGCTCCGGAGGTTTGACGTTGTCGGACTTCTCGCCGCGCGCGCCGAGATATGATAGGCTGTTCCCATGACTGAGCAAAAGCCTTCGGGGACTCAGCGGTACATGCGGTTGGGCTGCTTCTGCCACGCTTTACCAAGGACGTGGCCGGCGCAGTTCTGACACGACGACCAGTCTTGGCAGGGGAGGATGCCGCGAAAACCGGCCTCGGTGAGGAATGAAAACGACAATCGTACAAGCCGTCCTGTGGTTGGTTTTGTGCGCCTGCCCGCTGCTGGCGGCGGAGTTTCGGCCGGTGGGCGTGTGGACCGATGCGGAGTGCTATCCGGAACCGCCCGGGAGGTATGCGGCGGGGCGGATGATCGACGGCGACTTGGGCAGCTACGCGTGTCTGCTGGACGACACGCGGACGGGCAAGGACGCGAGCGTCTATCCGCCGAACGCGGCGCCGCCGGTCACCGCGACCTTGGTGCTCGATTGGGGCGCGGAACGGACCGTGTCCGGGATGCGGTTTGTGGCCCGCAACGCCTGGGTGTACGTGCTGGCCAAGAACGTAAGTGTTTTTGCCTGTGCCGACGCGGAGGGGCGGGAGCAAGTCCGGATGCTTGCGGAGAACCAGGAGTTGCCCGCAACGTCGAACTCTAACTCGGCGTTTGTGGAGTGGTCCCCGGTCACGACGCGGTACCTGAAGGTCCGCGTGAATGACTCGTACCAGAAACGCTATCCGGGGCCGTGGATGCCCCAGGCGCAGATCCCCTGGAGCCGCAAGGTGGGCCTGCCGACGGCGGGCGACGGGCGGAACCTGAACATCCAGATCGCCGAGGTCACCTGCTATGACGCTCGTCCGGCCGATTATCCCGTCAAGAATCCGCCCCACGTCGCCTTCCCGCGTCATCGACTCGAACGCGACTGGCTCTATCAAGACGTCGGACTCGACATCTCCCGCGTGTTTACGTCGGGCACCGACGGTGAGAAAGAACGCGCGCTGGTGAGGAGTGTCTTGAGTCAGATCCCCGCTGAAAAACCCGAACTGAACGTACTGCGGCAGCGGCTGGAAACGCTCTTCCAGGCGCGAGTCGCCGCAAGCGATCCGCGCTGGCCGGCGCTGTATTTCGACGCTTGCGCCGCGAGGCGCCGGGCGCGCCTGCAGACGCTCCGCGCCAAGGCAACTCAGTTCGTCTATGCCAAGCACGGCATCTTCGGCTGCATGCAAGGGCTGGTCGGGAAATACGACATTCCCGACGAGCAGATTCGCGACTACACCTACGGTTTCAAGCAGGGCGGGCAGCTGTGCCTGGGAACGCTGCTGGAGGACGGCACGGTCAAGCACGAGGTGCTGCTGGAAAAGCCCGCCGGCGCCGTCTGCTATCCGAACCTGTCCTGGGACGCGAGGACGCTTGTGTTCTCCATGCGCGACGATTTCGAGACCGACTCGTATTACCTGTACACCATGGACCTGGCGACGCGGCGGGTGACGCAAATCACGTTCCCCATTGTGAAAGACGGCCGCGCCCTGCCGGTGGCCGACTGCGAGCCGGCGTTCCTGCCGGAAGGAAGGATCGTCTTTACGTCCACCCGCGACGTGCATATCAGCGACTGCTGGTATCGCGCGGGAGGGAATATCTACTGCTGCGACGCCGACGGCGGTAACCTCTGCCGGTTGACGGTTGACCAGCTGATGACGAGCAACCCGCAAGTCCTGGAGGACGGCCGGATCGTGTTCACACGCTGGGAGTACAACGACCGCAGTGCGTTGTTCAACCATCCGCTGATCGCGATGAACCCGGACGGCACGGCCCAGGCGGAGTACTACGGGAACAACAGCATGTTCCCGGCGGCGATCATCCACGCGCGGGGCATTCCGGGGTCGCCGAAAGCGATTGCCGTGATCGCCGGGCACCACTCGATCTACAAGGGCAAGCTGGGCCTGATCGACCGCGCGCAGGGTCTGCAGGCGGGCCGCGGCATCGAGTTCGTCAACACCCGGCTGAACGGCACTCCCGGCCGCGAGGCGGCTGACTTCATCCGGCCCGAACCGCCGGATCCGTCCAAGCCCTACCTGGACTTCAAGATCGACGTCTTCGGGCAGTTCGGCCCGCAGTACTCGCATCCCTACGCGTTTGACGAGGAGCACTATCTGGGTTCGTTCTGCCCGGAGGGATATCTGCCGCCCTTCGGCCCGTTCAATCCTCCCCTGGGCGTCTACTATCTGACCGCGGACGGCCAGCGCGAGCTGCTGGCGTTCGACGACTGGCAAAGCACGGGGCAGGTCATTCCCGTCATGGCCCGGACGCCGCCGCCCGCGCGGGCCTCGCTGGTGCGTCCGCGCGACAACCACGGCGTGTACACCGTGCAGGACGTCTACCACGGTCCGGGGCTGGCCGGAATCCCGCGCGGCACCGCGAAAAAGATCCGCGTCGTCGCGCTCGAATACCGCGTCGCCCGCATGGGCTACGGGCAGAACGGAGGCGAGTGCGAGACGGGGCTCTGCCAGACGCCCATCTCGCTGAACAGCGGCAGTTGGGACGTCAAGCACGTGCTGGGCGAAGTGGACATCGAGGCGGACGGCAGCTGCAGCTTTGAGGTGCCCGCGCGCACGCCGGTCTACTTCCAGGTGCTCGACGCCAAGGGCTACACGATCCAGTCCATGCGCAGCTGGTCGACGCTTCAGAGCGGCGAGCGATTTTCCTGTCTCGGCTGCCACGAGCACAAGCAGGAAGCGGGACCCCAGGCGGCGACCGCGCCGAACACGACGCGGGCGCTCTCCAAACCGGTCCAGAAGCTCCAGCCGTTTGCCGGCAAGGAGCACCCGCTGATCCGGCGACTCGCGTCCCAGTCGTGGCTGGACAGCGTGGAGAACTACCTGGGCGTCAACGCCCCCCGCTCGCTGGACCCCGACGCGCCGGTGGACGGTTTCAGTTACGTCCAGGAGATCCAGCCCATCTTCGATCGGCACTGCGTCAGCTGCCACAACGCCTCCGCAATCGCCAAGAGCAAGATCAGCCTGACCGGCGAAACGGCCAAGCCGGAGAGTGTGAAGCTGATCGGCGCCGGGCAGGTGGATCCCAAACGCGATTACACGCAGTCCTATGTCACCATCACCACCTCCGGCAATCCGGACAACAACCCGTGGATGACGTGGCTCAAGCCCCGCAGCCGCGCCGTGATGCTCCCGCCGTACCACACGGGGGCGTGCCGGAGCCGAATCATGGATTACTTGGAGCCGGCCCACTACGAGGTGCAGGTCAGTGAGAACGAAAAGCGGACGTTCGCCTGCTGGCTGGACCTGCTCATCCCCTTCTGCGGTTCCTACACGCAGCACAATACGTGGACCGACGCGGAAAAGACCGAATTCAGCTACTTCCAGGAAAAACGCCGGGCCTATGCGGCCGTGGAGTTGGAAGCGCTGCGGCTCCTGGCCAGCGGTGGGCGTTAGTCGCCGGTTGAAAGAGGCGGACTGGCTCCGAGTTGCGTTGGCAGGACCCAAGGGAGAACGACCACCGCCAAGGGCCTCTGGACGGCGCCGCCTGGACGCTCGACAATGGCGGCGGTGACATCGAGACCTTGAGGAGACTGCGTCTGTGAAAATCACCGCTATCAAGACCTGGCTTTGCGACGTTTACCGGGCGAATCTGGCGTTCGTCAAGATCGAGACCGACGCCGGCGTGTACGGCTACGGCGAGGCGACGATCGAGTTTCACGACCGGGCCGTGATGGGCTGTATCGAGGACCTGACGCCGGAGTTGCTGGGCCGCGATCCGCTGGACATCGAAGCCTTGTGGCACGACGCCTATCGCGACGCATATTGGCGCGGCGGGCCGGTGCTGACCAGCGCGTTGGCCGGACTGGAGATGGCTTGCTGGGACATCAAGGGCAAGGTGCTGCAGCAGCCCGTGTGGCAATTGTTGGGCGGCAAGTGTCGCGACCGGGTGCGGTGCTACGCCAACGCCTGGTTCGTGCCGGCCAAGACGCCCGCCGAGTTCGCGACGAAAGCGGTGGAGGCGGTCGCCCACGGCTGGAAGGCGTTGAAGTGGGACCCGTTCGGCAGTTCGTACCGCGACATTTCGCGCGGCGAATTGCGCGACGCGGTGCGCTGCGTGGCGGCCGTCCGCGAGGCGGTGGGCGACACGGCGGATCTGCTGATCGAAGGCCACGGGCGGTTCAACGTCCCCAGCGCGTTGCGGATCGGCCAGGCACTGGCCGACTTCGGGATCCTGTGGTTCGAAGAACCGCTGTTTCCGGAGTTAAACGCCGCTCTGCCCGAACTCAAACAACGCGTGCCAGTGCCGATCGCGGCTGGCGAGCGGATCTTTACCCGCTACCAAGCGCGGGAGTTTCTCGACAAACGCGGTGGGGATTTCATTCAACCGGACATCAGCCACGTGGGGATCAAGGAAATGCGGCTGATCGGCGGCATGGCCGACGCCGCGGGCGTGGGCTTTTGCCCGCACAACCCGGCCGGACCGATCACCAACCTGGCGACGCTGCACGTCGCCGCCTGTACGCCCAACTTCTTCCTGCTGGAAACCATGGCGACCGACGTCTCGTGGCGCAGCGAACTGAGCGACGAGGCGATCCGCGTCGAGGACGGCCAGATGCTGATCCCCACGCGTCCCGGCCTGGGCGTCGAACTGAACGAGGCCGCGCTCGCAAAATACCCCCCAAAACATCATCATCTCCGGCACTACCGCGGCGATCTCACGGCCATCCGGCCCAGCGGGGCGCAGGAGTGGTTTCATCGGCAACCTGCGACGGAAAGGCAATCATGAGGCGTTTCCGAGCCCTGGCGGCGGGTCTGTGGCTGGTGTCGGCCTCTGCCGCCTGCGAGGTCGACAAGACGCTGGACGCTTCTTGGCAGGTCCAGGCCTTTCCCACGTTCCAAGGGTTCTATCCGTTTTCGGACGCCGTTTTGGGAACCGTCGCCATCCTGCTCCGCCGAAACCAGCCCGACAAGGCGCTTGCCGAACTGCGAAAACTGGATCTGGCGAAATCCACGAGGAAACTGGAAGTTCCTGGCGTTGCAGGCCTACGGCGACATCGCCTTGGCGCAGGGCAAGACGCAATAGGCGCTGGACCACTGCCGCGAGGCGTTGAACGTCCCCAATGCCGCGCGGCTACGTGGACCGGTTGCAGAAGAAAGTAAGTGCTTGGCCGGATAATCCCTGACACCGTAGCAACGGTGGCCGAAATAACTTTCCGGATTTCGGCCCCCACGCTGCTCGCCAGCGTGGAGCCCGTGTTCAGCCCCAGCCATCGCTCCCAGACCCAGCCGTCGCCCAGCCACTGCGTCCAGCATCTTGAACACCGCTCCACGCTGGCGAGCAGCGTGGTGGCGAAACAACCGACGTCTGCGCGGGTTTCTCTGGTCTTGAACACCGCTCCACGCTGGCGAGCAGCGTGGTGGCGAAGGACTTTTATTTCGGCGTCCGTTGCTAGGCCCGTCTTCTACAGTTGGGCGAGACCCAGAGTGGGTCAGATCGCAACAACGACGGGGTTTTGGGGGTACAGGACGCTGTCGCCGGCAGATTATGGTGCTGACTGAATGCGAACGGCCCGTGCTATCGGCGTCAAGCGGCGCTTTCTAAAACGGTCTTTTCAGGAGCCGACCTTGGCGCGGCTCGCTTGCGGCTTGACGCCCCGGAGCACGACGAAAGAACCCTCGCCGTAACCGGGGCGGACCGGATCAGAAGTCCGCCTTGGCAGGCCGTCCTGAAACAGTGTTTGGACGCTGGACAGTTCGCGAAACCCTGCCGTCTGCATCAGCCCGATCACCTCGCCGACGCCGTAGAAGCGTGCCTCGCGGTAGAACCGACTCTCACCTTTGCGGCTCTGATACCGGCGTCCCAGGGGGCTTTCTCGGTCAATGAATCCCACGATCAGCGAGCCGCCTGCCTTCAGGACGCGATGCGCCTCGCACAACGCGAGCGAGGCGTCGGCCAGAAAGCACAACGTCACGACCATCAGGGCAAAGTCGCATGTCGCGTCGGCCAACGGCAGCGCTTCCGCGACGCCCTGGAGGACCTCGATTCCGCGTCGGCGCGCAAGTTCGGCCATCGGCTCCGACGGTTCCACCCCCAGACGAATGCCCAACGGCGCAGCGAAGCGGCCGCTGCCAACGCCGATCTCGATTCCCACTCCGTCAGCGGGCAGGAGGCTGGCCACGGCGCGAAGTTCCGATTCGTAAACGAGAGGATTCCTTTCAAACCACTGCTCGTACAGATCGACATGTTGTCCGAACGGATCGATCGTCATGCCTCCCTGCCTCTAGCCAGCCAACTGGACCAGGCCCCCGACGGAAGCCGGGGCGCTGCGGTCAAGCTGCTTCTGAGTCTCCACCCAGAGGCTGCGAATCGCCTGGGCCGCGGGGCCGCTGGACGCTTCCACCACGGTCTTGCGAGCGATTTGTGCCTGAGTCACCGCGCGGTCGTACGGGATTCTCCCCACGACGGGGATTCCCCGCTGCCCGGCCAACTCCTCCAGGTTTCGCGTTACCTCTTCATTCAAATCCGCCTTGTTGACTGCCATGACGCCAGGCACGCCCAACTGCGTCGTCAACTGGACGACGCGCAGGAAGTCGTGCTGCCCGGAGGCTGTTGGTTCCACGATGAACAGGGCCAGGCTGGCGCCGGTCAGCGAGGCGATCACGGGGCAGCCGATTCCCGGCGATCCGTCGCACAGGATAAAGTCCCGTTGTTGCTCGGCGGCCACCTGCTGAGCCGTACGGCGCAACTGGGTGACGAGTTTGCCGGAGTTCTCCGCCGCCACATTCAGCCGGGCGTGGACGAGCGGCCCTGACCGAGTCTCCGACACAAACCACTGCCCGCAAACGGCCGGCTCGAATTCAATCGCATTTTCTGCGCAGAAATCGAAGCATACGCCGCAGCCTTCGCAGGCGATCGTATCCACGCGAAAGGTCTTGGGGACCTTGCCGTTGCCCGGCCCGTCGAAGTAGATGGCGTCGAAGCGGCACAACTCCTCGCACTTGCCGCACGCCGTGCAGTGCCCCGGTTTGATCCGCGCCTTGCTGCCGGCCGTGAAATCCTCGCGCCGCACGATTCGCGGCTGAAGGACCAGATGCAAGTCGGCCGCGTCCACGTCGCAATCGACGACCACAGCGCGCTGGGCAAGCGTGGCGAACGAGGCGACGATCGAGGTCTTGCCCGTGCCGCCCTTGCCGCTGATGACTACCAGTTCCTTCCTTCCATTCATCGCAATCGACTCCCCCGCTGCCAAGCAGTTTGTTCGTCCACTTCGTCTTGCCAGCCGTTGCGCGTGGTCTCGAAGCAATCGAACTTGGCGGTGTACGGCTTGATGTCCAACAGTGGCGTGCCGTCCAGCACATCGACCGCGTCGAGATACAAAATGTTCCCCTCGCGGCGCACGAGTTTGACGATACTCAGGCCGATGGCGTTCGGCCGACAGGGCGCACGCGTGGCAAACACGCCCCGCTCGACGTCCTGCAGGAACGGCTTCACGGTCAGCCGCGGACGTCCCGTCTTGTGCATGTGGTACACGAGATAGATGTGCGAGAAGCCATCCACATCGCTCAGTCCCGCTGCGAACTCCGCAAACACCTCGGCGCGCCCCTCGCATCCTTTCGCATACACGGGCTGGATCGGGGTCTTCTCGGGTTCCGTGTGTCCGCTGCGGATGACACCGATCGGTTCATAGCTGATCGTCATGGTGTCAAACCCAGTGCCCCTCGACGTTCGCTTGTGCGGCGGGTTGCAGACGGCCGCTGCGCAATTCCTCCAGGGCTTGCCGCACCGTGCCTGCCGCCCCCGGATAGACCGCCACCTGGCCGGCCTGCAACGTCGCAAACGCCTTGGGTCCGACATTGCCGCTCAGCAATGCCTGGGCCCCCAACCGCACGACCGTCTGGGCGGACTGAATTCCGGCTCCTTGGGCCGCGTTCAGGTTCTGCATGTTGTCGTGGGCAGTGAACTCGCCCGTGTCGGTATCCACCAGCAGAAAATACCGGGCCCGACCAAAGCGTGGATCGACCGGACTGTCCAGGCTGGAATCCTGAGCGGTAACAACGACTTTCATAAACTGTCCTTTGGGGTTAGGCCGCCACCCCGGTGGCGGCGGCGGCGGCGGGCTTGCTGCCTCTTGCCACAACAACCTGGCATCATAAACCGTTCATTCTCGAGCGTGCCGTCGCGGAACGCTCGCACCACTTCTTCCACCTCGCCGCAGATCAGCGGGACGACACGAATCCCGGCGGCAGCCAGGAGGGCCTCCAGCGGCCACGAAATCGCACCACAGACAAGCACCTGGACGCCCAATTCGGCAAGCCTTCTGGCACGTTCATGGGGCAGCGCCGTCCCCAGCGTCTCCCAACGCCGATTGCCGTTGTCCGGATGGCCGAGGTCGACCAGCAGAACTTGCTTGGCGACGTCAAACACCGGAGAAACCCGGCCTTCCCAATCTGGTACCGCGACTCTCATGCGTGCCTGTCCGTCTTCCGTAGGGCGCTAAATCGCTCAGTCGAATAAACAGTATAGCCGACACCCGCCGGCTGTGGCTACGCTCTGCGCAATGAGATTGCCGCTTGCGGGCAATCGGCAACGCATTGTCCGCAGCCGGTGCATCTGGCGACATCAATTTGGGCCGCCCCCTGCACGGTAATTGCGCCCGCAGGGCAAACCTCAACGCACAGCCCGCAGCCCATGCACTGGCCGGCATCCACGACGGCGATGAGACGAACGACGTTCGGATCCTGCCCGATCTGGCTGATTCGCTGCTGGAGGGCGGCCAACTGCTCCTGAACCTCTTGGGCCTGAGCCTTCAGAGCGGCTAATTCTGGATTCGAATCCGATGGCGACGGCGGGATTGGCTGAGGTTGGAGATCGGGGATCGAACTGCCAAGCCCACCGCCCGTCCTCATCTCTGGGCCCATCCCGCGACCGCCTCCTTGTCCCAGGCCTGCCCCCCGGCCCATGCCCCGTCCCGTGCCCATGCCGCCACCGCCACCCCGGCCCATGCCCCGTCCCGTGCCCATGCCGCCACCGCCACCCCGGCCCATGCCGCGTCCCATGCCCATGCCGCCACCGCCACGTGCCATGCCTCTACCCATACCTCCACCCCGCCCCATTTCTTGTGCTGCTCCCAAACCGCCCCCGGCCCGGCCCGGCCCCTGGCTTGCGGCGGGCACAAAGCCGGACTTGGCCGAAGGGCTCACGTAGGAGTCGGCAGCGGAATCGACCGCTGCCCCAACGCCAAAGTGACTTGCGACATTGGGTTGTCCAGCGGCCATGTAGCGATCCGCTTTGAACTGTTCGACCACGTCACGAACGGTCCCAGAGCAACCCACGATGACGCCAACCCCGGCCGCCGAGAGCGTCTGGTAGGCGTTGGGACCGCAGTTGCCCGTGACGACGAACCGCACGCCCTTGTCGGCCACCAATTGTGCTGCCTGAATCCCGGCCCCGCTGTCTCGCGACACGTTGGGGTTCGCTACCGCCTCGAACTGCAAATCATCGGTCTCAACGAGCAGAAAATACGGGCAGCGTCCAAAACGCGGGTCCAGGGGCGACTCGAGCGTCGCCCCCGTAGCAGTTACCGCAATTCTCATTTCTCGACCTCGCCTCCCGTCTTTGCACCGTGCCGTCCCTGCGGACGTCAAGCCTTCTCTGCTTTCGACTCCAACTCTTCGATCCGCCGCCGCAGACCGTCCAGGATGTCCTCGAAGTACTCGGCTTGCCCCTTCAACGCCTCGACTTCCTGCTCACGCGTTCCTGCGGGAACATAGGGCTGTGCGTAGGCCCCAGCAGTCCAGGGCGCAGCGGAAACCACGGGTCCCCGGACGGCGCCTAAGGGCCAGCCGGCGTAGGCGGGCGCGGACGACCATCCCCGCCGACCTCGACCGCCGCCACGTCCTCGTCCCCATCCCCAAAAACCGCCCCCATAGCCTCTACCCAGTACAGGGTTCGCGGTTCCCGGCACACCAAAACCGGCACAGTAACCAGCAGCACGCCCCGTCATTGGGCCCAATCCCATCGGACCCGTCCTGTCTCCACCTGGCATCGTCTAGCTCCTTTTGAAAAAAGGTGTTTAACCTCGAATCATCGCTGCCCCGCATTTGGGGCAGGTTCTCTCGTTGCAGGGTTGGCCGGCAACATGAGGCTCCTTGTAACCACACTTCGGACATACGCAAACGCCGCCCGGACCGGCCGCAGACGGCCCACCCATTCTGCCTTGTCCAGAACCCGACTGCGGGCCCGTTCCATCGCCTCGTGGCATCGTCGTGCTCCCTTCTTCCAAACTTTCGGCAACAAAGACCCAGCCGAAGACTTCAGCCTTTTGGCACCCTGTCATCGGCAACAAAATGGATTGCACAGCGCGTACCATTTGCTTGTTTTGCCATAAATTCGGATGTAAGTTATTTTGTAAATTCGATTTATGGTTCATCGACGGGGTTCGTCTTTCGACTTATAGTCGTGCAAAATAAGGTTTTGTAGTGTGAAGCGAAATTGCAAAACGATCTATTACGAGTGCCGCGGCCGCGTGAATCCGTTTCTGGAACAGCGGTGGGCTGACGTCCACCGTTCGCCAAACTGTAGGGTGAGTCCAAGGAGATTGGACCAGCCAACCGGGCGAAAAAACTCGGAGACCATCGGCGCTGGAACGTCCCGCCGGATAGAATTGGCGTTCTTTGGCAAGTGTCTTCCTGCGGCCAGCAGCCTGTGGAACGAAGCTGGCTCAAGCCGCTCAGGAGAAATGCAACGGAAAGCGACCACCGCGAGGTGCCCGTTCCCTTGCTTCCACAGGTTGCTAAACCAGGCGGTCTCCGCCGCTGCGCAAAGTTGACTGACGATGAACGATGGATTTCCGATCGTCTTGACCGCCGATCGAACGTTGACCGCGGATTATCGGCTGTTGTTCGACGGGATGCTGGCGGCCAGCCAGACGACCAGCGCGCCGCCAGCGCTGTTGGAATGGCTGCTGATGCCGCGCGGCAGGCGTGCGGGCGGGCGGACGAAGGTGGCCCCTCTGGGGCTGCGCCGCATCGAAGCTGCGCTGCTCGCAGGCGGGTTTTCGCCCGAGGAGGTGGCGGTCGTCAGCGAGGAACAACTTGCTGCGGCGATTGGACGCAGGACGCGGGTCATTGGCGTGTCTTCCGGCGAGCCGGCTGGATTGGGCATGAACAGTTCCACGATGACGACCATCGGTGGTGGACGGAGCTATCCGGAGGCGATGTTCGGCCGCTTAATGAGATGCATCCACCGTCTCAATCGCGATGTTTCGGCCAAGGTTGTCTTGGGCGGTCCGGGCGCTTGGCAGATTGCCGACGATCCCCGAAAGTGCCAAGAGTTGGGGATCGACCACGTCGTCAGCGGCTATGCGGAGGAGAACGCGGCTGCCGTCTTTCGCAGCTTGTTGCGGGAAGAGCCGGTGCCGCGGGTGGTGACCGGCGGATGGAACCCCGCGGTCACGATTCCGCCGATCCGTGGAGCCAGCACCATGGGCGTGGTGGAGATCAGTCGCGGATGCGGTTTGGGGTGCTCGTTCTGTACCATCGGTCGCGTGCCGATGACCCACCTGCCGCTGCAGACCATTGCGGCGGACGTCGAGACCAATCTGGCCTCCGGCATCTCGCATGTTGCCCTGTTGAGCGAGGATTTTTTCCGCTATGGGGGAATTGGCGGGAAGGCCAACCCGGACAGCCTGCTTGCGCTGGTGCGTCAGATTCGCCAGATTCCGCAGGTCGGTTTCATCCAGATCGATCACGCCAGCATGGCCAGTGTTGCGCAGTACGAGGATTCCCAGCTCCTGGCGATTCACGACCTGTTGGCGGGCGAGAACACTCAGCGTTACGTGTGGGTGAACATCGGCGTAGAAACGGCCTCCGACCGACTGCTCGAACAGATCGGGGCTGCGGCAAAGTGCAAGCGGTCCGGTTCGGAACCCTGGGGCGATTTCTGCCGGCGACAACTCAGACGGCTCTGTCAGGCACGATACTTTCCGCTGGCCAGTCTCATCGTCGGCGTGCCTGGCGAGCGCGACGAGGACTTGCAGGAGACCCTGAGGTGGGTCGAGTCGTTGGCCGACCAGCGGCTTGCCGTGTTTCCCGTTTTGTACGCGCCGGTGGACGGTGGCCCGCCGCTTGATGCAAGCCGCCTGCGGCCGTTGCATTGGGCGTTGATTCGCGCTTGCTATCGCCTGAACTTCCGCTGGGTGCCCTGGTTGTATCGCGACCAGCAGACGGCAGCGGGCGTGCCCCGGCTCCGGCGTCTGACGCTGCAACTGCTGGGTTACGGTCAGGTGCTTCAATGGAAGAGCCTTTTGGCTTGGCACCACTGGAGGGCGCGCCGCCGACCGTAGGTCCCGGTTTCGGTGTTGGGGTCAGGCTTACAGAATTCAATTCTGGCCGATCGTGGCGCCAGCCATCGGGTAGGACTCTGCTCGGCCAGAATTGAATTCTGTAAGCCTGACCCCATTTTCGCTCGACCTTCCCATCCTGGACGGCGTTTCTCCGTTTCTGTTTTCCGTTTGGTGTTAGCGTCGTCGCCCCCGGCCGTCGCGTTCCGGCGATTCAATCTGAAGATCCTTGATCTTCCGGTACAGCGTGCTGACATTGATGCCAAGGTCCGCGGCGGCGTCCTTCCGGTTTCCTTTACGGCGGCGGAGCGTTTCGGAGATCAAAAACTTTTCCATCGCCTGCAGGCTCATCGGCCGCGATTCGTCGCGACTGGCCGCGAGGGACGGGCGCAGTTCCGGCGGCAGATGATTTAATTCGATGAAGCCGCCTCGGCACAGGACAAATGCCTGTTCGATGATGTTCTCCAGTTCGCGGATGTTTCCCGGGTAGTCGTGTTCCATCAGCCGGGCCAGGACTTCATCGGAAACGCCCGCGATGTCCTTGCCCTGCAGGTGGTTGAACTTCGTGATCAAGTGGTTGACCAGAAGCGGGATGTCTTCGCGCCGCTGCTGAAGACTCGGTAGCTTCAAATGGATCACGCGGATGCGATAATACAGATCCTCACGGAACTTGCCGGCCTGGACCAGGCTGGCCAGATCCTTGTTCGTCGCGGCAAGGATGCGGACGTCGACGGGCACCGCCTGCACGCTCCCCAAAGGCTCGATCACGCGTTCTTGAAGCACCCTTAACAGCCGCACCTGCATGGCGGGTGAGACATCCCCGATTTCATCCAGGAACAGCGTGCCGCCGTCCGCCAGCGAAAACCGGCCGGGCTGGTCGCGTTTGGCGTCGGTAAACGCGCCGGCTTTGTGTCCAAACAGTTCGCTCTCCAGCAGCGTATCCGGCAGGGCCGCACAGTTGACGGCCACGAACCGTTTCCGCTTCCGCGGCGAGAGGTTGTGAATGGCGCGGGCGACGAGTTCCTTGCCGGTGCCGCTGGGCCCCTCGATCAACACCGTGCTGGTGCTGCCGGCGATTTGCGGCAGGATCTCGAACAGCCGCATCATCGCGGGACTGCGGCCGATCATGTCTTCAAACGCGTACCTGGCCTGCAGTTCCTTTTGAAGCTGCTCGACCTGGCTCAGATCCTGAAAGGTCTCCACTCCGCCAACCACGGCGCCTTGATCGTCCAACAGCAAGGCCGTGGAGATCCGGATCGGCACGTGCTGGCCTTGCTGGTTGACGATATGAGCCGTGCCGTTGACGATCGGCCGGCCAGTGTTCATCGTCCGGCGCAGCGCACAGTTGGTCTCGCAGATATCCGTCCGGAAGACATCGCAGCAAGGCTTGCCGATCGCCTGTTCCCGCGTCACGCCGATGATCCGTTCGGCAGCCTTGTTGAAGGCCGTGATCCGCCAGTCCAGGTCTACGGTGAAGACGCCTTCGTTGATCGAATCCAGAATGGTGACTTCGCGCTGCCTCAATGCCTGCGGACCACTCATGGCCGTCGCCTCCTCTTGGATCTGCCTTCGGCCGAAGGGCTGTCCCTTGGTTTTCACCGCGCTCAAACTGCGTGCGATTGCTGGTCCGTCAAGCCTGCCCGGCGGTGGAAGGACACGTTGACTGCCGTGGGGGTCGTAAGCCGCTTGCTTCCGGCGCGGATTCGCTTCACGGAGTGAGCCGTCTACGGTCTGACGCAAATCAACGCCGCGTCGTCCCGGTCCTCGGGAGGCTTGAAGTCGACCGTCGAACCGGCGGCATGCTCTGCCGGCAATTGGCAATCCACGACGCTCAGATGCTTCGCGTCGCCCTGCACGGCCAAACGTTCCAGAATCCTCGTCTGCCGCAGGGCCAGCGTTGGCTGGTACCTCTCCCGGCCGTCGTGGCCGGGCTTCAGGTTGACGCTCAATTCCGCGATCTCGGCTCCCGCGATCGTCCCGTTCCTGGGAGGCCCGCTAAGGCCGGCGCCCGCCGCGTTCAGGCTGACCAGGCCGCTGAACTTGCCGCCGCTGATCTCCAGGTCGCGGAGGGGTCCGCGCAGCGACAGGCCGGCATCCATCTGGCAATCGACCAGCTTGATGCGGCTGACACTGTTCTCGTGGGACAGACTCGAGACATAGCCCGGACCGGCGTTCGTGCTTCGGAAGCGGAGCAAGCTGACGTTCCGAGTGTGGCGGCCGGGCGGGGCATGGTTGCGGACGCCGAAGCACTTGCCGCCGGCGTTGGCCGCCAGGCAGTCAAGCAACTCGATGTCGGTGGCGCCGTCTTCGATCTCCCAGGCGTCGTCCCGATTCCCCGGCAGGCCTCCGGCGGACTCGTTGGGACTGTCTACGGCCCGGCAGCGGACGAAACGGATGTGATGCGTGGCTCCCGTCACGCCGTCGCCGCTGGCATCGAAGCCGTCGTTGTGCCACTGGGTCACCGTGCAATCGCGGGCCTCGCTACAGGTGCTCCCCCGCGAGAAGGCCAGGGACACCCATGCCCGCCGGACCGTCACCTTGTCGAACAACACGTGGGCAGCCCATTGGCACTCGATGCCCCGCGGCTGTTTGGCTTCCTGCTGCTGCCAGTAATTCGCGTCCACGGTCAAGCCGCGCACGACGACTCCCTGAACCGGCTTGGGCTCCGTGCCGGCCACGGTCAGACAGTTGACCTTCTTGCCTGAGCCTGCCCCGTCGGCCAGGCGAACGGTGGCCCCGGTCCCCTCCAACTCGACGTTGTCGGCGGCGATGACCAGCGAGCGGCCGATCACGTAGGGGTGCTCCGCCGGCGGCAACAGGACGCGCCCGCCGGTGCGAGCCACGCGGTCGATGGCCGCCTGGATCGCCGGCGCACTGTCCGTCTGGCCGTCGGCACGAGCGCCTAACGCACCTGCGTTGACGACCACGGCGGGCGACAGCACGACGCCGTCCGCAGCATCCAGTCCGACAGACGCGAACGCCGCGAGCAGGAAGGCCGGCGCGCCGGACAGAATCTCGCCGGGGCCGCCACGCAACAGGAACGGAATCCAGCGCAGGACGCTTCTCATGGTACGATTCCTCCGAGTTTGCATTTGCAGCGTGATCGCCGCGGATACCCAATTAGCACTGCGATACCCGGCCCGTTGACTACTGCAGCTTCAAAGTCGCCCGCCGAACACTGAAGCAGTCCTCGCCGGAGAACACCAGGTACAGTGTACAGCCGTCGGGGCTGATCCACCGGGTCGGAAAGCTGGCGGTTTCTCCCGGCCCCACGTCCCAGGCGTCGCTGGCAAAGACGGTAGTCCAAGGCCCCCACGGTTCCGGCGCATCGTAGACGGCCAGGCCGCCGGAAAACCGCGTGTCCTCGCCCAGACCCGTTTGGACCCACAGGTAACGCCGCACGCCCGCATTGTAGCTGACGCTGGACCGATAACAGCGGCCGGGACTGGTCAGCACCGCGCCGCGCCGCGTCACGTCTTTGGTCCAGACGGGCTGCCTTGGCCCGTCAAGCCGCTGGAAGAACTCCCAGGCCGCCTGTTCCCGCAGGCGATCCTGCGGCGCACGGGCCAGGACCATCCGGTCGGCCCGCTGGTAGGCGCTGTCCGCATCCTGCGAGTACACGTAGACGAATTCGTCCCGCGCCCCTTCGTAGTTGCGGCCAAAGTTCAGGAACGTGGGGCAACCGAAGCTGGTCGTCAGCTTCCAATCGGCCCAGGTCCACCTTGCGCCGCGATCGGCGGACCAAGCCAATTGCGCGTTGCCCGCGTTGCGAGCCCAAAGGTACAGCACCCCGTCGACCATCAGCAACCCGCTGGCCTTCTTGCCGCGGGCTCCGTCCCCCTTCTGCTCCAGCGACGGGGCGCGCACATTCTCCGCGACCACCTCCGGCGGATCGCCGCGGACGCGGGCCAGGCCCAGGCTGAGTTTCTCCTTCAGTCGCGGCTCAAATCCGTTGCCGTCGCCGTAGGCCGTGTACAGCCAGTCGTCGTCGGCCCAGGTCAGGGGCCAGTTGTCGCTGCCCTGAGCCCGCCGGACGATGGTTTCGGACGGGGCCCAGACGATCTCCTTGATGACAGGACTGGGCAGACCATGGACGGATTGGACAAGCGGTGTGAGAAACGGCTTCAGGACGGCGTAATGATCCGCACCTTGGTCACGTTTCCACGACTTGCCCGCCCGAGCCACAACGACGTCCAGCGAGGGAATCACGACGATCAAGCTGTCGTACAGGCCCCACGACCAATAGGCGTCCGCCGGCACGTCCCGCAGGGTCCGGTCGGCGTTGTTCCACCACAACAGGCCGTAGTGCGGCGCAGCGTGGTTGTGGTTCTCGGCAACTCGGACCGGCAGTTTCTCGTGCCCGGACGGCGTTTGCGGCGCTAACCGGGCGTACTGGCGCGTCAAAATCTCCCGGCCGTTCCATTGCCCTTCGCGCAGCATCAGGTAACCGATGCGGGCCATCGCGTCGACGTTGGCGTGAATCCCCGCGCCGAACTCCCGCCGCGCCACGCCTTCGATCGTCGCCGGCCGGTACGAGTTCTTCCGCCAGGTCAAGTCGCTGCGCTGGATGCCCAGCGGCGTGAAGACCCGCTCGTACATCCACTCGTCCAAGTCGCGGCGATAGGCCAGCGTGATGCACTCCGCCAGCCAGTTCGGCCCGGAATCGCTGTAGTCCCACTGCGTGCCCGGCCGGAACAACAGCTTCGTGTACCCGCCCGGCTTCTCAAACCCGGCCGTCTGCGACGCCAAGTGCAGGATCGTGATCTCGTCCAGCCAGCCGCTCTGCGCGTTCTCCTCCGGCGGAACGCCCAACGTTGAGTGATGCCGCCGGGCCTTGTCCTCCAGCCGCAACTTGCCGTCTTTGATCGCCAGCCCCAACGCGATCGACCCGAATGATTTTGTGGTCGATTTCAGATCGTACCGCGCCCGCGGATCGCCCCACGCCATCACCAACCGCCCGTGCCGCGTGATGTATCCGGAACCGCCCCCCGTCAAGGCGTACTCGCGCGCCCGAGCCAGTTTGGCCTCGTCCATCGCCACCTCCGCCGCTTCGGCCCGTGACCATTGCGGCATCGGCCAGACGCCTTCGCTCGCCCCGGATCTGTCCCCCACCAACAGCAAGAGGCCAAGTACAGCCGACGTTCGAAGTCCCCAAGTAATCGCAGTCATCAAGATCAACCTCCAACGATCAAATGCAAAACCCAAGGTACAGCATGTTCAGGCTGTCGGCTACTGCGCAGCAAGGCTCCGCGGTGGCCGTTTTGGACGGACCCAGGATGACACCTGCAAGAAGGGCCGATCGGTGCTCTCACGCCGGATTCTCTTCTGTCCGGGATTCGCTCACCACGGCACGAGGCGACAGAATCGCGTGGCTGTCGAGGCAGAATTGTCCGCCGGGAAGACGCCGCGTCCGCACAAGCGGCGAGCGTCGTTGCCAGCAGCCAGGAGGGCAGGGTAGGGGGTAGGGGGGGTCAGGCTTACAGAATTCAATTTTGGCCGAGCAAGGTTGCACCAGATGGCTGACGTCACGATCGGCCAAAATTGAATTCTGTAAGCCTGACCCCTGTCCGCTCAGCTACCTTGCTGCGGCGAGGCGTCGTTGTCGTTCTTTTTGCACTTGGCGGACCCAGCAACTCAGGCAGCGGCACGTTTCATCGCGGCCGCAGGTGCCGGCGATGTCATGATAGGGCAAGGGCTGGATGGCGGCTTGCACCAGTTCGGACATCTTTCGGTACGCCGGATCGTCGGTGCTCTTCCAGCCGCCGCGTTCGATCTGTTCCCAGCCGCCGGCAGCCAGGGCCAGCGGCGCTTTCAAAATGCGGCTCTCCTCCGGCAGGGCTACGTTGACCAGCGCAGCAAACGGCTGGCCGGCCAACTCGTCGCCAAACCGCTGGCCGATGTGCGCCCGCAGCGCCTGTTCGCCATCCGGCTTCGGCCGCCGCCACTCGTCCTTGTTCCAGGAGTACGTGCCGTACAGCGGCGCGTTCAAATCCAGCCAGTCGATGATCCGCTGGCGGCTCGGGCGATCGCGGCTCAGATCGACGCCCTCGTGGGCCTTCAACAGCAGCGAGGCCAACGTGCCGCCGTGGGCGAAATAGTCCTTCGGCCGGCTGTACCACGTCTCGCCGCCGTACTGCGCGATCTTCACCAGGCGGCCGGCGCCGGTCAACGAGGCGTACGCGGTGCTGGGGAGCAGCCGCCGGAAGGTCGCCGCGACGTTCTCCTCCGTGGCGTCGATCGTCCCCAGCAGATCGATCTTGCCGGCGGTTTCCTTGAGGCCGTGGCAGTCGATGCAGTAGCGATCAAGCACCGGCTGGACTGTCTTGGCAAAGCTGAGGCCGCCGGGATACCGCGGGCCCGACGGCGGCTCCAACGGCAAGACTTCCCGTCCGGCGGGCGGCACGTATTGAGTCACGGGGCTGGACGTGCGCGGTTCGTGGCAGCCGACACAGCCGGCCACCTCGCCCGGCTGCAGGTGGGTGAACGTCCGCATGGTCATCACCGCCAGGCCGTCTTGATCCAGGGCCTGGAATTGCAGCGGCACGCCGGCCGGGGCCTCAAACGCCACCGAACCGCTGTCGTCGACGGGTACGGTCCCAAGGACCCGCTTGAGCACCTCAAATCTCACGGCGCTGGAATACGGGACGCGCTGAGTGGGTTGCGGGATCAGCTCGTTGACGCGAAGCCGCCGAATCGTGCCGCGGGGGATGCCTTGCGTGCTGCGATAGACGTCTTGCAGGTAGAAGACGCCCGTCGTTTGGCGATCGCTGCCGGCCACCAGCGAGGGCAGCGCGGGCGGCGTCGGACGCGGCCGGACGGGCAGCGGCTCGAAACAGGAGATCTCGGGATCGCGGTAAATCAATTCCCGCCCGCCCAGCGTGTCGACCAGATAGATTCCGTACGCATTGTGCCGCGGCACCCTGGCCATGGAACCGGGGTACGGATCCGGGCAGAACTCGGCCAGGAACAGGTCCGCGCTCAAGGGATACGGGCTGCCGAAGCTGACCGGCGAATCGCCTTCCGACTCCGGAAACTTGGCCTCCGGCGTCAACCGCGTGACGGCTTCCAGGCCGTCCTCGGCAATCAGGCGGTCGATCAGGATCAGCCCCCCGGCGTGAATCGTGTGGTGCCCGGCCGTGGTCGCGACGACCTGGTGCGAACCGGGAATGGGCCGCGTCTGGCAGATCCGGCAGGGGTTGGGGGTGTAGTTCCCAAAGTAGTGACCGGCCGCCGTGCCGTCGGGCCGGATGGTCCACAGGCCGAGCGTCGGGATCACCGGCCGGTTGATATAGTCCCATCGGGTCCAGACAATCTGCCCGTCGGGCATCACCACCGGGTCCCATTCGTTGGCTTCGCCGAACGAGAGCTGGCGGACGTTCGACCCGTCCGCGTCGCAACGATAGAGGAGATACGTGGGGCAGTAGCGGTCGCCGTTGTGGCAGCGCACGCCGCCCTGGTTGCGCGTCGAGATGAAGGCGATTCCGCCGTCGGGCAAGTAACACGGATCGTAGTCCTCGCACAGCACGGTCATGCGGCCGCCGGACCCGGCCAGCGGATCGTCGTTTCGGCCGGTGAACTGCCGCAGTCCCGTGCCGTCGACGTGGATCTCGTACAGGAAAAACTGCCATTGGTCGCGAGGCGGCGTGTGATCGGCATACGCAAACACGATCCGCCGGCCGTCGAACGACACATCCGCATGCATCGCGCAGCCGCGCGGCAGTTTGCCTGCCAGCAACACCGTTTCTTTGGGCCGATCCGTCTTCCATTGGTCCAGGATGACCAGCCCTGGCCCGGTCCCGTTGTGCATTCCGTAGTAATTGTCCCCCGGAGCGCTCAGGACCGGCGGTGGCCGCTTGCTGAGCAGGAGCCGGTCGAAATCCAGTGCGGGATGCGAGAAGATGATCCGCCGTCGCAGGTCGACGGCCTGGGCGAACAGTTTCCGTTCGGCTGCGGCACTGCCCGCTCGCCGCGACCCTTGTTCCAGCACATCGAGTTCCGCGGCCAGTTCCGGGCGGGCCGCCGTCCGCTGCACAAACTCCAACGTCCGGCGAGCCAAATCCAGCCGCTGTTGGGCCTGTTGTTGATAGTAACCAGGGGGCGTCTCGTTCCCCGCCGGCGCATACGCGGCCCAAATCCCGTCGCGCCGCTCCAGCTCCATTTCGATCTGCGATTGCCGGTCGCGGAAGTCGCGGGCCACGCGTTCCCACAACGCGTCGCGAACCTGCGGATAGTCCGCCGCGGGGGCGATGGTGCCGGCTGCATCCGCCGATCCGAATGCGGCCGCGAGCGATGCGCGCATCGTTTCCTGCCAAGTGTCCTTCTTGACGTAACCGGGTACGGTTCCCGGTGACGGGACGGCCTGGAGAGGCGTTTTGTATCCGGACAGGTACAACTGCCTGGGCGGCTCGGCGCCGATCGCCGGCGGGCAGCAGGCAGCACACGCGAGCAGTGGAACCAACAACGTTGTGACGGTGTTCGCTCTCATGGTTGCCTGTCTCCTTTCAAGGGCAGGTTGCTGTTCCAAACGCAGAGAGTTGAGCAAAAAAACGGTTGCTGTCTTATCGATCGATTCGGACGCCGACCTTCTTGGTTTCATCATACACGATGCGGCACTTGACGATCCGCCGATTCACGACATCGACGACAAACAGCCGGTCCCGCCAGACAGACAGGGCGGCGATCGTTCCGAAGGGCAGTTCGGGATGCGGGAACTGGCTGCCCTTGCCCTGACAGTCCAGGTTGCCGTAGCTGCCGAATTCGCCCACCAGCTCGCCCGTCGCGGCGTCGATCACCTGAACGCTGTACTTGCCGGCAGCGTACAGATAGCCTTTGTCGTCCAGGCTCTGATGAAGGCGAAACGCGGTGCAATGACAAGGAGGATTCGACACCTGGGCAAATCCGTAGTAGCTGTCCCAACGGCGACTCCACAGCGGCTCGCCCCCGGAAGGCGAAAACTTCGCCAACGCCAGATAGTCCTCCCACGGGCGCTCGGCCGGCCGATGAAGAACATATAGGCGCCCCTCGTCGTCCACCTGGATGCCGCGCACGGCATCCAGACGCAGCAGGCCGCGCGTCTTCACCTCGCCCCGGGCATCGTAAACGTTTACCTGCCGCCGCACGGCGTCGTAGGCGCTCACCGGGCGCGCCGAGGCATCGACGTCCGCCTTGGCCACATAGTAGATATTGCCGTGCCGGTCCACCTCCAGGCCGTGATACACGTCGTGCCAGAATCCGACCTGCATCGGGTGATCGACGAACAAGGCGTTCGTCCCCGTAGCGGCAAAGGGAGCCGGGTTCCCGTCCCGATCGAAACGCAGGATCTCCACGCCGCCCTTGCCCAGTTTCCAGCGGTACACCCGGCCGTCTTTGCCGAAGATCGAGTCGATGAACAGCGGCTCGTCCGGACAGCGGAAATGGCGCGCGTAGTCCAGCGTCCACCAGGGCGAAGTGGCCGCCAAAGCCAGATCGTTGAAGAAGGCCGAGGGCCACGTCTTCAGCACGTTCCCTTCCTGGTCGATGCGGTACACCGTCCCGTGCCGCTTCAGGCGATAGTCGGAATCGTCTTCGACGTACAGATGGCCCGTCTGGGGATCGATGTTCAAGATCGGCTGCCCGCCGCTCTGCCGGGGACATCGTAACGGTGCGACGTCGGTCCCCCATTGCCCGCCCATCGCGAGGTCGTCACCCGCCAGTTGCAGCAAGCTGCCAAGTCCCGCCCCATTGGCGATCCACACCAGCGGCGGAGTGACTCCGGAGTCGACGGCCATTTGCAGAACGTCCTGGTGCAGCGGTTCGGAAGCGGCCAGCAGCCGAGGTTCCCGCCAACTCTTGAGCTTGATCAGTCGCGTGAAATCCTCGGTGGGTGCCCGCGCCTCGCGCAAGTACTCTTGCTGGATCAACGGCAGCGTCCGTTCGACGAGGGGCCGATCGGCCGCTTTCGCCCGCGACGCGACCAGCACATACAGGCAGCGTTCGCGGTCCATGGCCAACGCCGTGGGCCCGTGAAGGGGATGCTGCTGGCCGTCGTGTTCGTAATGCGTGATGGTCGCGGCTAACCGGCCGTCTGCCTCGAAGACGCGCAGCCGGTTGTGCCCACTGTCCGCCACGATCAGATGCTGGCCGTCGTGGACCAGTCCGCTCGGGTCGGCAAAGCCTTCCAGCGCAGCCTGCTCGTGGACCGTGGGGCCCGGTTGCGGTTGACACTTCCAAACATACGTCCCGCGCCCTTCCTGTCCGGGCAAATCGCGATAATGGCTCACCTCGCGATGGCTGACTTCAAAGTGGTAAGCGTACTGCCTGGTCGGCCGGCAGCTTTGGCCCGCCGAGATATACAGCGCCCCGTCTGGATCGAAGCAGAAGTAAGGGTAGTGCAGTGCATGAAACGGCAGGTAGTTCTTCAGATCCGGGACCATCCACAGATCCTGGGTCCAGGCGGTGCTCTCGAACGGTTCGTTTCGCCCGGCATGGTACGCGCTGGTCCAGCCGCGGGGCGGCAGACTGCCATCCGGCCGAATCCGCCACAAGATCCCCTTGTAGATGTTGGCCATGACGAGATCGCCGTCGGACGCCAACACCATTTTCTGCGGATGGTGCCACCAGTCGCCATAGAAAGAAGGTTCGCCCCAGGGCTCGAACAGCTTCGGGACCACCAGCGGGGTTCCCATCTCCCGGGCCGTTGTCCGACAAAGATCGCGGACCGCGGAGGCTGGAAGTGTCGGACGCAACGGCATCACCGTCCGCAGATACTCGCCCCGCCGGTCGAACACCCGCACCTCCGCGACGCCTCGAACCGGCCGGGTATCGGACAGCACGTACAACTCGCCTTTCGCTTCATCGACGGCCAAGTCCCAGATGATGCCTCGGGCGTGGGGACTCCCCGCCAGCAGGAACCCCTCCAATTCCAGTCGCACCGCGCCCGCGGTGCCGGGATGAGCCGAACCGGGACCGAGTTCGATCGTCCGCCCGGCTTGTTCGGCCAGAAACGCTCGGCCGGCCTTGTTAGGAGGCCGATAGAACCGATTCAGCCCGCGTGTATCATATTCCGGCTCGGGCATCCGATCGCGTGGCGGAATCCCCGTCAGAACGCCCCAACAAGGCGCGTCGCCGGGCCCCGGCGGCGTTGTCGGCGAGGACGCGACCCCATCCCCCGTCCCCGGCCAGCAATGCAGATCCTGCCCCGGCACGTGATACCGCCGGACGTGGAAACCGATCTCGGCCGCCAGCGTCTTGTTCTTGGAAAAGATGTCGAAGGGCAACGCCAATTCGGCCGTCCAGCCGCCGGTCCCCTCGTCGAAAGCCACCGCGAACTCGAACTGCGGCTGCCACGTCCGGTCGTGCCAGGGAGGCGCCTGTTCGTTGTACGCACAGAAGACTCGTCCGCCTTGCCCGGGCGTGATCCGAATCAGGTACCACGAGTTTCCGTCGGCAGTCGAATCAATCAACAGGTCGACGAACTCGGAGGAGGCCGCCGAGCCGACGACGCGCCCGTGGCGGCCGTGCGCGGAACGATCGGCCACTCGATTCCCCGGCTTCTCGACCGTCGGCCAGCAGGCCAACACCGTGTCGCCCGCGGCCGGCGTGCGGCCCTGATCGCGAACCCGGGCTTGGATCTCGTCGGCCGACAGCGCCCGGCTGTAGATCACCGGCATGGCCAAATCGCCTTGCAGATGGTTCACCGCCGGTCCATTGTGCCCGCACGCACCCAGCCACAAGGGCGCGGCGCCCGGCAAGACCGGACCCGCGAACGACGCCTCAGCGACCATCCGGCCGTTGATCCACAGCGACTTCGTCTTGCCGTCCCACGTGCCCACCACGTGCTGCCACTCGCCCAGCGCCAGAACCGGGCCGTGTAGCACCCGCTCGGCCCGATAGTCCTTCCCATCGCTCAGATACAGTTGCAGCCGCCCCTGGTTGTCAACAAACAGCCCGTAGCCACAGGCGATGGGATAATTGTGTTGCGCAATCAGCGTCTGCCAGGCGTCCAGACGTCGAGGCCGCACCCAGCACTCGAGCGTCAACGCGGGAAGAGCTGGCTCGGCCGGCAAGCCTTTGGCGACCTGGATGAACGAGCCCGCAGGCATGGCCAGTCCGACCGGCAACGCTCCAGGACGCGCCGTTTCGCCAGCCGGTCGGGCCGTTTCGGACATGGCGAGACTCCCGGCACAGCGGAGGCCGACAACCAGATGGCCGTCGTCACGCAAGATGAACACCTCCGTACTGCACGCACTCGCGTCGCCCTGGGAGCCGGCTCCCGAAAGGATCTGAAGCGGGCCCGTGCGGGCCGAGTCCTTCCAGGACGGCTCGTCCAGCCTGCCGTCAATCGCCGGTCGGGACTCGATCCAAGGCACACACAGGACCGGCCGTTCGGCGGGCCTACGTTCCGCAGCCGGCGCTTGGCCGCCGCACAACATGGAAGCCAGCAGGCCCGTCACAATCGAAAACTGGACCGGATTCCGCATTCGTCAACTCCTTTTCAGCTCGTCCAGCGTGAGTATCCGTGAAGTCGTCGCGATGCAGTTGACGCAAGGTCCGCGCACGGCACTGTTGCCGCAGGCCCCAGGACGCTTCACGCGATTGGGAGAGTTTACTACCAGCCCGGCCGGCAAGTCTTGTGGTTGTCGAACTGTTTTTGGCATTTTTCGATCATGCACGACAGGGGGTCAGGCTTACAGAATTCAGTTTTGGCCGAGCAATGTCGTTCCCTCTAAGCGGAGTTTCGCGAAACATGGCATCGCTGGACCCACCATCGGCCAAAATTGAATTCTATAAGCCTGACCCCAGCGCCCTCATCCCGCGCGGCAAGGGAGACCGGCTGTTGTTCGGCGCAGCGTTTCGCTAGAATCCGAGCAACATCGGTCGCCTGCGACGCCGCGGAGACAGACTGATCCCCGCGCGACGGGCGCCCGCTGGCCGCAAGTTCCGCGGTCCCAGCGAGGATTTTCTGCGTGTTCTTGAGAGGAGAGGACCTAAGGGGTGGTGCCCATGAGAAAAGAGTCTGCTGCCCGGCAACCAACGAGACGCAACTGGAATTGGGGAACCGTCCTCCTGGTATCGCTCCTGGCCATCGTCCTGACGGTGTCAGGCAGCGGATGCGGCAAATCGGCACAGGACAAGGCCATCGACAAGCCCGGCGACAAGCCCGGCGAGAACGCCGGCGAGAACGCAGTGGACACGGCGGCCGGCAAGGCGATGGAGGAAGTCACCATCCTGTGCGGGAGTTCTTTCCTCGGTCCCAGCGAAGAACTGACCAAAGCGTTCACTGCCGAAACGGGCATTGCCGTGGCCATCACGGCCGCGGGCAGCGAGGACTTTCTGCCGCTGATCAAAGCCGGCCAGAAAGGCGACATCCTGATCACCCACGATCCGTATCTGGATTTTGTCCGCGACGCCAACGCCCTGGCGGACTCCGTCCAAGTGGGCGTCGTTGCCCCGGTTGTCGCAGTTCAGAAGGGCAACCCGAAAGGGCTGGCGAAGTTCGACGACTTGGCCCGTCCCGGACTGCGCGTCGCCTTGAGCAACCCCGAGTACTCCACGTGCGGCGAGATGATATTCCAATTGCTCGACAAGAAAGGTCTTAAGGACGCGGTGTTGCAGAACGTCGAGAACCGTTTGACGAAGGGCCACGGCACGCTGGGAACGCTGCTGAAGACCGGGGCCGTAGACGTCGTGATCATGTGGAACGGCGTGGCCCACACCTTTGGCGACAGCGTCCAGATCGTCCCCACGCCGTACGAGTACGACACGGAAGTCCGCGTCCACGTGATCGGATTGAGCTATGCCGAACACTCCGCGGCGATGCGGCGATTCGTGGACTTCTGTAAGACCAAAGGGCCGGAGGTCTTCGCCGCGCACGGCTACACGAAGGACGCCAAATGAAATACGCCGTACTGTTGCTGGCCGCGAGCGTGCTGGGCCTGACGCTTGGCGGCGGCTGCCGCCCAGTCGATCCGTCGGCGGAGCGCCAGGCCCGGCCTCAGATGCTCTTGTTCTGCGGGGCCGGCTTGCGCCCGCCCGTAGACATACTCGTGGAAGAATTCTCGGCGGCCCAGCAGGTTAGCATGGCCGTGGATTATGCGGGAAGCGAGATGTTGCTGTCCAAGATGAAGCTCAGCGGACAGGGAGATCTCTACATGCCGGGCGACAACCGGTACGTGGATGCGGCCGCTGCGGAGGGCCTGATCGCGTCGCAGGAAAGCATCTGCTACTTCGTTCCGGTGATCCTGGTTTGCAAGGGCAATCCGAAGCAGATCCGGGGTTTGGCCGATCTGGCTCGCGAGGACGTCCGCGTAGGATTGGGCGATCCGCGGGCGTGCTCGGTGGGCGTGGTGTCCCGCGAGGTGCTGAAGAAGAACAACATGGCCTGGGAGACCATCGAGCCGTCCGTGAAGTTCCAGTCGGCGACGGTCAACGAACTGGGCATGCAGGTGCAAACAGGGGCCCTGGACGCCGTCATCGTCTGGGACGCGGTCGCCAAGCAGTACGCGCAACATGCCGACGAGGTTCCGATTCCGTTGTCGCACAACGTCGTCACGGCGGTGGATTTGGCCGTTCTTTCCTCCAGCCAACATGCCGAAGCGGCGCGGCGGTTTGTGGAATTCGCCTGCTCCAGCCGGGGCCGTGAAATCTTTCGGCAGCACGGGTACTTGGTCTCCCCTCCCACGATGCCGGAAAGCGTTGTCGAATGACCGCACCCGCCCCGGCTGCGCGCCCCGTCGGTGGTCTGACCGGCCACCTGATGCGGGCCGTGTTCCAGCTCCTGTGCCTCGCGTTTGTGGGGTTTGTGGTTTTGCTGCTGGTGGGCGACGCCTTGTATGTGGACGGCCAGGCGATCCGGACGGTTTGGACGGCGCCCTACGTCCGGAACGCGTTGTGGATGAGCACCTGGACCAGCCTCGTGACGGTGGCCATCTCGCTGGTGTTTGCCATTCCCGTGGGTTACGTTCTGAGCCGGCACTCGTTTCCGGGCCGCTCCTGGGTGGATGCCATCGTGGACTTGCCCATTGTCTTCCCGCCGCTGGTCGCCGGCCTGACGCTGCTGGTGTTCTTTACGCAGACGGGCCTCGGCCGCTGGATTGAGGACGTCGGGTTCCGCTTCGTCTTTCAACCCAAAGGGATCGTGCTCTGCCAGTTCCTGATTTCGGCGAGCTACGCCGTGCGCGCGGCCAAGGTCGGGTTCGACGGGGTTGATCGGCGGATGGAGCACGTGGCGTTGACCCTGGGGCACTCGGAATGGTCCGTGTTTCGGCGCGTGTCGCTGCCCCTGGCGCGGAACGGCATCATTGCCGGCGCGATCATGACCTGGGCCCGCGCCTTCGGGACTTTTGGCCCGCTGTTGATCTTCGTGGGCTCCTTCCGGGGGCGGACCGAGGTGCTGAGCACGACGATCTTCCTGGAGCAGTCGGTGGGGCGGTTGGACGTGGCTCTGGTGATCGCCTTGCTGCTGATCGGCATGGCGCTGCTGGCCTTGGTGGGTATCCGCTTTCTGGACCGCAACGCGTCGCTGGGACCGTAAGAGGCTCCGTCATGGTGTTCCTGGATCATCTATCGTATGCGATCGGCGGCTTTCGGTTGAACGGCCTCACGTTGCGCATCGAGCCCGGGGAATACTTCGTGCTGCTGGGGCCGCCCGGAGCGGGCAAGAGCATCCTGATGGAGTGTGCGTGTGGATTGCGGCCAGTGCAGGCGGGCCGGATTGTGATCGGCGGCGTAGATGTGACCGACCGGGAACCGCGGGCGCGAGGCATCGGCTACGTGCCCCAGGATTATGCCTTGTTCCCGCACAAGACCGTCCGCGGCAACATCGGGTTCGGCCTGATTCCCAGACGCCTGTCCGGACGCGAGTTGGCCCGCCAGGTCGAAGCCGCGGCCGAGGTCCTGGGCATCGGCCACCTGCTGGAACGGCGGATCGGCGGACTCAGCGGCGGGGAACGGCAGCGGGTGGCCATCGCCCGCGCGCTGGTGGTGCAGCCCACGGTGCTGTTGCTGGACGAGCCGGTCAGCGCCTTGGACGAATCCACGCGACGCGCGGTCTGCGGCGAATTGCGGACGCTGCACGATCGCCTGCAGCTGACGACCATTCACATCAGCCACAACCAGCAGGAGGCGTTCAGCGTGGCCGACCGGGCCGGCGTCCTGTTCGACGGGACGTTGGTCCAAGTGGACACGCTGGGCAACCTGTTGCGCAAACCGTGCGACGAGCGGGTGGCCCAGTTCATGTGCTGTGAGAACATCTTCGCGGGCCGGGCTGCGTCGCCGGAGGGATCGTCCGGCGGAAGCTGGATCGAAAGCGGCCCACTGCGGATCCAGATCCGCTGTGCGTGCCAGGGGGACGTCCGGTTTCTGGTGCGTCCCGAGAACGTGCAAATCGTGCCGGCGGAGACCGCTGGAAAGCCGCCCCATGCCGTGACCCGCGGCCGGCTGCGCCAGATCCAGGACTACGGCGCGTACTGCCGCGTGGTCGTGGATGGGGGACCGGATCTCGTAGCCTACATCTCCCCCGCGCTCGTGGCCCAGCACGACTTGCGGCCCGGCAGCGATGTCTGGGCCGTCATCCATCCCGACGCCGTGCAGCTTCTTCCGCCGCGGCAGGTCACCGGCAGGACGGGGGCTGACGGACAGGCGAACTAGCAGGTGTCCCTGATGAACGTGATCACAATCGCCCGCGAGTACGGCGCCGGGGGCGCAGAGTTGTCGCGCCTGCTGGCTCAGAGCTTGGGCTGGGAATTGCTGGACCGCGAGTTGCTGCACCAGGCGGCGGAAACGCAGCACGTGCCCGACGCCGAGCTGGAACGGATGGACGAGCGGGCGATCGCGATGGCCGACCGCTTTCAGCTGCATCCGCCGCACCAGTCGTACCTCGAGGGACTCCGGAAGGCGGTCCAGCAGGCGGCCGCCCGCGGGCGGGTGATCCTGGTGGGCCGCGGGGCGCGCCACCTGCTTGGCGAGCGGCCGGACTGCCTGCACCTGAGGCTGGCGGCGCCCCCGGCGTGGCGGGCGGAACGCATGGCCCGGCGGCAAGGCTGGCCGCTCGAGGCGGCGTTGGCCCGCTGTGCCGAAGTGGACCGCGCGCGCCGCCAGTTCACCCGCTATTTTTTCGGCCAGGCGGCGACGCAATCGGCGCAGTACGACCTGGTCGTGAACACCGGCCGCGTCGCGTTGCAGGCGCTGGCGGAGACGGTCGCCGAGCTGGTCCAAGGTGCGCTCACGGCCGATTCGCCTCCGGCCTGGGGCGGTCCTGGGGCGGCGCCGCCGCGGGTCCTGACCCTGTCGCGGGAACTTGGAGCGGGCGAGCAAGGCTTCGCGCCGCCCTTGGCTCAACGGCTGGGGCTCCGCGTGTGCGACCGCGAGATGCTGGAACAGCAGGCGATTCGGTTAGGTGTCCCGGCGGCCGAACTGGAGAAGATCGACGAGCAGCCGGCCGGCTTCTTCCAGCGGTTCCGGCCGGGCGGCATCCACCAGCGGTACTTCCAGGCCCTGGAGCAACTGACCCGCGAAATGGCCGCCCGCGGCGATGTCCTGCTGGTCGGCCGCGGCGGCGGCTGGTTCCTCCGCGGCCATCCGACGGCCTTCCACGTCCACCTGACCGCGACGCTGGCGACGCGGGTGCGGCGCGTGATGGAGTACCGCTGGGTCCGCGAAGACGTGGCGCGGAAGCTGATCGCGCACAGCGACGCGCAACGCCGCAGGTTCTGCGAGAACGGCTTCGGCGTGGACTGGTGCGATCCGCTGGAGTATCACCTGACGGTCAACAGCGGCCGTTTGGGGCCGCTGGCCGTGGATGCCGTGGTCCAGGCCGCCCAACGACATTGGAGCACGGTTGCCCCGCCGAGTTGACATCTTCGTCAGGCGGGAAGGCCGGAGACACGATCGGCAAGCTGTGCGAAGGAGATTCGCTTGAAAGACGCTTTGGACTGGATCGGCATGTGGGCCCACGCGGTCCTGACGAACAAGTTCGTCGCCCTGACGCTGGGAGGCGCCCTCGGCACGCACGCACGCTACTGGCTGAGCCGCTGGTTCAACGAGGTCAGCTGGGCCCGCGGGTTCCCGTTGGGCACCCTGGCGATCAACATCAGCGGCTCGTTCATCTTGGGCGTCGCCGCCGTGCTCATTCTGGAACGGCTCCCGCCGTCGCAGCAAGCGTGGTATCTCCTGATCGGCACCGGGTTCTGCGGCGCGTACACCACGTTTTCAACTTTCGAGTGGGAGACGTTCAAGCTGGTCCGCGACGGCAACTTTGCCTTCGCCCTGCTGAACATCGCAGGCAGCGTACTGGTCGGGTTTTTGGGAGTTGTCCTCGCCGTCGTCCTGACGGGGCTGGTCATGCCGCGGCGTTAGCGGCGGGCGATTCCCTGCTGGACACGGAATCGGCCGCGGGTAACCTGGAGCGCGTCAAGCCGCCGCGGAGGGAGGAAGCATGAAGATCGAAGCCGATGCCAAACTGGTCACGATCTACGTCAACAGCACGGACCAATACCGGGGGCAGGCGCTGTATTCGGCCATCGTGGCGCTGTGCCAAGAGCGGGGCATCGCGGGGGCCACCGTGCTGCGTTGCGTGGAGGGCTACGGCGGCAGCGGCCATCTGCACACCACGCGACTGCTGGAACTGAGCGAGAACCTGCCGGTCCGCATCGAGATCATCGACATCGCAGAACGCATCGACCCGCTGCTGGCGGCCTTGGAACCAATGCTCGGCGAGGGACTCGTGACCGTCGTCGACGTCCGTATCGCCCGGTACCTTCCCGATCCCAAGCTTTGACATCCCTCGCAACCCTGTCCCTGTCCCGTCCCGCCCGTAGACGCTCTGCTTGACCATTTCGCTGGGCGTCAATGTGTCGCCGGGAATCCCTCCGGCTCGCACGCGCTCTCAGAAGTCGGCGGCGGTTTAGACTCCGACAACGCTCCCTCGCCAGAACGACGATGACTCGCGCGATGCGCAGTGAGCTGTTTCTTCTTCCGTCTCCCCGCCGCCGTGCGATCGTAGGCCACGCTGCGTTGCTTGGAACATTCCCGGCGATGCTGCGCTTGGCAGCCAGAGGGACAACGCAAATCCCCCCGGCATGCATTCCGGGGATCCGTCAAAAAACGTAGCCCGCAGGCCACGCAGCCAACCGCGCAACCCTGCAGTTTGGGATGACGCTCCAGCACGCAATCCAGGGCCAACAGATGATTCCGAGTTACAACCCAACGGCCGGATACTCGTGGAGTATTATGACGGAAAATCGGGACTCGAAAAAGAGCTGGCTCTGGGACAATCCCGGCCCGATGAGAATGTAGGAAGACGGGAGAATGCGAACTTCCCGTTGCACGTCAAGAGCCTGCTCAAGGTCATTCGCCATCGTGACAGAGGGCCTTCGGTCGCTTATAATCCCCCGTCATGCCGGCCAACCTGACGCAACAGTACCTGAAAGCTGAAGAGGCGTATCGCCGGGCGAGTTCGCCGGAGGAGGAGTTGGAATGCCTCCAGGTGATGCTCCGTGAACTGCCCAAGCACAAAGGCACGGACAAGCTGAATGCCGAGCTGAAGCAGAAGATCAGCAGGGTCAAGAAGGATCTGGAAGCCGGCAAAGGCAAGGCGAAGAAATCCAGCGGCTTCAAGTTGCCGCGGCAAGGCGCCGGGCGGGGCGTGATCATCGGCGGGCCGAACGCCGGCAAGAGCCAGTTGCTGCGGAGCCTGACGCGGGCCACGCCCGAGGTGGCTCCCTATCCGTTCACGACCCGCGAGCCGATCCCCGGCATGATGCCCTGGGAAGATGTCTACGTCCAATTGGTCGACACGCCTCCCATCACGGCCGACGTGTTCGATCCGGTCACGCAGGCGCTGATCCGCGGGGCGGACCTGGTCGTGCTGCTGACCGATCTGGGCAGCGACGACGGCATCGATGCGTTCCAGGCGGTGTTGGATCACCTGAATTCGACGAAGACGCGGCTGGCCAGGGAGTCGTGCCTGGACGAAAACGACGTCGGGCTGTCGTACACCCGGACGCTGCTGGCGCCGAACAAGATCGACGATCCGGCGGCCGCCGAACGACTGGAGATGCTGCACGCCTTCTGCCCGCTGGACTTTCCCGAATTCTTGATCTCCGCCCAGCACGGCACCGGCTTGGAGGACCTGCGCAACGCGATCTACGCGGCCTTGGACGTGGTCCGCGTGTACACGAAACTGCCCACGCACAAAGAACCTGATTACAGTCGCCCCTTCACCGTCCGGCGCGGTGGAACGCTACTGGACGTGGCGCTGCTGATCCACAAGGACTTTGCCCAAAACCTGAGACATGCCCGTGTCTGGGGCAGCCAGGTCCACGACGGCACGATGGTGAAAGGGGACTACGTGGTGTGTGACAAAGATGTCGTCGAACTGCACGTGGGATTGCCATGACGAACGCCGAAATCGCCGCCGTCCTGGAGCAGGTTGCGGACCTGCTGGAATTCAAGAACGAGAACCCCTTTCGCGTGCGGGCCTACCGCAACGGCGCGCGGGCGATTCACGATCTGCCCGAATCCGTGGCGTCGATCGTCGCCGACAACGGGCAGCGGTTGCTGGAGATCGATGGCATCGGCAAGGCCGTCGCGGAGAAGGCGGCCACGCTGGCCCGCACCGGGCACCTGCCGCAGTTGAACGAACTGCTGGCGGAGATCCCGGCCAGCGTGCTGGCCATGATGCGGATTCCGGGAGTCGGCCCAAAGAAGGCGGCGGCCGTCTTCCACCAGTTGGGCGTGGCGACGCTGGACGACCTGAAGACGGCCTGCGAAGCCGGCCGCGTCCGCGGGCTGAAGGGGTTCGGCGCCAAGACCGAGAAGGCGATCCTGGACGGCATCGCCATCGCCGCCTCGGCGGGTCAGCGCCTGTATTGGGCCGAGGCCGACCAGATTGCCCAGGCGTTGCGCGAGCACCTGCAAGACTGCGGGAGCATCGAGCAACTGGAGTTGGCCGGCAGCTATCGCCGCGGCCGCGACACGGTGGGCGATTTGGACGTCCTGGCCGTGGCTGGCAAGCCGGAGGAAGTGATGGACCGCTTCGGCAGCTTTCCGAGCGTGGCGGATGTGTTGGGCCGTGGCGACACGAAGATGTCGGTGCGGCTGAGCAGCGGTTTTCAGATCGACTTGAGGATCGTGCCGCGCGAGTCGTTCGGGGCCGCGTTGCAGTACTTCACGGGCTCCAAAGCCCACAACATCGTCCTCCGCGGGTTGGCCAAACAGCGGGGACTGAAGATCAACGAGTACGGCGTGTTCCGCGTCGAAGGCGATCGGGAAACGTACGTCGCCGGCGCGGCCGAGGCGGACGTGTACGCCACGCTGGACCTGCCGTGCTTTCCGCCCGAGCTGCGCGAAGCGCGGCGGGAGTTCGACTGGGCCCAGTCGGGCGGTTTGCCGGAACTGGTCTGCCTGGAAGACATCCGGGGCGATCTGCACGCGCATACCTCGGAGACGGACGGCCGCGACACGCTCGAGCAGATGGCCGAAGCCGCCCGACAACGCGGCTTGAAGTACCTGGCGATCACGGACCATTCGCAGCGCGTGACGATGGCTCACGGGCTGGATCCCAAACGCCTGCTGGCCCAGTGGGAACAGATCGATCGGTTGAATGATAAACTTGGCAAGGGATTCACCCTTCTCAAGGGCATCGAGTGCGACATTCTGGAAAAGGGCGGACTCGACCTGCCGGACGACGTGCTGGCAGGCGCCGACTGGGTCGTCGCCAGCGTCCACTATGGCCAGAAGCAGCCCCGCGAGCAAATCACCCAGCGCATCCTGGACGCCTTGGCCAATCCGTTTGTCTGCTGCATCGGCCATCCCACGGGCCGGTTGCTGAACAAACGCGAAGGGTACGAACTGGACCTGGACGCCGTTTTTGCGGCCGCGGCGCAGCACGGCAAGATGCTGGAATTGAACGCCCATCCGATGCGGCTGGACCTGGACGACGTGGCGTGTGCCGCGGCCAAGGCCCACGGCGTACCGATCGTCATTTCCACCGACGCGCACCAGACCGAGGGATTGGACGACCTGCGTTACGGCATCCTTCAAGCCCGCCGGGGCGGCTTGACCCGGGCCGACGTGGCCAATACGCTCACCTGGCCGCAACTGAAGAAGCGGCTGGCCGGACGCGCCCCGTGACTCTGAAGTTGTGCACGTCGACGGGGGGAGCCGGGCGCCTTCCACGCCGCCGGCTCGCCGCGCAGCCCGCCCCGCAGTCTGGCCGAGACCTGCCGGCGGCCAGTCGCCGCCGTGTTGGTCTCACGAGCCGCCTTGAGCCTTGCGGGGCGCGACGACAAGCACGCGGTCGATGGAAACGGCGTTGGGCTGCTTCGAATCTTTGACATAGGCCGGTCCGGTGACCTTCAGCGAGACCCAGATGTCGCGTTCGTGGTTCTGCTCGTCCGGTTTGTAGACGCGGTCCAGGGGAATGGAAAGCAACCAGGTCCAATGCGCCCACAGGCGCGTGCCGTCCGTGACGGCGAAGCGGCCGACCTTGTACCAGTGGTAGTTCTCATCCTGCGGCACGTCGGCGCCTTTCAGTGTCACCGCAGGGCCGAAGACTCGGCGCGGGCCGTCATAGACGCCGAAGCCCAGCGGCCGCGCGTGGTCCTCGGGGCCCGAGCCGGTGTATTGCAGCGCTTTGCCGCCCGCGGCATCCGGGTCGGCCGTCACGCGGGTGCGGCTGCCGGAAGCGCGGAAGGCTGGCCAAGTGAAGTCGCAGTAACTGCCCGGCGGCAAGTCGCCGAACGATTCCGGCAGCGGCAATTCCACCGCCTGCAGCCGGGCCATCTCTTCGCCCAATTGCTCCTTCAGTCGCGGGGCAGCGGTTGGGGCGGGGCACGCCGCTAGTTGCTCCAAGCGGTACCGCTCGTAACGATCGATCAGGAACTTGCGATCCAAGGGCGGTCGCTGGTCGGCCGGCAGGTTGCGCGTCAAGTCGTCCCACATGTGGCACATTCCGGCGTCGACCGGCACGCGTTCCCGGCGCACGTGCAGCAGCGCCTGGGGCTCGGTCGCGCACAGGGCCTCCGCCTCGTCCAAACGGCGCTGGCAGCCCAGGTAGAACGGCAGGGTCAGATACGGCCGGGCGTAGCATTTCATCCCCGACAGGTTCTCGTCCACCGCGGCAATGCTGTCCTCCAGGAACTTCAGATACTCGCGCATCTTCGCGCCCGCTGCGCCGTAGTAGCCCTGCATGAACGTCTGGATGAGCGGCTCGGCGGGACGGCAGGGATCCTGCATGAGTTGGTAGCCCAGCCAGCATTTGAGCGCGAAGAAGCTCGTCGTGTGGGGCGACTCGCATTCCACAAACACGTTCGACACGCCGTGCCGGTGGAACGTCTCCAGGTCCGGCTGCAGGCAGGAAACCGGCGCGTAGGGCGTGGGAAAACTGTCATTCGGCGAATACTGGATCCAGTAATCCCACTCGGCGATGTGCTGGGCCACTTTCGACCAGCCCTGCAGCCGCTCGAACTGCGACTTGTTCACGGGGTGGGTAAGCGGGTGGAACAGATCCGAATCGCGGCCCCACTCGGCGTTCAGCTCCGCGATGCGGATCATCACGTTGTCGCGGGTCTTGAGCGTCTGCGGCGGCTTCTCGGTGATCGAATAGGCAAAGGTCATGACGTACACGTCGGGGTACTCCGCTCGGATCCCGTCCGCGATGGCGTTGATAAAGTCGACGACCGGACCGCTCTCCGAGCCCTCGCGCTGACTCATCGCCTTGCAGTCCGGGCACTGGCACATCCAGTGGTTGTCGTTCTGGCTGATGTCGTACACGCGCGGCGGCGGCCGGTGGCTTTTGGCTGCGTTCTCGCGGTCCTTGGCGATGTACGCCCGCAGGTTGGCCAGCACGAGCTTCCGCACTTCGGGGTGCATCAGGCAGATTCCGCCGGGGCCGCTGCCGTCCTTGGCGCCGATCCGTTTCCCTTGCGAGTTCATCGACAGGTACTCAGGGCGATCGGCCGGAAAATTCTGTGCGTAGGCGGCAAAGGTGTGGCAACCGCCCGGCGATCCGTAGCGCTCCTCAAAGCCGTGTTGGGCGGTCAGCCCGCCGGGGCTGGGGTTGTTGGCCATGTTCCGGGCGGCAAACGCGACCTGCCGGGACGCGTCGGCCACGAACGTGGTGTAGATGCTGCGGAACCAGAAAGCCGGCTTGCCGCGGCGGTCCAGGTTTTCCAGGCGCAAAGCGTTGGTCTTTGGCACGACTTCGGTGTTGTGGTCCAACCAGTGGCAGCCGAGTTCGCGTTCCAAAAACGCGTACACCCCGTACAGCGTGCCGCGCGGCCGGCCGCCGGCGATCACCAAATCGGAGCTTACGGACCGGATCACCCATTCCTCGTGGCCAAGTTGGGCGGCGTCGATCTGGTGCTCGGCGGCGAACGCCGTCCAGCCCACGAAGATCCGGCACGGCGCGGCGACTACGTCCTTTTCCGCCACGACGGGGACCGCAGCACCGCTGATCTTGCCCAGGTACTCCGCGAGTTCTCGGGCCGCGTACGCCTCGGCCTTGGTGGCGTTCGGCGCGTGGACGACGGTGAACGCGGCCTGGCCGTCCTGGGCGAGGCCGAGTACGCCGCCATTCATCCAGCCGATCGCCAAGCCGACGAGGCATCCCCAGACCGCACCGCGGTACAGGCAGCATGTTCGCATGACCATTCTCCTCAGGGTGTTGGCACAAGCAATGGCGCGACAGGCCGGCTCTCCGCCGGCCCGAAGTTCCGCGTTGCTCAACCTCCGGTGTTGCCCGGCGTTTCCTTGGGTTTGATGAAGATCATCTCGGCGGGCGTCACCCAGCTGGATCTCAGGTCCACCCGGAACCAGCCCTCGCTGTTCTTCCTGTGAAAGCGGCACGGGGACCGTCTGCCGAATTCCTTCAGGTCGTACTGGGCCCAGGTCTTGCCCAGATCCAGGGACACGATGAATCCCGTGGCCAGCGGCGACGCCGGTGCGCAATGCGACGCCAGAATCACGCCGTCCTGGATGATCATGTTGCCCGATTCGACTTCCGGATTGAACAGCCGCGTGTGCTTGTCGGGCTTCGTGATGTCGGCCGGATCGCAGCGGAAGACGCCTCGGTCGTACGGCTTTGGTCCGTTGGAATCGCTGATCCAGTAGACTTGCCCGTCGACGAAGTTCAGGCCGCCGCACTTGTACCGCGAATTCGAGGCATCCGACACGATGACCTTCCACTGCCACCGGTCCCGGTCCGCGTCGTAGGTTCCGCGCAGCCAGTGGCACTCATGTCCCTCCGGCCGGGTGCCGTCGCCCGTGCAGGCATAGAACGCATTTTCGGCCGGGTTGTACGCCACGTCGTGAACGTGGCGGCAGATGACCGGGTTGTCCGGGTTGCCCAGCGGCGTGCCGTTCTTGCCCCCGCCCCCAGAGCCGTTGTCCTGGAAATAAGGACTCCGGCCGAAGGAATAGGCGATCTTCACCGTCTGCCCGCTGTCGGTCGAGTAGTAGATATTGACCGGCGACGCACCGCCGATCACGTTGCAGTAGTTGCCCCAGACCAGCATTTCCCTGCCGTCCACGTCCCACGTGTTGACGCCGGTAAGGCTGTGGAAGTACCAGCCGGGGTTGGCCGGGTTCTGCGGCGTATGGACGAGGTAGTCCGAGCCGTCCACGTTTTTCACCGTGATTTGCCGGTACGTCTTCAAGTTGTCCGTGCTGAGATACAGTTTGGCCAGCGCGCTGAAGAGGATGTTCCCGTTCTTCAGAATACAACTGAACACGATCTGGCGGGCGTCGGGAAACTCGCAGCGGTGCGGCCAGGTGCGGCCGTTGTCTTCGGACAGGAGCACTTTCCCGTCCGTATAGGCGAACGCCTTGTTGTCCCGTTGCGAATCCACGAACAGCCCTTCCGGCTGCGGTCGGTACCAGAAGTGATCGGTCGAAGCCCAAGGCGCGGGGGCGGCCGAGTCGGCACTCCGGCCGATCGCGGCGGGCAACAGCATTCCTCCGGCAACCGCTGCTGTCGTACCCAAGAACTGGCGGCGAGTCACAGGTCGTAGCGTCATCAATCAGCCCTTTCCAGTTGAAAAGTTTGCCGGGGCGCACAGGCGGCGGCCGCGGCGGCGACGCTCCTGCTCGCCCCAGTTCTTTCTGCGACGGAGCCGCCCCGATTCCTAGTCCGCGGACAGGCACTTCGTCGTCATCGGACACTGTGTATAGCCCATCGCCTGGAGGCACACGTCCAGGCGATAGATCGGGTCCTGCATCAGGCACACGCGGCGGTCCTGGGCCGGGAGGTTCGTCGAGTAAATCCGCAACTCGCCCGCCTGCGAGACGATCAACTCCTCGCGCCAATCGCCCACGACGTCCGCGAATCCGACCGCCGAACTTTCGACGGCGCCCACGTCCTGGTCGCTGCCGTATTTGAAAATCCGCTTGCCGCGCAGCAATTCCCGCTGGAGATCGGCGTCCCACCAGACAGTCCGCAGGCCGAAGCCCCAATCGAGATCGTCGCGCAGCAGGTTGCCGCGGCAGTCGAACAACCAGCGCACATTGGACTTCTTCTCGGCGTCGGTGTCGGACGAGTAACTTTCGATGCCCGGCACCCGGCCGTCGATGTCGGCGCACATTCCGGTGGCATGCACGTGCCGAGTCGGCAGGTCCAAGCCCCACAGGACTTTCCCCGTGCGGGCTTCGACCAGGCAACAGCCGTTCTTCTGCCGCCGCGACTCGATGCCGTAATACACCTCCAAACCGGGGCGGTCCGGATCGATGTCGCCGACGTAGTGGTGATCGGGATGCCCCAGGCCGGTGGACCAGAGTCCGACGCCGTGGTCGTCCAGGACGGCCGAGCCCAGGAAAATCTCATCGCGGCCGTCGTCGTCGATGTCGGCCGCGTGCATGCTGTGAGCGCCTTGGCCGCGGTACAGACCGCCCTCTTCCTCGTCGCTCCAACGCCACAGTTCGCGGAGCTTGCCGGCGTGGTATTCGTAGGCCCGCACCTGGATCACGTTGTACGTGCCGCGCAGGACGATCAGGCACGGCGTCTTGCCATCCAGGAACGCCACGGCCAACTGGTTCCGCGAGGCGTAGTTGTAGCTGGGAAAATCCTCGCGCGGCGGCCAGGCGACGCGGGCCTTTTCCTGGCCGGTCATGCCGTCCAGGACCAGGAGGTCTTCCGGCCCGGATTGCACGCGTCCGTCGCTGTCTCGCGGGTCCCCTTCGCCGGCCTTCAAGCAGACCTCGGCCCGGCCGTCGCCGTCCAGGTCGTACACGACCACGGGCGAATACCAGATTCCCCGCTCGATGGCCCAACCCATGTCGTAGCGCCACAAGAACGTGCCGTCTGCCAGATAGGCTTCGATCTTGTAGGTCTCGGGGCTGGCCCGCCAATACTTTTCGTAGGGATCGATGTTGGCGCTGGGCTGCTTGATCACGTAGTCGTACACTCCGTCGCCGTTCAGATCGGCGATGCCGCACTTCTGGAAAGTGTGGTCGCCGTCCAGCTTGAAGCTCACGTAACTCTGGCCGCGCTCGGCCGGCGCGGCTCCGGTTGCCGCAGACGGCTTGCCAGCGTCCGCTCCCGCCGTCGGCACCACGACGTATTCATTTCGCACGCCAGCCGCGGGGTTCTCGTCGACGAAATCGGTGGTTTGGCCGAGCGGCGCCCGATTGAGTTTCTGGGAGGCCGACCCGGCGGTGCGCCGGTACACGTCGAAGGCGATGTCTGCGGGGTCCTCTTTCAGCAGCCGCCAGCCGACGTACATGCGGCCGCCGTCCATCGGCAGCGCGATCAGGCCCCGGCCCAGCGGTTCGACGACGCGGCTCGTCGCGAACCCTTGCACTTTGGGCTTGCGGTTCGGGTCGGGCAGCGGAGTGAACTCGAGGAAATCGTAGTAGGCCGAGCCGGGACTCGTGGCGGACGCATACCGGTCATCGACCCACAGTTGAAAGCCGTCCGTGCCGATCTCCACCAGACCCAGATTGCGGGTCGCGCCCTCGATCTTCTTCCATTCCTTCCCATCCCGCGAAACGGCCAAAGGCCGCCCGACGCCGCCGATCTGGACGTAGTACTTGCCGGGCGGGATCTGGTCGCTGCCGATCCGCGTGTGCAGCGGCGGGGCGCCGGCCTCCGGCGTCTCGCGGTCGCTCAGCACGCGCGGGGACTGCACCACCACGCCGCCCGACCATTTCTTGGCCGCCTCCTTGTCGGTGGACCACAGGTTCCACTTGTCATCCGAGTACCGGTCGACCTGCCACGCTGCGGCAGGCCCGGTCACCTCTTCGGCTTCGAACCGGAGGCTCGGCTCAGCCGCTGGCGCGCCGGCCGCGCTCCAGAGACAAAACGCGGACAGCGCCGCGCCGATCATCGCCGTGCGAAAACCGACGGTCGCCCACGGGGGTCGCGTCATGAATGGCGTCATAGCAGTTTGCTCCGGGGATTGTTCGCGGGGGAAGCCTCAGGATCGCTTCATTGTTCTGAATCGATCCCCAACGAATCAAACAGGCGGGCAGGGATTCAGTCTTAGTGAACGCGGCGGCGTCAGTCCCCCGGTCCCGCCTCACCCCGTCGGCCGGCAAGAATGCAAGGGGCTGACTCCAGGAATCCCTCAGCCGCTGCATTGTGACGGAGTCCCGCCGGGCGTGTCAAGCGCGGGCAGCCGCATCCGATCCTGGAGCCTCAGCGAGTTGACGGCGGGCGGTCGCGGCACAACCGGCGGCAAAGGGTGAGAGCCGCGCCGATCCGTGTGAGCACACGGCCCGGCGGCGCTACGCAGCTCGCGGCGCGAGCTGCGCTCAGTATTGGACCTCGGTCAGCAAGTAGAAGTTGATGCCCGGGCGGTACAAACCGCGACCGGTGCGGAAGTCTAGATGCTCGCGGTAGTAGCGGTCGCCGAGATTTTCGACGCCTCCGAACAGCGCGAAATTCGGCCGCGGACGCCAAAACGCGCGGGTGTTCAGAATCGTGAAGCCCGGTGTGACCTGTTCATACAGCGACGCGGCGACGCGGTCCTGGCGATCCACCATGCGAACCTCGAACTCGACGCCCCAGCGGGGATCGGACTGGGCTTCATGCACGCGGAGTCCGACGCGGGCTTCCAAGGGCGGAATGCCGGGCAACGGCTCGTGCTTGGCGCCGTCGACAGAACTCCTCGGCACGTCCGGGTCAAAACCGAATTCCTCTCGTTGCAGCGAGCCGAGTCGCGACGGGTCCGTCCGGCTGAGGTCGTCGCCCTGGACGTAACTCATCCAGGCAAACCCCGTCAGCCAGCTGCAGAAATCCTGGTCGGCCAGCAGTTCAAAGCCCGCCAGCGTGGCCAAGTCCGTGTTGACGTACGCCGCTTGCTGAAGCGTCTGGCCGGGCTCAAACGGGCTGCCAAACGGCGGCAGGTACTGGAGGCTGATGTCGTCGTAGGTGATGTAGTCAAACACCCAGGCGTAGAAAGCCGTCGCCGAGACCCGCAGATTGCCGACGTCGCCGCGCACGCCTAGGTCCAACTGGATCATCCGCTCCGCATCCAACTCCGGATCGCCCTCCACGTACGTCAAGCCCGGCTGCAGGCTGCCCAGGAAAGAGCCGGCGGCATACAACTCGGTCAACGTCGGCGGACGCATCCCGTAGCTGGCCCCGCCTGTCAGCGTCCAACTCGGGTTCAGCGGTTGCTCCGCCGTCGCATACAGCATCCAGGGATAGAACTCTTGATCCAAGTCCGCCTGCTTCAGTTCGCTCAATCCCTTTTCCACCACTTGCGGCGGGAAGCCTTCGTAAACGCCCATGCCGGGGACGCGGTCGCGGGCGTCGGTCCCGACGAAGTCCAGGCGGGCGCCCGTCCGCAGACTCAGGCCGCTGTCGTGCGGCAGTACCTGTTCGGCAAACAGCCCCACATCCGTCGAATGGGAACGCGAGATCGGGAAGTTCTTCCCTTCGACCGGCATCCCCCCGACATCGGTGTCAGGAACGACGTCGTTCAACTGCTGGCCCACTCGGATCAGATCCGTGCCGACGGTCCACTGGGGACACTCGTCTTGACCCCAGGTGACGGCGACGCGATACCCGGCCGACATGCCGTCTACGTCGGTGACCAGGCATTGGTCGTCGGCCAAGAAGAACAGCTCGCGCAAGGTGGGAATCTGGCGGTTCTTCGAGACCCGGCTGGTGTCCCCGGTGAACGCCGTACGGTTGTACCAGGCGTCTACGGTCAACAGGTCGTAAACGGTGCTATCCCAGTCGGAATAACGCACCTCGTAGCCGTCGGTCTTCAAGGCATTGATGTCGTAGATCAGGCTGGGAAACTCGACGTTCGTCTCGTCCAAACGCAAGTAACAGAATTCCAGCCGGCTGGTCGGCGTCGGATCGTACCCGGCGGCCACGTGCATGTTGCGGATGTTGTAGCTGGCCGGCATCAGGCCGCCCGCGTCGAACGCCGACGAGCCGGTCTCGTAGTCGTTGCCCGTCCGATGGCCGTAGCCCACGCGGAATCCCCAGTCCTCGCCGCCGCCCCAGATGTTCTGGCGGCCGTACCATTGAGCGCCGTTGGTCTGGTATTCCAGGCTTGTGCTGGCCAGCGCCCGCGTGCCTTCCTCGAAACGCGGCGACTCGATGAGTTGGAAGTCGATAAACCGGAGGCCCGGCCCGAGCCGCGCCGTGTACGGGCCTTTGATGACGGCCATGTCATACAGCATCCGAGAATCGATCTTGTCCAAGGGAGTGTCCAGATCCTCGCGAGCCGGCGACCAGTAGGAACCCGACACCACCAGGCGGCCCGCCCGCATGCCGCGGATGCGCGGGTCATTGCTGTTCGGCGACCGCGACTGAGTCCGCGCGCCCGGCGCCGAAAGTGATTTGCCCAGCAAGCTGCCCAAATCGCTGGTGGCCCGCAACGAACTCTCGGAACCAAGCACGAAATCGCTGGTTCCCCAGGTGTACCGCCGGTTGCGGTCTTGGTTGACCAGTCGTCGGCGAAGTTCTTCCGTCACAAAGACGTCTTCCGTCAGGGGCCGCGCCTGCGGCGGCACGGGCGGACCGCGGTCACGCAGCATCGGCGGAACGGGCGCTGCCGGCTCCTGCAGGTAGTCGGTCAGCCAGTACGAAGACTCCTCGAAGTCGTCTGTCAACGAGACCGGAGCGGCGGACGAAACGCCCAAGACCACGCCCTGGTGCGGCGCGTGCTCCTCTGTTTCCTCGTCTTCCTCGCCCGGTTTCACGTCGAGCGGGACCGCGACGTCGTGCTGAGCATCGGCGTCGGAGATCGTCAGACTGGACTTCGTCTTCTCCGGTCGCTCGGCGGTGGGCCACGACTGCTGAGCGTCGGCGTCGGAGATCGTCAGACTCGGACCATCCGCCCACACCGCGCAATCCCGGACCAGCAAGGACACTGCGATTAGCGTGCCGCACACAAAAAAGAGTCTTGGCAGGCGTCGTGACATACCTCACCCAACTGTGCCCTGTCGACCGCGTGTTGCGAGCATGCCGGGAGCTTGGCCAAAACGCCCCTTCAACGCATGAACTCGTTATTTTCGATACATCGGGAATCATCGACATAACCGTTAGGGATTCGCGCCTTATGTTGCGGGAAACGGCTAAACTCGTCAGGCCGGGACGGGTTCTGTTAATCTGCAGAGATTTCAGAGACTGCGCAACGGCCTCGATCGGTGACCTCGCGGAGCAAATCCTGGCTTTGGTCGAGGGGGATATTCCTGCACCTCCTGCGGTGTTTCCGTCCAGGGCGAAAGGCCTCGGTGATGCGAGACAACCCGACTTTTTACGGGGCGGCGAGTCTTCCGCTCGGTTGCTTACTTGCCCGAAAGGCCTTCTTTTGGCATACTTATGCGTTTTGGCGGAACAATCGGGGCCGGCTCTGTGGGCCGAACCGTCGGATTTTTCCGTGCCCGTTCGGCACACTTAAGGAAGATGGATGGAAATTTGGCCCGCAATCGACCTTCGCGGCGGCAATTGCGTCCGACTGCTGCAGGGTGATTACAGCCGTGAGACCGTGTTTGGCTGCGATCCCGCCGCGATGGCGCGGCGTTGGGTGGCGGAAGGCGCTCGGTGCTTGCATCTGGTCGATCTGGACGGGGCACGGGACGGCCGTAGCGTCAACCGGGACGCGATCGCAGCCATCGTCGGGGCCGTGGACGTTCCGTGCGAGCTAGGGGGAGGAATCCGCGACGAGGAGACCATTCGGCAAATGCTCGACTTGGGCTTGACGAGGCTGGTGATCGGCACCAAAGCCTTGAAGGACCCGGCTTGGTTCCAGGAAATGTGCCGCAGGTTTCCAGGTCGTCTGGCGGCGGGCATCGACGCCCGCGACGGGCGCGTGGCGACCGACGGATGGCTGGCCACCAGTGAGATCTCTGCGACGGATCTGGCCCGCCTGATCGCCCGCGAACCGATCGCCGCGATTATCTATACCGACATCGCCAGGGACGGCATGATGGCCGGGCCCAATTTCGCCGCGATGGACGAGATGAACCGGGCGGTGGATGTCCCCGTGGTGGCTTCGGGCGGTGTGACCGCGGCGGACGACGTGCGGCGCTTGGCCGACCTGGGACTGACCGGCTGCATCATCGGGCGGACACTGTACGAGGGGAAACTGACGCTCTCTGCGGCATTGGCCGCAGCTGCGGCGACCAGATAGAAACGCGTTAGAAGTACGTTGTAAAGGAAACCGGCATGGCGAACGTGAGAATTGAAGACATCCGCAACATTGCACTCTGTGGACACGGTTCCTCGGGCAAGACGACGCTGATTGACAAGATGTTGGTCAAGACCGGGGCGGTCAACGCCAACCCCAGCGTGGACGAAGGGACCAGCATTTGCGACTTTGATCCGGAAGAGAAGAACCACAAGTACACCATCGAGGCCAAGGTGGTGCATCTGAGCTACGCGGGCAAGAAGTTCCACCTGCTGGACACCCCCGGCTACCCGGATTTCATCGGCCAGACAATCTGCGCTCTGCGCGGCGCAGATACCGCAGCGGTCGTGATCAACGCCCAGTCGGGCATCGAAGTGAACACGCGGCGGGTGTTCGCGGAAGCCGGCAAAGCGGGTCTGGGGCGGATGATCGTGCTGAACAAGATGGACGGCGACAACATCGACTTCTCCGCCGTCGTGGACGCGATCCGCGAAATGTGGGGGCCTCGTTGCGTGCTGTTGAACGTGCCCTTGGGCCAAGGCTCCGGCTTTCGCGGCGTAGCCAGCACCCTCCACGTCCCTGACGACACGGCGGGAGCACTGGCCGATCCCAACGAAATCCACGAGGCGCTGATCGAGTCGATCATCGAGGTCGACGAGGCGGTGATGGAACGTTACTTCGAGGGGCAACCCCCGACGGAAGAAGAAGTCTCACGCCTGATCGTTCGGGCCGTCGCCCAAGGCACGCTGATTCCCATCGTCTGCTGCTCGGGCAAGAGTGGCGTCGGACTGACGGAATTGCTGGACGCGATCGGGCTGTGCGGCCTGTCGCCGCTGGACCTGCCGCGCACGGCAACCCAGGACGGGGAAGAGATCCGGGTCGAAGCGAAAGCCGACGGCCCGCTGGTCGCGCAGGTCTTCAAGACCCGCATCGACCCGTTCGTGCAGAAGCTGAACTTCATCCGCGTCTTCTCCGGCACGTTGAAAAAGGATCAGGCCGTGGCCTCCAGCACGGCGCGCAAGGGACTCCGTATGTCCCAACTGTTGTGCGTCCAGGCCGACGACACCTCCCCTGCCGAAGAAGCCGGTCCCGGCGACATCGTCGCCGTGGCCAAGACCGAGGAACTGCACACCGGCAGTTCGCTGGGCGATTACCGCCTGCCGGAGATCAAGTTCCCCACGCCCATGGTCGGCCTCGCCGTCTCGCCCAAGAGCCGCGGCGACGAGACTAAGCTCTCCGGCGCGCTCACCAAGATCGCCGAAGAAGACCCGACGATCCGCATCGACCGCGACATGCAGACCAAGGAACTGGTGATGACGGGCATGAGCGAGTTGCACTTGACCATCATCCGCGAACGGCTGCATCGCCGCGACAAGCTGGAGGTGGAGACCAAGGAGCCGAAGATCCCCTTCCGCGAAACGATTCAAGCGCCGGCGGAAGGCATGTACCGCCACAAGAAGCAAACGGGCGGCCGCGGCCAGTTTGGCGAAGTGCATATCCGCATGTTCCCCTTGCCACGCGGCACGAACATCGAAGAATACGCCACCAAATCCCGGTTCGCGTCCATGAAAGAACACCACTACGACGAAGCCCACAATTTCCTCTGGGTCAACTCCGTCGTGGGAGGCGTGATTCCCGGAAACTTCATGCCGGCCATCGAAAAGGGCTTCAAGGAACGCCTGGAGGGCGGCGTGATTGCGGGCTATATGATCGAAAACCTGTGCATCGAAGTCCATTTCGGCAAATACCACGAAGTGGACAGTTCGGAAACGGCCTTCCGTACGGCGGCCCGGATGGCCTTCAAACAGGTCTTCGAAAAAGCCCGCCCCTGCCTGCTGGAACCGATCGTCAAGATGGAGATCACGGTTCCCGAAAGCAAGGTCGGCGACGTGTACAGCGATATGTCGGGCCGCGGCGGCCGCGTGCTGGGCAGCGATACGGCCGGCGGCAATCTGCAGACGGTCAAGGCCGAAGTTCCGCTGCGTGAGGTCACCACCTACGCGCGCACGCTGTCGAGCATGACCGGCGGCCAAGGCAGCTATACGATGGACTTCAGCCACTATGACGTGATGCCAAGCAACGTCCAGCAGGAAATCATGGCCAAGGCCAAGCTGCAGGAGGAAGAAGAAGAGTGAGCCGATCGCCGGCCGCGGACTTGCCTCTTCGGGTTCCGATGGCTGGAATGGCAAGAAACGGAGCTTGCTGACGCGGGGAAAGGCAAAGCCAAAAGACTCTCGGCGGACCCCGCACGCCCGACTCGCCGTGTGCGCCGGCCGCCCCCAACACCCTGGCCGGCCGCGGGTGGCCGTTTTCCCGGCCCAGCCGGACTCAGCGTCCGGCGGCTGCCATCCCAGGACGGTCCGGCGTTGAGGACCGTCACGGTGGCGACGTTTCCCGTCTTGCTGGCGGCCAGCCGGCCCTGGTCCGGAACCAGCAAGAATCGCTGCCGGGCGGCGCGGCGAAAGGTCAAGCAGACGCTGAGGATCGGCAAAAGGTCTTCTGGCGAGAAGACCGCAATTCGCCGCCCACGTGCTGGGAGCGGCTCGCGGGGTTCATTTCTTTTCGGCCGGGCAGATCCGCACTTCCACGCCCTGCAGGCGGAACGGGGTTGATCCGGCGGCGGTGACTTTGATCACGTCGCTGTTCTTGCCCGGCAAGGCGTTCCTGGGAATCGAAAAAGTCAGCAGGCGGTTCCCGTTTTTCAGGTTCTGGACGCCGGCCAGTTCGGCTGCGACTTCGTTCACGCAGACACGCGGCGAGTCGCTGTCTCCCTGGACGGGACCCGTCTCGATCATCGCCTGGGCTTGCCAGTCGTCAGGCGGAGTCGGGCCCAGCGGCAGGCGGAACGACAGCTCGCTGCCGGCGGCCGGCAGCGGCGGCCGGTAGTCTTCGCCGGGAACCACCACTTCGCGATGCGTCACCACATGGCGGCGCGGCAACATGCACAACTCGCCCAGGGAGTCGAACGCCTGGAGCCGCCGTTGGTACTCGGCCTTGGGCCAGCCGGCGTTCTGGAAGTAATTGAACAGATAGACCGCGTCCCCGCCGCCCGACAGCACGGCAACGGCCGCCCCGGCCGCGCATTCGGGGTCCATGTGACGCACCGCGGCAGCCGGGTGGGGCTGGCACCGCGACTCCAGCCCGCCGGCCAACGTCACGCGGTCACCCAGTCGCGTGCGCCACGCACGCAACGGAATGTCGAAGTGCATGGTCCGCCACCGCGGAGTGGCCACCACCAGGTCCACAAGCCCCTCCTTGGCCCACGTCGGGGCGTCCAGCCCCAGCCCCAACGCGGTCTCGGGCTCCGACGGAACCCGGACTCCGACCTGGATGGCGTGCCCGCGCCGCGCGGCAGCCCCGTCCACAAGCGTTCGGACTTCGCGCAGCCACTGCGTCAGAAGCTTGCCGCCAGAACGCTCTGCGCCTTTGCTGAACAGATAGGGCTCGCGCATGAAGTCCAACTCCAGGCCATCGATGTCATACCGCTCGAGCGTCTCGCCGACCAGCGCCCGGTAGTGATCGCGCACGGCCGAGTGCGCGTAGTCCAGGCCCCGAGCGTAGTAACCCGGATGCCCTTGGCGGAAGCATTCCGGCTTCCGCCACAGTTCGCCGTGAAACGGGTGGGCCAGATTGTCGTTGCAGTGGACGTCGTTCATCCGCAGCGAAATCCAGGGCGAGATGCCGCGCATCCGGCAACGTTCGATGACGCGGGCCGGATAGTCCACGCCTTGACGATGGACCTCCAGCATGTTGTGGATCAGCTTGCGGAACGACTTGCGATCCTTCTCCGGAATGGGAGCCAGGAAGGGTTGATCGTCTGGCCCGTCGGCGTCGTAGCCGTCCCAGAACGATTCCCAGACGGCACTCCGATAATTCGTCCGCCGGGCGTTCGTGTTGCAGAACAGCACGCTGACCCCGGCGCCGGCGAGCACGTCCACATAGCGGTCGGTGATCGCGCCGGCCTGCCCCGCAGGAAAAGCCTGAGTGTAGAAAAAATCCGTGCAATCTTCATTGTGCAGAAGCCCGGTCAGGCGGGCCGCCGCGGGCGGGGTCCCGGTGCCGTCCGCAGCGGCGGACGCTCCGGCCGACACTCCCGCGGCCCACAAAACGATCGTCGCCAACGCCAGACCGCCGTCCTTCCGTCTCATCGCTTGCTTCTCCTTCCCGACAAGTTGTGGTTTCTGTGCGATCATCTACCCTACCAGCCGGCCACGCTGATACAATACGCCGTCGGTTGATTTCCGGATCCGCCCAGCCTCCTTGCCAAGGATTGCGATGAGACATCTGCTACACGCCGCCGCCTTGACAATCGTCTGCTCGACCGTTCTGAGCAGCTGCGTCCATCCCGCGATGGCAGCCCCTGTTCGGATTGTCGATACCATCGACGTCGACACGGTTCCGTCCTGGTTCCCGGTCGGCTTCTGCCTCTTGACGCACGGCGGGCGGCAGTACATTGCCTACTACAACGAGCAACACCAAATGACGGTGGGACAGCGCGCGATCGGCCAGCGTGCCTGGCAAACGGCGGCGCTGCCGAGCAAGGTCGGCTGGGACAGCCACAATTACCTCACCATGACAGTCGATTCGGCAGGCCATCTGCACCTGGCGGGCAACATGCACTGCGTGCCGTTGATCTACTTCCGCACGGCCAAGCCGGGGGACGTCACGACGTTCGAGCGGTGTCCGATGACGGGACAAGAGGAACAACGCTGCACCTATCCGCGGTTTCTGAACGACGCGGACGGCAACCTGCTGTTCATGTACCGCTCCGGTGCCAGCGGCAACGGCAGACGGTTCTACAACGTCTATGACGTCCGGATGAAGAGTTGGAGCCGCTTTCTGAACTCGCCCCTGTTCGAGGGCGAAGGCCGGCGCAATGCCTACCCCCAGGGGCCGATCAAGGGACCCGATGGCCTGTTCCACGTAATCTGGGTTTGGCGAGACACGCCCGACTGCGCGACGAACCATCACCTGTCGTACGCCCGGAGCCGCGACTTGAAGCACTGGGAAACCGCGGCCGGCGAAGCGGTCGCCCTGCCCTTGACGCTGGCACAGTCCCAACTGTGCGTCGATCCCGTGCCCGCCGGCGGCGGAATCATCAACGGCTGCGAGCGACTGGCCTTCGACAAGGACTGCCGCCCGATCATCTCCTATCACAAATCGGACAAACGCGGCCACATGCAGATCTACGTGACGCGATTCGAGAACGGACAGTGGCGCGGCCACCCGGTGACCGCTTGGACCAAGAGCGTCTCGTTTGGCGGACGCGGCGCCATGCCGTTCATCGGTATCCGCATCTCCGGGCTGGACAAGGTCGAATCGGGACTGTTCAGCATCACGTACCGGCACCGCGACTACGGATCGGGCGGCCTCGTCTTGGACGAGGAAACGCTCCGGCCTGTCCAGCGAACGGTCGCCGTTGCCGCCGAATTCCCAAAGGCCCTCACTAAGCCGACTATCGCTTTCGATGGCCTCAGCGTCCGACTGGCCCATGATCTGGGCAGCCTCGATGATTCCCACAAGAAATACGTCCTGCGCTGGGAAACGCTGGACGCCCATCACGACCGCCCGCGGGACCCTCCGCTGCCGCCGGCCAGCACGTTGAAACTCGTTGAACTCCAACGCGAGTAATCGCCCGCACAGCGGTTCCGGCCACTCCGACGCCTGGCGAGCCAGCCGTTGGTTCGCGCGAACGGGCCGGTGCCCGGAGTAGCTTCGTGCCGCCCAAACCGCCGAGTTTTTCAAACTGCCACAGTCCCGACAGCTCGTCGATGAAGCCGACTCCGGCCGCACCGGCCGCTCCCAAGCCGGATGTCCCTCCGGCACAAACCGGGCCGCCCCTGTTGACGAATTGCGAAACTGGGTAGAATAGATGTAGAGAGTGAACCGTCCGCTGGGCATGGTCGAACAGGCGACGTGCGGGACGTATCGCTGGCGATGTTCTGGGGCGTGCTTTCCAACAAGCAGCGCTGGGTCGGCAAACGTTTTCCTGCGGCCAGCCTAAAGACGCCTTTGGCGGCGGTACGATGAACTCCAACAATGCGATGAGGCGCGTCGGAAACGTGCCCCTCCAAGTCAAGAAGGGTAAGATGCAATTCGGGGGCGAACTGGATTCGACCGGATAGCTTGAAGTGTCAGTGGCGTGTCGTGGTTGGTCAGTTGGCCACGTTAAAAGCTGACCACAATCTTAAGTGCCGAGGAAAACCTCGTCCTGGCTGCCTAACAAAAGGTAGTCCCGGCTGCGGGCCTTAACCGGAGAGGCCCAAAAGCCGGTTGCCAAATCCGGTTCGCGACTGGTCATGCCGGGAACGCCGGTCGCTAAACTACGTCCTCGGCTGGCTCACCCAAGACCGTGTCGGTTGGGGCTTGGCGAGCGAGAACCAAAGAACCGACTACACACGTAGAAGCTGGTGCGGAAATATCACGGGACGCGGGTTCGATTCCCGCCGCCTCCACCTAAAGCCACTTGCGGCGAAAGTCGTAAGTGGCTTTCTTTTTTGGAGTTACAGAATGGACGCGGCTGCAGGAAATCGCGTGTTTTCGCTTATGTGTCTGATTTCGTGTCTGAAAATAGCCTCGCCGTGTCTGATTTTTGGCCGTATAATCGGTTTTCAGACACGAGACTCCACCTGTCTTGCTGGAGAGAGGCCATGGCGAAGAAGAGCGATCTCTGTCGCGACAAGCGCGGACTGTACGTTCGCAACCTGGGCTGGACACAGACGGCCAGCGGCCGGTACTCCCAGGTGAAGTTCTATCTGGGGCGGGACGAGGCCACGGCCAAGATCGCCAGCCTGAAACTGGAGCAGCTCTGGGATGTCGTCTGTCGCCGCTGGAAGGCGGAAGCCCCAGTTAAGATAAAGACCGTACCGGGCTCCAACTCCGCATACGTCAAATCTGGCGCAACTGATCTGGTAACCGGCCTGAAGCAACTTTCAACTGGGGCGGCAGCAGTGGTGTCTGTGGGTGCTCCCGAGATCGAGTGTGTTCGTGAAGGTAAGCCGGTTTGGGAGGAAGTCTCGCTCGCGATTGCGGAAGCGATCCGCAATGGCGAGCCCATCGCCAGAGTGCCCGTACCAAAGCAACTAGAGCAGTTTGGCTCGAAAAGTCCCTCGGTTGGGCACTGGCTGGACGCGCTTCGACGTGACGTACCCTTCATCGTGATCCAACTTCGTGACCTGGAACGACACCAAGAGGCTGAGGAACAGATTCGCAATGAGGGAAACCGGCTGATCGAGCAGGGTCGACGTATGGTCCGCCAAGACGGCGGTGGAGAGACCCTGCACGCTGCACTGGCGGCTTACATCCGTCACCTTGAGAAGAAGCATGTGAGCCTTGACGGACGGGTAAACGCGACGGGCACGACGCAGGTTCGACAAACCGAGTTCCTAAGAGACACTCTCCCTGATTTGCGACTCGTGGAACTGGATACTCAGAACGTCTTGATATTGCTAGATACACTAGCCAAGAGGCCAGTCGGCAAGCGGGGCAAACGGATCGCGGCGAGAACGGCGAGGAACTACATCAAGCAGTTCCGTCAGTTCATCCGCTGGTTGAATCTGGCCTCGGGTTTCTCATGGAAGCGTCCCGCGGACCTTGAGTTCACGACGACGCCGATCCCCGAGTCTCCTCAGGAGAAGGCAGCCGCGGCCCGCACGTCCCGCGTGCAGACCTACTCCACAGATGAAATCCGGGTGCTGTGGGAGTACGCAACCCCACTTAAGCGATTGCTTCTGCTGCTGGGGTTGAACTGTGGTTTCGACGCCAAGATGATCGCAACCCTGCAATCAGAGGATGTTCATCTTCACGAGAAGCATCCACACGAAGGTGTAATAGGATGTTCCACATCGGTGGACGATAGCTGGATCTTCCGACTGCGGAATAAGACTTCAGTCTACGGAGAGTGGAAGCTCTGGCCGATCACAGTGATGGCAATCGAGTGGTGGCTTCGCCAGCGTTCCAACATAGAAATCGCCGATGATGTCACTGCCCTTCTCGTCAACCGCAATGGCCTGGCGTACGACACGCCAACGAAACGTAACGACCGTAACGTGCAGATCCCCAACCTGTGGAGCGGACTCACTGACACGATCCAAAACGATGACGAGCACAAGGACTTCCGCAGGCTGAGCTTCGGCAAGCTAAGGAAGACGGCGGGCAACTTGATTCGCCTTGAAGCTGATGGTGAAGTTGCCGGTGTATTTCTCTGCCATGGTACTCCGGTCAAGGCAGACAAGTTGCTGGATGAATACACGAACCGTCCTTTCGCGAGGATGTTCGAGACGATAGACATTGTCGGCCAGCGGCTGAGCCCAATTTGGGCCTCGGCAGATACCCCGTTTCCGGAAACGCGGAAGAAGGGCGGCGCGAACATTCCCGCCAGCAAGATTCGGAAGATCCAGAGGATGCGGAAAGCTGGGTACAAGGTCGCTCGGATCGCCGAAGAGGTTGGAGTCGATAAGAACACTGTGTACCGCTGGGGCAAACAGCCGCGTAACGCGAGCGCGGGCGGGGCCTGATGCTAGTTCACTAGGAGTTGTCACCGACTTCAATGTTCGTCCACGGGGTTGCGGGAGACACTGGGTCTTGGCGCTGGGGATCTTGTCCAGCCGGCTTTGTGGCCGTGGGGCGTGTAGGTGTAGCAATCTGCGCAGCGGTTCTTCTGCCGCTTCGACTGCCTCTGAAAACTGGGCACGCAGTACGTGCAGTTGAACTTGCATCCTTTGAAGGGGTTCCAGGTCTTCGCTTCCGCGTACATGTTTGTTGTTTCGGTCATTTCTTATTCCAAGTCTGTTGTTTGTCGGGAGTTGTATCCTGAAGCGATACTTGGGCCACATGCTGAGCCAAGCCTGCTGCGGTCAGGCACTTGCCTCGATCTTCTTCGTTTCCAGGATTTTGCGGATCTTGGGCGACCATCGCACTAACGGTTCGTCCTTGAGCGCGTCGTAAACCGCGTGGATTCTGTCGTCCGCCTGGTTCTGCTCAATGCGACGTACCTCTGCTTCTTCCTCCGGCGTTCGGGGTTGGACATTTCGTCGGATGCCCTCCATGATCCCAAAGTTGATGAAGACGCTGACGTGCGGCACAAGTTTTCGATAGAGCTTCGGCACGTTGGGAACGTCGAGCATCGGCTCGACGTTGACACTGGTGTCAAAGCCCAACCGATAGGCATACTTGAGGCTGTCGAGACGCTCTCGAAAGTCTGGAGCCCCAGGCTCCCAGTACCGTAAGGTGTCTTCGTCCATCGCGCCGATGGTGAATCGGAACTCAATGCGTTGTCGGTGATCTGCAAACTCGCGGCACAGCCGCTTGATGCAATCGAACCGGGGCTTGCTGCAAACGATGACGCGGTTGCCACTGAGCGTGGGCGAGGTAATCGATGGGCAATCGGCCGCGATGCCTGATGGAGTGCGGTCGAGATGACGGGGCACTCCAAGTACCGGTGGCCTCTTCTGATCTCCGTTCCGGTATGCGTTCGGGGGTCGGGATCTGCGTGAACCTGTTACCAGCGTCGAATCCAGGGGATTTCTCGTCCCAGCGCGCGACAAAGATCGATCATCGCTGGGTGCAGTTCCCTCTTGGTGAAGGCTGCCCACAGTTCCAACTGGTTGCCTTGGCTGTGGCACTTGTGGCAATGGTAGCGACGGATCGCCACGTGTACCGAGAAGTGCCGGCTGCGATCGGGCGCGGATTTGTGCAAGGGACAAGCTCCGTACCATTGGTCGCCCGTTCGCTGGGATGGCTCGAAGCCGAGCAAGGTCAGAACTTGCTCCATCGTGATCTCACGGCGAAGCCTTTCGAAGTCGATTCCGGGCATGGCTTTCCTCGGGGCGCGCAGGGTTTGCGGGGTGAGACAGCGACTGTTCGGACCGTTCCGTTCCCTCTTTCTCTATAGGGGGAACGGGAACGATCTGCTTGGCGTCAGTCAACGCGTTGCCAACCGGCGGGCGTGTGACGCAGTCGGCCGGCTTGCTCCAGGGACTCCAGGGCCTGGCCCAGACGCTCGTTCTTGACGCCCAGCAGATCGCGGAGCCTGACACGCGTCAGCACCTCGCCGTCGGCCAGGAACGCCAGCACTTGCTCCTGGAGGCTGGCGGGCTGGTGGTCGTGGGGTTCGGCGACGACTTCCACCGGCCAGTAGTTTGTGGACCACAGTGATGCACTCATCAAGGAACTCGGGTGTGATGTCGTGCGTGGTTGGAAATCGCACCACCCCGTGATCTTTCCAGCCTTTGTCGATCCGCGTCTTCCCCAGTCGGAAATGCGTCGTGCCCCACTCGTCGAAGTCACGAATCCTGCCCCGGCACTTGGCCGCGGCCTTCGCGTAACAGTACCTACAGCCGTTGGGGCATCCCAGTATGATGCTCACCTTCTTGTTGCCCCATGCCTTGTCTCCGCTTGCAGGGTCGAGACTTGCATTGCCGGAAAGACGGGATCGTTTTCTTCCTACTGCCACCGTATTCTCCTCACTCTCGCGGTGACCCATTGGCCACCGTACACTCTCTCAACCACCAGCGAGGGATGGATTCACGCCGGCGCACGGCCGGCAGTTCCGAGGCCCAGCCGACGGGGCCTCTCGTCTACAGCGGCTGGTGGACCACCGATGGGCTCACCATCCCCTTGCAGTTGCATAGCTTGCTACATGCTTCGCCCGGTACCCTCGTCTCCTCCGCCGTCTCAAGGATGCGTCAGTCCAGTGGATCATATCACTAGCCTGGATCTTCGCCGTCTCAGCGCGCCCTTTTTAGCGTTCAATCTTTGCCGACCCAGAAGGAGAGCCCCCTCTGAATCGGCACGCTGCCTTCCTGTCGAAACAACAAGGTCTATTTCCGCCCATAGTCGGCAGGGATCTCGCCCCAGAGTTCGGTGTCCCACTTCGCAACGGGCTTTGACGGCTTGTCTCTGCTCAGCCAGAGCAACGCTCTGGTGATCCGTCACGCGCAGTGGTGACAGCGGCCGTGTTCTTGGGGCGTCTGCAGCCGTGGCTGCACCTCGCGGGCGAAGTCGTTGGCATCGAATTCGCCCCGCAAGGCTTGTTGGATGTACGTCAGGGACTGGTCGCGGCTGCACCAGCCGAACGTGATGGACTCAACCTGCAGCATCCGCCCGTCAGGCGTCTGGCGTTTGAGGACGGCGAACTCGGCCGCTCCATCCGGCGAGGTGGAGTCGTTCAGCCACAGGTAGCCGCCCAGCTCGAACGCTGTGCAGCAGGTCCAGACGGTGGTGGTCAGCTTTTCGGCCAGTTCTTCGGCAGACGCGACGGGCGTGACGCACCAGGTGCGATCTTGATGAAACATCTGCGGCTCCTTGCGGCAGTTGGAAGCAGACCGAACAGGGACGAGGATCGTGCGGCTGCGGAGGCTTTTTCAGGCCGGGAGAGGTTCCATCGCGGCATCCAGCCGTTCCCGGAGTTCTTGGACAAGGCGCGGATCGCCGACGACGAGGCCCTGTTTCACGACGAAGTCGAGCCACAAGGCCATCTTCTTCTGCTTCCACCGCAGCGTTGCCCGCAACAGGGTCGGCGGCTTGATGCTGCCCGCAATTCCGGCATCGACGAGCGCAATCATGGGACGCCACTGAAGCCACTCCTTCTCCGGTTTGGGATGAAACACGAACCGGTGCCCCGTTTTGATTTCCTTTCCCGGCGGGTCAGGTGTAGCCAACGCCACGCCGCCCACAGCCACGGTTGACAGCGTGTCCGCACTCACCTGCACACCCGTCAAGCCGATGTTGACGTCGATGCCGCTGTTGCTCCAAAAGATCGAATTATCGCGGACCAGGGACCGGTAACGGGAGTGGACGAAAACCCTGGCTTCCACATGGACGCTGTCCGCCGCAAGGTTAACCGCCAGAACATAGCCCACTTTGACGCCGCGATAGGTGACCGGCACACCGGCTTGGATCCCGTGGCGGTCGTCGCCCTCCAGCACGAATTCCAGGCCGTCTTCAGGCAATGCTTCGGCAGGCCCCGAATCCAGGCCCTCGAACGTGGTCAGCGGATCCGCTTTAGCCGGGCCCGGTGCAACGGCCAGGTATCGGCCGGACACCATGGTTTCCAGGGCCCGGACCTCGGCCACGCTGACCCGAGGGCGTTCGACCCAGAAGCGACTGCCGACGCGTGCCAGTTGCCGGGCGTTTCCGGCCAGCCTTGCCCGGACCAAGACTCCGCCCAGCGACTCGTCGAGTGCCAGGGCCGTCACTTCGCCCACGACGATTCCGCGGTGTTTCACCACGTCGCCGACTTCCAGCCCGTGACCTTCCGCGAAGCGAATCTCAATGTCGAGGAAATCCGTGCCCTGAATGACGGGCGGGGCCAGCAGGCCCTCAAAGTGCGAAGCGGCCTTGGCATCGGAGGGCCCCGGCACCACTCCGATGTATTTCGCGCCCACCACGGTTTCCAGGCCGGAAACCCGCGTCAGCCGTACCTGGGGACGCTCGATCCAGAATTGGCTGCCTTCACGACACAGCTCGGCGGCGGCCGATTGGACAGCCACAACCACACGCACGCCCTTCAGATCTGCAGCCAGTTCCACCGTCACGACCTCGCCCACGTCGATGCCGCGGTACTTCACCAAGTCGCCAGCCTTGATCCCGTGCCCGTCGGGAAAGTCGATCGTGATCTTCTTCGTCGCACCGACCAGGGAGTAGCCGACCAGACCGATCGCGATCGCTGCGCACGCGGCGGTCACCCACCACATCCGTGATTGCCGGAGGATCACCAGGGGGCCGAGACGTGCGTTTGCGACTTGCGCTTGGGGGAACTCCGGGGCTGTGTTGGCGGCCGGTTCGGACGGGCTGGTCATGGGCGTTCCTTCCAAACAGAATGGGGATCAAAACACATGGACGACACCATGCTCATCGCCACACACAGGACAAAGGCAACCACGGCGGGCCCCACCCGGAACTCCACCAGACTGCCCAGCTTGACGAGCATGACGAGGAATGCGAGCAACAGCACGTCCAGCATGCTCCACTTGCCGACCAGTTCCATGACGCGGTAGGTCCACCCTTTGTGCCGCCGTTGTAGCAGCTCCAGCAGGCTCAACTCCAACAGGAGCAGGATCTTGGTCAGCGGGAACACAATCGAAAACACCAGTACGATGCCTCCGACGAGCCAATTGCCGTGCGAGATCAATTCCAGCGTTCCCGTCAGGATGCTGGACGTATGCCGATGCCCGAGGCGTTCAATTTCCAGAATCGGCAGCAGGATGGCCGGCCAGAAGAGAACCAACGCGGCTACGGCCGCCGCGGCGGTGCGACTGGCGGCCTTGTCGCTGCCTGCCGACGACGCAACCGTCGCACTACGTCAACAACCGGGACTATGCCCCACACCAGATCGCCGCGTGGGCCCCGACGATACGCCCCGCAGCCGACTAGGCGGATCGTCAGGCCACACGTCGAACGTGGGTGGCCGTGATCGGGGAAGAAATCCTCGGGTTTGGCGAACTGGAAGCATCCGGACACATTGACTGCTTCTACTGCCACAGGGACCATCAAGGCGTCGGCGTCGGCACGGCGTTGCTGGCTGCAATCGTCGCTGCGGCGGCGTGCCTCGGCGTGCCCAAGCTGTTCGCCGAAGTGAGTATCACGGCCCGACCTTTCTTCGAGCGCCGAGGTTTCCGCGTCGTCCGTGAACTTCAAACCGAGGTCCGCGGCGTCACGCTGGTCAACTACTTGATGGAGCGGTTCATCTGACGGCGACGCCAAGAGCAGGCACTTGCCCCCTCAGCGTTCACGCTGGTACCGCACTTGGCCCCCGATGATCGTGTACACCACCTGCGCGGAGCGAATCCGTTCCTCGGGGCAGGTCAGGATGTCTTCGGACAGGACCACCACGTCCGCCAGTTTGCCGGGTGTGAGCGAGCCCTTGCGATCATCCTCGAAGGCCGCGTAGGCGGCATCGAGCGTGTAGGACCGCAAGGCTTGCTGGCGGGTCATCCGCTGTTCCGGAAAAAACGCGTTGCCGGAGGCAGGCTTACGAGTCACGCTGGCATAGAAGCAGCTGAGCGGATCGACATCCTCGACCGGCGCGTCCGTGCCGTTGGCGATGATCGCGCCGGACTTGAGCAGGCTTTGCCAGGCGTAAGCGCCCGTGGCGGCCCGCTGCCGGCCGAGCCGTGCGATCACAAATGCCGCGTCCGACGTGCAATGCACGGCTTGCATCGAGGCAATTACGCCCAACTCGGCAAACCGCGGGATGTCGTCCGGGTGCAAGTGCTGGGCATGCTCGATCCGCCACCGCCGCGAAGTCTCCGACGGATGCCGCCGGAAGACCTGCTCGAACAGGTCCAACATCGTGCGATTCGCCCGGTCACCGATGGCATGCACACACAGCTGGTAATCAAATCGCACGGCCAGTTCCGCGACCCGCTCGATCGCGGCTGGCGAAGTGGTATTCAAGCCGGCGCTCGTCGGCAGATCGTCGTACGGCTCCAGGAGCCACGCGCCATGAGCGCCCAGCGCTCCGTCGCAGAACTGTTTGACGGCACGAACCGTCAAGTAGTCATCCCCAACGCCGACCATTCGATAGCGAGCCAAGCGTGGCTGCATTTGCAGGGGATCGTCGAGCACCATCACCCATAACCGAACCGGCAGCCGACGGCTTTCGGCCAACTCGCGGAACACGTCAATGGTGTCGAAGTCGGAACCGGCGTCCTGAAAGCTGGTAATCCCTTCGGACAGACAGTCCTGACCGGCCAATTCGATGGCGCGTAGCAGGCTCTGCCGCCGCTCCAGAGCGTCACCTTCGCGAGGGCCGATCAGATCCTGGGCCGCCTCGCGAAACACGCCGGCGAGTTCGCCCGCGGCATCGTGCAGGATCTCGCCGCCGTCCGGCGGCCGGGTGCTGCGGGTCACCTGGGCCAACCGCATGGCTTCCGCGTTGGCCACACAGAGATGCCCGCTGGCATGCGTCAAACGCACGGGGTGGTGCGGCGACGCGTCACTCAACGCACGATGCACTGGATAGCCGCCGACGTTTGGTTCGGGCGTTTGCTTCCACTTCTCCTGGTGCCAGCCGCGGCCAAGAATCCACTGACCCGGAGGCGTTTGCTGGACAGCCGCCTTGACCCGCTGGACGATCTCCTCCCAGGTTTCGGCGGTGGACAGGTCGAGAAGGGCCTTCGCCTGGCCCAGGCCCACGAAATGCGCGTGACTTTCGACGAAACCCGGTATGGCGAGTCGTCCCTGCAGGTCAATGACGCGCGTTTTTGGCCCGATCATCCCCTGCACATCCGCATCGCTGCCCACCAGCACAATCCGTCCCGCCCGGGTAGCGAGAGCCTGCGCGACGGGGCAACGCTGATCCAGCGTCACGATGCGTCCGCCATGCAGCACCAAGTCTGCGTCTGGGGCGTCAGCGTGACTCGATACCAGCGAGATCAGCAACGAGGTCGCAATCGGTATCATACTCGCACCTGCTTGGCATTTCCCCGGTCCACGGCAAATCAAGGATCCCGCACGCGTCGCCAGTCGTACTTCGTCTTGCCGTCCTTGTCCAGCAACAGCAGTCGGTCCTGCGTCAGTTCGAGAATGGGCTCGTCCACCCGGTCGCCCATCGTCTTGAGGATCAGCTGCACCGCGACGGCCGGCTCGCCCTTGACCGTCCGCTTCTTCAGTCGGCCCTGCTCCACGGACCAGACCATGTCAAACTCCAACCGTGGGGCAAACAACTTCGCCTTCAAGCCGTCCAGCTCAACGACCATCTTCCCCGTGCCGTCGTCCAGCAGCGTCATCGTCCGCTTTCCCTGGTACTCGTCTTGCCAGGTGCCGACAACCAAGCGACGGAACTGCTCGTCTTGGGCGTCGTCATTGGGGCGATCCTGGCCCAGTGCCAGCCCCACGGCCAGAACTGACGCCGCAATCATCAACAGGTTTCGGGGCATTACCCTTGGTCCTCGTGGCTCCGGTACTCGCGCGGCGGTCTTCTGGACAGCCTCCCGTATTGCCTCGTCTTCTCTCGCCGTTTTGCATCGCCTGCGGCTTGCTTGTGGACGGTCCGATACCCGCTTGAGTATAGAGGACGCAGCTGGCCGTGACGACCTGCCACCGGTCGTGCGGCAAATGCCCAGGCGCCCGAGCGAGCAACGACGGCGAAACAGGTGGAAATAGCGTTCTACGAATTTCAGCTCGATAGACTACACTGCGGATTGTACAGGAGTTGTCGCACACCTATGCCTCGTGAAACCATACTCGTGCTTGATCTGGAGGGAACACTGATTTCCAATGCGGTGAGCCAATTCCCGCGTTCGGGACTGTACGCCTTTCTCGATTTCTGCCGCGGCTGTTTTGACCGAATTTACCTTTACACTGCCGTGCGCCAGGCCATAGGCGAAGCGATTGTTCGCACGCTGGTCGCCGAGAACTCCATGCCGGAGTGGTTTCTCGATGTACCGTTCGTCCGCTGGAACACGATCGCAAGGATCTCTGCCACGTCCCGAATGCACGGCCGTGGAACTGCCTCCTCGTCGATGACAACCGCGATTATGTCGTGGATGACCAACTGTCTCAATGGATTCTGATTGCCAAATACGAGGCGCCCTACCCGGACACCGACCGGGAGCTCCAACGCATACAGCGGGTGATCCTGGATCGCTTCGTGAAAGATGACGTGAGAACGTAGCTGAATACCTAGAAATGCTGCATTTGCGGAGTCGGGAAAAACTGGCCATGGATGGTGTTTTGTCGCAGGCAGGAGCGTCCTTCGATGTCGCCACCGGATTCGGACCATCAGCGTATTTCAGCGGCCAGCCAGCCTTGGAGAAGTTGGATGCGACGATGGAGCAGCGCGAAGTGCGGCGCTGCCTTCGAGCCGTGTGCCCGACAACTCCGGGCGTGTACGGGATGGTCGATCGCGCCGGACAGCTGGTCTACGTGGGGATGTCGGCCAAGCTCTGCGACCGGCTGTTGACCTATTTCTCCGCAGGCGACGACAGTGCCAAGGAACGCCGCATCGCCAAACACGCTCGCCAAGTCATCTGGGAGCCGTGTGCCCACGAATTTACCGCCCAGTTGCGCGAACTGGAACTTATCCGGCGCTGGCGGCCACGTTTCAACCGCCGTGGCCGTCTGGACAGCGACCGCTGCGGCTTCATTTGTCTGACGACGGACGAAGCTCCGCACTTTCACGTGGCGACACGCTCGCCTCGCGATTCCCGGCGCTCGTGGGGGCCGGTCCGAAGGAACCGCCAGTTGCTGGCGGCGATCGACCGCCTGAACCATGTGTTCCGGTTGCGGGATTGCTCGCGTGAGGTCCCGATGCGGTTCGCTGATCAACTCACGCTGTTCGAGTTGGACTCGCAGGCCGCCTGCCTGCGGGGTAGTTTGGCGTCCTGCTCAGCCCCGTGCGCGGCCCTGTGCAGCCGCGACGATTACCGCCGACAGATCGAACGGGCCCAGACCTTCTTGGATGGCCAGGATCGGCAGCTGCTCGTCGAACTGGAGACTGCCATGCGGGAGGCCGGCGAGCATCGCGACTATGAGCAGGCGATCCGCCACCGGGATGCTCTGCGGGAACTGACCTTCTTGTTCGATCAACTGCAAATTCTGCGGAAGGTTTGCCGCGACTATTGGTTCGTCTATCCCGTTGGGGCCGAGAACGGGGCCGCCTGCGTCTGGCACTTGATTGCAGGTGGAGACGTGGTGGCTGTCGTCACGGAACCTCGTACCGCCGCGGAAGCGAAGCGCGTTCACGCACTTCTCGCGGAGGCTTACTTGCAGCCGGGCCGGCAGGCCCACTTGGCGTTTGAGGCATTCGACCGCGTCCATCTCGTGGCGTCCTGGTTTCGGCGTCACCCCGACGAACTGGCTGCGGTTCTGTCGCCTGACGAGGCGCTGATAAGCCAAAGAACCGGGATTGGATGGGGCGGTCGGGCCTGCGGGCACGAGTTATCAGGATAGACCCAACGCACCCGAGGACCACAAACATGCCAACCAATACCACCGAATTGCTGCTACGCGTGAACGGCATTCAAGCCGCCTTTGGAATCGAGTTGGGCTTCGCCAGCCCGAGGGCCGACGAAGGCCGGCAGGCAGATCCCTACCGGCAGGCCAATACGTCCTTCTCGCTGGTACAGCTTCGCGACGGGCAGGTCGTGCGGCACACGCTGATCGACGTGGGCATGGGGGTTGTACCGTCGCTGTTGGACTTCGAGGTCGCGCATGGCTTTGTCGCTCAGCTGAATTGCCCCGGCTTTGCTCAGCAAAAGTGCGTCACTACTTGGAAAGAAGAAAGGGGTTCCT